>Ga0208399_100006_pt1 | contig 567592 bp, 527 predicted proteins | sample LakWasMe85_LOW11_2_FD_183909 | JGI IMG/M metagenome (GOLD analysis project Ga0208399, IMG submission 183909) | Freshwater sediment methanotrophic microbial communities from Lake Washington under simulated oxygen tension - Sediment Metagenome... | ecosystem: Environmental > Aquatic > Freshwater...
GATTATCTGCGTTGGGTCGAGCAGCGCTTGTACAACCGCCCCAGAAAGATACTCGGCTTCAAAACGCCCCTCGAAGTCCTCAACGGGGAATCAATCAACACTGTTGCGAATCAGAGTTGAACTCGCCCCTGTTTTATTGATCCTCGCCCAATCCAAACCCATCGGCATCACATAGCGCCGGGAACCTGGCGCGGTGCTCCAGCAGCGGGGCAGCTTGCAGCAGCATGGTGGACACCACTTCGGCATCGACTGCTTCGCTGAGTGGGTGGCCGAGAAAATCAATCACCGCGCTATCACCGGAGTAATGCAGGCCGTTGCCGTCGGTGCCTACGCGATTGACGCCCACCACATAGCTCAAATTCTCGATGGCGCGGGCGCGCAGCAATGTTTTCCACGGGTAGGCGCGCACCGCCGGCCAGTTGGCGACATACAGGGCAAGATCGTAATCGGCCTGCCCCGCCTGCCCGGCATCGAACCGATTACGCGAAAACACCGGGAAGCGCAGGTCATAACAGACCTGCAATAAAATCCGCCAGCCTTTCCACGCCACCACCACCCGCGTACTGCCTGCGGCGTAGCGTTCGTGTTCCTTGGCGAAGGAAAACAAATGCCGCTTGTCATAATGCGTCAATTGGCCATCGGGGGTGGCAAACAACATGCGATTGAACACACCTTCCGGGGTACGCACCTGCACGCTGCCGGTGATGGCGGCTTGCAGCTTGACCGCTTGCTCGCGCAGCCACGCCACGGTGGGCCCGTGCATGTCTTCGGCGTTGCCAATGGCCTCGTTGGAAAACCCGCTGGTGAAGGTTTCCGGCAACACCACCAAATCCGTGGTGCCGTGCAGCGGCGCAATCAAATGGCCGTAGTACTCGCGGTTACCGGCGGGGTCATGCCAGCGGGTATCGCCCTGCACGATGGAGACGCGGAGGTTTTGCATGCGGTGTCCTGAAGTGTCACGCCTTGGGCGGATCGGGGATGAATTTCAACACTTTGCCATTGATGCAATAACGCTTGCCGGTGGGCGGGGGGCCATCATCGAACACATGGCCCAAATGGATCCCGGAACTGGTGCTGCGCACTTCGACACGGTGCATGCCGTGGCTGTTGTCGTCGATGAATTCCAATGCGCCGGCCTTCGGTTCGAAGAAACTGGGCCAGCCGCAGCCGCTATCAAATTTGGCATCGCTGCGAAACAGCGCCACGCCGCTGATCGGATCCACATAGGTGCCCGCGCGGTGCTCGTCCAGATACGGGCCGGTGCCGGGTAGCTCGGTGCCACTGTCGAAGGCGATTTGTTGTTGCTCTTTTGTAAGCAGATGAAAGCCCAACCACTGCCAGAATTTTTTGGCATCACCGGCATAGCCGGTGAAGCGCGAGACTTCGTGCCCGTGTTCGAACAGCACAATCGTCGGCGTGGCCACCAGTGATTTTGCCAATGCCCAGCCGCTGGGTGCTTGCTGCGAGCGCGTCTTCACAAAGGCGACCGGCGCAGACCAATGCGCCAGCACATCGGCCTGAAAGCGTTCGCAATAGGCGCAGTCTTCGGCCTCATACACCACCAACTGCCGCGCAGCATTCAGGGTGCTGGCATCCAATGCGGGCGTGGCTTGCGGGTTGACACCTTTGCCAAAGGCAACCCCTGTGCCGCCTAGCCCGCAATAGCCTTGCGGGTTTTTCAGCAGATAGTCTTGATGGTTTTCCTCGGCGCGGTTGTAGTTGCGTACCGGCAGGATTTCGGTGGTGATGGTGCCAAAACCGGCCTTGCCGAGATTGGCCTGATAGATGTCGCGGCTTTGTTCGGCCAACGCCTTTTGCGCCGCATTGGTGAAGTAGATCGCACTGCGGTAATTGCTGCCCAGATCATTGCCCTGCCCGCCCACCTGGGTGGGGTCGTGGTTTTCCCAGAACGTGGCCAGCAGCGTCATCAAATCCAGCTGCTTGGGGTCATAACGCACCCGCACCACTTCGGCATGGTTGCGGGCGTGGCTGCGGCCACCGCGAATCAGTTGTTCTTCCCGCAGCACATCTTCATAACCGACTTCAGGCGCATCGCCACCGGCATAACCCACTTCCACCTCGGCCACGCCGGGCACCGCACGCAGGCGTTTTTCCGCGCCCCAAAAACAGCCCATCCCGAAATAAATATCCTGCAATTGACGGCTACTCACGGGCATGGCTCCAGTTGGGGGGGCGGGTATCGGACGGGCGCTCACCACCCGCCAACCCAAGAACACCGCAGCAGCGGTCAGCAGCAGTGCCAATAGCAGGGCGATGGGCTTGTCGGTGGACATGGCTGCCTCCGGTGGCGGGATTACAACTTGGACAAGCGTTCGACCGCAGCGTTCACCGTGGCCTCGTTTTTCGCAAAACACAGCCGCAATAGCCGTTGGCCGGCAGGCGGATTGGCATAGAACGGCGATAGCGGAATCCCCGTCACACCGTGCGCTTGCGTCAGCCAGCGCGCAAATTCCAAATCGGGCAGGTCGCTCACCGCCGAATAATCCACCAACTGGAAATACCCGCCCGGGACCGGCAGCAGCTTCAATCTTGTCGTGGCCAGCTGCGCACGGAAGCGGTCGCGCTTGTCTTGATAGAACGCGCCCAGCGTTTCGTAATGCTCGGGCTCGGCCTCGATCATTTCGGCAAACGCATGCTGGGCCGGATTGAACGAACAAAACACGTTGTACTGATGCACTTTGCGGAACTCGGCCGACAGCGCAGGCGGCGCAATCGCATAGCCCAACTTCCAGCCAGTGCAGTGGTAGGTCTTGCCGAAGCTCGAGATCACAAAAGCGCGTTGCCGCAATTGCGGGTACAGCAGCGCCGATTCATGCCGCGCACCATCAAACACGATGTGTTCGTACACCTCGTCACTGAGCAAAATAATTTCGGTGCCATCCAATAGCGCGATCAGGGCTTGCATGTCGGCCGCGCTGAACATCGCCCCGGATGGGTTGTGCGGGCTGTTGATCATCAACATGCGGGTGCGCGGGGTGATCGCCGCACGCACTGCGTCCCAATCGGGGGCAAAGGTCTGCGGATTCAACGCCACATGCACGGCGGTGGCCCCAGCCAACTCGATCGCCGGCTCGTAGCAGTCGTAGCACGGATCCAGCACGATGACCTCTTCACCGGCGCGCACTACCGCATGGATGGCGTTGAAGATCGCTTCGGTGGCACCGCTGGTGACGGTGATTTCGGCATCCACATCCGGCATCCAGTCGTAGCAGCGCGCGGTCTTGCTGGCAATTGCCTGCCGCAGCGCAGGGATGCCGGTCATCATCGAATACTGGTTATGCCCCGCCTGCATCGCACGGGTCAGTGCCTCCACCAAGCGCGCCGGTACCGGGAAGTCCGGAAAGCCCTGACCCAGATTGACCGCACCATGCTGCGCCGCCAACTGCGACATCACGGTAAAAATGGTGGTGCCCACCTTGGGCAGTTTGGTCTCAACGCGCATCGCCAGCTCTGAACGGTGTGGGGATGGAAAGTGTACGCAATCGCGCAGGCCAGCTTGGTGACGGCGGCGCCTTTCAGTGGCCGTAGCCGGTTAAAATCGCCCATTCATGCCAACTATCCCCTCGCCATCATTACCTCTGCTTGCCGTGCGCGCGCTTGCGTTCTCGCGTGATGACGTTTTGGTGTTCGGGCCATTGGCGTTTTCCGTCGATGCCAATGAAGCCTTGCTGGTGCAAGGCGGCAATGGTGCCGGCAAGACCACGCTGCTGCGCGTCCTGGCGGGTTTGCTGCGCGCTGATGCAGGGGTGATCAAGATCGAAGGCGTGGCGGCCGACGCAGCCTCGCGTGCCCGGCACATCGCCTATTTGGGGCATCTGCCGGGGCTGAAGGCGGATCTGTCTGCACTGCATAATCTGCATTATCTGTGCGGCCTGCATGGCCATCGCCGCACGCAAACCGCGGAAGCGGCATTGGGAATCACCGGTTTGGCCGGGTATGAAGATGCCGCGGTGCGCACGTTATCAGCGGGCCAGAAAAAACGCCTGGGCCTTGCGCGGCTGTGGCTTTCCCCCGCGCCGTTATGGTTGCTGGATGAGCCCTATGCCAATCTGGATCTGGACGGCATCCATTTGGTCAACCAAATGGTGCAGGCGCATTTGCGCGCAGGTGGTGCCGCGCTGATCACCACCCACGGCGCGTATGCCGCGCCGCCGGTACGCACCCGCCTGCTGGAACTGGGCAAGCACGCCGCATGATGCTGCAAGCCGCCCGCGCCCTGATGGCCCGCGACCTGCACTTGCTGTGGGCGCGGCGTGGCGATGCCCTGCAACCGGCGCTGTTTGCGCTGTTGACGGTGGTGTTGTTTGCCTTGGGCTTGGGGGGGGATGCCAAATCGCTGGCGCCGGTGGCCTCGGCGGTGTTGTGGTTGGCGGTTCTGCTGGCCGGGCTGCTGGCGCTGGATCATTTATTTCGCAGCGACGCCGAAGACGGCTCGCTGGAGCAATGGATGCTGGCCCCGGTGCCGCTGTGGTGGTTGATATTGGTGCGCACCGTGATGCACTGGCTGACCACCGCATTGCCGGTGATTGTGGCGGTACCCTTGCTGGGTGAGTTATTGCATCTGCCGCATACGCAACTACCGGTACTGCTGGCGTCCTTGCTGCTGGGTACACCCATTCTCAGCCTGCTGGGAGCGGTAGTGGCTGCCCTTACCGTGGGCATGCGGCGTGCCGGCATCCTGGTGGCGCTGCTGGCACTGCCGCTGTATGTGCCGGTCCTGGTATTCGGTGCCGGCGCGGTGGCCGCGCATGCGCAAGGCATGGATGCCAGTGGCGCGCTGCTATTGCTGGGTGCCGGGCTGGTGCTGTCGCTGGTGTTGGCCCCCGTCACCGCCGCAGCGGCGCTACGGATTGCACATCAATGACACCGCCGTGATCGGACACTGCGTGGCGGTAAAGCGCTGCAGGACGCCCCCATTCACACTTGAGACAAGTCAAGGCCAGCTTCACATTCACAGGCAGACAATACGTGTACTGGCCGCAGGGCCAGCCCCCTAACTATGGAGTTCTACCCATGAAGTCCCGTCATCTTTTGCTGGCCGGTGCTGTTGCGTTGGCCCTGGCCGCCTGCGGCAAGTCCGAAGCCCCCACCGACACCACTGCCCCCGCAGCGGCCCCGGCTGCTGCCGAAGCCCCTGCTGCGGCCCCGGCGGAAGCCCCACCTGCGCCTGCAGCAGCACCGGCGGCAGCCAGCAGCAAGCCGGCCGTGGTGGCCGATTGCGCAACCACCGTCGAAGCCAACGACATGATGCAATACAACGCCGATTCGATCACCGTGCCGGCCAGCTGCACCCAGTTCACCATCAACCTCAAGCACACCGGCAAGCTGGCCGCCAATGTGATGGGGCATAACGTGGTGATTGCGAAGGAAGCCGACATGGCCGGCATCGCCGCCGATGGCGCAGCCGACCCGGCCACCCATGTCAAGGCCGGCGATACCCGTGCGATTGCACATTCCAAGGTCATTGGCGGTGGCGAATCCACCTCGGTCAGCTTCGATGTGGCCAAGATCAAGGACGGCGGCCCGTTCAAGTTCTTCTGCAGCTTCCCCGGCCATCTGGCGCTGATGCAGGGCAGCATCCAAGTGCAGTAAGCGGTTTCCGTGGTGAATGGGGATACCAGCCCCAAGGCGGGCTGGTATCCTTGGCAGGATTGCCCGCAGCCGCCGTTGCGCCGCCACTGTCTCAGGCCACGATGTCCCCATTGATCCGCTGGTTCCACCAACTCGGCTCGCCGCCGTACTTTGATCGCTTTGCCGCCCGCTGGACGCCGTGGGCCTATCTGCTGGGCGTGCTGACCATGGCGGTGGGCTTGTATGGCGCCCTCTTGCAGGTGCCTGCCGACTACCAGCAAGGCGATAGCTTCCGCATTCTCTACATTCATGTGCCCGCCGCGTGGATGAGCATGGCGGCCTTTGCGCTGATGGCACTGTATTCGGCCATCGCACTGATTTGGCGGATCAAGCTGTGTGAAATTTTGGCGATGGCATGTGCGCCCACCGGTGCGGCCTTCACTCTCATTACCTTGGCGACGGGTTCGATCTGGGGCCGGCCGATGTGGGGCACGTGGTGGGATTGGGATCCGCGGCTGACCACCGAACTGATCCTGCTGTTTTTGTATCTGGGCGTGATCGGCCTGTATGCCGCCATCGACGACCGCCGCAACGCCGCGCGTGCGGCAGGCTTGCTGGCCATCGTTGGGGTTGCGCTGTTGCCGGTGATCCGCTGGTCGGTGGTGTGGTGGAACTCGCTGCATCAAGGCCAAACCATCAGCCTGTTCGGCAAATCGCAGATGGACCCCAGCATGATGTGGCCACTGATCTGGATGATCATCGGCACCAAATTGTGGTTTGTGGGCTCACTGCTGGCCCGCGCCCGTGCCGACAATCTGCGCCGCGAAACCGGCAAGGATTGGGTCGCCAAATTGGCCGCAGGGGGCGCGCGATGAGCTATCGCGAGTACGTCATCGGGGCTTACGCGGTGTTCGCCAGCGTGCTGCTGTGGGACATCCTCATCCCCAAATTGCAAATCCACGCCGCCCTGCGCGCCGCCAAGCTGCGCAATGCACGCAAACCCTCCTCTCCTACTCGCAACCCGGACCTTCCGCTGTCGCGGGACTGACCCACACACCATGCATCCCACTCGTAAACGCCGCTTGATCCTGATTCTTGCCTTGCTTGCTGCCGCAGGTATTGCCACGGCGTTGATCGCCATGGCCCTGCAACGCAATGTGGCCTACCTCTATACGCCGCATGAAATCCTGAACGGCAGCGCCGGCCCCCATGTCAGCAATGGCGATGCGCGTTTCCGCCTGGGCGGGATGGTGGCCAAGGGCTCGTTCAAGCGTGCCGTCGGTTCGATGGAGGCGCATTTCGAGGTGGACGATGGCGATGCGCGCCTGCCGGTGGTCTATACCGGCATCCTGCCCGATCTGTTCCGCGAGAATCAGTCGGTGGTCGCCACCGGCCGCATGCGGGGCAAGGTGTTCGTGGCCGAAGAAGTACTGGCCAAGCACGATGAAACCTATATGCCCAAGGAAGTCGCCGACAAGATGGCGCAGGCGCACAAGAAACATCAGGTGCAGGATGCGCAACCCGCCCCCGCGGCAGGCACACCGTAATGCTGCCTGAGCTTGGCCAGATCACCCTGATCCTGGCGTTCCTGGTTGCGGCACTGCAGGCGCTGCTGCCGCTACTGGGTGCGCAGCGCGGTATCGCGCCGCTGATGGCCATTGCGCGGCCTGCCGCCTACATGCAATTGCTGCTGGTGGGCTTGGCGTTTGCCATCTTGACCCATGCGTTTGTGGTGGGTGATTTCTCGGTGCAATACGTGGCCGAGAACTCCAACTCACTGCTGCCCATGCTGTACCGCTACACCGCAGTCTGGGGCGCGCATGAAGGCTCGCTGCTGCTGTGGGCCTTGGTTCTGGCGCTGTGGACCGCCGCCGTGGCGCGCTTTTCCAGCGCATTGCCGCAGCCCGTGGTGGCGCGTGTGCTGGGCGTGATGGGGATTGTGGCTGCAGGCTTTTTGGCGTTCCTGATTTTCACCAGCAACCCGTTTGCGCGCTTGCTGCCCGCCGCCGGCGAAGGCCGCGACCTCAACCCGCTGCTGCAAGACCCCGGCCTGATCATGCACCCGCCGATGCTGTATGCCGGCTACGTCGGCTTTGCGGTGCCGTTTGCGTTTGCCATTGCCGCACTGCTGGAACGCCGCATCGACGCACAATGGCTGCGTTGGACGCGGCCGTGGACGAATGCGGCCTGGGCCTTTCTCACCTTGGGCATCGCCATTGGTTCGTGGTGGGCGTATTACGAATTGGGCTGGGGCGGTTGGTGGTTCTGGGATCCGGTCGAAAACGCCAGCTTCATGCCATGGCTGGCCGGTGCCGCGCTGCTGCATTCGCAAGCGGTCACCGAAAAACGCGGCAGCTTTGGCGGCTGGACATTGCTGCTGGCAATCACCGCGTTTTCACTGTCGCTGCTGGGCACCTTCCTGGTGCGCTCGGGCGTACTGACCTCGGTACATGCCTTTGCTGCCGACCCCGGGCGCGGCCTGTTCGTGCTGATCTTCCTTGGCATCGTGATTGGCGGCTCGCTGCTGCTGTACGCATTGCGCGCACCCGATACCGAATCCAATGCCAAACCATTCGCCGCCGGCTCGCGGGAAACCCTGCTGCTGCTCAACAATCTGTTGCTGGCCTGCGCCTGCGCGATGGTGCTGCTGGGTACGCTGTATCCGCTACTGGCCGACGCACTGGAGCTGGGCAAGATTTCGGTCGGCCCGCCCTACTTCGCCATCATGTTCATCGTGCTGATGGCCCCGCTGGTGGCGCTGGTCCCGCTGGGCCCCTTGACCCGCTGGCAACGTGAACAGATGAGCTCGCCGCTGCGCCTGCTGGCACCCTGGGCGGCATTGGCCGTGCTGTTGGGGGTGGTGGCGTTCTTTCTGGCCCCGCAAGGGCAATGGAAAGTGGCCGCTGGTGTGCTGGGTGCGGTATGGGTGGCGCTGGGCACGCTACGGTTTGTGTGGTCGCGCCTGCGCGCACCGGGCGGGCGCATGACCCGCGAAATGCTGGGCATGAGCGTGGCCCATCTGGGTATCGCGGTGTTCCTGATCGGCGCGTTATTGGTCGAAGGCCTGAACCTGCAACGCGAGCTGGCAGTCAAAGCCGGTGACACTGTCACACTCGGCGCATACAGCTTCCGCTTCGATGGTATTCGCAGCGTGCAAGGCCCCAATTACGTGTCCGATTACGGCACCGTGCAAGTGCTGCACAACGGCCGTTTCGATGTGGAGCTGCATCCCGAAAAACGCCGCTACCGCGCCGGTGGCCAAGTGATGACCGAGTCGGGCATCGCCCGTGGCGTGTTTGCTGATGCCTATGTGGCCCTCGGTGAATCGCTGGGCAACAACACTTGGGCACTGCGGGTGCATGTCAAGCCATTCGTGCGCTGGATCTGGGCCGGCGCGCTGCTGATGGCGCTCGGCGCTGGCATCACTGCCACCGACAAGCGCTTCCGCACGATTCGCAAGGAGCGCGCATGAAACCCGCCCGTTGGCTGCCGTTGGCGGCGTTCGCCGTGCTTGCCGCGCTGTTGGCGGCAGGCGTGTGGATGAGCCGCAAACCCGACCGCGATGCCCTGCCCTCGACGCTGATCGGCAAACCCGCGCCGGAGTTCGCGCTGCCGGTGCTGCACGACCTCAACTACACGGTGAAATTGTCCGACCTGCGCGGCCAGCCGTTCCTGCTGAACGTGTGGGGCAGTTGGTGCGTGGAATGCCGCGTCGAGCACCCGGTATTGACCCGCTTTGCCGAAACCAAACGTCTGCGCGTGGTGGGCTACAACTGGAAAGACGAACCCGCCGATGCGCTGCGCTGGCTGGAACAATTCGGCAACCCGTACATGGTGGTGCTGTCTGATGTGGAAGGCCGCACCGCACTGAATTGGGGCGTGTATGGCGCGCCGGAAACCTTCTTGGTGGATGGCCACGGCATCGTGCGTTGGAAGCATGTGGGGCCATTGACCGATGCCATCATCCAGACTCAATTGCTGCCGCTGCTGGGCAAGATCGAGGCCGCGCAATGATGCGGATTCTGCTCACCGCATTGCTCTGGCTGGCCACGCTGGCGGTCGCGCTGCCGGTGTTCGCCCAAGCCGGCCAACAAACCGACGCCGCGCCCTTGGTGTTTCGCAATAGTGGCGAAGAAACCCGCTTTCATCAGCTGACCCTGCAACTGCGCTGCGTGATGTGCCAAAACCAATCGCTGGCCGACTCCAACGCGCTGATCGCCCTGCAACTGCGTCACGAAGTCTTGGACTTGATGCGGCAAGGCAAGAGTGATGCGCAGATCAAGGACTACCTGGTGCAACGCTACGGCGAATTCGTGCTGTACAACCCCAGATTCGAGGGCAGCACCTGGCTGTTGTGGGTGGGCCCGGCACTGCTGCTGCTGGTGGGCGCAGGCGCGATCACCGCCATCGTGCGCAAACGCAAACCGGCTACCGGCAACGTGGCCAACGACGATGGGCAGGAATGGTGATGGCCGCACTCATCGTTATTGCCATCGTCCTGGGCCTGATCGTGCTGGCCACCGTGCTGCGCCCGCTGTGGGCCAGCGCACGCGGCGTGGCACTGGGCATTGCGGGCATCAGCCTGCTCTCGGCCGGTTTGCTGTATCTATTGCTCGGCACCCCGCAGGCACTGGATGCCGCCGCCCGGCAAGCCCCGCAAACGCTGGAAGCGGCCATCGAACAACTCAAGGCCGCACTGGCGCGCGACCCCAAGCAAGCCGAAGGCTGGGTATTGCTGGCGCATGCGTATCAGCGCACCGGCGATACCGGCGGCGCACGCGATGCGTTTACCAAGGCCGCCGCCTTGTCCGCCGACGATGCCGACCTGCAAACCGATGCCGCGCAAGCCCGCGCCATGGCCGATGCCGCACACAACTTCGATGCACAGGCGTTGGCACTTTTGCACCGCGCCTTGCAGATCAATCCCAAGCATCAGCGCGCGCGTTGGTTCCTCGGCGTGGCGCAGCGCCAGGCCGGCCAGAATGCGCAAGCTGCGGCCACCTGGGCGCCATTGTTGGCGCAAGTGGATGCCAGCACCGCCGCCAGCTTGCGCAAGGAAATCAACGTCGCCCGCAACTTGGCCGGGCAACCGCCACTGCCCGATGCACCACCGGCAGCGGCGGCATCCGTCCTGCTAACCGTGAAGGTGTCACTGGATCCCTCGCTGGCAGCGCGGGTGCGTTTGCAGCCGGATGCAAAAGTATTTGTCATCGCCCGCCAAGTGGGCGGCCCGCCGATGCCGGTCGCCGCACAAAAACACGCCGTCTCCGAACTCCCGTTCAGCGCCAGCCTCAGCGACGCCGACAGCCCCATGCCCACCTTGAAGCTTTCGCAAATGACCGAAGTGGAACTGGTGGCGCGGCTATCGGCCACTGGCGAGGCCATGCCGCAAGCCGGTGACCTGCAAAGCAAACCACTGCGCGTGCACTTGCCGGCCAAGGACGCGGTGGACTTGGTGATCGGCACCCCCTGACTACACGCATAACGGTATGCCGTTTCGGCATCACCGGCAGGACAAGCAAGGAGGAAGATGGGCCATCGCTCAATTTCCTTGTTATCGCCATGGCCGAATTCATCCCGCCCGGCACCCGCTGGGTTGATCTGCCCTCGCCGTTTCCGATCAAGCGCGGCGGCGCGCTACACGGCGCGCGCATGGCGTATGAAACTTGGGGCACGCTGAATGCCGCGCACGATAACGCCATCCTGGTGTTGACCGGGATGTCGCCGGATGCGCACGCGGCGTCCAATACTGGCAACCCCGCACCTGGCTGGTGGGAATGGATGATCGGCCCCGGCAAGCCCATCGACACCCAGCGCTGGTTTGTGCTGTGCGTCAACGCACTGGGCAGTTGCAAAGGCAGCACCGGGCCGGCCAGCATCAACCCCAACACTGGCGCGTCCTATCGCCTCGATTTCCCGGAGCTGTCCATCGAAGACGGTGCCGACGCCGCACTGGCGGTTGTGCGCGAGCTGGGCATCGAGCAACTGGCCTGCGTGCTGGGCAATTCGATGGGCGGCATGACCGCGCTGTCGTTGTTGGCGCGCCACCCCGGCATCGCCCGCAGCCATATCAATATCTGCGGTGCGGCGCGTGCGCTGCCGTTTTCGATTGCGATTCGCTCGTTGCAACGCGAAGCCATTCGCCTCGATCCGCACTGGAACGGCGGCGACTACAGTGAGGACCACTATCCCGAAAACGGGATGCGCATGGCGCGCAAACTGGGCGTGGTGACTTATCGTTCGGCACTGGAATGGGACGGCCGCTTTGGCCGCGTGCGGCTGGACGCCGAGCAGCGCGAGGACGATGAGCCGTTTGGCCTGGAGTTTGAAGTCGAAAGTTATCTGGAAGCCCACGCCCGCCGCTTTGTACGCAAGTACGACCCCAATTGCTATTTGTACTTGAGCCGTTCGATGGATTGGTTTGATCTGGGCGAAGCGCACGGCGGCGACACCTTGCACGGGCTATCCTCGATTGAGGGCGTGCACTCGGCACTGGTGATCGGGGTCAAGACCGACATCCTGTTCCCGATCCAGCAACAAGAAGAAATCGCCGCCGGTTTGCGCAATGCCGGCTGCGAAACCCGCTTTCTGCCCATGCCCTCGCCACAAGGCCATGACGCCTTTCTGGTCGACGCAGCCCGCTTTGGCCCGGCAGTCACCAGCTTCCTGCGCACCCTGCCTGCGACACAAATTTTCACGAACAGGGTGGCATAAACGTAACTCTCCGCTATACTTGCACGCTCCACGCCGAAGTGGCGGAATCGGTAGACGCAGCGGACTCAAAATCCGCCGCCCTTAAAAGCGTGTGGGTTCGAGTCCCACCTTCGGCACCAAAGTTTTGCAATAAAGCCCGCCACGTGCGGGCTTTATTTTTACGCGTCATTGTTGCGTCATCCCAGCGACACCGTGTGGTCACGACCGAGCCCGAGGCTGATCACGTTCAATTGGTGCCTACGCCGCGCATATGCATTACGCATTCGTCACCGAAACCTACCCCCCGGAAATCAACGGCGTTGCACTGACGGTGCAGGGGCTCGAACATGGCCTACGCGAACGCGGGCATAACGTTTCTTTGGTGCGGCCACGTCAACAGGCAGAACACAGTCCGTCGGAACATTGCACGCTGGTGCGTGGCGCCAACCTGCCCCGCTACCCCGGCCTCAAGTTTGGCCTCCCTGCCACGCATCTATTGCGCAACCGCTGGCGGCAATGTCGGCCGGATGCCATCTATGTGGCTACCGAAGGTCCACTGGGGTGGTCGGCTTTGCGTGCCGCTAGGCAATTGCAAATCCCAGCCATCAGCGGGTTCCATACCCGTTTCGACGATTATGTACGCAGCTACGGTGCACCCTGGCTACAGGGCACAGCATTGCGATGGATGCGGCATTTCCACAACAGCGCGCAGGCCACCTTGGTGCCTACGCGTGAACTGCAAGCCTTTCTTGAAGGCCAGCGGTTCAATAATGTGATTCGGTTACCGCGTGCGGTGGATACACAGATGTTTCACCCCAATCTGCGGGATCCACGCCTGCGCGCGCGCTGGGGATTGAAAGACGACGATTTGGCGGTGATTTATGTCGGCCGCATTGCCGCTGAAAAAAACCTGCCATTGGCGGTCCGCGCCTTTCGCCAACTGCAACAGATACGCCCGCAAGCGCGCTTCATCTGGGTTGGGGACGGCCCCGCCCGTGCAGCCTTGCAGCGTGAAAATCCGGACTTCCTTTTTTGCGGCATTCAACGCAACGAAGCACTGGCGCGCCACTTCGCCAGTGGTGATTTATTTTTGTTTCCAAGCCTTAGCGAAACCTTCGGCAACGTGACCCTGGAAGCGCTGGCAAGCGGCATCCCCACGATTGCATTCGATTACGGCGCAGCGCATGAGGCGCTGCAAGACGGTGTGCAGGGCGCCGCGATCGCGTGCAATGACGACGCTGCCTTTATCGCAGCCACAATGCGGCTTGGAAGTGATAACACCAACCTCACCCAAATGCGCCTGGCTTGCCGCGATGCTGTCTCCGGTTTGCAACCGGCGCGGGTGGCTGACGCGTTTGACCAGATCCTGCAATCGCTGACCATACGGGGTGATCGCCATGTCGCAACCGCGCTCCCATGAACGGCTACTCGCCGTTGAACAATCCTGGTGCCTGCGTGCCAATACCCTATGCAGCCGGCGCTATATGTTGCGCTACTTCACCACCGTCAGCCGCTTAGGCGATGGTGTGTTCTGGTACGGCTTGATGGCCATGTTGGTAGTCGTCAATGGCGCGACCGGCCTGCGTGCCGCGCTGCACTTGGCGGCTATCGGCGTGGTTGCCCTGCTCTTGTACCGATCGCTGAAACGGCACACACGGCGATCACGCCCGTTTGCCAGCGATCTGCGTATTCGTGCCTGGATCGCACCCTTGGATGAGTACAGCTTCCCCTCTGGACACACCCTGCACGCGGTCGCCTTCAGCGTGGTCGCCGTCGCTTATTACCCAAAGCTGGCTTGGTTGCTGATTCCGTTCACCGCAAGCGTTGCGGTTTCACGCGTCGTGTTGGGGCTGCACTACCCCAGCGACGTGCTGGCGGCAACCGGTATCGGCACACTGCTGGCGGTCGCATCGCTGTGCTTGATACAGCTGCTGGGCATGCCGCTTTGACCTGGGCTTGTTGCGCTGGGCACCCTATGCCCACGCAAGCGGCAAGATTGGATCATTGCAGAGCCTTACGTTTGCACGCTTACAATCAAGCCTCATCGTTGGAGGCCCCATGCAACTGGATCTCACTGGAAAACACGCACTGGTCTGCGGCGGCTCGGAAGGCATTGGCCGCGCAACGGCAGTGGAACTGGCTACGCTAGGGGCAGCCGTGACGCTGCTGGCCCGGCGCGAGGGTGCATTGCGCGACACAGTTGCAAGCCTGCCCTGCCCACAGTCGCAAACCCACGGCTACTTGACGGTGGATATGGCCGATACCGATGCCTTGCGCGCACGCGTGGGTGCACTGGCGGCGGCAACACCGGTGCATATTTTGATCAACAATACCGGCGGGCCACCCGGTGGACCGGCGCATACAGCCGATATTGGCGCGTATCAAGACGCCTTCAACAAGCACGTGATTGCCGGGCAGGCCCTCGTGCAAACGTTGCTGCCGGGCATGCGTACCGCCGGTTGGGGACGCATCGTCAATGTGATTTCAACCTCGGTCTATGAGCCCATCCCCAACTTGGGCGTGTCCAATACCATCCGCGGCGCGGTGGCCAGTTGGGCCAAGACGCTCTCGCGTGAATTGGGCGGCGCGGGCATCACCGTCAACAACGTCCTGCCCGGCTACACCCACACCCAACGGTTAGAGCAAATCCTGCGCGACCGCAGCGCGGCATCCGGCAAATCGCAAGAAGACGTCGCCGCCGGCATGCTGGCCACGGTGCCGGTAGCGCGGTTCGCACAAGCCCCGGAAATCGCCGGCGTCATCGCGTTTTTGTGCGCGCCAGTGGCCGCCTACGTCAACGGCCAGTCAATCGCGGTGGACGGTGGACGGATGCAGTCGATTTGAGATGGCATCGGTGTCACTCACCCGCCCGAGTCAAGACCCACGCTTTGCTTCAATCCGCCACGATAGGTACGGCTGCAAGGCAGGCTGCTCCCATCGTTCAAATGAATACGGGCATCACCTGTCTCCAGCGGTTCAATTGAAGCGATACGATCCAGATTGACCATATAGCTGCGATGGATACGGGTAAAGCACGCCGGATCCAGCTTCGCCTCGATACTGGCCAGCGTACTACGCAACGGGTAGTCGTGGCCGCGCACATGCAGGTTCACGTAATTGCCGGAGGCTTGCAGCCACTCGATATCGTTGGCCGCGATCAGGAATTCGCGACCCAGCTTGCGCACCAAAAACCGCTCCGGCCGATCCACTGGTTCCACCGGTGTGCCTTCATCGGGGGCATCCAGCACACTGGCCTCTCCTTGCAGTCGGCGCAGGATGAAGCGGTAGCCCTCGATGGTCAGCACCACGCCCGCATAAGAGCGCACATCCTTCAGGTATTCGTAGCCAAACTCCCGCCACCACGAACCAAAATCGTAGTGGTCGCCGATACTGGCATAGGCCAGCTTGCGCAGCGCCACCATTCCCAGCACATGCAGGATCGACCACAGCAGGCTGCCCACAAGGTGAATGGGGAGTACCCGTCGCCAAGTATCCAGATGCAGCGGGAAGCGCCGGGTAAACCACACCACCGCCGGCACCAATACCAACCCGATCACGGCGGAGCTGGTTTCCCAGACGACTGGCTGCCATGCCTTGAACCCCAATTGCGCGCGTTCAACATCCATCGTCACGGTGATGCTGTTGGTCAATGCACTGACGAGGTACTGGACAACCCAATAGCCAACCTCAACGCCGCGTCGCCACGGTTGATAGCGCTGGTAGAACGGTGGCGGCGAAGTCTGCATCTGCGCATTGTAGGTGGTACTGGAAACCCGCCCATCCCGACTCGTCACCGCGTTCCGCGGTTCGTCCCAAACCCGCGTCGCACGGTCACTTCTGGATAGCCGGAGCGCGCATGGGTGCCGATGCTGGCAACCTTCTGGGAAGCGGAATCCACCGCATGCAACGCCGTCACGATATCGACGCCCTGCGCGTCATTGCCTTCAGCTTGCTGATCCTGTACCACGCGGCGATGGTCTATGTGGCCGGCTGGGACTTCCACATCAAAAGCAGCTACCAAGCCGAATGGTTGCAGTACCCAATGATCGCGCTCAACCGCTGGCGGATGCCTCTTTTGTTCATGATTTCCGGAATTGCGATTGGGCTTGCTGGGATTGAAGGGCGCCGCTGGCGCTTCGCCGGAGCACGCAGCTTGCGCCTGCTGATGCCGCTGGTGTTCGGCATGTTGCTGGTGGTACCGCCACAGACCCACGTCCAGGTCAGCGCGCAATACGGCTATACCGGCACTCTCTTGCACTTCTACCCGCTTTACCTGACCCATGGGCTTTGCCGCGCCGGCCAATGCATGCTGACGCCCACTTGGAATCATCTCTGGTATCTGGCCTATTTGCTGCCCTACACCTTGCTGTTGCTGCTCGCCACACCACTGCTGCAGCAGGCCAGACGTTGGCTGCTGCCGTCGCCACGCACCCTCGCAGGGCTGGTGATCTTGCCTATCGTGTGGCTATTGAGCGTTCGGCTGTGGCTGGCACCGCAGTTCCCGGAAACCCATGCGCTGTTCGACGATTGGGCGGTGCATGCGGAATCGCTGCCCTTGTTCCTGCTGGGCTACCTGTTGGCGACGCATGTGTGGTTTTGGGACGCAGTGCAGCGGCTACGCTGGATCACCTTGGCGCTGGCACTGTTCGCCATCGGGGTGGAACTTGGCCTGCGCTGGATCAGCCACTACCCACCCTCCGGCCCCATTCCCGATTGGGCCATGCTGCTGCCGTGGTATTTGATCGAACGTATCGCCCGCGTGATCTACACCTGGATCGCGCTGCTCACCCTGTTCGGCTGGGCGCGCGCCCTCCTCAACCGCCCCTTCCACTGGCTCCCCTATTGCACGGAAGCCGTGTTTTCCTGGTACATCCTGCACCAGACCTTGATCGTGGTGCTGGCCTATTGGTTGATTCCGATGCGGCTGGGTGCCGGCATCGAAGCATCGCTGGTGATCTTCGGCACGCTGGCCGGCTGCCTTGTGCTGCACGAGTGCCTGATTCGTCGCGTGCAATGGCTGCGCCCGCTGTTTGGGCTCAAGCGGGAGAGGACGCGGCTGCCGCTTCCCGATGCACCACCTGCAATTGGATAGCCTCACCGCCACGCCAGTCATCGGGCACGATGCGATACGCGATGCGTGCTTTTCGTGCCGGCTCCACGCCGTCCCAGCCGTTGAACTGGATGGCGTTGAAGCGTTGCCCATGCAGCCCAAGCTCCAGCTTGAGGTGACGTTCTTTCAAAACACGCCAATGCAATACTTCGAACGCATCATCGAACAGCGGCTCCGGATAACCCTGCCCCCAGTGGCCGCCATCGCGCAGGGCATGTGCTGTGCTGATGTGAAATTCATCGGCGCGCAGACCACCGTCACTGCGCAACACATCCACCAACAAATCTTCACTTAGCAGCTCGGCGCTGACCGCGACAAACGCACTGCGAAAGGCTTCGAATTGCTCCCGCGCAAGGCTCATGCCGGCCGCCATCGCGTGACCGCCAAAGCGGGCGATCAAGCCCGGGTGGCGGGCATCCACCAGCGCCAGTGCATCGCGAACATGAAAGCCCGGGATCGAACGCGCCGAGCCACGCAGCATGGGGCTATCGGGTTCAGCGGGGGCGAAGGCAATCGCCGGACGATGCAGGCGTTCTTTGAGTTTCGATGCTACCAGTCCGACCACGCCGGGGTGCCAGTCGGGGTCGAATAAACACGCGGCATACCGGGTGTCGATGCCATCCAAACTGGCCTCTGCCATGTCTTGCATGTCGGTTTGCAGGGCGCGGCGTTCTTCGTTGATGCCCTGCAAGATGGCGGCAAGCCCGCGCGCTTGGCCAGCATCATCGGTCAACAAACATTCGATGCCGATGCCCATGTCTTCCAAGCGACCCGCGGCATTGATGCGCGGGCCGATGGCAAACCCGATATCGGTGGTGGACAGCGTGCCGGCCTTGCGCCCGGAGACCTCCAGCAAGGCCTGCAAACCGGCGCAGCCTTGCCCTGCCCGCAGCCGGCGCAGCCCCGCGCCGACCAAGGCTCGATTGTTGGCATCCAGTGGCACCATATCGGCCACCGTGCCCACCGCCACCAGATCCAGCAACGTCGCAAGATCGGCCTGTACACCCAAACGCGCACGCAGCGCCAGCAACACATAAAACATCACGCCCACGCCTGCCAGTGCCTTGCTGGCGAAGCTGCAGCCGGGTTGATTGGGATTGACGATGGCATCCGCCGGCGGCAGTACTGGCCCTGGCAAGTGGTGATCGGTGACGAGGATGTTCCAGCCGTGCGCTTTCGCCGCGTGGATGCCGGCGTGACAGGCGATGCCGTGATCCACCGTCACCAACAGATCCGGCTGCAACTCCGCAAGTTCTTCCACCAACGCCGGGGTCAGCCCGTAGCCATGCACGATGCGATTGGGCACCGCATGCGAGAGCCGGCGTACGCCCAACATCCGCAAGCCGCGTACCGCCACCGCAGTGGCGGTGGCGCCGTCGCAATCAAAATCCCCGACCACCAGGATATGCGCGTCATTTCCAATGGCGGTCTGCAGCAAATCCAATGCCGCGTCGATGCCTTTCAAACCTTCGGGCGGCAACAAATCCGCCAAGCGCGGCAGCGCGCTGCGCGCATCACTGCCGCGTGCGGCATGCACGCGGCGCAACACCTCCGGCCAATGCGTGGGCCACTCGCCGCTTGCGGCCTGCGGCGGGCGGCGCACAATGCGGCGCAGCACATTCATGCCGTAAGCCTGGTCAATGGCCTGCGCCAGAACCGCCAGCGTTGCCCGCGTGTCAGCGTGAAGAGGGTGCCATCGGCAAAATCAAACTGTGCATCCTCCGCGCAAGCCGGCAGCAACCACTCCTGCAGCAAGCGACCTACATCGCGCTGATGGCGCAGGTCCACCAGTGCATTCGCGGTGGACGGTTGAACATCGGCAAGCGGCATGCACGCCAGTGTGCCCAGCAGCGCAGCGCCCTGCACGACGGGATCATCGGAAAACACGGTCACCGCAGTGCTTGCAAGACTGTCGGGCAATACCCCTCCCCCCCAGAACCACAGCGCATTGATCGCTACCCGGCCGTGCTCCAATCGTGTGGCGTTGTGCGGATGGTTGTGCAGCGCAATCTGCACCTCGCTTTCCAACACGCGCCAGCGACGCGCATCCGGTCCTTCTGCGCGATGTTGAAACACATCATCACCCAATGCCGCATCGGGCGATGCAAATTCCGGCACCGCACTGCCGCGCGGCAAACGCAGATACCAGCGCTGCGGATGCGGCGCATCCAGCACAAATCCGGCATCGCCAAACAAGGGCCGCAAGGCCGGCAGCAACGCATCCACGTCGGTCTGTTCGATACCCAGATTGCGACCGATGCCCAGCAATCGCGCACCGTTGATATCAGGACGAATATGCGCAGGATCTGCGCGCAACCACTGCGCAGCACGGGCGTCGTCCTCGCCGGCATCCAGAAGCCGCGTCAACGCCGCCTGCGGCCAACGTGCGGGCAATGGCCGCAGATGCCGCATCAATTGCGCAACTTCACCTGCCTCACGCCGACTGCGGTTGGCGCACGCCAATGCCCTGCCTAATGCATCCGGCAAGGCTTGTCCGGCAAACCGCGAAAGTGCGGGCAACAGCAGCGTCAGGCGTGCCACGACTCAGCCCAAATACTTGACCGACACAACCTCGTATTCGCGGGTGCCGCCGGGGGCTTCGATGGTGATGGCATCGCCTTCGAGTTTGCCGATCAGCGCACGCGCCACCGGCGAGGAAATCGCGATGAGGCCCTGCTTGATGTCGGCTTCGAGATCACCCACGATCTGGTAGGTTCTTTCTTCATCGGTATCGCAATCGACCAACACCACGGTCGCACCGAAGACGATTTTATCGCCGGCCGCCAACTGCGCGATATCGATGACCTGCGCATGCGACAACTCGGATTCGAGGTGTTTGATGCGGCCTTCGATAAAGCCTTGCTGTTCGCGTGCGGCGTGGTACTCGGCGTTTTCCTTGAGGTCGCCATGCGCACGCGCTTCGGCAATCGCTTCAATGATGGCCGGGCGCTTGATCGACTTCAGTTCATCCAGTTCGGCACGCAAACGTTGCGCGCCTTTGGCGGTAATGGGTGCACGGCTCATGCCAGCTCCTTGTGCAGTTCTTGCAGCGAGAGCACGTCGCCCTTGCCGCGGTGGTCCAATGAATGTAGCAGTGCGTTGGCACCGGCTACGGTGGTGGAATAGGTGACGCGCGCTTGCAGCGCCTCGCGCCGGATCGAGAACGAGTCGGCAATCGCCGCACGGCCTTCGGTCGTGTTCACGATGTAGCAAATTTCGCCATTCTTGATCAGGTCGACGATATGCGGACGGCCTTCGGCCACTTTGTTGACCTGCTCACAGACCACACCATGGGTCTTCAAAAACTCGGCAGTACCGCTGGTCGCGACAATACTGAAACCGCGTTCCAGCATGTACCTGGCCACCGGCAACACCCGCACCTTGTCCGGATCACGCACCGAAATGAACGCCTTGCCCGGCTGCGGGGCCTTGATATTGGCCGCTTCCTCGGCACGCGCGAATGCAGCTTCAAAGCTGCGACCCACGCCCATCACCTCACCGGTGGAACGCATTTCCGGGCCGAGGATCGGATCCACGTTCTGGAACTTGGCAAACGGGAATACGGCTTCTTTGACCGAATAATAATTCGGGATGATTTCGCGGGTCGCGCCTTGTTCGGCCAACGTCATCCCGGCCATGCAACGCGCTGAAATCTTGGCCAGTGGTTGGCCAATCGCCTTGGACACAAACGGCACCGTGCGGCTGGCACGCGGGTTCACTTCCAGCAGATAAATCGTGTCGGCTTCGCTGCCTTCGGCCACACCCACTTGCACCGCGAACTGGGTATTCATCAAGCCCACCACATGCAGTGCCTTGGCCAGCGCCACCACTTGCTCGCGCAGGCGTTCTTGGGTGCGTGCAGACAAGGAATACGGCGGCAACGAGCACGACGAATCGCCGGAATGCACACCGGCTTCTTCGATGTGCTCCATCACCCCGCCGACCAGCACATTGCCGTCGCGGTCGGCAATCACGTCGATATCCACTTCCACCGCATTGTCGAGGAAGCGGTCCAGCAACACCGGCGAATCGTGGCTGACCTTCACCGCCTCACGCATGTAGCGCGACAAATCCGCGTCGGCATGCACCACTTCCATCGCACGGCCACCCAGCACATAACTGGGGCGCACCACCAACGGATAGCCAATCTCACGCGCCTGCACCAGGGCTTCTTCGGCGCTGCGCACGGTGCGGTTGGGTGGCTGCTTCAGACCCAGTGCTTCCACCAGTTTCTGGAAGCGCTCGCGGTCTTCCGCCAGATCGATGGAATCGGGCGAGGTGCCAATGATCGGCACGCCATTGGCTTCCAGCGCCTTGGCCAGTTTCAGCGGGGTTTGCCCGCCGTACTGCACGATCACGCCATAGGGCTTTTCCAGCTCCACGATTTCCAGCACGTCTTCCAGCGTCAGTGGCTCGAAGTACAGACGGTCGGAGGTGTCGTAATCGGTGGATACGGTTTCCGGGTTGCAGTTGACCATGATGGTCTCGAACCCGTCTTCACGCAGCGCCAGCGCGGCGTGCACGCAGCAGTAGTCGAACTCGATGCCCTGGCCGATGCGGTTGGGGCCGCCACCCAGCACCATGATCTTTTTGCGATCACTGGGGTTGGCCTCGCACTCGTCCTCGTAAGTCGAATACAGATAGGCGGTGCTGGTGGCAAATTCGCCGGCGCAGCTATCCACCCGCTTGTACACCGGGCGCACCGCGAAGGCTTTGCGCAGCGCGCGCACCGCGGTTTCGTTGGTGCCGGCCAGTTGCGCAATGCGCGCATCGGAGAAGCCCATCCGCTTGAGGCCGCGCAGGCGCTTGGCATCCAGCCCATCCAGGCCGCGATGCACCACGTCGATTTCGGCATCGATCAATTCTTCGACCTGATCGAGGAACCACGGGTCAACGAATGACAGCGCGTGCACATCTTCCACGCTCATGCCGGCGCGAAACGCATCGGCGATGTGGAAGATGCGTTCCGGGCCCGGCTCTTTCAGCTCGCGGCGCAGCGTGCGCAGATCATCTTCGTTGACCAGATCCAGCCCGGTGGGATCCAGCCCGATCTTGCCGATTTCCAAACCACGCAGCGCTTTTTGCAGCGACTCCTGGAAACTGCGACCGATCGCCATCACTTCGCCCACCGACTTCATCTGGGTGGTCAGGCGCGCATCGGCGGCAGGGAATTTCTCAAAGGCAAAACGCGGAATCTTGGTGACGACATAGTCGATGGATGGCTCGAACGAAGCCGGGGTCAGGCCGCCGGTGATTTCATTCTTCAGCTCATCCAGGGTGTAGCCCACAGCGAGCTTGGCGGCCACCTTGGCAATCGGGAAGCCGGTGGCTTTCGAGGCCAATGCGGATGAGCGCGACACCCGCGGATTCATCTCGATGACCACCACGCGGCCATCGTTGGCATTGATGCCGAACTGCACATTGCTGCCACCGGTATCCACACCGATTTTCCGCAACACCGCAATCGAGGCATCGCGCAGGCGCTGGTATTCCTTGTCGGTCAGGGTTTGCGCAGGTGCAACGGTAATGCTGTCGCCAGTGTGCACGCCCATCGCGTCGAAATTTTCAATGCTGCACACGATGATGCAGTTGTCGGCGGTGTCGCGCACCACCTCCATTTCAAACTCTTTCCAGCCCAGCACGGATTCTTCGATCAGCACTTCACCCGTAGGCGAAAGCTCCAGGCCGCGCTTGGTGATCTCCTCGAATTCTTCCTTGTTGTAGGCAATGCCGCCACCGGTGCCACCCAAAGTGAAGCTGGGCCGGATAATGGTGGGAAAGCCTACTTGCGCTTGAATCTCCAGCGCCTGCGCAAAGCTGCGCGCCACTTCCGATTTCGGGCTGGACAGGCCGATTTCGGACATCGCCTGCTTGAACAGCTCGCGGTCTTCGGCCATGCGGATGGCTTCGCGCTTGGCACCGATCAACTCGACGTTGTACTTCTCCAGCACACCGTTATCGGCCAAATCCAGCGCGCAGTTCAGCGCGGTTTGCCCGCCCATGGTGGGCAGGATGGCGTCGGGTTTTTCCTTGGCGATGATCTTTTCGACCGTCTGCCAATTGATCGGCTCGATATACACCGCGTCGGCCATGTCCGGGTCGGTCATGATGGTGGCCGGGTTGCTGTTGACCAGCACCACCCGATAGCCCTCATCACGCAGCGCCTTGCACGCCTGCGCGCCGGAGTAATCGAACTCGCAGGCCTGGCCAATGACAATCGGGCCAGCACCGATGATGAGGATGGTTTTCAAATCGCTGCGCTTAGGCATTTTTGGTGTTCTCAGATTGCTTGTCCAACATCAGGGCAACGAACTTGTCGAACAGCGGGGCCACGTCCTGCGGACCGGGGCTGGCTTCGGGATGGCCTTGGAAGCTGAAGGCCGGGGCATCGGTCAGTGCGATGCCTTGATTGGTGCCATCGAACAGCGAGCGATGGGTGACCCGCGCACGCGCCGGCAGTGTGGCCTCATCGATACAGAAGCCGTGATTTTGCGAGGTGATCATCACCCGTCCACTGTCGAGGTCTTGCACCGGGTGGTTGGCACCGTGATGGCCATGCGCCATCTTCACGGTCTGCGCACCGATCGCCAGGCCCAAGAGCTGGTGGCCCAGGCAGATGCCATACAGCGGGATTTTGACGTTCAGGAATTCGCGGATGGCGGCAATCGCGTAATCACATGGCGCCGGGTCGCCGGGGCCGTTGGACAAAAACACGCCATCGGGTTGCATCGCCAATACGTCCGACGCCGGCGTCTGTGCGGGCACCACATGCACATCGCAGCCGCGCTCGGCCAGCATGCGCAGGATGTTGCGCTTGGTGCCAAAATCGTAGGCGACCACTTTGCACTTGGGTTCAGCGCGAACGAACGTATTGCTGTCGAGATCCAGCTGGCCCTCGCTCCAGCGATAGCCTGCGGTGGTGCTGACCACCTTGGCCAAATCCATGTCTTTCAAACCGGGGAATTTGCGCGCCGCTTCGATGGCGTGCTCGGCATCTAATACCTCGTCATGACGCGAGCCTGCCAGCAGCGCCGCGTTTTGCGAACCGCGCTCGCGCAGGATGCGGGTCAATTTGCGGGTATCAATCCCGGCAATCGCCACAATGCCGCGCACCTGCAGCCACTCGGGTAGCGAGGTTTGGCTGCGCCAGTTGCTGGGCCGGCGCGGCACGTCGCGCACGATCAGGCCCGCGGCCCAAACCTTGCTGGCCTCGTCATCGTGCTCGGTGCAACCGGTGTTGCCGATATGCGGATAGGTCAGCGTGACCAGTTGTTGCGCGTAGGAGGGGTCGGTCAGGATTTCCTGATACCCGGTCATGGCGGTGTTGAACACCGCTTCGCCCACGGACAAACCGGGCGCGCCCACGGAAATGCCCTCAAAGACGGTGCCGTCTTCAAGTGCCAAGAGTGCAGGATTCTTCAAGTGCGTCGCCTTGCGTCAGGTTGCAAGAAAGCGCCGAAGCGGGGCTGCCGGTTCGGAGCGGAGGGGGGTTAGGCGAGGGCGGATTGTACCGGCAAGCGAGCTTTTCCGCCAGCGCAATACTGAACACGGCGCTCGGCTCATCGTCTTGCAATCGCGCTAAAATATTCGATCCCGCAACACGGATCCACGGACACCACCATGCCTTTCGTTGTCACCGAAAACTGCATCAAGTGCAAGCACACCGACTGTGTGGAAGTGTGTCCGGTGGATTGTTTCCACGAAGGCCCGAATTTTCTGGTGATCGACCCCGACGAATGCATTGATTGCACGCTGTGTGAGCCGGAATGCCCCGTTGGCGCGATCTATCCCGAAGAAGACGTGCCCGCAGGCCAAGAGCTGTTCGTTGCGCTCAATGCTGAGCTGGCGAAGGAATGGCCGGTACTGACGGTGCGCAAAGACCCACCGCCAGATCATGCGGACTGGGATGGCAAGCCCAATAAGCTACCGTTGCTGGAACGCTGATCAGAGCGCGCCATCGATACAAAAAAGGCACCTCCCGGCGCCTTTTTTGTGAGCTCCGAGCCGCAAACAACTTACGGGGCAATGACCGCCTTCAGTGCGGCAATCAGCTTGCCGGCAGCATCACCCGAAGGCGGCAGGCCGCGCGGATCCACCGCCGCCACATACAGCTTGTCACCGGCCTTGGTGACCCGCACCAGGAACTTGCTGTCCAGATAATCAACATCGTAGGTGCCCAGAATCTCGGCTTTGCTGGCGATGCGCACACCGCTGGTGGCGGCCAACACTTCGCCTACCTTGGCGAACACGGCATCGCGCTCACCGGCAACCGCAAAACCAGTGGGGTTGGCCACGGGCTGCACTGTGGCGCTGGCGGTAGTGCCGGGTGTGACGTTAGGCAGCGCCATGGCACGTTCCGCCGACGGCTTATCCAGACCTGGCGGTACTTCCAACGGCCGTAGTTCCGCACTTTGGGTGTACAGGTCATTTTTTTTCTTGAACCAGTGGCAACCGGACAAACTGGTCACCAGCAACACTGCAACCAACGGGGCGGCGGCCTTGGACATGCGGGAAGTACGGTGCATCTGGTTCTCCTGTCAGGCCGCGATGTTGCGGCTGCATTCTTCAAGTTGGGCAATGGTCGCATGCAGACGGTTAGCCTGCGCGACATGAGCAGATGATAGCGGTTGCAGCGGCAAACGCAGGCCGTGGCCGATGCCGTTCAGCGTCAGCAAGGCTTTGACCGGGATCGGATTCGATTCGAGCCCAAGAAAGTGATAAAGCTCGGCTAAACGGTCATCCAGCGCGCGTGCGCCAGCCGCATCGCCCGCCTGCGCCAGCGCGCATAAGCGCACAAAGCTGCCTGGCACCACGTTGGAGGCCACCGACACCACACCATCGGCCCCTGCCAGCATGGCGCGTAACGCAGTCGGGTCATCACCACTGAGCACGACAAAGCCGTCACGCCGCAGCGGCAACAGGGCCTCCATGCGCTCCGCATCGGCGCGCGCTTCCTTGATCCCGATGATATTGGGATGCAGCGACAGCTCGCCGGTGGTTTCGGCTGTCATGTCACAGCCGGTGCGGCCGGGCACGTTATACAGCAGAACGGGAAGCCCACCTCCGTCCGCTACCGCCCGAAAATGCGCCAGTAATCCAGCCTGGCTGGGCCGCACATACGGCGGCACCACCACCAAGGCGGCATCCGCCCCAAGTGCCGCCACACGCTGATTGAAGCGAATGGTTTTGGCGGTGCTGGACTGCCCGGTGCCGGCCAACACCGGCAGACGACCGGCGCAATAGGTCACTGCACTGCGCAACAACGCATCGTATTCGTCATCGAACAAAGTCGCCGCTTCACCGGTCGAACCTGCCACCACAATGGCGTGGGTGCCGGCGTCCAGTTGCGCCTGCAATAATCGTTCCCATGCGGGAAAATCAATGTCACCGGCCACCGTGAACGGGGTCGCCAGCGCGGTAATGCTGCCGGTAAGTTGCAAAGGACTGACTCGACTTGGGGCGCAACGGAGCCGCTACGCGTGTGGGGGGAAGCACGATTAACTGGACGATCTTACTTGCGGCTGTAAACCGCCGGCAAGTATGCTGGCCGCCATGCCCTCATGTGCTGACGGCATTTTCCTTGAATTTTCCGGAATATCGCTTTGAGCAAAACTGCCGCCCGGCCCGCCCCGCAAGAAAACCACCTGTTGATCACGGCGTACACCACGCATCCGCAGACCCCGCTATTGGCGGTAACGCGCCGTATTGCCGATTCCGGCTGCAACTTGGTGGATACCCGGCTGGCCACAGTGGGGCGCGATGTCTCGGTCACCGCGCTGGTAATCGGCTCGTGGGATGCGGTGGCAAAGCTCGAGACCATGCTGACCAAGCTGGAGCGCGAGGAGGGCCTGAAATTGATGTGGTATCGCACCGGCCCCAAGCCGATGCAGTCCAATCTGCTGCCGTATGTGGTGGAAGTGATCGCCGCCGACAAGCCCGGCATCCTGTTCCAATTGGCCGACTTCTTCGACCACCAGGGCATCACCATCGAAAGCCTGAACTGCGCCCGCTACCGCGCAATGCAGACCGGTGCCGACATGTTTTCGGCCCAGCTCACCATCGGTATTCCGGCGGAAACGCATATTGCTTCACTGCGCGATGATTTTCTTGAGTTCTGCGATCACTTAAACCTTGACGCGATCATGGATCCCATGAAGTATTGAGGTCGATGATCACCATCGGCGACCGTATCCCCAACTTGCCGCTGACACTGTCCAGCGGCTCCCACGCCACGTTGGCCGAATACGCTGGCCACTGGTTGGTGTTGTATTTCTACCCGAAAGACGCCACCCCCGGCTGCACCACCGAAGGGTTGGACTTCAATGCCCTGCTGCCCGAGTTCAAGCGCGCAGGCGCCAAGGTGTTGGGGGTGTCGAAGGATTCGCTCAAATCGCATCAGAATTTCTGCACCAGGCAGGGCTTCGCGTTCGAGCTGGTCAGCGATAGCGATGGTGCGCTGTGCGATGCCTTCGGCGTGGTGCAGTTGAAGAAGCTGTATGGCCGTGAATACATGGGCATCGTGCGCAGCACCTTTCTGATCGACCCTGCCGGTGTCATCCGCCAGCAATGGCAGCCGGTGAAAATCGCCGGTCATGCGCAAGCCGTGCTTGACGCACTGAAGGCCGAACAAACCAAGTGATCACCCCTGTTTTCATCCCTCGTCACTGCCCCGCAAAGCGGGACGCGGTGAGCCACTGTTTATTGCCCGCAGGAGCCCACGCATGACCCATGGCAAGCGCATCTATGTGCTCGACACCAATGTGCTGATGCATGACCCTACCGCACTGTTCAAGTTCGAGGAACACGATGTCTATCTGCCAATGCAGGTGATGGAGGAGCTGGACAACGGCAAGAAGGGCACCAGCGAAGCCAGCCGCAACGCGCGCCAAGTCAGCCGCTTCCTCAACGAATTGATCGAAGCCCACGGCAGCACCGATGTCAGCCAAGGCATCGCACTGGCACGCCCGCAAGGCCTGCAATTGCGCGGCGCGGCCAGCGCCGGCCGGCTGCTGTTCCAGACCAGTGATTTCAATGCCGGCAAGCGTTTTGGCACGGTGATCCCGGACAACAATATCCTCGGCGCGATCCTGGTGTTGAAGGAGTCCGACCCCGGCGCACCGGTGGTGTTCGTGTCCAAGGACATCAATCTGCGGATCAAAGCCTCGATTGCCGGCATCGTCAGCGAAGATTACGAAAACGACCGGGCGCTGGATGATTTCAGCCTGCTCTACACCGGCGCCACCGTGCTGCCCGAAGACTTCTGGCAGCGCCACGGCAAAGAACTGAAATCGTGGACCGACAAGGGCCGCACCTACTACGAAATCGCCCGCAGCGAAGAAGATGACTGGCATCCCAACCAGTTCGTGTACCTGCCCGGCGATGAACAGTCTGAGATGAAAGTCACCAAGGTGGATGGCGACAACGTGGTCTTGCAGATCGTCGATGATTTCCGCCACAGCCAGCATTCGGTGTGGGGCATCGTGGCGCGCAACCGCGAACAGAATTTTGCGCTGAACGCATTGATGGACCCGGAGATTGATTTTGTCAGCCTGCTGGGTACCGCCGGCACCGGCAAGACGCTGTTGGCGCTGGCCGCAGGTCTTGCGCAAACCATGGACCAGCAACGCTATCGGGAAATCATCATGACCCGTGCCACCGTCAGCGTGGGCGAGGACATCGGCTTTTTGCCCGGCACCGAAGAAGAAAAAATGACCCCGTGGATGGGCGCGCTCACCGACAATCTGGAAGTGCTCACCCACAATCAGGAAGGCGGCAGTTGGGGGCGCGCCGCCACCAATGATCTGCTGGCATCGCGCATCAAGATCCGCTCGATGAACTTCATGCGTGGGCGCACTTTTCTTTCGCGTTATCTGATTTTGGACGAGGCGCAAAACCTCACCCCCAAACAGATGAAGACGCTGGTGACCCGCGCCGGCCCCGGCACCAAGATCGTGTGTTTGGGCAACGTCGAACAGATCGACACGCCCTACCTCACCGAAACCACCTCGGGCCTGACTTACGCGGTGGACCGCTTCAAGCACTGGGCGCACAGCGCACACGTCACGCTGCGGCGCGGTGAACGCTCGCGGTTGGCCGATTACGCCTCCGAGGTGCTGTAGCCGGCACCCCGCGCTGCGTGCACGTGGCGCAGCGCGGTGGCGAGGTCGCCGAAATAGACGGCGGGTCCGTCGCGGCGGACGATCTCCGCACGCACCAGCTTGCGCAATACGCGCAGGTTGGCGCCACTCAGCAGCACCTGCACGCCGCGGCGACGCAAATTCTCGATGGTCGATTCCAGCCGCTTGAGGCCGGTAGCATCCACCAGCGGCACCCGCTCCAACCGCAGCAGCACCCAGCGCGGCGGCTCCCGCGACCACGCCAGCGCGCGCTCCAGCGAATCGACCGAGCCGAAGAAGAACGGCCCCTCGATGGCATACACCAGCACGTCCTTCGGCAGCGCCTCCAGCCCGGCCTCGGCCAGCTCGTGGCGCAGGTTGGCCTGGCCGTGTTCCACCACCGCCACCGACGCGCTCATCCGCCGCAGAAACTGGAACATCGCCAGAATCACGCCGATGTTCACCGCCACCACCAGATCCGTGACGATGGTGAGGGTGAAGGTGATCAGCAGGATCGCGACATCCGCGCGCGGCGCCTGCCGGACCATGCGCAGGAAGCGGCGCGCCTCGCTCATGTTCCACGCCACCAGAAACAGGATCGCGGCCAGCGCCGCCAACGGCACCTTGCCGGCATAGGGTGCCAGCACCAGCAGGATCAGCAGCAGGGTGATGCCGTGGACCACGCCGGCCAGCGGCGAGGTGCCGCCGTTCTTGATGTTGGTGGCGGTGCGGGCGATCGCACCGGTGGCGGCGATGCCGCCGAACAGCGGTGACAGGATGTTGGCCACGCCCTGCCCGATCAGCTCCTGGTTGGAATCATGGCGGGTACCGGCCATGCCGTCGGCGACCACCGCCGACAGCAGCGACTCGATCGCCCCGAGCATGGCGATGGTAAAGGCCGACGGCAGCAGCTCCACCAGCCGGTCGAAGCCCGCCGCGGGCAACTGCAGCGCCGGCAGCGCACGCGGGATCGCGCCGAAGGTGGACTCGATGGTGGCCACGCCCTGCAGGTTGAAGCCCATCACCACGGCGGTGGCCACGACCATCGCCAGCAGCGGCCCGGGCACGCGCGTCAACCCGGGAATGCGCGAGCCCCAGACCGCCAGCGCAAGGCTGAGCAGGGCCAGCAGGGAAGTCGCCGGATGCAGGTGGTCGAACGACTGCAGCAGATGCCAGGTCTTCAGGTAGAACGGTCCGTTGCCGGGTGCCGGCAGGCCGAAGAAGTACTGCCACTGGCCGACCCAGATGATCACCGCGATGCCGGCGGTGAAACCGACGATCACCGGGTCGGGGATGAACCGGATCACCGCACCCAGCCGCGCCAGCCCCATCGCCACCAGGATCACCCCGGCCATCAGGGTCGCCAGCAGCAGCCCGCTGACCCCGAACTTCGCCACCACTCCGGCCAGAATCACGATGAACGCGCCGGTCGGCCCGGCGATCTGGATGCGTGACCCACCAAACAGCGATACCGTGATGCCGGCGATGATCGCCGTGTACAGCCCCTGCTCCGGCTTGACTCCGGACGCAATGGCGAACGCCATCGCCAGCGGCAGCGCCACCACCCCGACGATTACCCCGGCGGTAATGTTGGGCAGCCAGTGGGCACGGCGCAACAATCCGGCGCGCGCGGCTTCGACCAGCGCGATCATGCCGCCGCCTCCGCCTTGAAGCGCACACCGCGGCCGCCACCGCTGCTGGCGGCGCGCTCGCCGATCAGCTCGATCCCCGCAACGTCCAGCGCGGCCACCACCTTGACCAGCGAATCGACCACGCCGCGCACCTGCCCCTGGCTGAGTTCCATGCGCTGGATGGTGGGCAGGGATAGCCCGGCCATCTGTGCCAGCGCCTTCTGGTCGATGCCAAGCAGCGCACGTGCGGCGCGCATCTGGGCTGAAGTGATCACGGCTCTGCTCCGTCCTGATGGGGTGGGATATAAAACAATATAAATGATGTTTATAACATCAATATGCTTGTATTTTACCCCTACTCGCTGCAGGAATCCTGCTATCACCATCACGAAAAAAAACCCACCACAGCCACCGGTACGGGGGCATGGGGCGGGGTCATCGTGGAGCGCTGCCGCAGTAGCGGCGACCGTTGCCAGTCAATGCGCGGCGAACGTCAGGCGCGTGCAAATACCAGCGCGGCATTGGTGCCGCCAAAGCCGAAGCTGTTGGACATCACCACGTCGAGCTTGGCATCGCGGCTTTCGCGCACGATCGGGAAGCCCTCGGCACCGGAATCGAGCTGGTCGATATTGGCGGAGCCGGCGATGAAGCCGTCGCGCAGCATCAGCAGGCTGTAAATCGCTTCGTGCACGCTGGCCGCGCCGAGCGAGTGGCCGGAAAGTGCTTTGGTCGACGAAATCGGCGGTACCGCATTACCGAATACTTCGCGCACGGCTTTCAGCTCGACGATGTCGCCCAGTGGCGTGGAGGTGCCGTGGGTGTTGAGGTAATCCACCGGGCGATTTACACCTTCCAGCGCCATCTGCATGCAGCGCACCGCGCCTTCACCGCTGGGGGCGACCATGTCGGCGCCGTCCGAGGTGACGCCGTAGCCGACCAATTCGGCCAGGATGCTGGCACCGCGCGCGACCGCGTGATCCCACGCTTCCAATACCAGCATGCCGCCGCCGCTGCCGATGACGAAGCCATCGCGGGCCACGTCATACGGGCGCGAGGCGTGCTCCGGTGCGTCGTTGCGGCCGGACGACAACGCACCCATCGCATCGAACATTACCGTCATCGTCCAGTCCAAATCTTCGCCGCCACCGGCAAACATGATGTCTTGCGCACCGTGGCGGATCAGGTCGGCCGCAGCGCCAATGCAATGTGCGGACGTTGCGCAGGCGGCGCTGATCGAATAACTCAGGCCTTTGATTTTGAATGCCGTGGCAAGATTGGCCGACACCGTGGAGCACATCGTGCGCGGCACCATGTACGGGCCGACCTTGCGCACGCCACGCTCGCGCAGGATATCGGCAGTTTCCACTTGCCAGCGGCTGGAACCACCGCCGGAGCCGGCAATCAGGCCGGTGCGCGGGTGACTGACCAGGTCTTCACTCAGGTCGGCTTGGGCGATGGCATCACGCATGGCCACATAGCTGTACGCCGCCGCATCGCTCATGAAGCGTTTGAGTTTGCGGTCGATAACCGCATCCAAATCCAACTCGACCGCGCCACCGACTTGGCTACGCAGACCGCGTTCCACCGAATCTTGCAGTGTGCGGATGCCGGAACGGCCCTCGCGCAGTGAACGCGAGACGGTATCCAGATCATTGCCGAGGCAGGAGGTGATGCCCATTCCGGTAATCGCAATACGCCGCATGTCAGGTACCCTCCGTCGCGTTGAACAGCCCTACGCGCAAATCCTTGGCCACGTAAATTTCCTGGCCATCGACCAAGGTACGTGCATCGGCCTGCGCCATCACCAACTTGCGGTTGATCACGCGGGTGACGTCGATTTCGTAGGTGACCACTTTGGCCGTGGGCAGTACTTGCCCACTGAACTTCACTTCACCACAGCCCAAGGCACGGCCACGCCCGGGGGCACCCAGCCAAGTGAGATAGAAGCCCACCAATTGCCACATGGCATCCAACCCCAAGCAGCCGGGCATCACCGGGTCGCCAAGGAAATGGCACTGGAAGAACCAAAGATCCGGGTGGATGTCGAGTTCAGCCCGCACAAAGCCCTTGCCGTGGCTGCCGCCGTTGTCATTGATCTCGACAATACGGTCAAACATCAGCATCGGGTCGGACGGCAAACGTGCGGTGCTGTTGGGGAACAACTCACCGCGAGCGCTGGCGAGCAACTGCTCGCGGGTAAATGATGAAGCACGGGTCATGGACTGGCCCAGCAGGAAATAGGAGAGTGTAAACGCAGCCCCCAGACCATACCTAGAGGTATTGCTCGGCTGCCATCCAAATAACGAAGTGTTTACGGTTTGTCCGGGTAAAACAAAAACGGATATCAAATGGAAACCATTGAATACGTGTGCACTGCAACATTCGGCCTGAAACCGTATTAAGCTCGAAGCACTTCACATTTTCCGGAACGCTTCCGTGACGCAAGCCACGCCCGCCTCACTGTTGACCATTTTTGGTGCCACCGGCGATCTCTCCCGCCGCATGTTGCTGCCTTCGCTGTATAGCTTGCAAGCCGAACGCTTGCTGCCCGATGACATGCGCATTTTGGGCACCGCGCGCAGTGATCTGGATCGTGAAGGCTTTACCCAATTAGTGGCCAACAGCATCCGGGATCGCATCCCCGCGACTGAACACAATGAGGCTGCCCTGCGCGGCCTGCTGGAGCGTCTGGATTACTGCGCGGCCAGTGCCGATGACGATGCCTCGATGGCGGCGTTGGCAACCCGAGTAAACACCCTGCGCAACGGCGATGTGCTCTATCACATGAGCACCGCGCCGAAGTTCTATGGTCCGGCCTGCCAGGCACTGGCCGCGCACGGAGCCGCGGGCGCAGGCACCCGGGTGATGCTGGAAAAACCGATCGGCAAGGATTTGGCCAGCGCCATCGCCATCAACGATGCCGTGGCCAAGGCGTTTGATGAGGAGCGCATCTTTCGCACCGACCATTACCTTGGCAAGGAAGGCGTGCAGAACCTCATTGCGCTGCGCTTCGGCAATTCCCTGTTCGAACCGCTGTGGAGCGCGCGGCATATCGAACAAGTGCAGATCACGGTGGGTGAAACCGTGGGCGTGGAAGGCCGCGGCGACTACTACGACGAATCGGGGGCCGTGCGCGACATGCTGCAAAACCATCTGCTGCAACTACTCTGCCTGGTGGCGATGGAGCCCCCTGCACGCTTTGACCCCACGGCGGTGCGCAACGAAAAGATCAAGGTGCTGCGCTCATTGCGCACGATTGATGGCCGCAACGTGGCCACCGAATCGGTGATCGGCCAGTACACCGGCGGCGCCAGTGAAGGCAAAGTGGTGCCCGGCTATGCCGAAGAATTGGGCCGCGCCAGCCGCACCGAAACCTTCGTTGCCCTGCGTGCGCACGTGGACAATTGGCGCTGGTCGGGCGTGCCGTTTTATCTGCGCACCGGCAAGCGCCTGCCCTCGCGCAGCACCGAAATCTACATCCAGTTTCGCAAGGTGCCGTATTCGATTTTTGGCGGCCCGGCTGGTGCCGATATGCAGCCCAATGGCTTGCTGATCAAGCTGCAACCGGAAGAGCGTATTGAGCTGGATTTGATGAGCAAGACCCCGGGACTGGATCGCAATGGCTTGCGCCTGTCGCAAGTCGCACTGGATCTGGATATGCACGAAGAATTCTCCAACGCCCGCAAGCGCATCGCTTACGAACGCCTGTATCTGGATGCCATCGAAGGCAACGGCACCTTGTTTGTGCGACGCGACGAAACCGAAGCCGCGTGGCAGTGGGTGGATGCCATTGCCAGCGGTTGGCGCGAGGCCGGCATGGTACCCAAGCCCTACCCGGCCGGCACATGGGGGCCCAGTGCCACGGTGTCACTGGTGGACCGGCTTGGTCACGGCTGGCGCGAATAAGGGCAGCACGATGGCGTGGATTGAGCATGAGTACCCTGATCCGCAGGCCCTGGTGGCCGGTGTGTCAGCCGTGTTTGAAGCCACCTGCCGCAGCGCAATCGCTGCGCACGGGTCTGCGTTGCTGTGCTTGGCCGGCGGTCGCACACCGCTACCGATCTATGCGCATCTGGCGCATGCCAGGCTGCGCGGCACACTCACCGCCATTCCCGGCGATGAACGCTGCGTGCCACACACGCACGCAGCCTGCAATCTGCGCAATCTGCGCGAGGCGTTCGCCACCGATGCGTCACTCCAAGTGCAGCCACTCACCACCACCGATGGCGATGTGGATGCCTCACTCGGACTGGCACGCACATGGCTGGCTGCACATCCGCAAGACTTCGATGCGGTCTTGTTGGGGATGGGCGGTGATGGCCACTTCGCCTCGTTGTTCCCGGGCGCAGCGAATGTGACCGATGGCTTGGCACTGGACAGCGGCATGGACGCCATCGCCACCACCCCGAATCCACTGCCCCCCGAAGCACCGTTTGCGCGCATCAGCCTGACCTTGCCGCGCCTGCTGCGCGCTGCTGCTATCCATTTAGTTGTCACCGGCGCAGACAAGCGCCGCGTGTTGCGTGAAGCGCAACAACAATCGCACAGCCCCTATCCCATCGCGGCGCTGCTGCACGGCAATGCCGCTACCCCCATCCACATCCACTGGAGCCCTTGAATGCCGACCGTTGCGCTGCATCCTGTCGTTGAACGTGTCACCGCCCGCATCACCGAACGCAGCCGGGTATTGCGCAACGACTATCTGGCACGCATGGATGCGGCACGCCAGGCCGGCCCGTATCGCTACAAACTGTCCTGCGGCAATCAAGCGCATGGATTTGCCGCCAGTGGCGATGACAAGCCGGCGCTGCGCTACGGCCAGGGCGGCAATTTGGGCATTGTGACGGCCTACAACGACATGCTGAGCGCGCATCAGCCGATGGAGCACTACCCCGCGTTGATCCGCATGGCGGCGCGCAACATGGGCGGCAGCGCGCAGGTGGCCGGCGGCGTGCCGGCGATGTGCGACGGTGTCACCCAGGGCCGCGCCGGAATGGAGTTGTCGCTGTTCTCGCGGGATGTGATTGCAATGGCCACCGCGGTCGCACTGTCGCATGACACGTTTGATGCCGCCTTGATGCTGGGCGTGTGCGACAAGATCGTGCCGGGGCTGTTGATCGGCGCGCTCAGTTTCGGCCATCTTCCAGTGATCTTCGTACCCGCAGGGCCGATGCCATCGGGCATCCCCAACAAGCAAAAAGCCGAGGTGCGCCAACGCTATGCGCTGGGGCAGGCATCGCAAGACGAATTGATGGACGCCGAAGCGGCGTCGTACCACGCACCCGGTACCTGCACCTTTTACGGCACCGCCAATTCCAATCAAATGTTGATGGAAGTAATGGGTCTGCATCTGCCCGGCACCGCTTTCGTCCCGCCGAATACGCCGCTGCGCAGCGCGCTGACCGTGGCTGCGGCCGAACAAGCCCTACGCAGCACCGCGCTGGGGGATGCGTATCGTCCGTTGGCGCACGTCGTGAGTGAAAAAGCCATCGTCAACGCGATGGTGGGCTTGGCGGCAACCGGCGGCTCCACCAACCACGCGCTGCACCTGGTCGCCGTGGCGCGTGCGGCCGGCATCGTGATGGATTGGGGTGACCTGGACGAGCTGTCGAAAGCCACACCGCTGCTGGCACGCGTGTACCCCAATGGGTCAGCTGATGTGAACCACTTCGAAGCCGCTGGTGGCATTGGCTTTGTGATCCGCGAACTGCTGGATGCCGGCCTGCTGCACGCAGATGTGCTCTGCGTGCACGGCGGCAACTTGCGCCAGCAAACGCAGCAACCTTATTTGGATGATCTGCAACTGTGCTGGCGCGATGCCCCCGCGCAATCGCAAGACAGCGAGATCGTGCGTGGAATGGCCAACCCGTTTGATAGCGAAGGCGGCTTGCGTTGCCTGCAAGGCAATTTGGGGCGCGCAGTGGTGAAGGTTTCCGCGGTGGCGCCGCAATACCGCAAGCACGAAGCGCCGGTGCGTATCTTTGATTCACAGGATGCGCTGATTGCCGCATTCAAAGCCGGGCAATTGGACAAGAGCGAGCACTTCCACGGCGACTTCATTGCTGTCGTGCGTGGCCAAGGGCCACGTGCCAATGGCATGCCCGAGTTGCACAAACTCACGCCCACACTGGCCGCATTGCAAGACCGTGGCCAGCGCGTGGCCCTGCTCACTGATGGCCGCATGTCCGGCGCATCGGGCAAGGTATTGGCAGCCATCCATGTGACGCCGGAAGCGGTGGCTGGCGGTGCATTGGCCAAGTTGCGCGAAGGCGATCTTGTGCGCATTGATGCCGAAGCCGGCACGATGGATGCGTTGGTGGATGCCGCCGAATGGGCCGCACGCAGCGCCGCGCCCTTGGATTCAAGCGGCAACCAACATGGCATGGGCCGTGAATTATTCGGCCTGATGCGCGGCCATGCCGGTTCGGCTGAACATGGCGCCAGCGCGCTGTTGGGTGCAGTTGAATGAGTACGTCCGCACTGGCACTGGTGGGCGATATCGGCGGCACCAATGCACGCTTTGCCTTGGTCGACTTGTCCGCACCCGGCATTGAACTGCGCGATTCCAAATCATTGGCCAATGCCGATTTCGCCAGCCTGCAACACGCCATCGAACATTACCTGGCGGGCGTATCCGCGCAGCCGCGCCGCGCCGCACTGGCAGTAGCCTGCCCGGTGGGCAGCGATGAGATCCGCCTGACCAATCGTGCATGGTCGTTCTCACAGCGCGAGTTGCAAGCCACGCTGGGGCTTTCCGAATTGCGCATGCTCAACGACTTCGGCGCGGTGGCGTGGGCCATCCCCGCCCTGCAAGCCGATGACCTGGTGACCCTGCACGGCACCTTCGAAACCCCATTGCAAGGGCCCATCAGCGTGCTGGGTCCCGGCACCGGGCTGGGCGTGGCGCTGCTGGTGGGCTCACCGCAATGCGGCTGGCAGGTGGTGGAAACCGAAGGCGGGCATGTCGGGTTTGCCCCGATTGGTGATGAAGAGCGTGCCATTTCGGCATGGCTCACCGCACAGCACGGACGCACCTCCACCGAGCGCCTGTTATGCGGCAAAGGCTTGTCTGAAATTGATGCCGTGCTGCGCAGTGCAGGCGCTGAAACCAGCCTGGAAATGCCACCACTGCGTGACCCCGCCGACGTGGTGCAAACCGCGCTGGAAGGCCACGACATCCCCGCACGGCAAGCATTGGCGCGGTTCTGTGCGGTATTGGGCAGTGTGGCCGGCGACTGCGCCTTGATCCACGGCGCACGCAGCGTGGTGATTGCCGGCGGCATCATGCCGCGCTTCATTCCCTTCCTGCGCAGTAGCGCCTTCCGCGAACGCTTCCTTGCCAAGGGCCGCATGGCCGCCCTGTTGGAATCGGTGCCCATCCACGTCATCACCCATCCCCACCCCGGCCTGTTGGGTGCTGCTTGTGCGCTACGCGCCACGGAGTCCTGAAGCATGTTCGATACCATCCGTCACAACCAATTGGTCGATACCGTGTTTGCCCGCGCACCGGTGGTACCGGTGATTACGATTGAACACTTGGGCGATGCCCTGCCGCTGTGTCGGGCGTTGGCCGATAACGGCCTGCCGGTGCTGGAAGTGACCCTGCGCACCGCCTGCGCACTGGACGCGATTGCCCTGCTGGTGCGCGAATTGCCACAGGCCTGCGTCGGGGCTGGCACCGTATTGAATGCGCGTGATCTGGATGCCGTCAGCAAGGCCGGGGCTGCGTTTGCCATCTCCCCCGGGGTCACCGATACGCTTTACAACGCTGCCAAAGACTGCGCCACGCCACTGATTCCCGGGATTGCCACCGCCGGTGAATTGATGCGCGGACTGGAACACGGCTGGCAGCGTTTCAAATTCTTCCCCGCCGAAGCCAGCGGCGGCGTGGCCGCACTCAAGGGGTTTGCCGGCCCACTGCCGATGGCGCGCTTTTGCCCCACCGGCGGGATTGATATGCACAAGGCACCGTCGTATTTGGCGCTGCCCAATGTGGCCTGCGTGGGCGGCTCATGGATGCTGCCAAACGATGCCATCCAAGCGCGCGATTGGGCGCGGATTGGGCAGTTGGCGCAGGCGGCATCGCAACTGGCGCGATAACGCCGCAGGCGGTGTGCACGGCCGCGGGCAATCTGCCTCAGGCGGTGCGTGTCCCCGCATGCTCACGCGCATTGGCCAAGCGGGTGATGGCTGCGTTGTGTGCGATCAAGTCAGCGCATTCGGCGACAAAAATACCCATCTGGCCAACCTTGAATTCCACCCACGCCAGCGGCAATTCGGGCAGCAGCTTGACCAACGCACGCTCGGATTCACCCACTTCGCAGATCAGCAGCCCGTCTTCGGTCAGGTGCAGTGGGGCGTCGCGCAGAATCTTCAAGGCAAGGTCTAGGCCGTCGTCGCCGGCGCGCAGGCCCAGTTCGGGCTCGTGTGCGTATTCGCGCGGCAGGGCGTCGGTTTCGTCATTGGTGACATACGGTGGATTGGTGACGATCAAGTCGTAGCGTTGCCCACCCAGCCCGGCAAACAAATCAGACTTCACAAAGCGCACATTTTCAACCTGCAGGCGCTGCTCGTTTTCGCGTGACAGCGCCAGCGCATCGTCGCTGATGTCCACGCCGTCCACATGCCAGTCCGGGTTGTAGTGCGCCATCGCGATGGCAATACAGCCAGAGCCGGTGCACAGATCCAGTGCGCGGCGCACTTCGCGGTCGCCCAGCCACGGCTGAAAACCAGCTTCGATCAGTTCGGCAATCGGCGAACGCGGCACCAGCGCGCGCGGGTCAGATTTGAAGCTGAGGCCAGCAAACCAAGCCTCACCGGTCAGGTAGCAGGCGGGAATGCGCTCTTCAATGCGGCGCAGGAACAGCCCCAGCACATCCTCTTTCTCGGCTTCCGTTACCCGTGCATTGCCATACGCCGGTGGCAGATCGTGCGGCAGGTGCAACGCGTGCAAGGTGAGCTGAGTGGCTTCATCCAGTGCGTTGTCGTAGCTGTGACCGAAGGTCAACCCGGCCGCGTTGAAGCGGCTGGCGCCATAGCGGATCAGGTCGATGATGGTTTGCAATTCAAGGGACATGGCGGCCACGCGCGGACAAGACCGTTAATTATAGCGGGGGTGCGCAGGTATCATGGGGGCCCGACCGTTTCCGAAATCCCCATGGCCAAACGCCCTGCCCTGCTATTGAGTCTGGCCGCACTGGCGGCTGCCGTTGGCGTGTGGGCCGCACAACGGTATTTCCCGGCCACCCCAGCACAACCAATGCCTGCATTGCCCGCAACGCAGGCCATTACGCTATTCCCGACTCCCCGCGAAGTGCCGGCGTTTACGCTGCAACAGGCCGACGGCAAGCCGCTCGCAGCCACCCAACTGCAAGGCCACTGGACGCTGGTATTCCTTGGCTTCACCCATTGCCCGGACGTGTGCCCCACCACGTTGGCGCAATTGGCCGGCGCGCAGAAGCAATGGGCCACTCTGCCCGCAACCACGCGTCCGCGCCTGCTGTTTGTCTCCGCCGACCCCGAACGCGACACTCCGCAGCTGGTAGCGCAATACGCCCACGCCTTCCACCCGGACACCCTCGCCGCCACCGCGCCGCTGCCGCAGTTGCAAGCGTTTGCTCGCTCGCTGTCATTGGTGTTCATGAAAGTACCCGGTGCCAGCGGTGCCGCCGACGATTACAGCATCGACCATAGCGCCGCCTTGGTACTGCTGGATCCGCAGGTGCGGATGGCTGGCGTGGTGCAACCGCCGCTGGATGTGAAGGGCATTGCTGCCGACCTTGCCACGCTGACCAAGACCGTAAAATGACTCCACTGACCGCCCTGACCTACGTCCTGCCACATCGCCTGCTGTCGTCACTGGCACGCAAATTGGCGTATTCGACGAATCATTCGATCAAGCAATGGCTCATCGACACGGTCACCCGCAAGTTCGGTGTGGACCTGAGCGAAGCCGCGGAGCCCGACCCCACCGCGTACCCCAGCTTCAACGCCTTCTTCACCCGCGCGCTGAAGCCCGGTGCGCGCACGCCCGACGCCGACCCGCGCGCCCTGCTGATGCCGGCCGACGGCCACATCAGCCAGTGCGGCCCGATCGTGGACGGCCGCATCTTTCAAGCCAAAGGGCAAAGTTTTACCGCTGCCGAATTACTGGGCAGCGAAGCCGATGCCGCCCCCTTCCGCGATGGCCTGTTTGCCACTGTCTATCTGTCCCCACGCGACTACCACCGCGTGCATATGCCGTGGCGCGGCACCCTGCGTGAAACCGTGCACGTGCCGGGACGGCTGTTCTCGGTGGGTACCGCCGCCGTGGCCGGCGTGCCGCGCCTGTTCGCCCGCAACGAGCGCCTGGTCTGCCACTTCGACACCGACTTCGGCCCCATGGTGCAGGTGATGGTGGGCGCGCTGCTGGTCTCCGGCGTGGAAACCGTGTGGAGCGGCGTGGAAATCCCCGCCTACGGCCACACCATCACCCGCAAGGACTATCGCGGCAAAGGCATCACGCTGGAGCGCTTCGCGGAAATGGCCCGCTTCAACTACGGCAGCACCGTGATCGTGCTGCTGCCCAAAGGCGTGGCCGCTCTGGAACCCGTGCTGAGTGCAGAAAGCCCGGTGCAATTGGGGCAGCGGTTGGGGCTGCGTGGCTAAGGCTGCCTGATACGGCACCGCTTAGAGACGCACCACCCAAGGCAGCACCGCCACCGCAGTGCCCAGCACAAACAGCAGCACCGCATTGCTCAGAAAATACGGGATGACCATCAGCGCCACGCCGCACACCAGCGGCAGCGGTGCCCGCTGTTTGCGCCCGTACAGCACGTAACCAACGCCAACCGCGCCAAACAGCACACCTGCCAACAGGATTGACGTGCTCATGTTGCCTCCATCTACGCCATCACGCCCAAGGAGTGCGCACACGCCATCACCATATTGATGAGACCGCGGGTCTGAGCTGACATCGCCATCATCTGCGCTTACCCGGCTTGGCGGGTTTGGCATCCTTTGCTTGCTTCACCTTTGGCTCAGGCATCAACGCGGCTGTTTCCAGCAGCAATTCACGCAAGCGGTCACCATCGTCCAGCAGTTCGTCGGCCACCGGGTAGTCTTTGGCACCGGGGTATGGCGACGCTGTTGGCAGGCTGGCGGCCAAGTGCGTGACGGCATCGGAAGGCTTGATGAACAGGCTGTTGTCGCAGGCAAAGGCCACCACTTTGGCATCCACGTACAGCGCGTATTCGCCAAACATGCGGCGGTGGGTCATGCGTGCGCCCAAGCCTGCCTGCTCGTGCACATAGGCGATGAAATCGGTGTCGGTGGCCATGGCGTCATAGCATCCCAGTTTCAAGTTTCCTCAATCAACCCCATCACCGGACCCTGCAGGCTCAGCCCTTGCAGCCCTCCAGCTTCAAACTCTGCCCCGGCTTCAGCGCGTACCTGGGTTTCCTCAATTTGTTGGCCTGCGCCAAATCACCCAGATCACAATCAAACTTGCGCACAATTTCACTCATGGTGTCGCCGCGCTTGACCTTGTAGTGCCTGGCTTTGACGGGCTTGGCGGGTTTGCGTTCCGGCACCGCCGCCGCTGCGGAAGGTGCAGGCGTGGCCACTGCCACTTGCGGGCTACCCGCAGGTGTGGGCTCGCCCACCCGCACTAATGCAGATTGCACATTGCTGGCCATCAGCTGCTTGGCCAAGGCCATGCGCTGGCCGTGTGCGCAGTTGAAACGGTACAGCCAGCTGATGCGGAACGTCGCGTTCAAGCTTGTTCCGGCCGGCAGCATGTCGTCTGCGGCCCAGCGCGGGTTGAGATTGCGCAGTGCACGCAGGTAGCCATCGCGCGAGCCCCAATTGCCCAGGCAAATCGTCAACTCATACAGCGATGCCGGCTGCGCCAAGGTAATCGTGGACGGGCGGCTACTGACGCTGGGCCAGCGGATGCCGTATTCCTTCGGATGCAAGAACAACCATGCTGCGGCAATCACCATCGGCACGTAGTCCTTGGTTTCAGCCGGGAACTGGTTGTACACATCGGGATCCCAGAAGCTGCGCCCGCCGGTATCACGAAACACCCGCAGGGCGCGGCCTTCGCCACCGTTGTAGCCAGCCAGTGAGAGTTCGATGCTGTTATTGAGCTGGGCCATGCGTTCGCTGAGATACTGCGCCGCCGCGTCGGCGGAGGCTTTGGGGTCGTAGCGGGTATCGAACCCACTGCCATCATTGCCCAGCCCAAAGCGCCGCCCGGTAGCCGGCATGAACTGCAGCGGCCCCACCGCGCCCGCGCGCGAGCCCACATGCACCTTGCCATTGGATTCCTTGGCCATGATCCCGAACAACAGCGCCTCCGGCAGGCCATGTTGCTTGAACGCCGGGGCCATCTGCGCCTGCATGTAGCGATAGTTTTCGTAGCTGTCCATCAATGATGGCCGCATGTCGGTCAACCAGCGTCGAATACCTGCCTGTACCGCGGGGTTGAACTGCACCATCTTGACGAAGCGCTGGCCATCCTCGCTGAGCAAGGACGCGGCATTGGCGGTATCGGGCACGCTAGCAGCAGTGAAATCGCGCTCATCCAGCGGGTCTTCATCGGCAGCGGGCATGCCATCGTCAAACTGCGGGGTCGCTTTGAGCAGGCGCTCGTAGGTGGTCAGCATGGTGTCCACGGCGCAGCCGCGCTGCTTGGTGCACGCATCCACTACCGCTTTCATTTCCGCCAGCGCACTGGTGGTTGCGGTGGCCGCGGCGTCCTCGTCCTCGGCCAACATGGCATCGCGATAATGCTTTTCTGCCGCATCCATGCGCTGCTGCAATTGCACCACAGCGGCCGCATCCGCTTTTTTGGTATCGGCCGAGTGTGCCGGGGTGAACACTGCCGCCAACAGTGACAACGACAGCGCAACAACGAGGTGCTTCAAGCGAGGATTCATCAGACCAGCAACATGCAACACGGGGCAGCAGGTTAGCCGCCGCAGATAGGTGCCGCAACCTTCGCAGTCATCGTTCGCTCAGCATCGCTATAGAATCCAAGCTTGCCCCCACCCTGCGGATCACCATGAACCCTATCTTCGTTGGCAAGGCTGTCACCACCCCAAACAGCGGCAATGTCGTGTTGTTGCCGCAGTACGGCAACCGCCATGGCCTTGTGGCCGGCGCCACCGGTACCGGCAAGACTGTCACCTTGATGACGTTGGCGGAAGGCTTTTCGCGCTTGGGCGTGCCGGTGTTTCTGGCCGATGTGAAGGGCGACGTCGCAGGCTTGGCGATGCCCGGAAGCAGCAGCGAAAAATTGCAATCGCGCATTGCACAACTCGGCATCACCGACTACAAGAACGAAGCCGCACCCGTGGTGTTCTGGGACTTGTGGGGCAAGGCCGGGCACCCGGTGCGCACCACCGTGAGCGAAATGGGCCCCACGTTGCTGGGCCGCATCCTGGAACTCAATGACACCCAAAGCGGGGTGCTGGATATCTTGTTCAAACTGGCCGATGACCGTGGCTTGCTGCTGCTGGATCTGGCTGATTTCCGCGCCCTGCTGAATTTGATTGCCGAAGAACGCCAGGACATCAGCACCTCGTATGGCCTGGTCAGCACGCAATCCATCGGCGCCATTCAGCGTGCGCTGCTGCGCTTGGAACAAGAAGGCGCGCAAATGTTCTTTGGCGAGCCGGCGCTGGAACTGGCCGACATCATGCGGGTCAATTACGACGGTCGCGGCGTGGTCAATATTCTGGCTGCCGATCAATTGATCCTGAAGCCCAAGCTGTATTCCAGCTTCCTGCTGTGGCTGCTGTCGGAACTGTTTGAAACCCTGCCGGAAGTGGGTGACCTTGATAAGCCCAAGCTGGTGTTTGTGTTCGATGAGGCGCATTTACTGTTCAACGATGCCCCACCCGCACTGCAGCAGCGCATCGAACAAGTGGTCCGGTTGATTCGCTCCAAAGGCGTGGGCGTGTATTTCTGCTCGCAATTTCCGGATGACATCCCCGCCAATGTCCTGGGTCAGCTGGGCAACCGCGTTCAACACGCCTTGCGTGCGTTTACCCCGCGTGATCAGAAGGCCGTGAAAACCGCCGCTGAAACCTTTATCAGCAACCCCGATCTGGATGTTGCCAACACCATTGGCCAACTGGGTGTGGGCGAGGCCCTCACTTCGATGTTGATGGACAAGGGTGTGCCAATGCCGGTCGAGAAAACCTTGATCGCCCCCCCGCGCTGCCGGATGGGTGCAATTACCGATGCCGAACGTGCGCAAGTGCGCGCAGGCAGCCCGGTGGGTGGCAAGTACGACACCTTGATCGACCGCGAATCCGCCTCGGAATTGCTGGCCAGGAAAGCCCAGGCCAAGGCCGAACAAGCACAAGCCCCGCAAGCGCAGACCCGCGAACAGGACCAAGCCAGTGCCAGCCACGGCTTTGGCGATGCAGTGAAAGATGCGCTGTTTGGCACCAACCGCCGGCAGGGCATGATCGAGTCCATGGCCAAGCAAACCGCCCGCACCGTGGGCAGCCAAGTAGGCCGGCAGATCATGCGTGGCCTGCTGGGCGGCATTTTTGGCGGCAAGCGCTGACCTCGCTGCCGCGCACTCCCAATTCACCCCTCATCGACAGAACTTCTCAATGAAATCCTTCGCCATCGTGAGTGCAATGCTCACAGCCATCACCCTGACCGCCTGCAAGCCACAGACACCGGCACCGGCAGCGCCCGTCAGCACCGCCACTGCTCCCGCTGCGCAAGCACCGGCAACGATCACGGGCACATTTTCCGGCACTCTGCCCTGCGCCGATTGCGCTGGTATCGACAGTACCTTGGTGCTGACGGCCGATGGCAAATACCACTTGACCGATGCCTATCAGGATAAAGATCACAGCAGTTTTGTTTCCGAAGGTGAGTATTCACTGGAAAGCAGCGGCAAGACCTTGCATCTGCGACCAAGCAACAAGGACGAGTACGACGGGTATTACGCCATCGTGTCGCCCACGCAGCTCACCATGCTCGACCGCGAAGGCAAAGCGATCGAGGGCCAACTGAACCACACCCTCACCCGCAAGTAAGCGCATGGGCCGCTGGCGTCCGCCTGCCGAAAAAAGTACGGCACTGATCACCCGCGCAGGCCATGACCGGCTGAAAGCGGAGCTGGATGAACTCTGGCGCATCAAACGCCCCGAGGTGGTGAAAGCCTTGGCGGCGGCGGCGGCAGAAGGCGATCGCTCTGAAAATGCCGAATACACCTATCGCAAGAAACAGCTGGGTGAAATCGACCGCCGTGTGCGCTACCTCAGCAAACGACTGCCTGACTTGAAGATCGTGGACACGGCACCTTCCGACCGCGAGGCTGTGTTTTTTGGTGCGCAGGTGGAACTGGAGAACATCGCCTCGGGTGACACCGTGCACTATCGCATCGTGGGCCCGGATGAAACCGATGCCAAGCGCGGCTGGATCAGTATCGACGCCCCCTTGGCACGCGTGCTGCTGAAAAAGCGCATGGATGATGAAATCGAAGTGCAGCTCCCCGGCGGCACGATGCGCTTCGCCATCATCGCGGTTAGCTATCAGGAGGCGTGATCGGCATCAGGTCCGCAGTCTTCAGACACGCAAGCCATCAAACTCCGGATGCCGGCGCATCCATGCATCGGCATAGGAACACTGCGGCTCCACCTGCAAGCCGTGGTCACGGGCGTATTCCAACGCCGCTTTCACCAGGGCCGCTGCAATTCCGCGCCCACCAATCTCGCTAGGCACGATGGTGTGGGTGATGACGATACGGCCATCGCCCATTGCGTATTCCACATAGGCATGATGGCCATCGGTTTGGGTGATAAAACGATGCGCCGCGTTGTCGTGCGTGACAGCCGTCATGACAGACTCCTGAACATTTGCATCATCCCAACAAGCTGCGGCTGAAATGCCCCAGGATGGCCGGCTGCAGCAGCACCGTGAACAACACACCGTAGGCCGCACCCCACAAATGCGCGCTGTGATTGACGTTGCCGCCGCCACGGCGATCCATCCAGATGCTGTAGCCCACATACAACACGGCAAACAAAAACGCCGGGATCGGCACCGGGATCGGGAAAATAATGAGTTTGGTCCACGGGTCGAACAAAATTGCCGCAAACAGCACCGCCGACACCCCACCCGATGCGCCCAGGCTTCGGTAGTTGGGGTCGCGCTGGTGTTTGATGAAGGTGGGCAGGATCGACACCACGATGGCCGACAGATAAAACAACACAAACCCCAGCGGCGTGATCCATGCCGAAAACACCCGCTCTACCGCACTGCCAAACGACCAGAACGTGATCATGTTGAATAGCAGGTGTGTCCAGTCCGCATGCACGAAACCGTAGGTCAGCAGGCGATCGTATTGGCGGTTGCGCTGTACCGCCGGCGGCCACAGGATCAAGCGCGCCAGCAAGTGCTGATCACTGAAGCTGCGCCAACTGACCAATACGGTGATGGCGATGATGATGTAAGTGAACACGGCTCAAGCCATCCGGTAGTTATCTTGCATGGGATACGTGCGGGCGTAGGCCGCAAATGCCAAGGCCGCGACAAATGCAAACAGGGCGAAGAAAAACATCAGAAATGCGTTTTCGCTATAACCGCTGCTGGCGATCCGTGCGGTTACCGTTTCATTGCGCACCGCCACGTTGGTCAGCAGTACCCACAGGCTACCGAAGGTGCTGGTCAGGTACCAAAATGCCATGATCACGCCTTTCATCCCGGCGGTGGCCTGGCTGTAAGCAAATTCCAGTGCCGTGGCCGACACCAGCACTTCCCCAAACGTCAACAACAGATACGGCCAAGTCTGCCATGCCAAGGACGTGGGCACGCCATTGTCAATCTGCAGTTGCAACAACCCGGCGATCACCCATGCGATGCCGGCAAACATGATGCCCCAGCCCATCCGCCGCAACGGCGTTGGCTGATAGCCCAAACGACGCAGTACCGGGTACAACACGATGTTGTTGAACGGGATCAACAGCATGATCAGCAGCGGATTCAGAGCCTGCATCTGGCCTGCCTCCTGCACCAGCCAACTGGGCCACCACCACAGCGCGTGCGGGATGCTCATCGCCTTGCCTTGAATCACCCAAGTGCTGGCTTTCTGGTCGAACAACGACCAAAACGGCGTGGTCAGCGCAAACACGATCAAGATGCGCAACACCGCACGCACGCCATCCACCGCTGCATCCGGGTGCAAACCGCGCGCACGCTCCAGTTGCATTGACACCCCGATGCAGCCAAATGCGATCAGCGTACCCAGCGCCAGGCACGCCGTAATCACGAAATGAAATGCCTGCGGCCAAAATGCCGGCGCGACACCAAAGCCAACCTGCAGCGCCCAACATGACAACATTGCCATCGCCAGCAGCGCGCCCGCACTGGCAACCAGCAGCCCCCATCGCCGCTTCCCCGGCAACTGCGCCAGCAGTGCAGTGCGGGCCACATGGAAAAACGCATCCGGGTCTGTACCGTGGCTTGGCGGCACCCGCACGTACTGGCCACGCCCCAACCAAAACAGGATGGTGGCAATGAACATCAGCACGCCAGGAATACCGAACGCGACGGCTGGCCCAAGGTTGCGCAGCAACAACGGCATCAATAAGGACGCAAAAAAGCTGCCGAAATTGATCGTCCAGTAGAAGCCATCGAACACCAGTTTCGCCAAATGCTTGTTGGCACTGGTGAACTGGTCACCACAAAAACTCACCACTAGCGGTTTGATCCCACCGCTGCCCAACGCGATCAAAAACAAGCCGGTATAGAATCCGCTGCGATCGCTCTCGAACAATGCAAGGCAGGCATGGCCAGTGCAGTAAATCAGTGAGAACCACAGCACCGTGTTGTACTTGCCGAAGAAGCGGTCAGCCAGCCAGCCGCCCAACAGCGGGAAGAAATACACCCCAATCACGAAGCTGTGGAACACATCCTTGGCCACACCTTGCCGTTCGGTTTCCGGCACATACGCCAAGATCACGCTGGAGACGAGGAACTGCACCAAGATGTTGCGCATGCCGTAGAAGCTGAAGCGCTCGCAAGCTTCATTGCCGATGATGTATGGAATCTGCCGCGGCAGCCGCGCCACCTCGCTCAAGCCCATTCGGTCAGCCCCTCGGCGGCATACAACTTGGCAAACGACGGCCGCGCTTTCATGCGCGCCGCCAGTGCGGCCAACTGCGGGAAGTCAGTGGCCGGGGTTGGCGTATTGCGTGCCCACCGCATCAGCATGACCAGATAGAAATCCGGCACGCTGGGCGCATCTCCCAACAGGTACGGCCCGTGCGCCGTCAGGTGGGCATCCAGACGCTGCCAATGTGCCGCCACACGCTGCGCGACATGCGCATGCACGGCATCGCGATTGTCCTCACCCGCCACTTCACCCGGATACCACCACTGCCGCAGTAGCGGCTGCACTTCGTTGGCCAGATCGAACATCCATTGCAGGAAATCCATCCGCAATGGGTTATCCACACGCGGCGCAAGCCCGTGCTGCGGATGGCGTTCGGCCAGCCAAAGCGCCAATGCTGCGGCCTCATGCTGCGGCTTGCCATCCACGACAAGTGTGGGCACCACGCCGTTCGGATTGAGCGCCAAATACTCGGGAGATTTCTGCGCGCGGCTTGCAAAATCGACCAACCGCAATTCGTAGGGCATGTCGAATTCAAGCATCAGCCAATGCACCAGAAAACTGGCTGAACCGGGGGCGTAATACAGCAAGGTCGTCATCGCAGCATCCACATCCAATCCGGGAGATGCCCCATTCTCACACATGCCCATGCCAGCGCAGCGTGACTTTGGGCAGTCCTGCGCAACGGTCACCGTGGACTACCATCCCTGCACCGTTCAGGAGACTCCCCCATGCGTCACAGCATTCTTGCATTGGCCCTGCTAACCGCCGTGCCAACCATTGCGATGGCCGCCAAACCCAATCTTGGCACCGTGGCCGAACGCAGCGGTTACCAGCAGACCGGTCGCTATGATGAGGTCATTGCCCTGTGTGCCGCCTTCCAACAGGTATTTCCGCAATCAGCACGCTGCTTTGACTTCGGCACCAGCCCGCAGGGCCGGCCAATGAAGGCGCTGGCGGTGTCCACCAGTGGCGCACTGACGGCTGACGATGCCCGTGCCAAGGGCGTGCCGGTGGTGTTGGCGCAGGGCGGCATCCATGCCGGTGAAATCGACGGCAAGGACGCTGGCTTCGGGCTGCTGCGCGATCTGTTGCAGGGCAAGGTTGGCAAGGGTCTGCTGGACAAGCAGGTGTTGCTGTTCGTGCCGGTATTCAATGTCGATGGCCACGAAAACTTCAAAGCATGGAACCGCCCCAACCAGCGCGGGCCGGCGGAAATGGGGTTCCGGGTGACCGCCCAGCGCTACAACCTCAACCGTGATTATGTGAAAGCCGACGCCCCGGAAATGCAGGCGATGCTGGCACTGGTCAATGCCTGGGATCCGCTGGCCACATTGGATTTGCATGTCACGGATGGCGCCAAATTCCGCCACGACATTTCCGTCACCGGCGACCCGGTCAACGTGGGCGATACCGCCCTGCGCGAAGCCGGCAAGGCGCTCAAGGCCGGCATCATTGCCAAGCTCAAAACCCAGGGCTCGCTGCCGGTGGATTTCTACCCCAGCTTTGCCGACTATGACGACCCCGCCAGCGGCTTTGTGGAAACCGCCTACACCCCGCGCTTTTCCAGCGGCTATTTCCCGCTGCGCAACCGGCTGGTGATGCTGATCGAAACCCACTCGTGGAAGACCTACCCCGAGCGCGTGCACAGCACATATAACGCCGTGCTGGATACACTGGAACTGGTGGCGCAACACGGCAGCCAGTGGCGGCAGTTGGAGCTCGATGCCGACACGCGCGCCGCGCAACTGGCCGGAAAACCCGTCCCGCTGGATTACAAAACCACCGAGGAAAAACGCATCATCGACTTCCTTGGCTATGCCTACAAGCGCATGCCATCCACGGTTTCCGGCACCGACATGGTGGTGTATGACGAGCGCACCCCGCAGCTGTGGATGCTGCCGCTGCGTGACACCATCGTTCCCGGCATTACCGTCATCGCGCCCAAGGCCGGTTATCTGGTGCCTGCCGAATACGCCGCACAAGTCGGCGCTGCGCTGCGTTTGCACGGCATTGAATTCCGCACACTTGCAACACCGCAGGCCAACGCCGAGGTGGAGTCCTTTATCGCCGACAGTGTGAAGTTTGCAGCCGCGCCTAGCGAAGGCCACCAGCGCACCACACTCACCGGCAACTGGAAGCCTGCATCCGCCAACCTGGTGGCGGGGGCGCTATTTGTGCCCATCGCGCAAGCCAAGGCACGCCTGGTCATGGCCATTCTTGAGCCACAAGCCCCCGACTCCATCGCCGCATGGGGCGGCTTCAACAACAGTTTTGAGCGCAAGGAATACATGGAAAGCTACGTGGCCGAAGAACAGGCGCGGCTGATGCTGGCCAAAGATTCCGCGCTGCAGGCCGAATTTGACAAGAAGTTGAAAGACGATCCCGAATTCGCCAAGAACCCGATGGCGCGTCTGGATTTTTTCGCGCGTCGGCACCCGGCGTGGGACCTGGGCTATAACCGCTATCCGGTGCTGCGTACGGGCACGGCTTATTGAGGATTCAACAGTTCTCGTACTTCCAGTTGCGGCGCTTGCCTTCGGCCATCCATCCCACCGCCTGCGTCACTCGCTTGCTGCGAGTTTCCTCACGCTTGGCTTCAGCGATCCATTCGATGTATTCGCGTTTGCAGCTTGGTGGAAATGCCTCGAATGTCGCCTGCGCGGCCTTGTTCTTCTTCAATGCAGCCAACAATGATTCTGGCATTTCCGCCTGCGGCTTCGATGAAGACCTACGCGGCGGCGACTTCACGCCATCTTCGTTGAGCTTCATCGCCTTGCGAATCTGCATCAGCAAGGTTCGCTTCGATGGCAGGTCATCCACTGAGGTCAGTTTGCCAAAGCTGCCCATGCCGTCGTGTGGCTCGCCTTCACCCACTACCAGCGCATGCTTCCAGAAGCCGAACGAAGCGTGCTGCTTGAACGCCGCCATCCCGCACAGGATGCTGCCCGCATACATGAAGGTCGGCATGCCCCATTTGATCGTTTCCTCGGCATCCGGGCAGGCATCGTGCAACAACCCGCGTACATGCGTGAGAATGGGTTGCGCGAACGGTGCGGCGCGTGCGATGTAAGCGTCGATACGTGGGTCATGGGGCATGGCAGTTGCACACAAATGGACTTGCGCGCATTCTGCGCCGGTGTCAACCACGAAAACAGGGGGCGACATGGCCACTGCCGAACGTCGCAGCACGATCACCCCGCTCAGTCGCACGCTGCGGCGTGAGCTCAACGAAGCGCAAATCGACACCTTAGTCGGCTTGGAACGTTTTGGCTGGGAACTCAAATTCATCCGCAAACCTCTGTTCAAAGCGTCCGTCCCGGTGATCTTCGATGGCGATCGCAAAGTGTTTGCCACCTTGGAGCCGGATGGTCGCTTGAATGAGCATCCGCCCTTTCATATCCGCCCATTCTGAGCCTGGATTCCTGCATGCGTAAGCCACTGACGTGGGGTCTGCTGTTATTGGTGCTGGCTGGTGTTTGGTGGATGCAAGATCGCTCCGCGCAGGTGAGGAGTGCACGCACGCCAACGGTGTCGACTGCGAACGGCGCCCGCACGGTTGCCGCACAGACTACCGCCGCATCGCGGGGTGGACCTGCTGCAAGACTCACTACCAGCTCTGCTGCAAGTGCACTCCCGGATTTTCTGCCTGCCGAAGCCTTGCGCAGCATCACGCTGATTCAACGCGGCGGACCGTTCCCACACTACCAGGATGGCGGTGTATTCGGCAATTTTGAAAGTCACTTGCCGCGCCAACCGCGTGGCTGGTATCACGAATACACGGTGGAAACCCCGGGTGCGCGCAATCGCGGCACGCGCCGCATCATCACCGGTGGTACGCCGCCGCGTGAGTGGTATTACACCGATGATCACTACGCCAGCTTCCGTCGCTTCGACGTTCATTGAGGCACACCATGCACGACGACGAAGCCTTCAGTTTGGACCTGCATGACGCCAATCAGGCTGGTGTCTATTTCGTCACCGAGGACGATCTGGGCACGCTCGCCGACTCCACGCATGACGCCCGGTTATTGCTGCGCACCATCGACTTACGTGATTGCACCGACAAAGACGCGCTGCTGCTGCACTTGGCCAATGCCCTTGAGTTCCCCGCCGATCAAGGCCGCAATTGGGATGCCCTGTCCGACCAGTTGCGTGACCTGTCCTGGCTGCCGGCTGCGGGCGGCTACAGTGTGCTGCTGTCGCATACCGAAGACCTGCGTGATGCCGACGAAGCCAGCTTCGACATCTTGCTGGACATCCTTGATACCGCCGTACTGGATTGGCAACAACGGCATATTCCGTTCTGGGTATTTTTTGCGCTTCCCGAGGCCGAGTTCCCACCGCAAGAATGACCCACGCGCTAGCATACGCGGATGGATGCCACGAACTCTGCAGCCTTGCGCTTCGCCACCTTGCATGACATCCCCGCACTGGTTGCGCTGGTGACCTCCGCCTATCGCGGCGATGCCAGTCGCGCCGGCTGGACTACCGAAGCCGATCTGCTGGAAGGCGAGCGCATCGACCCTGCCGTGTTGCGGCATGACCTTGCGCGAGCACGCAGCAAGATCGTGGTGTTGGAACAGGCCGGCAACCTGCTTGCCTGCGCACATGTGGCCGAGGATGACGGCGCAGGCTACTTTGGCATGTTTGCGGTCGCCCCCACCTTGCAAGGCGGCGGCATTGGCAAGCGCCTGTTGGCCGAATGCGAGCGCATCGTCCAACAGGACTGGCAACTCCCCGTCATGCGCATGACGGTGATTGACGTGCGCGATGCACTGATCGCGTTTTACCAGCGCCGCGGCTACCACCGTACTGGCGTATTCAAGCCTTTTCCATATGGCGATGCACGCTTCGGTCATCCCAAGCGGGACGACCTGCGCTTTGAAGTCCTCGAAAAATCCTTGCTTGAAACCTCGCTGCCCGTGGAAACCACTGCATGAGCGACATTTGGACCTTCGTCTGCACCACTGCCGAGCTGCTGCCCGGCGAAATGAAAGTGGCATTCGATGACATCACCGGGACACCCATCGCCGTGTTCAATCTGGATGGCATGCTGTACGCGCTGGAAGACCAGTGCACACATGAGGATTTCGAGCTGTCGGCCGGCCATTTCGATGCCGGCAGCGGCGAAGTGGAATGCGTGCTGCATGGCGCAAAGTTTGATGTTCGCGATGGCAAAGCACTGTGCGCGCCCGCCTATGAGCCAGTGGCAAAGTTCCCGGTCAAGGTCGAAAACGGACAAGTGCTGGTGCGTGACGATCGCTGATTTGCTTTGTCCACCCTCCTTATTGCATTTGCGAATCATTCTCGTTAGCATGCGCAACTTCGGCGCGTTTTGCGCTGCAACATGCCCATGAGACCCCATGTCGCCTTCCTGTTCTGCTGCTTTTCGTCCGCTTCGCACCCCACTGACCTTGGCCATCGGCCTGATCCTGAGTGCCCACGCCTTTGCCGGTGACGCCAGCGAAGAGGACGCCAAGCGCGACCCCACGAAGAATGTGGATACGGTGATCGTGGTCGGCCAACGCTACCTGCCGGACTATCAGGTGCGGCAAACGCGCAGTGCCACCAAGACCGACACCCCGCTGATCAATGTGCCGCAAGCCGTCACCGTGATTACCGACAAACTGGTGGCCGACCAGGCCATCACCACCCTGTCCGATACCTTCCGTTACATCCCCGGCGTGGGCACCTCACAGGGCGAGGGCAACCGCGACCAAGCGGTGATGCGTGGCAACAGCAGCAATGCCGATTTCTATGTGGATGGCATCCGTGATGACATCGCCTACTACCGCGATACCTACAACCTGGAGCGCGCCGAAGCACTGAAAGGCGCCAACGCGATGATCTTTGGCCGTGGCGGCAGCGGCGGCGTGATCAACCGCATCACCAAATTGGCCGATGGCATGAACCATGCCAGCGGCACCTTGCAATTGGGCTCCGGCCTGCGCCGGCGTGGTACCTTGGATTACGGCATTGGCTTTGGCGAGTCGGCCGGCTTCCGCCTGACGTCGGTCTATGAAAATTCGAACAGCTTCCGTGACGATGCGTATTTGAAGCGCTACGGCATCAACCCCAGTTTCAGCGTTGACGTCGGTGCGGCCACACGCCTGCAACTGTCGTTTGAAAGGTTTCACGATGACCGCACCGCTGACCGCGGCATCCCATCGTTCAATGGCCGCCCGGTCAACACCCCCCCATCCACGTTCTTCGGCAACCCAAAACTCAGCCGCACCGAAGCCGATGTGGCGGCGTTCGACGCCATCCTCGACCACGCCTTCAGCGACAACCTCAACCTGCGCAACCACCTGCGCCTGGCCAATTACGACAAGTACTACCAAAACATTTTCCCAAGCAGCGTGGATGCCAGCGGCACACGGGTGACGCTGGCCGGTTATCGCAGTGACAGCTCGCGCCGCAACCTGTTCAACCAAACGGATCTGGTGTGGAAAGTGGCGTCCGGTGCGCTCCATCACACCGTCCTTGCCGGTGTGGAGCTGGCACGCCAGGCTACGGATAACTACCGCACCACCGCATACTTTGCACCGGGCGCGAATAGCGTTCCGCTATCCAACCCCAACGTCAATGTGCCGGCAACCTTCAGCCAAAGTGCTACCGATGCCGACAACCACGGCATCGCCAAAACCGCGGCGCTGTATCTGCAAGATCAAATTGAATTCTCGCCGCAGTGGCAGGCCATCGTGGGCGTGCGCCACGACGATTTCCGCGTGGACCTGCACAACAACCGCAATGGCCAAAACTTCAGCAGCAGTGACGGCATGCTGTCGCCGCGTGCGGGCTTGATCTACAAGCCGCTGGACACGGTGTCGTTCTACGCCACCTACAGCAAAGCGTTCCAGCCACGCGCCGGGGACCAACTGGCCTCGCTGTCGGCCAGCAATGCCGCGCTGAAGCCGGAAAGTTTCCGCAACCGCGAAATCGGCGCGAAGTGGGATATCCGCAAGGATCTGCAAGCCAGTCTTGCGGTGTACCGCTTGCAGCGCAGCAATGTCGCAGTGACGGATCCTGCGGATTCGACCAAGCTCATCTTGGTTGATGGCCAATACAGCAAGGGCGTGGAAATTGGCCTGGCCGGCCGCCTGACCGAGCACTGGCAAGTGATGGGCGGTTATGCGTGGCAAGACGGTGAGATCACCACCACGCAATCGGCCACGGCGGTAAAAGGCAACACGCTGGCGCAACTGCCCAACCATTCGGCATCGCTATGGAACCGCTATGACTTCAGCGACCGGTTTGGCGCAGGACTGGGCGTGATCTATCGCGGTAATTTTTATGCCAGCGTGGATAACATGGTCGCCATTCCTGCATTCACCCGCGTGGATGCCGCGTTGTATTGGACGCTCAACCCCAGCTTGCAGCTCCAGCTCAATGTGGAAAATCTGGGCAACATACGCTATTTCGCCAGTGCCAACAGCAATAGCAATATCAGCCCCGGCGCACCGCGCAGTGCATGGGTCAGCGTGAACTTCCGGTTCTGAGTATCACGATGGACACCACCACGCAAAATCGCCGCCGCAATATCACCTACCGCTGGGTGCGTCAGCTGCATTTATGGATTGGCGCCTGGGGCGCACTGGCCGCAATGTTGTACGGCTATACCGGGCTGGTGATGAACCATCGCATCGGGGATGGCGCTTGGCCACAAGGCGATAGCACCGAAACCGCACGCATCACACTCCGTATTCCGGCAGACGCCCGCGCAACACCAGAGCAGCTCTCACTGTGGTTGCGCCAGCATCGGCAATTGGATGCCCAGCTCATCCGCAAGAGTGGGCCGGGTGGCAGTGAAGGCAAGCCTGCCCCGAAGTGGAATTTGAGTGGCGGCACGGCGGGCAATTCGTGGTCGGTGGAATACATGCCGGGTAGCGACACCGCCACCCTCAAGCGTAGCCATCACTCGCCGCTGGCCGCACTCAACCGCCTGCACAAAGCCATTGGCGGTGGCCTGCTGTGGGTGCTGCTGGCCGACAGCTTCGCCATCGGCATGGTGTTGCTGGGCCTGTCGGGGATCTGGATGTGGGCCCGTGGCCGCAGCCCGCGCACACTGGTCTTCAGCGTGATGGGGCTTGCCACCTGCGTGTTTGCAGCCATTGTGGGCTTGGCGCTGGCTTGACCTTGTGGCTACCACACGCCTTCCAAGATGGAAGGCGTGTGGCGGGTATCACGCTGCCAGCAACCCCGCCGCCGCCACGATGTCCTCATCCTTGGGAATCACCAGGAAGGCTGCGCCGGCCAGCGGGGTGTAGGTATCGGCCCCCACCACGCGCTGGAGTGGCTTGCCGCCGTGGCCGGCTTCGGTGATCGCGGTGATCACGCCTTCGCTGATACCGGCGCTGTGGCGGCCTTCATCGACCACAAGGATGCGCGCACATTCACCGGCATGTTTGGCGATGGCGGCGTGGTTGAGTGGCACCAGCCAGCGCAGATCCACCACCCGTACCTTCCAGCCATGCGTGGCCTCGATCTGGCGTGCGGCGCGCAGGCTCATCGGCATGCCATTGCCGAAGCTGAAGATCACGCAGTCGCTGGCGTCCGAGTGGTACACACGTTCTTCGCCCAAGGTCAGGGCTTGGTTGGGCGCCGGGTAGTCGGTCAGCCATTGGCCATCGCCGGCCGCGTACAGATCCTTGGTCATGTACAGCGCAATGGGTTCGAGGAAGGCGCACACGCGCCCGTCCACTTTGGCCAGCGCGGCCAGCGTGCGCAGCATCATCGCGGCATCATCACCCCGCGAGGGACAACCGACCACCAGCCCCGGAATATCGCGCAGCGCAGTCACCGAGTTGTCGTTATGGAAGTGCCCACCAAACCCACGTTGGTAGCCCAGCCCGGCGATACGCACCAGCATCGGGTTGGCAAATTGATTATTGCTGAAGAATTGCAGCGAACACGCTTCGCCACGCAGCTGATCAATCGCGTTGTGCAAATACGCCAGATATTGAATCTCGGGGATCGGCAACATGCCCATGTTGGCGAAGCCCTGCGCCATGCCGAGGATGATGGTTTCATCCAGCAGCGTGTTGAACACGCGCTTGTTGCCGAAGGCTTTGTGCAGGCCCTTGGTGACGGTGTACACGCCACCTTTTTGCGCCACATCCTCGCCAAACAGCAACGTCTCCGGATACTTGGCAAACAGGTCGTGCAGGGCTTGGTTGATCTGGATCGCCAGATGCTTGGGGACTTGCTTCTCCGGCAACTTGTCCTCGCTACCGAAGGCTTTGATGCGCGCCTCCAGCGATGGCATCCGCACCGCTTCCGCGGCCACCTTGTCCGGCGTGTACGGGGCCAGCGGGGCCATCACGTGCTCGAGTGTTTCGATGCGCGGGCGCTGGTCGGCATCTTCGGCGGCGGCAAAACATTTGCGCCGGGTGTCCTCGTACAGCGCAAGGATCTCGTCCTTGCCCATCAAGCCCGACTCCAGCGCGATGGCCGCGCTGCGCAGCAGTGGATCGGCCGCTTCCACCGCGCACAGCTCCTCAATCGAGCGCCACTCGATTTCAAAATCGGTGCCGGCATGACCCATGATGCGGTTGGTACGCAGGTGCAGGAAGGTCGGTCGGCGCGTCTTGCGACAGTGCTCCACCGCGCGCAGCACATCGCCGTAGCCTGCGGCCAGGTCCAGGCCATCGGCGAAGAAATAGTCCAGGTCCGGACGGTGCTTGAAGTTCTCCACGATCCAGCCACTTGGCGTTTTTACCGAGATGCCAATGCCATTGTCCTCGCACACGTACAACACCGGTGCGGGCAGTTTTTGATAGGCCGTCCAAGAGGCGGCGTTGAACGCGGTCTGCGCGCTGGCATGGTTGCTGGAGGCATCACCGAAGGAACAGATAGCAATACTATCCTCGGGGATTGGCAATGCATGGCCAATGCGTTTGCCCGCTTCAATCGCCACCGCCGTGCCCAATGCTTTGGGCAGGTGCGAAGCAATCGTCGAAGTTTGTGGCAACACCCACAACGGCTTGCTGCCCCACACTTTGTGGCGGCCACCGCTGGCCGGGTCTTCGGCGCTGGCGGCAAAACTCAGTGCCGAATCCATGATCGGATCCATGCCGGGCAATTTGCGGAAGCGCTCGGCCATGAAGCCGCCGCTGCGATAGTGCAAGAAGGCCGGGTCGGTATGCCGCGCCGCCCGCGCTACCATCGCATTGCCTTCGTGACCGCTGGAGCCAATGGTATAGAAGACCTTGTTTTGCACCCGCAGCACACGCGCCATCAAATCCAGATGCCGCGAAATCAACTGCGATTCAAACAGCTCACGAAAGCCCTGCGCAGTGAGTGCACTGCCATCCAGGATGGCTTCCCCCGGCGCCGGCTTTGACTGTGGCGTGCCCGCCCAACCTTTCACAAACTCGCTGAAATTGACATCACAAATCTCAGCGCGGTTGAGCCCTTTCATGCGGGCCGGAATGGGATTGGGAACGGTGGCGAAGCTCATGCTGTTCTCGTGATTGAATTAAGGCAGGTGTCGTTGTTGCCAATGCACACGGGTCTGGCCCCAGACCTCGATGGCCACATGTTCAAACGGCGGCGGCAAGGTGCCCGGGCCTTGCAGCGTCGAGCCCAAGCGCTTCGCCACATTTTGTGAGGCGATATTGTCCGGATCGATGCAGTGGATGATGTCGCTCCAGCCGAGGCTGGAAAATGCCCAATCAATGGCGGCACTACCGGCTTCTGTGGCAAAGCCTTTACCCCAAGCACGCGGGTGAAACGCATAGCCAATCTCGTTGCCCGGCCAGCCTTCCGGCTTCCACGGCCCGATCTGGCCCAGCCACAATCCGGTGGCCTTCTCAATCACCCCAAACATGCCAAACCCCTGCACCAGCCACGCGCCGGGTTGCCACAGAAAACGCCGCCAAGCTTCCGCACGGCTCACCGCGCCACCGATGAAGCGCGCGGCATCGGGATCGCCCTGCATCTGCGCGAAACCATCGAAATCTTCGGCATGCGGTGGGCGCAGGATCAGCCGCTCGGTTTCGATGTGGATGTCGGGGAACGCCATGATGATCTCTCCGATTTGTCATTCCAGCAAACGCCGGAATGACGAGCAAGATCAGAACGCGTTGATGCCGGTCAGCTCGCGGCCAATCACCAACTGGTGCACGGTCTCGGTGCCTTCATAGGTAATCACCGATTCCAGATTCAGTGCGTGGCGAATGGCGGCGTGCTCGGTGGTGATGCCGGCACCGCCCAACAGGTCGCGGCACTGGCGGGCGATGTCAATCGCCATGCGGCAGTTGTTCCACTTCGCCAAGCTCACCTGTGCCGGCTGCATGGTGCCGGCATCTTTCAGGCGGCCCAGTTGCAGCACCAGCAATTGCGCGGTGGTGATGCGACGCGCCATGTCGGCCAGCTTGAGCTGGGCGCTTTGCGTGGCCGCCACCGGGCGGTCGAACAAGATGCGTTCTTTCGAATAATTCAGCGCTTCATGCAGGCAGGCAATCGCCGCACCGATCGGCCCCCAGGTGATCCCGTAGCGGGCTTGGGTCAGGCAGCCCAGCGGGCCTTTCAAGCCCTTCACATTGGGCAGGCGGCTGGCATCAGGTACGCGCACATTGTCGAAGAACAGCGCGCTCGTCACCGACGCACGCAGACTCATCTTGTGCTTGATTTCCTGCGCGGAAAAACCGGGCATGCCCTTTTCCAGCAGGAAGCCCTGGATGCCGTCGTCGGTCTGCGCCCACACGATGGCGATATCGGCCAGATTACCGTTGGTAATCCACATCTTGCTGCCATTGATCACCCAATCATCGCCGTCGCGCTTGGCGTGGGTTTTCATGTTGGCCGGATCGGAACCGCCGTGCGGTTCGGTCAAACCAAAGCAGCCGATCACCTTGCCTGCCGCCATGTCCGGCAACCAGCGCTGGCGCTGCTCTTCGCTGCCATAGGCATAGATCGGGTACATGCACAACGAGCTTTGCACCGACACGAAACTGCGAATACCCGAATCACCGCGTTCCAGCTCCTGGCAAATCAGGCCGTAGCTGACGCCATTCAAACCCGCGCAACCGTACTTCTCGGGAAGCGAGCTGCCCAGCAGCCCCAGATCGGCAATTTCCGCCACCAATTCCTTGGGGAAACGGCCCTGGTCGAAGGCATCGCCAATGATCGGAATCACGCGTTCGTCGGTGAAGCGCGCCACGGTGTCCTGCACCGCACGTTCTTCTTCACTGAGCAGGGAACGGACATCAAACAGATCGTAAGGATGCAGGGCCATGGATGCGAGGTCGATTTGGACGAACCGCCATTGTAATCGCGCAGGCCGTGCAATCGGTACGTTCGATTTGCCCAATTATTCTGTGCAAAATGCCGTTCTTGCCAGTGTCCGCGAACGTTCTGCCGGAAAGCAAACGGGGCCGGAGTGTCCGGCCCCGTTGGGGCGGTTCACGACTGTCGCAACAGGCTCAGCGACTGACCGGCCCCTCGACCGATGCCGTTTGCGTAACCACCTGACCATCGATCACAGGCAACTGCGTGCCCGGCGCATGATCCATGCGCACGGTGCGCTGCTGGCCGTTGTAGCGATAGGTGACGTCATAGCCCACGGTCTTGCTGCCATCACCCAAGGCAATGCGACTGCCGGGCTTCTTGTCCATGCGCATCTGGCCGGTGCTGCCATCGGGATTGCGATAGGTGACGTTCCAAGCCACGGTTTGCGAACGGGTGGAGGACGCATTCACGGTATGGCATTGACGCTCGGTGCGATCGACCACGCGACCACCCTGGTGGCGCTTGTCGATTTCATGCCCGAGATAGCCGCCACCGACCGCACCGGCCACAGTCGCGGCCTTGCGGCCATTGCCACGCCCCACCTGATTGCCCACCAAACCACCGATCAGCGCGCCGGCCACCGTACCACCGACATTGCCATCGCGTTCGGGTAAACGTTCTTGCACTACCACGTCACGGCATTCCTGCTGCGGCGTGTTGACGGTATTGGATTCGCGAATCGGCTCACTGCCAATCACGCTGGCATACAGCGGCTCGCGTGCGTTGATCGGTTTGACATCCAGCACATCGGCATAGATCAAGCCAGTTGCAAGCGGGGCCGCCATCGTCGCTGGTGTAGAGGCAGTTGCGATGGTCGGTGCAGGTAATTGTGCGGCGACGGGCACGGCCTGTGGCACGGGAGTCGTGTTTGAGTGACTGCGGCTATTCATGTAGCCGGCGGTGGCCACGCCACCAACCAATAAGGCGGCCACAGCGACGGCGATGGTATTGTTCTTGGGCATGTTGGCTACTCCGCTGGGTGTTCCCCTGATCCGCAGTCGATTTCAGCACGCGCCAGCTGAATCTTCACCAAGCCATACCCGCCGCAGGCACACTGCGTTTGTCCCTGTTCAGCAAGGGCTGCCTATCTGCAGGAGCAATCGCAATCTACGACCACACAAATCAAAACCGCTAGCTGGGATCACCCTCACGCAGGCCGACATTGGTCGGTGCAGCCTCATAGATTGCACGATCAAGCATCCCGGTTTCTTTCGCCACCAAGACCGGCACCAACACCTGGCCGGTGACATTGGTCATCGTGCGCATCATGTCCAGCACGCGGTCGATGGCATACAAATAACCGATGGTCTCCAGTGGCAACCCTGCCGCCGACAACACCACGGTGGCCATGATCACGGCGGTACCCGGCACCCCGGCGGTACCAAAACTTCCCAAGACCGAAGCCAACGCGATAATCAGGTATTGCGTCAACGACAATTCAATTCCCGCATATTGCGAAATAAACACTGCGGCCAATGCAGGATAAATCGCGCCGCAACCGTCCATTTTGATGGTGGCCCCCAGCGGGACCGCGAATGCGGCGTAATCTTTGTCCACACCCAAATTGTGGGTTGCACTGCGCAGCGAGACCGGCAGCGCGGCAAAACTGCTGGAAGCCACAAAGCCCACTTCCATCGCCGGAGCCGCACCCCGGAAAAACTTCAGCGGGTTAAGCCCGTGCAGCAACAACAAACTGCTGTAAACAACTGCCATATGGAACGCGCAAGCGGCGTACAGCGCCACCACAAACATCAGCAACGGCCGCAGCTGATCAAACCCATAACCACCGACCAGGGCCGCAATCAAACCAAACGTCCCCAATGGGGTGAACTCCAGCACGTAGCGGGTGACCTGGATCATCACCTCACTGGCTTCGCCCACCAACTTGCGCACGCCGGCTACTTTTTCGCCCAGCTTGACCATCGCAAAGCCGACCAGCCCCGCGAAGAAAATCACCTGCAGCACGGTGCCATTACGCGGCACCAATACTTTCGTGCCATCACTCAATTCCGCGCTTGCCGCACCACCCAAGGCTTGGAAGGGGTTAGCTGGCACCAGATTCATCAGCATGTCCAGCGCACTGGGTACATCCTTGGGCGAATAGTCCGATGCAATCTTCAAAGTGCCTACGCCGGCACCCGGCTGGATCAACCAGCCAAACAACAAGCCGACGCCCACCGCCAGTATCGCAGTCAGTGCAAACCACAAAAAGGTGCGCCCGGCCAGCGCGGCGATGGATTTTTGCCCGCTCAAGGAAGCCACCGCATTGATCACGGCAAAAAACACCAAGGGCACCGCGATCATTTTGATCAGCGTGACGTACAGATCCCCCAACGGGCTGAACCAAGCATCTGCATTCGGCCCGAAGATCCATCCCGCCAGCGCGCCCAGCACGAAGCCCGCGGCCACGCGCTTCCAGAACTTGATGCGGAACCACCAATCAAACATGCGGGCGAGCTCATCCAAACCAGCGCAAACGATACCTGACGGCTCGTCCTTGCGGCAGTGTCATGCGTGCAACACTGCGGACTTGGATACAAGCCATAATGATGCAATGACCATCTCGCATCGCATCGCTGGCCCACTCGCACTGACCTTCAGCCTGGTGCTTGCCGCCTGCGCCAGTGTGCCGCCGCCAAATCCTGCAGCCAGTTCCATCCAGGTCGATGTTCCCCGCGTGGCGCACCCGGCCGGAGAAACGCCTGCTTGGTGGTACCGTGATGGAGCCGCACAGGCTGCACAGCGCGGCGCCATGATCGGCCGGGCCAAAAACGTCATCGTGTTCCTGGGCGATGGCATGAGCCTGACCACCGTCGCCGCAGCACGCATTCTGGAAGGCCAACGCAAGGGCAGCAGTGGCGAAGAAAACCGCCTGAGCTGGGAGGATTTCCCGGCCACCGCCCTTAGCAAAACCTACAACACCGACTCCCAAGTCCCGGATTCGGCCGGCACCATGACGGCCATTACCACCGGCGTGAAATCGCACATGGGTGCCATTGGGGTTGCCGCCGGCGACAAAAACAATTGCGCCGACAGCTTGGACAAGCACACCCAAACCTGGCTGGAATTGGCCGATGCCGCAGGCCTTGCCACTGGCATCGTGACGACCGCACGGATCACCCATGCCACACCGGCGGCGACCTATGCACACGTACCCAATCGCAACTGGGAAAACGATGCCACCCTGCCCGCGCAGGCAGTGACTGAAGGCTGCAAGGACATCGCCCTGCAATTGATCGAGGCCACCCGCGCCGGGCGCGGGCCATCGGTCTTGCTGGGGGGCGGTCGCAAAGAATTCCTGACAACAGCCGACAGTGATTCACGGCTTGCCGACAAACACGGCCTGCGGCGTGATGGGCGCAACCTGATTCGGGAATGGCAGCAGGCACACCCGCAAGGGGCCTATGTCGAAACCGCTGCACAATTGGCCGCTCACCCCAACAACACCCCGGTCTTGGGGTTGTTCAATTACGACCACATGCAATTTGATGTGGATCGCAAAGCCGATGGCGCAGTCGAACCCAGCCTTGCCGATATGACCGCCGCTGCCATCCGGCAGTTGTCTCGCCATCGCGAGGGCTATGTCCTCATGGTCGAAGGTGCACGCATCGACATGGCCAGCCATGATGGCAACGCCTTCCGCGCACTCGATGAAACCATTGCGTTCTCGGATGCAGTACGGGTTGCGATGGACATGACATCGACCACGGATACCTTGATCTTGGTAACCGCCGATCATTCGCACACCCTCAACTTTGTCGGTTACCCCACGCGAGGCAATCCCATCCTGGGCAAGGTGCGCGGCAGCAACAGTTTTGACGGCGTACCCGGCAAGCTGGCGCTGGATTTGGCGGGCCTGCCTTACACCACCCTGAACTATGCCAACGGCGCAGGCAATACCGGCGGCACCGACGCACAACCGGCTGGACCCAAGCGCTATCCGCACTGGCCCAGGCAGCTGGTAATGCCCGCCAGTGGCCGGCCTGACCTGTCCAACGTGGACACCACCGCCGTCGATTACATGCAGGAAGCGTTGGTACCACTCAACGGCGAAACCCACGGTGGCGAAGACGTGGGCGTGTGGGCCAGCGGCCCCGGCAGCCACGCGGTGCGTGGCTCGCTGGAGCAAAACGCGCTGTATCACATCATCGTGCAAGCCACTCCGCGCCTGCGTGCGGCGCTGTGCGCCAAGGGCGCATGTGATGGCAATGGCGTACCGGTGAATCTGCCAAAACCGTGACATGTCGGGCGCAGCCAAGCGCTGCTCTCACGCAGCTCAAAACGGCTTGGCCAACACCAGCCACACAATCATCACCAGCAGCGGCAATGGCAACTCATTGAACCAGCGCAGTGCCGTGGAGGATCCCAGCTGCATGCCTTGCGCTGCACGCTTCAATTTGCGACCACTCACGATGTAGTACGCCAGCAACAGTGCCACCAGCAGCAACTTGGCATGCAGCCAGCCACCGGCGATGTGGAAATGCAGCCACAACACCAAGCCCAGCAAGAATGCGATGGCAAACATCACATGCCCGAAGTGGTACAACCGCCGCCCCATCAACAGCAAACGTTGGCGCACAGCGGGTGCATCGCCCACTTCGGCAAGATTGACCAAGATACGCGGCAGGTAGAACACCGCCGCCATCCATGCCATCACGAACACAATATGCAGCGTTTTGGTCAGCAAGTAGGCCATGCCAGGTCTCGAATACGAATTGCCGCTAGGATGCCACGATGAGCAAACTCTACGATCGCGCCTATTTCGACCGCTGGTATCGCAGCGGAGGAATTGGTGGCGCAGCGCGGCTGGCGCGCAAGGTAGCGCTGGCCGTGGCTACCGCCGAATACCACTTGGAGCGCCCGCTACGCAGCGTGTTGGACATTGGCTGTGGCGAGGGTGCGTGGCGCGCAGCACTGCTGAAACTGCGCCCCAAAGTACAGTACCTGGGCTTTGACAGCAGCGACTATGCGATTGCGCGGCATGGCCGCGCCCGCAATCTGCATCACGCACGCTTTGCCGACTTCCAGCATCTGCGCCCCTGTGCGCCGGTCGATCTGTTGGTGTGCAGCGATGTGCTGCATTATCTGGAGGCACGCGAATTGGATCTGGGCTTGCCCGCATTGGCCGAGTTGTGTGGCGGCGTGGCCTTCATCGAAGTGTTCACACGCAGCGATGGTGCGGTGGGTGACGAGCACGAATTCAAGCTGCGCAGCGCCGTGTTTTATCGCAACCGCTTGCGCGCACTTGGCCTGCACCCGCTAGGCTCGCATTGCTGGCTGTCACCGGCGCTGGTAGCACACGCCACTGCATTGGAGCTTCCAGGCTGATCCGCGACCCAGGTCACAACCGCTAACATGCGATACGGTATGCTGCATCGCCGCAAATGGGGTTGAACCACACTAATGATGCTTTACCAATGGCATGAACTCTGGCGCGCCAGCTTGGCGCCCTGCACCTATTGGGCCGACGCCGGTGCCAAGATGTTTTCCAATCATGAAAGCTGGTTGTCCAGCCTGCCCGGTGCGCCACGCACGGCGGCCTCTTATGAGCTGCTGTACCGGCTGGGCAAGGACTACGAAAAGCCGGAATTCGGGATCCATCAGATTGACGTGGAAGGGCTCTCCATCCCGGTGGTGGAGCGCGTGGCGGTGGAAAAACCGTTCTGCCGCTTGCTGCGTTTTAAGCGCTACCACGACCAAGCCGACGGGCTGGCGCGCATGAAAGATGACCCGGTGGTGCTGGTGGTGGCACCCTTGTCTGGCCATCACGCCACCCTGCTGCGCGACACCGTGCGCACCCTGCTTGCCGACCACAAGGTGTACATCACCGACTGGACCGACGCACGCATGGTGCCGGCCGAGCGCGGCGCGTTCACGCTGGATGATTACGTTGCCTACATCCAGGCATTCATTCGCCATATCGGCACCGACAATCTACACGTGATCAGCGTGTGCCAGCCCACTGTGCCGGTATTGGCGGCGATCTCGCTGCTGGCCGCACGCGGCGAAGCGGTGCCGTGTTCCATGACGATGATGGGCGGACCCATCGACACCCGCCAATCCCCCACCTCGGTCAACAATCTGGCTACCCGCCAGCCGTTGTGGTGGTTCGAAAGCAACGTCATCCATACGGTGCCGGCCAATTACCCCGGCGCAGGTCGCCGCGTGTATCCGGGCTTTTTGCAACACATGGGGTTTGTGGCGATGAACCCCGAGCGCCACGGCACCTCGCATTGGGATTTCTATCAGGATCTGGTCAAGGGCGATCTCAGTTCGGCGCAATCACACCGCAAGTTTTACGATGAATACAACGCGGTGTTGGACATGCCGGCCGAGTATTACCTCGACACCATTCGCACCGTCTTCCAGGAGCACTTGCTGCCACGCGGACTGTGGGATGTGGCCGGTGAGCGGGTGGACCCCTCGAAGATCCAGGACTGCGCCCTGCTCACCATCGAAGGCGAGCTGGACGATATTTCCGGACAAGGCCAGACCCGCGCCGCACATGACCTGTGCACCGGCATTCCGGCACCACATCGCAAACACCTGACCGCGCAAGGCGCTGGCCACTACGGCATTTTCAGTGGCCGTCGCTGGCGCACCGAGGTGTACCCGCAGGTGCGGCAGTTCATTGCCGCGCACACAGGCGCCGCAGTATCCGCCACACGGCAACAGCGGGGCTCGCCGAACTGACGGGCAACAGCTACGCTTGGCACATCCATCGGAGGTGTCCATGCGTATCCACCTGCTCACGCTAGCCATCGCGGCCAGCATTGCCCTGCCCGCACTGGCCGCCGACGCCGCAACGCCGGCCAAGCAAAAATCTGCGCAAGCCATCATCGACGCCGCGCCGGCCAGTGCGTGGCGCGATCTCGATCCGGCCAATACCTTGTACATGGAGCTGGCCAGCGGCCGCGTGATCATTGAACTGGCGCCGGGGTTTGCCCCCGAGCACGTGGCCAATATCAAGACCATGGCCAAAGGCGGGTTCTGGGATGGCTTGAACATCTACCGCTCGCAAGACAATTTCGTGGTGCAGTTTGGTGACCCCGATGGCGAGGAAGCCGGCAAAGCCAAACCGTATCCTGCCGGCACCCAAACCCATCTACCCGCCGAATTCACCCGCAGCGACAACGGCGTGCACTTCGACCGCCTGCCCGATGTGGATGGCTGGGCACCGCAGGTAGGCTTTGTGGATGGCTTCCCGGTGGGGCGCAACCCCAAGACCGGCAAGGTGTGGATAACGCATTGCTACGGCACGCTGGGCGCGGGCCGCAACAATGCCCCGGATAGCAGTATTGGCGCCGAGCTGTATGTCGTCACCGGCCAATCGCCACGTGCACTGGATCATCAGCTCAGCGTGGTGGGCCGGGTGGTGAAAGGCATGGAGTTGCTCAGCGTGATCCCGCGAGGGCCGGCCCCGATGGGCTTCTACACCGACCCGAAACTGCGCACGCCGATTGTGTCGATCAAGCTGGCCAGTGAAGTCCCGGTGGAACAACGCACCCCGCTGCAATTGCTGCGCACCGACAGCCAGGCCTTTATCGACGCCACCGAGGCACGCCGCAACCGCAAGGACGATTTCTATACCGACCCACCGGGCCATATCGACCTGTGCAATGTCAGCTTGCCGGTGCGGGAAACAATGGACAAGGCGGCTAGGAAATGATTCGCCACTGCATGCAACACGAAGGCCGCCTTTCGGCGGCCTTCGGCTTACAACGTCCGGTCCACTGAACTCAGAATTCCTTGCTGAACCGTACCCCCAATGTACGCGGCTGGGCGATCACGGTATAGGGCTCGTGGCCACAGGTCAGCGCCGCGCATTGGGCGAAACGACTCATCTGCGCGCGCTCGTTGGTGGCGTTCTTCAAGAACACATCAATCGCCCAGCTGTCCTTGCGCCAACCAGCGGAGAGATCCAGCAAGCTGTAACTGTCCAGATAACCCAACAACGCGGTTTCAGCCTGCCGCATATCCACGCGCCGCTTGCCCGCATGCGACAACGACGCCTGCCAATACGCCTCGCCAGACCCCAAGTCGAAGGTGTAACGAGCATTCAAGCTGCCCTTGAAGCGCGGCGTCACCGGCAGCTGGCTGCCTGAGGGTGCCTGTGGCCCGCTGATCACATTGCCATTGGGATCCAGGGAGCCGGCCGGGCATACGGTTTCGGGCTTGCCATCGGGCTTGAGCCAGCCGCAGAAGTTGGCGGTGAGCTTGGCGTCATACCATGCGAAACCACCGGAGATTTGCAAGTTGTAGGTGGCCGCCCAAGTCAAATCCAGCTCCAGGCCGTCGATCTTGGCCTGGTTGGCATTGCGGATTTCGGTCAACCCGTTTTGGCCCAGATAAGAGAATTGGAAATCTTTCCAGTTTTCGCGGAACAGTGCACCATTGAAGATCAAGGTATCGCCGGCCCACGACGTCTTCCAACCCAGCTCGTAGTTGGTCAGGAAATCCGACACATACGGCGGCAAGGTCCCGCGCCGATTGATGCCACCAGGGCGGTAGCCCTGCGACCACGTGGCATACACCAGCTTCTTGTCATCGATCTTGTAGGTGGCATTGAGGCGGTAGATGGCATCGTTTTCTTTCACCCCCTTATCCACCACCACGCACGGCGCACCTTCAAACGGCACCCAATTCGATTTGGCACCGTACTGCGCATAACAACCGGCTTCGCCATAGCGATTGACAGGATCCAGACTGCTGCCGGACGAATAGCCATTGGCAAACCCGAAGTAACCCTTGAGGCTATTGCGGGTGGTAAACCAACGCCCGCCGGCATTCAATTCCAACTTGTCCGTCGCATCAAAACTGAGCTGACCGAAGATCGCCTGGTCGCGGTCGCGGCGCTCCTGCTGGGTCAGCCAAATGGTGTCGGGCCAACCGCTGACCGACAACGAATCGGCCAGATTGTCGATCCGGTAACGCTGATGGATTTGGTGTTCCTGCTGCTGCCAAAACAGCCCGGCCACTACGCGGAAACGGTTGTCCTGCGGCGAGGCAATGCGCAACTCATGACTGGTGCGGGTGTAGCCATCGGTGGCTTGGATGTACTGGGATGGATTCACCAGCGCGCCACTGTTGTCGTAGAAATACGCGCCGTAGCCGGCCAGTGCGTCGTACCAATAACCGTAATCGCTGTAGTCCGATTCGGAATCCACGTCGCGCTTGAGATGCGAGAACACATAGGTCAGGTCGAAATTGCCGATCTTGCCCTCCACCGTCAGCGCCGCCTGCCACCAACGATCATCGGACGATTCCGGATGGAAATGCTTGACCGCCATTCCTGCGGTGGATGCGTCATAGCCTGCGGCGGCACTGCCCACCATCGGGTCGATGCCGGCACTGCCGTAGGCCTTCTGCTTCTGCGCGATGATCTGCGGCGTAATCGTCCAACGATCATTGATATCAAAACGCGCAGCACCACGGAAACCGGCAGTGTCTGCGGTGTTGTAGTTGTTCTCGGCCAAGTTGGCGTTGTCGGCCACGATCCCGGAGGTGGGATACTTGCGCGTGCCATGCAGATTGTCCACATAGCCGGCATCGTGCTTTTGCCAGCCCACCAAACGCACCGCGCTGCCGCTGTTGATCGGCAAGTTGACAAAGCCTTCCAGCACATGCCCGATGCCGCCACCGTCGATGGCATTGGCTTCCACTGCAAAACCGGCCGCATAGCCGGAGGGATCTGGTTTTTTGGTGATGATGCGGACGGTACCAGCCTGCGAGCTGGCCCCGTACAAGGTGCCTTGCGGGCCGGCCAGTGCTTCGACGCGGTCGATGTCGTACATGTGGATATCAAGCGCGCCCTGGATGGTAGTGATCGGCTGCTCATCCAGATACATGCCCACGCTGGGCTGTGAGCCGGAGTGGTTGCCATCGCCACCGCTGGCCACACCGCGCATGTACACCTGCACGAAACCCGGCCCGGAGAACACACCACCACCGGCGGTGCCGTAACTCAAGCTGGGGATGAGTTTGGCGTAATCGTTGAAGCTCTGGACGTTTTGCTGTTCCAGCTGCTCATTGCCCAACACTTGCAGGCTGATCGGTACTTTTTGCAGGTTTTCCTCGCGCTTTTGCGCGGTTACCGTGACCGTGCCCAAGGTACGGGTGTCCTTGTCCTTGCCGGCTTCTTTGCTGGCAGGTGCCTGCTCAGTCGCACTTTGCGCCCATACCGGTGCGGCAAAGGCCAGTACCACTGCGGCCGCCAGCGGCAGTTTGCGGATATTGCGGAATGCGCCGCGGGAGCGACGAATAGACGTTCTGGTTTGCATCACGGACTCCCCTCCGAGTTGAAATTGCTGTTGTTGTTTTCAAGATGCCCCAAGCATCGCTCAAGATCGACCTTGATTGAATTACGTGTTTTTAACGCAAATCCGGCAACTCCTCTACCACCGGCACCTGCGGATAATGCGCCAACACCGGGCCCAATGCCTGCTTCAGCGGCCCTAGCCAAGGCTCAAAGCGCTTCCACTGTGCCAATCCGTCGGTGTAAATCGGCTGCCGCACCTGTTCCGAGCTGGCAGTACGCACCGCCCGGGTGTTTTCAAAAAAGCGCAGACAGCGCGGATCAAACGGCAACTCGCAGTAGTCCAGCAAGGCGCGCACCTGGGCTTCGGTATTGGCCACCATGTCCTCGTAGAGGACACGGTGGATGCGGCCCGGCAGTACCGCATCGAAATGCGCCATCAATGCCACGTAATCGGCATAGTAGTGGCCCATATCGGCAAGGTCGTAACTGAAGGCTTGGCCACGTGCAAAATGTTGTTTGAAATTGGAGAAACAGCACGCGAGTGGATGCCGACGCGCATCGATGATTTTGGCATTTGGCAAAATCGAATGAATCAACCCCACATGCGCGAAATTGTTCGGCATCTTGTCGATGAAAAACGGCCTGCCCTCGCGCCGCTGCGGCTGGCAGCGACGAAGATAGTCTTCGCCCAGCGCATGCAATTCCGAATGCCCCAGTCCTGCTAGCACATCGTGATACGCGGTGGTTTCCGGATTGCCATCCCGCTGACGCAACTCACGCGTGATGGCGATGATGGCGGGTAATTCCATCGTGCCTTCCACCTGCGGGTGGCTGGACAGGATTTGCTCGATCAAGGTGGAGCCGGCCCGTGGCATCCCGATCACAAAAATCGGATCCCGCGCTGCGCTGCCACTACCAGCGCGGGCGGCAAAGTATTCCGGGGTATAGGTGCGCATCGCACGCTGCGTGCGTACACGCATCATGCCGGCATCGTAGGGCAGCTGCCGGCGGCGCAACGCATTGCCACGTGCATAGTGGGCAAACGCGGCGGCATCGGCACCGGCATCTTCCTGCGCCTTGCCCAGTGCAAATTCAAGATGCAGGCGAGCATCGTCATCCAAATCCTGGCGCTGCAGTTGCACTTGCATCGCGGCGATATCGGCGGCATCAAAACGCATGGTTTTCAGATTGGCCAAACTCCACCACGCGCCGCCAAAGCCCGGGTTGATCGCCAGCGCACGCCGATACGCGGTGATTGCATCGCTGCTGCGGTTGGCAGTTTTCAACGCATGCCCATAACCCAGCCACACCTGCCATTGCTGCGGAAGTTTCGCCAATACGCCTTCGTAGGTGGTGATGGCGGCATCGAAGTCACCCAATTTACCCAGCACCACCGCACGCATGTTCTGCAAGCTCTGGCTGGACGGATCACGCGTCAGCAAGTAGTCGATTTCAACCAAGGCTTGCGCATGCCGATTGCCGCGATTGAGTACGGTTGCCAAGTTCTGGCGCGCCGCATCGAAACTGGGCGCACGCTGCAGTACTTGTTCCAGCAGCGTGATGGCCTCGTCATTGCGACCCAGTCGCGCCGCCAATTCAGCCAACATGCGTTGTGCGGCCACATCGGTGGGCTGCCTCTGCAAGCGCGCACGCAGGCGGGTTTCGGCCTCGGGCAAATCACCTTGCGCCAACGCATCGGCCGCTTGCATCAGTTCTGCCGTGTGCACACTCAGGCGTACGTGCTGCATGTACGCCGCATCGGCGGCGTCATCATCCCCCAACCCGAAATGCGCATCGGCAAGCGCCAGCCACGCCACCGCCGAGCCCGCTTGTGCCTGCACCAGCGGCCGCAAAATTTCGACAGCCTGCGCAAACTGCCTCTGCGCGGACGCCGCCAGACCCGACAGCAGTACGCCAGCGGGGTGGCCCGGCACACTGGCCAGAATTTCACGCGCTTGTTGCGCGGCCAGCGCTGGTGCGGTTTCCAGCAATTGCAGGCCATGTGCCAGTGCGACATTCACACTGGCCGCTTGGTCTTCCATGTATCCACTCCGCTTATCCGTGACCATCGGCATGTTGCCATGCCGGCTGGCTTCGCACACTGTAGAAGCCTTGTGCCGCCATTGACGCCCCCCCATGCACAGTTTCCGTCTGCTCATCGCCCTGCCCGCCTTGCTTGCGCTAGCAACATTGCCTGCCTCGGCAAAAGAACCCGCATCGGCCACCCCCATCGCAACCGGTAGTTGCGCCGCGATTCCACTGGCCGGTCGTGATGCAGGGAGCGTGCTGCAATCCAGTACTGCCAATGCGTGGGGTGGCGCACGCACGGGCAAGGAAGCCAGCCTGTCCGACCGCGTTGTCCGCTATACCATCGCGGCCGAGCTTGACCCGGTCAAACACACCCTGACCGGCAAACAGCAACTCACCTGGCGCAACCGCAGCGCGCAGCCGGTGTGCAGCATTTACCTGCATATGTACTTGAATGGGTTTGATGGCCCGGGCAGCACCTTCATGACCGAGCAGCGCGCCAGCAGCGGCGGCTTCCGCAGCAACGTAGCCACCAAGGATGGCGAATACGGCTATATCCGCCTGGACAAGGTGGCACAAGGTGGCGCGGTGGCCAAATGGAGTTTCGTGCAGCCTGACGGTGGCCCCAAGACCGACCGCAGTGTGGTGCGCATCGACCTGCCCACCCCCGTTGCCGCCGGCGCAGCCACCACCCTGGATATCGACTTTTTCGACCAACTTCCGCGCGTGGTGGCGCGCACCGGCTACTACGGCAGCTTCCACCTGATTGGCCAGTGGTTCCCGAAGATCGGTGTACTGGAATTGCCGGGCGAACGCGGTGCCACCGCGCCGCGCTGGAACGCCCACGAATTCCACCTGCACAGTGAGTTCTATGCCGATTACGGCAGCTACGACGTGCAGCTGACCGTACCCAAGGATTACACCGTGGGTGCCACCGGCCAGTTGCAGGGCACACCGGTTGAGCGCGCCGGCAAAACCACCCATCACTATGTGCAAGACGATGTACATGATTTTGCATGGACCGCCGACAAGCGCTACGCCAAACCACTGGTCAAAACGTGGAATGGCCCGCAGGGGCCGGTCGAAGTCAAGGTGCTGTACCACCCGGAATACACCAGCAATGCCGAGCCGGTGGCACAGGCCACGATTGACTCGCTCGCATATTTCTCAAAAACCCTGGGTGCGTACCCGTACAAGACGGCAACCGCAGTGATTCCGCCCTATGGCGCGGCTGAAGCCGGCGGCATGGAGTACCCCACGTTCTTCACCGCCGACAGCACTGATCAAGTTGCGGCGGGCAGCCCCAGCCGCTTCATGCTGGATTTCGTCACCGTGCACGAATTCGGTCACGGCTACTTCTACGGCATTTTGGGTTCCAACGAATTCGAAGAACCCATGCTTGATGAAGGCATGAACGAGTATTGGGATCAACGCATGATGACCGTGCGCAAGCAGGACATTGTGCTCACCACCGATTGGTTGAAACGGCTGGGAATTGGCTCCAGGATCACGCCATTCGACATGGAGCGCCTGGGTGCAAACCTGAATGACCCGGCCGACCCGCTTGGCTTGAATTCATGGGTACGTCTGTCCAGTGGCAGCTACAACACGGTGTACACGCGCACCGCGACCACCATGCGCCAAATCGAAGCCCAAGTAGGCACGCCGGCGATGGAACGGGCGATGCAGCTGTATTACGAACGCTGGAAGTTCCGCCACCCGTCGCTGGCAGATCTGCGTGATGCGCTGGCCGAGGGCACCGGCAAGCCGCTGATCGTGAACGCCGCGTTCGATGCTTACATCTACGGCACCGGCAAAACCGATGACCGCATCAGCAGCATGAGCAGCCAGGAGCGGCTGCCGATGCCCGGCTATCTCACCTACCAAGGCAAGCAAGTGCTGGTGGGGAGCGCACAGATCGACAAAGCCATCGAAACCGTACGTAAAGCATGGAAAGCCAAGCACCCGAAGGCAAAAGCCGGTGCCGGCCCGTTCCCATATCACACCGTCATTGTGGTGCGCCGCGATACGGTCAAGCCCGCGCAGACCTTGCGCGTCAATTTTGCTGACGGCAGCCACCGCGACTACCCGGTGACCACGCAGCAGAGCTGGCAGCGCCTTGAATTGGTCACCCGCAGCAAGGCGGTCTCCGCACAATTGGATCCCGGCAACTTGTTGCGGATGGATGCCAACAAACTCAATGACAGCTACACACTGGAGCCGCAACCGCAGGCAGCACGCCGTTGGTTTGCCGATTTCACGTCGCTGCTGCAATCCTTCTTCGCACTGCTGGCTACCGTCTGAGAATCCCACCATGAACACGACGACTCGCCCGCTGCGCGCCCGCACCGCTTTGCCCCGTGCCCTCGGCACTGCCTTGCAATGGCGCTTGCTCCTGCTCTGGATCCTGACCACCCTGGCCTGTGCACTGGTTGCCGGTCTGCCATTGTGGAGTTGGCTGGGCAGCCAACTGGACCACTCCTTGCAGTCCACTGCCATTGCCAACGGGCAGGCTCCCACCATGCTGCTGGATGCCCTGATGGCACCCGGCACCACACTCGATGTACTGGGTGCCAATGTGCGCAGCGCGGGGTTGCTGCTGTTGCTGGCCTCCCCATTGTTGACCGGGGCCACCATCGCTGCGGCACGCAGCCGCAGCCCACTGGGATTTGGCGACCTGCTGCGTGGCGGGATCAGCGAATACGGTCCGATGCTGCGCCTGCTGTTGTGGTCGGTCATTCCATTGGGAATTGCGGCAGCCATCATGGCGATGGGCTTTGGCATGAATGAAAAACTGCACGAGCACGCCGTTTTGGCCAGTGACGTGGACACCGGCCGCAATATCGCCACCGGCATCGGCGTACTGCTGTTGCTGCTGGCACATGCCGGCATCGAGGCTGGTCGTGGCTGGCTGGCCGCCGATGCACGCCTGCGTTCGGCACTGAAGGCATGGTGGCGTGGCATGGCCTTGCTGTGCAAGCGCCCACTTGCGGTGTTGGGCGCTTACCTGCTGCCCACTTTATGCAGCCTGTTGGCGGCGCTGCTGTTGTTGGCGCTGCGCCAGCATTTGCAAGGCGCGGGGTTTGCCGGCTTTGTACTGGCCATGCTGCTGGGCTGCATGATCTGCGCCGCAATAGCATGGGGCAAAATCGCACGGCTATTCGCTTTCCGGGCATTGGCCGAGGATGCCCACGGCCGCCGCTAACCGGTACGACGCAAGAGCAGGCACCAGATACACGCTTTAGGATTGCCGAACCGGTGGCTGTTCGCGGTAATATGCGCCGGCAGTCCAATCGGGGAACAGGGACGTGGCCATTTTTGACCTATTCAAACGCAAACGACAGGCAGATCAGCCTGCACCAGCCGTGCGCCAGCTCTCGCCGGACGCGGATGGTCTTATCAGCGAAGTGGTTGAACCACATACCGGGCGCGAACGCCGCGATAGCGATCGCCGCAATGCCCAGCCCGGCACCCGGATTCTAGTGATTGACGACTCCCCCACCATCGTGGCCCTGCTCAAGCGCATGCTGCAGCAGAACCACTATGAAGTGCTGGTGGCCTATGATGGTGAAACCGGGATCGAAGTCGCGCGCCGCGAAGTCCCGGGTCTGATTTTCCTCGACATCGTGTTGCCCGGCGTCGATGGTTTCAACGTCCTGCGCACCCTGCGTCGTGACCCCATTACCAAGCACGTACCCATCATCATGATCAGCGGCAATGCGCAGGCCACCGAGCAGTTCTATGTGCAGCGCATCGGTGCCGATGACTTCATGAAAAAGCCATTCTCGCGTCCGGAAGTGTTCAGCCGCATCGCTTCGGTGCTGGACGAGAACGGTGTGCCACGCCATACCACCCGCACTGGCAGCCGTATCGAAGCCGCCAAGGTATCCCCCACCGCACCCTAGAATCCATTGGCCCAGCATCCAGGCCATGACGTGAAGAAGGGGCCAACGCGGCCCCTTCTTTAGTATTCGATCCAAACGATCCGCAGGTTATTGCGGCGAGACATCCACCCGCACGCGCAGGCGATCGCCGGGGTTGTAGCTCATGCGCCGGGTATAGCGGCGGCCGTTGTATTCGTAAGTCACGTCATAGGCGGTGGCATTGCCGTAATCGCTGGCATAGCCGTTCGAATAGCTGCCCGAATAGCCATCGCGCACCGGTTGCGGATCACATACCCGCACCGTGCCGCCTCGCACATAGCGATTGCGCTGATTCTGGTCATAAATCCCGCGCCCAGCCATGCCGCCCAGCATCGAACCTACGGCGGCGGCGGCATAAGTGCCACTACCACCACCGATCTTGCTACCCAAGACTGCGCCCACCACACCACCGGCAATGGTGGCCACGTTGCGCCCGGCTTCGCTGCCTTGCCCGCGCCCACCGTAGCCGTTATGGCTGTCGTTGTTATAGCTGCCGTTACCGTAACTTCCATTGCCAGGATCGCTATTGCCGTTGTCGTAATAGCCCGCCGAGCTGCGGTCGTAGCAACGCATCCCCGCTTGGGTGTTGGTGTTGTAATTGCCATAGCTGCTGGCATTACTCTGCAACACCGGATCTACCCGAATGACCTGCGCATAGTCGTAGTACGACCCATCACTGTTGGCCGCGTTGTCGTAGCCGGTGTTGTACCCATTGTTGTCCTGATAGCCATCGTAATTGGACTGCGCAAATGCGCAGGCACTGGCGGAAGCAAGGCCCAGGGCAAGCAAGCTGGCAAGAAGGCGCTTCATTTTGAAATCCCCGTCGCCGGGAGTTGGAAGTGTCCGGCGTACGCCCACACTGCGACTGTACGCTTGACGCGAAGCTGAATGGAGCCGGCCGGTCTGAACTGTGTTTAGCGTGCCGACAGCAAGCCACCCGCGTTGTGTCAATGCTGCATTGCACGAGCGTGAGCGCGCCAGCTGCGCTAAGGTGGCAATGCCATGACCGCCCGTCGAACGCCCACGCGTCGGCGTGGGACGCGGACAGCCATGACGCTCTCTCCACGCACACCGAAAGGAGGAACGGGCTCATGTCCTACAGCACATCACAAATCCGCAATGTGGCCTTGGCAGGCCACCCTGGCGCCGGCAAGACCACGTTGTTCGAAGCCCTGCTGCATGCCGGCGGCGCACTGCAAACAGCAGGCAGCATCGAACGCGGCAGCACGGTCTCCGACTTCGATCCCATAGAAAAAGAACGCGGTCACTCGCTGGATGCCGCGATTGCCAGTACCGACCACTTGGCCAGTTCCGGCCAGCACATCCATCTCAACTTGATCGACACTCCCGGCTATCCCGATTTCCGTGGCCCCGCACTGGGTGCGCTGGCGGCAGTCGAAACGGTTGCGATTGTGGTGGATGCCGATACCGGTATCGCGCATGGCACCCGCCGCATGCTGGAGTACGCCAAACAGCGCAGTCTGTGCCGTGCCATCGTGATCAACAAGATTGAACATGCCGGTGCCGATCTTGCCGGATTGGTCAATGCCCTGCGTGAGGAATTCGGCCCCGAGTTGCTCCCGCTCAATTTGCCGGCAGGGGGCGGCAACCAAGTTGTGGATTGCTTTGGGTCAACCAGCGGTGACAGCGACCTCGGCGCGGTCGCCGACTGGCACCAAAAGATCATCGACCAGGTGGTGGAAATCAATGAAACCGTGATGGATCACTACCTGGATGTGGGCGAAACTGGCTTGTCTGGCACCGAGCTGCACGATGCCTTCGAGCAATGCCTGCGGGAAGGGCACTTGCTGCCAATCTGCTTTGTGTCGGCGCGTACCGGAGCCGGTGTCAAGGAATTGCTGGACATTGCCGAAACCTTGTTTCCGCACCCCGGCGAGGCCAACTCGCCACCCTTCATGAAAGGCAGTGACCCGATTGATGCCAAACCCGATCCATCGGCGCATGTGATTGCCGATGTATTCAAGATCGTCAACGACCCATTCGTTGGCAAGCTCGGCATTTTCCGCGTCTACCAAGGCACGGTGAAAAAAGACGCCCAATTATTTGTGGATGACGGCAAGAAGCCGTTCAAGGTCGGCCATTTGTTCAAACTCAAGGGTAAAGACCATATCGAAATCAGCCAGGCTATCCCGGGGGATATCGCGGCGGTGGCCAAGATCGACGAGCTGCATTTTGATGCCGTGCTGCACGACTCGCACGACGAAGACCATATCCATCTGGCACCGCTCAACTTCCCCAAACCCATGTTCGGTCTGGCGGTAGAGCCGGCCAGCAAAGGTCAGGAACAAAAGTTGGCCACGGCATTGCATAAATTGGCCGAAGAAGACCCGGCGTTTGCGGTCGAACACAACACCGAAACCAATGAAACCGTGATTCGCGGGCTGTCGGATTTGCATCTGCGGGTGATGTTGCAACGCCTGAAAGACCGCTTCACCGTAGAGGTGAAATCGCATCCTCCGCGGATTGCGTATCGCGAAACCATCAGCCTGCCGGCAGAAGGCCATCATCGGCATAAAAAGCAAACCGGTGGTGCCGGCCAGTTTGGTGAAGTCTTCCTGCGCATCGAACCGCTGCCACGTGGCGGCGGCTTCGAGTTTGTGGATGCGGTCAAGGGCGGCACCATTCCCGGCCAATTTTTACCGGCGGTGGAAAAAGGCGTGCGCCAGGTCCTCGGTGCCGGCGCATTGGCCGGCTACCCGATGCAAGACGTCAGGGTCACGGTGTACGACGGCAAACATCATCCGGTGGACAGCAAGGAAGTGGCGTTCATCGCGGCCGGCAAACGGGCGTTCCTGGACGCAATTTCCCACGCGCACCCGCAGGTACTGGAACCCATCGTGGACCTGGAAGTCAGCGCCCCCGAGCAGCATATGGGTGATGTCAGTGGCGGACTATCGTCCAAGCGTGCACGCATCAGTGGCACCGATGCCCTGCGCGGTGGCGAGATTGTGATTCGGGCGCAAGTGCCCTTGTCCGAATTGGAGGGCTATGCCGCCGAGCTGAAGTCGGCCACCGCCGGGCGCGGACGCTATGCACTGGATTTCAGCCATTACGAGCCGGTTCCAGCGGCAGTGCAGAAAAAGTTGGCAGACACCTACAAGCCACATCCCGAGGAAGATTGAGGTCACCACGCGCGCAGCGGATTGACACAGCATCACCGCTGCGCGCTAAGGTGCGCACTTTCCCCATGCCATCATCCTCATGCGCCGTAGCGTCGTCTTCCTGCTGATTGTCATTGCCTGCCTGCTCAGTGCCTGCTCCAGCTTGGGGGCCGACGTGCTGCTGGGCCGCGATATCCATTTCAGTGCACCACAATTGCAGGCGCAACTGGATCGCAAGTTCCCGCGCGATTACAAGAAGTTGGGAGGGCTACTCAACCTCAGCTTATTGAACCCGCGGTTGAGCCTGCCCGGTGGCGGCCGTCTGCGGCTGGAGCTGGATATCGGCATTGGTGGGCCGGGCACTGCCAGCCGTTCGCCGTCCGGCCATTTCGCGCTGGAAAGTGGATTGCGGTTTGATGCCGGCACGCATGGCCTGCATCTGGATAATCCCGAAATCGTGTCGGTGGATGTGCCGGCACTGGGTGGAATGATGAATGATTCCGCTCGTTCCATGCTCAATAGCTGGCTGCTCGACTACGCTCGTGAAGAGCCCGTGTATCGGCTGGATGACAGCACTTATGGGCGCATCGCCAGTCGCCGCATCGAGCGCGTGGACATTGACGCCAGCCAAATCACGCTACGGATGGATTGAACATGCCTACTCTTCGTTTTGCTGCCCGCTTGGGCAGCCTGCTGCTTGCAGGTATGTTGGCAAGCGCCTGCAGCAAGCCCACCCCCACCGACGGCAACCCAACCATCGGCAGCGAAGCCCTGCCCGCACCAGCCACCAAGGGCGGTTCGGTAACCGGCATGCCCGACCCGGGGGTAGCCATTCCACAACCACCCCCGCTCGCCACCCCGCAAGTGCAAGCCGAGGATACCGCGACGGCAGATGCCAACACGCCTGCCACAGCTGACAACAGCGACCCGACGATGCAACCTGGCAACCCCGCACCCGCACTGCCTGCGCCCCCCGCCGCAACCGCAAATGCCACGTCCACCGCAGAACCGGTACCCAGCAAATGAACTCATCCTCTGTGCGCATCTTCGCGCTGGGACTCAGCAGCCTTGTGGCAGCACTCAGTGCATGCACACCCACACCAACACCCGCCCCATCAGCTGCGCCCAACCCCGGCACGGCGGCATCCACCGCGCCTGCGGCCACTGCAGCACCGGCAACCGCAGCACACGCGGCACCGGCAGCGACAGAAACCTGGGAACTGCCCGGCAGTCTGGGCCCACTCACCACCCGCGCTGAACTTGAAGCCCGGTTTGGTAAAACCAATGTGCGCGATGACCGCCTGCCCGGTGCCGAGGGTGAAGGCGCAGTGCCGGTGCTGACCGTGTTCCCCGACGATGCCAAACAGCGGCTGCAGTTGGTGCTCGACCCCGAACAACCCAACAACCAGGATGCACCGATTCAGGAATTGCGCATCACCGATCCTGATTCACGCTGGCACGATGTCAATGGCCTGCACCCGGGAATGACGTTGGCCGAGTTAGTCAAACGCAATGGCGCACCGATCAGTTTTTATGGACTGGATTGGGATTACGGCGGCAGCGTGCAGGACTGGCACGGTGGCAAGCTGGCCAACGCGGTAGGCGACAAGCTGTTTCATCGGGTCACCTTGGCTGCACGCACCCGCACCACTGCCACGGCGCTGCCCACTGGCGATACCGTCTTTCGCAGCGACGACCCGCGCTGGCCAGCCATCGGCAACGCGCTGGTGGTCAGTGAGCTTGGCATCAGTTGGCCGCACGAAGGCGAGTGAACGCTATCGCTTCGACTTCAGCATCGTGCCCGTGCATTTTTTCGAGCCGCAGCGGCAAGCCCAGATTTTCTTCAGCCGCCCGGTGTGGCGTTCGGCCAAGGTGATGCCGTAGTCGTAGGTCAATTCTTCGCCGGGTTTGATGGCACGAATTGCCTCGATGAACACCCGCGACTTTGCCGGCGCGCCTGCATCCTCCACGAGCACTGCCTCGCAATTGGGCGCGCAGCTGTGGTTGATCCAACGCGCCGCATTGCCTTCGATGTTGGCGTCGATCACCCACGCATCGTTGAGCGTGAACAAGAAGGTATGGCCGCTTTCGATGTCGCCACTCTCACCGGCATCCACCTCCTCATGGCTGCGCCGCTGGCCCTTGTATTCGATCAATCGCTCGCCTTTGGCAATTGCGGCAACTGCGAACATGCCATTGCCGTGGATGGTGGATTTACGGGTCGCGATTTTTTTCGGCATCGTGGCAACAAGTGCTCTGGGATGGCGCCATTCTGGCGCAAGATCAGCCATCCGTCATCGCCCCATCGTGGTTAGTTGACGTGCCGGAAAAACCACACCGCACCGCCGCTCCACCACAGCGCCATGCCGATCCCGAACAGGCTCCAGAACAGTTTCTTCGCGCCGCGCCCGATACGCCACAACACAAACACGGTAACCGCCAGCAACAGCCAGCGCAACAGGCGCGAACGCTCTGCGCCGGGCGCCTCGCTGGTGACACGATCCATCAACTCACCCACTTTCCCCTGTAGCTGCTCTGCAAACACTGGGCGGGATTGGGTCTGGGTATTCATGGGGGTTCTCCTGCGTCCGGATTGGACGCTGTGCATTGTCCGCAAGCAGGATTCTCATGCCACGTGCAAGCGTCAGTGGTCGTCGATGACAGCTGTCACTCAGGGCCACAGGTCAACCACTTGTCCGTGCCGTGCGTTGTCGCCATCAACCTCCCAATGGATTGCCGGCCATGCGCGTTGCTGCCCCAACTCTGGTTTGCCTGCTTGCACTGGGTTTGCTTGCCACTGCAAGTAGCCCGGTTCCCGCCCAACAACGCATTCGCGAGCGCATCCTGCAACACATGCAGGACGGCCTGCAAAGCGATGCAGAAGGCCATGAACGGGCATTGCTGGCCAGTGTGCCGCCAGGTGCGAACGTTGAGCGTGATATCGCCTATGGCCAAGACCCCAAGCAGCGCTACGACGTGTATCTGCCCGCCCAGCTGCACGCTGACGCGCCCGTGCTGTTCATGGTGCACGGTGGCGGCTGGCGGCGTGGCGACAAGGCCTATGCCAGTGTGGTCGACAACAAAGCGACGTACTGGCTGGGCAAAGGCTTTGTATTTGTTTCGGTCAACAACCGGCTGGAGCCAGCGGCCGACCCCATGACCCAAGCCCGCGATGTGGCTGCCGCCCTGGCTTCTGTGCAACAGCATGCGCGGCAATGGCGGGCGGATCCGGAGCGCGTGGTGCTGATGGGGCATTCGGCCGGTGCCCATCTGGTGGCCCTGCTGGGCAGTGCACCTGCATTGCTGCGCCAAGCCGGTGCACGCCGTCCACTGGGCGTGGTGTCACTGGACAGCGGCGCACTGGATGTGCCGGCCTTGATGGGGCAGGCGCGCGTACCTCAGCTGTATCACGACGCCTTCGGCAGTGACCCGGCCTACTGGGCATCGGTGTCGCCACTGCAACAACTCAACCGCAACGCGCTGCCGATGCTGCTGGTGTGCTCCAGCACCCGCCACTTTCCCACCGCACCCTGTGATGAAGCACGCAAACTCGAGCAACGCGCGCGCGCGCTTGGCGTGTCCATGCAGGTGCTACCGGAGGCCATGCAACACGGCGCAATCAACCAGCAGCTGGGCCTGGCTTCGAACTACACCCGTGCGGTAGCGGACTGGATTGACCGTGCGGTGGGGCAAGTCCGGCGCTGACATCCAGGACATTGCGGGGGGGGGATTTCGCAAAACTATTGCTGCACTGCAGCAATTTATGTGACTTCACCCTACCAGACCACTTGTTAATTTTCGAATACTTAACCCTCACACGGCAACAACTGACCTCCCGTGTCACTTTTTAGCTCAAACGCACATTACGAAAAAAAAATAAAGATGCTCTTTCCGTTTGTGTGACGCCCATCTGGTTACCATGCCGCCACTTTGTTGGCATGCCAGATTCGACTTCAGGGGGACATCTATGCGTTACACCAATTCGCTTGCGCTTGCGTGCGCAATGGGTCTTTGCGGACTGTCATCCGCGCATGCAACGGACAAGCAAACAGACCCCGGCAATATCCCTGCAGTCACGGATTGGAGCAGCCGCTCCGTGGTGTACAGCAAACCCATGACGCCGGATGAATTTGCCGCCGCTGGCCGCAATGCAGACATGGGCCGGCTGTACAACGACCCGCGCTATCTTGCCCAGTTGCTGCGGCGCATTGATGCCGAAATGCCTGCGCCTGCCGCGCCGCGCACCAACACGCTGCAACCCGGTGCCGGCTCCGCCGTTGCCGCCACGGCAAAGGCCACCCTTGCACCTTGCCCCACCAAGCGTGGCCCGGACCCCCGCAGCTGGCACTGCACGGATACTCCGCAAGCCCCCGACAGCAGCGTGGTGCGCGACTGGAGCAATGTGCTCGGCGGCGGCACCAATGGGCAGGGCGGCCGAGGCATGGAAGGGGTGTATCCGGCCAAGTACCGGTTTGATATTACCCAGCCGGTCAGCGCAGCCAACTGCCCTACCGACTTTATCGTGTACCCCACCAATGCTGCGGGTGCCACCCAAGTGGCTGGCACCAACGAAACTTGGGTATACACGTTCAGCGCTGTCCCCAACAACCTGCAAACCTTCACGATTGGTCCGGCAGGCCCACGCCAAGTGGTTCTCACCGCCAGCAGCACCAGCAATACCCAACAGAATTTCCGCATCAATGGTGTGGCTAACACGATTCAGAACCTGCGTGATGCGGTGAATCGCTGGAGCGGCCAAACCGGCTATATCGCCACCGCCATCACGTCGTCCACCATCACCATCACTGCCAACACGCTGGGGAACATCCCCAACGGCCATATCAGCAATGGCTTGAGCAATGTGACTGGCCCTGGCGGCGTCAACGGCAGCGGCACCGCCGGCCAGCCCACCATCATCGCCTTCAACCAGCTGTATAACGGCACCTGCACCAGCGCCACCGGTCGCGATGCCGCCGACGACGCCAAGGCGCCCAACGTGATGTGGTCCTACAACACAGGTGACGGCTACGTGGTGGAAACCTCACCCGTCTTGTCCTGGCATGACAATGCCAAGCAGGTGGCCTTCATCCAGCGCAACAACAGCACCGGCGCCCTGCAGCTGGTGCTGCTGAAGCCGGCCGCCCTCACCACCAGCGCCGCCCGCCTCGCGGCGGCCGCCAATCCCGCCGCGCTCACCAACTCCACCGCCAGCCAGTACGTCACCGCGCGCGGCCAAGCGGCGGCGGCCATGCATGTCATCACGCTCAACGGCACCACCAATACCGGCAACGTCCCCACCTATTCCTCGCCATTTGTGGACTACGCCAAAGACGAGCTCTACGTGGGCGATGGCAACGGCCAGCTGCACAAGTTCACCGGCGTGTTCAAAGGCACCCCCACCGAGGTGACCAGCGGCGGCTTCCCGGCCCCGGTGGCCAGTGGCATGAAACTATCCGCGCCGGTGTACTACAACGGCAATGTCTATATCGGCAGCCAGAGCGGCGCGGGTGATTTGGGTGGCAAACTGCATCGTATCAACTCTACCAATGGCACCAAGTACGACAGCGCCAAGCTGGCGAACGTCGACTCCACCGGCCTGCGCGAATCCGTGATCGTCACCGGTACCCCCGCGGGCAGCGGCAGCGTATTCGCTTTCCTGTTCAACGACGGCACCGCCGGCGATACCACCAACTGCGCGCCCGACACCACGACGGGTGGCGACCAGAGTGCCTGCCGCGTGGTGGCGCGCTTCACCCCCGGCTTTGCCGCCGGTGCGCAACCTGCCCAGCGCGCCTACGTGGGCCGCGGCAACAGCCGGGTCAGCAGCCTGTATGCCGGCGCGTTCGATGACGCTTACTACAACAGCAGTAACGGCACCGGTGCGATGTACATCGTCGGCGGGGATCCCACCACGACATATGACCCGACGCTCTGGAAGATTTTGCTCACGAACGGGGTCATGAGCTCCCAAGTCAAGGGGCCAGTGGTCGGCGCAAATTGCAACAATGTCAACAACGACTGCCTCACCGGCGTCTGGAACTGGTCACCGGTCACCTATGCCAAGCAGGGCAGCAACGAATACATCTACTTCAGCATGCCGTACCTGGGCAACCAGACCGGTTGCAACGGTGCCTGTCTGTACATGTACCAGCTCAACAACCTGAGCAATGGCACTGCGGAAACATGGGTCGTACGGATCGCCCCTGGCGCCAATTCCGGCGGAGCCCGGCAAGGTATCCCCACGGGCACGGCAACCGGCAACCTCACCGTCAACGGTGTTGCCCTGCTTCCTAACGTCCATTTCTCCACGGCCGGCGACCGCAGCCAGGATCGCGACGCCCTGGTGGTCGCCATCAACACCAACACCACGTATTCCGCCGTCTCGACGGGCACCTGCCCTACCAACAACACGGCCGCCTGTGACATCACGATCTCCAACACCGTGCGGGGCAACGTGGCCGACACCTTGGTTGCAATCACCAACTTGACCAATGCCACCGTGGACAGCCACACCGACGGTTCCACGGGAATCTGGGGCACGACGGTCACCGCCAATGCCGCCCTTGCCACCCCCGGCGGCACCGGCGGCATTGTGCTCGACAACAACAGCAGCACCGCCCCCGGTGCAGCACAAATCTATTTCACACAGCAGGCCGCTGGCGGCAACGCCGTCCAGGCCAGCCAGAGCGGATTGGAGTAATACCCGGTGACCCAAACACACCACACAACCCTTGCGCCGCACTCCTCCCAACCGAGCAGCAAGCGCGAATACATCAAGCCCAGCTTCCGCCACGAAATCGTGTTCGAGACCATGGCACTGTCGTGCGGCAAAATCGCAGGCACCCAGCAGGCCTGCAACATGAATCGCAAAACCTCTTGAGCAGCACCCACCACCCAGCCGATGCCTCCTGCACCCGCATTGCGCTGGCGCAGGAGGCCTTGCAGCGGTTCGGCCAGCTTCGCTTCCGCGCGCTGGGCAGCAGCATGCTGCCCGCCATCGCCCCCGGCGACCTGCTGGTGTTCCGCAAAGCGGCGGCCGACGAGCTTGCCTTGGGGCAGATCGTGCTGGTGCGTCGCGACGCGGCGCTGGTGGCGCATCGCCTGGTGTCCTGCAATGGCGACCACCTGATCACGATGGGCGATGCGTTGCCCAGCCCCGATGCACCGGTCCACCCCAGCCAGGTATTGGGTGTGCTGGAAGCACACGTCCGCAGCTCGCGCATCCTGGCGCATCCGGTTGGCCACCACCGCCGCCTGTTGCCGCGTACCACCCGCTGGCTGCTGCGCAACGCGCCACTGGCCCACCGTATTGCCTGCCGTTGGCCACGCATTGCCGCTATCACGGCATGAGCGGTCTTCGCCCTCATCATCTCGACGTCGGCATCGGCGGGATCAGCGTCCGTTTGCGGGCTGCCTCCGCGGAGTTCAATACGCTGATGGTCGACCGCTTCCGCGGTTTCATCGGCAGCGTTGATACGCCCGACTACATCTTCGATGTCGATATTCTTCCCTTCACATACACCCCCGATGCGCCCGACGAGCTCAGCGACATCGAGGTCAGTGTGCGCCGCGAGGACGAAGGCTGGCACCTGCTGCGCGGCGACTTCGAAGCCCGCTGGGATCCCGCCACCCGCCACGGCACGGCACGCCTGCGCGCCAACCCGTATGCGCTGGATTCGGTGCTGCGCATCCTGCACACGGTGCTGTTGGCCGAACAAGGCGGCATGCTGATGCACGCCTCCAGCGTGGTACTGGCGGACGGGCGCGCCTTCGTGTGCACGGGCGTGTCCGGCGCGGGCAAAACCACTATTTCACGGCTGGTACCGCCCGGTGCACACATCCTGACCGATGAGATGTCATTTATCCGCCGCGAAGCGGACGGCTATTACGCGTATGGCACGCCTTTTGCTGGTGAACTGGCAACACCCGGCGAAAATATCCGCGCCCCGCTGGCGGGGGTGTTCCTGCTGGCGCAAGGCCCCGACAACCGCATCGACGACCTCAGCCCGGCCGAAGCAATACGCGCAGTCATGACCAATATCCTGTATTTCGCCAAGGACAAGGCGCTCACAGCCAAGGTGTTCGACAACGCCATCGCCTTGGCCGCATGCATACCGGTTCGGCGTCTCACGTTCTTCCCCGATGCTCGCGTCTGGGACATGATTGGAAATGAAGCATGAGCAACCCGCTGTATATCCTCCATTCCAGCGACGTTGCGGCGCGCCGGATTGGCGACGAGCTGATGATCATGCTGGCCCGCGACTCCTCGCTGTTCAGCCTGAATGAAACCGCCGCGCTGCTGTGGCAGGCCGCCGACGGCAAAACTCCGTTGGACGAGATCGTGGCACACACGCTATGCGCGCAATTCGACATCGATTACGACATCGCGCTGGCAGATGCCACCGAACTGGCACATAGCCTGGCTGAGCGCGGCATCCTGCTGATCGCCGAGCACCCCTTCGCACACTAGACAGGAACGCCACTCATGAGCGTGATGGGGGACATGGGCGCACGCGCGCTCTCGCTGGGTATCCCGCTGGGCGTGCAGCTGGATTTGACCTACCGCTGCAACGAGCGCTGCATCCACTGCTATCTCGATCACGACGATCACGGCGAGATGACGACCGCCGAAATCCTGGGCCTGCTGGATCAGCTGGCGGCGGCGGGCACGTTCTTTCTGAACATCAGCGGCGGCGAAATCTTCATGCGGCCGGATCTGTTCGAGATCGTGGAGTACGCCCGCAAGCTGCAATTTTCGGTAAAGCTGAAAACCAACGCGGTCATGATTCGCGCTGCCAAGGCCAAGCGCATTGCCGCACTGAACGTGGAGTCGGTGCAGGTCAGCCTGTATTCGCACGATGCCGCCACCCACGACCAGATCACCAAGTTGCCAGGTTCGTTCAAGCGCACGATGGAGGGCGTCCGTTTCCTGCGCGACGCCGGCGTCAAGGTCATCTTCGCCAATGTGCTGATGAAGCAGAACGCCGACCACTACAAGCAGGTACAGGCGCTGGCAGATGACATGGGCATCCGCTACGAGGTGGATGCCACCATCACCCCCATGATGGACGGCGACCGCTCCATCCTGGACTTGAACATGGATGCAAGCCGACTGGCGGGTGTGCTGCAGGATGCCTCCCTGCTGGGTGACCAAGCCGAGCAGATGCTGTCGCCACCCAGCGGCCCCACGCCGATGGAAGAAGCCTACGAAACCCTGCCCTGCAGCGCCGGCCACACCGCCTGCTACGTCTCGCCGTATGGCGATGTGTATCCCTGCGTGCAGTTTCCGTACAAGGTGGGCAGCGTCCGCGAGCAGCGTTTCATCGATATCTGGCGCGACTCGCCACAACTCAACGAGGTGCGTGCGATCCGCGTGTCAGACCTGAACGGGTGCTCGTCCTGTGTGCATGGCAGCAGTTGCAGCCGTTGCCCGGGGTTGGCCTATCTGGAAGGCGACATGCGCGGCCCGTCGATTCAGGATTGCGAAAAATCCTACGCACGCACCGGCGTGATGTCATGGAATCTGCAGAAAAAGAAGAAGCGGGAGATTCCATTGACGGTCGTCATCGCCTGAAGTTTGCGCAACCCCGGGTTATCGCGCAGCAAATACGTGTGGGAACTTGTGCCGGGTGGGCCAGGACGGCTTGCCCATCGCAATCGGGGGATCCCCTCCACGGCACGCTACTGACTTGAATCAAGGCGACCGGCGCGCCCCTGCGCGACACTAGCCGGCATGAACAAGACCCCGCCGAATCCATCCGCGACTGGCCTCTCGCCCGCCCTGCTGACCACCGCCCCGCACCGGCTGCTGTTTTTCGTCGGCGCACTCAATGTCTTGCTGGCGATGAGCTGGTGGCTGCTGTGGTTGATCGATGCACGCTGGGGTGTGATTGGCTTGCGCGCTGGCACGCCGTTTGGCGGCTGGATGCACGCCTTCATCATGCAATACCAATTATTGCCGCCCTTCATGTTCGGCTTTTTGCTGACCACCTTTCCGCGCTGGATGGGGATGCCGGATCTGTCGCGCTGGCATTACGTGCCGGTGGGGTTGGGGTTACTGGGTGGGCAGGTGGCGGTGGTAGGCGGCATGTTGCTGGGGCAAGAGCCGATGGTGCATATCGGCGTGGTGATGTCGCTGGTGGGCTGGGGCTATGGGCTGGTGCAATTGCTGCGCGTGCTGCTGGCCGAGCGCCGTGCCGGCAAAGGACCCACATGGCATGCGTGGTCGTGCTTTGCAGCGCTGTCATTCGGCCTGCTGGGCGTATTTCTGATGGCCGCCTTCCTGCACGGGGCCGCAGCATGGACGGTGGTGGTATCGATCAAGTTGGGTACCTTCGCCTTGCTGCTGCCAGTGTACTTGTCGGTGGCTCACCGCATGTTCCCGTTCTTCGCCGGCAATGCAGTGCCGGGCTATCGTGCCTGGCGGCCGATGAAAATTATTGCTGCGCTGTGGGTGTTGCTGCTGGCCCATCTGGGTCTGGAACTGGCGCATGCCAATGCATGGCTGTGGCCGGTGGATGGCGTGCTCGCGCTGGGTAGCGCGTATGTGTTGTGGCGCTGGTGGCCGCATGGCAAAGCCCCGGGCATTTTGCGCGTGTTGTTCTTCGGCTTTGCGTGGCTGCCGGTGGCGTTCGCACTATTCACTGCACAAAGCGCGCTGTATGCATTTGGCGGCGAATTCATATTGGGCCGTGGCCCGCAACACGCGATCTATATTGGCTTCTTCGGCAGCTTGCTGGTGGCGATGGTGACCCGCGTGACCCAAGGTCATTCCGGCCGCCCAATGGCAATGCCCGCCGCTGGCTGGTTTGCGTTTGCCATGCTGCAGTTGGTGGCCATCACGCGGATTGCAGCCGAGGCCGTTCCCGATAGTTATCTGTGGCAGGTGATTGCCGCCGCCGGCTGGCTGCTGGCGTTCCTGCCGTGGGCGCTGCGCTCGCTGTCGATCTATCTGCACCCGCGTGCCGATGGGCGGCCGGGCTGAGGACACACGCACATGTCGCCGATGATGGAGTTCTACCCGCAAGTCAAATGGACGCATGTGCATGCAGTGATGTGTAGTGGCGCGATCTTCGCGCTGCGCGGCGGCGCGGCAATCCTGGGTGCGCACTGGCCGCAGCACTGGCTTCCGAAGTACACCAGCTACACGGTGGACACCATTTTATTGACCTCGGCCACCATGTTGTTTTCGATGTTGCCGGGAGCGATGTTCGCCAATGGTTGGCTCACCGTAAAACTTTGCCTGGTGGTGGCCTACATCGTACTGGGCATCTTGGCGATGCGTCCCAAGCGCAGCCGTAGCCAGCGCATCGGGTTTTACATCACCGCCCTGGCCACCTTCACCTTCATCTACGGCATCGCCCGCATGCACAACCCGGCCGGTTGGCTGCTGTTGCTGCGCTAATTGAGTCGGATTCAACCCATGCCATCACAACACACTGCCACCGGGTCACGCCCGCCCATGCTGGATGCCTGCTTCCTCGGTCCTTATGCAGAAAATGACAATCTTTTAGAAAAATTGGTGGTCGAATTTTTACGTGACCATGTGTATTGGCGGCGCAACTTCCACCCCGAAGACCCGATTGCCATCGGCACCCACGCGGCCCATCACCCAGACTACTTGGCGTTTGCGGCCCGCATGCGTCGTGAGCTGCACCAACTCTCGGCCGCGCTGAAGAAATCGGTGCCATTCCATAGTCCGCGCTACATCGGCCACATGGCGTCGGATTTGCTATTGCCAGGACTGGTCGCACAAATTCTGACCCTGCCATACAACCCCAATAATGTGTCTGAAGATGCGGCGCCGGTCACGGTGGACATGGAAGTGCAAGTGGGCCTGCAACTGGCGCGCATGCTGGGATATGCACACGACCCCGCGCAGCCGGAATGCGCATTTGGCCACCTGACTTCGGGCGGTACCGTCGCCAATTATCAGGCGTTGCGGTTGGCATTGGCGCTGAAGGCATTTCCGGTGGCATTGCGTGCTGCAGATGTGCCCGAGCTGACCCTGCCCGAGGATGACTGGTCGGCGTTCAATTTATCTCCCAGTGCCAGCATTGCGCTGTATGCGCAATGGCAGCATTGGCTGACACAGGCCACAGCGGCCGAACGCAGACATTGGCAGATGCGCGTCAGTGATGCACGTATCGAGCAATCTGGCCTAGTGGGTTTTTTTGCCAAACACAGCAGCCTGAAAGTACCCAAGGTGTTGGCTCCGATCACCGCGCATTATTCGTGGAGCAAGGGCTGCAAACTGCTGGGTCTTGGCCGCGATCAATTGGCACTCTTGCCAGAGCGCGGCATGCGTACCGATGTGGATGCACTGGAAACCACGCTGGAGCGCTGCCTGCGCGAACGACAGCCGGTATTGCTGGCGGTCGCGGTACTGGGCACCACCGAATACGGCACCGTGGATCCCATCGATGCTGTGGTTTCGGCGCGTGACCGCTTTGCCGCACGCGGGATGGGCTTTGGTGTGCATGTAGATGCCGCCTGGGGTGGCTATCTGGCCACGTTGTTCCGCAATGAAGATGGCAGCTTGCGCACACGCGAGGCGGTGGCGATGGGCTTCCAGCAGTTCCCATCCGTGGATGTTTACAACGCGGTGGCCGCGCTGGGGCAAACTGATTCGGTCACCGTCGATCCGCACAAATTAGGCTACCTGCCTTATGGCGCAGGCGCGTTCATTTGCCGCGACCACCGCGCCGTGGGCTTGCTGGCCGAGGCCGCCGATTATGTGTTCCATGCCGACACCCCCAAGGACTATTTGAACCGCTATCGCAGCTTGGGCCAATTCATCCCCGAAGGTTCCAAATCCGGCGCCAGTGTGGCCGGGGTGTACGTCACCCATAAAGTGCTGCCACTCGACCATGCCCATTTCGGCTTGCTGCCCGCCAATACCATTCATCATGCCGAAGCCTTCCATGCCCGCGCACTGCAGTTTGCCAAAGCCATGTCCGCTGTGGTGCATGTGATGGTACCGTTTGTGCCCGACAGCAATCTTGTTTGCGTTGCCCTGAATCCGGTGGGCAATCATCGCGTTGCCACTGCCAATACATTCGTTCGCCATTTGCACGACGAATTGCGCTGCGACCCAAGCCGCCCATTGCAAGACAAACAATTCTTCGGATCGGTCACCACCTTGCGCCCCGATGTCTTGGGCGATGCCGAAACCCAACGCATCCTCGATGCGCTCGGTTTGGATATGGCAAGTCTGGGAGAGGAAGGCGGCGACCGCCTGACTATTTTGCGGCATACCTTGATGAACCCGTATCTGATCGACGCTGAAAACGGCGTCAGCTATATCGACATGTACTTCGAACACCTCGCCACGCAAGTCCAGCGACTCCTGGCAGGTTGAGGATTGCCGTCATCCAAGCAATGATGCGTCGCATGACTATCTCCTCATTCGATCATGCTGCCGCCACCCGGCACTGGGTGCGCGATGCCTTGGCCCTGCTGGAGCAGGAAGCCACGCGCTCGGCCGACACCCACCTGCTGCGGCTGGATTTTCCGGGTTTCCCCGACATTGCGTTTTATTTCAAGGACGAATCCACCCACCCCACCGGCAGCCTGAAGCACCGCCTGGCACGTTCGCTGTACTTGTACGCGCTGTGCAATGGCCGCCTGCATGCGGGGCAAACCGTGGTGGATGCCTCCTCCGGCAGTACTGCGATTTCCGAAGCGTGGTTTGCGCGCCTGCTGGGGCTGCCCTTTATCGCAGTGATGCCGGCCTGCACTGCGCCGCAGAAAATCCAGGCGGTGCAAGCGCTGGGCGGGCAATGTGATCTGGTGGAAGATGCAAGCCAAGTCCATGCCCACGCCGCCCAGCACGCCGCCAATGGTGCCTGCCATCTGGACCAGTTCGGGCTGGCCGAGCGCGCCACCGACTGGCGCGGCAACAACAATATCGCCGAATCCATCCTTGGCCAGCTGCGCCGCGAACCACAACCGGAACCCACTTGGGTCGTGTGCGGTGCCGGCACCGGCGGCACCTCGGCCACCATCGGTCGCTACCTGCGCTACCGCCGGCTGGAGACCCGCCTGTGCGTGGCCGAACCCACCGGCAGCGGCTTTGTGCACGGTTGGCGCCACCGGGATCGCGGTGCCGTGGCCAGCCAGCCCACCTTGATCGAAGGCATCGGCCGGCCACGGGTAGAACCGGGCTTCATTTTCGATGTGGTGGATGCGGTGGCGGAAGTGGACGATGCCGCATCGATTGCGGCAGCACTGCAACTGGAAGACCTGCTGGGCACCCGCTACGGTGGCTCTTCGGGCACCAATTTCGTCGCTTGCCTGCAGTTGGCCAGCCAGATGCGCGCCCGTGGCGAGCGCGGCAGTTTGGTGACCTTGCTGTGTGATCGCGGCAAGCGCTACCAACAAACCTTGTTCGATGCCGATTGGCGCAGCGCACATGGCCTGGTCATTGCCCCGTGGCAACAGGCCATCGCTGCCGCGCTGCGCGCCGGCACGCTCACTCCCCCCTAGCCGCCCCCGACCTCAGGCCTTGCATGAGCTTCCACGACCTGCGCAGCTTTCTGTCCGCCCTGGAACGCCAAGGACGCCTGCAGCGCGTCGACGCGCCGGTCGATCCCGAACTCGAAACCACCTCGCTCAGCCTGCGCGCCCTGCGCGAAGGCGGCCCAGCACTGCTGATGGAACAGCCGATCGGCAGCCAGCACGCCTATCTGGGCAATCTGTACGGCCACCGCGACCGCATCGAAGCAGCGCTGGCCGGACGGCCGTTGGCATCGTTGCGCGAATTGGGCGAGCTGCTGGCCGCCATCAAAGAACCCAAATGGCCGTCCAGCCTGCGCGAGGCACTGGGGACGTGGCCGGAACTGGCGCAGCTGGCACACGTCGCCCCGCAAAAAGTGCGGGAAGCCGCGTTCCAATATGAAACCTTGGAGGGTGGCGACGTGGATTTGTCACGCCTGCCGATCCAGCGCTGCTGGCCGCAGGATGCCGCCAAGCTCATCACGCTGGGGCTGGTCATCACCCGTGGCACCCAAAAGCCACGCCAGAACGTGGCGATCTACCGTCAGCAGGTGATCGGCAGGAACCGCATCATCATGCGCTGGTTGCCGCACCGCGGCGGTGCGCTGGATTTCGCTGACTTCAAGGCCAGCCATCCGGGCAAACCATTTCCGATCCTGGTGGCGATCGGTGCCGACCCGGCCACCTTGCTGGCTGCGGTTGCACCGATTCCGGACACCTTGTCCGAATACGAATTTGCCGGCCTGCTGCGCGGCCAACGCACCCGCGTCTGGCCCAGCAAGCTGACCGGGCTGGATGCGCCAGCGGGCTGCGAAATCTTGCTGGAAGGCGTTATCGACCCCGCCGAGACCGCGCTGGAAGGCCCGTTTGGCGACCACACCGGCTACTACAACGCGCAAGACCACTTCCCGGTGATGACCATCCAGCGCATGCATCTGCGCCAAAACGCCATCTACCAAGGCAGCTATATGGGCCGTGCGCCATTTGACGAGCCCTCGGTGATGGCGATGGCGCTGAACGATGTGTTTGTGCCACTGCTGCGCAAAGTGTTTCCGGAAATCGTGGATTTCTATCTGCCGCCGGAAGCGTGTTCCTACCGCATCGCGGTGGTGTCCATCCGCAAGCAATACCCCGGCCATGCGCGGCGCATCATGATGGGCATCTGGTCGTACTTGCGTCAGTTCACTTACACCAAATTTGTCATCGTCACCGATGAAGACATCGACGTGCGCGACTGGGGGCAAGTGATCTGGGCCATCTCCACCCGCGTCGATCCGGTGCGCGACAGCGTGCTGATCGACAAAACCCCGATCGACTATCTGGACTTCTCCAGCCCCACGCCCAATCTGGGCTCCAAACTGGGCCTGGATGCCACCAACAAATGGCCGGCGGAAACCACCCGCACCTGGAGCAAACCCATCCAACTGGATGCAGCCGTAGAGCAGCGCGTGGACGCCCTATGGCGCGGGCTGCAAACGGCACGCAGCCGCGAAGGCTTCGATAGAAACTGCTAAACACTGCTAAACTACGCAGGTCATTGGGGAGTAGCCGCACTTTATCCCGAAGTGGCCTGCGTCAACATACTTGGCCCATCGGCCATGGCGCAGGCGGTACATGCTTGGCAAGACCTTTGACCACGATGCCTCCGCAATGGCCGGGGAAGCGTTGTGGTCAATCGTCCGCGTTCCGGCCAAGGATATTTTGTATGGAAGCCCTACTCGTCTCCACCGGCGTCGTTGCCCTAGCGGAAATTGGCGACAAGACCCAATTGCTGGCCTTTATCTTGGCCGCACGCTTCAAGAAGCCCGTCCCCATCATCCTCGGTATTCTTGCCGCCACCTTGGTCAACCACGGGCTGGCTGGCGCACTGGGCGCATGGATCACCCATAGCGTGAACCCCGGCATTCTGCGCTGGGTGCTGGGACTATCGTTTATCGGCATGGCCATTTGGACCTTGATCCCCGATAAGATCGAGGACGAAGAAACCACCATTGCCAGCCGCTTCGGTGTGTTCGGGGCGACCTTGATCACCTTCTTTCTGGCTGAAATGGGCGATAAAACCCAGATCGCCACGATTGCCATGGCCGCCCATTACGGTACCCCGCTGCTGGTTATCGCCGGTACCACGCTGGGAATGTTGATTGCCGACGTGCCGGCGGTGTTTATTGGCGACAAACTGGCCGCCAAAATCCCGATGAAACTGGTGCACAGCATCGCCGCCGCCATCTTTGCAGTGCTGGGTGCGGCCACCTTGTTGGGTGCAGGAACCCAATTCGGCTTGTAGCGTTCAAACCACCTCAGCTTGCAGGTACCCTCCCCGATGCCCAGCTCGCAATCCGCCTTACGCATTCCTGCCGGGATCTGGGTGCTGGGCTTTGTCAGCATGCTGATGGACATTTCCTCGGAGATGATCCACAGCCTGCTGCCGCTGTTCATGGTCGGAACCTTGGGTGCCAGTGCGCTGGTGGTGGGCTTGATTGAAGGCCTGGCCGAAGCAACCGCACTGCTCGTGAAAGTCTTTTCCGGAACGCTGTCTGACTATCTGGGCAAGCGCAAAGGCTTGGCGGTGTTTGGCTATGCCTTGGGCGCGTTGAGCAAGCCGTTGTTCGCGCTTGCGCCCAGTCTGGGCATCGTTCTGAGCGCGCGGCTATTGGATCGCGTGGGCAAAGGCGTGCGTGGCGCACCCCGCGATGCCTTGATTGCCGACATCGCGCCCGCCGCGATACGCGGGGCCGCATTCGGTTTGCGCCAATCGCTGGATACCGTAGGGGCCTTGCTGGGCCCGCTGCTGGCCGTGGGCTTGATGCTGTTATGGGCCAATGACTTCCGGGCAGTGTTCTGGGTCGCGGTGGTTCCTGGTCTGTTGGCGGTCGCGTTGCTGCTATTGGGGGTGCGCGAGCCGGCAGCACCGAATGCCGAAAAACGCCGCAACCCGATTCGGCGTGACAATCTCGAACGCCTGAGCGGGGCCTATTGGTGGGTGGTGGCGGTGGGTGCGGTGTTCACCTTGGCACGCTTTTCCGAAGCATTCTTAGTGCTGCGCGCCCAGCAAAGCGGCATTGCACTGGCACTGGTGCCGTTGGTGATGGTGGCGATGAATGCCATTTATGCAGCATCGGCCTACCCCTTCGGCAAGCTCTCTGATCGGATGCGCCACCGAACGCTGCTGGGGCTGGGCCTGCTGGTACTGCTCGCCGCCGACTTGGTGCTGGCGCACGATGGGCACTGGAGCACAGTACTGGCGGGGGTTGCCCTGTGGGGCATCCATCTCGGAATGACCCAGGGCTTGCTGGCAACGATGGTCGCCAATACTGCACCGGCCGATCTGCGCGGCACCGCATTCGGTATGTTCAATCTGGTCAGTGGTGTGGCGATGTTGATCGCCAGTGCGGTGGCAGGCCTGCTGTGGGAGCAGCTGGGGGCGTCTTTCACCTTTTTGGCCAGCGCCGTATTTTGCATATTGGCCCTGCTGGGGCTGCTCAAGAAATCCTGAGCCCTGCCCGATTCGGGGCGCTGCACAATGTGTGCGCCTAACAAAAAAAACCCGGCCGAAGCCGGGTTTTTCGCGCGAGGCGCAGGCGGAATCAACCGGCCTGCACTTCGTCGGCCTGCAGGCCCTTCTGGCCCTGCACGACCTTGAAGGTGACCTTCTGGCCTTCCTGCAAGGACTTGAAGCCGGTGCCCTGGATCGAGCGGAAATGGACGAAAACGTCCGGGCCGCTTTCCGGGGTGATGAAGCCAAAGCCCTTGGCGTCGTTGAACCACTTGACAGTACCGGTCTGACGATCCGACATGTTTGCAACTCCTAGATAAACAGTTTGGAAATGGACACATACCTCGAAACCGGGGTATGACTGTCGAGCAAGGGGTAACGCACACGATGAGCGGATCGCAATGGATCTACCGCATCGGGTCACGATGTACCGTGATCCCGCTTGAAACAGTGGGCGCACCATACCCTGTTTTTGGTCGCAAGTGTGAACCCACGCGAAATTTTTTTTAACAACCCGGTTTGGCCCTACCAATCGGCCTGTTCCGGCAGCAAGCTGCGCAACTCGGCATCGCTCAGATTGCGCCACTGGCCGGGCTTGAGATGGCCCAGCTTCAGACTGCCGATGCGCGCCCGGTGCAGCTGTTTCACCCGGTAGCCAAAATGCGCCGCCATCAGCCGTATTTGCCGGTTCAAGCCCTGGGTCAGCACGATCCGGAAGCCAAACCGGCCCAATTTGCCGGTCTTGCAAGGCAAGGTGGCCTGACCGTGTACCGGCACTCCGCCGCGCGCCATCGCGCGCAAGAATTCATCGGTGACCTGATGGTTGACGGCGACCAGGTACTCTTTTTCCAGCTTGTTTTCCGCGCGCAGGATGCGGTTGACGATATCGCCATTGCTGGTCAGCAGAATCAGACCTTCAGAATCCTTGTCCAGCCGCCCAATCGGGAATATCCGTTGCTGGTGGCCGACAAACTCGACGATATTGCCTTTGACCGAGGCTTCGGTGGTGCAGGTGATCCCCACCGGCTTGTTCAGGACGATGTACACATGCCGGCGCTGGCCCTTGCTGGCGCTGCGCGCGGCGAGTGCCGTGCCGTCGATGCGGACCTCGTCACCCTCGCCCAGCTCGGCGCCGATGCCGGCGCGCAGACCATTGACGGTGACCCGACCTTCGGCGATCAGTTGATCGGCCTCGCGGCGGGAGCAGTGGCCGGTGTCGGCGATATGACGATTAAGACGCATGATCCGGCCATTTTACCCGGCATACGCCATCACGGTGCGCCTTGTGGTGCGTGTGTGGGAGATTGGGCCACCCGAATGCGACAGGCCGCCGACTGCCGGCCTGCCGGTACCTCACTGGCTACGCGTGCTCAGTTCTCAACGAATGGCTTGCGCGGCAGCTTCTGCGGGCGAGTGGCTGCGTTGTACACGAACGAAGCCACAATCGCGGAGGCCTGCTTCAAATCGGCTTCCACTGCATGGTCTTGTACGTCCAGATCGGTGTGGTGGACATGACTGAAATAATCCAGCTGGTCTTGCACAAACTGGAATCCGGGCACGCCCACGGCATCAAAACTGATGTGGTCGGTACTGCCGGTATTGCGCTGGGTGACGATGGTTGCTCCCACGTCATTCCACGGCTTCAGCCATTCGGCAAAAATCGGCGCGACGGCCAGATTCTCTTGCGCATAGATGCCGCGAATCTTGCCGCTGCCGTTGTCCAGATTGAAATACACCGACACCTTGCCGTAGTCCTGGCCTCGGATCAGCTTGCCCTTGCTGGGCCGCAAGAAGGCCGGCAGTGCTTTTTGTTCGGGGTCTTTGGGTTCTTCGAACTTGCCGATGTGCTGCTTCACGTATTCCTGCGAGCCAATCAGGCCTTGCTCTTCACCAGTCCACAATGCCACCCGGATGGTGCGGTTGGGCTTGGCACCCACGGCTTTCAAAATGCGCATGGCTTCCATCATGACCGCCACGCCCGCGCCATTGTCATTGGCACCGGAACCGGCATGCCAGGAATCCATATGCGCACCCAGCATTACCACCTCATCACGCTGCGGGCCGCTGCCGGGGATTTCGGCAATCGTGTTGTAGCCGGCTTGGTTGTTATCGCTAAGGAATTTGGCGTCCACCGCCAACCGCAGTTTCACCGGCTCTTTGCGCTCCAGCGCACGCATCACTGTGTTGTAGTGCTCGGCCATCATCACCAGTGATGGCACGCCTGCCGATTCACCGGCCTTGCGCGAACCACCGCCCATGACCCGCACGATGCCATCGTTCCAACTGCTGATCGACACTGTCGCGACCACGCCCTCGTCAACCAGATATTGATTGATCAACGGCGCCAGCTCCATGCGCGCACGAAAGCGCGCAATCATCGCCGGATCCGTCTTGCGGTCATCGGCCAGTGGATATGAAATCAATTCTTCCAGGCTGTCATGGTCGTGGCGCTGGAAATCAGACTTTTCATTGGGCTTGTAGGCACGCAAGTCATCGGTGAACACGATCTTGCCGCGCAACTTGCCTTTCCACTTTTCCAGATCCGCCTTGGACTCGATCTTGGCGAATATCGCCTCGCCTTCCACCGGCCCGGTGGTACCCGGCGTCCACGCCTTGGGCAGCGCATGCAGCGGCATCGCCCGCGGACTGAGCATTTCCACGCTGGCATCGGTAAACGCCCAGCTGCGGCCGAGGTCGTCAATCGCCTCGTCATGCACATTGGCCATGCCCCATTCGGTGAATTTGCTGCGTGTCCAGCGGTTGGCTTCAAGCATGGAAGGCGACAGAGTCAAGCGCGGCCCGATCACGTCGGTCAGGTGATCCAGCGTCTTCATCACCTGCGAGCGTGCAAACGCCTCTTGGCGAATCTTCGCGGTCATATCCAGATCCACGCGCTCCTGCGCAAATGCCGCCTGTGTGCACACCAGCAACACTGCGGTTGCCAAACTCCATCGTTTCATTGGCTATCCCCTCGTCACAAGAACACTGGAGTCTAGACATGTGCTTATGCAGATTCGTGGGCCATCGGTCATACCGTTGCCGGCAAGGACGTGACGCCCACCACGTTCTGATGCCGGGCAGCCGGTATGCCTGCCGTAGAATTGCAGCATGAATTACCGCCACGCCTTTCACGCCGGCAACCACGCCGATGTGCTCAAACACGTGGTCTTGCTGGCCCTGTGCGATGCACTGACCAGCAAGCCTGCGCCCTGCTTCGCACTGGATACCCACGCCGGGCGCGGCTTGTATCGCCTGGATGGCGAAGCCGCGCAGAAAACCGGTGAGGCGCAGGACGGCATTGCCCGCTTGATCGCAGAAACCCCCAGGCAACCCGCGATCCGCCGCTATCTGGCCGCAGTGCAAGCCTGCCGCGAGCAACACGGCGCGCACAGCTACCCCGGCTCACCGTGGCTGCTGGCGCATGCGCTGCGCGAACAAGACCGCATCGCGCTGTGCGAATTGCATCCGGAAGAAGCGCAAGTGCTGGGCAGCCATTTCGAAGCCGACCCGCGCATTGCCGTGCATGCGCGCGATGGCTACGCCGCGATCAAGGCGCTGCTGCCAGCCAAACACGGCGCACAGAAATTCGCCCGCGGACTGGTCCTGATCGACCCGCCGTATGAGGCGCAACTGGACGAATTCGACATCGCGCTGGCCGCCCTGCGCGAAGGGTTGGCACGCTGGCCGCAGGGCATGTTCGCCCTGTGGTACCCGATCAAACAGCGTCGCAGCCTGCACACGTTCTACCGCAAGGCGGCGGGGCTATCGTCCAAATCCAGCCTGCTGCTGGAATTGCTGGTGCGCCCGGATGACTCCCCGCTACGCATGAATGGCAGCGGCCTGCTGCTGCTCAATGCCCCGTGGCAGTTTGATGGCCTGATGCAGCCAGCCTTGGCGGCGATGGCCGGCGCGCTGGGCGAAACCGGCGCATCCGCCCGCGTGGAATGGCTGAAAGCCCCGCTGTAGGAACAGGGTGGAACAGGAGACAGCGGGAATTAAGCCCGCATAATTCCCTCCATCCCCATTCCTGGCCCCGGTTTCTGATGCCTTCCAGTTTTTTTGCCCTGTTCGACGACATCGCCAGCCTGCTGGATGACATCGCATCCATGACCAAAGTGGCCAGCGGCAAGACCGCCGGCGTACTGGGCGACGATCTGGCGCTGAATGCCGAACAGGTATCCGGCATTCGCGCCGAACGTGAGCTGCCGGTGGTGTGGGCGGTGTTCAAAGGCTCGCTGATCAACAAGGCGATTCTGGTGCCGGCGGCATTGGCCATCGCCGCGCTGGAGGCCTGGCTGAAAACGCAGGGCACCCCCGTTCCTTTGATTCTGCCGCTGCTGATGCTGGGCGGCGGCTATCTGTGTTTTGAGGGGGCGGAAAAACTGGCCCACAAGTTCCTGCATCGGCAGGCAGACGCTCAGCACCACGCCGCGCTGGTGCGGGCAGTGGACAACCCCGCCGTGGACCTGCTCGCCTTCGAACAGGACAAGATCAAAGGCGCCATTCGCACCGATTTTGTGCTGTCGGCGGAGATCATCGTGATCACGCTGGGCACGGTGGCCACGCAAACGCTGCCCGCACAATTGGGCGTCTTGGTGGCGATTGCACTGTTGATGACAGTGGGGGTGTATGGGCTGGTGGCTGGCATCGTCAAATTGGACGATGTGGGCCTGCACCTGGCCCGCCCCAGCGCCGGCAACCTCAGCGCCGCACTGGGCCGCGGCATTCTGGCCTTCGCGCCGAAGCTGATGCGGTTCTTGTCGGTGGCCGGTACGGTGGCGATGTTTCTGGTGGGTGGCGGCATCCTGGCGCATGGCATCGCGCCGTTGCACCACGCCATTGCTGCGCTGAGCACGGGCAGTTTGGGCTGGCTGTGGGGCGCGTTGCTCAATGGCGGGGTTGGGGTGTTGGCCGGCGCACTGCTGGTGGCGATACTTTCGGCCCTGTCGCGCTTGCGCGGCAAGTCGCATACTCCACCGGCATGAACTCACCGAACGGACACGCGCCGTTCATTTTTTTAACACCTGTCACGCGATGATGCTGCCATGTCCGCTCGCAACCGCATGCCCCCGTGGCACGAACATGTCCGCCTCAGCAACGGACGGGATATTTTGATCCGCCCGATTCGGCCGGAAGACGCCGGGCCAATACAAGCCACGTTTACCTTGCTGGAGCCAGATGAAATTCGCCAGCGCTTCTTGCATCCGATGAAGGAGCTCAGCCACAAGCAAGCCGAGCAGCTCACCCGACCCGACCCGCGCCGCGACTTCGCGCTGGTCGCTGCCGAACCGCTACCACCGGGGGAGGCATTGGTGGGCGCGGTGGCGCGCATTTGCATCGACGCCAATGGCAAAGATGCGGAATTCGCCATCCTGGTCAGTCACTACGTCAATGGCATGGGTTTGGGCCGGCACTTGATGCGCCGGCTGGTGCGTTGGGCCAAGGGCCGCAAAGTGTTGCGCGTGTATGGCGATGTATTGGAAAGCAATCTGCCGATGCAAGCGCTGGCGCAGTCGCTGGGCTTCCATCGCGAAGCCGCCGGCGAACCCGGTTTGGTGCGGGTGGTGTTGAATATCCCGCCGCCCAAACCCAAACCCCCACTCCCGCCACCGGCCTTCCTGAGCAGCGTGCAGGGGTAAAATTTCCCACACAACCCAACCACACAAGCGCTGGCGTGCTGCGTCCGGCGCTGCCGATCATGTCATGTCTGAATCCTTGCTTGCGTTTGCCACCCCCTTGCCCCGCAGCGGCCAGACCCGCGCCTACTGGCGTGCGCCGGCTTCCAGCACTGCATTGGCCTGCGCGATTGCGGCGGCCGCGCAGCAGCACAACGGTCCGCTACTGACCATTGCGCGTGACAACCACGCCGCACAGCAACTGGAAACCGATCTGCGCATCCTGCTGGCCAGCGCGCCCACACTGCCGGTGCTGGGCTTCCCCGATTGGGAAACACTGGCGTACGACCGCTTCAGCCCGCACCCGGAGATCGTCAGCCAGCGCCTGGCCACCTTGGCGCGGCTACCCGGGCTGACCCGCGGCATAGTCATCGTGCCTGCCGCCACCTTGATGCAACGGCTAGCCCCGCGCAGCCATGTGCTGGGCAACCGGTTTGATTTGAAGCTTGGCCAGCAGCTGGACATGGATGCGGAAAAGCGCAGGCTGGAAACCGCCGGCTATCGCAACGTGCCGCAGGTGTTCGATCCCGGTGATTTTGCCGTGCGCGGCGGGCTGCTGGATGTGTATCCGATGGGCGCAGACACCCCGTTTCGGATTGAATTGCTGGATGACGAGATCGATTCGATCCGCATCTTTGATCCCGACAGCCAGCGCTCGCTGGAAAAAATCAGCGCGATTGCATTATTGCCCGGCCGCGAAGTGCCGATGGACGATGCCCATGTGCAGCGTGCACTGGACGCGCTGCGCGAACGCTTCGACATCGACACCCGCCGCAGCGCACTGGTGCAGGATCTGAAAGCCGGTCTGGCACCGGCGGGTATCGAGTATTACCTACCGTTGTTTTTTGCCAATGACCGCAACCACGACAGCAGTACCGCGAGCTTGTTCGATTATCTGCCCGGCGCCATGCCGGTGCTGTGTGAGGGCGCCCTGGAGGCCAGCGAGCAGGCGTGGCAACACATCGAGCACCGCTACGATCAACTGCGCCACGATATCGAGCGCCCCTTGCTGCCCCCCGGCGAGCTTTGGCTGGTACCGGGTGCCCTGCGTGAACGCTTGAACCAAGGCAACCGGATCGACATTTGCAACGCGCAACATCCGCGCCATGCCGAGGCCCACACGCTGCCCGTGCAACCAGCCCCAGCCTTGCCGCTGACGCAAAAAGACCACGCCCCTGCCGATGCCTTGCGCAGCTTCCTGACAAGCTATCCGGGCCGGGTGTTGATTGCCGCCGATTCCGCCGGCCGCCGCGAGGCCCTGCGCGAGGTGTTGGAGGCAGCGGGGATGCCGCTGGCGGGGGTGGAGAGCTGGAGCGCTTTTGCCCGTCATCCTGGCGCAAGTCGGGATGACGGGAGCAGATTAGCCATCACCGTCGCCGCATTCGATGACGGCTTCGCATTGGATGCGCCGCCACTGTGCGTGCTCACCGAGCGCCAACTCTTCCCCGAACGCGCCAGCCAGCCGCGCCGCCGCAAGCGTGCCGGGCGCGAACCCGAAGCCATCATCCGTGACTTGGGCGAGCTCTCGCTGGGCGCCCCGATCGTGCACGAAGATCACGGCGTGGGCCGCTATCGTGGGCTGATCGCGATGGCCGTGGGCGGCATGCCCGGCGAGTTTCTGGATATCGAATACGCCAAGGGCGACCGCCTGTATGTGCCGGTGGCGCAACTGGACCGCATCAGCCGCTATTCCGGGGCCAACCCCGACACCGCGCCGCTGCACAACCTGGGCGGCGAGCAGTGGGCCAAGGCGAAGAAAAAAGCCGCCGAGAAGGTCCGCGATGTGGCCGCCGAGTTGCTTGAAATCCAAGCCAAGCGACACGCGCGACAAGGACTGGCCATTGCTGTCGACCGGGCGATGTACGAGCCGTTCGCCACCACCTTCCCGTTCGAGGAAACCCCCGACCAGCACGCCGCCATCGAAGCGGTGCTGCGCGACCTGGCCTCCTCGCAGCCGATGGACCGCGTGGTCTGCGGCGACGTCGGCTTCGGCAAGACCGAGGTGGCGGTGCGCGCCGCCTTTGCGGCCGCCAGCGCGGGCAAGCAGGTGGCGATCCTGGTGCCCACCACCCTGCTGGCCGAGCAGCATTACCAGAACCTGCGCGACCGCTTCGCCGACTGGCCGCTGCGGGTGGAAGTGCTGTCCCGCTTCAAGAGCAAGAAGGAAATCGAGGCGGAATTGCAGAAGCTGGCCGAGGGCAAGCTCGACGTGATCGTGGGCACCCATCGGCTGCTGCAGCCGGACGTGAAGTTCAGCGACCTGGGCCTGGTCATCGTCGACGAGGAGCAGCGCTTCGGCGTGCGCCAGAAGGAGGCGCTGAAGAAGCTGCGCGCCAACGTGCACCTGCTGACGCTGACCGCCACCCCGATTCCACGCACGCTGAACATGGCGATGAGTGGGCTGCGCGATTTGTCGATTATTGCGACCCCACCGGCCCACCGGCTGGCGGTGCAAACCTTTGTCCACGTCTGGGACGACGCGCTGCTCAAGGAAGCCTTCCTGCGCGAACTGTCACGCGGCGGGCAGGTGTATTTCCTGCATAACGATGTGGAAAGCATCGGCCGCATGCACGATGCGCTGCAAATCTTGGTGCCGGATGCGCGCATCGGCATTGCCCACGGCCAGATGCACGAGCGTGAACTGGAACGCGTGATGCTGGACTTCCACAAGCAACGCACCAATGTGCTGCTGTGTTCCACCATCATCGAGTCCGGCATCGACATCCCCAACGCCAACACCATCCTGATCAACCGCGCCGACAAATTCGGACTGGCCCAGTTGCACCAGTTGCGTGGCCGCGTGGGCCGCAGCCACCATCGCGCCTATGCCTATCTGCTGGTGCCCGATGGCCGCAACATCACCCCGGATGCCAAAAAGCGACTGGAGGCCATCACCTCGATGGACGAGCTGGGTGCCGGCTTCACCTTGGCCACGCATGATCTTGAAATTCGCGGTGCCGGCGAGCTGCTGGGTGAAGGCCAAAGCGGGCAGATGGCCGAAGTCGGCTTCAGCCTGTACACCGAATTGCTGGAACGTGCGGTGCGCAGCATCAAGCAAGGCAAACTACCCGACACCGATGCCGATGATCGCTTCGGCGCGGAAGTGGATCTGCATGTGCCCGCCCTGATCCCCGACGACTACCTGCCCGACCCGCATGCGCGCCTGACTTTGTACAAGCGCATCAGCGCCGCCCGCAGTGTGGATGCGCTGCGTGAATTGCAGGTGGAAATGATTGACCGGTTCGGCCTGCTGCCGGACGCCGGCAAACACCTGTTCGCCACCGCCGAATTGAAGCTGCACGCCACGGCGCTGGGGATTCGGAAATTGGTGCTGGGCGAGAAGGGCGGCCGCGTGCAATTTGTCGAAAAGCCCAATGTGGACCCGATGGCGGTGATCCGCTTGATTCAAGGCCAGCCCACGCACTACAAGATGGACGGCCCGGACAAATTGCGCATCCTGCTGGAATTGCCCGACGCCAGCACCCGCTTCAATGCGGCGCGTGGGCTTTTGATTGCCATGGATAAAGGAGCCCCTCGATGACCCTGCTTCGTGCGATGTTGTTTCCTGCATGTGTACTTATCAGCGCGTGTGCGTCAACGCCTGCACCGCCGGCTACGGCGAGTACGCTGTACCTGGTGCGGCATGCCGAAAAAGACCTCGCCGCCGGCAAAGACCCCCCGCTGACGCCTGCCGGCCGCACTCGCGCCGAACAGCTGTCAACGCTATTGGCCAAGGTGCCGCTAGAAGCAATCTACAGCACCGCCACCCAACGCGCCCGGCAAACCGCCGCGCCCACTGCGCAAGCACACGGGCTGGCTATCTTGGAGTACGACGCCAGCGATGCCGTGACCTTCGCCAGCCAGCTGCGGCAGCGATACCCGCATGGCAATGTGCTGATCATCGGCCACAGCAATACCCTACCGGCCTTGGTGCGCGCTCTATGCCATTGCACTGTGGGCGAGATGGATGAAGCCACCTATGGCATCCGCTATACCGTGCAATTTGATAGCGCTGGTCGTAGCCAGCTGCAGGTGAATCAGGATTGATGGACCACAAGCCCGACCTGCCCGAATGGCATGGCAATGGCGATGCCATGCGTGCGCTGCAAATCGAACTGGCTCGGCAAGTGTCGCTGCGCGATGGCTTTGCCAAGCCACTGCGCACGGTTGCCGGCTTTGATGTCGGGTTTGAGGAAGCCGGCAGCATCACTCGCGCTGCCGCCGTATTGCTGGATGCCAGCACGCTTGCCGTCATCGACCAACAGGTTGCATGCCTGCCCACGCGCATGCCGTACATCCCTGGGCTGCTCAGTTTCCGCGAATTGCCGGCGCTGCTGGAAGCCCTCAACATGCTGTCCTCACCGCCGGATTTGGCGTTTGTGGATGGCCACGGCATCGCACACCCTCGCCGCTTGGGCATTGCCGCACATTTTGGTGTGGTCACGGGCCTGCCCAGTATTGGCGTGGGCAAAAGCATTCATGTGGGCGAAGCGAGGCAGGCACTGCACGGGATGCGGGGTGCATTCACGCCATTGCGCGATGGCCGCGAACAAATTGGCTGGTTGCTGCGCAGCAAACCCGGCTGCCTGCCGCTGGTGATCTCACCCGGGCATAAAGTGGCGATGGCCTCCGCAGCGGAATTGGTGATGCGGTTTGTCACCACCTATCGCCTGCCGGAACCTACCCGTCTGGCTGACCGGCTGGCATCGCGCCGCGACAGCCAGTAAGCGTCACGCAGTAATTGTTCATCGCAAGCCGCAGCATCGTGGTATATCGGATAACACCTGCCACCCAAGCGAGCGTTCCTCATGTACCGCACCGCCTGCCTCACTCTGATCGCCCTGCTGACCGGTTGCGCAAGTGCAGATTCACAACCCACCACCACCGCGACCACTACGATCACAGCACAGGAGCCACCGGCCGCCATGCAGACCATTACCTTGGGCATCGGTGAAAAAGCGACGTTGGCCGACGGCAGCCGTTTGACCTACTTGAGTTTGGTCAATGATTCCCGCTGCCCCCCCAACGTGCAATGCATCTGGGCCGGCGATGCCGAAATCTCATTGCGCTGGGAACCCGCCGCCAGCGGCAAACCGAAAACATTTTCACTGCATACCAACCCCATTCGAGACCACGGCCAAACCGGTCTGGACGTGGGCAAGGTGCATATCGCCCTGCAAGCACTGGAACGCGGGATTGCCCCTGAGGCAACCTTGAGCATCACGCCCGTGGACAAGGCCTGAGGCCAGCGCTAGCTGGCCCGCACCACCGCATCTGCCACCCGGTGAATCAAGCGTGCCGCCACGCGTGCCGTCACATTGTCGCGATCCAGCGGCGGCGAGAGTTCGGCCACGTCCATCAACTTCAATTTGCCGGTAGCGGCAATCGCGTCGAGTAGTGGCTCCACCACCTCCATCGGTACACCGCGCGCGGCCGGCGCGCTGACACCCGGCGCCATGGCATGCGGCAAGCCATCAATGTCGATGGTGAGATAAATCAGGTCCACATCCGCCAATTTTTCACGCAACTGGGTGATGCGCTGCGGCAACTCCAGCAGGCCTAATTGGTCATCACGGACATAGTGCACATCCAGCTGGTTGGCGGTATCAAACAACACCCGCGTATTGGCGGCGGCACTGATGCCGTACACCAAGTAGTCCAACGGCAAGCCCAGTGCGCGCGCGTGTTCGATGGCTTGCAGGAACGGCGTGCCGGAACTGGCTTGGTCTTGTTTGCGCAAATCAAAATGCGCATCGATATTGACGATCGCCACGCGTGGGCGGCGCGCGCCCAAATGTTTGGCCAGGCCTTGATACGACGCGAACGCAATTTCATGGCCGCCGCCCAGGCCCACCGCAAAATGCCCAGCATCCAACAACGCCGCCATCGCATCGGCATAGCGCGTTTGCGCCGCTTCCAGCTCGCCATCGGCGCAGGTGATCGTGCCCGCATCGAACAGTGGCGCAGCGTTCAATACCGGCAGATTGGACAGCATCCTGCGCAGCGCAGCCGGGCCTTCGGCGGCCCCTGCGCGGCCATGGTTGCGGCGCACGCCTTCATCACAAGCAAAGCCCAATACTGCCACCCCCGGCGCGGTTGCACCTTCGGCTGCGCGCACCCATTGGTGCCAGCGTAGCGTGGAAGCCTCGATGGGCAGATCGACGCGGCCACTCCAGCCATCCACGACGCTCATCGGGAGACCTGCAAACAAGACAACACGAGCGATGCCGGCATGACAATCTCCAATCGAATACTTCACGCATTCTAGCGGGCGACCGCATGCCGGCGGCGTTTGCAATAATCGCGTCTTGGCTGCGTTGCACGGACACGGACTGATGACCCCTCGCTGGGATTTGCTACTCACTCACGCCACCCTGGCCACGCTTGATGGCGAGCAGCCCTTTGGCTTGATCAAGGATGGCGCACTGGCCTGCGCCAATGGCCGCATCGCGTGGGTGGGCCGGATGTCCGATCTGCCTTCCGCTGCGAGCGCCGTGCGCACCGAAAACCTTGCGGGCAAGTTGCTGACTCCGGGCTTGATCGACTGCCATACCCACCTGGTGTTTGCCGGCAACCGTGTGCGTGAATTTGATATGCGTCTGAACGGCGCAAGCTACGAGGACATCGCACGCGCCGGTGGCGGCATTGCATCCAGCGTGGCTGCTGTACGTGCGGCCAGCGAAGAAGAGCTGTTGCAGCAGTCGCTGCCGCGGGCACGCGCGCTGCTGCGCGATGGCGTCACCACCCTGGAGATCAAATCGGGTTACGGATTGGATTTGGCCAACGAGGGCAAAATGCTGCGGGTGGCACGCCGCCTGGGTGAAACCGTGGGCGTGGGTGTGCGCACCACGTATCTGGCCGCACACGCGCTGCCGCCAGAGTTTACAGACCACGCGGATGGCTATATCGACGCGGTAATCGCGTGGTTGCCGCAACTGCATGCCGCAGGCTTGGTGGACGCGGTGGATGCGTTTTGCGAGGGCATCGGGTTTTCGCCTGCACAAACCCGGCGTGTATTCGAAGTAGCGCGTGCACTGGGTATTCCGGTGAAGTTGCACGCCGACCAGCTCAGCGATCTGGGCGGTGCTGCGTTGGTGGCAGAGTTCAATGGCCTGTCCGCCGACCATATCGAATACACCCGCGATGACGGTGTGCGGGCGATGGCCGCGCATGGCACGGTTGCGGTGTTGCTGCCCGGTGCGTTCCATGTATTGCGCGAAACCAAACTTCCCCCCATCGCGCAACTGCGCGAACACGGCGTGGCGATGGCGGTGGCCACCGACTGCAACCCCGGCACCTCGCCCCTGTTGTCGCTGCGGCAGGCCATGCAATTGGCGTGCACGCATTTTCGGATGACCCCGGAAGAAGCGTTGCAGGGCACCACCGTGCATGCCGCAAAAGCGCTTGGTTTGGCCGACCGCGGTGCCCTGTGCACAGGGATGCGTGCCGATCTTGTTGCATGGAATGTCGCCCACCCCGCCGAATTATGCTATTGGCTAGGTGGTGATCTGGCTGCGCAAGTCATCGTGGCTGGCCAACCATCGCTCTAACCTTTGGAGTGTGTCTGCGTATGCGCCTGACCCTGCTTGCCACCGCCTGCCTGCTGGCGGCATCCACCGTTCACGCTCAAGCGAATGACGCTGCGCGCAAGTTGGCGCACGACGCGATCATCGTGGATACCCATATCGATGCACCGGAGAACCTGCTGGATCATTGGGCCGATCTTGGCAACGCCGTGCCTGGCCGCGAATTCGATTACCCGCGCGCACGCGCTGGTGGTTTGGATGTGGCGTTCATGTCGATCTACACCTCGGCCAAACAGGATGCCGATGGCAGCGCATGGCAAACGGCCAACCAGATGATCGACAGCATCGAGGCCTTGGTACAGCGGCACCCGGACAAATTCGCCCTGCTCACCTCCCCCGCAGATGCGTCGCGGCTGCACAAAGGTGGTCATGTATTGCTGCCACTGGGCATGGAAAACGGTGCGCCGCTGGGCGACAAACTCGACAACGTGCAGTTTTTCTTCAATCGCGGGGTGCGTTACATCACCCTCGCTCATAGCGCCAATAACCGCATCGCCGATTCCTCGTACGTGCTGGAAAAGCACTGGAACGGCTTGAGTCCGTTTGGTCGGCAGGTGGTGGCAGAAATGAACAGGGTCGGCATCATGGTGGATGTCTCCCATCTAGCCGACGCTTCCGCATTGGAGGCAATCCAGCTGAGCAAGGTACCGGTGATCGCCAGCCACTCCGCATTCCGCCATTTCACGCCCGGCTTCGAACGCAATATCAGTGATGAAATCGCCAAGGCAGTCGCCGCCAAGGGCGGCGTGGTGCAGGTGCCGTTTGGCACGGCCTTCATCGACCCCGCCAGTGCCGCCGACACCCAAGCGCACTTCCGTGCCATCAACGACTTCAACGAGCATAACCGTGCACTCAGGGCGCAAGGCCAGCCGGAGCTTAGTCGGGATGCCTTCGAAAAAGACTGGGCACGCACGCATCCGTCGCGCACCAGCAGGCTGACCCAAGTACTCGACCAAATTGACTATGGGGTGCAGCTGATTGGCATCGACCACATCGGTATCGGCTCGGATTTCGATGGCGTGGATGGCCAGTTGCCGGCCGAGCTCAAAAGCGTGGCCGACTACCCCAACATTGTGGCCGGCCTGCAATCGCGCGGTTATCGCGATGCCGACATCCGCAAACTGCTCGGCAACAATCTGCTGCGAACTTGGGCCACAGTGGAAGCAGGTGCTGGCAAATAACCTTACAACAACGCGAAAGCCCCGCACTGCGGGGCTTTCGGGATCACGCTTGGAAGCGGATGGGTCAGGCCTTCTTGGCCACAACCTTCTTGGCTGGTGCTTTCACCGCCTTCTTGGTGACCGGTGCAGCGGCAGTGCCGGCAGCCTTGGTCACCGAATGTGAACGCGAATTGCCATAGCTGGCGTTGTAGCGCTTGCCCTTGGCAGTCTTGCGGTCGCCCTTGCCCATCGTGTTGCTCCTGAAATCGGTTCGTGTGAGGTGTTCGCGACGCGCGCGAGGCCGAGCATTCTAGCACGGTACGCCCCGGCGGGCGGATTCGGGGGATCAGTGCGCGCAGGCCGGCCCATGCACATGACGGTGGTTCAGACGCAAATTGGCAATATGCGCCAGCCCCACCAGAGTGCCGCCGAAAGTCATCGCCACGGCATGCGGGAGCAGCGAATGGTGCAACGGCGCGTACAAAATGCCAACCCACAGCACCGCCAACCCCGGCAGCAACAGGGCTAATGCCCGCAATACACGATGCCTGCGATAGCTCCACATCAGCACGGCCAGCCCGAACAGGCTGGCAAACAGCACGAAGCCGACCTCGAAGCCGTCCCCCAGCCACGCCGCCACTCCAATCGAGGGCAGCGCGGCGATCAGCAGCGGCAGCAGCGCGCAATGCACCGCGCACACCAATGCGCCGGTGGCACCCAAGCGATCGAGTAGCGAATGTGAGCGGGGCATCTCTGGCATTTGTTATTTTATAACATAAGTACAGTCAAACTAGGGTGAACCCGGCCACAACCCAGCCCTGCTGCAGCCACCGGCTCAATGCGTGACTGCCACGGGTGCCTGCCGCCGCAGCGCGGGCACGGCCTGCGCCAACAGGGCAAACCCCGCCAGCGCCCACACGATCAGTGCGCCACTGGGCAGATCCAGCAGCGCCGAAGCCACCAACCCACCCACATAGCCCAGCACGCCGATGGCATACGCCCAGCCCAGCCCAGCGCGGCCCTTCACCGTGATCGTGGCCAAGGCCGGCACGATCAAGCTGGCAAACACCAGATACACCCCCACCAGCTGCACCGAGGCGGTGATCGCCAGCGCAAACAGGCCATAGAACCAGAGCCCGCTCAAGCGCCCGCGCCGCCACCCCATCAGCCCCAGCAACAGCACCGACAACAGCGCCACCGGAATCAGCTGGGTGTAGTTCACCCACAAAATTTGCCCCACCAGCAAATCCTTGAGGTGCTCGCCCCCCTGTGGATTGTTGGCCAGCAATAACAGGCCGCCGGTGGCCGCCAGTACAAACAGGGTGCCGATCAGGGGTTCCTGCCGCTCCGGCCAGCGTTTGTCGGTCCACGCCAGCAAGCCAGCCCCCAGCAGCGCGGCCACCGCGGCGGCACCTTGCACACCAAATCCGTGTGCATCAACCCCGAATGATTGCGCCAGAATCACGCCCAACCCGGCGATTTGGGCAATTGCCAGATCAATGAAGATGATGCCGCGCGCCAACACCTGCTTGCCCAGTGGCACATGCGTGGCCAGTACCAGCAGGCCGGCGGCGCAGGCCGGCCCAAGGATGGCGATGTCCAGTCCTTCCCAGTTCAGACTCATTTGACTTGCGCCAACAGTTTGTCGAGGGTGGAATCGAACAGGCCAAACAAATCCTTCGCCTGCGCATCACCGCCCACGGTAAACGGCAAGGTGACGGCCGGCACCCCCGTACGCGAGGCCAACCAATCCGCCGGCTTCGGGTCCTGATAGGCGGCACGCACAATGGTCAGCGCGTGCTGGTCACGGGTTGCGGCAACCAGGCTTGCCATATGTGCAGCCGTGGGCGGCACGCCGGGCTTGGGTTCCAGCGCGCCAATTTGCTGCATCCCCAGCCAATCCCACAAATACGCCCAACTGATGTGGTGCACCACGACTTTACGGCCCCGCAACGGCGCCGCCTTGGCTTTCCAGCGCAGCATGGCCGCCGTCCAGCGCGTATTGAAGTCGGCCAACCGCGCCTGATAGGTGGCGGCATTGGCCGGATCCAACTGCAGCAAACGCGCACCCAGGGCTTTGGCAATCACCTGGATACGCCGCGGGTCCATTTGCACATGCGGGTTGCCATCCGGATGCACATCGCCATCGGCGCGATTCACCACCGTGGGCACTTCCAGCCGTTTCACTTGCATCGCCGCCATGAATGCGCCGGGGCCGGAGGCCAGCTTGGTATTGCCCGATTGGCGCAGCAGCTGCGGCAGCCAGCCAATTTCCAGATCGGCACCGGTACATACTGCAAGATCGGCGGCGCGCACTTTGGCGATCAAGCTGGGCTTCGCTTCCACCACGTGCACGTCCTGCAGTGCGGTGGTGGCCGCATCCACATCCACCTTGTCACCGGCAAGCTCATGCACCAGCGATGCCCATTCGGGTTCGCAGGCGAACACACGCAACTTGGCCTGTGCCGGCGTCGCAATCAGGGCGGCGGCAAGCAGGACGGGGATTGCAAATAATTTCACTTATCGGCTCCTAGTGAAGAAGGTTCAGAACTTGTGTGCGCCGTGCGCGCCCAAGCTGGTCTGGTATTGCAGGATGAAGGCGTTGTCGGTGGCACCGGGAGCGGGGGTGTCGCGGCTGAGTTGCAGACGGAACAAGCTGAACTCGCTGTTGCGCCAAGTCAGCTCGGCGCTGTGCCGGAACGGGTCAAACCCACCCACCGGCAACGCCGCATTGCCCCATAAACGGTCGTACCGATAGCCGGCATCCCACGTCCGATTGAAGCGGTACACCGCCTCCAGATATGCGCCGCGGCGCTGTCCGTCCCACGCCAACACCGTGGCCGGATCGGCTGGCTCCGCATACACACCGTTGCGCCGGTCCCACATGACTTCGCCACGCAAGGTGACGCCGCCATCCTTGAAGTTGCCCTGCGGCGCCCATTTCCACGTGGCGTCCAGCAGGTACAGATTGGCATCGCCGCTGAACCCGTCGGTGCCGCCGGCAACCCGGGTTTTGAGCGCAGACACGCCGGCCAGCCATTCGTTATCGCTCCCTGCCGAGCCACCCACATGCGCGAACACACTGCGCGTGCCCAGCCCGCCGTTTTGCGCGCCGCCACTGGGGTAGTTTTGGCCGCGGAATGCCTCAGCCCCCACTTCGAGGAAGGTTGTGGTGGGGGCTATCCAGCGCAGTTGCACACCGTCATCGCCGTACTGGCCACCCAGGAAAGCCTGATACGGCAATGGGCGATCGAAGAAATTATCGGTATGTAGATGATGGCTGTTGAGGTAGCCAATCGCGGAATAGAAGCGGCCTAACCGCAGGCTCACGCCATTGGGCAGCGCAGTGGTTTCGATGTACGCCTCTTCGATCCCAAGATGGTCCTGGCCGTCTTCACTGCCAATTGCCGCGGTCAACTGGCCATAGAACTTGTCATCGATATTGGCGGCGAATGAGATCTCGCTTTCACCCAGCGAAAATCCATTCGGGCCGGGACCGCCGCCCTCGCCCGCCCGCGGGAACCCTGCACGAGCGTAGCTGGCCGGATCCAGTGAGTGATGCGCGTAGCTGCCATTGAGAATGATGCTGATCGCCGGGTTGAAGGCATTGCCCCCCCCGCCGCCACTGCTGCCAGGCGCTGCAGCCAGGGCATCCACGCCAGTATTGGCAGCACTGCCCGGTGTTGCCGGATCGGCGGCCAGCGCATCCACTTCGGCCTCCACGCTGGCCGATGACGCGGCAGGCAATTGGGCGATCGTTGGCGCCTGCTGCGGCACGGCAACCAACTGCGCTTTCATCGCCAGCAGCTCAGCCTGCAGCGCCTTGACCTGGGCTTCCAGCGTGACGATGCGGCGGTGATCGTTGGGGGTGGTGGCCTGCGCGGCAGGGGCCAAGCTTGCGGTCAATGCAAGCACAAGGAGGGAATGACGCATCCAGCTGACACCCTTTTTGATAAGTTATAACATAACACCAAAACGGATCCACCGAGTCAACATGACTGATGGCAGGGTGGCATGATCGTCGCCTGCAATCCCAGACAAGGGAACGCCGCAAAGGTTCCCGCTACGGCGGGAAAATGTACCGGCGGTGTTGCAATCGGCCGCGCCGATGCGGTGCGTCAGCCTACGGAATCTGCACAGCGTGCGCACAGCCCGTGCACTTCCAGGGTCTGTGCTTGTGGCGCAAAGCCCAACTTGCGTGCGGCGGCATCCAGCGTGGCCACGATGCTGGCGTCTTCCAACTCGGTGGCCGCATGGCAGCGGTTGCAAATCAGGAACGGCACCGAATGTTGCGCGGCATTGGGGTGGTGGCAAGCCACGAATGCGTTGATGGATTCCAACTTGTGGATGAAGCCATTGGCCAACAGAAAGTCCAGTGCGCGATACACGGTGGGTGGCGCGGCCGCGCCTGCGCCTTCGCCATCACGCACTTTGTCGAGCAGGTCATAGGCCTTGATCGGCTGGCCGGCATCGGCAATCAGCCCCAGCACCCGCGCACGGATGTCGGTCAGGCGCAGCCCGCGTTCACCACAGGCACGCTCCACCGCCGTCACGAAGCCTTTGGCATCGTGGACGTGGTGTTTGGGATCGGTGCAGGTGTGCGGCTTGGCCATGACTGGATTATGGGGTCACTCAGGCCCGCGGCAACATGCCGATGGCTGCGTCAATGCGTGCCAACGCTTCCCCGCGCCCACACAGATACACCGTCCAGCCGATATCCGGGCTGACCTGGGTGCCGGTGATGGCTACCCGCAGCGGCTGCGCGATCTTGCCCATGCCGATGCCGAGCGCCTCGGACACTGCCTTGACGACATCGTGGATCGGCTCCGGCGACCAGTCCGCCAGCGTGGCAAGCCGCGTCCGCATCTGCGCCAGCGGCTCGCGCGCGGCTTCCTTCAGGTGCTTGGTCACCGACGCTTCGTCGTAGGTGGCCAGTGGCTGGAACCACACCGCGGACTTCTCGGCGATCTCCTTCAGCGTCTGCGCGCGCTCGCGCAGCGCGACCACCAGATCGGCGGGCTTCGGGCCATTCGCCAGGTCGTAGCCGGCCTGCTCCAGATGCCAGACGAGATGCTTCGCCACCGCCTCGGGATCGTCCGCCTTGAGGTACTGCTGGTTCAGCCAGCCCAGCTTGGCCATGTCCAGCCGCGCCGCCTTGGCGTTCACGTCGGCCAGGTCGAACAGCGACTGCATTTCCGCGATGCTGAAGACTTCCTGGTCGCCGTGCGACCAGCCCAGTCGAACGAGATAGTTCAACAGCGCGTGCGGCAGGTAGCCGGCGTCGCGGTACTGCATGACGTCGGCCGCGCCGGTACGCTTGGACAGCTTGGCACCCTGCTCGTCGAGGATCATCGGTAGGTGCGCGAAGCGCGGCACCGGTGCGCCCAGCGCTTTGTAGATATTGATCTGACGCGGGGTGTTGTTGACATGGTCATCGCCACGCACCACATCGCTGATGCGCATATCGATGTCGTCCACCACCACCGCGAAGTTGTAGGTGGCGTAGCCGTCGCTGCGGAAGATCACCAGATCATCCAGCTCGCTGTTGGCGATCTCGATCCGGCCCTTCACCTTGTCGTCCCACGCCACCACGCCATCGACCGGGTTCTTGAAGCGGATCACGCGATTGGGGTCATCGCGCCAGCCGGCGTTGGCATCCCGATACGCACCGTTGTAGCGCGGCTTCTCCTTGGCCGCTTCGGCCACTGCGCGCATCGCTTCGAGTTCTTCCTTGGTCTCGTAGGCGTAATAGGCGTGCCCGGAAGCGACCAACTGTTCGGCCATTTCCTTGTAGCGATCGAGGCGATGGGTCTGATAGATCGGGCCTTCGTCGTAGTCCAGTCCCAGCCAGTCCATCGCCTCCAGAATTGCGTCGATCGCCGCCTGCGTGCTGCGCTCGCGGTCGGTATCTTCGATGCGCAGGATGAACTGCCCACGCTTGCGGCGCGCCTCCAGCCAGCAATACAGCGCGGTGCGCGCACCGCCGATATGCAGGTAGCCGGTAGGGGATGGGGCGAAGCGGGTGCGGGTGGTCATGGGCGGCAACGTGGACGGGGCAATTGCGTATTTTAGCTGCTGGAAGAGACCGGCACTTGCGCCGTTTGTTTCCTTGCAGGAACGGGTTGGCGCTTTGCCGCGCCGAGCGTCTTACAATCCAGCGATGACCACCCTCTTCATTTCCGACCTCCACCTCGACCCCGAACGCCCCGAGATCACTGCACTGTTTGGCCATTTCCTTGCTGGCGAGGCCCGCAGTGCCGATGCGCTGTACATCCTCGGTGACTTGTTCGAAGCCTGGGTGGGCGATGACGATCCGTCCGCGGCGGGTGCATTGGTGGCTGAAAAATTGGGTGCCCTGGCCAACGCCGGCGTGCGAACCTATTTCATTCGCGGCAACCGTGATTTCCTGTTGGGCGAAACCTACGCCGCACGCTGCGGCATGACCTTGCTGGAGGACCCCACCCTTATCGATCTGTATGGCCAACCCACACTGCTTCTGCACGGCGATCTGCTGTGCACCGATGACACCGCCTATCAGCAATTCCGCACGCAAACCCGTGCCCCGCAGTGGCAGGCGCAATTCCTTGCACAGCCATTACAATCGCGACTGGCCTTTGCCACGCAAGCGCGCACCGCCAGCAAGGCACGCTACGGTGAATTGGTGGCAAAGGGGATGGCCGAAATCATTGGGGATGTATCGTCTGCCACCGTGCAGGACTGGTTTGCCCGCTTCGGCGTGACACGCATGATTCATGGCCATACCCATCGTCCGGCGATTCACGATGAAGGCAACGGCAATACCCGCATCGTGCTGGGCGATTGGTACGCGCAAGGCTCGGTGCTGCGAGTGGACGCGGATGGGTTTGCGCTAGCGGCACTGCCTGCGGCGTGATGCCCACGCACGGTGGGCTAGCCCCTTGCGCGAATGTCCCCCGGCATCGGCCTTGTGGCCGCTGCCTCCTCCTTGATTTCGCTTCAGGGGCAGCCCACCATGCGTGGGCGCGGGCGCGTTAACCCGCTGCGGCCAGCAGGCTTTCCAATTCCTCGAGATCGAACCCCGCCTCGAGCCGCGCTTCGGTATTGAACGGCTTGTGCAGCACACCGCTGGCGTACTCGCGCAGCAATTCGCGAAAGCGTGTCCGCGGCTCGACTCCGGCGCGCTCACAATGCCAGCGATACCAGCGTGACCCGGCGGCAACGTGGGCGATTTCTTCGCGCAAAATAAGCCCGAGGATATCGGCAGTGGCGTGGTCGCCCAGCCCGCGCAATTTCACGATCATCCCCGGCGTGACATCCAGCCCGCGCGCCTCCAGTACACGCGGCACCAGCGCCATCCGCGCCAAGCCATCGTGCGCGGTTTTCTCGGCCATTTCCCACAGCCCGTTGTGCGCATCGAAATCGCCGTAGTCAAACCCAAGTTCACGCAACCGTGCGCGCAGAAAATTGAAGTGCCGCGCTTCGTCGTGCGCCACTTGCACCCAGTCGGCGTAAAACTGCGCCGGCAATCCGCGAAAGCGATACACCGCGTCCCACGCCAAATCCATCGCATTGAATTCGATATGCGCTACGGCATGAATGAATGCCGCACGCCCCTCGATACTGCCAAACCCGCGCCGTGGCAAGTCACGCGGATGTACCAATGTTGGCATGGCCGGACGGCCCGGCATGCCAATCGCCTCGGGTGGCGAGGCGTCGTCAGGAATCAGCAGCTCACCGCGTGCAAACGCGTCCGCCCATTGCAGCGTCCGCGCAGGCTTGTCATCCGCAGTGGCGGCATCAAGGCAAGTGCGGGCGGCGGCAAAGAGCGATGTCAAGACTTACGACACCCGCCGTGTCTTCTTCGCATCATCCGAGCGCAGTTGCTTGATGCGGTCAAAATAATCGGCATCAATGCCGGTGATGTACTCCCCGTTGAAACACGAACTGTCGAACTTGCGGCCGGGGAATTTCGGCCCAGCGACGGCCGCTTCGAGATCGGCCAAATCCTGATAGATCAACCAGTCGCAACCCAACAGCTGCTCAATATCCTTTTCACTGCGGCCATGCGCCACCAGCTCTTCGCTGGACGGCATATCGATGCCGTACACATTGGGGTAGCGCACCGGCGGCGCGGCCGAGGCCAGGTATACCTTTTTGGCACCGGCGTCGCGGGCCATCTGCACAATCTGCTGGCTGGTGGTGCCGCGCACGATGGAGTCATCCACCAATAGCACCACGCGGTTCTTGAACTCCAACGGGATGGGGTTGAGCTTGCGCTTGACCGACTTGGTGCGTTCGCCCTGCCCCGGCATGATGAAGGTGCGGCCCACATAGCGGTTCTTGATGAAGCCTTCGCGGTATTTCACGCCCAGCGTGTTGGCGATTTCCAACGCGGAATCGCGGCTGGTATCGGGGATCGGGATCACCACGTCGATATCATGGTCGGGCCGCTCACGCAGAATTTTTTCACCCAGCGTGACGCCCATGCGCATGCGTGCCTTGTGCACCGAAATGTTTTCGATCATCGAATCCGGGCGGGCAAAATACACATACTCGAAGATGCAGGTGGCATGTTCGACCGCGGGTGCGCACTGCTGCGCATGCAGCTGACCGGCATCGGTGATGACGATGCCTTCGCCCGGCTCCACATCACGCACACGTTCGAAGCCCAGCACGTCCAGTGCCACCGATTCCGAGGCGATGATGTATTCCTCACCCGCTGCACCCTGCCGCTTGCCCAGCACCAACGGGCGAATGCCGTGCGGGTCGCGGAAGGCCACCAGCCCCAGCCCCAGCACCGAGCACACCACCGCATAGCCGCCTTTGGCGCGTCGGTTCACGCCTTCCAATGCGGCAAAAACCGCCGCCGGGGTGAGCGCGTTCTGGGTATCCAATTCATGCGCAAATACATTCAGCAACACTTCCGAATCGGAACCGGTATTGATGTTGCGGCGGTCTTGTTCAAACACTTCGCGCCGCAGCGCATCGGTATTGATCAAATTGCCGTTGTGCGCCAGCGCGATGCCGAACGGCGAGTTCACATAGAACGGCTGCGCCTCGTCACTGCCCTCGCTGCCGGCAGTGGGGTAGCGGCAATGGGCGATACCGACGTGGCCTTCCAGCAGCGCCATCGCCTTGGCATCAAACACATCACGCACCAGCCCGTTACCGCGATGCACGCGCAAGCGCGTACCGTGTGCCGTTGCAATGCCGGCAGCGTCCTGCCCGCGATGTTGGAGCATGGTCAGGCCGTCATACAACTGTCCGGCAACGGGGCTTTGACCGACGATTCCAAGAATGCCGCACATGGGGTTGTTTCCTGTGGAGATTGCAGATCAGGGATGCGGACGGATCATGCCGCCTGCCTTGCCCGCGTGTTCAAGTCTGGATTTCAGTGCTTCGGCTTCGGCGCGATTGATCACCGGCCCCACCCGCACGCGGGTCAAGCTGCCGTTGGCGCCGGGCACGGTATCGGTGAAGGCATTGAAGCCGGCTTTGCGCAGCGTATCGCGCAGTGCAGTGGCATCCGTGGCCGAAGCAAACGCACCCATCTGCACCACGAATCCGGTACCCGCCGGATTGGCCGGTTTGCTGGCCGGCGGCTCTACTTTCGGGGTTTCGGTTGCCGTCGGCTTGGCGGCTGGCTTTTTAAGTTCTTCGTGCTTGGCCACCGCCTGCGTATCGGGTTTGGGGTCCGCTTTTGCAGCAGGCCGGGGCGCACTTGCTGCGCTTGATTTGGCTGCCGTGGCCGGACCCACCGGCATCGCTGCCGGCGTTCTGGATTCAGCCGTGACCGGTGCCACCTCGGCATCCAAAGTCACCACTTTGGCGCTGATATCGCCGCGTACTTGCGCCGACCGCAGGCGTGCTGATTCGGCCATCGCACGATCGGCAAACGGACCAATGCGCACGCGCTGCGCGGATTGACCGGCAATGGTCACGGCCTCGCGATACCCCGGCAGGCCCGCAGCTCGCAGTGCGGCAATCACCTTATCGGCATCGGCCACAGTGGCATAGCTGCCAAATGACACGGCAAAGTCACCGGCCGCAACCGCTGTCAATGGTGTTGATGCCTGATTGGCTTGCGGAGCCGCATCAGGCACTGGGTCTGCCATGTTGGCCGGCATCCCAGAGACACCGCTGGAGGGTGCTGCAGCCGGTACCACCAGCGGCAAATCCTGACTCACGCTGTCGCCATTGTTCGCAGGATTGCCTTCTGCGGCGGGCTCGGCGGGGATCCGCATCGACACATTGGACACCCCGCTGTCTGGCGCCGGCCCCTTGACCAGCATCGGCAAGAAAATGACCGCCAATGCGACCAGCACGACTGCGCCGACCAGGCGCTGTTTCAGCGAAGCATCCATCGATAATCCTGGCTGACCGGGGCGGTTGGAATCGCAATTATACCGGCCCGCTGCATCGAACTACCCGCCTTCATTCAGCCATTGCATGGCTTGTGCTGCGGCATGGAAGGAACCGAACACCAGCACCCGGCCCACCGGTCCCGCTTGTTGCACGGCAGCCGCCAACGCTGACGCCACATTGGCATGGCATGTTCCGTCAGCGGCCGTGCTGCCAGCCAGTGTCTGCGCCAACGCCTGCGCAGATTGGCCGCGTGCACCATACGTTTGACTGCCGGCCAGATGCCAGCCATCGACCCCATTGGCCAGCGCTGCCACCACCGCCGCTGCATCCTTGTCGGCCAATGCGGCATACACCGCCAGCGTGCGCCGCGGCGGCTGTGCGTGCAACCAGCCAGCCAGCGCACGTGCGGCCTGTGGGTTGTGGCCCACATCCACCAGTACTTCGACGCCATCGCGCTGGAAGTGCTGCAAGCGCCCGGCCACTTCCGCATTGGCCACGCCTTGCACGATGGCAGTATCGTCGATCTGCAAATCCAGCGCACGCAAGGCCGCAATCGCGCACGCCGCATTGCGCAGTTGCACCGGTGCGCCCAAGGCGCGCATCGGCAATGGCAACTCGATGGTGTAGCCCAGTTCGCGCCAACGCCAATGCTGTGCATCGACAGGTTCGACGAAAAAATCATTGGCAATCCGCCACGCCGGTGCGCCGATCGCGTAGGCATGCCGCAGCACACTGGCCGGCGGGTCGTCATCTCCCAGAATCAGCGGTTTGAAGGGCCGCGCGATGCCGGCCTTCTCGCGCCCGATGCTGTCGATGTCGTGGCCCAGCCACTCTTGATGGTCCAGGTCAACCGTGGTGATGATGGCGGCATCGGCATCCACCAGATTCACCGCGTCCAGCCGCCCGCCCAAACCCACCTCCAGCACTACCAGGTCCAGTGCTGCGCGCTGGAACAACCACAGGGCGCACAGCGTGCCGTATTCGAAATAGGTCAGTGGCGTGGTGTCACGGGCCTGCTCCACTGCGTTAAAGCCTTCCACCAAGGTCGCGTCACTGGCATCCACCGCATCGATGCGCACACGCTCGTTGTAGCGGTGCAGATGCGGGGAGGTGTACGCGCCCACGCGCAAGCCTTGCGCACGCGCAATGGCCTCGATAAAAGCGACCGTGGAACCCTTGCCATTGGTGCCGGCCACGGTAATCACATGTGGGGCTGGATGCCGCAGCCCCATGCGTTGAGCGACCGTGCGCACGCGATCCAAACCCAACTCGATGTGTTGCGGATGCTGTTGCTCGATAAAGGCGAGCCAGTCTGAAAGTGTGCTTGGCATACGCGTATTGTAGGTGGCGACTACAGTGCGCGGTGCTTGGCCTCGCCAAACAACGCGGTGTGATGCGCACAATCGTTCAGGCGCACCACCTCCAACGTCTCCACGCTGTCACCTTGCAGCAGATTGAGGGTGGCAGGTGCCTGCCGGAAGCCCCACAGCTTGGCCAGTGGCAAACCCAGAATGCGCGCCAGCAATACGCGGTTGACGGCATCGTGCGCCACCACCAGCAAGGTATCGTCGGCACCCAGACCCACACAGGCCCGCTCCAGTGCCGGCCAGGCGCGATCCAGCACCATCTGCAACGACTCGCCACCCGGCATCAATACGGATTCGGGGGCATCCTTCCATGCCTGCAAGCGCTGCGGATCACGCTGGGCAATTTCGCTGGCCAGCAAGCCCTCCCACTCACCGTGGGCAATCTCCAGCAAACCGTCATCGAACGTCAACATCGGCGCACGGTCTTCGCCCAAGGCCAATTGTGCGGTGCGGGTGGCGCGCGCCAATGGCGAGGCAACCGCACGATCGACCTGCACATCCTGCAAGCGTTGGCCGAGCGCTGCGGCTTGGCCAATGCCCACCTCGGACAACGGAATGTCCACTTGGCCTTGATAGCGGCCTTCGGCATTCCACGGGGTTTCGCCGTGACGGGCAAGCAGGAGCTTCATGTACGGTCAATCCGGTTATTTGTGCAGCGCACAAGGCTAGCAGACTGCGCACCGGCCGTGCGCGCCACCGCCACAACCGGCTATGGTGTGCGCGTCTTCACAACAGGTCACTTCCGATGCAAGCCAAAGGCGAATTTGAGGTCAAACGCACGCCGCAGGGTGAGCTGGACATGGGCGGCAATACCCGCATCGGCCACATGCGCTTTGACAAACAGTTCCACGGGCCACTGACGGCCAACAGCGTGGTGCATATGCTGGCGGTGATGTCCGCGACCCCAGGCTCCGGCGCCTATGTGGCCATCGAGCGCATCGAGGGCACGCTGGATGGCCGCCGCGGCAGTTTCTTCGCGCAACACAATGGGGTGATGGCGCGCGGCAAGCCAACCCTGGATCTGACCGTGGTGCCCGACACCGGCACCGATGCCCTCACCGGCTTGCACGGGCGCATCGCCATCGACATTGTCGATGGCAAGCATTTTTATACGTTTGATTACGACTTCAATGCAGCATGAATAGGTAGCATCGAACGTGGCTTGCGGGGTAATCCACTATTCCACTGGCAGCTGCATTTCCTGCAGCAAATTGGCCGCCGGATAGACCTTGGCCAGCAGCCAGCGCAGGTAGCGCATATCCACATGGATGGCGCGCTTGTAGCGCGGGTCGAACATCCAGCTGGCGCTGACCGCTTCCCAGTTGGAGTCGAAATTCAGGCCAATCAGGTTGCCTTGCGCATCCAGCACCGGCGAGCCGGAATTGCCGCCAGTGGTGTCGAGATTGGTCATGAAATTCACCGTTTGCGTGCCCAGCGCAGCATCGGCGGTGCTGCCGAAATCACCTTTGGCAATGGCATCCAGCAAAGGCCCCGGCGCATTGAACGGCACCACGCCCGTGTTCTTTTCAACGATACCGGCCACCGTGGTCAACGGGCGATAGTCCACACCGTCGCGCGGGGTCAATGCACTGACCTTGCCATAGCTCACGCGCAAGGTGGAATTGGCATCGGGGTACACCGCCCTGCCCTGCGATTTGCGATAGGCAATCAAGGCTTGCATATATGCGGGGCGCAGGCGCAGCAGCTCGCCGGCACGCTGCTTGGCTTCCCCCTCCAGGCGCAGCAGCGCCGGCTGCAAGATGGCTGCAGCCTTGAGCAAGCTGTCGCTGGATGCGGCCAATGCAGTGGCATCCAGATTCATCGCCGCCAAGCGCGTCGCTTGATCGCCCAACCGGGTGCCGGCATACAGCGCGTCCACGCGCTGGGCGGCCTCGTCGATCGTGCTGCCGAACACGGCATCGAACTCGGCCACCCGCTGCGCTTGCGGCAGGGCAAAATAGCGTTGCAAGGCAAACCGCAAGGTGGCTTTTTCAACGACCGGATCGAAGCGGCGCTGCAACTGCTTCAAGCCGCCTTCGATCATCGGCTCGTCGCGCTGTTGATAACCGCTTTCGCGTTGTGCGTCGGGCTTGCTGTGTTCGAATGCCAGCCGCTGCAACTGCACCGCCGCACCCAGCAGACCCGGACGCAAAAATGGCAGGATGAAATCGCGCTCGCGGTAGGCATCGGCCTGATTCAACTCCGCTTGCAACGCCCTGATGTCAGTCTGCGCAGAGTTGGCATCCGGTTGCTGCTTCAACCACGCCAACATCGCTGCCTCATCCGCAGCGCGCACATGGATGGCATCACTGCGGCGCAAACCTTCCAGTTCACCTTGCGCACGCTTCAGATTGTTTTTCATCGATGCCACGTTAGAGGCATACAACACCTGCTTCGCCTTGTCCCCGGCGCTGGCCTGCTCGATGGTGTGGATCAAGCCATCGAACATCGCGACTCGATTGGGCAGCAACCAGTCGATCTGGTTGATAAATTCCGACGCGGTGCGGTGGCGAAAGGTGACGCCCGGGTAGCCGGCGACCATCGCAAAATCACCCGCTTTGACTGGCGCAGTGGAGATATGCAGCACCGCCGGCGGCACGTAGGGCACATTGTCCTTGCTGTAGGCCGCAGGCTTGCCGTCCTTGCCCACGTAGGCACGATAGAAACTGAAATCCCCCACATGGCGCGGCCACATGAAGTTGTCGATTTCATCGCCATAATTGCCAATTGACACTGGCGGCGCATACACCAAACGGATGTCCTTGAGCTCCAACTGCTTGATCAGGTAGAACTCGCTGCCGTAATACATATCGGCCACGCTGCAACGATGGCCGGCATCGGCCTCGCACTGCGCAACCGCGGCCTTCTTCGCCATGTCCACGGCATCGAAATACGGACGCCCCGTCTTGCCACGCGCACCCGCAAGAATGCGGTCGGTGATGTTGTCAAACCCCACGGTCACGAAGATCCGTGCCGCCGGTCCGGCCGAGACTTCTTCAGCGGGTGTGTGGGCGATGAACCCGTTTTCGATCAGGTTGTTGTCCGGAGTGGAATTGAGCTGAATTGCGCCCATCGCACAGTGATGATTGGTCACCACCAAGCCTTGCCTGGAGACAAAGCTGGCGGTACAGCCCCCCAGCGAGACCACCGCCGCCAACGGCGGGCGCGTGACATCCGCCAATTGCGCAGGATCGCCGGCAAACCCGGCCGCCTTCAATTGCGCCGCCAGCTGCGGCAATTGGCTGGGCATCCACATGCCTTCATCGGCATGCGCCGCACTGGCGGCCAAGGTGATTGCGAAAGTTGCGGCAATGGATTGCTTGCGCATAGGCTCGGCTCATCGGCATCAAGATGCCGTATTAGACCACTGCCGCCTCTGCAACACCTGTGACCTGGGTCAGGCGCGAGGCAAATCCAGCAGGCGTAAAATACGCCACTGCCACCCCACGAGTCATGTCCATGTCACAGGCAACAATGAAAGCCTTGGTCAAGCGCGAAGCCGGCAAAGGCATCTGGATGGAACAGGTGCCGGTGCCCACCCCCGGCCCCAACGAAGTGCTGGTCAAACTGGAAAAAACCGCGATCTGCGGCACCGACCTGCATATCTATCTCTGGGATGATTGGAGCCAGCGCACCATCCAGCCCGGGCTGACCATCGGCCATGAATTCGTTGGCCGCATCGCCGCACTGGGTTCGGCGGTATCTGGCTACGAAATCGGTCAGCGGGTGTCGGCGGAGGGCCATATCGTCTGCGGGCATTGCCGCAACTGCCGCGGCGGGCGCCCGCACCTGTGCCCGAATACAGTGGGCATTGGCGTCAACCGCAACGGCGCATTTGCCGAATACATGACGATGCCGGCGTCGAATCTGTGGCCGATCCCCGACCAGATTCCATCCGAGCTGGCCGCCTTCTTCGACCCCTACGGCAACGCCGCGCACTGCGCGCTGGAGTTCGATGTCATCGGCGAAGACGTGCTCATCACCGGTGCCGGCCCGATCGGGATCATCGCCGCCGGTATCTGCAAGCACATCGGTGCACGCAACGTGGTGGTGACGGACGTCAACGATTTTCGTTTGAAGCTGGCCGCCGACATGGGTGCCACCCGCGTGGTGAACGTCGCTAACACATCACTGAAAGACGTAATGGCCGACCTGCACATGGAAGGCTTCGACGTGGGCCTTGAGATGAGCGGCAACCCGCGCGCGTTCAACGACATGCTGGACTGCATGTACCACGGCGGCAAGATCGCGATGCTCGGCATCATGCCCAAAGGCGCAGGCTGCGACTGGGACAAGATCATCTTCAAGGGCCTGACCGTGCAAGGCATCTACGGCCGCAAGATGTACGAAACCTGGTACAAGATGACCCAATTGGTGCTGAGTGGCTTCCCGCTGGGCAAGGTACTGACCCACCAGCTGCCGATTGACGACTTCCAGAAAGGCTTTGACCTGATGGAAGCAGGCAAGGCCGGCAAAGTAGTGCTGAGCTGGAATTGATTGCTCGCGTGAGGCAGGCGGGACTGCCAGGGCGCGACACGCCGTGAATACATCCCTGTAGGCTCATCGGCGGCATCCATGCCGCCGATGGTCGCTCACTGGCAGTCCCGCCTGCCTCTCCCGATTCCGGAATCGCCATGTCCCTGACCCAACGCTACGCCGACACGCTGGATGAAATCCGCGCCGCCGGCTTGTTCAAGTCCGAACGCATCATCACCAGCCCGCAGTCGGCCGAAATCACCTTGGCTGATGGCTGCAAGGTGCTGAACTTCTGCGCCAATAACTATCTTGGCTTGGCCGATCACCCAGACATCATCGCCGCCGCCAAGACCGCGCTGGACAGCCATGGTTTCGGTATGGCCAGCGTGCGTTTCATCTGCGGCACGCAAGACTTGCACAAGCAGCTGGAGCGCACGATTTCCAGCTTCTTCGGCAAGGACGACACGATTCTTTACGCGGCCTGTTTCGATGCCAACGGCGGCCTGTTCGAACCGCTACTTGACGAGAACGATGCCGTTATCAGCGACGCGCTCAACCACGCATCGATCATCGACGGCGTGCGTCTGTGCAAGGCCAAACGCTACCGCTACGCCAACTGCGACATGACCGACCTGGAAGTACAGCTCAAGCAGGCCAAGGCCGACGGTGCGCGCACGATTCTGATCACCACCGATGGTGTGTTTTCGATGGACGGCTTCATTGCGCCATTGGACGAAATCACCACATTGGCGGCAAAGTACGGCGCGCTGGTGCATATCGACGAATGTCACGCCACCGGCTTTCTGGGTGAGAACGGGCGTGGCAGCGCCGAGGTCAAGGGCGTGCTGGACAAGATCGACATCATCACCGGCACGCTGGGCAAGGCGATGGGCGGTGCGCTGGGCGGTTTCACCAGCGCGAAACAAGAAGTCATCGAACTACTGCGGCAACGCTCGCGTCCGTACCTGTTTTCCAACTCACTGCCGCCGCACGTTGCAGCCGCCGGGATCAAAGCCTTCGAGATGCTGTCGTCTGCCGGCGAGCTACGCGAGCGCCTGCGCGAGAACACCGCCTACTTCCGCGAACGCATGACGGCGGCCGGCTTCGATATTCGCCCCGGCGTGCACCCGATCAGCCCGGTGATGCTGTACGACGCGCCGCTGGCGCAACGCTTTGCCGAGCGGCTGCTGGAAGAAGGTATCTACGCGATCGGTTTCTTCTTCCCGGTGGTGGCCAAGGGCCAGGCGCGCATCCGCACCCAGATGAGTGCCGCGCATACCCGCGCACAACTGGATCACGCGATTGATGCGTTTATCCGCATCGGGCATGAGCTTGGGGTACTGAAAAACTAAGACTTCAGTCGTCGCCACCCAGCACGGCGACCTCTTGCACGGACAATTCGCGCCACTGGCCCTTCGGCAAATCGCCCAAGGCCAGTGGTCCGATTGCCACACGTACCAACCGCAGCACATTCAAATTCAACGCGGTCAATAGCCTGCGAATCTGCCGGTTGCGGCCTTCGTCCAGCACGATTTCAAGCCATGCGTGCTTCTCACCCGCACGCAACAGCAACACTGACTTGGCGCGCAGAAACTCGCCCCCCTCAACCACACCTGCCTGCATCGCCGCCAACACAGGCGCATCGGGAATGGCATCCACTTGCACGTGATAGGTTTTGTCGGGGCCATTGGCAGGGTCAGTGATTTGAGCCGCCCAAGCCGGGGCATTGGTAAACAACAGCAGCCCTTCGCTGGCCTTGTCCAATCGACCTACGGGCGCAATCCAACCCAGCTGCGCACCTTCAAAGCAGCGATACACGGTGTCGCGCCCTTGCTCATCGCGGGTGGTGGTCACCAAGCCGCGGGGCTTGTTGAGCATCAGGTAGCGCGGCGTTGCGGCCACCGCACGGCTGTTTTCGATGTCGATCCGCGCAGCGTGCACATCGCGCACCGGAAATTCAGGGTCGTCAATGACACGACCATCCAGGCGTACCAGACCGGCACGGATCAGCCGCTGCGCTTCCGTACGCGAACACAGGCCGCGCTTGGACAATACGCGCGCCAGCCCAAAGCGGGGTGTTACCAAGAGGCGCTTGCCCACCAAACTTACTTGCCTGGGGCTGTGGCAGGCTCGGCTGCAGGATCTTTCTTGCCCACCACGCGCACGCCGCGTGCCTTCATCCACGCATCAAATTCATCAGCAGTCATGCGTTTGCCATTCTGGGTCATGTTGAAGCGCCACGGCGTATTGTCGAACGCGGTCTGCGGCTTGTAGGCAGCCGCGTCATTGCCGACAGCACTCGCCGGAGTCAAGGTCTTGGCCATCGCACGGCAACCATCTGCACGAATTCGCACCAACACATTATCTACCGACAACGCTTCGTCAAACGACTGCACCAGCACACCATTGGCGCCACCCAGCTGTGTGGTGCCGGGGGCAAATTCAATGGCGACCGGCGATAGCAAGGTTGGGCGCACAGGTGTTGCGGTCAAGCTATCGGTTTGACAGACATCACCACCGGCATGCGCCAGCAACGGCGCACTGGCAAGGACAGCTGCACATACTGCGCGTTGGATCGACATCATGAACACTGCTCCCCGAAGAATGCCGCCAGTGTAGGCGGTGAAAGCATCTTGCTGCAACGCAAAAGCATCGTGGAAAAAAACACCGTCACTTACACCGTGACGCCAACGGGCTCCGTGATCACAAAAAACGAAACCCGGCACTCGGCCGGGTTTCGCGGATCACACACTGCCAGCAGAAATTACTTGCTGTTCAGCTCGGTACGGCGGTTGATTTCGCTCTTGCACTGCGGCAGCTTGTTGGTGCCCTTGTCTTCCAGCGGACGGCTGAAGCCGTAGCCATTCGGACCGGCCAGACGCGAGGCATCCACACCATTGCTGGTCAGGAAGTCATACACGGTCTTGGCGCGACGCTCAGACAGCTTCTGGTTGTAGCCTTCCTTGCCGCATTGGTCGGTGTGACCGGCCACTTCGACCTTCAGCTCCGGGTAGCGCTTCAGGATTTCGGTGGCTTCGTTCAGGATCGCCACAGCGTCCGGACGCAAAGTCGCCTTGTCGAAGTCGAAGTTCACGCCCTTCAGATCGATCGACACCGGCACCGGGCAACCGTCCGGACCGATGGTCTGACCGGCCTGCGAGCCCGGGCACTTGTCGTTGCAGTTGTTGACGCCGTCACCGTCGTCATCCATATCTGCACAGGTCTGCTGCGGGGCGGCCGGGGCCGGGGCAACCGGAGCCACCGGCTCTGGGCCGAGGGCCAAGGTCATGCCGACCGATGCCAGCAAATCAGTGAACTGGTTGTATTGCTTGCCGTTATTGGCTTGCTGATCGTCAAAATCAACGCGGGTGCCCACTTCGGTACGCAGATTCATGCGGCCGAAGTCGAACTGCAGGCCGGCACCCAAGTTGACGGCAAGATTCGAATCCTTGTGCTTCCACGGCGAGGTCGGCAGCGGAACGATGAACTCTTCTTCATGGCGCTGCCAGCCGAGGCCGCCGCGCAAGTAGGGCCACCACTTGGAATCAGCGTTACGGAAGTGGTAACGGCCATCCAACGACACGCCGTACTGGCTCCACAGGAGATTGGGGTTGGCGGTCTTGCCCGGGTTTTGATAGTTCAACTCGGTTTCCAGCGAGAAGCGCGGGGTGAGGAACTTGCCAAAGCCCAGAGTCAACGCGAGAGTGTCTTCGGTATTGCGATTGCTGTCTTGGAAATTCACGCCGGTCGAACCCGACACATACCAGCGATCATCGAACTCCTGGGCAGACGCAGCCTGCGCCAGACCCAAGCCACCCAGCAGGGCAGCACAGAGGAGTTTCTTATTCATATTCAGCTCCTTGATTCAGTTAAAGAAACCACGACGCAGCGTAAAAAATATTGGCGCTTCGGACATCTTGAGTCCAGCTGCAAGCCCATCCGAGCATCGAACGGACACGCGAAACCCCGTTAACACTAACATAACAGTCAAGATTTGCAACCTTACTTTTCGACAAAATGCATGGTCTGTCCTTACTGCATGCAGCCAACCGTACGCATCGGTATGCTACAGGCATGACAACGCCCTACCCACACCTCTTGGCCCCACTCGACTTGGGCTTCACCACTCTGCGCAATCGCGTGCTGATGGGCTCGATGCACACCGGGCTGGAAGACCGCGTTGCCGACTTCCCCAAGCTGGCGGCGTATTTTGCCGAACGCGCCGAGGGCGGCGTGGGGCTGATGGTGACCGGCGGCTTTGCCCCGAATATCCGTGGCTGGCTCAAGCCCTTCGCCAGCCGGATGTCGATGCCTTGGCATGTGCGCCGGCATCGGCAAGTGACCGCAACCGTGCATGACCACAGCGGCAAGATTTGCCTGCAATTGCTGCATGCCGGGCGCTATGCCTACCACCCGTTATCGGTGGCGCCGTCGAAATTGAAATCGCCGATCAACCCGTTCACTCCGCACGCACTGAGTGCACGCGGCATCGACCGGCAGATCCGTGACTTCGCCACCGCCGCTGCACTGGCACGCGACGCCGGCTACGACGGGGTGGAGATCATGGGCTCGGAAGGCTATCTGCTGAACGAATTCACCACCGCCCGCGCCAATCGGCGCAAGGATGCGTGGGGCGGTGATGCCCACCAACGGATGCGCTTTGCGGTGGAGATCGTGCGCCAAGTGCGCGAAGCCTGCGGCCCGGACTTCATCCTGATCTACCGCTTGTCCTTGCTGGATCTGGTCGAAGGTGGCAACGGCTGGGGCGACATCGTTGCGCAAGCGCACGCCGTGCAAGCGGCTGGTGCAACCATCCTCAACAGCGGGATCGGCTGGCACGAGGCGCGCATCCCCACCATTGCCACCTCGGTGCCACGCGCCGCATTCACTGGTGTTACCGCCAAACTCAAGCCACACGTGGGCATCCCGGTAGTGGCCAGCAACCGCATCAACATGCCGGAGGTGGCCGAAGCGGTCCTGGCCGCCGGTGGCGCCGACATGGTATCGATGGCGCGCCCGCTGCTGGCCGACCCGCAGTGGGTCAACAAAGCCCAGCGTGGCGAAGCCCATCGCATCAACACCTGCATCGCCTGCAATCAAGCCTGCCTGGATCATGTGTTCGAAAACAAGCGCGCCAGCTGTTTGGTCAACCCGCGCGCTGGCGCTGAAACCGAGTTGAACTACGGCAACACCAATACGCCGAAAACCGTTGCCGTGATCGGGGCTGGCCCCGCAGGCCTTGCCTGCGCCACGGTGGCTGCCGCGCGCGGGCACAGCGTGACCTTGTTCGATGCGGCAACCGCGATTGGTGGCCAATTCAATCTGGCTAAGCGCATCCCGGGCAAGGAGGAGTTCTTTGAGACCCTGCGCTATTTCGGCCAACGCATCATCGAGACCGGCGTCAACTTACGGCTCGATACGTGGGTCGATGCGAACGCCGTGCAAGGGTTTGACGAGGTAGTAATCGCCACCGGTGTGACGCCGCGGGCAATCGACCTGCCCGGCCATGACCATGCCAAGGCGGTGAGTTACCTGGATGTCCTGGAAGGCCGCGTCGTGATCGGTAACAAGGTCGCCATCATCGGTGCCGGCGGGATCGGATTTGATGTGGCCGAATATCTGGTGCAGGCCGATGGTTCGCCCACGCTGGACCGCAGCCGCTGGATGGCCGAATGGGGCGTTGACGCCGACTTCGAGGCAGCCGGTGGACTGGTTGCTCCGCAGCCAGAGCCGGCAGCGCGCCAGGTCTGGTTGCTGCAGCGCACGCCAGGCAAGCTTGGCGCGAAGTTGGGCAAAACCACCGGCTGGATCCATCGCGCCACACTCAAGGCCAAGACGGTCAAGATGCTGGGTGGGGTGGACTATCTGGGCATTGACGATGATGGCTTGCGGATCCGTGTGGACGGCAGCGAGCAACTGCTGGCCGTGGATCACGTGGTGCTGTGTGCGGGCCAATTGCCGCGCCGCGAACTGTTCGATGCCCTGCTCGTGCAAGGCCGCAACCCGCATCTGATCGGCGGCGCAAAACTCGCCTCGGAACTGGATGCCAAACGCGCCATCGACGAAGGCAGTCGGCTGGGCGCAGCTCTTTAGAATGACGTTGATGCAGAACAAAAATTCCAATCCAATCAGGAAGTTCCATCCCAACCATTCAGCTGACGTTAGGGGAACACCCCCTACCGTGCGCCAACTTTCCGCCTGAAGACCGCCCCCGCGGCATCCCTCATTCAGGTTCACCGGCACGCCACCCGCACCCTGATCCGGGACGGCGCGCCCGGGCAAAGGCCGCCATAGAGCTGCCGCCCTCCCCAGTACGCCATGACGCCTGTGGTTCGCATTTCGATGCGGTTCCCAGCGCCGCAACGGAGCAAGGAGTCTCATCTATGAAACTGGCTTGGATTCTCTGGCTGTCGCATGTCCTGCCGCAACCTGCTGCTGATTCGCTGTGCCTGTCCACCACCGTGTATCTGGAGGCCCGCGATCAATCCGCGCTGGGCCAACAGGCGGTGGCGGAAGTGGCCCTACGTCGCCGCGACAGTGGCCTGTGGGGGCGCAACCTGTGCCAAGTGGTGACCGCACGCAAGCAATTTGCGCCGACGCTGCTGTCGCCACAAACGCGCCTGTCCAATATCGAGGCGTGGACCGAAGCAGTCTCGGTAGCGTTTGCCTCCGAGCGCAATTGGGCGCTTCCGCGCAGCCAGCGCAAGCTGGTGGTTCCGGGTGCCAGCCATTTCGCCGCCACCGCGATCGCCAGCCCCAGCTGGAACAGCGCCGATCAAGTGGCCACAATTGGCGACCACACGTTCTATCGGGTACAAAGCCTGCGCCCACGCCGCGGCAGTTGATGGCAGCCATCGCTGGCGTTGCCAGCAACACAGCGTTGCGCGCATCTTCATCGCCAGAACACCCGCCATCGTGGATAGTGACGCATCCCCAAACCGGTGTCACACCATGAAGCTCTATACCTCCCCCGGTGCCTGCTCCACTGCCGACCATATCGTGCTGCAGTGGCTCGGCCAGCCCTACGAATTCCAGATTGTCACCCGCGAGCAACGCGCAACCCCCGAGTACCGCGCCATCAATCCTTCCGGCGCAGTGCCCGCGCTGCAAGTGGGCGACTGGGTGCTGACCCAGAACTCCGCGATCCTGCATTACCTGACGGACCGCTTTCCCGAAGCCGGCCTGTGCGGCGATGGCGGCGCGCAAAGCCGCGCCGAGGTCAACCGCTGGCTGGCCTTCGTCAATGCCGATGTGCACCCGGCGTTCAAACCACTATTTGGTGCCACCCACTATCTGGAAGATCAGGCCGCCATCGACAAGTCGCACGCCAATGCGCGTGCCCAGCTGCGTGGATTGTTCGCAAACGCCGACGCGCAACTGGAAGGCAAGGACTGGATCACCGGTAGCCGCTCGATTGCCGACCCATACCTGTTCATCACCCTGCAATGGGCGAAGAAAACCGGCGTGGATTTGAGCGGGTTGGACAACCTTGCCCGCTTCGATGCACACATGGCCAATGACGCCGGCGTGCAGGCTGCCATGAAAGCCGAAGGCTTGATCTAATCCGGAAATCCCGGCAGACACAGCTGCAACAAGAAGCCACGCAATGCGTGGCTTCTTGTTTGGCCGCAGACCGAACTAGCGCTGTGCGATCGGCACAAACACTTGGTCTTCCGGGCCCACGTAATTGGCCGACGGACGAATGATCTTGCCGTCGATACGCTGTTCGATGATGTGCGCGCTCCAACCCGCGGTACGCGCCAATACAAACAACGGGGTGAACATCGCGGTGGGCACGCCCATCATGTGATAGCTGACCGCGCTGAACCAATCCAAGTTTGGGAACATTTTTTTGATGTCCCACATCACCGACTCCAAACGCTCGGCAATGGCATACATTTTCATATTGCCCTGCTCGTCGGACAGTTCGCGGGCCACCTCTTTGATTACCTTGTTACGCGGGTCGGACACCGTGTACACAGGGTGGCCGAAGCCAATCACCACTTCCTTGCGCTCGACCCGTGCGCGAATGTCGGCCTCGGCCTCGTCCGGGGTGTCGTAACGCTTCTGGATTTCAAATGCGACTTCGTTTGCACCGCCGTGCTTGGGCCCGCGCAGTGCGCCGATGCCGCCGGCAATGCAGGAATGCATGTCACTGCCGGTGCCGGCAATGACTCGGCAGGTAAAGGTGGATGCGTTGAATTCGTGCTCGGCGTACAAAATCAGCGAGGTATGCATCGCGCGTACCCACGACTGCGGCGGTGGCTCGCCATGCAAAAGATGCAGGAAATGACCACCGATGGAATCGTCATCGGTCTCCACGTCAATGACACGACCGTTGTGACTGTAGTGGTACCAGTACAACAACATCGAACCAAAACTGGCCATCAGCTTGTCGGCAATATCGCGCGCACCAGGATGATTGTGGTCGTCTTTCTCTGGCGATACGCAACCCAGCACCGACACGCCGGTACGCATCACATCCATCGGATGCGCTGACGGCGGCAGTTCTTCCAAGGCCGCCTTGACTGCCGCAGGAATCCCGCGCAGCGCCTTCAGCTTGGCTTTGTAACCCGCCAACTCTGCCTTGTTCGGCAACTTGCCATGCACCAGCAAATGCGCGATTTCCTCGAACTCGCACACATCGGCCAGATCCAAAATGTCATAGCCGCGATAATGCAAATCATTGCCGGAACGGCCCACCGTGCACAACGCGGTGTTGCCGGCAGCAGTGCCAGACAGCGCGACGGATTTCTTGGGCTTGAAGCCGGGAATGCTGGGTTCGGTCATGAGGTGCCTCCGGTGGTGTGTGCATTGTGGTGATTGCGTGCCGCAGTATCGTTGCGAGTGACGCGCTCGAGCAGACAGTTGAGCAATTCGATTTGTTGATTTTGCAACGCCACCAACATCGCCCAATCTTGCTCACGCAAGTGGTCTAGCTTTTCGTGCACTTGCATGATTTCCAGTTCCGACTTGATGTTCACTTCGTAGTCGTGCTGCGCTTGCAGGCGATCCACATCGGCTTGGCGATTCTGGCTCATCATGATGATCGGTGCCTGGATCGCAGCAAGGCATGACAACACCAGATTCAGCAGGATGTAGGGGTATGGGTCGAAGGCGTTGAGCAGGAAAAATGTATTGACCACCATCCAGACCACCAATCCGAACAGGAAGGTGAGGATGAACGACCAACTACCACCGATTTTCGCCACGCGATCGGCCACGCGCTCGCCCAAGCTGCGCGACTGAAGAACCTCACGCTGGATATTGCGTGCCACGCTACCGCGCTCGATAAAACGCTCGACCACTTGCCGTTCATCGTCGGGCAGCTGCTCAAGCTCTTTATGCAACAACCGTTGTGCGGTGCTGCGGCGGTCAGCGCGGGTTGTAGAAAATGGATTGATCATTGCCGCACTCGGTTGAGATGCACATCCTCATGCAAAGGGGCATGCCGCATACACATGCCCAACCTGCACCATCAGCCCGCGTTGTGTTGCGCAAATAGCGCATCAAGCTTGTCTTCGTAGGCGTGGTAGCCCAGGAAGTCATACAACTCGGCACGGGTTTGTAGGGTGTCGATAATGGCCTTCTGCGTGCCTTCTCGGCGCACGGTTTCATAGAAATGCAGGGCGGCCTTGTTCATCGCACGGTAAGCGCCACAGCAGTACAGCGCAATGTCGACACCAGCATCGCGTAATTCGTCGGTGGTGTAGAACGGCGTGCTGCCGAACTCGGTGAGGTTGGCCAGGATCGGCACCTGCACCGCCGCCTTGAACTTGCGATAGTCGTCAAGCGACGTCATCGCCTCGGGGAAGATCATGTCGGCACCGGCCTCGACATAAGCCACCGCACGTTCGATCGCGCTATCAATGCCCTCTACCGCCGCGGCATCAGTGCGTGCCATGATCACGAAAGCGGCATCGCTGCGCGCATCCACTGCCGCCTTCACGCGATCAATCATCTCGTCCTTCGTCACCACTTCCTTGCCGGGACGATGGCCGCAGCGTTTTTGACCCACCTGATCTTCCATATGCACCGCCGCCACGCCAATGCGCTCGAAGCTGCGGATGGTGCGACCGATGTTGAACGCCCCACCCCAACCGGTATCGATATCCACCAGCAACGGCATGCCGGTGGCATCAACAATCCGGCGCGCGTCGGTGAGCACATCTTCCATGGTACTGATGCCAAGGTCGGGCACGCCCAGCGAATTGGCCGCCACGCCGCCTCCCGACAGATACAGCGCACGATAGCCCACACGCTGGGCCATCAAGCCGGCATATGCGGTGATGGCACCCATCACCTGCAACGGAGATTCTTGCTGGATCGCGCTACGAAAACGTGCGCCTGCGGACATCGAAGACATGCGGGGCTCCTTGCGAAGCCTCCATTTTAGCGCGGGACCACCAGCCACGCCTGCTACAGCGCAGATCGGATCCGCTCGCGCAGCGTTGCCGCGCCCTGTGAGTCCTGTTCACCCAACACGCCCCGCTGCTGTTTGGGGATATGTGCGACTGCATCACTGTCGCCAAACACATAGTGCTCAAACAGCACACGCCAGTTTTCCCGCAACGGCGCAGGCAGACTGTGCAACGCCAGTCGGGCAAGCAATAGTGCATCCATGCCCGATGCCGGAGGCGGCGGCATCCACCAATAGTTGATCAAGCCGTTGAGCACATCCAATGATTCAACCTGGTGCCACCACAACGGGGGTACGTACAGTGCATCGCCAGGCTCCAACACGGCCACCACGGCGTTGTCCAACGCTTCGCGTAAGCGTGGGTGACGATCAAAGTCTGGCTGGTCTGGGCGCGCCAGAGTGATCGCCGCGCCCGTTGGCGCAAAATCCAGTGGCCCGATATAAAGGTTGGCCACCTGCCCGGTGGGAAACAACGTGAATCGGCGTTGCCCACAAACGGCCACGGCAATATTGTGCGAGACATCAAAATGCGCCGGGGTGGTCACCCGGTTGCCGACCCATAACCGCGGCAACACCGCTGCCGGCAGGCAAGGCATCCGATGATTGGCAACAAATGCAGGCATGCACTCGGTGATCAATGCACTTTGCAGCGCCACCCCCGGCACGACGCCCTGGCTGCGACTAAACGCCGCCAAGCGCGTCAGGACATCCGTCAGGCTAACCTTGAAGTGTTGATAGTTGAAACCATCACCGACAGCGTTGTAGCCCACCACGCCATTGGCCTCGGGCGGCAAGTGCAGCACATCCACTGCTGTGCCACTATCCAGCGCTGCCAGCGCTTGCGCGAATGCACTGTGTGATTGATACGCCGCTTGCACCAATGGCCAGTCCCGACACAAGCCGCGCAGTACGCGTGGCTGACCCGCAGCGACAACATCGGCAAGCTCGAATGCCTGCGAATCAACGCACTGGCCGTTGCCGTATTCCTCGATCGGGCTACTCATACGATTGCATTTTCGATTGCGCTTGCAGGAGTGAATGAAAAGTGGCGCATAGCCATCGCCGTGGCCGGATGCGCAGGTGAGATGGGAGCCGCCGGCAGCCCCGCCTTGGCACAGAACTGCACAAATCGAGGATCCGTGCGCAAGTTCACCATCAGCGGATCAAACAGCAACAGACTGATCCCGGCATCCCGATTCGCCCATGCCCGGTCCAGCCAAAAGAAAGCTTGGTCAGCCTCGCCACGCAGCGCTTGCACCTGCGCGATTTGGTAGGCGGCTTTGCCGGCCTGATGCGCGATCAAGTCGGCCAAGGCGGCGTCGGCAGCCTTGCGGTCCTGGCCAATCTGCAAGCTGCGCGCCAGTGCCGCATTGCGCCAATCCCCTGCATGCTCCAACTGCGCTTCATGCATTGCTGCAGCCGCATCGCCGCGCAAGATTGCAATGATGGCCAACTGCTCTTGATTGCCAAACATCCCCGGTTGCAATTCGGCAGCTTTGTGAAACTTGGCGGCGGCCTCGTCGAGCCGTTGCAGTGACATCAAGTAGGTGCCAAGTGCATGCCACGCACGCGCGTTGAGACTATCGTTGACCAATGCCTGTTCGGTCAACCGGGCCGCAACGGCAGGCCGCCCCAGGGTGGCCTCTACCTCCCCTAACGCAATCCTGGCGGCGTCATTGCTGGGATCCAGTTGCAGTGCGCGCTGAAAGTCCGCCTCGCCGCGCCGCCAATCGAAATCGGCCCAAACCCGCAAGCGGCCACGCGCAAGATAGGCCAGCGCCGAATCGGGTGCCAGCGCTAATGCCTGCGCCGCTTCTTTGCGTGCGATGGCATAGGCATCACGCATTGCATCACCCTCTAAAAAACGACCGGCCAAGCGGGTGGCGACCAATGACTGTGCGGCGTGCGCATTCGCGTAACCGGGGTCGATCTTGCAGGCCTGCGTGTAGTAGTCAATCGCCTTGCGATAGTCTGCTTCGCTGCCGCGTGCCTCGTAGAAACTGCCCTGCAGAAATGCATTGTACGCATCCAAATCACCGCTCGCAGGACGATCCCCGGTAGTTGCGCGGCGCGAGCCCGGCACCAGTCTTGCTTGCAGCGCGTGCACGACAGATGCGCTGATTTCATCCTGCAACACAAACAAATCGGCGTACGGCCGCTCATAACGCTGCGACCACAGCGTGCTGCCGTCCTGTGCCCGAATCAATTCCAGCATGACTTCGATGCGCCCGCCCTGCCGCCGCACACTGCCACCCAACAAATGTGCGGCACCCAGCTGCTTGCCGATGCTGTTGCTGTCTTCATGGCTGTCACGAAACTTGAACGTCGAGTTGCGGTTGATCACTTTCAAGCCATGAAACCGCGACAACGCCGCAATCAAATCCTCTGACAGACCATCGGAAAAATATTGCTCCTGCGCATCACGATTGGCATTGACCAGCGGCAGCACGGCAATCGAGTGATCTTGCAATGCCAGCATGCGCGGGTGCAGCACGAACTTGTTGGCCAGCAGCACCAACGTGGCAAGCGCCAGCACCAGAATGATGAGTCGATCCAGTTGCTTGCCGGTCAAATGGGTGACCGAATCACCCGCTGCGATATCGCTCTCGCGCTTGATTCCGCTGGGCGTCCACTCATACAACCACGCAAAGGTCATCGCAAACGGAAACCCCACCACGGCCGCAATGACGATCCAGCGCACCGCCCAGTTCGGCACGTCAAATAGCGAAGACAACTGGGTAACCACCTCGACCAGCAGCCACGCAGACGCCGCGTAAAACGTCGCCGCACGAAACACATTGCGCCGTCGTAATTCACTGATGAACGATGCGCGCCTGTTCACGGAGCCACCGCCTTGCCAACGGCTGCAGGCCGCCCCCCCAACGACGCCACCATCACCCCCTCTCCCGTCTCCGGCAGTCCAACCTTGCGGCAAAATGCAATGAAACGCGGATCCGCCTTGTAGCGCAGGATGAAAGGATCAAACCAGATCCGGTTGATGCCAGGATCCCGGTTGGCATACGCGGTATTTAGCCATTCAAATACTTTGTCCGGCTGTTGCCGCAACGCATAGGTCTCGGCAATTTGGAAGGCGGAGATGTCGGCCTGGGTGTCGATCAAGTGTTGCAAGGCGGCATCGGCGGCATTCCGATCGTGGCCGATTTGAGTGACGAAGGCTTGCGCGATCTGCAGCCAACCGCCTTCGTCATTGACTTGATTGACTGCAGCTGTCGCCGCAACTTCGTCATCCCGCTGAATCGCGATCATCGCCAACTGCACGCGCTCGAAGCCAGCCCCCGGCTGTAATTCAATCGACTTGCGAATGGCGTACTCTGCCGCGTCCAACTGGCCAAGACCGGACTGGAAGGCCGCCAACAATGTGTAGCCCTCCGAATACAGCGGATCGCTTTCGATCGAACGCCTGGTCAACGCGACCGCCTGGTTCAAATGACCCAGCGTTGCCAACAGCAAGCCCAACTGGGATTGCACATCGCTGCTGTTGGGGGCCAGCGCCAACGCTTTGCGCAATTCTGTTTCCGCGGTCGCGAAATCCATATCGGCATTCAACACAAGATAGCCGCGCGCAGCATGCACACGTGCCAACTGCGGCCCCAGGCGCAAGGCGGTCGCCGAGGCAGTTCTGGCCTTGGCATAGGCCACCAGCGCTGCATTTCCGGACTGGTAGTAACCTGCCAAGTCCGTCTGCGCACGGGTCAGGCCGGCATATGCCAGCGCGTAGTTTGGATCCAGCCGAACCGCCGCCTCGTACGCATCAATCGCCTTGCGATAGTCGGCCTCGCTGCGACGCTGAAAATAGAATTCGCCCTGCAAATAGGCGTTGTACGCCCCAAGATTTCCGCTCGGCGGGTGGTCACTTTGCGGTACCGCGCCGGGGATGCTGACCAGCTCCGCTTGCAGCGCTGTGGCTACGGCGGTGGTGATTTCTTCTTGCAAGGCAAACAATCCGAGATACGGTCGTTGATAGCGCTGCGACCACAGCGTGTCGCCATCGCGGGCCTTGATCAGCTCGATATTGATACTCACCTGCCCGCCAGCCCTGCGTACGCTGCCCTCCAACAAGTACGCCACACCCAATTTGCGGCCGATGGCAGCGCTATCGGGGCGATTACCGCGAAACTGGAACGAGGAGTTGCGGCTGATCACCTTCAGGCCACTGAATTGGGTCAATGCAATGATCAGGTTCTCGCTCAGCCCATCAGAGAAATACTGTTCCTTGCCATCGTTGTCACTATCAATGAACGGCAGCACCGCAATTGATTTATCCATCCCTGCATCAGCATCCCCACGCGGCATGAAGGTGTCCACCAGCAAGAAGACCACGATCAAGCTCAGCACTCCGATGATCCAGGTGTTCAACTTCCGCCCGGTCTCAACGGTGATCGAGTCCTCTGGTGCAACCTCGTGTTCACGCTTGAGGCCGTCTGGTGTCCATTCGTAGAACCAGGCCACCAGCATCGCCAGCGGAAATCCCGCCACCAACGCCAGCACGAACCAGCGCAACACCGCAGTATCAATGCCGAAATACGGTAGCACTTGGGTTGCCACTTGCATCAGCAACCACGCTGCTGCCGCATAAAACGTGGCGGCACGCAGCACATTGCGGCGCCTGAGTTCGGCGATCAGATTCACCAGCCAGCACCGCACGTACGCCGCACCCAAGCTGGCCGCCGGTGATGTGCGGACAGGGATCGCATTTGCAGCGCCATCGCCCCCCTCCATGTATCTAGATTGAGTGCCCCACGTCGGCTTCCGGAGTTACACCATGCTTTCCTGTCAAAATACACGCAAAAAGGGCCGGCACATGGCCAGCCCTTTGAGGTACTGCAAATGAAACGGCGGCGTGTACTTACAGCAAATGCGCCACGCCGGCGCGCTCCTCTTCCAACTCAGCCAAGGTCTTGTCCATTGCCGCACGGCTGAAGTCATCCACCGGTAGGCCTTCCACGCGGGTGTATTCGCCGTTGGCGCAGGTCACCGGCACGCCGTACATCACGCCCTCCGGGATGCCGTAGCTGCCGTCGGACGGCACGCCCATGGTCACCCACTTGCCATCGGTGCCCAGTGCCCAGTCGTGCATATGGTCGATGGCCGCGTTGGCCGCCGAGGCCGCCGACGACAGGCCGCGCGCCTCGATGATGGCGGCGCCGCGCTTGCCGACGGTCGGGATGAAGGTGTTGGCGTTCCAGTCGGCGTCGTTGATCTTGTCCTTCAGCGATTCGCCATTGATGGTGGCGAAGCGGTAGTCCGGGTACATGGTCGGGCTGTGGTTGCCCCACACGACCAGCTTCTCGATGTCGGCCACGGCCACGCCGGCCTTGTTGGCCAGCTGCGACAGCGCGCGGTTGTGGTCCAGGCGCAGCATCGCGGTGAAGTTCTTCGCCGGCAGGTCCGGCGCCGACTTCATGGCGATGTAAGCATTGGTGTTGGCCGGGTTGCCGACCACCAGCACCTTCACGTTGCGGCTGGCGACCTTGTTCAGCGCGGCGCCCTGCGCGGTGAAGATCTTGGCGTTCTCCAGCAGCAGGTCCTTGCGCTCCATGCCCGGGCCGCGCGGACGCGCGCCGACCAGCAGGGCGTAGTCGGCATCCTTGAACGCGACTTCCGGGTCATCGGTGCCGACCATGCCGGCCAGCAGCGGGAACGCGCAATCCTCCAGCTCCATCATCACGCCGCGCAGCGCGGCCTGGGCCTTGTCCAGCGGCAGCTCCAGCATCTGCAGGATGACCGGCTGGTCCTTGCCCAGCATTTCGCCGGAAGCGATCCGGAACAACAGGGCATAACCAATCTGGCCGGCGGCGCCGGTGACTGCAACTCGTACGGGGGCTTTCATCATTCAACTCCTCAAAATGGCGATGCGGCGCAAGCGCCGCATCGGTGTGTGCAGCAAGGATCAAACCAATTCGGCAAAGAATTCCTGGATGCGGGTCAAGCCGGGCACCAGTTGCAGCGTGGGGCAGGTGTAGCTGATGCGCAGTGCATTGGGCTCACCGAATGCCGAACCCGGCACGCAGGCCACGCCCTTGGCATCCAGCAGCACATTGCAGAAGTCCACATCGTTGCCAATCTTGACGCCGCCATGCGTTTTGCCAAATGCGCAGCTGATATCCGGGAACACATAGAACGCACCCTGTGGCCGCGGGCAAACCACGCCGGGAATGGCATTCATCACCGTCATCACCTGATCGCGCTTGGCTTGGAACTCCGCGCACTTTTCGGTGGGCACATCCTGCGGACCCGTCAGCGCGGCAATTGCAGCAGCGGTGACGATTTCCGGAAGATTGGTGATGTGGTTGGAATTGAGCGTGGTAATCGCCTTGGCCACCGATTCCGGCCCCGCCATGAAGCCGACCCGCCAACCCGGCATGCCGTAGGTCTTGGACAGCGAGTCGATGAAGATGGTGCGCTCGCGCAGTTGCGGGTGGACCTGCATGAAGTTCGCGTACTCCAAGCCGTCAAACAACATCCTGTTGTAGATATCGTCGGTGATGATCCAGGTGTCCGGGTACTTCACCAGCACATCGGCCAACGCCACGATTTCATCGCGGGTATAGACCATGCCGGTGGGGTTGGACGGGTTATTGAACAGAAAAACCTTCGGCTTCTTTGCCAAGGCCGTGTCCAATTGTGCTGGCGTCACTTTGTAATCCTGCGAAGCCGGGCAAGCCAGCAAATCGACCTTGGCATTCACGATTTCCGCGATGTCCATGTAGCTGGTCCAGTACGGCGTGGGGAAGACGATGGTGTCGCCTTCGTCCAACAGCGCCTCGGCCAGGTTGTAGATCACGTGCTTGGCGCCAATACCGGTGGAGCAATTGGCACGGCCATAGCCGCTCAGGCCCAACGCTTCCATATGTGCGATAAACGCATCCAGCAATGCATCGGTGCCGCGGTTGCTACCGTACTGACCGCTGTCTTTGGCCAGTGCTTCGCGCGCAGCGGCATAGACATGCTCACCGGGCAGGAAGTTGGGAACGCCAATGGAGAAACTGATGATGTCGCGGCCTTCGGCCTTCAGGCGCTTGGCTTTTTCGGCAACTTGCATGATGACGCTGGGCTTGGCGCGACCAACACGCCGGGCGAGCTGAGGCATCGTGGGGGACCTCGTTGAGGGGCCGCTTATCTGCGGCCGGGACTTTAGATAAAGCCTTCCAATTCTAGCATGCTGTCCTGCAACAGCCTTGCCGCCGCGCAAGCCAATTCCGCAAACCAATCTCACCCACGATGGAGGCAAACGTCCCCCATCAGTGGGTGATGATGGGCCGGATCAAGCGGCCAGAATCTTGTTCCACTCCGCCACGCGGTCGGCCTTGGCGGCCAACGCGGCTTCGGCATTGCCTTCGATCTTGATCGACTTGATCTTGTCGCCTTGCTTGACCGCATCCACCACGTCCATGCCCTCGGTCACCTTGCCAAACACGGTGTGCTTGCCGTCCAGCCAGCCGCAGGGCACGTGGGTGATGAAGAACTGACTGCCGTTGGTGCTGGGGCCGGCATTGGCCATCGACAACACACCGCGCTCATGGCCCAGCCCGTTGCTGGTTTCATCCTCGAAACGGTAGCCGGGGCCGCCACGGCCACTGCCTTCCGGGCAGCCGCCCTGCACCATGAAATCATTGATGACACGGTGGAAATTCAGTCCGTCATAGAAGCCGCGCTGGGCCAAATTGACGAAATTGGCCACCGTCAGCGGGGCCTTGTCGGCGGCCAGCTCGACCTTGATGGTGCCGCGGTCGGTGTCGAAATTGGCGATCAGACTCATTTTGTTCATCTCCAGATGCCCGGATGGGCGCGTGAACCCGATATAATAGCCGGCTCCCCTCATTTCAACCCGCGCCCTGCCTGCCCATTTGGTAGCGGTGCGGCTTCAACGAGCCCCAAAGCAAATGTCCGTCGAACGCCTCCGCAATATCGCCATCGTCGCCCACGTTGACCATGGCAAGACCACCCTCGTCGACTGCCTGCTGAAGCAGTCCGGCACCCTGAACGAACGCACGGTGCTGGCCGAGCGTGTGATGGACAGCAACGACCAGGAAAAGGAACGCGGCATCACCATTCTGGCCAAGAACACCGCGATCACCTGGCAGGGCAACCGCATCAACATCGTCGATACCCCCGGCCACGCCGACTTCGGCGGCGAAGTCGAGCGCGTGCTGTCGATGGTGGATTCGGTGCTGATTCTGGTCGATGCGATGGACGGCCCGATGCCGCAAACCCGCTTCGTGACCCAGAAAGCCTTTGCGATGGGCTTCAAGCCGATTGTGGTGGTCAACAAAATCGACCGCCCCGGCGCACGCCCGGATTGGGTGATTGATCAGGTGTTTGACTTGTTCGACAAGCTCGGCGCCACCAATGAGCAATTGGACTTCCCGATCGTGTACGCCTCGGCCCTGCACGGCTATGCCAGCTTGGACGATGCGGCGCGCGAAGGCGACATGACCCCGCTGTACGAGGCCATCATGCAGCATGTTCCGGCACCGGATGTGGCGGCCGATGGCCCGTTCCAGATGCGCATTTCGCAGCTGGACTACAACAATTTCGTGGGCGTGATTGGCATCGGCCGCATCCAGCGCGGCACCTTGAAGAAGAACATGCCGGTGACGGTGATCGACCGTGAAGGCAAGAAGCGCCAAGGCAAGGTGCTGCAAGTGCTGGGCTTCATGGGCTTGGAGCGCATCGAACAAGACAGCGCGGAAGCTGGCGATATCGTGGCCATTTCCGGCATTTCCGAGCTGACCATTTCCGACACCGTGTGCGCCATTGATGCACCGGAAGCGCTGCCCGCGCTGACCGTGGACGAACCCACCATCTCGATGACCTTCCAGGTCAATAACTCGCCGTTCGCTGGCAGCAAAGACCTGTCGGGTGGCAAGTTCCTGACCAGCCGCCAGCTGAAAGACCGGCTGGAGCGCGAGACCGTGCACAACGTGGCGCTTAAGGTCGAGCAATTGGAAGATGCCGACAAGTTCCTGGTCAGCGGCCGCGGCGAATTGCACCTGTCGGTGCTGATCGAAAACATGCGCCGCGAAGGCTTCGAGTTGGCGGTATCGCGTCCGGAAGTCATCATCAAGGAAATCGATGGCCAACTGATGGAACCCATCGAGCAATTGGTGGTGGACGTGGAAGAAGTGCATCAGGGCGGCGTGATGGAAAAGCTGGGTACCCGCAAGGCCCAATTGAAGAACATGGAGCCCGACGGCAAGGGTCGCGTGCGCCTCGACTATGAAATCCCGGCGCGCGGCCTGATCGGCTTCCAGAACGAATTCAAGACCCTGACCCAAGGTTCCGGCCTGCTGTTCCATGTGTTTGACCACTACGGCCCGAAGGAAACCGGCCCGATTGCCAAGCGCCTGAACGGGGTGATGATCGCCAATGCACCGGGTGCTACCCCGGCCTATTCGCTGGGCCCGCTGCAAGAGCGCGGCAAGTTGTTCGCTGCCGAAGGCGATCAGGTGTATGAAGGCCAGTTGGTCGGCATCCACAGCAAGGACAATGACTTGACCGTCAATGCAATCAAGACCAAGCCGCTGACCAATATGCGCGCCTCCGGCAAGGACGATGCCATCCAGCTGACTCCTGCCACCAAGTTCACCTTGGAACAGGCACTGGACTTCATCGACGACGATGAGTTGGTGGAAATCACCCCCAAGGAAATCCGTCTGCGCAAGAAGCACCTGACCGAGAACGACCGCAAGCGCGCCAGCCGCTCTGCGTGAGCCCGTGTGTGCCCGGTGGCGTGTTGGTCGGCTTGATCTGGCGCCGACCTGCCCCCATTGTCTGCGCACCATATCCGCGTGCGCAGGCATGAGCCCGGCATGAGTCAACCGCATCACTACAACCCGGATCCGCACGCGCATCCGGGGTTGCACATCATCGCGCTGGTCGAGGCCGTGAAGGGCGCACTGGCACTGCTGGCCGCCAGTGGCTTGGAATTGATCGGCCCGGCCCCACTGCAACGCTGGGTGCACGAACTGATTGTCCGCTTCCAACTTGATCCACATCACGGCGTCATCGCCTGGCTGATCGGTGCCATCAACCCCGGCGGGATCCATCTGGCAGCGCTGATCGCCGCGCTGTACGGGATCATGCACTTGCTTGAAGGCTGGGGCCTGTGGCGGGCGAAAGCGTGGGCCTCATGGCTGGGCTGTGTGACGGTTTCGCTCTACCTTCCGTTTGATGTGTTTGCACTGTTCAAACATCCCGGCTGGCTCTCGCTGGTGGTGGTGGCGATCAATGTGGCGGTGCTGTGGGTACTGGCGCGCGACTTGCTCAAGCGTCGCCGCTGACGCATCCCGCATCGCCCTGCATTTGCACACCACACGCGAGCCGGGGCAGACTTGCCCATCGCCTTTGGGAGTTGCTCGATGCGTTACCTACCACTTGCCCTTGCTGTTACCGTGCTATTAAGTGCCTGTCAGCCGGATACCCGATCCCCGGCAACTTCGAACATGACAACTGCAGCCAGCACGCTGCCCGCATCGGCACTCGAAGAGGCCACCGTACTCGACCTGCAACGCAAGATGAGTGCAGGTACATTGACCAGCCATGCGCTGGTGCAAGCCTATCTGGATCGCATCGAGGCAATTGATTCTGCAGGCCCCCACCTCAATGCCGTAATCGAACGCAACCCCGATGCCTTGAAAGAGGCCGACCGCTTGGATGGCGAGCGCAAAGCAGGCAAAGTGCGCGGCCCGCTGCATGGCATTCCGGTATTGCTGAAAGACAATATCGACGCCTTCCCGATGGTCAATTCCGCGGGCTCGCTGGCACTGGCCAATCATCACCCCAAAAACGATGCCTATTTGGTGCGCAAATTGCGTGCGGCAGGCGCGGTGATTCTTGGCAAAACCAACCTGTCGGAATGGGCCAATTTCCGCTCCACCCATTCCAGTTCCGGCTGGAGCGGGCGCGGCGGGCAAACCAAAAACCCTTACGTACTCGATCGTAGCCCTTGCGGCTCCAGTGCCGGCACCGGCAGTGCGATTGCCGCCAATTTGGCCACGGTGGGTATTGGCACGGAAACCGACGGCAGCATCATTTGCCCTGCCGCAGTGGCCGGTCTGGTGGGCATCAAACCCACGGTGGGGTTGATAAGCCGTGACGGCATCATCCCGATTTCCTTCTCGCAAGACACCGCCGGCCCGATGACACGTAGCGTGGCGGATGCTGCGGCACTATTGACGGCACTCGATGGGCCCGACACCAGCGATGCGGCCTCCAATGAGCGCCCCACGCGGGCTCCAATTGATTACATCAGCCATTTGAACGCGGAAGCCCTGAAGGGTGCACGCATTGGTGTCGTGCGTAAACTGATGGGCTTTGAGCCCGCCACCGATGCGGTGATGGAGCAGGCAATTGCCGCTCTCAAAGCCGCAGGTGCGACTGTGGTGGATGCACAGATTCCGACACTTGGGCAATGGGATGATGCCGAATCTGAGGTGTTGAAATACGAGTTCAAACCTGGGCTCAACACCTATTTGGCGCGCAACGCCACACCTATCCACTCGCTTGCTGAACTGATTGCCTACAACCAGCAACACGCCAACACCGAGATGCCACATTTTGCGCAAGAGTTATTCGAGCAATCGCAGGCCAAAGGCGCACTGAACGAAACCGCATACATCAATGCCCGCGATAAAACCCGGCGCTTGGCAGGCCCAGAAGGCATTGATGCAGCCCTGAAAGCACAACAGCTGGATGCTTTGGTCGCCCCCGCGATGACCACTGCCTGGCCCATCGACCTGGCCCATGGTGACAAGTTCATCGGTGCGGGTTACGGCCCCGCCGCGGCCGCACGCTACCCCAGCCTGACCGTGCCGATGGGCCAAGTGCAGGGCCTGCCAGTCGGTATCGTTTTCATGGGTACCGCGTGGAGCGAGCCGCGCTTGATCGAACTGGGGTATGCGTTCGAACAAGCCACGCATGCGCGCAAGCCGCCGCAGTTTCTGCCTACCGTTGCGCAACCCGCCCGCAACTGATCGTGGGCGGTTGGATCAAGCCGCAATCGCACCGCGCTTTTTCACGATCAACATCGCAATCTCCAGCGCCTGCTCGTAGTTCAGGCGCGGATCCACGGTGGTGCGATATGCACGCTGCAAATCCAGCTCGGTCAAATCGCGCGCGCCGCCCAAGCATTCGGTGACATTTTCACCGGTCATTTCCAGATGCACACCGCCCAGCCGCGTTCCGGCGGCTTCATGGATATCGAAGGCCTGCTCGATTTCGCCACGAATATTTTCAAACCGCCGCGTCTTGTAGCCATTGCTGGTGGACTCGGTATTGCCGTGCATCGCATCACAAATCCATAGCACCCGGCGCCCCTCGCGCTTCACCGCATCCAGCAGCGTCGGCAGCTTGGTGGCGATGTGCTCCGCACCCATGCGGTGGATCAGGCCCAGCCGGCCTGGTTCATCGTGCGGGTTCAAGACATCGATCACCCGCAGCAACTGATCGGGGGTGACGGATGGCCCCACCTTCACCGCCACAGGGTTGCTGATGCCGCGGAAATATTCGATATGCGCCCCGTCCAGCGCGGCGGTACGCATACCGATCCACGGGAAATGGGTGGACAGATTGAACCAGCCATCTGCACGCGGCACCCGCCGCGTCTGCGCTTCTTCGTAAGGCAACAGCAACGCTTCGTGCGAGGTGTAAAAATCCACCCGGCTCAGGCTCTGCATCTTGCGCCCTGCCAGTGTTTCCATGAAGCGCACGGCATCACCGATGCCGGCCACCATGTTTTGGTACTCGGCGGCATGCGGCGACTGGCCCACCCAGCCCAAGCCCCAATATTCGGGGTGATGCAAGTCGGCGAAGCCGCCATCAATCAGCGAACGCACGAAGTTCATCGTCATCGCCGAGCGCGCATGCGCCTTGATCATACGGCGCGGATCCGGCACCCGCGCCTGCGCGGTGAAGTCCGGACCATTGACGATATCGCCGCGATAACTGGGCAAGGTAACGCCGTCGCGGGTCTCACTATCGGCCGAACGCGGCTTGGCGTACTGACCGGCAAACCGGCCCACCCGCACCACCGGCACCTTCAACCCATGCACCAACACCAAACTCATCTGCAACAGCACCTTGAGCCGGTTGGTGATCACTTCAGAATTGCATTCGGCAAACGTTTCCGCGCAATCGCCGCCTTGCAACAAAAAGCGCTTGCCTTCCTGCGCCTCGGCCAATTGCTGTTTAAGCGCAAGGATTTCGCGTGAGGTCACCAGTGGCGGTAGCGAACGCAGCTCTTCCTGTGCAGCCGACAGCGCAGCCGAATCCGGATAGGTGGGCAGTTGTAGCGCAGGGCGATCCCGCCAGCTAGCGGGTGACCATGAATCTTTCGCGCTAGTGACGGATGAAGGAGTGAAGGGCGCTACGACGGCTTGAACACTGGACATGGACGGGCTGCTGGTTTGTGTTGCATCGCATCATCTCGCCTCGAGCCACGCCCTGCAACCGTTACTTGCGGAACAGATAGACATGACGCGCCTTGAAACCGGCATATAGCCCGCCAAGCCCCAAGCCTGCAAACCACAATAACGCCCACATCGGCATCGAAAGCCCAAGGAATTGCCAATCGATATTGCTGCAATCACCAGTCGCTTGCAGCACGCGCTTGGCCGCACCCAACCACGAATATTGTTCGACGATAAAGTTCAGGCCAGGCCCACAGCTGGGCATTGGCGGCGGGTACAACTGCACCCAGCTATGCCGGCCGGCGTAGCCCACACCCACCGATGCAGCCAGCAATGCTGTGATTCCCCACGCTTTGCGGCCAGCGGTCGAACGCGGCGCATGCAGGCCACCCAGCAGGAATACCAAACCCAGCACCACAAAACAAATGCGCTGAAAAATACAAAATGGGCAGGGCTGAATGCCCAATTGAAATTGTACAAAAAGCGCATAGCCAAGCAGGGCCGCGCAACAGGCAAAGCCAAACAGGAATTGCGCACGGAACGGCCAAGCGAACGGATTCATGCATATACCTTGCGGGGGGCTTTCCAATTATGCGGCAAACCGCCCAAAACGAAAAACCCCGGCAATGCCGGGGTCTTTCAGACGGTCTGCAGCGCTTTCCGCTTATTCAGCGGCTTGCGGACGATCCACCAACTCAACGTAGGCCATCGGCGCATTGTCACCCGCGCGGAAGCCGCACTTGAGGATACGCAGATAGCCACCCGGACGCTGCGCATAACGCGGGCCGAGCACGGTGAACAACGTACCCACGGCCTCCTTGTCGCGCAGACGTGCAAACGCAAGGCGGCGATTGGCCACGCCATCGACCTTGGCCAAGGTGATCAGCGGCTCGGCGACACGGCGCAATTCCTTGGCCTTCGGCAGAGTGGTGCGGATGAGTTCGTTCTTGATCAGCGAAGCCGCCATGTTCTGGAACATCGCGCCACGATGGGCGCTGGTGCGGCTGAATTTACGACCGGATTTCTGGTGACGCATGGGAATGTTTCCTTAGGTAAAGAGTGCAACTATTGAAGATCGCTGTCACCGTCCTGGCGTTGTGCTCTATGGCGAGCAAATGGACTGCGGTTGGTCCGTACCGGCATCCCTTGCCGGTGCTGCCGCGAACGTGGGTTCGTCGGCGTTGTTGCTACTTTCGAGAAGATCTCAAACAGAGCGAGCCCGGCGGCTCGCGCCGCGATTGCCCCCCCTGGCCCTCGCGCATAGCGCTCGGGCGTTCATCGCCGCGCGAACTGCCGTCAAGGCAGTTCGCAAATGTGGCGACTCACCCCAGCATGCCGTGTGCGGCGGCACCGGCTGGCGGCCAGTTTTCCAACTTCATGCCCAGCGACAAACCGCGCTGTGCCAGCACTTCCTTGATCTCAGTGAGCGACTTCTTGCCCAGATTCGGGGTCTTGAGCAATTCCACTTCGGTCTTCTGGATCAGATCACCGATGTAGTAGATGCTCTCGGCCTTCAGGCAATTGGCCGAACGCACGGTCAATTCAAGGTCGTCGATCGGGCGCAGCAACAGAGGATCAACACCGGCGGTAGCGGCTTGCTTGGCGCCACGCTCGCGATGGGTGAAATCACCGAACACCGACAGCTGGTCGCTAAGGATATCGGCCGCAGTGCGCACCGCTTCCTCGGCATCAATGGTGCCATCGGTTTCAATGTCCAGCACCAACTTGTCCAAGTCGGTACGCTGCTCAACGCGTGCGGCTTCCACCGCATACGCCACGCGGCGCACCGGCGAGAACGACGCATCCAGCATCAAACGGCCGATGGTGCGGGCCTCTTCATCCGGGCGACGACGTGCTGCGGCCGGCTGATAGCCAAAACCACGCGAGATCGTCAGGCGCATGTTCAGCGCGACATCTTTGGTCAAGGTTGCAATCACATGATCGGGGTTCAGCACCTCGACGTTGTGCGTGGTCTTGATATCGCCTGCGGTGACAACACCCGGACCCTGCTTCTTCAGCTCGAGGGTGTCGGTGTCGCCGTTGTGCATGCGAAGGGCAACGTCCTTGAGGTTCAACAACACTTCAAGCACATCTTCCTGCAAACCTTCGACCGTGGTGTATTCATGCAGCACGCCGTCGATTTCGACTTCGGTAATTGCGAAGCCAGGAATCGAAGACAGCAGCACGCGACGCAGGGCATTGCCCAGCGTATGGCCGTAACCGCGCTCTAATGGCTCGATCACGACTTTGGCGCGATGGTCGGTAATGCGCTCGATCTGCGGCCCGCGCGGGCGCAGGACTTGGGTGGCGGTAACCGTCATTCGTGGTGTCTCCTGCAGACCAGCGCGCTCGGCGCTGGTCGGTGGCAATGGCTTACTTCGAGTACAGCTCGACGATCAGCGCTTCGTTGATGTCGCTGGGCAGATCGGCACGATCCGGCACAGCCTTGAACACGCCTGCAAACTTGGCCGAATCCACTTCGACCCAAGACGGCGACAAGTTCATCTGCTCGGCAACGGTCAGCGATTCCTTGACGCGCATTTGCTTCTGCGCCTTCTCGGACAGCGCAATCGCGTCACCCGCCTTGACGGCGTAGGACGGCAGATTGACTGGCTTGCCATTGACGGTGACGCCACGATGGCTGACCAGTTGGCGTGCGGCCGGCCGGGTGACGGCAAAACCCATGCGGTAGATGACGTTATCCAGACGGGTTTCCAGCATCTGCAGGAGGTTCTCGCCGGTATTGCCCTTCTTGGTCGCGGCTTTCTTGTAGTAGTTGCGGAACTGGCGCTCCAGCAAGCCATAGATACGCTTGACCTTCTGCTTTTCACGCAGCTGGGTGGCGTAGTCGGACAGCTTGCCCTTGCGGGCAGTAGCGCCGTGCTGGCCGGGCTTTTGCTCCAGCTTGCATTTGGAATCGAGCGCGCGCGCCGGCGACTTCAGCGAGAGGTCGGCGCCTTCGCGACGGGCGAGCTTACAGGTGGGACCGATATAACGAGCCATTTTCTATTGCTCCCGGGCGTCAAACGCGACGCTTCTTCGGCGGACGGCACCCGTTGTGCGGGATAGGCGTCACGTCGATGATGTTGAGGATCTTGTAGCCGACATTGTTCAACGAACGCACGGCTGATTCACGTCCCGGACCTGGGCCCTTGATATGGACTTCCAGCGCCTTGACGCCGTAATCCAACGCAGCCTTGCCAGCCTTCTCGGCGGCAACCTGGGCGGCGAACGGCGTGGACTTGCGTGAGCCGCGGAAACCCGCGCCACCCGAAGTTGCCCAGCTCAGTGCATTGCCCTGGCGGTCGGTGATGGTGATGATGGTGTTGTTGAAGGACGCGTGCACGTGGGCAATGCCGTCGGTGACGACGCGCTTGATCTTCTTCTTTGTTTTCGCAGCAGCTGGCTTGGCCATAGTCTGGATTCCTTACTTCTTGATGGCCTTGCGCGGACCCTTGCGGGTGCGTGCGTTGGTACGGGTGCGCTGGCCACGCAGGGGCAGGCCGCGACGATGACGCAGGCCGCGATAGCAGCCCAGATCCATCAGACGCTTGATCGCCATACCCACTTCACGACGCAGGTCACCTTCGACCACGAATTTGCCGACTTCGGCGCGCAGGCGCTCCACTTCCGGCTCCGATAACTCACGAATCTTGGTCGACGACTTCACGCCAGCCGATTCACATACCTGCTTGGAACGAGTACGACCGATGCCGTAAATGCTCTGCAGCCCGACCCAGACATGCTTCTGGGCAGGCAAATTGACGCCTGCAATACGCGCCATAAGGCGATCTCCGAATATACGAATTGACGTCAAGCCAAAGCAGCCCGACGCAGGGAACAAGAAATTATATACAACTCCCGAGTAATCTGGAAGCACCACTCCGAAACAGCAGTGATACCCGGCATGGGGAGTGTGCCCATGCTCCGGCGATGGCGGCGAACTGGCAGCACTCAAACTTGCGTCTGAGCCTGCCCGCGCGCTACTCCGGCGCGCGGATCGGTTCGTTGCCACCCACACGCGGGAATGTCGCGTGGGTCGCCCATTTGTCAACTCGGACGTGGGTCGAGTTGACGATTGTCAGGTTGCGCCCAATCCCGCGACGCTTGGGTGCGGAGCCCGGCTCAGCGGGCGCCGCGCCCTTTCAAATTTGCCTTCTTCAGCAGGCTTTCGTACTGATGCGACATCAAATGCGCTTGAATTTGCGCAATGAAGTCCATCACGACCACCACCACGATCAACAGCGAGGTGCCACCGAAGTAGAACGAGGTTCCCAGCTTGGTGCGCATCACTTCCGGCAGCAAGCACACCAGCACCAGATACAACGCACCCGCACCGGTCAAGCGTGTCAACACACCGTCGATGTACTCACCGGTCGCCTTGCCCGGGCGGATACCCGGAATCAGCGCACCCGACTTCTTCAGGTTGTCGGCGGTTTCCTGCGAGTTGAACACCAACGCTGTGTAGAAGAACGCAAAGCCGATGATCAGCGCTGCAAGCAGAATCATATGCAGCGGCTCGCCGGGCGACAACATCTGGCTGACCTTTTGCAGCCACACCGTTGCCGGGTTGCCAGACTGGCCAAACCAGGTCGAGGCGGTGGCCGGGAACATGATAATCGACGATGCGAAGATTGGCGGAATCACGCCCGACATGTTCAGCTTGAGCGGCAAGAACGAACTCTGGTTCTGATAACCACCACGTGCCCCCTGGCGACGGGCGTAATTCACGGTGATGCGGCGTTGACCACTTTCCATGAACACCACAAACCAAGTCACCGCAAGTACGATTGCCAGAATCACAAATACCGTGATCCACTGCATTTCACCGGCATTAGCCTGCTGCAAGGTGTGCAATACAGCACCCGGCAAGCCCGCCACGATACCGGCGAAAATGATCAGCGAAACACCGTTGCCGATGCCACGCTCGGTCACCTGCTCGCCCAACCACATCAGGAACACGGTGCCAGCAGTCAACGAGACCACCGCGGTTAGCACAAATCCAGGCCCCGGGTTGTACACCACCGGCACCCCGGTTCCTGCACCTTGATGTTGCAATGCAATGGCGATACCGGCCGCCTGAAACACGGCCAAGAACACCGAACCGATACGCGAATACTGGGTGATCTTGCGACGCCCGGACTCACCTTCTTTCTGCATTGCCTTCAGGCTGGGCAGAATCTGCACCATCAGCTGCATGACAATGGACGCCGAAATATACGGCATCACGTTCAGCGCAAACAAACTGAACCGCGAAAGCGCACCACCGGAGAACATGTTGAACATGTCCACCACGGTGCCCTTTTGCGAATTCATCAGCGACAGCATCGCCTCGGGATTAACGCCCGGCACCGGGATGTAGCACCCGATGCGATAGACGATCAATGCGCCGATGACGAACATCAGGCGCGAACGAAGTTCAGTGAACTTGCCCGCGCCCATCAGGCCCGACATTGCATCCGCAGTTCGCGACATGCGCCGATTACTCCGCCAAACTGCCGCCGGCAGCGATGATCGCGGCCTTGGCACCCGCAGTTGCAGCGATTCCCTTCAGGACATACGCCTTGGTGACGTCGCCCTTGGCCACGATCTTCGCGCTTTTGGCGGTATTTGGCACCAGCTTGGCTGCTTGCAGCGCGGCGAAATCCACATCGCCAGCCGGCAGCGAGTCCAGCTTGTACAGCAGCACTTCCGCGCAATCCAGCGCCAGCTTCGAATGGAAGCCAATCTTGGGCAAGCGACGCTGCATGGGCGACTGACCGCCTTCGAAGCCGGCCTTGATCTTGCCCTTGCCGGAACGTGCGAACGAACCCTTGTGGCCGCGACCGCAGGTCTTGCCCAAGCCGGAGCCAATACCGCGACCGACGCGCTTGGGAACCTGACGTGCACCCTCAGCGGGGCTCAAAGTATTCATCTTCATGGAATCAATCCTCAACCTTGACCAGGTAGTGCAGCTGAGAGATCAGACCACGCACTTGCGGGCTATCCTTCAACACACGCACGCTGTTGACCTTACCGAGACCCAACGCCTTCACCGACAAACGGTGGCGCGACTGTGTGCCACGCAGGCCCTTGACCAAACGAACCGTGACGGTCTTGACTTCATTAGACATGGTTCAGATCCTCCACCTTCTTGCCGCGCTTGGCCGCGATCTTGGCCGGCGAATGCATCGCTTCCAGACCCTTGACCGTCGCACGCACCAGATTGATCGGGTTGCGCGAACCTACTGCCTTGGCCAGCACGTTCTTCACGCCCACGGCTTCCAGCACCGCACGCATCGCACCACCGGCGATCACGCCCGTACCTTCCGAGGCCGGCTGCATGAACACGCGTGCCGCGCCGTGGCCGGCCTTCACTGCGTGATGCAGGGTGCCGCCATTAAGCTGCACAACCTTCATATTCTTGCGGGCACCTTCCATCGACTTCTGGATGGCCACCGGCACTTCGCGGGCCTTGCCATACCCGAAGCCGACCTTGCCTGCTCCATCACCCACCACCGTCAATGCGGTAAAGGTGAATTGACGACCGCCCTTGACCGTCTTGCTGACACGGTTGACCGCGACCAGCTTTTCAATCATGCCGTCATCGACTTTTTCCTCGCGGGGACCGCGATCGCGGCCGCGGGATTCGCGTTGCTCTGCCATATCAATATCTCGATAGTAATTAAGAGGATTTGCGGCGTGGCCGCTTATAGTTGTGATGTACGGCGGTTACACCATTGCAGCTGCAATCAGCTGCAATGCCCGATGCCAGTCGCATCGACGACAAGGCATGGGGCCCAAGCCACATGCCTTCAATACTCAGAACTGCAGACCACCCTCACGCGCAGCTTCGGCCAACACTTTGATGCGACCGTGATAGCGGTAACCTGAACGGTCAAATGCGATTTTTTCGATACCGGCCGCCTTGGCGCGCTCGGCAATCAACTGACCCACTTTGGCTGCGGCGTCCTTGTTCTTGCCACTGGTCAGACCAGCCTTGACATCGGACTGAACAGTCGAAGCCGATGCCAACACTTTGGCACCGTCGGCGGTGAACAGCTGCGCGTACAAATGCTGACCGGTACGCAGCACCGACAGGCGCGGCACACCGAGTTCGCGGATGTGTGCGCGGGTCGACTTGGCACGACGCAGACGAGCGATTTTCTTTTCCATGGTTCTCTTCTCCGAAAGCTGAAAGCTTGGCGTTTCCAAAAAAGTCCGCACAGTGCCGTGCGGGCTTTTGCGCAGGATTCGCGATTAGGCCTTCTTGGCTTCCTTGCGGATGATGGTTTCGTCGGAATACTTCACGCCCTTGCCCTTGTAGGGCTCCGGCGGGCGGTAACCGCGAATCTTGGCTGCCACTTCACCGACCAACTGCTTGTCGGCGCCGGCCACCAGAATTTCGGTCTGGGTCGGCGTGGTGATGGTGATGCCCTCTGGCGCTGCGTACACCACCGGATGCGAGAACCCCAACGACAGGCTCAGATCCTTGCCCTGCATGGCAGCACGGTAACCCACACCAACCAGCTCAAGCTTGCGCTCGAAACCGGTACTGACGCCGTGCACCATGTTGGCAACAATGGCGCGCAGGGTACCGGTCAACGGCACCAGCGAGGCATCATTGGGCAACAGCAATGCATTGCCATCTTCAATCTTGATTTCGATACCGGCGGGCTTGGCGATACTCAAGGTAGCCTTCGGGCCCTTGACGCTGATCGCATCCGACTGAACGTTGAGTTCGACACCCTTGGCAAGGGCAACCGGCTTCTTGGCAACTCGGGACATGTGCGTTACTCCCTTAAGCCACGATGCACAAGACTTCACCACCGACACCCAGCTGGCGTGCCTGCGCGTCGGTCATGATGCCTTTGGAGGTGGAGATAATCGAAATACCAAGGCCGGCGAGCACCTTCGGCAATTCATCCTTGCCACGGTACTGACGCAAACCCGAGCGCGACACGCGCTTGATGGTTTCGATAACCGGCTTGCCCTCGAAATACTTCAAGGCAATTTCCAGCTCGGCCTTGGCGCCGTTCTGGGTGACGCGAGCGTCAGCGATGTAGCCTTCGTCCTTGAGGACTTTGGCAATTGCAACCTTGATCTTGGAGGACGGCATTCTTACCGCCTGCTTGCCAACTGCGGCCGCATTTTTCATGCGCACCAGCATGTCGGCGATGGGATCAGTCATGCTCATGTAGATTCACCTGATGAGTAGCACCGATATCCGCTTTCGCGAAAATCTGTCGGATTGTGGACGCTGTGACCTTGAAAAGTCGCAACGCTGTTGCGGCACCAGCCCCGCATCGCTGCGAGGCTGATCTGCCAATCCCCGCCAACGAATCGACAGGAAGCCGCGAAGTATAGCAGGTTTTTACCAGCTTGCCTTACGCAAGCCCGGCACGTCGCCACGCATGGTGGCTTGACGCAGGGCGTTGCGACCCAGGCCGAACTTGCTGTACACGGCGCGTGGACGGCCAGTCAACACGCAACGGGTGGTTTGACGCGAAGGTGAGGAGTCACGCGGCAGCTTTTGCAGCTTGGTTGCGGCCGCCATCTTGTCCTCATAGGACGCGTCCTGGCTGGAGATGATCTTCTTCAGCGCTTCGCGCTTGCCAGCGTGCTGCTTGGCCAGCTTGGCGCGCTTGGTCTCGCGGTTGATCATGGAAGTCTTGGCCATGACGTGTCCTTAGTTGCGGAACGGGAAGCGGAAGGCTTCGAGCAGGGCCTTGGCCTCTGCGTCGGTCTTCGCTGTGGTGGTGATGGCGATATCCATGCCGCGCATTGCGTCAACGGCATCGAAATCGATTTCCGGGAAGATGATCTGTTCTTTCACACCCATGTTGTAATTACCACGGCCATCGAAGGAACGCCCCGACACCCCGCGAAAGTCACGCACGCGTGGCAGCGAGATATTGATCAGGCGATCCAGGAACTCGAACATCTGGGCACGGCGCAAGGTGACCTTGCAACCGATCGGCCAGCCGTCACGAATCTTGAACGATGCTACCGAAACGCGCGACTTGGTGATCACCGGCTTTTGGCCGGAAATCTTGGTCATGTCGGCAACTGCGTTCTCCAGCACCTTCTTGTTGGTGGCTGCCTCGCCCACGCCCATGTTCAGCGTGACCTTGACCAGCTTGGGAACCTGCATCGGATTGGTGTAACCGAATTGCTGCATCAGCTTCGGCACCACTTCTTCCTTGTAGAACTTTTCGAGACGAGTGGTCATTTAGATAGCCTCACCGCTGGAGCGGAACACGCGGATGCGCTTTCCATTCTCGAGCACCTTGGTGGCAACGCGCTCGCCCTTGCCCGTTACCGGGTTGAGCAGCATCACGTTGGAAATATGGATCGACGCTTCACGCTGCACAATGCCACCAGCCTGACCGGCCTGCGGATTGGGCTTGGTGTGGCGCTTGACCAAGTTCAGATTGGAAACGAAGACGCGCTCGCCATCGACGCGCAGCACTTCGCCAGTCTGACCCTTGATGGTCTTGTTGCCGGTGGTGACGACGACTTGGTCGCCCTTTTTGATACGGTTCATGTGATTAGTCCTCTACGCTCACAGCACTTCGGGGGCGAGCGAAACGATCTTCATGAACTTCTCGGTACGCAGCTCGCGCGTGACCGGCCCGAAGATGCGGGTGCCGATCGGCTCCTGCTTGTTGTTCAACAACACGGCGGCGTTACCATCGAAGCGGATCAACGAACCGTCGGCGCGGCGCACACCCTTGCGGGTACGCACAACCACGGCGTCGTACACATCGCCCTTCTTCACCTTGCCGCGTGGAATCGCTTCCTTCACCGACACTTTGATGATGTCGCCGATGCCTGCATAACGGCGCTTGGAACCACCCAGCACCTTGATGCACATCAGTTCCTTGGCACCCGAGTTGTCGGCAACGTCGAGAAAGCTCTGCATCTGGATCATGGCTATCTCTCCTGCTTACTCGGCGGAACGGGTGAGGATTTCCACCACCCGCCAGTTCTTGGTCTTGGACATCGGTGCGCATTCGGCCACACGCACCACATCACCTTCATTACAGGCATTGTTGGCATCGTGGGCATGCAGCTTGGTCGAGCGACGGATGTACTTGCCGTACAGCGCGTGCTTGACCTGGCGCTCAACGAGCACCGTCACGGTCTTGTCCATCTTGTTGCTGACCACGCGGCCTTCAACCGTGTGCAGCTTCTTGGTTTGTTCGGTCATGACGCCCGTTCCTTAGTTCTGCTGGCCAAGCAGCGTGTTGACGCGAGCAATCTCGCGGCGCACGCGGCGGGGCTCATTGGCCTTGGACGGAGGCAGTTGGCCCGTGGCCTTCTGCATCCGCAGCGCAAAGCGCTCTTTCTGCAGTTCGACCAGATGGGCCTTCAGTTCGTCCGCCGACTTTTGACGCAATTGCTTGAGTTCCATCAGCGCACCGTCCGAGTCACAAAAGTGGTGGTGACCGAAAGCTTGGCCGAGGCCAAACGGAACGCTTCGCGTGCCACGTCCTCGGTGACGCCTTCGATTTCATAGATCATGCGGCCCGGCTGGATCTGAGCGACCCAGTACTCCACATTACCCTTACCGGAGCCCATGCGGACTTCGATTGGCTTTTTGGTGATCGGTTTATCGGGGAATACGCGGATCCACATCTTGCCGCCACGCTTGACGTAACGGCTGATGGAACGACGCGCAGCCTCGATCTGGCGAGCAGTCAGCTGGCCGTGGGCAGTTGCCTTCAGGCCGAACTCGCCGAAGCTGACAGCATTACCGCTCCAGCTCAGGCCTTCATTACGGCCTTTATGGACTTTGCGATATTTGGTTCGCTTAGGTTGCAACATGGTTTAGTCCCTCGCTTCGCCGCGCTCGGCGCGGTCACCACGGTCGCGGCGCGGGCCGCGCGGGCGTTCACGATCACCGCGGTCACCACGCGGTGCCGGGCTGTCGTCCTGCTTTTCCTGACCCACTTGGCTGAAATCAAAGATTTCACCCTTGTAGACCCACACTTTGATACCGATGATGCCGTAGGTGGTCTTCGCTTCGGCAAAGCCGTAGTCGATGTCGGCACGCAGAGTATGCAGCGGCACGCGGCCTTCCCGGTACCACTCGGAACGGGCGATTTCTGCGCCGTTCAAGCGACCACCGACATTGACCTTGATACCCAATGCTCCCAGACGCATCGCATTGCCCACCGCACGCTTCATGGCGCGGCGGAACATGATGCGGCGCTCCAACTGCTGCGCAATCGACTCGGCCACCAGCTGCGCGTCGAGTTCCGGCTTGCGCACTTCGGTGACGTTGATATGCGCCGGCACGCCGAGCACATCCGACACCTCTTTACGCAGCTTCTCGATGTCCTCACCACGCTTGCCGATCACCACGCCCGGACGGGCGGTATGAATGGTCACGCGGGCGTTATTTGCCGGACGCTCGATCAGGATCTTGCTGATACCGGCCTGGGCCAGCTTCTTGCGCAGCATGTCGCGGACCTTGAGGTCGCCCGACAGATATTCGGCGAATTGCTTCTTGCCGGCGTACCACTTGGAGTTCCAGTCTTTGGCGATGCCCAAGCGGATGCCGATAGGATTGACTTTGTGACCCATGATTAGTTGCCCTCGCCCACGACCACGGTGATGTGGCTGGTGCGCTTGGTGATGCGCGTGCCACGACCCTTCGCTCGCGCCATGAAGCGCTTCAGCGAGGGACCTTCATCGACCATGATGGTCTTGACTTTCAACAAATCGGCATCAGCGCCGTTGTTGTTTTCGGCATTGGAAGCAGCAGAGAACACGACCTTGTAGACCATGACTGCGGCTTTCTTGTCCGAGAACTTCAACAGATCCAATGCACGGGCAACCGGCAGGCCACGCACCTGATCAGCGACCAAACGGACCTTTTGGGCGGAGATGCGCGCACTGCGCAGGATGGCTTTCGCTTCCATAGTCATCTCCTTACTTCCCACCCTTCTTGTCGCCGCCATGCCCCTTGAACGTACGGGTCACGGCAAACTCGCCAAGCTTGTGGCCAATCATGTTCTCGTTGATCATTACCGGAACATGGCTCTTGCCGTTATGCACAGCAATGGTGACGCCAATCATTTCCGGCAGAATCGTGGAGCGGCGCGACCAGGTCTTGATCGGCCTCTTGCTGCTACCCGCGGCCTCCACCTTCTTTTGCAGGTGGTGGTCGATGAACGGGCCTTTTTTAAGTGAACGTGCCATTGCCAATTAGCTCCTGCGATCGCGCACGATGAACTGTTGAGTGCGCTTGTTATGGCGCGTCTTGTACCCCTTGGTGGGTACACCCCACGGGGTGACCGGATGCGGATTACCCTGGCCAGCCTTGGCTTCACCACCGCCGTGCGGGTGATCCACCGGGTTCATGGCGGCACCGCGCACGGTCGGCTTGACGCCGCGCCAGCGTGCTGCACCCGCTTTACCCAGCTTCTCCAGCGTATGCTCATCGTTACCGACTTCGCCGATGGTCGCGCGGCATTCCGCCGGCACACGACGCATTTCACCCGAACGCAGACGCAAGGTGGCGTACACGCCCTCACGTGCAACCAGCTGGACGCCGGCACCTGCAGCACGCGCAATCTGCGCGCCCTTGCCGGGCTTCATTTCGATGCAATGCACGGTGGAACCGACCGGGATATTGCGCAGCGGCAAAGTGTTGCCCGCCTTGATCGGCGCATCACGACCTGCGATCACCTGATCGCCCGCCTTCAAGCCCTTGGGGGCGATGATGTAGCGGCGTTCGCCGTCGGCATAGCACAACAAGGCGATATGCGCGGTGCGGTTGGGATCGTATTCGATGCGCTCCACACGGGCCGGGATGCCCTCTTTGTCGCGCTTGAAATCGATGATGCGGTAATGCTGCTTATGACCGCCGCCGATATGGCGGGTGGTGATGCGGCCGTGGTGGTTGCGGCCACCACTCTTGCTTTGCTTTTCCAGCAACGCTGCATGCGGTGCGCCTTTGTGCAGCTCGGGCGACACCACGCGAACCGCCGAACGGCGGCCGGGCGAGGTGGGCTTGAATGTCATCAGTGCCATGAATTATTTCCTCAGGCCGACGTGGTCATGACGTCGATCGACTGACCATCGGCCAGCGTGACGTACGCCTTGCGCCAATCGCTGCGGCGACCCTGGCGGAACTTGAAGGTCTTGGACTTGCCCTTCACGTTCACCACGTTCACTGCCTCGACCTTGACGGCGAAGATTTTCTCCACCGCAGCCTTCACATCGGCCTTGGTGGCGGTCTTCGCAATTTCAAAGACGTATTGGTTGGAGACTTCCTGCAGGCGCGCGGTCTTTTCGGACACGCGCGGCGCACGGATTACTTCGTACAGGTTTGCGGCGCTCATGCCAGCCACTCCTCGATCTTCTTCACCGCATCAGTGGTCACCACCACGGTGTCGGCACCGACCAGCGAGACCGGATCCAGACCCTGCACATCACGCACCTGCACATAAGGCAGATTGCGGGCAGACAGGTACAGATTGTCGGTGGCATCTTCGGTCACGATCAGCGGGCGCTGACCCACATTCAAGCCCGCCAGCTTGGCCACCAGACCGGAGGTCTTCGGGGCGTCCACCTCGAACGATTCGACCACAGTGATGCGTCCCTGGCGGTTCAGCTCGGACAGGATGGTCGCGATTGCGGCGCGATACATCTTGCGGTTGACCTTCTGCGCAAAGCTGCGCGGCTTGGCCGCGAAGGTGACGCCGCCGCCGACGAAGATCGGAGCCGTCAACGCGCCATGACGCGCGCCGCCACCCTTTTGCTTCTTCGACTTTTTGGTGGTGCCATTGACTTCCGAACGGGTCTTCTGCGCCTTGGTACCGGCACGACCGGCGTTGCGGTAAGCAACGACCACCTGGTGCACCAGGTCTTCGCTGAAGTCACGGCCGAACACCGCGTCGGACACGGCCAGCTTGCTGGCGCTACCGTTGATATTCAATTCCATGATCAGACTCCCTTGCTCGTCGGGCGCACGATCACATCGCCACCCGGCGCACCCGGCACAGCACCGCGCACGGCAATCAAGCCACGTTCGGCATCGACCTTGACCACCTGCAGACCTTGCGTGGTCTGGGTGACGTGGCCCATATGGCCAGCCATCTTCTTGCCCGGAAACACACGGCCCGGCGTCTGACGCTGACCGATCGAGCCCGGCGAGCGATGCGACAACGAGTTACCGTGGGTAGCATCACCCATGGTGAAGTTCCAACGCTTGATGGTGCCCTGGAAGCCCTTGCCCTTGGTGACACCTTGGACATCGACGACCTGGCCTTCACTGAAGATGTCGGCCTTGATTTCGCCGCCCACTTCATAGCCACCAATCTGGTCAGCCTCCACACGCAACTCCCACAAACCACGACCCGCTTCCACCTTGGCCTTGGCCAAGTGACCGGTCTGCGGCTTGGTCAGCAGCGAGGCGCGCTTCACGCCCGCCGTCACCTGCAACGCCGTGTAACCATCAACCTCAAGGGTCTTGATCTGGGCGATACGGTTCGGAGTTGCTTCAATCAGAGTCACCGGCACGGACTTGCCGTCTTCGGTGAACATGCGGCTCATGCCGGCCTTGCGACCGACGATGCCGAGCGAATACTTCTTCGCGCTCATCAGTGTCGTCCTCAGGTCAGCTTGATCTGCACGTCGACGCCAGCAGCCAGTTCGAGCTTCATCAGCGCGTCCACGGTCTTGTCGTTGGGGTCAACAATGTCAAGCACGCGCTTATGCGTGCGGGTTTCGTACTGGTCGCGCGCGTCTTTATCGACGTGGGGCGAGGTCTGTACGGTGTAACGTTCGATCTTGGTCGGCAGCGGAATCGGGCCGCGCACTTGCGCGCCGGTCCGCTTGGCCGTCTCAACGATCTCGCTGGCCGAACGGTCGATCAGACGATGATCGAACGCCTTCAGCCGGATGCGAATCTTTTGGTCCGCCATGGGAGGAATACCTCATATCTAAAGAGCGACAGGCATGGCGGCTAGGTGCGCCACACCCCGTGAAAACAACGGGTACTGCAGTCAAACAATTACCTCAAAACCAGCGGATCAGGCGATGAACACCCGGCTGCCAGAAGTCAGGATCAATAAACGCGCCGAAAGGCCCCGCCGATATGCTCCGGACATTTCCGGAACGGACGAGGCCTTGCCACGCGACATCTCCCTGTCTGGCGAACACGAGGCGCTTCCTGCACCTCTTTTCGCTACCCTGCAGAAACTCACATTTCCGCAGGGGTCTTGCATTCTAACGGATTTGATCCTTGCTTTGCAAGCAGTTTTTGCAAATCGCCCCAATTCCCCGGCATTCATGCCGGAAGCAAGGCAACGATGGGCGTCCTGCCGCACCGACATCCGCCTTGCGGGACGCGCATGAGGCACGTCCCGCAAGCTCAGGCGGATATCACTTGATGATCTTCGCCACCACGCCGGCGCCGACGGTACGGCCACCTTCGCGGATCGCAAAGCGCAGGCCTTCGTCCATCGCCACCGGGTTGATCAGCGTCACCACCATCTTGATGTTGTCGCCCGGCATCACCATCTCCACGCCTTCCGGCAAGGTGACAGCACCGGTGATGTCGGTGGTGCGGAAGTAGAACTGTGGACGGTAGCCCTTGAAGAACGGGGTATGCCGGCCACCTTCATCCTTGCTCAGCACGTACACCTCGGCTTCAAACTCGGTGTGCGGGGTGATCGAACCCGGCTTGCACAGCACCTGGCCGCGCTCCACGTCGTCACGCTTGGTGCCACGCAGCAGCAGACCCGCGTTGTCGCCCGCCTGACCCTGATCCAGCAACTTGCGGAACATTTCCACGCCGGTCACGGTGGTCTTCTGGGTCGGACGGATACCGACAATTTCGATTTCCTCGCCCACCTTGATCACGCCGCGCTCGATGCGACCGGTCACCACGGTGCCGCGGCCCGAGATCGAGAACACGTCTTCCACCGGCATCAGGAACGGCTTGTCGATCGCACGCTCCGGCTCCGGGATCCAGGTGTCCAGCGCATCCACCAGCTTGATGATCGCCGGCACGCCAATCTCGCTCTGGTCGCCTTCCAGCGCCATGCGCGCAGAACCGGCGATGATCGGGGTGTCGTCGCCCGGGAAGTCGTACTTGCTCAGCAGCTCGCGTACTTCCATTTCCACCAGTTCCAGCAGCTCGGCATCGTCCACCATGTCAGCCTTGTTCAGGAACACGACGATGTACGGCACGCCCACCTGGCGCGACAACAGGATGTGCTCGCGGGTCTGCGGCATCGGGCCATCCGCGGCCGAGCACACCAGAATCGCGCCGTCCATCTGCGCCGCACCGGTGATCATGTTCTTCACATAGTCGGCGTGGCCCGGGCAGTCCACGTGCGCGTAGTGACGGTTCGGGCTTTCGTATTCCACGTGCGCCGTCGAGATCGTGATCCCGCGCGCCTTTTCTTCCGGCGCCGCGTCGATTGCACCGTAGTCCTTGAACTCGCCACCGAAACGCTCTGCGCCCACTTTGGTCAGCGCCGCCGTCAGCGTCGTCTTGCCGTGGTCCACGTGACCGATCGTACCCACGTTCACGTGGGGCTTGGTGCGTTCGAACTTACCCTTTGCCATGTTGATAACTCCAGAAAATTAGTTTGAAAAGTGGTGAGCCTGAGCGCGGGCGGCGTCTCATCTGCGCCCGCAACCAGAGCCTGTATTACGCTTTCTTCATGACCGATTCGGCGATGTTGGTCGGCGCTTCTTCGTAATGGTCAAATTCCATCGAGAAGGTGGCGCGGCCTTGCGACATCGAACGCAGCGAAGTGGCGTAGCCGAACATTTCACCCAACGGGATCATCGCATTGATGATCTTGCCGGACGGACTGTCATCCTGACCTTGCAGCACGCCGCGACGACGGCTGACGTCGCCCATCACGTCACCCAGATAATCTTCCGGGCTGACGATTTCGACCTTCATCACCGGCTCCAGCAACACCGGGCTGGCCTTGCGGAAACCTTCCTTGAACGCCATCGACGCGGCCAACTTGAACGCCATTTCCGACGAGTCGACATCATGGTAGGAACCGAACACCAACTTGACCTTCACACCCACCACCGGATAGCCGGCCAGCGGGCCGCTGGTGATGGTTTCGCGCATACCCTTTTCAACTGCGGGGATGAATTCCTTCGGAATCACGCCGCCGGTGATGTCGTTGATGAACAGGAAATCGTTCTTGACATCCGGGTTCGCCCTGTCTTCCGCCGTCATCGGTGACAACTCGATCACCACGTGACCGTACTGCCCCTTACCACCCGACTGCTTGGCGTGCTTGTAGTCGCTCTTCACATCCGACTTGCGGATGGTTTCGCGGTAGGCCACCTGCGGCTTGCCGACATTGGCCTCGACGTTGAACTCGCGCTTCATGCGATCAACGATGATGTCCAGATGCAGCTCACCCATGCCGGCGATGATGGTCTGCCCGGATTCTTCGTCGGTACGCACGCGGAACGATGGATCCTCCTGCGCCAAACGGCTCAGGGCATTGCCCATCTTTTCTTGGTCGGACTTGGTCTTCGGCTCGACCGCCATCGAAATCACCGGTTCCGGGAAGGTCATGCGCTCCAGCACGATCGGTGCATCCAGCGAGCACAGGGTGTCACCGGTGGTGACATCCTTCAGACCCACGGCAGCGGCGATGTCACCGGCCAGCACTTCCTTGATTTCTTCGCGGTTGTTGGAATGCATCTGCAGCAGACGTCCGATGCGCTCTTTCTTGCCCTTGACCGAGTTCAACACCTGGTCACCCGCATTGAGCATGCCCGAATAGACGCGGAAGAAGGTCAGCGAACCCACGAACGGGTCGGTCATGATCTTGAACGCCAGCGCCGAGAACGGGGCCTTGTCGCTGGACTCACGCGTCATTTCGACGGTTTCGTCATCCACGTCCACACCCTTGATGGCGGGCACGTCAACCGGCGACGGCAGCAGGTTGATCACGCCGTCCAGCATGGCCTGCACGCCCTTGTTCTTGAACGCGGTACCGCAGAACATCGGCACGATTTCGGTCTTCAGGGTGCGCTGGCGCAAACCTTCGACGATTTCGGCTTCGGTCAATTCCCCCTCATTGAGGTACTTGTCCATCAGTTCTTCGGTGGCTTCGGCGGCAGACTCCACCATGAATGCACGCTCTTCATCCGCCTTCGCTTGCAGCTCGGCCGGAATGTCGCGGTATTCGAAGTTCAACCCCTGCGATGCGGTATCCCAATGGATGGCCTTCATCTTCAGCAGATCAATCACGCCTTCGAAGCCATCTTCGGCACCGATCGGCACCTGCATCGGAACCGCGACAGCACCCAGACGCGCCTTCAGCTGGTCGCGCACCTTGTAGAAGTTGGCACCGGTGCGATCCATCTTGTTGACAAACGCGATGCGCGGCACGTGGTACTTGTTGGCCTGGCGCCACACGGTTTCCGACTGCGGCTGCACGCCACCGACCGCGCACAGCACGAACACTGCACCATCGAGCACGCGCAAGCTGCGCTCCACTTCGATGGTGAAGTCCACGTGGCCGGGGGTGTCGATGATGTTGAAGCGGTGTTCCGGCAAGGACTTGTCCATGCCTTTCCAGAACGCGGTGGTAGCAGCAGACTGGATCGTGATACCACGCTCCTGCTCCTGCTCCATCCAGTCCATGGTGGCGGCACCGTCGTGCACTTCACCGATCTTGTGGCTCTTGCCGGTGTAGAACAGGATGCGCTCGGACGTGGTGGTCTTGCCAGCATCAATGTGCGCCATGATGCCGAAATTGCGGTAACGCTCGATGGGAGTGGAACGGGCCACGGGGAGCCTCTCAATAAATTCGGATTTCGGAATGGCCGAATGCCGCCTGTCGGCGGCCTTCGGAGTGGTGCGCCCCGGATGGGGTCGTGTGGCGGCACAACATCAAGTGCGCCGCCACTGGCCCCGCAGGGCCGTCAAACTCACCAGCGGTAGTGTGCAAACGCCTTGTTGGCGTCAGCCATGCGGTGGGTTTCTTCACGCTTCTTGATGGCGCCACCGCGATTTTCGGAGGCGTCCAGCAACTCGCCAGCCAACTTGCGCGGCATCGAGTTTTCACCGCGCTTGCGGGCCGATTCGATCAGCCAGCGCATGGCCAGCGCCATACGACGCGAGGAGCGCACTTCCACCGGCACTTGATAGGTGGCACCGCCGACGCGGCGCGACTTCACTTCGACCGATGGCGACACATTACCCAGTGCTTTTTCGACCAGTTCCAGCGGGTTGGCATTCTTTTCGCCAATCACTTCCATCGCGCCATACACGATTTTCTCGGCAATCGACTTCTTGCCGCTCTGCATGACCATGTTGATGAAGCGGGCGATGGTTTCGCTTCCGTGCTTCGGATCCGGCAGCACCGAACGCTGCGGGGTATTACCTTTACGCGACATATGCTTATTCTCGTAGGGCGGACTTGAGCCGCCGTTTTCTGCGATGGCGGGTCAAAACCCGGCCGACATTACTTCTTCGGACGCTTGGCGCCGTACTTGGAGCGCGCCTGCTTGCGCTTGGCGACACCTGCGGCATCCAACGAACCGCGCACGGTGTGGTAACGCACACCCGGCAGATCCTTGACGCGGCCGCCGCGGATCAGCACCACGCTGTGCTCTTGCAGATTGTGGCCTTCGCCGCCGATGTACGAGATGACCTCGTAACCATTGGTCAGGCGCACCTTGGCCACCTTGCGCAGCGCCGAGTTCGGCTTCTTCGGGGTGGTGGTGTAAACACGGGTGCACACGCCACGGCGCTGCGGGCAGTTAGCCAGCGCAGGCGATGTGCTCTTGTAGGTTTCCGGGCTGCGCGGCTTGCGCACCAGCTGGTTGATCGTTGCCATTTCGGGGCTCAGTAGGTGGGCCGAAGCCCATTTGAAAACGAAAGCCGACCGGATCAGACGCAATCCAGTCGACAAGACGAAAAAGTATAGCCCGCGTCCGACTCTTCAGCCACACGCCGCCATACCGAAAAGTCACGCCGCCCGCACTGCGAGCAACCATGACTTATCTGCGATCCCGCCTATCCGTAGGCCCAATACGAGGCGCGTCCTGCGACCTCATTTGGTGATCTGGATGGCTTACGCCATCGAAAACCCGCGTATTGTAGACAAGTGCTTGCTGTAATGCAAGCACTTGTGTTTGCCGCACCTGCCTGACGCTGCCGTCAAGCAGATCCAGTGCCACATTACTCTACGGAAGTGCCTTCTGCCGCTGCCGGCTCACCCGCCAAGGTCGCCATTTCTGCTTCGGTTAAGCCAGACGCTCTCTTGCGACGCTGGCTGTGATAAGCCAAACCGGTGCCCGCCGGAATCAAGCGACCAACGATCACGTTTTCCTTCAAGCCGCGCAAGGTATCGCGGGTGCCGCGTACGGCCGCCTCGGTCAATACGCGGGTGGTTTCCTGGAACGAGGCCGAGGAAATGAAGGATTCGGTGGCCAGCGAGGCCTTGGTGATCCCCAGCAACACCGGATCCACCTTGACCAGAATTTCGTTGTTGCGGGCCAGGCGTTGGTTTTCCTCGATCGCACGCTGGCGCTCGACTTGCTCGCCATTGAGGTACTTGGAATCCCCCTGATCCACCACTTCGACCTTGCGCAGCATCTGGCGAATGATCACTTCGATGTGCTTGTCGTTGATCTTCACGCCTTGCAGGCGATACACGTCCTGGATTTCCTTCACCAAGTACGCCGCCAGCTCCTCGACGCCCTTCAGGCGCAGGATGTCCTGCGGGCTGGGCTCGCCGTCCACCACGGTTTCGCCTTTCTCCACGTGCTCGCCTTCGAACACGATGATCTGGCGATACTTCGGAATCAGCTCTTCGTGCTCGGTGCCATCGGCGTTCTTCAAGATCAAACGCTGCTTGCCCTTGGTCTCCTTGCCGAAACTGATCATGCCGGAGATTTCGGCAAGGATCGCCGGATCCTTCGGCTTGCGCGCTTCAAACAAGTCCGCCACGCGTGGCAGACCGCCGGTGATGTCGCGGGTCTTGGAGGCTTCCTGCGGGATCTTGGCGACCACGTCGCCCACACCCACAGCGGCACCGTGCTGCAGGTTCACCACCGAGCGCGGCGGCAGCATGTATTGCGCTGGCAAGTCGGTACCAGGAATGTTCAGATCCTTGCCGTCCTTGTCGACGATACGCACCACCGGACGCAGATCCTTGCCCTGCGAGCCGCGACGCTTGGGATCGGTGATTTCACGCGAAGCCAAACCGGTCAGCTCGTCGGTCTTTTCGATCACGGTGACACCATCGACGAAGTCAATGAAGCGCACAAAACCGGCCACTTCAGAGACGATCGGGTGGTTATGCGGATCCCAGCGCGACACTTCCTGGCCCGCCTTGACGCTACCACCATCCTGTACCTGCAAGGTGGCACCGTAGGGCAGCTTGTAGCGCTCGCGCTCGCGGCCGTGGTTGTCCAGCACCGAGAGTTCACCGGAGCGCGACACTGCCACCAGGTGGCCATCGGCGTGCTTGACGAACTTCAGGTTGTTGAACTTCACCGAGCCCGTGGTCTTCACCGTCACGTTATCGATCGCCGCCGCACGCGACGCGGCACCACCGATATGGAAGGTACGCATGGTGAGCTGGGTACCCGGCTCACCGATCGACTGCGCTGCCACCACACCCACGGCTTCACCGTGGTTGACCAGATGTCCACGGCCCAGGTCACGACCATAGCAATGCGCGCACACGCCGAAGCTGGCTTCACAGGTAATCGTGCTGCGCACCTTGATCGACTGCACGCCAGCATCTTCCAGCTTGGCGACCCACTGCTCGTCGAGCAGGGTGTTGCGGGTGACGAACGGGTCTTCGTCATTGCCCGGCAGGTACACATCTTCGGCCACCACGCGACCCAGCACGCGATCCTTCAGCGGCTCGACCACGTCGCCGCCTTCCACGATCGGGGTCATGGTCAGGCCAGTCAGGGTACCGCAATCGGAGCTGGTGATCACCACGTCCTGCGCCACATCGACCAGGCGACGGGTCAGGTAACCCGAGTTCGCGGTCTTCAGCGCGGTATCGGCCAAGCCCTTGCGGGCGCCGTGGGTGGAGATGAAGTACTGCTGGACGTTCAGGCCTTCGCGGAAGTTGGAAGTAATCGGGGTCTCGATGATCGAGCCGTCCGGCTTGGCCATCAAGCCGCGCATACCGGCCAGCTGGCGAATCTGCGCCTGCGAACCGCGCGCACCGGAGTCAGCCATGATGTAGATCGAGTTCATCGACTTCTGATCGATGATCTCGCCCTTGGCATTGACCACCTTCTCGGTGCCGATGGTGTCCATCATCGCCTTGGCCACGCGTTCATTGGTGCGCGACCAGATGTCCACCACCTTGTTGTAACGCTCGCCACCGGTGACCAAGCCGCTTTGGTACTGCTGCTGGATTTCCAGCACCTCGGCTTCGGCCTCGTCGAGAATGCCCTTCTTTTCGTTCGGGATGATCATGTCGTCGATGCCGATCGACACGCCGGCGCGGGTGGCGTAGGCGAAACCGGTGTACATCAGCTTGTCGGCGAACACCACCGTGTCCTTCAGACCCAGCATGCGGTAGCAGCTGTTGATCAGGCGGCTGATGTTCTTCTTAGTCAATTCGGTGTTGGCCAGTGCGAACGGCAAGCCTTCCGGCAGGATCTCGCGCAGCAGCGCGCGACCGACGGTGGTGTCGACGATGGAGGTCTTCTGCTCGAAGCTGCCATCCTCGTTCTTCACCTTTTCGCTGATGCGCACCTTGCACTTGGCGTGCAATTGCACCACGCGGTTGTCGTAGGCACGCTTCACTTCGGCGATATTGGCAAACACCATGCCCTCGCCCGCCTTGTTTTCCAGCGCACGGGTCATGTAGTACAAGCCCAACACCACGTCCTGCGACGGCACGATGATCGGCTCGCCGTTGGCCGGCGACAGGATGTTGTTGGACGCCATCATCAGTGCGCGCGCTTCCAGCTGCGCTTCCAGCGACAGCGGCACGTGCACGGCCATCTGGTCACCGTCGAAGTCGGCGTTGAACGCGGTACACACCAGCGGGTGCAACTGGATCGCCTTGCCTTCGATCAGCACCGGCTCGAACGCCTGGATACCCAAACGATGCAGGGTCGGGGCGCGGTTCAGCAGTACCGGATGTTCGCGGATCACCTCTTCGAGGATGTCCCACACTTCCGCTTCTTCACGCTCGACCAGCTTCTTGGCCGCCTTGATGGTGGTGGCGAGGCCACGCACTTGCAGCTTGGCAAAGATGAAGGGCTTGAACAGTTCCAGCGCCATTTTCTTGGGCAGGCCGCACTGGTGCAGCTTGAGGTACGGACCGACCACAATGACCGAGCGACCGGAGTAGTCCACGCGCTTGCCGAGCAGGTTCTGGCGGAAGCGACCCTGCTTGCCCTTGATCATGTCGGCCAAGGATTTCAGCGGACGCTTGTTGGTGCCGGTGATGGCGCGGCCGCGGCGGCCGTTGTCCATCAGCGCGTCCACCGACTCCTGCAGCATACGCTTCTCGTTGCGCACGATGATGTCCGGTGCATTGAGTTCCAGCAGCCGGCGCAAACGGTTGTTGCGGTTGATGACGCGCCGGTACAGATCGTTCAGATCCGAGGTCGCAAAACGACCACCATCCAACGGCACCAGCGGGCGCAGATCCGGCGGCAGCACCGGCAGCACGGTCATCACCATCCACTCGGGACGGTTGCCCGATTCCAGGAACGCCTCAACCAGCTTGATCCGCTTGGTCAGGCGCTTGAGCTTGGTTTCGCTACCGGTGGACGCAATTTCCTCCTTCAGCTGCACCATCTCGCTTTGCAGGTCGATCGTGCGCAGCAGGTCGTACACAGCTTCGGCACCCATCGCGGCGTCGAAATCCTCGCCGTGCTCGGAGCGTGCGGTCATGTACTGTTCTTCGGTCAGCAGCTGACCGCGTTCCATCGGCGTCAAGCCCGGCTCGGTCACCACGAACGCTTCGAAATACAGGATGCGTTCGATGTCACGCAGGGTCATGTCCAGCATCAAGCCAATCCGCGACGGCAGCGACTTGAGGAACCAGATATGCGCAACCGGTGAGGCCAAATCAATGTGGCCCATGCGCTCGCGGCGGACCTTGGCCAAGGTCACTTCGGTGCCGCACTTTTCGCAGACCACGCCGCGGTGCTTCATGCGCTTGTACTTGCCGCACAGGCACTCGTAGTCCTTGATCGGGCCGAAGATGGCCGCGCAGAACAGGCCATCTCGCTCCGGCTTGAAGGTGCGGTAGTTGATCGTTTCCGGCTTTTTGACTTCGCCGTAAGACCACGAACGGATCAAGTCGGGTGAAGCCAGCGCGATCTTGATGGCATCGAAATCCAGCGTCTGGCGCTGCTGGTTGAACAGATTAAGCAAGTCTTTCATTTGAATTCTCCGGATCGAGGGGTATGAACATTCGAACTGGCGCGACCGTGTGGCCGCGCCGTTGCGATACTCAGTTCTCCTCAAGCTCCATATTGATGGCCAGACTGCGGATTTCCTTCACCAACACGTTGAAGGATTCCGGCATGCCGGCGACCATCTCGTATTCACCATCGACGATGTTCTTGTACATCTGGTTACGGCCCTGCACGTCGTCGGACTTCACCGTCAGCATTTCCTGCAGGGTGTAGGCCGCGCCGTAGGCTTCCAGCGCCCAGACTTCCATTTCACCGAAGCGCTGGCCGCCGAACTGCGCCTTGCCGCCCAGCGGCTGCTGGGTGACCAGCGAGTACGGGCCAGTCGAACGCGCATGCATCTTGTCGTCGACCAAGTGATTCAACTTCAGCATGTGCATGTAGCCCACCGTGGTCTGGCGATCAAACGCTTCGCCGGTGCGCCCATCGAACAGCTGGGTCTGGCCGGATTCGGGCAAGTCGGCCAGTTTCAGCATCGCCTTGATTTCGGCTTCGCTGGCACCGTCGAAGACCGGGGTGGCCATCGGCACGCCATCGGTGAGGTTCTTCGCCAGCGCCAGCAATTCGGCATCGCTGAACTGGGTGAGGTCCACGCGCTCCAGGTGGGTCTTGCGGTCGTGGTTGTAGATCTCGTCGAGGAACTTGCGCAGCTCGGCGACCTTGGCCTGCGCGTCCAGCATGCGCTGGATCTTCTGGCCCAAGCCCTTGGCCGCAAGGCCTAGGTGAACTTCGAGCACCTGCCCGATGTTCATACGCGAGGGCACGCCCAGCGGGTTCAGCACGATGTCCACGGTCTGGCCATCGGCCATGTAGGGCATGTCCTCGACCGGCACGATCTTCGACACCACACCCTTGTTGCCGTGACGGCCAGCCATCTTGTCACCCGGTTGGATGCGGCGCTTCACAGCCAGGAATACCTTGACCATTTTCAGCACGCCCGGTGCCAAATCGTCACCTTGGGTAATTTTGCTGCGCTTGTCGGTAAACCGCTTATCGAACTCCTGCTGATGTGCTTCGAGCTGCTTGGCAGCACGTTCGATGGCTTCGGCTGCGACTTCATCCTTCATTCGCAGCTGCAACCAATCCGCTTTGCGGATGCCATCCAGCACCAGCGAAGACACGGTGTCGCCCTTCTTCACGCCCGGGCCACCATTGGCTACCTTGCCCAGCAGCTGCTCACGCAGACGGGCATAGATTGCCGCTTCCAAGATGCGGAACTGGTCGTCGAAGTCCTTCTTCACGCGACGGATTTCGCTTTCTTCGATCTGGCGTGCGCGCTTGTCTTTTTCGATACCGTCGCGGGTGAACACCTGCACGTCGATGACCACGCCATCCATGCCCGGCGGCACGCGCAACGAGCTGTCCTTCACATCCGAGGCCTTCTCGCCAAAGATCGCGCGCAGCAGTTTTTCTTCCGGGGTCAGCTGGCTCTCGCCCTTCGGCGTGACCTTACCCACCAGAATATCGCCGGCACGCACCTCTGCGCCGATATACACAACACCGGATTCATCCAGTCGGTTCAGCGCGTTTTCGCTGACGTTGGGAATATCGGCAGAGATTTCTTCCGGCCCCAACTTGGTGTCACGCGCTTGCACGGTGAGTTCTTCGATGTGAATCGTGGTGTAACGATCCTCCTCGACCACGCGCTCGGAAAGCAGGATCGAGTCTTCGAAGTTGTAACCATTCCACGGCATGAACGCGATCAACATGTTCTGACCCAGTGCCAGTTCACCGATGTCGGTGGAAGGGCCGTCGGCCAACACGTCACCACGCGCCACCACGTCCCCCACCACCACCAACGGACGCTGGTTGATGCAGGTGTTCTGGTTGGAACGGGTGTATTTGATCAGCGAATAGATATCCACGCCAGCGTCGGCTTCACCGGAGATTTCGTTCTCGTTGATCTTGACCACAATACGGCCGGCGTCGATCTGCTCGACCACGCCACCACGCCGCGCGTTCACGGTCACGCCCGAGTCACGCGCCACCGCGCGCTCGATACCGGTGCCGACCAGCGGCTTCTGCGCACGCAAGGTCGGCACCGCCTGCCGCTGCATGTTGGCACCCATCAATGCGCGGTTGGCGTCATCGTGCTCCAGGAACGGCACCAGCGCCGCCGCCACCGACACGGTCTGCATCGGCGACACATCCATGTAGTGGATCTCGCTCGGCGGCTTCAACAGGTTTTCGCCCTGGAAGCGGCAAGCCACGAACTGCGCGGTAATCGTGCCCTTGGCATCGCGCTGCGCATTGGCCTGCGCAATCACGTATTCGTTTTCTTCGATCGCCGACAGGAATTCAATGTCGTCGGTGACGTGGCCATCCACCACCTTGCGGTATGGGGTTTCCAGGAAGCCGTACGAGTTGGTGCGCGCGAACACCGCCAGTGAATTGATCAGGCCGATGTTCGGGCCTTCCGGTGTTTCGATGGTGCACACGCGGCCGTAATGGGTGGGGTGCACGTCGCGCACTTCGAAGCCGGCGCGTTCGCGGGTCAGACCACCCGGGCCGAGCGCCGAGACACGACGCTTGTGGGTCACTTCCGACAACGGATTATTTTGATCCATGAATTGCGACAGCTGCGAGGAGCCGAAGAATTCCTTGATCGCCGCCGCCACTGGCTTGGCATTGATCAAATCCTGCGGCGACAGGCCATCGGCTTCGGCCATCGACAGGCGTTCCTTGACCGCACGCTCCACGCGCACCAAGCCAACACGGAACACGTTCTCCGCCATTTCACCGACCGAACGCACGCGGCGGTTACCCAGATGGTCGATGTCATCCACCACGCCACGGCCGTTGCGGATTTCGCACAGCACCTTCATCACGTCCAGGATGTCGGAACCTTGGCCGCATTCCTTGCGCAGGCGCACGGACTCCTCGTCCTTGCGATCGGCGAAGTACTTGGCGTCGTACAGGATCGAAGCGCCGGTGACTTCCTTGCGGCCCAGGCGGCGGTTGAACTTCATCCGGCCAACACTCGACAGGTCATAGCGCTCGAAGGTGAAGAACAAGTTGTGGAACAGGTTCTGCGCGGCGTCCTTGGTCGGCGGTTCGCCCGGACGCATCATCCGATAGATTTCGACCAACGCATCAAGCTGGGTCTTGGTCGAATCAATCCGCAAAGTGTTGGACAGATACGCGCCACGATCCAGGTCATTGATCCACAACGTGCCTACCGACTGAATGCCAGCCTTGCGCAGCTTTTCCAGGCTGTCGAAGGTGATTTCGTCATTGGCCGTGGCCAGCAACTCACCGGTGGCCGGATCAATCACGTCGTGCGACAGGATACGGCCGGCAATGTAATCGTCCGGCACTGCGAGCGCGGCAATGCCAGCGGCTTCCAGTTGCTTCACATGACGCGCAGTGATGCGTTTGCCGGCTTCCACGATGACCTTGTCACCATCGGCCAGATCAAAGTCCAGGGTTTCGCCACGCAGCCGCTCCGGCACCAGCTCCAGCTGCACGCCTTCGGCTTCGATATGGAACACGTTGATGTCGAAAAACTCGTTCAACATCTCTTCGTTGTTGTAACCCAATGCGCGCAACAGCACCGACACCGGCAACTTGCGGCGGCGGTCGATACGGGTGAACAGCGCGTCTTTCGGATCGAATTCGAAATCCAACCACGAGCCGCGATACGGGATCACGCGGGCCGAGAACAGCAACTTGCCGGAGCTGTGGGTCTTGCCACGATCGTGGTCGAAGAACACGCCGGGCGAACGGTGCAGCTGCGACACAATGACGCGTTCGGTACCGTTGACAATGAAGGTACCGTTGCCGGTCATGAGCGGAATTTCGCCCATGTAGACTTCCTGCTCCTTCACATACTTGATGGCCTTGGTGGACGACTCACGGTCGTAAATCACCAACCGCACGGTCACCTTCAAGGGTGCGCCGTAGGACAGGCCACGGGTGCGGCACTCACGTTCGTCGAACGCCGGCTCGCCCAAGCGGTAACCCACATATTCCAGTGCAGCGTTGCCGCTGTAGCTGGAAATCGGAAACACCGACTTCAACGCGGCATGCAGGCCACGGTCTTCGCGCTTGGCGGCTTCGGTATTTTCTTGCAGAAACTCGCGATAGGAGTCGACCTGGATGGCGAGCAGGAACGGCACTTCAAGGATCGAGCGGCGCTTGCCGAAGTCCTTGCGGATGCGCTTTTTTTCGGTGAACGAATAGTGTTTGGCGGTAGTCATGGAGCGTGCGCCTCGTCATTGGTGGCCACATGCATGCGGCCAGCGGGGGAATACGGGTTTGCGACAGGAACTGACAGTTGGAAGTTGCTGGTATTGCCGGCACCAGCACGCCTTCTCCCGCTACTTCCGACTGTCAACTCAACTCAAACTGCAGCAGTTCTCTAACAACGGCCAAAGGCCGGGGACTTTCGCCCCCAGCCTTCGGTGGTCGCCAGCAAGTTAGCCAGGCGACGCAAATCAGGATTACTTGACTTCGACGGTCGCGCCGGCGGCTTCAAGATCCTTCTTCATCTTCGCAGCGTCGTCCTTCGACACGCCTTCCTTCACGGTGCCGCCAGCCTCGGTGAGGTCCTTGGCTTCCTTCAGGCCAAGGCCGGTGATCGCGCGCACCGCCTTGATCACTTCAACCTTCTTGTCGCCAGCGGACTTCAGGATGACGTTGAACTCGGTCTGCTCTTCGACAACAGCAGCGGCCGCAGCCGGGCCGGCAGCCATCACCGGAGCCGCAGCGGAAACGCCAAACTTCTCTTCGATGGCCTTCACCAGGTCCATCACTTCCATCAGCGACTTGGCGGCGATCGCATCGACGATTTGCTCGTTGGTCAGGGACATTTCAATTACCTCTGGATATGTTTCGTTTGAATGGGAACGTTGTCAGATCAGTGTGCGAATCAGGCCGGTTCGGCCTGTACCTCGGCGTCTTCCGCCGGGGCTTCGTCGCCACCGCCTTGCAGATCGGCCACGGCCTTGACCGCACGGGCGAACATCGCCGCCGGTTCGGCCAGCACGCGGGCCAGCATGGCCAGTGCCTGATCGCGGGTCGGCAAGGATGCCAACACTTCGACGTGGCTGGCCGGATACTGCTGGCCACCCACAACAACGATCTTCGGTTGCAGCTTGTCGTTGCCCTTGGCAAATTCCTTGATCAGGCGCCCGGCAGCACCGGGTTCCTCGGTCGAGAATGCGTACAGCAGCGGACCCACCATCGAGTCTTTTGCTACTTCATACTCAGTGCCGGACACAGCACGTGCAGCCAGGGTGTTCTTGACAACTTTCAAGAACACGCCGGTTTCACGGGCTTGCTTGCGCATCGCGGTCATCTGCGACACGGTGGTACCGGCATACTCGGCCGCGATCAGGGAGTGTGCCGAAGCGGCGATTTCCGCCACTTCTGCGACAACGTCCTTTTTCTGGGACAGATTGAGAGCCATAGTCACTCCTTCGTTGAACGCCGCCTGCGACTCCAGCCGCGGGCGGTCCTGGGCGATGTCGATCCTTGACATCGGGGATGCGGCGCATCCCGGCGGTGACCATCTGAGAGCTGTCTAAATGAACATTCCAGAAGGGCATCACCATCTACGCAGGCCAGCATCCATGCGGATACCGATTAAGCGAGCCCGCCTTTGGCAACGGCGAATCCATGCCGTGTGAGCATCCTTGCCCGTCGTTGCCACGCGCAGACCGCACCTGCGGTCTTTGACGGCTTCCGCATCGTTTCATGGATGCGGGGCCTTCAAAATTCGGATTGCCTGACCTTCTCCCGCAAGCGGAAGAAGGAAAAGCGATTACTTCAGGCTCAACGAGCTCTGGTCCACGGTCACGCCGGGGCCCATCGTGGAGCTGAGCGAAATCTTCTGCAGGTATTGACCCTTCGACGTTGCCGGCTTGGCCTTCACCAAGTCCACCAACAGCGCCTGCAGGTTGCCCTTCAGCGCATCGTTGTCGAAGTTGGCCTTGCCAATGGTGCAGTGGATGATGCCAGCCTTGTCGGTGCGGTAGCGCACCTGACCTGCCTTGGCATTGCGCACCGCGCCCGCCGCATCCGGCGACACCGTGCCCACCTTCGGATTCGGCATCAAGCCGCGCGGGCCCAGCACCTGGCCCAGCTTGCCCACCACGCGCATTGCGTCCGGGGTCGCGATGACTACGTCGTAATTCAGCTCGCCACCCAGCATGCGCTCGGCCAGATCATCCATGCCCACCACGTCGGCACCTGCGGCCAAGGCTTCGTCAGCCTTCGCGCCAGCCGGGCAGAACACCGCCACGCGCACCGATTTGCCGGTACCGGCCGGCAGCACGGTGGAACCGCGCACCTGCTGGTCGGACTTCTTGGCATCCACGCCAAGACGCACGGCCACGTCGATCGCCTCGACGAACTTGGCCTTGCTGTTGTCTTTCAAAATCTTCAGGGCTTCTTCAATGGCATACGCCTTGCCCGGAACGGTTGCGGCAAGGATCGCCTTCTGTCGCTTGTTCAGTGCCATCGTCTTAGCCCTCTACTACCAGACCCATGGAACGGGCCGAGCCCGCAATCGTGCGCACTGCCGCGTCCAGATCGGCCGCAGTCAAATCCGCTTCCTTCGCCTTGGCGATGCCTTCCAGCTGCGCGCGCGTCACTTTGCCCACCTTGTCGGTGTTCGGACGCTTGGAGCCAGACGTGATCCCCACAGCCTTCTTCAACAGCACCGTAGCTGGCGTGCTTTTGGTAACGAAGGTGAAGGTACGGTCGGAATAGGCGGTGATGATGACCGGTGTCGGCAGACCCGGTTCCAGCTTGGAGGTTGCGGCATTGAACGCCTTGCAGAACTCCATGATGTTCAGGCCGCGTTGACCCAGCGCAGGGCCCACGGGCGGCGAGGGGTTGGCCTGGCCGGCCTTCACCTGCAGCTTGATATAACCTACGACTTTCTTTGCCATGACTCTGTCTCCGGGTGCAAACGCCTGCTTTCAGGCTCCCCATCGGACCGGGAACATCAATGTCTCCGTGGCGCGCGTCCCGGTATCACGCACCACGTTGTCTTTCATGGCGACGGCCGCGCATGGCGGCCGAGGCTTTCCAACCCCTGGAAGGGAGCCGGCTACTGTAACAGGTTTTGACCCGGTAGTGGGGCTTAGGCCTTTTCGACCTGAGCGAACTCCAACTCCACGGGCGTGGAACGACCAAAGATCAGCACCGCAACGCGCAGGCGGCTCTTTTCGTAATTGATTTCTTCGACCACGCCATTGAAGTCGTTGAACGGGCCATCGATCACGCGCACCATCTGACCCGGCTCGAACAACACCTTCGGCTTTGGCTTTTCCACGCCATCCTGCACGCGCTGCAAGATGGCATCAGCCTCTTCATCGCGGATCGGCAACGGGCGATCCGCCGTGCCGCCAATGAACCCCATCACCTTCGGGGTTTCTTTCACCAGATGCCAAGACTCGCTGTCCATGCGCGGAATGCCATCTTCCAGATGGGTAGCAATTTGCACCAGGACGTAGCCAGGGAAAAATTTGCGTTCGGAACGGCGCTTCTGGCCAGCGCGCATCTCGATGATTTCCTCGGTGGGAACCAAGACATCGCCGAAGCGGTCTTGCATCTCCATCCGCGCAATACGATCACGCAGCGCCTGAGCTACCGGCTTTTCAAAGCCGGAGTAGGCGTGAACGACATACCAGCGCTTGATAACTTCGGAATTACTCACTGAATTCTCCATCAGGAACCAAGCAGCGCTTGCACGCTGAGCTGGATGATCCAGTCCATCGCCGCCAAAATGAGGCTGATCACGATCACGGCCGCAATCACCACCCACATGGTTTTGCTGGCCTCTTGGCGGGTCGGCCACACCACTTTGCGCAGCTCGAAGCGAGACTCCTTGAGAAACTCGCGCGCCTGTACGCCCTTGGCAGTACCGATGAATACGACGGCAGCCAACACCACAGCAACCACCACCATGAGTGTGCGCACGATACCGGGCCACTGCCCGTCGAAGTAGTAGTAGCCGGCAATTCCTGCCGCCACCAACAACAAGGCCAGTGCGTACTTCACGATATCCGCTGAGTTTGCGGATGGGTTGGGCAGCGTATTGCTGGTCAAGGCATGATCTCTCTGCAAAAGCCAAACCGGCACCTCGCCGGATGGCACGCCAGGAGGGACTCGAACCCCCAACCTGCGGTTTTGGAGACCGCTGCTCTGCCAATTGAGCTACTGGCGTATCGATAAAACATTACAACTTCCGAAAACAGCAACGGCGGCTTGCGCCGCCTGCCGAAGTTCCGACATGCTTGGCGGCTTGTCGAAACCAGCTCCCCGGTCTTGCCTTGGGGATGATGCATTTTAATTCCAGAACCGAATCCCCGACCAGCTCGCTCGGGGATGATGCACCCGCCGCAGTCGTGCGCGCCAGGCGCGCACGGGCGGATATCACTTGATGATCTTCGCCACCACGCCGGCGCCGACGGTACGGCCACCTTCGCGGATCGCAAAGCGCAGGCCTTCGTCCATCGCCACCGGGTTGATCAGCGTCACCACCATCTTGATGTTGTCGCCCGGCATCACCATCTCCACGCCTTCCGGCAAGGTGACAGCACCGGTGATGTCGGTGGTGCGGAAGTAGAACTGTGGACGGTAGCCCTTGAAGAACGGGGTATGCCGGCCACCTTCATCCTTGCTCAGCACGTACACCTCGGCTTCAAACTCGGTGTGCGGGGTGATCGAACCCGGCTTGCACAGCACCTGGCCGCGCTCCACGTCGTCACGCTTGGTGCCACGCAGCAGCAGACCCGCGTTGTCGCCCGCCTGACCCTGATCCAGCAACTTGCGGAACATTTCCACGCCGGTCACGGTGGTCTTCTGGGTCGGACGGATACCGACAATTTCGATTTCCTCGCCCACCTTGATCACGCCGCGCTCGATGCGACCGGTCACCACGGTGCCGCGGCCCGAGATCGAGAACACGTCTTCCACCGGCATCAGGAACGGCTTGTCGATCGCACGCTCCGGCTCCGGGATCCAGGTGTCCAGCGCATCCACCAGCTTGATGATCGCCGGCACGCCAATCTCGCTCTGGTCGCCTTCCAGCGCCATGCGCGCAGAACCGGCGATGATCGGGGTGTCGTCGCCCGGGAAGTCGTACTTGCTCAGCAGCTCGCGTACTTCCATTTCCACCAGTTCCAGCAGCTCGGCATCGTCCACCATGTCAGCCTTGTTCAGGAACACGACGATGTACGGCACGCCCACCTGGCGCGACAACAGGATGTGCTCGCGGGTCTGCGGCATCGGGCCATCCGCGGCCGAGCACACCAGAATCGCGCCGTCCATCTGCGCCGCACCGGTGATCATGTTCTTCACATAGTCGGCGTGGCCCGGGCAGTCCACGTGCGCGTAGTGACGGTTCGGGCTTTCGTATTCCACGTGCGCCGTCGAGATCGTGATCCCGCGCGCCTTTTCTTCCGGCGCCGCGTCGATTGCACCGTAGTCCTTGAACTCGCCACCGAAACGCTCTGCGCCCACTTTGGTCAGCGCCGCCGTCAGCGTCGTCTTGCCGTGGTCCACGTGACCGATCGTACCCACGTTCACGTGGGGCTTGGTGCGTTCGAACTTACCCTTTGCCATGGCTGCGTCTCGCTGGAGTTGCCTGCCGAAGCAAGCGTGGAATTACTGAAGATGGTGCTCACGAAAGGAATCGAACCTTCGACCTCCTCCTTACCAAGGAGGTGCTCTACCGACTGAGCTACGTGAGCAGATTTTCGAAGCAGGTCGTGCGCTGTAATGCAATGGTGGAGCGGGAGACGGGAATCGAACCCGCGCTAGTAGCTTGGAAGGCTACAGTTCTACCATTGAACTACTCCCGCACCGGGAGACCTGCCTTGTTGCGCCGCCGGCTGGTAAGGCCGACGATTTGAAACATGAAGCTGGTGGAGGGAGGTGGATTCGAACCACCGAAGGCGTAAGCCAGCAGATTTACAGTCTGCCCCCGTTGGCCGCTTGGGTATCCCTCCGAGTTTGCTGAAGGAATGAACCCCCTCAAACAGCCCGTTATTTTGGCGGGCGGATTGCGCCCTGTCAACGGGGGAACTCGAAAATTTCAAAGATTCCTGCGCGTGCGGCGCAAGTCCCGGCCCAGCCCGTGCGAGTCACTGCTGCAGCAACCAACCTGATGCGCGGCTCAGACGTTGAAACGGAAGTGCAACACATCGCCTTCCTGGACGCGATATTCCTTGCCTTCCAAACGCAACCGGCCCACATCACGTGCGCCGGCTTCGCCGCGGTATTTGATGAAATCGTCATAGCCAATCGTTTCGGCGCGAATGAAGCCTTTCTCGAAATCGGTATGGATGACTGCTGCGGCCTGCGGCGCCGTGGAACCGGCCTTGACCGTCCACGCGCGCACTTCCTTCACACCCGCGGTGAAGTAGGTCTGCAAGCCCAACAATTCGTAAGCAGCCCGAATCACGCGGTTCAAGCCAGGCTCTTCCAGCCCCAAATCGGTCAGGAAGGCATCGCGGTCGACATCGTCGAGCTGGCTCAACTCTTCTTCGATGGCGGCACACACCGGCACCACTTTTGCGCCTTCGGTCTGCGCACGTGCGCGCACAGCATCCAGATGCGGGTTGTTTTCGAACCCATCTTCCATCACGTTGGCCACGTACATCACCGGCTTCATGGTGAGCAGGAACAACTCGCGAATGGCCAGCTTTTCCTCGTCGTCCAGCGCCACTGTGCGGGCGGCCTTGCCCTCATCCAGTGCGGCGCGCAGTTTGCCCAGCACCGCGATCTTGGCTTTGGCGTCCTTGTCGCCCCCCTTGGCCACGCGCTCATAGCGGCTGATGGCCTTATCGACCGATTCCAGATCGGCCAGCGCCAATTCGGTGTCGATGGTGTCGATGTCGGCCAGCGGATCGACCTTGTTGTTGACGTGAATCACGTCATCGTTATCGAAACAACGCACCACATGCGTAATCGCATCCACTTCACGGATGTGCGCCAGGAACTTGTTGCCAAGACCTTCGCCGCTGGCTGCGCCGGCCACAAGGCCCGCGATGTCGACAAATTCCACTGCGGTGGGGATGCACTTCTGCGGTTTGACGATCTCGGCCAATGCGGCAAGGCGCGGATCCGGTACCGGCACCACGCCCACGTTCGGCTCGATCGTGCAGAACGGGAAATTGGCAGCCGCAATCCCGGCCTTGGTCAGCGCGTTGAACAGGGTGGACTTGCCGACGTTGGGCAGACCGACGATGCCGCATTTGATACCCATGATGCGTATTGCTCCGTTGCCACGCCGGCAGCAAGCCGGCGCGATGATGAAATTTAAGGCGTGCGCGGCGTATGCAGCCGCGTCATCGCATCTGCAAAACTACCTGACACCACTTGTGGCAGTACGTCGGCTGCATCGCCAATGGCGCGCAGGATCATCGCCTCATCGGCGGCGCCCGGACGCCCCAGTACCCACGGTGTCACATGATCTTTGTGCCCAGGATGGCCAATGCCGATCCGCAGGCGGTGGAACTTGCCGTGCCCGAGCAGCCGGATGGTGTCGCGCAGGCCGTTTTGCCCGCCATGGCCACCATCGAACTTGAGCCGCGCCGTACCCGGCGGCAGGTCCAGCTCATCGTGCACCACCAGCATCTCTTCCGGCTCGATCTTCCAGTAGCGCAATGCTGCAGTGATCGACTTGCCGCTGGCATTCATGAACGTTGCCGGCCGCAGCAGCCAGACCGTTTGCCCGCCAATACTGATTTTGGCAGTCTCGCCAAACAGCTTGCTCTCCAGCCCAAAGCGCAGGCCAGCACCCAATGCCAGCGCGTCAATAAACCAGAACCCGGCGTTGTGCCGGGTTCGGGTGTATTCGGCACCGGGATTACCCAGCCCGACGATGAGACGAATCCCTGCCATGACAGGTGAATCGATCCTTCCCATCCTGCCCGCGACTGCAAGCAGGATGAGCGGGAACGATTACTTGGCGTCCTTCTTGGCCGCCTTGGTGGCCGGCACTTCGGCGGTAGCCGGTGCCGCGCTGTCCACGGCTTCTTCCTTGCCGTGCTTGGCCACAACCACGGCCACGTCGTGCTCCTTGCCCAACTTCAGCGCCGGCAATTCCACACCGGCCGGCAGCGTCAGGTCGGACAAATGCACCACGCCGCCCACGGCCAAGTTGGCCAGATCCACTTCAAGGGCGCTGGGCAGATCCTTCGGCAAGCAGCTGATTTCCACTTCGGTCAGCTCGTGCATGATGACCACGCCACCGGTCTTGCCGGCCGGCGAGCTGTCCTGGTTCAGGAAGTGCAACTGCACCTTGGTGCGCAGGGCCTGGTTGGCGTCCACGCGCTGGAAATCCAGATGCATGATCAGCTGCTTGTACGGGTGGCGCTGCATATCACGCAGCAGCACTTGCTCGACCTTGCCATCGATGTCGAGGTTCAGCAACGACGAGTAGAACCACTCGTGCTGGCTGGCCAGCCAAATGGCTTCGTGCTCGATCTGGATGGATTGCGGGGCGGCGCTGCCGCCGTAGACGATGGCCGGCAGCTGAGCGGCATGACGCAGGCGGCGGCTCGCACCCTTCCCCTCGGCATTGCGGCTCGCGGCCTTGATGGTGTGTTCAGACATGATGATGACTCACTTTTATTGCAATGAAGCCGCCTCGCGGCGGCGATAACACTCATCCGCGACCAGATGAGTGGGGTGCGCTGCCGGCAAACCGGCAACGCGGGATTCCAAGGCCGCAACGTCAGTCGACGTAGAGCGAGCTGACAGATTCACCGAAGGTCATGCGGCGAATGGTTTCGGCCAGCAATTCGGCCACGCTGAGCTGCCGCACCTTGCCACAGGCTTTGGCCGCCGGCGACAACGGGATGGTGTCGGTGACCACCAACTCATCCAGCAAGGACTTGTTCAAGTTGTCGATGGCTGCACCCGACAGCACGGGATGCACGCAGTACGCCACCACCTTCAATGCGCCGCGCTCTTTCAGCGCGTTGGCGGCGGCGCACAGGGTGCCAGCGGTATCCACGATGTCATCCACCAGCACGCAGGTTTTGCCCGCAACATCACCGATGATGTTCATCACGGTGGCCACATTGGCCTTCGGGCGACGCTTGTCGATGATGGCCAGTTCCGCATCGTCGAGGCGCTTGGCAATCGCGCGCGCGCGCACCACACCGCCCACGTCGGGCGACACCACAATCACGTTGTCGGTGCCATGCGTGCGCCAGATATCGGCCAGCAGCAACGGCGAGGCATAGACATTGTCCACCGGCACATCGAAGAACCCTTGGATCTGATCGGCATGCAAATCCACGGTGAGCACGCGGTCGGTATCCACCGCGCTGAACATTTTGGCCGCCACTTTGGCGGTAATCGGCACACGCGCCGAGCGCGGGCGACGGTCTTGGCGGGCATAGCCGAAATACGGCACCACCGCCGTCACGCTGGCCGCCGAGGCGCGCTTGAGTGCATCGATCAGCACCAGCAATTCCATGAAATTTTCAGCCGACGGCGCATTGGTAGGCTGGATCACGTACACCTCTTGCCGGCGCACGCTTTCTTCAATCTCGACTTGCACTTCGCCATCGGAAAAACGGCTGATGAGCGCCTTGCCCGGCCGCACGCCCAACTCGCGGCAGACAGCATCGGCCAGCGGACGATTGGCATTCCCGGAGAAAACCAAAAAATTCGAGTCGTCTTGCATGTCGATGGCCGAATGGAGAACTGGATGAGATGGCAGGGGCGGAAGGATTCGAACCTACGCATGCCAGGATCAAAACCTGGTGCCTTAACCGCTTGGCGACGCCCCTAGCGAAATTGCTCCACTGCATCCAGCAGTGGCGACCTGTCTGCACCGCGCACAAGCCACGCATGCAGGCTTGATGGCAACGCGGCAAGTGCAGCTTCAGCGGCTTCGCGGGTGGCGAATTCGACAAAACATGCACTGCCCGAGCCGGTCAAGCGCGGCGTGCCGATGCTGGAAAGCGCCGCAAACATGGCCTCAATGGCGGGTTCACAGCGGCGCAGCACTGGCTCGAACGCGTTATCGAGCACGTTCCCTGACAGGAAGCCCGCTATTGTCGCGGGTCTGGCGTCTCGCGTCAAATCCGGTGATTGAAAAAGGCTGGCGGTGGCGGCATGCACCCCCGGATTGACCAACACATACCACGCAGGCGGCAGCGACATGGCGGTGAGCTGTTCCCCCACACCTTCGGCCCACGCATTGTGTCCGCGCACAAACACCGGCACATCGGCACCCAGCGCAAGGCCCAATTCGGCCAGCCGATCCACGCCAAGATGAAGCTGCCACAGCTGATTCAGCGCCACCAACACGGTCGCTGCATCGGACGAACCACCCCCGAAGCCGCCGCCCATCGGAATGCATTTTTCGATGCCGATATGCGCACCTTGCGCGCATTTAGCCGATGATTGCAAGTATTTTGCGGCACGAATCAGGAGATCGTCTGCCTCAGTCACCCCATCTGCACCCGGTCCAACGCGGCGGATAATGCCGTCGTTGCGCGCCCGCAGATACACCGTATCGCCCCATTCCAGGAGGCGGAATACGGTTTGCAAGTCGTGATAACCGTCATCACGGCGACCGGTGATGCGCAAGAACAAGTTCAGCTTGGCCGGGGCCGGCCAGGCACTCCATCCAGCATCTGCCGCAAACCCAGTCACTCCAGCCCCCAACGATCAATCGCAAGCTTCACCCGGCTCTTGCCACGCTGGGCGTCGATACGTGAAGGCATCTGCAAACCGCTGAATGGGTCGAGCTGCCAACGGCTGTACTCAATTTTCCAGCCACCCTGCTCGATCTGCCGTGGCAACAACTGCCCATCGAAGTGGATTTGCGCCACCCCCAAGCCGAACTCACTGGCGGCTACCGCACGCATCCAGCAACCCAAGGCCTGCACCGGAATGTCCCAACCAGTGGCCGTGCGCAGCAAAGTCGCGGCATCCGCGCCATGTTGCGATCCCTGCGGCATGCCTTGCAGCTGCGCGCCTTGCGTATCGGACTGCAATACCCAAGTTTGCGCGGTGATGGGCGCGGTTAGTTGCAGCTGCAAGCGCCCCTCGCCTTGCGTCCATTCAAAACGCGCAGCACCCGCGTCCTTGCCGTTGCTGATCGCCATCCGACCCGCCATCGCCCAACCCGGCTGCAGGCAATCCCCCGACGCCAGGCCCAAGGCTTGCGTGCGTTGCTGTTGCGCGGCCCGCGCATCCACAACATCCGGCGCAGCGCGAGGCGATGTTGTGTGCGGCAGGGTCTGGCAACCGCCCAGCAAAACCATCAGCAGGACACCCCCGACACACCCTCTCACGCACCCACCTCGCGCAATGCACGTTGCAGCGCACGGTTGTCCGGCTCCAGCTTGCGTGCTTCATCGAAATACTTGCGCGCCTCGTCTTTCTGCCCAAGCACCCATAACACTTGCCCAAGATGGCTGGCGATATCAGGGTCTTTCTGCTGCGTATAGGCACGCCTCAAATAGTCCAGCGCTTCACGCGACTTGCCCAGCTTGAACAGCACCCAGCCGTAGCTGTCGATGATGGCGGCATTACCGGGGTCGGCCACGCGTGCGCGGTCGATCAACTCCAGGGCCTCGCGATAGCGCTGGGTGCGGTCGGCCAAGGTGTAGCCCAGCGCATTGAGCGCCGCCACATTGTCCGGCGCGATCACCAACACACGGCGCAGGTCGGCCTCGGCTTTGTCGATCTGGTCTTGCCGCTCCCACATCAGTGCACGCGCGTACAGCAGCTCCAGATTGTCCGGAAACGCCGCAAGGCCCCGCGCAAAGGCATCGCGCTCGGCGCTGGCATCCTTGTCTTTTAGGCGTAGCTCGGCTTCCAGCAGATAACCATCGCGACGATCGTCGTCACGCAACCCGGCATCGGCCTGAATGGCATGCAGTGCATCAAATGCCTGCTGAGGGCGCTGCATCGCATGCAACACATTGGCCGTGCGCATGCGCGCCACACCCTGCGCCTGTTGTCCCGGCACATTGGCGTACCAACGCAGTGCGTCGTCGTAGTGCTCCAGCGATTCGGCCAGCTGCCCCAGCAGCAATCGGCGCGACGGGCTGGGCTCGGTGGCCCCTTGCTTCACTTCGGCGTACAACGCAGCCAGCCCGGCCTTGTCCTTGGCCGTATCCAACAACGCCGCACGCTGCGCGTAGCTGGAGTCGTCTTGTGCACCCTGTGCCAGCACTTGAGCAGCTTTGCCAGGCTCGCCCAACGCCGCAAACTCACCTGCCAGCGCCCAGCGCAACGGCGAGGATTGCTGCGCAGCAGGCTCCAACCCGGCCAGCACTTCACGCGCCTGTTCGGTTTTGCCGGCTTCGCGCAGCAGTTGGGCGCGCAACAGCGCCACCTTGGGCTCCGCCGGGAATCGCGTCACTACCTGCCCGATGATGGCATCCACCAATTTGGGCTGTTCCAGCCGTTGTGCCAGGCCGCCAAAACTCAGCCATGCTTGCAGGTCATTGGGCAAACTCCCCTGTCGAATGATGTCGTTCAGCATCGTGACGACCAACGCCGGCTGCTTACCCACTGCACCAGTCAGCGCGGTCAAGCCGGCGCGCCAACCCTTCGGCTCTGCCATGAGGGCCGCCAATTCGCGCTGTGCTTGCCGCTTTTGCCCGGCGCGCAGGGCCAAGCTGGTGGCTACCATGCGCTCGGACTGACTGCGTCCGGGCGCCAATGCGTACCAAAGCTGCAACGCTTGGCCAGCCAGCGCATCTTGGTCAGCCAACAGCGCAATGCGGGTAGCGCGCTCGGCCAGGACCGGGTCCTGCACCGCCTTGGCGGCATCCAGATAATGCCGCGCCGCTTCCGGCAAATGACCGCTTTGCAGGGCGAATTCACCCGCCAAACTGGCCTCCAGCGGATCCACCTTCGCCAATGGCTGCGCCGGCTTGCCGGCCAGCGCCGCTGCCGAGCAAGTCAACAACAGCAGCAGTAAAGACACACGCAAACCACAGCAATACAGGTTGGACATGAAGGCGGCCGGTACAATGGCGGGTCGGGCCCGCAGCTTAACGCAGCCGCCTGAACAAATTCGCCAACTCCCTGTCGTGGTCCACAGCATTCCCGCTTATGAGCTTGTACGTCCTTGGCATCAACCACCAAACCGCGCCGGTTGCCCTGCGTGAAAAGGTGGCGTTTGCCAGCGAATCACTGGCCCCGGCACTGGCGTCGCTGCGCGGCTTGGCGGATGTGCACGAAGCCGTGTTGTTATCCACCTGCAACCGCACCGAGCTGTATGCCCATACCGACGGTGACGGGAAGGTCCTGGCCGACTGGCTGGCGGCGCATCCGGATGCCGGCAACGATGTGCATGCGTATCTGTACCGGCACCGCGATGCCGATGCGGTGCGTCACTTGTTCCGGGTAGCCAGTGGTCTGGATTCGCTGGTACTGGGCGAGCCGCAGATCCTGGGCCAAGTGAAACAGGCATGGGCCGCCTCGCGTGAGGCGGGCGCGCTGGGCGGGCAGTTGGACCGGTTGTTTCAGCAGGCCTTTGCCACCGCCAAGCGCGCCCGTACCGATACCCGCATCGGTGCCAACCCGGTGTCGGTAGCGTCGATCGCAGTACGCTTGGCACAAGAAAATTTCGCGCGGCTGGATCAATCCAGCGTGCTGCTGATTGGCGCCGGCGAAACCATCGAACTGGCGGCACGCCATCTGACAGATGCCAAGGTGCAGCGGCTATTGATCGCCAACCGCACCTTGGCGCATGCGCAAGAATTGGCCAGCCGCCACGGCGGTATTGCCTTGCCACTGAATGAGATGGACAAGCACTTGGCCGAAGCCGACGTGGTGATTTCCGCCACCGCCGCGCGCACCCCGATCCTGCACCGGCAGCAGGTGGAACATGCGCTGCGGCAGCGCAAACACCGGCCGATGTTGCTATTGGATTTGGCGGTGCCGCGCGATATCGCCAGCGATGTGTCGGGCCTGCGCGATGTGTTTTTGTACACCGTCGATGATCTGGAACGCTCGATCGAAGACAACCGCCGCAGCCGCCGCGAAGCCGCAGAACAAGCCGAAGCCATCATCGAATTGCAAACCGCCCGCTTCATTGAGCAATGGCGCGCCAGCAGCCAGCAACAACCGTTGCTGCAATTGCGGGCGCATGGCGAAAACGCACGCAACGACGCACTGGCCAAAGCCAAGCAACAACTGGCCGCCGGCCTGCCTGCCGAGCAAGCACTGGAATTATTGGCGCACACCTTGACCAATCGCCTGCTGCACGCACCCACCGTGGCCCTGCGCGACGCCGCCCGCAGCGGCGATGCCGAGCTCAGCCGCGCGGTGGAAAAATTATTCCCTGGCTCCGACACCGGCAGCCGCGACGCATGACCCCTGCCCTGCGCCGCAAACTGGAAGCGCTGTTGGAGCGGCGCGAGGAAGTAGAACGTTTATTGGCCGACCCGGCCGTGGCCGCCGAGCAAACGCGTTTTCGCAATCTTTCGCGTGAATTTGCCAGCTTGCAGCCGGTTGCCGATGCCTTGGCCGCCGAGGCGCAAGCGCGTGCCGACCTGGCCGCAGCGCTTGCACTGCGTGATGACCCTGAACTGCGCGAATTGGCTGCCGATGAAATCGACACCGCCAACACCCGCCTGCAGCAACTGGAAGGCGAGCTACTGGCGCAATTGATTCCGAAAGATGCGCGCGACGATGGCGGTTTGTATTTGGAGGTCCGCGCCGGCATTGGCGGTGATGAAGCGGCGATTTTCGCCGGCGACTTGTTCCGCATGTACACCCGCTATGCCGAAACCCAAGGCTGGCGGGTCGAGGTGGAATCAGCCAACCCCGGCGAACACGGCGGCTACAAGGAAATCGTGGCGCGGGTGGAAGGCGCGGGTGCGTATGCCAAATTGAAATACGAATCCGGCACCCACCGCGTGCAGCGCGTGCCGGCCACCGAATCGCAAGGCCGCATCCACACCTCCGCCGCCACGGTAGCCATCATTGCGCTGGAGGCCGGCGAGGACAGCACCATGGTGATCAACCCTGCGGATTTGAAGGTGGACACCTTCCGTTCGTCCGGTGCCGGCGGGCAGCACGTCAACAAAACCGAGTCGGCCATTCGCATCACCCACGTCCCCACCGGCGTGGTGGTGGAATCGCAAACCGAGCGCAGCCAGCACGCCAACCGCGACAAAGCGATGAAACGCCTGCAGGCAATGCTGGTGGAAGCCGAGATCGAAAAACGCACCGCCGCCACCGCGGCCGAGCGCAAATTGCAGGTCGGCAGTGGCGACCGTAGCCAGCGCATCCGCACTTACAACTTCCCGCAGGGGCGCATCACCGACCACCGCGTGGAAGGCCTCACCCTGTATGACCTGCCCGCGATCATCGAAGGTGCGCTGGAGCCGCTGATCCTTCGCTTGCAGCAAGAACAGCAAGCCGAAGCACTGGCGCAGCTGGCCCGCGAAGCCTGATCGCCCCCCACGCCGAGCATAACCATGACAACGACCACCATTACCCGCGCAGGCCCGGCCGATCTGGATGCCCTCGCCACCTTGTTTGATACCTACCGCCAGTTCTATGGTCAACCCAGCGATGTGGAGCGTGGCCGCAAATGGCTGCGCGAACGCCTGCGCTTTGGCGAGTCGATGGTGCTGTTGGCACGCCGCGGCAACGCGCTGGTGGGCTTCGCCCAGCTCTACCCGATGTTTTCCTCGGTGCGCACGGCGAAGACGTGGATTTTGAATGATTTGTATGTGGATGCCAGTGCGCGCCGCAAGGGTATCGCCCGGCAATTGCTGCAAGCCGCCGCCGACTTTGCCAAAACCGACGGTGCCACCGGGATTGCACTGGAAACCGCCAGCGACAATGCCGCCGCACGCGCCCTGTACCGCGCCGCCGGTTGGCGCGAAGATGCCACCCAGTGGTACTCGCTGAGCTTTGAGCCGGGCCTGCATTGAGGCATCCCTAGCCCGCGTGCACAGCGGCACGCAGCGATCTACACTCGATCATCCCCGGCCGTACAAGGATTCTCCGGATGTCGATCGACGCCACCCTGCGACTGCTCAGCAAAGCCAGCGGCATTACCGTCACCGACCTTGCGACCACTATTCCTCGGGCCGGCATCAGTACGGTCAATGCGTGGCTGAAAGGCGACAAGATTCCGGGCAAGGAACAAATCGACGCATTGGCGCGTACCTTCGGCGTCCCCGCCGGCGCGTTGCTGGCGGAGATCGCCACCACGTTGGATCCTGCGCGCAGCAAGGGCGAGCACGCGCTGCTGGCCGCCTATCGCAGCCTCAATACGCGCCAACAAGGTGCGCTGCTGGAAGTGGCGCGCAGCATGCAGCCGGCACCGCCAGCCACACCACGGCGCAAGCCAGCCACACCGCGGCGCAAGCAAGCATGAGCAAGCTCAAACGCGAGCAGTATCAAGCCCTGCTGGAGCCCATGCAGGTGGAATTGGCGAATGCGGCGCGCTGGCTGCAACACACCGGCAGACGATTGGTGGTGGTGTTTGAAGGCCGCGATACCGCCGGCAAGGGGGGGGCCATCCAGGCCATCCACGAGCACATCAACCCGCGCCAATGCCGCGTGGTCGCACTGCCCAAACCCAGCGAACGCGAGGCCGGGCAGTGGTATTTCCAGCGCTATGTGGAGCAACTCCCGGCCGCAGGTGAGATCGTCCTGTTTGACCGCAGTTGGTACAACCGCGCCGGGGTGGAAAAGGTGATGGGGTTTGCCAGCGACACGCAGGTGACCGCGTTCCTGAAAGCCGCGCCACTGTTTGAAAAGCAGTTGGTCGATGACGGCATCCTGTTGTTCAAATACTGGCTGTGCTGCGATCAGGAAAAACAGGAAAAACGTTTCACTGACCGCCTGCATGATCCGCTCAAAGGTTGGAAGTTATCGCCGATCGACTTGGAAGCACGCAGCCGCTACCGTGCCTATACCGAGGCGCGTGAGGCGATGCTGGATGCCACGCATACCCGCCACGCACCGTGGACGCTGGTGGATTTCAACGATCAGAAACTGGGCCGGCTCAGCCTGATTCGCGACCTGCTGGATCGCCTGCCCGACACCCGCATCGATGCCCCTGCCATCACCTTTCCGCCGCTGGCCAGCCACCCTGCGTGCGAACACTACGGCGCGCTGGAGCCGATCCCTGCGTTCAAGGTTTGACGGCAGCCACAGGCATGGCGGCGACTGGCGGCCACGGCAAACCCACTTGCTTGGCCAACGCGGCATAACGCGGGTCGTTGCGATAGCGCAGCAACAAGGCGTCGTACAGCAGCGCTTGCATGCCCGGATCACGCGCTTGCCATGCGCGCGCCAACCATTCGAACATTGCATCCGGTTCACCGCGCACCGCATACACCTGCGCAACCTGGAACGCCCAGCCTTCGGCATGGTCGTGGATGCACGCCTGCAGCCGCGCATCGGCATCGGCACGGTTGCTGCCAATTTGTGCCGCCAGCGCCAAGGCGAAATCTTGCCACGGGCCGGCAGGTTCGGCTTCGGCGGCTTTCTGTGCCGCCGCAAAGTCACGCCGCTGCACTTCGATGATGGTCAGCAGATGGTGGTTATAGATGGCGCGCGGCTCCAGCTCGACCGCCTTGCCGATGGCTTGTTTGGCCTCGTCCAAACGCCCCAGTGGCATTAAATAGGCCACTAGCCAGCGGTACCAGTTGGCATTCCGTGGATCCAGCTTCAGCGCCCTACGGGTTAGCTCCACCGCCTGCGTCAAATCGCCCTGGCTGGCACGTGCCACCCCAAGTTGATACAGCGCGTCGCCATCTTCCGGTGCCAGCGCCACCGCTTTGCGCAACTCGGCCTCGCCATCTTTCCAGTTGAAATCGCGCAGCATCAACAGCCAGCCGCGTGCCACATGTGGTGCCGCCAAGCCGGGGGCCAATTGCAAGGCCTTGGTGGTGGCGACATCAGCATCGGCAAATGCATCGCTGGCCTGTTTGCCGGTCAGACCGCCCGATACGTTATCGATCAAGGTACGCGCCTTCATCGCATAGGCCAGACCATAGTTTGGATCCAATTCGATGGCGTGGTCGTACAGCTTCAGTGCCTCTTCCGCACTGGTACTGGAATGCGCTTTCAGGTAGGTGTTGTAGGCATCCAGATTGCCGCTGGGCGGGCGGTCGCCCTGCTGCACTTGCACAGGCAGCGGAGGCTGCAATTTGGCCTGCAGCGCTTGCGCCACTTGCCCCACGATTTGATCTTGCAGCGCAAATAAATCCTTGTAAGGGCGATCGAAACTGTCTGCCCATACGGTACTGCCATCGGCGGCTTTGATCAGACTGGCACTGATGCGCACGGTGTTGCCGGAACGCCGCACGCTGCCCTCCAACAAATATGACACACCCAATTTGAGGGCGATGGCCTGGCTGTCGTCTTTACTGTCACGGAACTGGAACGAGGAATTGCGCCCAATCACGCGCATGCCTTGCAAGCGCGTCAGCGCGATGATGAACCCCTCCGATAGACCATCGGAAAAATACTGCTGGTCGTTGTCGCCGCTTTCATTATCGAATGGCAACACCGCGATGGAGTTGTCGGTGGCAACCGCTGCTGCTTGCGTCGGCCGTTCGGCCTTGTGATCCACCAGTCGGTCGGTCAGCAACAGCACTACCGCGATGGCCAGCACACCGATGATGATTAAATCGATCTTGCGATGCGATTGATTGGCGCGTGCCTCCGGTTCGATGTCGCTTTCGCGCTTGATGCCTTCAGAGGTGAGTTCGAAAAACCATGAAAACGAAACCCACAGCGGGAAGCCAATGGCGCTGGCGATCAAGAACCAGCGGGTCGCCGCTGCCGGCGCACCCAATTCTGGGCCGAGCTGGGCAATTCCTTGGGCCAAGGCCCACACCGCACCGACGTACAAGACCACCGCACGCAATACGTTGCGACGCTTTAACTCTCCGATGAACTTGCCGACCATGCGATATCCGGATCCGTCCCCTGCGGTGATTGTTCCACATCAGACCGGCAAAACCCGTCCCAATGGCCAACAACCTTACCCGTCAACCGAGTTCAACGGAGACCGCGTCATTTGCAGGCCACGCCCGGTGCAGCTCAGTCGGCGTTGGGGCCACCGAAACTGGCGATGTCCTGTTCCAGCATGCTGGCGGTCACTGGCCCGGTGTATTTGCGCATCAGCTTGCCATCGGGTGCAATCAGCCAACTTGTGGGCAAGCCGCGTGGTGCGCCGAAATCCTTGGGCGGGCTGTACACATCAATCAGCGCGATGGGATAGGTTGTTGGATGGGCTTGCATGAAGGCCCGCAAATCATCGACGGTGTTGTCTTCGTAAGCCAGTCCAATCACTGCAATATGCGGGCGCATCGCCGCCAGCGCAGACAGCTCCGGCATTTCCTGCAGGCACGGCCCGCACCAGGTGGCCCAGTAATTGACGATGACCCATTTGCCACGCTGTTGACCCAGGTCCCACGCTGCGCCGCTCAACGTGGTGACGCGCAACGCCGGGTGTTGTGCATTTGCAATGGCCGGTTTCGCCACCGGCGCAGTAACGGCGGCAGGCTTAGGCCGGGTTGCCGCAGTCGCACTTTGGGTAGAGCCGCTTTGTTGCGGCTGACAGGCCGCCAAACTCAACAGCAATGCAGCCCCAAAGCCATACAAGCAGGCCATCTTCATTCTTCCCAAACCCCTTCGTACACGCTGGAAACACTTTGCTGCAACACGTCCTGCAAAGGCGTACGCAAATTCGCCAAGGTCATTGCCACTGCATTCCCCAGGGCATCTCCGGTGTGCGCAACCGCCGCTTCGGACAACGGCACGCGCAATTGCGCGGCTTCGTACAACTCCGCCAATTTGACATCCTGCAGGTCGCGCGCCAGCAACCAGTGACCACTTTCGGTGCGCTGCAGCACATGGATCAGAGCCATATTGCCTAAAAGTTCCTGCACCATGCTGTCGGTCAGGCTGGGTTCCAATTCGCGCAACTGCTCCCCCGATAACCCTTTGCCACTGGCACGTGCTTGCTGAAACCGGCCCAGCATTCGCAGCAAACCGAACAGTTCATGACCATGCGGCAGGCGCAGCTCTTTGGGTTGATAGCGAAACGCCGACATCGACGACGCAAACGACGCACCAAACAGGATCGACACCCAACTCAGGAAGATCCACAGCATGACGATGGGAATCAGCGCCACCGCGCCATAAATCTTCTGATAGGAATCGAAGCTGTCCAGATACAACCCCAACCCGGATTTCACGCATTCGAACAACAGCATCGACAACATGCCGCCCGCCAACGCATGCCGCCAGAGTACGGTGCGGTGCGGCACCAACTTGAACACCGCAGCAAATGCCAGCAGCTCAATCGCCATCGGCGCCAGCCGCAGCATCAGCGCTTCCAACCAACGCCCTGCCAAGGTTTCAAAAATGGCCAGTGCAAACAGCCGTGTGGATAGCGCCAAACTGGTGGCTGCCACCAGGGTCCCCAAGGTCAGTACCGTCCAATACACCAGGAACCGGCCGATTTTCGGGCGCACCGTGGGCACCCGCCAGATACGGTTGAAAATTGACTCCACACTGTTCAACGTGACCAGCAACGAGATGATCAGGGCCAGTGCGCCCGCGGTGGTCAATTTGCTGGTATTGGCAGAAAAATCAGTCAGATAGCCGGAAATCGCCTGCGCCGCGCGCGGCACGAAGTTGGCCAAAATATAGTCACTGAGCTTGACACTCCAGGCATCGAAAACCGGGAACGCCGACAGCACACCAAACACCACCATCGCCAACGGTGCCAATGCAAAGGCGGTGGTGTACGACAGCGCGCCGGATGCCTCGAACAGGCGATCGCCCAAAAATCGTTTGAGCACGAATCGGCCAAAACTGCTGGCCCGCGCCGGGTCGCGCAGGCGCTCGCTCCATCGATACAGGGAATCAAGAGGTTCCATCCGCGCAAGACTAACCGATGCCACGATGGCACCGCATGCCCTATCCTGCGCACTTGCCCACTCAAGCGCATGCCCATGCCCGAAATTTTGGTGTTGTATTACAGCCGCGGTGGCTCGGTGGCACGGCTGGCGCGCCAGATTGCACGCGGCGTTGGCGAAGTGAGCGGCATGCAAGCACGCCTGCGCAGCTTGCCGCCGGTCGCGCCAATCACCCAAACCGCCGCCCCACCGGAACCCGAAGGCGGCGCGCCGTATGTGGACAAACATGATTTGGCCGAATGCGCCGGCCTGCTACTGGGCAGCCCGACCCGGTTTGGCAATATGGCCGCGCCGGTCAAATATTTTGTGGATACGCTGGGTGCCGAATGGGCCAGTGGCGCCCTGGTAGGCAAGCCCGCTGCGGTGTTCACCTCCACCGCGACGATGCACGGCGGGCAGGAGTCGACCTTGCTGACCATGCTGGTGCCCTTGCTGCACCACGGCTGCGTGATTGCCGGCATTCCGTTTACCGAAAGCGCGCTCAATACCACCCGCAGCGGCGGCACGCCGTATGGCGCCAGCCATGTGGCGGGGGTAGCAGACACCCCCGAGCTGAGTGAAGACGAAGCCCAGCTTGCGCGCGCACTGGGGCGCCGGGTGGCCGCGCTGGCCAAGCGGTTGCAGCCATGACCAGCGCACGCTATCTGGCCACCGCACTACTGGCGTTGGCGGCGATGTACGTCGTGTGGTCACTGCAACATGCGCAACCGCTGGCGGGGCTACTGGCATTTGCCACACCACCGGTCTTGCTTGCACTGGGGGCCCTGCGCCAGTGGCCGCGCATTGCCTTTATCGCCGCAGTGTTTGCACTGTTGTGGTTCAGTCACGGCGTGATGTTGCTATGGGCCGACTCCGCCAGCCGTGGCTGGGCCGCGGCTGAAACCTTGCTGGCGCTGCTGGTGATCCATGCCGCCTGTCTGCCTGGCTACCGTGCCCGTCGCGCCAAGCAGGCTGCGCCGTGACTATCGACCCGCGCATGGCAGGCCTGCCACAGGCCATCATCGCCACGGTGCATGCCGGTGCACGTGCCTTGCGTGATGGCGACCCGCGCCGTGCCGAATCCCTGCTGCTGCAAGCCTGCCAACAGGCGGCAAACCATCCCGAGCCGCTGCGCTATCTGGCCATCGTGCAATTGCAGACGCGTCGCCCGGCGCTGGCCCAAGCCAGCCTGCAGCAGGCACTCCATATCCGCCCCGACGATGCCCAATTGCATAGCGACCTGGGGAGCGCGCAGGCAGCATTGGGCGATATCGATGCCGCCCTGGCCAGTTGGCAACACGCCACTACCCTGGATCCCAAACACGCAATGGCGTGGTTCAACCTGGGCCGCAATCATCAGCAACTGGGCGATACAAACGCCGCGATTGCCGCCCTCAGCCAAGGCGTTGCACTGGCCCCGCAAGCCCTGCCGCCCAGGATTTTGCTGGGCGATGCATTGGTGCATGCTGGCCGCTTTGACGAGGCGGCACAGCACTATCGTGCCGCGCTGGCTTTGCATCCGGCCTGTGGCGATGCGTGGCGGGGGCTGTCCAACATCAAGACCGTGGCACTGACCGAGACCGATGCCAGCGCCCTGCGCACGCAATTGCAGCGGCGTGAGAGTGCCGATACCGACAAGGTTGCGATGGGGCATGCGCTGGGTAAATTGGAAGAAGACCGTGGCCAGCACAGCGCCGCACTGGCCGCATTTTCTGCGGCGAACGCGCTGCAACATCGGCTGACACCGTGGAGCGCAGGCGCCTTCACGCACTTTGTGGAGCAGGCCTTGGCCGTCAGCCAACAGCTGCCCGCACCGGTGGATCCGCGCTTGGGCGAGGAGGTCATTTTCATCGTCGGGCTACCCCGCTCGGGCTCGACCTTGTTCGAGCAAATCCTCGCTGCACACCCTGATGTGGAAGGGGCCAGTGAACTGCCGGATTTAGGCATCGTGCTGCAACAAGAATCACAGCGGCGCGGCATGCCGTACCCACAATGGGTGCCGCAAGCCAGTGCGCAGGATTGGCAGCGCCTTGGCCAGGCCTACCTGCAGCGCACTGCACGCTGGCGCAAACACCGCCCGCGCATGACCGACAAGCAACCGGACAACTGGAAGCACGCCGGCATCCTGCGTGCCATGCTCCCCGGTGCCACGGTGATCGAGACACGCCGCGACCCGCTGGAAACCGCGTGGTCGTGCTTCAAGCAACAGTTCTACAGCCAGCCACATTTCGCCAACACCCTGGCCGATATCGCAACCTACATGCAACGCTGCCAGCGTGCGATGGAGCGCTTTCGCGAACGCGACCCGGCACGCATCCATTTGCATCATTACGAAGCCCTGCTGGATACGCCGGAACCGCAGATCCGCGCACTGTTGGCGCATTGCGGGCTGGCATTCGACCCCGTTTGCCTTGCCTTCCATCAAAGCCCGCGCAGCGTCCGCACGGCCAGCGCCGCGCAAGTGCGGCAGCCCCTGCGCGCCACTGCGGCCCGTGCGCTGGCCTATGGCGCATTGCTCAATCCGTTATTGACACTGCTGGAGATGACTTCGCCAATGCTGTAAGCGCAGCTGTTTTGTCGGAAAATGAGCCTATGGACAACCTACTGATCGTCACCACCGGCGGTACCATCGACAAGATCTATTTCGACGACAAGTCGGACTACCAGATTGGTGACCCGCAAATCGGCATGATCCTGCGTGAACTGGGCGTCACCTTCCGCTTCAGCGTCATCCCGATCCTGCGCAAGGATTCGCTGCACATCACCGATGCCGACCGCGAACTGATCCGCGCCACGATTGCCGCGCAACCCACCCGGCATGTGTTGGTGACCCACGGTACCGATTCGATGGTGGCCACCGGCAAAGTGCTGCAAAGCATTCCCGACAAGACCATCGTGATGACCGGTGCACTCAGCCCGGCGCGCTTTCGCGGGTCAGATGCCGAGTTCAACATCGGCTGCGCGATTGGCGCCGTGCAATCACTTCCCCGTGGCGTGTATATCGCCATGAACGGGCGCATCTGGGATCCACTGAACGTGCGCAAGAATGTGGACGCCAACCGTTTCGAAGCATTGGGCTAAGCACCGCTGCCGCAACACATGATCCCGCCAACTGGCGGGATCATTCAGTGACTGCACGCGGCATACGCCCAAAAAAGAACCCCGGCCGAAGCCGGGGTTGAAGATCAACACGTCACTACTGAGAGTTGATTAGTTGGTGCTGGTGGACAGCACCACACCACTGAATGCCGCGTATGCGTAGACCTTGATGTAATAGGTGGTCGCCCTGGTCGGGGTCAGGGTGCAGGTTTCATTGTTGCCGGTCTTGTACGGACGGCAGGTATAGCTGCTGGTGGTTGGCGCAGAGCCTGCACGCACGTACATATCCGCATCACCCGTACCACCGGCAATGGAGATTGTCGCGGTCTGGCCAGCGGCGACCGCCAAGGTGTAGGTCGATGACCAGCTACCCTTGCTGACGGACGGCAGATTGACCGAAGAGCTACCGCCACCACCGCCACCACCCGTGCTGTAGTCACCCAGCAGGCTGACGCCGGAGAATGCCGAGTAGGCCTTCATGCGCACGTAGTAGGTGCCCGCGGACGGCGAAGCAAACGAGCAGCTTTCTGCATTGCCGGACTTGTACGGACGGCAATCGTAGGAGCTGTCGGTCGGAGCGCTGCCAAACTTGACGTACATGTCGGCATCACCGGTACCACCCGACATCGTGAACGCCAGGTTGGTCGACCCTGCCGGCACCGCCAAGGTGTACACCACTTCGCCACCGGTTGCAGCCGACAGGCCGGTCACCGTGACGCCCTTGGTCAGGGTGCCACCGGTGCTGCCACCACCGCCGCCACCGCCACCGCCCGCGCAGGACACGCCCACCGCAGTGAATGCGCTGGTGACATCGGCCTTGGTGTAGCCAAGGTCGGTGGCCGCCGTTTCAACACCGCAAGCGCCCTGGTTGAAGGTGCTGCTGGCCGTCCAGTAATTGGCATTGGCGCGGGCAAACACCTGGAAGGCCTTCTTGGTATCCCAACCGGACTTCTTGGCCAAGGTGCAGAACGCCTTGTTATAGACACCGGAGGTGTAGTGCACGTCCATGCTGCTGGTGTAGTTGGCCGCATTGTCGATCGAACCACCGTCCTGGGTCGGGTTGCACATATAGCGCAGCGCGCCGGTGCCCTTGAAGATCTCGGCACCCACCAGGAAGTCGTTGCTGCCACGGCTATAGTACTCGGCAGCTTCACCAGCCATATCCGAGAACGCTTCGTTCATGCCACCCGACTGACCCGAGTAGGTCAGATTGGAATGCTGCTCGGTGAAACCGTGCGAGATTTCATGACCCGAGACATCCAGGCTGACCAACGGATAGAACGTGCTGGCGCCGTCACCGTAGGTCATCGCGGTGCCGTCCCAGTACGCATTCTCATAGCCGGTCTTGTAGTGCACTTTCATCACCAGCTGGAAGGTCAGCGGGTTCATGCCCATGTACGCGTTGTACATGTTGAAGATCACGCTACCGAAGTAGTGCGCGTCATTCAGCGGCGAATATGCGCCGTTGATGGCCTTCACCGTGTTGCGCGGGCAGGTATAGCTGAACGCGGTGGTGCTGGCATTGCTGGTGGAATTATTCAGATTGACGGTCTTGACCTGCGCGTTGTTCATGGTGCAGGTGGTGCCGCTCTGGGTGACATCCAGATAGCCGTAGTTGGTACCGTATTCATACTGCCCGGTCTTGGCGTTGCCACCGGGGCCGGTACCCACCAGCGTGTGCTGGAGGTTGTCCCACTTCTTGATGACCTGCCCATTCACGGCGTCGATGATCACGATCGGGCGGGTCGGCTTGCCACCGGCCAATGAATCGGCATAGAAGGTGACGGCATAGGCCAAGTGACCCTTGCCAGCGTCATCAATGAAGATGACCAGATCAGACTTCTCGTTGCGGCTCTGCATCCCGGCAATGCCGTTCCCCAGCGCAGCGCGCTTGCCGGCAACCAAGGCTGCGGCACTGTTGAAGGCCGGCTTGGTGGTACTGATATCGCGCTCCAATCCGGACACATAACTGCCGAACATGCCGCGGACATTGCCCGCGCCATCTTCACTGACGGCCACCCCTTGGCCGTAGACCGGAATGCCACGCCATGCTTGGTCATAGCGATAGTTGCGCACACCGCGATCGGCACGCGTGCTGCGCATCAACAGGGTGTTGCTGGCATCAGCACCCATGAACTGCTCATGGCGGCGGTGCGCAGTTGCAGCAATACCTTGAGTGGCCGACAACGACCGGTATTGCTGCTGCAACTGATTGAGATTGCGCTGATGTAGATCTGAACGGTTGGCAGCTTGGGCACCGACTGCGGAAAGCGAGAGCAGGATGGCGGCACTTAGCATGCTGGTGCTACGAAAGCGATTCACTTGGCATTACCCCTGGGTTGTTGGTTGAGTTTCCGCATCTGCGGTTTCGAACGAAACAACGACATCTAGCCTGCGTGCCCCTAGCGTGAATCGCCATGTTTTGCACATCAGACAGCGCCCTGAACCTGAACGGTATCGAAAGCGATGGCGGACATTCCGACGCATTGACGGCAAAGTCAAGAACCATGCGTTATGTCACAATAACCAAAAGTTATTAAATGCAGAAATCACTTGTAAATCAGTCACTAAAGCAACTATTTTTCTGTTATTAAGACGCCATCACAAAAGTGAACTGGGTCACATCGGACTCGGATGCCGCACCGCAACATCAATGTGCGCTGCCGAAATTTGTCAGCTTGTGACAATTCGCGCCCGGGAAATTGGTCACAGCAGCAAGAGTGCGTTCATGCTCTGCCACTGCTCAGCGAATCACCAAAATCGCTCAGGCAATCGGCTTTACGCCCCGCGTTGTTCTGCCATGAAGCAACAAACCCCGACGCTTGTCGGGGTTTGTTATTGCTGGCGGGCCCACGATCGAGCTGCCCTGTTTTGCTCAAGCACGGATCAGATCAGGCGCACTTCACACCCACTGCAGTAAATGCCGCAGTCACGCTGGCCTTGGTGTAACCCAACGCCGTAGCGGCCTTTTCGACCCCACACGCGCCTTGGTTGAAGGTACTGCCAGACGTCCAATAATCGCGATTGGCACGCGCAAAGACTTGGAACGCTTTCTTGGTGGTCCAGCCCGAGGTCTTGGCGAGCAGGCAGAATGCCTTGTTGTAAACGCCGGAGGTGTAGTGCACGTCCATCGTGCTCTTGTACTTGGAGGCGTTATCGATCGAGCCACCGTCCTGCGGCGGGTTGCACATATAGCGCAGCGCACCCGTGCTCTTGAAGATCTGCGCGCCCACCAACCAGTCATTGCTGCCGTGGTCGTAGTACTCGGCAGCCTCGCCAGCCATATCCGAGAAGGCTTCGTTCATGCCACCCGACATGCCCGAATAGGTCAACCCCGAATTTTGTTCGGTGAATCCGTGCGAGACCTCATGCGATGTCACATCCAGGCTGACCAGTGGATAGAACGTGCTGGCACCATCACCAAAGTACATCGCGGTACCGTTCCAAAACGCATTTTCGTAGCTGGTCTTGTAATGCACCTTCATCACCAGCTGGATGGTCAGCGGCTTCTGTCCCATATAGGCGTTGTACATGCCGAAAATGACACTGCCAAAACGATGCGCGTCATTCATCGGTGAATAGGCACCATTGATCGACTTCACGGTATTACGCGGGCAGGCAAACGAAAACGCGGTGCTGCCGGCAGTGCCGCCATTGAGGTTGACGGTCTTGACCTGGGTATTGCTAAGCGAACATGTGGTGCCGCTCTTGGTGACATTCAGATACGGGTGGGTGGTGGTGTTGCTGCCGTATTCATACTTGCCGGTCTTGGCATTGCCCCCGGGGCCGGTGCCGATCAAGGAGCCGGTCTGCAGGTTTTCCCACTGCTTGAGCACTTTTCCGCTGCGCGCATCCACCATGACGGTGGGGCGCGTTGCGCGCCCGGCCGCCTGCGAATCGGCAAAGTAGCTGACCTTGTACGCAAGATGCCCGACCCCGGCATCATCGATAAATACCACGACATCGCTACTTTCATTGCTGGTCAGCATCCCGGCGATGCCATTGCCCAACCCTGCGCGCTTGCCCGCAACCAGCGCCTGCGCCGCAGTAATCGCCGGTCGCGTGCTGACGATGTCCTGATCCAAACCGGAGATCAGGTTGCCGAACATGGTGCGCACATTCCCCTGCGCATCCTCGGCAACGACCAAGTTCTCACCAAAGATCGGAATCCCGCGCCATGTCTGGTCGTAGCGATAGTTACGCTCGCCATTTTCGACCTGCCGGTTGACACGCATCAGCAGATGGGTACTTCCGCCGGCCCCTATCAGCGCGGCGTGACGACGGTTGGCCATCTCGCTGCCGACCTGCCCCTGACTGGCCAGCAGCGACTGGTATTGCTGGCGCATCTGGGCGAGATCGCGCTGTTGAAGATCGGTACGCGTTGCAGCGTGTGCACCTGCCGCCGTGAGCGACAGTGCGATTGCGGCGGCCAGCGTGTTGAGCGAGCAAAAACGGTTCATTCAAAATTTCCCCTAGGGTACGTGTGGCTTGCCGCAGACGCGGCAAGGCGAGACATCGACATGCATCGAACGCTGCGCAGCCGGCAAATGCCAAAGCTCCCCTGCAGTGCCCCGCTGCGTGGCAACGTGTTGTTATCGCTGACAGACCCCACATCCGGAAGCGATGCGGGATCTTCACGCGCAGCCCAGGGATTTGGTCAAAAACCATTTGTTATTCGCACATGAAAATATGGAATAAAGAAGGCATGCCTCGCATCGGCATTGGCGATCCACGGGGATGCGGCAATCGTGCAATGCAGCAAAACATGCTGTACACGACCTCAAATGACATGAATTTCTTGCATTGCACAAGTCTTCGGCGCTGACCCAATAGGTCATTTCGCGACCTGCGCCCTTGCCAACACACCGCCGTAGCGTCAGAACATCCCGGTTTCCAGCCTGGCCACATCCGACATCAGGCTTTGATTCCACGGCGGATCAAACACCAGCTCGATATCGGTGTCAGCCACGGTCGGGATTTTTTCCAGTTTGCTGCGTACATCGTCGATCAGGATGTCACCCATGCCGCAACCTGGCGCGGTAAGGGTCATGCGCACCCGCACGCCGCGCTCGCCACTTTCCGGATGGTACAACTCAGCCAGATAGACCAAGCCAAGATCCACGATATTGACCGGGATTTCCGGGTCAAAGCAGGTGCGCAACTGCTCCCACACCACCCGCTCCACGTCCTCGTCGGTGGCCCCTTCCGGCAACTCCAGAGGCTCGGCCGGCTGCTTGCCAATAGCATCGCCATCCTCACCGGCAATTCGCATCAAATTACCTTCCACAAACACCGTCCAGCTGCCACCCAGGGCTTGGGTGATATAGCCCACAGTACCGGCGGGCAAAGTCACTGCATCGCCCTGCGGGACGAGAACGGCGGCGCAATCGCGCTCAAAACGGACGGGTTCGCTACTGCGGGAGTACATAGAGAGGAGGCTGGGAATCGAATCCGTACCATTCTAGTCCCAATCCAATTGCCCGTCAGCCGTCGCAATGGGATCATTCCCCATTCCTTTGACTTCGATCAGCCAACCAATGCCCCCACAACCGGAGTCCGGTCCACGCTGGTACGCCCTGCCCTTGCTGCTGCTCGGCGCCAGTGGATTTGCGGCCGGCTGGATGCTGCTGGCATTAAGGTTGGATCGCACCTGCAGTTGGCTGGCTCTGCTCGCCGCGATGGATATGGTGCTGCTGCTGCGGCTAAGCCGCTGGCCTGCAGATGCCTCCCGCATGCTGCTGGCACTGGTATCCACTGCCGGCGTGATTGGATTGGCCAATGGCTTGATTGCCGGCGGCCAGATCGGCAAATCGCTGGGGATGCGGCCGTGGGAAGCGGTGCTGAAAATCGGCCCGGACTATGCGTGGCTGTTGGTGCAACTGGCCACCGACCGCGTAGACGTTGCGCTGTACGCCGCCAGCTTGGCACTGGCGGCGTGGTCAGGTGTTGTCAGTGGCCGCCGTCCAACGCCTTCAACTCGCTGACCAAGGCGCTGGCCACTTCAGCCCCATCGCCATACAACATGCGGGTGTTATCCGCATAGAACAGCGCATTTTCAATTCCGGCAAAGCCCGTGCCCTTGCCGCGCTTGATGACGATGGTGTTCCTGGAGTTCACCACATCCAGAATCGGCATGCCGTAGATCGGGCTGGCCGGGTCGGTCTTGGCCACCGGGTTGACCACGTCATTGGCGCCGATCACCAGCGAGACATCGGTTTGCACGAACTCGGGATTGATGTCGTCCATGTCGGCAATCAGGTCATACGGCACGCCGGCTTCGGCCAATAGCACGTTCATATGGCCGGGCATGCGCCCGGCCACCGGGTGGATGGCGAATTTTACCTTCACCCCGCGCTCGATCAAACGCTGGCTCAGCTCCCATATCTTGTGCTGCGCCTGCGCCACCGCCATGCCGTAGCCGGGCACGATCACCACACGCTCGGCAAACGCCATCATCGCCGCCACGTCGGCCGCTTCGATGGGTTTCATCGAACCCCCGATTTCTTGCATCGCCGCCGAGCTGCCACCGAAGTTGGAGAACAGCACATTGCTGATCTTGCGGTTCATCGCCTTGGCCATCAGCCGGGTCAGCAGCATGCCGGCCGCACCGACCATGGTGCCGGCGATGATCAGCGCCTCGTTGCCCAGCACATAGCCTTCAAACGCTACCGCCAGCCCGGTGAACGCGTTGTATAGCGAGATCACCACTGGCATGTCGGCGCCGCCAATCGGCAGGGTCATCAACTTGCCCAGGCCCAGCGCCAGCAGGAAGAAGGCGATGATCCACGGCATCGCCAGCGTGGTCACCGCCATCACCCCGCATACCACCGCCGCCAGCGCCACCAGGGCATTGAAATATTGCTGACCGGGGAAGGTGTAACGCTTGTCCATGCGCCCATCGAGCTTGGCCCAGGCGATGATCGAGCCGGTCAGCGACACCGCACCAATCAGCGCGCCCACCACCGCCAACACCAGGCCCAATTGCGAAGGCACCGGCGCACCGCCGGAAAACTTCACCAGCTCCACCGCGCCGATCGCCGCCGCCGACCCCCCCCCCATGCCGTTGAACAGCGCCACCATCTGCGGCATGTCGGTGATCGCAACTTTCTTGCCCCAGACCCAGTTCAGGCCCACGCCAATCACGATCGCCACCAGCATCAGCGCAATGTTGTGCAGCCCGGGCAGGAACAAGGTGACGACGGTAGCCAGCAACATGCCCACGCCCGCCCACTGGATGCCGCTGCGCGCCGTCTTCGGGCTGGCCATGCGTTGCAGGCCCAGCAAAAACAAAGTGGCGGCGATAAAATAACTCAGTTTGACCAAGGTCAGAATGCTCGCTTCGCTCACTTGGCATCCCCTTTCTTGCTGGCCTTGAACATGTCCAGCATGCGCTCGGTGACCACATAGCCACCGGCCGCATTGCCTGCGCCCAGCAGCACCGCCACAAAGCCCAGCGCCTGCTCCAGCGGGGTTTGCGCCTCACCCAGCATGACCATTGCACCAATCAACACGATGCCGTGGATGAAGTTGGAGCCCGACATCAACGGGGTATGCAGGATCACCGGTACCCGCGAAATGATCACGTGCCCGGCGATGCCTGCCAGCATAAAGATATACAACGCCACGAAGCCATCGCCCACAGCCCACCTCCCCGATTGTCTGTCTGCATCATAAACACGGCGAGCGATCAGATGCCATGTCAACCGGATGGCAGCCCATGCGTTTGCAGCATGACTGTGGCAATTCCGCCCGGTCAGCCACCGTGGATCCGCATGTTGCTGCTGTCCCCCGCTAAGCTTGGGTCGGTGAAGACCGCACCGCCCGCAGCCGAGACTGACCTGCCAACAACGCTGGAAGCGTTTTTGCGCGGGATTGATGCACGCGCCTTCCGCTTTGCCGAATTGGGCCTGCGTCATCGCGAGGATGCGCTGGATGCGGTACAGGAGGCGATGCTGAAAATGCTGGCCTACCGCGATCATCCGGCAACCGAATGGAGCCCGCTGTTTTGGAGCATCTTGCGCAACAAGATCACCGATATGCAGCGGCGCAGCCTGTTTCGCCTGCGTTGGTTGTTGCCGGGCAGCACCGGCAAGGACGGCGATGCGGTGGACTGGGCCGATGACACACCCGACCCGTCGCGCAGCCATGACAGCCGCGAGGCGTGGCAGGAAATCAGCAACGCGCTGCGCAGTCTGCCGGCGCGCCAGCGCGAAGCTTTCACCTTGCGTGTGCTGGAAGAATTGGATGTCGCCGCGACCGCCCGCGTGATGGGCTGCAGCGAAGGCTCGGTGAAAACCCATTTGTCACGCGCACGCGAGGCATTGCAGAAACAACTGGAGGCGTTCCGATGAACGGGAACACAGACAACTTCGATATCCACCTGCGCATCCACCATGCTGCCGCGTTGGCGCAGCTGTCCCCGCAGGTGCAGGCGCAACTGGCGCAGCGCCGGAATGCGGCACTGCGTGGTAGCGGCATCGCCAAGTCAGGCCACCGCCTGCGTTTGGCGGCAGCCGCATTCGCCTCGGTGTGTGCTTTGGCGGTCGGCGTGCAGTTTTTCCCGCAGTCGCAGCCGGCGTTGTCGCCTGCCGCCACTGCGTCGGTGGCCATCACCACGCAAGCCACCACCGCATCCGCAACAGCCCGTGGCAACGCCGCATTGGAAGAAGACCCCGATTTCTACGCTTGGCTGGGTGCTTCGGAAACCCGCCAACTGGCAATGGAGTAAGTCATGACCACTCGCATCAATACCCTTGTCCTGCTCGCCGGCTTGGCGCTCGCCCCTTTTGCAACCCATGCACAAGACGCCAAACCCGCGCCACCGCCGACAGAGGCCATGCCGGCCTGGGAGCAACTCAGTCCGGCCCAGCGCGAACTGCTGATCGCCCCGGTGCGTGACCGCTGGAACCGCGAACCCGAGCGCCGCCCGCAATTCATGGAATACGCCAAGCGCTGGAAAGACATGCCCCCGCCGCAGCGCGACCACGCCCGTCGCGGCATGGAACGTTGGGAAGCCATGACCCCGGAACAGCGCGAACACGCCCGCGCCGTGTTCAATTTCGTGCATGGCATGAGCAAGGAAGACCGCCGCGCCTTTATGGGCAAATGGCAGCAAATGACCCCACCGCAGCGCAACGAATGGGTCAAGGCGCACCCGGCACCACCGGCCCCGATGCCGCCATCCAAACCGTGATGATGGCAATACGCTGCGTGAGTCAGCAGCAACCCGGATCCATCCGTCGCTGTTCCTGCACGCCTATCCACCAAACTATCCCGAAGACATTTACGCCTTCGTCACGCCCGCCTCCACCCGTTCCGGCCACACGCTCCTAGCCAGCAGCTCATCGCCCCAATCGAAGTGCAGCGCGCCGTCCTTGAGCAGCAGGCTGACGAAGTTGAAGACGTTGCGGGCGTACATTTCGCTGGCGTGCTGGGCACCCATCGAGGCCAGATTCAGCGGCCCGGCGACGGTGACACCAGCGGATTCGATGGTTTGCCCGGGCTGGGTCAGGGCGCAATTGCCGCCGGTTTCGGCAGCCAGATCCACCACCACACTGCCCGGCTTCATGCCGGCCACCATCGCCTCGGTAATGATTTTCGGCGCAGGCCGGCCCGGCACAGCGGCGGTGCACACCACCACGTCGATGCCTTTCAGGTGATCGGCCAGCCGCTGCTGCTGCAGGGCGCGTTCTTCGTCGGTGAGTTGGCGTGCATAGCCGCCTTCGCCGGCGGCAGACACGCCCAAGTCCAGGAATTTGCCGCCCAGCGATTCAATCTGCTCGCGGGTTTCCGGGCGCACGTCGAAGCCTTCCACCGCCGCACCCAGCCGCTTGGCGGTGGCAATCGCCTGCAAGCCGGCCACGCCCGCACCCACAATCAGCACCTTGGAGGGGCGAATGGTGCCGGCCGCAGTGGTGAGCATCGGGAAAAAGCGCGGGGCCAGTTGCGCGGCAATCAATACTGCTTTGTAGCCAGCCATGCCGGCCTGCGAACTGAGCACGTCCATCGCCTGGGCGCGGGTGGTCCGCGGCAGGCGCTCCAGTGGAAACGCAACCACGCCCGCGGACTGGAGGGCCGCGCTCCGCGCCGCATCGGCCTGGGGATGCAGGCTGCCCACCAGTACCGTGCCGTGCTTCAACCCGGCGATGGCGGCAGGCTCCGGCGGCTGCACGCACAGCACCAGATCGGCGGCGGCGGTGGCATCCTCGGCCAATTGCGCGCCCACATCGATATAAGCCGCGTCAGTAAAGTACGCCCCGGCGCCAATACCCGGCTGGATGCGCACCGTGCAACCGGCGGCCACCAGCTTCTTGCAGGTTTCCGGACTCAAGGCCACCCGGCGCTCGCCGGTTGCTGTTTCCCGTGCCACGCCCACGATCACCGCCATTGCGTATCCCCCAACTTGTCTCGATCCCTGCATCCTACCGCTACCATGGCACTTCCCCGCAATGATGTTTGCTGATGCTGACCCATAACGCCCTTCTAAGCCGCGTGTCCACGCCCACCCGCCAACTGGCCGCGCCCGGCCCCAGCGATGCGCAGCTGCTGGCAATGCTGCAAACCGCGGTGCATGTGCCCGACCACGGCAAGCGGGTACCGTTCCGGTTTTTGCGGATCACGGGCGATGCCCGTACCCAATTGGCCGATGCGGCGCAAGCACGGCTGCTGCAGCTTGAGCCGGAGGCGGGTGCTGCCGTCATCGAAAAACTGCGCAGTCGCTTCACCATGCCACCGCTCACGATCGCGGTGATTGCCAGGTTGGGCGAGGACGAAAAAATCCCGGCATCCGAACGGTTTTCCAGTGCCGCCTGCGTGTGCTTCCAACTGTTGCTGGCCGCGCAAGCCGAAGGCTTTGGCGCGCAGTGGTTGACCGGCTGGCCAGCGTATGACCGGCCACTGCTGGAACAAACACTTGGATTGACTGCCGACGAGCAATTGCTGGGCAGCATTGCGATCGGCACCGCGCTGGTGGCGGTACCTGAGCGCGAGCGACCGGATGCCGCGGCGTTGCTTGCCGATTGGACCGCACACGCCAACCATCGCTTCGAGCATTCCTGAGCTGGCGCCTAGCGCCAGGTGTTCGCTCCGCCGCTGCAATGCGGCTACGCGAATCTCCCGACGCTCCCTCCAGCTTGCTGCGCTTACGGGTTTTTCACCATGTCCTCTCGCACCTTGCACCTTGTCGATGCCTCGCTGTACGTATTTCGCGCCTGGCACTCGATGCCGGATGAATTTCACGATGCCGATGGCTGGCCCACCAATGCGGTGCACGGGTTTGCGCGTTTTCTATTGGATTTGCTGGAACGCGAGCACCCGCAACACATCGCCATCGCCTTCGATGAAGCGCTGGACAGTTGTTTTCGCAATGCCTTGTATCCCGCCTACAAAGCCAACCGCGACCCTGCCCCGGCGGAGCTGCGCCGACAATTTGCGTGGTGCAAGGCGCTGTGCGAGGGCTTGGGGCTGACTACCTTGGCGCATACCGACTTCGAGGCCGATGATTTGATCGGCAGCGCGGTGCATCGCGCACGCAGCCAAGGGTTTCGCAGTGTCATCGTGTCGGCCGACAAGGATTTATCGCAACTGTTGGGTGATGGTGATGAGCAATACGACTATGCCAAGCGCGAACGCTGGGGCGCTGCCGGGGTGAAGGCCCGTCACGGCGTGCATGCGCAGCAGATGGCCGACTATCTGGCGCTGACCGGCGATGCGGTGGACAACATTCCCGGTGTCACCGGTATCGGCCCGAAATCGGCCGCGGTGCTGCTGGCGCATTTTGGCAACCTGGATGCGCTGCTGGCGCGCATTGATGAAATCCCGTTCCTGCGCCTGCGCGGCGCGGCGGGGTTGGCCCTGCGGCTGCGCGAGCAGCGCGAACATGCCCTGCTGTGGCGGCAACTGACCACGATTGCCCTGCATGCGCCGCTACCCGAGGGCGACTTTGCGCGTGGCAGCGGCGATGCCGAAGAACTCGACGCTCTGGCCGACTGGGTGAAGTTCGGCCCGATGACCCGCAAGCGCTTGTACGAAGCGGCATCGTTGTAGTTGCAACGCGGGCGTGCGGCGGTGTGGCGCTCGCCGCTTGGGCTGCACATCCCGCTTCGACACACGGCCACGCGCCCGCTGCGCGGTCCGGCCCGGCACACGGTGCCGGGCGTTCGCAACCACGCGCAGCATGCTGCGCAGGCAGCGGTTGCTCGCCCATGGCGCGCTCGAACGCCACACCGCCACACGCCTGCGTTAGCATCGAGACATGAGCAACCTCAAACAAACCCTGTACGAAGGCCAATGGCTGCGGCTGGTGCGGATTGGCCATTGGGAATCCTGCGAGCGCACCCACGGGCAAGGCATGGCGGTGATCGTGATTGCGGTGACGCCGGCCGATGAGGTGCTGTTTGTCGAGCAATACCGCATTCCGCTGGGCGCACGCACCATTGAAATGCCAGCCGGCCTGGTCGGCGATGACCACGCGCAAGACACCTTGATGGATGCCGCTCGCCGCGAGTTGATCGAGGAAACCGGCTGGTCACCGGGCAAGGTGGACGTGCTGCTGATTGGCCCCACGTCCTCGGGCATGAGCAACGAACGCATCGCCTTCGTGCGTGCCCTTGAACTGGTGCGGGTGGGCGATGGCGGCGGGGTGGATGGCGAGGACATCATCGTGCACGCGGTGCCGCGCTGCGAAGCGCCGGCGTGGCTGATGCGCAAGCAAGCGGAAGGTTTCGAGCTGGACCTGAAATTATGGGCCGGGCTGTGGATGATCGACCACAACCCGGATGGCTCGCCGGCAGGCTAAGCCTGCGGGGGCGTGGCGAAGAAGGCTTGAATATCCGCCAATGCACGCGTGATGGGCAGCGGCGGTAGAGACTCCAAAAACACCCGGCCATACGACTTCTGGGTGAGCCTCGGGTCGCACAGCACCAACACCCCGCGGTCGGTTTCGGTGCGGATCAAGCGACCCGCGCCCTGCTTGAGCGCAATGACCGCTTGCGGCAATTGCTCGTCGCGGAACGGGTTGCCGCCAGCACGCCGGATGGCATCCAGGCGCGCTTCAAACACGGGGTCGTCGGGCGCGGCAAACGGCAGCTTGTCGATCACCACCACACTCAAGGCATCGCCGGCCACATCCACGCCTTCACGGAAACTGGCGGTGCCCAGCAGCACACCATTACCCGACTCGCGAAACCGTTGCAACAGCACATGGCGCGGCTCACTGCCCTGCACGAACAACGGCCACGGAGCATCCTTGAGCGCTTCGGCAGCTTCACGTAGTGCGCGATGCGAGGCGAACAGCAAGAACGCACGCCCAGCCGATGCCTGCAATACCGGCCGTACCGCCGCCAGCATGGCCTGCCCGTAGTCGCGCATTGCAGGCTCCGGCAAGTGGGTAGGCAAATAGCACAACGTTTGCCGATCCCAATCAAAGGGGCTGGGCTCGATCAACTCTTGCGCCTGTTCGATCCCCAGCCGCTGCGCCATGTGATGAAACCTCCCCTCCACCGCGAGTGTGGCCGAGGTGAACACCCACGCCGCGTTGGATTGCTCGCGATGCGTGCGCAATGGGGCCGAAACATCCAGCGGCGTGCGCTGCAATCGAAACCCGCGCGGGGTGAGTTCGTACCAATGCACAGAAAGGCGGGAAAGAGGCTCAGGTTCAGTTCCCGGCACGGGCACTGAACCTGAGCCTCTTTCTCCTCCATCACCCAACCAGCGCCGCAACCGCAATGCGTGGTCATGTGCGCGCACATGGCAAGCATCCAGCCCCGGTGCCGCTTGCCGCAAAGGGTCCAGCGCCGCTTGCAGATGCACCAATGCGTCCAGCAGCATGCCGAGTGCCGGCTCGACATCCACCTCATCCAACGCACGCCACGCTGTGCCACGCACCGGCAAGTTATCCATCGCCGCACGCAGGGCGCGGGTAGCCGCTTCCAATGCCTGCGCGGGGGCCTGCACCGCAGCCAGCGCACCGGGCACGTCTTTGCATTCGCCAATGGCATCCCGCGCCAATTCCACCAAGGGGCGCGCGCCAATGCCTTCGCCAAAAAACTGGGCGGCCAGTTCTGGCAGCTGGTGCGCCTCATCGATCACAAAGGCCTGTGCGCCCGGCAGGATTTCGCCAAAGCCCTCCTGCTTCAACGCCAGATCGGCCAGCAGCAGATGATGGTTGACCACCACCACATCAGCGGCTTGCGCGCGTTGGCGTGCCTGCACCACGAAACAGTCGCCCCAGAATGGGCAGTCGGTGCCCAAGCAGTTATCGGTAGTGGAGGTCACCATCGGCAACAATGGCGAATCTTCCGGTAATGAGTCCATTTCCGCCAGATCGCCACTGTGGGTGCGTCCACTCCAGGCTACGATGCGCTGGAATTGCGAAACCTGTTCACGGCTTTGAAAACGTGATTCACCCTTGGCCTGCTCCATCCGATAGCGGCACAAATAGTTGGCGCGGCCTTTCAGCAGTGCCGATTTCAGGCCGACCCCCAAGGCATCGCGCACACGCGGCAGATCACGCTGATAGAGCTGGTCTTGCAGCGCGCGGGTGCCGGTGCTGATGATCGTTTTCATCCCAGACAACAGCGCCGGCACCAGATAGGCAAAGGTCTTGCCGGTACCAGTCCCCGCTTCGGCCAGCAGCAATTGACGCCCTTCGAAGGCATCCGCTACGGCCACTGCCAAGCGCTGTTGGGCGGGGCGCGGGTGAAAGCCTGGCAATGCCTGTGCCAATGCTGACTCGGCAGCTAGCGCCGAAAAGCTGGCGCGCCCCAATCGGGAACTGCCTGCGTGATTGGTGGCAATACGGGATGGTGGGACCGACGTCATTGCGTGGGCCGGGGTGGCGTGTCTGCCGGTGAAGGCCGCTTGGCTGGGTCGCCGCCGCCAAAGAAATTGCGGATCGCCTCACCCGCACGCTCCAGTGGGTTGCTACTACCATCGTCGGGCGCAGGCGTGATCGGATTGCCGAATTCGTCCACTTCCACCGGTGGCGCGTACTGGCAGGGCTGGTAAGCCGGCGCAAAACCTGCCACGAATGGAAAGCGGCGCGCATTCGGGCAGCCGGGGTCGGTGCTCTGCCCGTCCTGAATCCAGCGCCAATCAATGCCGTCATCGGACAACCGTAACGGCGCGCTTGGCAGGTGTTGGAAAATCTCCGACCACACCCGCATTCCACCGGTGGCGCCATACAGCCCGGTGGCCAGATTTTGATCGTTACCCACCCACACCACCGCCAATTGGTCGCCGGTGTAGCCGGCATACCAACTATCGCGACCGTCATTGCTGGTGCCGGTCTTGCCGGCCGGTGCCAACCGACCCAGGCCATCCCGCATCAGTGCATGCGCCGTGCCGGAGGTGACAACGTATTGCAGCGCATTGCCTACCAGCCTTGCCGCGACCGCATCGCCCTTTTGTGCCGGTGGAGCATCGCTGTCATAGCGTTTGATGGCGCGACCTTGTGCATCCAATACACCGCGCACCGCATGCAGCGGCTGGATTTCACCGCCAGAGGCAAGAAATTGATACAGCTGCGCCATGGCATACGGGCTTTGATCCACCGCACCCAGAATCAAGGAAGGCTGCGGAGGCGCTTCAATCCCGGCCAAAGTCCGAATCAGGCTGGCCAAACGCTGCGGTTGCACTTGCATCCCCAAGCGCACGGTAGCTTGGTTGTAACTTTGCGCCAACGCGCTCATCAAGGCCACGCTGCCATGGCTGCGGCCATCGGAATTGCCGGGTGTCCAGTTGCGGCCCCTGCCCAGACCCACACTGATGGGGGCATCGCTGATCGGGCTGGCCAACGACCATTGGTCCGGTTGCGCCAACGCCAACAGGTACACGAACGGCTTGAGCAGCGAACCCACCGGCCGACGCGCATCCACCGCACGGTTGAAGCCAGCCTCGGTGAATTCACGGCTGCCGACCACTGCCAGCACGTCGCCGTTATGCACATCGGTGACCACCAGCCCGGATTGCAGGGTTGGGCGACCTTTGACACTCAACGATTTCAGCGTGCGCTCCACCGCCGCTTCGGCATAGCCCTGTGCAGACGGTGCCATCCCGGTCATCACCGACAGGCCGGCCCCGGACAGTTGATCGGCCGGGTAATCGCGCGCCAATTGTTTGCGCACCAAATCGACATACGCCGGGAAGCGATTGGCGGCCAGATTGCCGGCGTTGGGCGTCACGCCCAGTGGCGCTTTGCTGGCGCGCTGGTATTCGGCATCGTTGATCAGCCCGGTTTCGCGCATTTCACCCAGCACGAAATTACGCCGCTCGGTGGCGCGCTCCGGGTTGCGCCGCGGGTTGTACCAAGACGGCCCCTTGACCATGCCAATCATCAGCGCGATTTGTTCGGTGGACAAATCGCGCAACTCCTTGCCGAACCAGAATTCGGATGCTGCAGCAACGCCACGAATCGATTGTGAGCCACGCTGGCCCAAATCCACTTGATTGAAATACGCCTCCAGAATGGTGCGCTTGTCGTAGCGCGCATCCAGCAGCAAGGCGTACAAGATTTCCTTGAACTTGCGGCTATAGGTTTGCTCTTTGCCGATCCCCAATAACCCGCTGCGCGCCAGCTGCTGGGTCAAGGTGCTGGCACCCTGCTTGGTGTCGCCACCAGATTTCACATTGACGAAAACGGCACGCAACATGCCGCCCACATCAATCCCGATGTGATGATTGAAGTCACGGTCTTCGACCGCCTGCAGTCCAGTGACCAATAGCTCGGGCACTTCCTCAATCCGTACCAGCCGGCGCTCTTCCTGATTTTGGCCATACAGCGTTGCAATCCGCGCCGGATCCAAACGTGCGCTGCGCAGGTTACGGCGCCCGCCACTGTCGCGAATGGACGTGACCTGATCGCCTTGCAGCACTACCGTCAACGCCATCGGCGCCACCCGGCCATCAACATCATCATAGCCCCGGCTGGAAATTGCCCAAGTTGCGCCGTTGTGCGCATAACTCCCTGCACGGCGACCATCGCCCGGCCGATAACCGGCGGCATCCAGCTCGGCCTTCAAGGTAGGCGCGTCCATCGCCAAACCCTGTCGCAACAACAGCGGGCGCGCATAGACGCGGGTAGGAATCTGCCAACGCAACTGACCGAATCGCTCGCCCACTTCATGATTGAGATACAGCAGATAGGGGATCAGAAAGCCCAGCACCAGCGCCGTGGCCGCAAGCCCTCCAATCAGCAATCGCCGCCGCCAACTGGTTCCGTCGGCGGCATCGGCTGCGGGAGTTGCATCGTTCAGGTCGTCGTCTTCGTCGTGGATACGGGGCATTGGCGGGTATTCGGTCGCGGGATGCGACAATGAACGATGAGTCTAGCGCAGCCATCGCTGCCTACATGTGCGGTTTCCCCCCATTCTTGTGCAGGAGTTCAGCCACATGCCGATCCTGATTGAAGCGCGCTTTTGGTGGCAGCGCGCACAGGGATTGTGGCGACGCGGTGTAACCAGCCTGCGCACACGCGGGCTGGCGGCCAGTGCACAACGGCTTGCACTGCATTTGCATCATCCAACGCCCAGTGTCCGTGCACTGTATGCACCCCAGTCAACTCCATTTGCGCCATTCCACATGGCCAGTGCAGCGCAGCCGCAGGTCAGCCTGGTTATTCCGGTCTACGGCGCTTGGGCCCATACCCTGGCCTGCCTGCGCGCGCTAGCCGAGCACCCACCCCTGATACCGTTTGAGGTCATCGTGGTAGATGACGCCTCACCGGATGACTCTTTGCAGCTCCTGCGGCAAATTGAAGGCATAAGAGTGCATGCGCGCAGCGAAAATGGTGGCTTTATCGCCGCCTGCAACGATGGTGCAGGGCTGGCCCAAGGCGAACATCTGGTGTTCCTCAACAACGATACGGTGCCGCAACCGGGTTGGCTGGATGCACTGTTGGCAACCTTCGCCCAGCACCCGGAGGCGGGCTTGGTGGGCGCGCAATTGGTGTACCCGAATGGTCGCTTGCAAGAAGCGGGAGCAGTGGTATTTGCCGATGGCAGTGCCTGGAACTACGGACGCCTGGATGACCCGGCGCGCTGCCAATACAATTATTTGCGTGATGCCGATTACCTCAGCGGTGCCGCCATCGCCATCCCGCATGCATTGTTTGAACAACTGGGCGGGTTTGATACGCGCTATGCGCCGGCCTATTACGAAGACACCGACCTGGCCTTCGCGGTGCGCGCCGCCGGCAAGCGTGTGTTGTATCAGCCCGCCGCAGTCGTGGTGCATGACGAAGGCAGCAGTGCCGGAACCGATCTCAGCTGCGGGCCCAAAGCGGCGCAGGTACGCAATCGTGCGGTGTTTGCCGGCAAGTGGCAGGCCGCGTTAGCCAAGCAGCCAGCGGCCGGCAGCATCCCCACGCCCGGGTTGTTGCATCGCCAGCAGCGGCAAGTCCTGATCATCGATGCGCTGACCCCGCAACCCGATCGCGACTCCGGTTCGCTACGGCTGCGCAACATCATCCAAGTCCTGATCGAAGAAGGTGCGCATGTGCTATTCGTGCCTGCCAATCGTAGTGCCAATGGCGACTACACCCGCGCATTGCAAGCGATGGGCGTGGAAGTTTGGTATGCCCCGTCGATGCCACGTTGGCCTGCATGGCTACGCGAGCACGGTCCGCGCCTGCATGCGGTGATGACGTGCCGGCATTACGTGGCCAGCGAACTATTCCCGCTACTGCGCAAATTTGCGCCGCAGGCACGGTTGATTTTCGACACCGTGGATCTGCATTACTTGCGTGAACAGCGGGCAGCGCAATTACGTGGCGATGCCGCTGGCTTGCGCGCTGCCGAGCTCACCCGCAAAGCCGAGCTAGGCTTGATTGCACGGGCGGATGTCAGTGTGGTGGTCAGCCATATCGAACGCGCATTGCTGGTACAAGAACTGCCGAACGCCCAAGTGCAAGTATTGTCCAATGTGCATGCACCAGCGCCTGCCGGGCCGGGCCGGGCGGAACGAGCCGATTTATTGTTTGTTGGCGGGTTCAGGCATCCACCGAATGTGGATGCGGTGCATTGGTTCGTGGCTGATGTACTTCCTTTGATCCATGCCCGACGCCCTGACATTGCGCTGCACTGCATTGGTGCGGATGTGCCTGACAGTATTGCCGCATTGTCTGGCACGGCGGGTGTACGCATCCATGGCCATGTCCCGGATTTGCAGCGATGGCTGGATGCCTGCCTGGTGTCGGTCGCCCCGTTGCGCTTTGGCGCGGGAGTCAAAGGCAAGATCAATCAGGCGATGGCGCATGGCTTGCCGGTGGTCGCCACGCACTGTGCGGTGGAAGGCATGCATCTGCAGGATGGCAGCGATGTGCTGGTAGCCAGCGATGCCAACGCCTTCGCGCAAGCGGTAATTCGCTTGCACGACGACACCGCACTGTGGGAACAACTGGCCGCGAATGGTCGTGCCAATGTGGCGCAGCATTTTTCGCTCGAGTCCGCCAGACCTACGCTGCGCCACCTGTTCTTGGACTGAGGTTGTTGGCGGATACCGGCTACTTCAATGCCGACCCGATCCGTTGCAAACGATGCGTCAATGCCTCGCTACCGGGCACATCCGCATCCACTTGCTGCGCGCGCTCCAGTGCAGTGCGTGCGCCGCGGACATCGCCTGCACGCAAGCGCTCATCACCCACCGCCAACCAGCGCTCCGCCAAGCGCCGCTGCGCAGACAACAAGGCAGGTTCATTGGGGGCCAATTGCCGCCATGCATCCAGGCATTCGCGTGCGCGCCCCAAGTTGTTATCGCGCATTGCCGTGGTATGACAAGTGTGTGCCGCCAACTGCATTTCCTGCAGCGCATGTTGCACACGCGGATCGTTGGGGGCCAATGCACGTGCCTCGCGCAGGCGATCCCAAGCGCTCTCTCCAGGTGGCGTCAACCAATGACCCCGCGCCTGCGCGTGCTGGGCCTGGGTTAGCAACTTGGCCACTTTCGCACGCCCTTGCATAGTCACCACCTGCGGGCGTTGCGGCTGGATGCGGCTGGCCGCCTGCAGGCTGCGTTGAACTTGCTGACGGCGGTCAGTGGCAACACCGGCCTGTTCGGCAAGCTGCAATAAACGCCGGGCTTGATCAAAGCGCGATGCCGCAATCGCCACGTTGGCGGCATGCAGCAGTGCATCGTCCAACCCGGTGGCACACAGCTCTGGCAATGGCACGCCTGGCACAGCCGATAAAGGTTGGCAGAGCTGCACCGCGGCCTCCCATTGCTGGTGGTGCAACATGCGTTGCAGCTGCTGATTGCGGCGTGTTTGCGCCTGAGTGAGTCCTGCATGCAATGCCGGCAGCACCGGGTGCCCCGGATCGGCGGCCTCGACCCGCTGCAACAATGCAGCGATCTGTGCCAAATCCCCCCCAGCCAATACCTTTGCAGCAGGCTGTGTCAGCGCATCCAACGCATCTTCGCGCCCATCCAACGCACGTTGATTGCGCGGTTGTCGCAGCAATACCTGCTGATACAACGCCAATGCCGCGTCAGGGCCATCGTCCAAATGCCCTTGCATCAACGCAGATTGCGCACGCTGTAGCAGCAGCTCGATGCTGTCTGCCCGGGTAGGAATCTCCGATAGCCGCGCCTGCAGCGCATTGATACGCGCCAGCGGGGCTTGCAATGTCTGGGCCAACTGCAGCGAGGCTTGCGCTTGTGCGGTGTGGCCTGCGCGAATCTGCGCATCGGCACGCGCCATTGCGGCTTGCGCCACGCGCTCCAGGCCTTCGCGCGCTTCCAATTGATCCGGTTGCAGTGCCAGCGCTGCCTCAAACAATTCACGCGCACCGCTGCCATCGGCAGCGCTTAACCTGCCGGCCTGCAAGGCCAGCTCTGCGCGCTGGCGCAGTGCGTCATAGCGCGGATCCGGCCATAGCCAACGTCCCAGCGCATTGTGGAACAGCAGTGCTGCCAGCACTGCCAGCAGCACGCTGGCCGCCAAGACCAGCAGCAGTTGCCGCCAGCGCTGCGGCAGCGCCCGCCATTGCTTGCGCCAGTCTGCACCCGGGCGCGCTGCTCTCATGCGCGCTGCGCAGACTCGATGCCGGGCAACGATTCCAGCCGCGCCAGCAGCAGCCCCAACTGTTCGAAATCATTGACCCGTGCCCGCAACTGCACGCGCACCCGGCCCTGGTTGCCGCGCAGGTGTTCGGTATTGAGCCCGGTGACGTGCACGCCGATTTGCGCCACCAGTGTGGTGATGTCCTTGAGCAGCCATTTGCGGTCGATGGCTTCGATGTTCACGCTGACCTCTTGCCCGCTGCGGCGCGTGCCCCACTCCACCGGCAACACCCGCGCCGGCTCCTTGCCGGCCAGCCGCAGGAATGCGGCACACTCCGGGCGATGCACACTGATGCCGCGGGTGCGGGTCAGATAGCCCACGATGGCCTCCCCCGGCAGCGGCTGGCAACAGCGCGCCACCTGCACCAGCAAGTTGTCCACGCCTTGTACGGTGACGGCACCACTGCCAGGCGTGGCCGGTGGCGCGGGCTTGCTTGGCAGTAAAGGAATGCCGGGTTCGGGCTCTTGTGCGGCTTTTTCCAAATCCAGCAGGGCCCGACCCACCTGGTTGGGCCCCACGTCGCCCAGTGCCACCAGCACCAGCAGGTCGTCCTCGGTCTGCGCGTTGAAGCGCGCCAGCACCGGCGTCAACTCCGCGTGCAGCAGGCCCATCCGGCGCAAATCACGGTCCAGCAATTCGCGCCCGGCTTGCAGATTGCGGGCGCGGTCCAGCTTGTTGAACCAGGCCCGTACTTTGTCGCGCGAACGGCTGCTGGCCAGAAAGCCGGCGCTTTGCTGCAGCCAGTCGCGGCGCGGCTCCGCCACTTTGCCAGTCAGGATTTCCACGCGCTCACCGGTGCGCAGCGCATGGGTCAGCGGCACGATGCGGCCATCCACTTTTGCACCCCGGCAGCGGTGGCCCACCATGCTGTGGATGGCATAGGCGAAGTCGAGCACGGTCCCACCTTGCGGCAGATCCAGCACCTCGCCTTTGGGTGTCAACGCGTACACACGATCTTCGATCAGGTCGCTGTCGATGCCTTGCAGCGGCACCGCATCCCCTTCACCGGCGGCATCTGCAGCCTGCTCCAGCATGTTGCGCATCCATGCAATGCGCTTGTCCATCGCCGCCCCGCCGGCGCTGCTGCCTTCCTTGTAGCGCCAGTGCGCGGCCACGCCCAGCTCCGACTGCGCATGCATCTCACGGGTGCGGATTTGCACCTCCACCGTTTTGCCTTCAGGGCCAATCACGGCGGTATGCAAGGAGCGATAGCCATTGGGTTTTGGGCGTGCGATGTAATCATCAAACTCGCTGGGGATCGGCACCCACAAGGCATGCACCAACCCCAATACCGCATAGCAGGTGGGCAGGTCATCCACCAATACGCGCAGTGCACGTAGGTCGTACAGCTCTTCTATCGGCAGCGCCTTGCGCTGCATTTTTTTCCAGATGCTGTAGATGTGCTTGGGCCGGCCAGCCACATCGGCGTGGATGCCTTGCTCGGCCACGCTGTCCCGCAATTGTGCCTTGACCAGTTCGATATAGCGCTCGCGGCCGCTGCGGTTATCGTCCAGCGATTGCGCAATGCGCAGATAGTCATCGGCCTGCAAGACGCGAAACGCCAGATCCTCCAGCTCCCACTTGAGTTGCCAGATACCCAGCCGGTTGGCCAGCGGCGCATGAATATCGCGGGTCATTTTCGCCAGTGCGCGCTGCTCCTCCAGCGGCAAGCGCCACGCTGCACGCATGCGTGAGAGTTGGCGCGACAACACAATCGGGATCACCCGCAAATCGCGCACCAGCGCCAGCAATAGCCGCCGCATCCCCTCCGGATTGCGGCCGCCACCGTGGCTGCGATGCAAGGCCCACACCCGGCTGGCAGCGCGCTGGCCTTCCAGCAAAACATGCAAGCGCTCCGGGATTTCCACCGCAGCCTGTTTGGCAAGCACTTCCACATCGACCAGCGCGTCCAGCAAGGTGGCCGCCAGCACTTCGGCATCTGCATTCAGTCCGGCCAGGACGGTCAATGTATCCGCCAGCACATCGGCGCGGTCACGCATCGGCACGCCAGCGTCGGCTTGCGCCAACCAGAAACCGGCCAATGCCGCAGGCAGCGCATCCTTTGGCAGGTGCGCCAGCGCATTGGCATACGATGGGGTCAGGATTGCTTTCGACATCTGCCTACAGTAGCGGCCCGCTGCGACAGCGGCCAGCATTCCGGGCCGTTCATGGCATCACACGACGTGTAGCGCGCTTGCTCTAGACTACCCGCCCCCTCCCTCTGACGCTTTGCCCGCCCTGCATGCAGCTTGACGCCGATCGAATGTCTGCGCGCCGGCATGTGCGCTCGCTGGCATCGTTGCTACGCGAGAGTTTTCGTACCCGCGACGACGCCTTCCTGTTGCTGGCCTTGCTGGTCGGCCTGCTCGCGGGCGCATTGTCACTGCTGCAAGGCGCGCTGGCCCACGCGCTGCAAGCCTGGTGGTATGGCCTGCCGGGTGACGGGGACCGGCTAAGTGCACTGACGCACCTAAACGCGTGGAAGCTGTTGGCGCTGCCGCTGTTTGGCATCCCCATTGGTCTGATCAGCCTGTTTGCCCGCGCCCGCAAACGCCAGTTGGTGGATGCGGTGGAAGCCAATGCCCTGCATGGCGGCCGCATGTCGATGCGCGACAACCTGATCGTGGCAACCCAAACCATCCTCTCCAACGGCTGCGGCGCCTCGGTAGGGCTGGAAGCTGCTTACGCGCAGATGGGCGCGGGGGTCGGCTCGCAACTGGGCCGCGTATTGCGCCTGCGGCGTGCCGACATCCGTACTCTCGTCGGCACCGGCGCCGCTGCCGCTATTGCCGCCGCATTCGACGCCCCGCTGGCCGGCGCGTTTTATGGCTTCGAAGTAGTCATCGGTGCCTACACACCGGCTGCACTGGCGCCGGTTGCCGTGGCGGTGCTGGGTGCGGTGGCCGTGCGCGCCGCCGCTGGAGTGCAATTGCCGATGCTGCCTGCCCCTGCCGACATCGGTCTGGAGTTTCGCGACTACGCGCTCTACATCCTGCTGGGCGTGGCCAGTGCGCTGGTAGGTATTGCGATCATGCGACTGGTGACGTTGATTGAACAGGGGGTTGAACGTACCCGCCTGCCACGTTGGCTGCGGCCCATGATGGGCGGTTTCCTGCTGATCCCGCTGGCCATGTGGACCCCGCAGGTACTCTCGTCCGGCCACGGTGCGCAGCATGTGGACCTGACCGTCCAGCAGCCGTTGCAATGGCTGGCACTGCTGCTGGCACTGAAGTGCCTGGCTTCGGCCATCTCACTGGGTTTTGGCTTTCGCGGCGGATTATTTTTCGCCTCCCTGTTCACCGGCACCCTACTCGGCGCGGTATTCGCCAAACTGCTGGCGCTGGCGTTCGGGCACCCGCCGCTGGATGAAACCGGTGCGGCACTGATTGGGATGGCGGCACTGTCGGCGGCGATTGTGGGCGCGCCCATGACCATGGCCATGCTGGTACTGGAGAGTACCCACGATTTCGCACTCACCAGCGGCGCAATCGCAGCGGTACTGGTGTCCAGTTCGATGACCCGCCGGATCTTCGGGTTCTCGTTCTCGACTTGGCGCTTCCATCTGCGCGGCGCTGAAATCCGTAGCGCACGTGACGTGGGCTGGGTCAGCGCACTCACCGCCGGCAAGATGATGCGGCGCGGCCCAGAAACCATGTTGGCGTCGATGACGGTGGCGCAAGCGCGGCAAAAATTACCGTTGGGTGCCACTACCCGCATCGTATTGGTGGATGCGCAGGCGCATTACGTCGGGATTGTGGTGCTGGCCGATCTCTATGCCGACGGCGTCAAGCTGCAGGCCCCCGTGCAGGACTACGCGCAAAGCCGCGCCAATGCCTTGGCCGCCGATGCTGATGCACTTGCAGTGATGCGGCAATTTGATAGCAGCCAAAGCGACGAACTTGCAGTGCTGGATGAACAGCGGCACGTGCTTGGGGTGCTATCGGAACGCTTCGTCCGCAAGCGTTATGCCGAAGAATTGGAACGCCAGCAGCGCGAATTGCTGGGTGAGCGCGTGGATGACCCTACTTGAAGCACGTCGTTCAATGACGCTGCAAGCGCTGCACGCGTGCGGCCAGACGTTTCGGTGACACCCCGCCTTTCACGCCCAATTCCTGTGCAAATAATTGCACGCGCAGTTCTTCCAGCTCCCAGCGCAACGCCTGCGTTTCGGGGTCGGCGGGATTCGCGCTTGCCAGCGCATCGGCAAATGGCTTGAGTTCCAGCAGCCGCGCCTGATCGCGCACCGGGTCGCGCTGGGCGCGTTCGCCGCGCAGCGAGAGCGCTTTCAACCAGCGCGGGTATTCGGCCAAGGCTTGCGCCGGCGTATCGCGCAAAAAGCCGGGCGGCGTCAGCGCTTCCAACTGGCCACGCATGTCATCCAGGTTGGCGCTGGCCCAGCCCATCAACGTTGATTCCAATTTGCCGCGTACCTCGGCCACCAGGGTCAGAATCGCATCGGCCTGTTTCAGCCGCTGCATCGCTTCTGCAAACACGCCTTTGCCGATGACATCGCAGCACTGGCCGAAGGCAGTGGCATCGCGCACGTCCAGCAAGCCATCGGCACTCAACGCAGCAAACGCGCCATCGACCAAATCGGCGCGCAAGCGATCGCTATCCTTCAAGCCATCCTTGCGTGGCGCAGCCGACTCGATCGCCGCATACAGCAGTGAAATCTTCGGCTGCACCGGCAATTGCTTGCGCGCCTGTTTGCATTTATCGGCCAGTGCAATCGCCAGCAACCGGCGCACCCCCTGTGGGTGCAGACGCTCGGCCATTTCGCGCTGCGCATGCACCTGCAGCGACACCGTTGCGCCATCGTCCTGCAAGGCCGGGTACGCCGGCACCCCCCCCACGCCGGGCACGGTGTGCGGTACCGGTTGCAGCGGAAACTGGGTCATGCCTTCCGTAGTCATGCCTTGTGCGGCATGTTGCGCAAACGCATCGGCCGCGCGCTTGCCAAAGCGTGCCCGCAAGTCGTCCAGATTGCGGGATTCGGCCAGCACATGGTTGCCCTCCAACAGGCGCAGATTGGCGTGCAGATGCGGCTCCAACGCGGCGGCATCGAAGTCCATCGCACCGATCTCCACGCCGGAAAGTTTTTTCAGGAAGCGCGCCAATGCACCGTCGATGGCATCGGCATCCGGTTGCGGAAACGCATCCGCGAAGGCCCGCGCAAATTCGGGGGCCGGCACGACATTGCGGCGAATGACTTTCGGCAATGTCTTGATCAACGCCGCCGCCTTGTCTTCCACAAACCCAGGCGCCAGCCACGACAAGCGCGCCGCATCCAGCGCATTCAACAGATGCAGCGGCACCACCACCGTCATGCCGTCGTCCACCGCGCCCGGCTCGAAGCGGTAGTGCACCGCCAGCCGCGCATCGCCCAATGGCAGATACGCAGGGAAGCGCGCTGCATCGCTCTGGTCAGCCACCAAGAGTTCGTCGCGGCTCCACTCCAGCGCCGCTTTCTGCTCTTTCGACAATGTCCCGAACCATGCTTCCAATGCCTGCGTGTTGTGGATGTGCACCGGCAAGCGATCCAGATACCAACGCGCCTGCCAGTCTTCATCCACCACCAGTCCCACACGCCGCTGCTTGGCTTCTTCCTGCTGCGCTAATTCCAAGGTGCGCAAATTGCGCGCAACAAAGCTGCTGCGCGTGTTGATCTCGCCGGTCAACAGCGCATCGCGCACAAAGATGGCGCGGCTCTCTTCGGGAAACAGCGCGCCATAGTGAATGGGTTTTTTCGGCGCCAATACCAAACCGAACAAGCTGATCTGCTCGCTGCCCAATACGCGGCCCTGCGCGCGCGACCAATGCGGGTCGTGCTGGCGGCGCGCCAACAAATGCGGCAATTCGGCGATCACCCAATCCGGCTCGATCCCGGCATTGGTCAGCGCCCACACTTTTTCGGTATCCAGCAGGTTGGCCGAAAGCACCCATGGCGGCGGCTTGGATGCCAATTTCGAACCGGGGAACAAGGCAAATTTGCGCCCACGTGGGCCATCGAACACGCCTTTGTCACTGCGATGGCCAATCTGCGTGGGCAGGCCGGCGATCAGTGCACGGTGGAGGGCGCAGAACTGCGCTGCCCCCCCATTGGAAAGAGTGCTCGCATCCGCTTTTGGCACTGTTCCCGGCAACATTTCCTTGCGGGATTCATCCACGCCCGACTTCGGTTGCCGGGACCTGTTCTCTGACCCCGTTTTCGCCCAAAGCTCCTCGCACTGCAACTTCAATTGCCGATGCAGTTCCCACCATTCGCGCAAGCGCAAAAAGCCAAGGAAATGTTTGTCGGCCCATTTGCGCAATTGCGATTGGGTGAGCTCTTCATGCGCCGTGCGGTAGGCCTGCCACAGCTTCAAAATACCCACAAACTCGGACTTGCCATCGACAAATTCCGCATGCGCGGCATCGGCTGCACCGCGCGCATCGGCAGGGCGCTCGCGTGGATCTTGGATGCCCAGGAAACTGGCAATTACCAGCATGTCGTGCAGCACGCCATGCGTGCGTGCGGCCACCAACATGCGCGAGAGCTTGACGTCCACCGGCAGTTTGGCCATCTGCTTGCCAATCGCAGTGAGCTTGCGCTGCGGATCGACGGCACCCAACTCGGACAACTGCTGCCAACCATCGGCAATCGCACGCGGATCGGGTGGCTCCAAAAATGGAAACTGCTCGATGTCACCCAACCCCAGCGACAGCATCCGCAAAATCACGCCACCCAATGCGGCGCGGCGGATTTCCGGATCGGTAAATTCGGGGCGTGCTGAAAATTCCGCTTCGGAATACAAGCGAAAACACACCCCCGGCGCAATCCGCCCGCAGCGGCCAGCACGCTGATTGGCGCTGGCTTGCGACACCGCTTCGATATGCAGGCGATCCAACTTCTGGCGCGGGCTGTAACGCTTCACTCGCGCCACGCCGGGGTCGATGACGAAGTGGATGCGTGGCACCGTCAACGAGGTTTCCGCCACATTGGTGGCCAACACGATGCGTCGCTGCGGACCGGGGTGGAACACACGATCCTGGTCTTTGGCCGATAACCGCGCATACAGCGGCAGTACTTCGGTATGCCGATATTTGCGCCGTTCCAGTGCTTGGTGCACATCGCGAATTTCGCGCTCACCGGGCAAGAAAATCAGCACATCGCCAATGGATTTCTCGCGCTGGATTTCATCGCAGGCGGCGACGATGCCGGAAACAGGGTCAGGATCACTTCTTGCCAACGCCTGCTTGCTTCCCGATTGGGTTGCATCAGACAGCGACTCTGACCCCATGTCCCGATAGCGCATCTCCACCGGATAGCCGCGCCCCTCGACACTCACCACGGGCGCACCCCCGAAGTGTGCGGAGAAACGCCCGGTATCAATCGTGGCCGAGGTGACAAGCAGCTTCAGGTCGGGTCGCCGCGGCAGCAGTTGCTTCAGATAGCCCAGCAGGAAATCAATATTGAGACTGCGCTCGTGCGCTTCGTCGATGATCAGCGTGTCGTACTTCGACAACCAACGGTCGGTCTGGATTTCCGCCAGCAAGATACCGTCGGTCATGAACTTGATCGCGGTTTGCTCGCTCACCGCATCGTTGAAGCGCACCTGAAACCCCACCGCACCGCCGATGGGCACCTGCAATTCTTCAGCCACCCGCCGCGCCACCGAACGCGCCGCAATCCGGCGCGGCTGGGTGCAACCAATCACCCCGGCCGCGCCGCGCCCAGCCAACAGGCACAGCTTGGGCAGTTGCGTGGTCTTGCCGCTGCCGGTTTCACCGGCAATCACCACCACCTGGTGACGGCGGATCAATTCGATGATGTCGTCGGCGTGGGCGGCAATCGGCAAGCTGTCATCGATGGTTGCGCCGGGAAGCTGCGTGGCGCGCTGCGCACAGGCAGCCACCGAGACTTGCAACGCTTCAACCATTGCGGCGCGCAGTGCGGCATCTGCAGGGTTGGCCTGCCATTTCGACAGCAGCCCCAGCAAACGCCCACGGTCACGCGTCAACGCGGCGCTGATCCACGCCCTTGCCTGGCGCGGTGTTTGCACGGCCCCTGGCTTGAATTGAGTATCGATAGCGCGCATCTATGAATGACAGTGATATGTTGAATTTCAAGTTGTCGCAAAACCCGCGTATTGTCGCCGCAAGCCCGCTTTTTCACACCTGCAGGAGTCGGTCATGGCCAAGAGCAAGCCCAGCGCTAAATCCAGCAACAAGCATAGCGAGAAGCCCGGCAAGGCTTCCGCCACAACAGCCACCATTGATATCGGCATCAGCGGCGGTGATCGCGCCGAGATTGCCGATGGCCTATCGCATGTGCTCGCCGATGCTTACACGCTGTACCTGAAAACCCACAACTTCCACTGGAATGTGACGGGGCCGATGTTCAATGCCCTGCACACCATGTTCGAAACCCAATACAGCGAACAATGGACCGCGCTTGACGAAATCGCCGAACGCATCCGCGCATTGGGCTTCAATGCCCCCGGTAGCTACACCGAATTCGCGCAGCTCTCGTCGATCAAGGAAACGCCCGGCCAAACCGGCACGCTGGCGTGGCATGACATGGTGCAACAACTGGTCAGTGGCAACGAAGCCTTTTGCCGCACCGCGCGCAAAGTACTGAAAGCTGCCGATAGCGCCGGCGACGACCCCAGCGTTGACCTGCTCACCACACGCCTGCAGACCCACGAAAAATACGCATGGATGCTGCGTTCGCTGCTGGAGTGAGCGTACCCCGCCCCTCCCGGCGCGATGGGAGGGGCTGCATGGTGCGCGTATCGGGCGAACAGCAACGCTTGCTACTCTAGGCGGATGCCTTCCGCCGCACTCGATACACTTCGCCACGTCTTTGGATACGACCGCTTCCGCGGCGAGCAAGGCCAGATTGTCGAGCACGTCACTGGCGGCGGTGATGCGCTGGTGCTGATGCCTACCGGCGGCGGCAAATCGCTGTGCTACCAACTGCCGGCGTTGCTGCGCGCCGGTACCGCGATTGTGGTGTCGCCGCTGATTGCGCTGATGCAAGACCAAGTGGAGGCCTTGCGTCAGCTGGGCGTGCGCGCCGCCTTCCTCAATTCCAGTCTGGATGCCCGCAGCGCGGCGCAAGTGGAACAGCAACTTGTCGATGGCGGGCTGGACCTGCTCTACGTCGCCCCCGAACGCCTGCTGACAGCGCGCTTTCTGGCGCTGCTGGAACGCACGCAGATTGCCCTGTTCGCCATCGATGAAGCGCATTGCGTGTCGCAATGGGGCCATGATTTCCGCCCCGAGTATCGCCAGCTCACCTTGCTGCACGAACGCTGGCCGCAGGTACCGCGCATCGCACTGACTGCCACCGCCGACGCGCCCACCCGGCGGGAAATCGTGGAGCGTCTGGCGCTGGAAGACGCACGCCAATTTGTCAGCTCGTTTGATCGCCCCAACATCCGCTACAACGTTGCCGCCAAGCACAACAGCCGCCGCCAGCTGTTGGATTTTCTGGAGGGCCATGCCAACGCAAGCGGCATCGTCTATTGCCTGTCGCGGCGCAAGGTCGAGGCCACTGCGGAGCTGCTGGTCGAGCAAGGTGTCAACGCGCTGCCGTATCACGCCGGGCTGGATGCGGCCACACGCGCCACCCATCAGCGCCGTTTTCTGCACGAAGACGGCATCGTGATGGTGGCCACGATTGCGTTTGGCATGGGCATCGACAAGCCCGATGTGCGCTTTGTTGCGCATTTGGACCTGCCAAAATCACTGGAAGGCTATTATCAGGAAACCGGCCGCGCCGGCCGCGATGGTGAAGCCTCGGAAGCATGGCTGGCCTATGGTCTGGGTGATGCCGTGCTGCTGCGCAAGATGATTGCCGAGGGCGAGGCCAGCGAGGAACGCAAGCGCCTGGAAAACGCCAAACTGGATGCACTGATCGGCTATTGCGAGTCCACCGGCTGCCGCCGGCAAAGCCTGCTGGCCTATTTTGGCGAAGCCCACGGTGGTGGCTGCGGCCATTGCGACAACTGCTTGCTCCCGCCACGCGTCTGGGATGCCACCGAGGCTGCACGCAAAGCGCTGTCGTGCGCCTATCGCACCGGGCAGCGCTTTGGCGCGGCACATCTGATCGACGTCTTGCGCGGTGCCGACAACGCCAAAGTGCGCCAGTTCGGCCACCACACGGTCAGCACCTACGGCATCGGCAGCGAACTGGACGCATCGCGCTGGCGCAGCGTGTTCCGGCAACTGGTGGCCGCCGGCTTGCTGGAGGCCGACTTCGACAGCTTTGGCGCATTGCGCCTGACCCAAGCCGCCACCCCGCTGCTGCGCGGCGAACACCAGCTTCACCTGCGTGAAGACCCCAACAAGCGCGAGCGCACGCGCCGTCGCAATGACACCACCGCCAGCATCAACCGTGCACTCTCCCCTGACGCCGAAGCGCGCTTCGATACCCTGCGCAACTGGCGCAGCAGCACCGCACGCGAGCAAAACGTGCCCGCCTACGTGATCTTTCACGACGCCACCTTGCGCAGCATTGCCCAACACCACCCGCACACCCTCACTGCGCTGGCCGCCATCAGCGGCGTGGGTGCCGGCAAGCTGGAACGCTATGGCGAGGCGGTGTTGGATGTGCTGCAAAGAGACTAAGCACGGGCGCGTGGCTGGCAATCCAGCCTGAGTTCTTTGTGAATTCGATGGTGGGCCGTGATGGGTGCGCGCAGGCCGCTTGCGAACCACCGGTTCGCGGCCTGTGCAAACGCCACGCGCATGCAAGCGCGTGGCTGGCAATCCAGCCTGGGTTCTTTGTGAATTCGATGGTGGGCCGTGATGGGTGCGCGCAGGCCGCTTGCGAACCACCGGTTCGCGGCCTGTGCAAACGCCACGCGCATGCAAGCGCGTGGCTGGCAATCCAGCCTGGGTTCTTTGTGAATTCGATGGTGGGCCGTGATGGGTGCGCGCAGGCCGCTTGCGAACCACCGGTTCGCGGCCTGTGCAAACGCCACGCGCATGCAAGCGCGTGGCTGGCAATCCAGCCTGGGTTCTTTGTGAATTCGATGGTGGGCCGTGATGGATTCGAACCATCGACCAAAAGATTAAAAGTCTTCTGCTCTACCGACTGAGCTAACGGCCCACAGGGAAAACGGTGCCCGACATTGCATCGGGGTGCGCATTCTAACCGAATCGCGCCGCCATGTAGCGGGTTGGGTCCAAAATTCCGGCTTCATTGAAGCCTTGTGCACGCAAATGACAGGCATCGCAATGGCCGCAGGCGCGACCATCGGCATCGGCCTGATAGCAGCTTACGGTCTGCGCGAAGTCCACGCCCAGGCGCAGGCCCTCACGCGCGATCTCGGCTTTGCTCATGCGCATCAGTGGCGCGTGCACCCGGAAGTGGCTGCCCTCCACGCCTGCCTTGGTGGCCAGATTGGCCAGCGCTTCGAAGCCGGCGATGAACGCCGGGCGGCAGTCCGGGTAGCCGGAATAATCCACCGCGTTGACCCCGCAAAACAGGTCGGTGGCGCCCAACACTTCGGCCCAGCCCAGCGCCACCGAAAGCATGATGGTGTTGCGCGCCGGCACATAGGTGGACGGGATGCCCTGCCCGATGATGTGGCCATCGGTGTCGGTGGGCACCGCAATATCGTCGGTCAATGCCGAACCGCCAATGCTGCGCAGATCCACATTCACGGTCTTGTGTGCCACCGCGCCCAAGACTTTGGCCACACGCACGGCAGCGTCCAGCTCGGAGGTGTGACGCTGGCCGTAGCGCACGCTGAGCGCATGTGCCGCAAATCCCTGCTCACGGGCAATGGCCAGCACCACCGCCGAATCCATGCCCCCGGACACCAGTACCACTGCAGGTTTCATCGGCCCGGCTCCTCGCCCCACAACACTTTGTGTAATTGCATCTGAAAGCGCACCGGTAATTTTTCTTCGATGATCCAGTCTGCCAACATACGCGGCGTGATCTGGCCGGCGCTGGGCGAAAACAGCACATCGCACACCTCGAACAAGCGATGTTGCAGCACGATTTGTTTGGCCCAATCGAAATCTTCACGCGAGCAAATCACTGCCTTGACCTGGTCGTGCGCGGTCAGCAGCGGCAGGTTGCTCCACAGGTTGCGCGCCACTTCGCCCGAACCCGGGGTTTTGATATCCAGCACCCGCGACACCCGCGTATCCACACCGTCGATGGCAATAGCGCCCGAGGTTTCCAGCGACACCACATAACCGGCATCGCACAACTTTTCCAGCAAGGTCAGGCAGCGTTTTTGCGATAACGGCTCACCGCCGGTGACGCACACATGGCGCACGCCGTGTTTGGCCACCTCCGCCAGAATAGCGTCGATCTCCCACCACTGCCCACCGTAAAACGAATAGGTGGTGTCGCAATAGGTGCAGCGCAGGGGGCAGCCGGTCAACCGCACGAACACCGTGGGCCAACCCGCATCGCGGGCTTCGCCCTGCAGAGACAGGAAGATTTCGGTGAGCTTGAGGCGCTCGGGCTGGAGGGCCGCCGCTGCGGCGGCCGCATCGGCGACGTCGTTCATCGGTACAGTTTAGCGGTTGCCGGCGATCTGCATGGAACGCAACCGATCCTGCGCGGTGCGTGCCACGTCGGTACCGGGGTAACGCTGCAACACCTGCCGCAAGGTGGCTTCGGCCTGCGGATATTGTTTCTGCCCGTATTGGGTCAGCCCCAGTTTGAGCAAGGCTCCCGGCGCTTTGTCGTGGCTGGGGTAACGATCCAGCAGGGCACGAAACTGATCGCCTGCCATCGCATAGTTCTGGGTGACGTAATAACTTTCACCCAACCAATACAAGGCATTGGGGGCCAGCTGGCCGCCCGGAAATGCAGCCAGAAAGTCCCGCAGGCGGCGCGCCGATTCCACGTAGTCGCCACTCTTCAGGGCATCAAATGCATATCCATAGGCGGTTTGCTCGTCCTTGCCGGCCAGCCCGCTGCCAGCCGCCGCTGCGGTTGGCGCAGTGGCGGTTGCAGATGTCGAGACGGGTGGCGGTACCGCCACGGTACCGGCTGGCGCAGTGCTGCCATTTTCCAAGCGATCCAGGCGCCCGCTCAGGTCCAGATATTGCGCACGCTGGCTTTGCTTGGCTTGCTCTTGCTGCTGCTGCAGTTGCTCCAGCTGGCCACGCAGCTCCTGCACTTCGCTGCGCAATTGGCTGATCTGATTGACCAGCTCGGTGCCGTTTTGTTCACCGGCAGCACGCTGCTCCAGCACCGCCACCCGATCGGCCAAACTGGCACGCTGGGCCATTACTTGCGGCGACACGATCAGTGCCGCCGCAAGTACGCCAATGGATGCGAAGGTACGCATTACTTGGCGCTGTACACCAGTTCAACGCGACGATTCTTGCTCCAGCAAGCCTCGTTGGATTCGGTGCAGACTGGACGCTCTTCGCCGTAGCTGATCACCGACAGCTGGCTGCCGCCGCCGCCATTGGCTTGCAGTGCGGAGGACACCGCATTGCCACGGCGTTCCCCCAGACCCAGGTTGTATTCGCGGCTGCCGCGCTCGTCGGCATTGCCTTCCAGGCGCAGACGCGCACTCGGGCGGTCGCGCAGGTACTTGGCGTGGCAATTCATGATGGCCTGGAATTCCGGCTTCAACGCATCCTGATCCAGATCGAAGTACACCACGCGCTGACGCAGGCAGGCATCGCTATCGAGGTCGGCGGGGGTGTACACACCGGCGCGCGGGGTCTCGGTGATCGGTGCGGTGGTGGTGGTGTCCACCGCATTGGTCGGCGGCGGCGTTTCCTTGACCTTCTTGGCGCAACCCACGGCAACGAATGCAGTCAGGCCGGCAATGGTCAGGATACGGGCGATCTGGGGGATGGAAGCCTTCATGGTGGATACCTCTGTTCGTGAGTTCGGGGTGAGTTGCAGCAGTGTAGTCATTGCGATGTGAATACGGCGGTCCTATGCCGGCATCTCGCGCTTATTTCTGTCGGAACGGCGACCACGCCGGTTCGCGCACGTCGCCGCTGGCCAGGACCAAGCGTTGCCGCACGCGACCATCGGCCGACACTGCATACAGCACACCACGTTGGCCTTCGCGCGCGGCATACAGCACCATCGCGCCATTCGGGGCAAAACTGGGGGATTCGTCCAGCGAGCCGGGCGAGAGCATGCTCCAACGCGGGCTGCCGGTGCTGCGGTCCATCAGGGCGATGCGATAGACATTGCCAGCCCCTTGCGCGGTGGCCAGCTTCTTGCCATCAAACGACAGCGACGGGCTGGCGTTATAACTACCGTCAAACGTCACGCGGCTGGCGCTGCCACCATTGGCGGAGACTTGGTACACCTGCGGTCGCCCGCCACGATCGGAGGTGAAGTACAGGCTGCTGCCGTCCGGGCTCCAGGTGGCTTCGGTGTCGATGCTGAATTGATTGGTGATCTGGGTCAGGTGTTTGCTGGCCAAGTCCATCACGTAGATGTCGGGGTTGCCACCCTTCGAGAGGGTCATCGCCATGCGGGTGCCGTCTGGCGAGAAACTTGGCGCGCCATTAATGCCACGGAAGTTGGTGATTTTTTCGCGGCTACCGGTGGCGATATCTTGAATCCAGATGCCGGAATTGCCGCCTTCAAAACTGACATACGCCAGCTTATGCCCATCCGGGCTCCACGACGGTGACAGCAACGGCTCGCTGGAATTGACCACGGTACGCGGATTGAAGCCATCGGCATCGGCCACCACCAGAGAATATTTGGCCTCGCGGCCCAAACCGGTGGATGTGACATAGGCAATGCGCGTCCAGAATGCGCCCCGCACGCCGAGGATTTTTTCGTACACCGCATCGCTGATCTGGTGCGCCACATCGCGCTGCGCAGCGCCCGGCGCGGTCAATGCGAAGCCCAGCAGACGCTGCTGCTTGGCGACATCGAACAATTCATACTCGGTGCGGTAATCGCCGCCATTGGGAACGCAACGGCCCACCAGCAAAAAATCCTGTTTGAGCATGCGCCAGGTGGGATACGCGACTTCGCTACCCTCGGTGGGGCGCTCGGGCAAGGTCGCCGGATCCAGCGTGCGAAACTGGCCGGACCGGCCCAAATCAGCGCGCACCACGCCGCCAACATCGGTTTGCCCACAATCGCCGCCAAACGGCACCACCGCAATCGGCAGCGCTGCGGCATTACCGCCGACGATATCGATTTCCAAGCCACCGCGTGACTGCGCCAGCGCGGCACAGCAGGGCAGCAATAACAACGGCAATAGCAATCGGCGGGCGATCTTGTGCATGCGGCTTCACAATCGGTCAGCAAGATGAACAGGATCGCCTATTTGCGCTGCGATAGGGTGAACAGTTGCGGACCAAGCCACGGTTTTCACACCAATCACAGGTCTTCGGCGCGGAACTTCAACACCGGGTCACGCACGAACACGTCCTCGAAGCCGGCATACGGCAACGGCGAGGCCTTCATCACCGCCGCTTCCACCGAGCGCCGGCCCAGATCGTCGTACGGGCAGCCTGGCGACACCTGCACCGAGACCACCTCGCCACCCGGAATCTGCTTGATCAGGACCTCGCAGGTCTGCCCCAGCTTGACCGAATCCGGGCGTGTCCACTGCCGCAAAATCGCATTCATCAGTGCCACTTGGTAGCTGGCACTTTTGCGCAGCCGGCTATTGGGGTCGCCCGGTGGCGGCCGGCTGGGTGGCGCGGCACTGGTGCGGGCATCGGCCAATTGCTGAGCGCGCTGCTCGGCCATCGTGCGATCGCGTGCGGCCAACTCCCGTTGTTTGCGGATTTCCTGCAACAGCTTTTCGCGTGCAGACAATTCCTGTTTTTGTGAGTCCAGCTCGGCCTGCTCAGGTTTCCTGCGCTTTTCTTCTTGCTCTTGCAGCACCTTGGTGGTCGCTGGCGTTACCGCATCGCGCTGCACTTTTTCCTGTTCGACCGGCGCAGGGTCAGGCACCGGTGGCGGCAGTTCGGTCAATTTTGGCGGCGTGGGCTGCTCTTCAATCGGTGTTGGCAGCGGCTCCGGCACTGGCACCGGGGCAAGTGCCTGCTCCACCGGCTTGCGTTGCAAGGCGCGCTGCATTTGCGCACTGAGGTCACTGGCGGTGGCCAAATCAGCCTCGATCGGGTCACCTTGCGCCGCTTGCATCGGCACCTCCCGCGACAGCTTCAGCCCGACAAACAGCAGCGCAAACAGCAGCACATGCAAGCCAATGGCCTGCATGAGAGCAATGCTGGTATCGGCGCGGGTCTGCTTCACAAATCGCCTATCACTTGCCCGGTTTGGCCGTTGCCGGTGGCGCGCCCATCAGGCTGACCCGTGACACTTTGGCATCGCTTTGCAACTTGCCCATCAGCGCATACACCACCTGATAGCGCACGTCGCCATCGCCCGCCACATACACCGATACATCCGGGTCGGCATGGACAAAGGCGGCTACTTTGATCAGCAGTGCGGCTTCGTCCATTGCTTGCGGGCGGTTGAGGCCTTCGTACATCAGCCCCAATTTGCCATCACTGAACACTTGCACCACCAGTGGCTGTTTTTTCTTTTGTTCAAGTGATTTGGCATTGGCCTGCGGCAGGTTCACGTCCACGCCGACATTGAGCAAGGGCGCGGTGACCATGAAGATGATCAGCAGTACCAGCATCACGTCGATGTAAGGCACGACGTTGATTTCGGCCTTGAGTTTGCGCTTGCGCGCACGGCGATTGGAGGTCGCGGCCATGCGCTCAGTCGTCCGAATGGGTCTGACGCTGCAGGATCGACGCGAATTCTTCGCCGAAGGTCTCGTAGCGCACCGCCATGCGCTCGGCGCGGGTGGCGAAGCGGTTGTACGCCCACACCGCCGGGATCGCCGCGAATAGGCCCATCGCGGTGGCAACCAGCGCCTCCGAGATCCCCGGCGCCACCGTGGCAATGGTGGCTTCCTTCATCGAGGCCAAGCCCTGGAACGAAATCATGATCCCCCATACGGTGCCGAACAGGCCCACATACGGGCTGATCGAGCCCACGTTGGCAAGAAATTCCAGATTGCGCTCGAGCCCGTCCAGTTCACGCGAGGTGGTGGCCCGCATCGCCCGCTGCGCGCCTTCCAGCTGCATGCGTGCGTCGACACCACGGCGCTGCCGAATGCGGTTGAACTCGCGCATGCCGCCTTCGAAGATCGCTTCCAGGCCTTCAATACTGCGATGGCGCTCGGTGGCGGTGGCGTAGAGTTTGGGCAGCTCGATACCCGACCAAAAGGTTTCCTCGAAGCGATCGGCTTCATTTTCGGCGCGATCCAGCACGCGCTTTTTGCGCAAGATAATCACCCACGAAGCCAAGGATGCCGCCAACAGCAGCAGCATCACCAACTGCACCGGGATACTGGCGTGCAACACCAACTGCAAGATGTTCAGGCCATGATCCACCGGTGCAGCCGAGGCCGCCTGTGCGCCGTTGCCGGCCAGCTCCACTGTCTGGGTAGCGCCATTGTCTGGCAGCGCCTGCGGCAGGGATTGCAGCATGGTTGAAACGGGCATCAGGAAGCCTCCGGCAAAAGGTGCAATTGCGACAACAGAAAACCCGGGATTGGACTGGGTCGAAAGGTGGATGCGCACAAACTTGCGATTTTCACGGTCGCTTCGACCAACAGCGCGCCATTGCGTTCAATCCGCTGCGCCAGCACAAAACTGGCACCGCGACATTCAAGCAGAGCCACGCTGACCGAAAGCTGATCGTCCAGCCGCGCCGGCGCACGAAAATCGGTTTGCAGCGCACGCACCACGAACACCAGATCGGCATCGCGCTTCAAGACGTCCTGATGCACGCCCACGCTGCGCAGCCATTCACTGCGGGCACGCTCCATGAACGCCAGATATTGCGCGTGATAGACCACCCCACCGGCATCGGTGTCTTCCCAATACACCCGTATTGGCCACACAAACGGCTCAGCCATCGAACAACTCCGCCGCATCGGCTTTCGGCTTGAAGCCCAAATGCCGGTACGCCTTCGGCGTGGCCATGCGCCCGCGCGCGGTGCGAATCAGGAAACCCTGCTGGATCAGGTAGGGCTCGATCACATCCTCCAGCGTGCCGCGTTCTTCCGACAGCGCCGCCGCCAGCGACTCCACCCCCACCGGGCCGCCATCGAAGGCGTCGATGATGATGCCCAGCATGCGCCGGTCGAGCTCATCAAAGCCTTCCGGATCGACTTTCAGCATGTCCATGGCAGCACGCGCACTGGCTGCATCAATCATGCCGTTGCCCTTCACCTGCGCGAAATCGCGCACCCGTCGCAGCAGACGGTTGGCAATCCGCGGGGTCCCGCGTGCGCGCCGCGCCACTTCGGCGGCACCGCCGGCATCGCAGGCAATTCCCAGAATCTGCGCCGAGCGCCGCACGATGCGGGTCAATTCTTCCGGCGAATAAAATTCCAGCCGCTGCACGATGCCAAACCGATCGCGCAGCGGTGCAGTGAGCAGACCCGCGCGGGTGGTGGCACCAATCAGGGTGAACGGCGGCAAGTCCAATTTGATCGAACGTGCCGCCGGGCCTTCGCCGATCATGATGTCGATCTGGTAGTCCTCCATCGCCGGGTAGAGGATCTCCTCGACCACCGGTGACAGCCGATGGATTTCGTCAATAAACAGCACGTCATGCGCCTGCAAATTGGTCAGCAGCGCCGCCAAGTCGCCGGCTTTTTCGATAACCGGCCCGGAGGTCACCCGCAAGTTCACACCCAGTTCGTTGGCGATGACATGGCTCAGCGTGGTCTTGCCGAGCCCCGGTGGCCCGAAGATCAGCACGTGATCCAGTGCCTCACCGCGCCCCTTGGTGGCATCGATGTAGATCTGCATCTGCTCGCGCACCGGCTGCTGGCCAAGATATTCATCCAGCCGCCTGGGACGGATGGACGCCTCCAGCATTTCGTCTTCGCGGGTGGCGGCGGGGGTGATGATGCGGGAGTCGGTCATCCCGGGATTATCGCTAAATCTCTACTTGCGCGCCCAATTCCACCAGGCGATTGCCGGGGATTCGGAAAAAATTGGTAGCCGGTGCGGCATTGCGATGCAGGAAAGCAAACAGCTTGTCACGCCAGATCGGCATGCCGCGATGGCGGCCCGCCACGATACTTTCACGACTGACGAAATAGGTGGTATCCATCGGGTTGAAGGTCAGCTCGCATTGGTCGCAACTGCGCATCAAGGCTACGGGCACGTCCGGGGTTTCCATAAAGCCATAGCGAATGATGACGCGATAGAAATCATCACCGGAAATCGAGTCGATCTTCATCCGCCGATCTTTCGGTGCATACGGCACATTCAGTGTCTCCACTGTCAAGAATGCATTGTGCTCATGCAGGACTTTGTTGTGCTTGAGGTTATGCAACAAGGCATGTGGCACAACCCCGGAATCTGCGGTCAAAAACACCGCCGTCCCTGGCACGCGCACCGGCGGTGCCAGCATCAAGCCGGGCAGGAATACATCTAACTGGATACCGTCTTTGCGGACTTCCTCGCGCAGCAATTCACGCCCGCGCCGCCAAGTCCGCATCATGGTGAAGACCAGCAGCCCCAGTGCAATCGGGAACCACGCACCGTGGAAAAATTTGGCCCCATTGGCAATCAGGAAACCAATATCCACCAGAATTATGAAGAAGCAGCATGGCAGCACCCACCAACGTGCGCGAGCCCACTGCGCACGCGCCAACAACGCCAGCAGCAAGGTGTCGATCAGCATCGTGCCCGACACCGACACGCCATAGGCGGAGGCCAAGTTGGTGGAGCTTTGGAATGCCAGCACCAGCGCAATCACCGTCACCATCATCAACCAGTTGATGCCGGGCACATAGATTTGACCGATGGTGTCGCGCGAGGTGTGCTTGATCAACATGCGCGGGATATAGCCCAACTGCATCGCCTGCCGCGACATCGAAAACGCACCGGTAATCACCGATTGCGAGGCAATGATTGCCGCCATCGTGGCCAACAGGATCATTGGGTACAACGCCCACTCCGGCACCGCTTCAAAAAACGGGTTGGCCACCGATTCCGGGTGCTTCAACACATTCGCACCCTGCCCCATATAGTTCAGAACCAGGCAGGGCAATACAAAGAAATACCATGCGTTGCGAATGGGCGGTGCACCGAAGTGCCCCATGTCGGCATACAACGCCTCGCCACCGGTCACCGCCAGCACCACCGCGCCGAAAATGAAAATGCCATGCCAGTGATGCTCGGCAAAGAACTGCACCGCCCACCATGGATTCAAGGCTTTAAGAACTTCAGGTGCTGCCAACAGATTCCATACGCCAATCGCCGCAAGAGAGATGAACCACAACACCATCACTGGGCCGAATACCTTGCCGACACGTGCCGTGCCAAAGCGTTGCGCTGCGAACACCCCAACCAGCACCACCACGGTAATGGGCACGATGAAATTTTCCAGCCCAGGCGCGGCCACTTCCAAGCCTTCAACTGCCCCCAATACCGTGATGGCCGGGGTAATCACGCCATCACCAAAAAACAGGGACGCCCCGAAAATCCCGAGAATGCCCACCACATAAGCCGAGCGCGAGCCATTGCGCAACGTGCGCTGCGTCAAGGCCATCAGCGCCATGATGCCGCCTTCGCCATCATTGTCGGCACGCATGATGATCGTCACGTACTTGAGCGTCACCATGGTCATGATGGCCCAGAAAATCAACGAAAGCAGGCCAATCACGGTGTCGTGGTTGTTGACCAACCCATAGTGCGGAGTAAACGCTTCTTTCAACGTGTACAGCGGACTGGTACCGATATCGCCGAACACCACGCCGATGGCACCGACGATCAGCGCAAGCCCGGCGGAGTGCCCCTCTGTATGGCTGTGCTGTTCGGGACTGGATTGTGCGGAAGTCATAGTGATACCTACAGCCGTCTGTCAACGCAGCGCAGACTGCAATGCTTTACGGATGATGGCGGGGGCATCGTCGCCCGCGCCTGCAGATTTTTTCGCCATGCGCTCGGCATCGGCAGGTTTGTAGCCCAACGCCTGTAGCGCGATGATGGATTCGGCCACCGGGTCACCCGGCAATGCGGTGCTGCCTGAGCCAGCGCTGCCCAAGTCGGTGGCACGGTCGCGCAGTTCCACCAGCATGCGCTCTGCGGTTTTTTTGCCGATGCCGGGAATGCGGGTGAGTGCGGCGACATCGCCGTTTTGGATCAGCCGTACAAACTCATCCACCGATGCGCCCGACAGCACCGCCAGCGCAATTTTGGCGCCGATGCCGGAGACTTTCTGCACATCGCGAAACAAGCGGCGCTCGGTTTCGCGCAAAAACCCGTACAGCGACACGCTGTCTTCCTTTTGCGCGTAGTGGGTGAACAAAAACACCTCGCGCCCCAACTCCGGCAAGTCGTAGAACGTGCTCATCGGCGCCTCCAACTCATAGCCAACGCCGTGCACGTCCACCACCAGCCACGGCGGCGCCTTGTGGATCAGGATGCCTTTCAATCGTCCAATCATCGCCGACCCCTGCCCTTGCGTGCCCATGCCGTGCGTGCGACCACGCCCAAGCGCTGTGCACTGGCGCGCACATGCGCATGCGTAATCGCCACTGCCAGCGCGTCGGCCGCATCGGCCTGCAACTTGCCGGACAAGCCCAGCATCACCGCCACCATATGTTGCACCTGTTGCTTGTCGGCCGCGCCACTGCCCACCAGCCCCAGTTTGATCTCTTTTGCGGCGTATTCGCTCACTGGCAAATCACGCGCCACGCAAGCGGCCACCGCCGCACCGCGCGCCTGCCCCAGTTTGAGTGCACTCATGGCATTGTTGGACAGGAACACCTGCTCCACGGCCACTTCATCGGGCGTGTATTCCTCGATCAAGGCCCACAAGCCATCCAGTAATAATCGCAGGCGCAGCGGAAACGTTTCCGCATCCAGCAATACCAGCGGCTGATGATGCACATGGCTCACCTTGCCAGTGGCATCAACATCAATGATGCCCACGCCAGTGCGCTGCGAACCGGGGTCGATCCCAAGGATGCGAGTCACGACGCAGGTTGACCGATTGCCGTGTTACGCAGCGCCGCCGAAATCGGCGTTGGCATAGACGTTTTGCACGTCATCCATATCTTCCAGCCACCGCAGCAGCTTCTGCACTTGCTCGGCCACTTCGCCTTCCACCGGACTGTCGTTGTCGGCACGCATGGTGATTTCAGCGTAGCCCGGCGCAAGCCCGGCGGCCTCCATCGCCGCCTTGACCGATGCAAATGCATCGGGCGAGGTCAATACGTCGATGGCGCCATCTTCCGGGTACACCACGATATCGTCGGCACCGGCTTCAATCGCCGCCTCGGTGATAGCGTCCTCATTGGCACCGGCGTCATAGCTGAGCACGCCCAGCTTCTTGAACATGAAGGCTACCGAGCCTTCGTTGCCCATATTGCCGCCAAACTTGCCAAATGCATGTCGTACATCGGCCACCGTGCGCACACGATTGTCGGTCAGGCAGTCCACAATCACCGCCACCCCGCCCGCGCCATAGCCTTCGTAGCGGATTTCCTCGTAGGACACGCCTTCCAGCTCGCCGGTGGCTTTCTTGATGGCGCGCTCGATCACGTCCTTGGTCATGTTGACGTCAAGGCCCTTGTCGATCGCCGCACGCAAGCGCGGGTTGCCATGCGGGTCGCCCCCGCCGCTGCGCGCAGCGACTGAAATTTCACGGATGATCTTGGTGAAAATCTTGCCGCGCTTCGCATCCACTGCGTTCTTGCGGGCTTCGATGGAGGGGCCACGTCCCATAGATGTACTTCCGGCCGAAAGGCGAAGCCGCGAATTATACGTCTGCTGCTCGACTGGTGTGCTCGGAAGTGGGCGCAAACTGGCCGTGATGTAAAAAATGGCCGGTTTGCCTTGCCGCGCTGTGCGATAACACCAGCCCGGAATGGCTGCAAGGCAGCGCGACATGGTCAGCCAACCACGGGAGCCGGGTTTCCTCCAAAGCCACGGTGCCATCCGAACGCTCCTTGAAGTGCGCAAACAGGCAACCCATCCCACGCGGTGCGATGCCTGCCACCACACCTACCTCGGCAGTACCGCGCCACTCCGCCACACCCGTTTGCAACAGACCGGCACTTCGGCCCAGCAGCGGGCGCGCCCACGGCAACGCCGCCACGCATCGCGCCGTTTCGCTGCCACGCAGAGGCGATCCAAGGCACACCACACGCTGCACGCGGGGATGTTCTGCTTGCTGCAATGCAGTGAGTGCAATCAGCCCGCCCAGGCTATGCCCTACCAAGGCATCGGGTGGCTGCGCCAAGAGCCGCTTCCGCAAGCGTGGCAACGCAAACTCCGGCCCTTCCCATACGCTTGAATAGTCAAAAAGTTCGGTGGCAAACCCCTGCTTGCGCAAGCGCAAGGCCAGCGGCAGCAACCACCACGAAGCGTTGAGCAGGCCATGCACCAACAGCACACGGGGCTGCATGATCAGCGGGCCAAGCGCCGATACATGAACTCGCGGTCGCGCTGCTCACCCACGATAAAGTGGTATTCGCCGGCAAATTCGAATCCATAGCGGGCGTAGAAACGCTGCGCGCCGTAGTTTTCCGACCACACCGATAACCATAAGATCCGTGGGCCATCGGCCAGCAGCCACGCCAGCATCGCGTCCATCAGTGCGCGCCCGGCACCACTGTTTTGCGCATCGCCGCGCAGGTACAGGCGCTTGATTTCGCCATCCTCAGCGCGCACGTCGGCGTGCGGCAACCCGCAGGGGCCGGCCTGCGCGTAGCCAATGGCCTGACCGTCGCGTTCGGCCAGCCACAGCGCATACGGGGAATCGGCGGACAATAGCGCGGCGTAGGCGGCCTCGCTGTGGCTTGCGTCGAGAAACGCCTGCAAATCTTCCGGCGTGTACAGATGGCCGAAGGTTTCGATGAAGGTAAACGTGCCCAGCGCGGCCAAGGTGGCGGCGTCGGCGGGGGTGGCTCGGCGAATCAAAGCCTGCACGATGGCACTCCTGGCGCGGGCGACATGGCATCACTGCTCCCCGGCGCGGGCGAACATCCTGTTCGACGCGCCGCCGTGCGCCATCCATGGCGCACTTTACGCAGTGACGCCATATCACCCATCACACTGATTCGCGCGTCCGAACCGCCACATGCACCTCGGCCAACTGCGCATCGGCGATGGGTGACGGCGCATCGGTCATCAGACACTGGGCGCCGGTGGTTTTGGGGAAGGCGATCACGTCACGAATGGAGTCGCTGCCGGCCATCAGCGCGGCGATGCGGTCGATGCCAAACGCAATGCCGCCATGTGGCGGTGCGCCGTATTTCAGTGCATCCAGCAGGAAGCCGAACTTGCCGCGCTGTTCTTCTTCGCCAATGCCCAGCAATTCAAACACCGCGCTTTGCAGCTTTGAATTGTGGATGCGGATCGAGCCACCGCCAATCTCGTTGCCGTTCAGCACCATGTCGTAACCACGGCTCACCGCGGTCTTGGCGTGGGCACGCAGATCGTCGATGGAATCCACCGCCGGCGCGGTGAACGGGTGATGCAGGGCGACGTAGCGCTGCGCCTCGTCATCCCATTCGAACATCGGGAAGTCGGTCACCCACAGCGGTGCCCAGCCCTCGCTGATCAAGTTGAAGTCCTTGCCGGCTTTCAGGCGCACCGCGCCCATGAAATCGGACACTTTGCCGTAGGCGCCGGCACCGAAAAACACGATGTCGCCGTTGCCTGCGCCCACGTGCGCCAGCAGCGCCTCGAACACGCCTTCGGCAAAGAATTTGGCCACCGGCGAATTGACCCCGCCAGCCTCGTCGATCTTGGCGTAGGCCAAGCCCTTCGCGCCGAATTTGGTGGCGTGCGCGGCGTATTCGTCAATCTGCTTGCGTGACAATGCCGCGCCGCCGGGAATGCGCAACGCGGCCACGCGGCCATCGGCATCATTGGCGGCAGCGGTGAACACCGCAAACTCGCATTGCTTGACCAGATCGGCCACGTCGACCAATTCCAGATCGATGCGCAGATCGGGCTTGTCGGAACCGTAGCGGCGCATCGCCTCGGCGTACGTCATGCGCGGGAACTGCGCGGCCAATTCCACCCCGACCACGTCGCGGAACACATGCCGCACCATGTCTTCGGTCAGGTCTTGCACATCGCGCTCGGACACCCACGCAAATTCCATGTCGAGCTGGGTGAATTCCAACTGGCGGTCGGCGCGCAACGCTTCGTCGCGGAAGCAGCGGGCGATTTGGTAATAGCGATCGAAACCGGCCATCATCAAAATCTGCTTGAACAACTGCGGGCTTTGCGGCAGCGCGTAGAACTCGCCGGGGTGCATGCGCGCCGGCACCAAAAAATCACGCGCACCTTCCGGCGTGGCCTTGGTCAGGATGGGAGTTTCGATGTCCTGGAAACCACGCGCATCCAGGTAATGCCGCAGCGCCGACACCAGCTTGGTGCGTGTCCGCAGCTTGCGCTGCATCTCGGGGCTGCGCAGGTCCAGGTAGCGGTACTTCAGGCGGATGTCCTCGCCCGGGTTCTCGTGGTGGTGGAACGGCAGCGGCTCGGCCTTGTTCAACAGCTCGATCGTCTCGGCCACCACTTCCACCTGGCCGGTCCTGATCTTGTCGTTCACCGACTGCCGGCGACGCACCGTGCCGGTGATGCGCAGGCAGTCTTCGTAGCCCACTGCCACCGCTGCGGCCAACATGCCAGCGTTACCCTCGCTGTCTGCCGGTTCGGCGACGATTTGCACGATACCTTCATGGTCGCGCAGGTCGATAAACACGATCTGGCCCATATTGCGGGCGACATCGGCCCAGCCGCACAGGGTGACGGTTTGGCCGATCAACGTTTGGTCGATCAGGCCGCAGAAATGGGTACGCATGGAGACTCCGGGGAGGTTCGGGCCGGCGGGCACCGGCAAGCCAATCATTTTAACGGGTTCAGTCGGCCGACTTGGTGGCGGATTTGGCGGCTTCCGGCTTGGGGCTCTCTGACTTGGCACTGGCATTGGCTGCTGGCTCGGCTTTGGCTTCGGCAGGCTTGGCCGCATCGCCGGCCAGATTGCTTTTCTTTTCGCCGTCTTTCTTGAAATCGGTTTCGTACCAGCCACCACCGGCCAGCCGGAATTGTGGCGCGGTCAATTGCCGGTGGATGCCGCCGTCTTTGCCGCACTGCGGGCAGACACTGGGGTCGACGTCGGAGAGTTTCTGCAATTTATCGAAGTGATGCCCGCAGAATTCGCAGGCGAAGGCGTAGATGGGCATGGCGCTACCAAGAACAAGGTGAGTAAGAACACATGCGGCACGCAGCCGCGATTTCAAGGCGAAGCTTATTCGTACAACCCCAGCAACTCGGCCTCGGCCTGCTCCAGCTCGCTGCGCAGTTGCAACTGCGTGCGCCCCAAATCAGCCACTTTGCCAGCATCGACATACACCGCCGGGTCGGCCAGCTGGGCATCGCACTCGGCCAGTTTGCCTTCCAGGCGCGCCACGCGCTCTTCGGCTTTTTGCAGCTTGTGCGGGTTGATTCTGGCTTTCGGCGCGGCAGGTGCCGGTGCGGGTACGACCCGCTTGGGCTCTTGCTTGGGTACCGGTGTTTTGGGGTTGTCACTGCCCGGGCGAGTACGCAGCCACGCGGCGTATTCGTCCAGATCACCATCGAACGGCTCGACCTTGCCGCCAGCCACGCGCCAATAGCTGTCGCAGACCAGACCGATCAAATGGCGGTCATGGCTGACCATCACGATGGCGCCATCGAAATCACTCAGCGCTTCGGCCAGCGCTTCGCGCATGTCTAGGTCAAGGTGGTTGGTGGGCTCATCAAGCAGCAATACGTTGGGCCGGCGATAGGCGATCAGTGCCAGCGCCAATCGCGCTTTTTCGCCACCGCTGAAGGTGTCGATGACTTCAAACGCACGGTCGCCGGGGAAATTCCATTTACCGAGGAAATCACGCAGTACCTGATTGGCCGAATCCGGATCGAGCTTGCGCAAGTGATCCAGCGGCGAGGTGCCGGCCACCAGTGACTCCACCGTGTGCTGGGCGAAGTAGCCGATGCGCAAATCCGGATGCGCCTTACGCTCGCCGGTCATCGGCGCCAGCTCGCCCACCAGGGTTTTCACCAAGGTCGATTTGCCCGCGCCATTGGGGCCCAGCAGGCCGATGCGGTCGCCGGCTTCCAGGCCGAAGCTGGCGTTATGCAGGATTTTGGCGTCGACGCCATAGCCACAATCGCAATCGTGCAGCGATAGCAGCGAGTTGGGCAGCCGCAGCGGTTCGGGGAAATCGATATGCAGCGCGCGCTCGGCGCGTACCGCTTCGGTGCCGGCCAGTTTGGCCAGCCGCTTCATCCGCGACTGCGCCTGCTTGGCCTTGCTGGCCTTGGCCTTGAAACGGTCGATGAAGGATTGCAGGTGGGCGCGCTCGGCCTGCTCCTTCAGATGGGTGATCTGCTGCAGCCGCAAATGTTCGGCGCGCTGGCGCTCGAAATCGGTGTAATTGCCCGAATACAGCTTCGCGGTGCCGTCGTGCAGATGCAAGATGTGGGTGGTGACGTTGTCGAGAAATTCGCGGTCGTGCGAAATCACCAGTAAGGTGCCGTCATAGCGCTTGAGCCATTCTTCCAGCCAGACCACCGCATCCAGATCCAAATGGTTGGTCGGTTCATCGAGCAACAGCAAATCGGATGGCGTCATCAGCGCACGCGCCACGTTCAGGCGCACGCGCCAGCCACCGGAGAAATCCGAGACCGCCTTTTCATGCACCTCGGCCGGAAACCCCAGCCCATGCAGCAGCCGGCCGGCACGCGCCGTGCCATCGTAGCCGTTCACTTCTTCCAGCAACTGATGCGCCACGGCCACCGCTTCCCAATCCTCATTGGCAAACGCATTGGCCTCCATCTGGATGGCCGCGTGCACGGCGCTATCGCCCGACAGCACGAAATCGATCGCCGGGTCCGGCAGATGCGGAGTTTCCTGCGCCACCGACGCAATCCGCGCCTTACCGGGCAGGTCCAGATCGCCCTTGTCGGGCTCGTGTTCGCCCATCAGGGCACCAAACAGCGACGACTTGCCAGCGCCATTGCGCCCGATCACACCCACCCGCCAGCCGGCGTGCAGGGTCAGGTCAACATTGGACAGCAGCAGGCGTTCGCCGCGACGCAGGGCGAAATTTCGGAAAGAAATCATGAGCTCGCCATTGTAACGCCTAAGCCAGCACCCGGCCTTCCCGACACACGCATTGCAACCGATGGCATAGCCCTATGCCATTGAAGCGTTTGCGATCGTGTTAATTCAGTGTTAAACAGACCTAAGTCTTACCCTCCATTGGAGTTGAACATGCCCCGCATGACCCCCCTTGCTCTGGCGCTGTCTTCATTGCTGATCGCCGGCCCGGTATTGGCGCAGCAGGCCTCTGCGCCGGCCAGTAAAGATGCCCGTACCCTCGACACGCTGATCGTCACCGGCACCCATGTGGCTGACCGCACAGTGGCAGAATCGCAATCGCCCATCGACATCATCACCCCGGAAACACTGGAGGCCACCGGCACCACCGAGCTGGCCACCGCCTTGGCACGCGCACTGCCCTCACTGAATTTCCCGCGCCCCGGCATGGCCGACGGCACCAGCGGTGTGCGTCCGGCGCAACTGCGCGGATTGTCACCGGATCAGGCGCTGGTGCTCGTCAATGGCAAGCGCCGCCATATTTCGGCGCTGGTGAATGTGAATGGCACGATCGGTCGTGGCTCGTCTGCAGTTGATCTGAACGCGATCCCCGTCGCCGCTATCGAACGCGTGGAAGTCCTGCGTGATGGTGCATCTGCACAATATGGATCTGATGCCATCGGCGGCGTCATCAATATCGTGCTCAAGGGCGCCGGCACTGGAGGCAGTATTGCACTGGGAGGCGGCCAGTATTCCAAGGGCGATGGCCAGCAGTGGCAACTGTCTGGTGATGCAGGCCTGACCCTGGGCGGCGGCGGCGGCACCATCCATTTGGCGGCACAAACCGGCCACCAAGACATGACCAATCGCTCCGGTACCTATCAAGGCACAGCGCCCAACACCGGCAATTTCCCGGGCGTGGGCGAAACAGCATTCAAGCTGGGCGACCCGGATGTGGATCAGACAGCACTGGCATTGAATGCCAATCTGGCCATTGGCGATCACGCCAGCCTGTATGTCACCGCCATGGCCAGTAACCGCGACATCACATCGTTCGCGTTCTATCGCTCCAAAAACCACAGCGGGCAAGGCGCACTGCTGGCGCAGGTTTACCCGAACGGCTATGTACCTGAAATCAATCAAGATGCGCACGACCGTAGCGTGGTGCTGGGCGCCAAGGGCACTGCCGACAATGGCCTGAACTGGGACTTCAGCTACAACTTCGGCGACAGTCTGCTGGGCTTTCGCACCCAGAACACCATCAACTATGCCTTGGGTGTGAGCAGCCCACTCAGCTTCTATGACGGCTCGCTGCAATACACCCAGCAAGTGTTGAACGCCGACTTCTCCAAGCCCATCGGGATTGGATTGGCGTATCCAGCCACCCTCTCCTTCGGTGCGGAATATCGCACCGAAGACTGGGCGCAGCGTGCGGGTGAGGCCAATTCGTATTTCGGTTCCGGTGCACAGGGCTTTGGCGGATTCACACCACGCAACGCCGGCAGTTACAACCGGCACAACTATGCGCTGTACGCGGGCCTGGAAGCTGATGTGTCCGACAAATTCTCGGGCGGTATCGCCGGGCGGTACGAAGACTATTCCGACTTCGGCAGTCAATTCTCCGGCAAGTTGTCACTGCGCTACGCCTTTACCGACAAGGTGGCCTTGCGTGGCACCGCCGCCACCGGCTTTCGTGCGCCTTCGTTGGCACAGCAGCACTATCAGGCGGTGACCACCAACATCAATAATGGTGTGGCCTTTGAAACCGGAACCTTCCCGGCCTCCGGCGCAGCCGCACAAGCGCTTGGTGCAGAGCAGCTCAAGCCGGAGACCTCACGGTCTTACAGCTTGGGTCTGGTGTTGCAACCGTTGGAGCGCGTGTATCTGACGATCGATGCCTACCAGATCAACGTCGATGACCGCATCGTGCTCTCATCCAATCTGAATATCGCCAACAATGCGGCGGCACAGGCACTGTTGGCCAGTCTCGGCATCACCAATGTCACCAGTGCGCGTTATTTCAACAATGCGATTGATACCCGTACGCAGGGCATCGACGTGGTGGGCACTTGGAATGTGCCGCTGGCGGCCAGTAGCCTTAACCTGACCGGCAGCTACAACTACAACAAATCCAAAGTCACCCGCATTGCCCCCAACCCTGCCGCGTTGACAGCATTGGGGGCCAATTTGGAACGGATGGGGCGCGATGAACGTGGCCGCATCGAAGAAGGCGCACCACGCGACAAGTTCGCAGTGAACGCAAACTGGGCCCTGCAACATTGGGAGATCAATGCCGGAGCCACTCGCTATGGCCAGTTCACCGCGCGGAACGCCAGCAACCCGCTGCAAGACCAGACCTTCGGCGCCAAATGGACGCTTGATCTATCCGTCAACTTCCGTCCTGACCAACACTGGACGATTACAGCGGGTGCTGACAATGCGTTGAACCAATACCCCGAACAAAATACCTACGCCAACTCCACATTCGGCCTGATACCTTACAGCCTGTACTCGCCGTATGGCTTCAATGGTGCGTATTACTACGGCAAGGTCAGCTACAAGTGGTGAGCTGAACACCTTATTCATTTCCACCTTCGCGCCCCGGTCATCCGGGGCGTTTTTTGTTCGAAGTGTTACCCGCACATGCGATGATCGTGGCATCGACCTTGCGGAGTACACATGCCACATCACACCCCCCTGATCGCGATTTTGGTGTATGGCTTCGTGCTGGCCTTTATTCTGGGCGCACTCGCCAATCGGCTGCGACTGTCACCGCTGGTTGGCTACCTGGTTGCGGGCATCATCGTTGGGCCGTTCACGCCGGGCTTCGTGGGTGATGCGGAGTTGGCACCCCAGCTGGCCGAGATTGGTGTGATCCTGCTGATGTTCGGCGTCGGCCTGCACTTCTCGCTACGCGATCTGATGTCGGTGAGAAACATCGCGATCCCCGGCGCGGTGGCGCAAATCTCCGTCGCCACCCTATTGGGCTTGGGTTTGGCCGAATTGATGGGCTGGTCGCATCTTGAAGGGTTGGTGTTCGGGTTTTCGCTGGCCACCGCCAGCACCGTGGTGCTGCTGCGGGCGATGGAAGAGCGTCGCTTGCTGGATACACGGCGCGGCAAAATCGCGGTGGGTTGGCTGATCGTAGAAGATCTGGCCTGCGTCATCGCACTGGTGTTGATTCCGGCACTGGCCGGCGCGCTGGGTGGCAGCGAAGCGGTAGGCATCGGCGGCATTCTCAAAGCGCTGGCCATCACCTTTGGCAAGGTCGCCGCCTTCGTCGCCTTCATGCTGATCGTCGGCCGCAAGGCAATCCCGTGGATACTCGAACGCATTGCAGGCACCGGCTCGCGTGAATTGTTCACATTGGCAGTGCTGTCCATCGCGATGGGCGTGGCGTTTGGCTCGGCAGCGATGTTCGGTGTGAGCTTCGCACTGGGCGCATTCTTCGCCGGCATGCTGCTCAACGAATCCGAGTTCAGCCATCAGGCCGCACAAGATTCACTGCCGATGCGCGATGCGTTCGCAGTGCTGTTTTTTGTGTCGGTGGGCATGCTGTTCAATCCCAATATTCTGGTCGAGCATCCGTGGCAAGTGCTGGCTACCACGCTCATCATCGTGTTTGGAAAATCGGCCGCCGCCTACCTGATCGTGCGGGCATTCGGGCATCCCAATTCCACGGCGCTGACCATTTCCACCAGTCTGGCCCAAATTGGCGAATTCGCTTTCATCATCGCCGGGCTTGGCTTGTCACTTAAAATCCTGCCGAAGGAAGGCCATGATCTGGTGCTGGCCGGCGCACTGATTTCGATCATGCTCAACCCGATCCTGTTCATGGGGCTGGATCGCTGGCAGGCACGAGAGGACGCACGCAACGCCGCCAATGCCGAACCAGAACCCGAGGTGGTACCGGTGGATATTTGCAACCACGCCATCGTGGTGGGTTACGGCCGCGTGGGCAGCCAGCTTGCCCATCTGCTGCGTGAACGTGGCGTGCCCTTGGTCATCATCGAAGATGATTCCGATTTGGTGGCACAAGCACGCGCCAATGGCCTACCCACCGTGCGCGGCAATGCTGCAAACCAACGCGTCTTGCAGGAAGCTGCACCGGTACGCGCAAAGCTTGCCGTATTCGCGATTCCGCAAGCCTTGGAAGCTGGCGAAACCATCCAGCGCTTGAAAGCGCTTAATCCCGCCATCAGCGTCCTGGCGCGTGCGCACAGCGAAACCCAGGTCAGGTATTTACTCGAACACGGTGCCGATGCGGCCGTTTTGGCAGAACGCGAATTGGCCTACTCGCTGGCGGATATGGTGATGGCCTCACCGCCATGGCGTGTCCCCAGCAAGGCGGCTGTTTAACGCACTCGCCCGGGGATCGGGCGCGCCCGGTCGGCAGTTGACGTAGTGAGCTGCGCGATGAATTTGTTGACCACAAGATCGGTACTGAACCGCGCAGCACTGGCGGGGGCCGCCGCCGCCATCGCCTGCCGGCGAGGGCTGTCATCGATCAGGCGACCAATCAAGTCAGCCAAATCATGGGGGGCATCGCCACGCCACAGCAAACCAGTCTCGCCGGCGATCATCGCTTCAGGCAGACCACCGCGATCACGCGCAATGACCGGCACACCGCAGGCTTGCGCCTCGGCCACCACCCGCCCAAAGGTTTCCTCTTCCTCGGAAGGGCACACTAGCAAATCCAGCGCCGGGTACACCGCCGCGGTGTCATCGCACCAGGGAATGAAGTGATGGCGCGCCGCCTGCCCGACCGCATCCACAACAGCGCGCGTGGCCGCAAGTTCGGCACCTTCGCCCAGCCACAACATCGCCGTACCAGCACGCTCTTGCATCACCTCGATCATCGCTTGTCGCAATGGGGCAACTCCTTTGCCGGTGGTATGCCTGCCAACAAACCCCGCCAGCACCACATCGTCCGCAATGCACAACTCGCGGCGCAATGTTGCGCGAGCTGCAGCCGATGGATGAAAGCGACGCATATCAATCGGGTTATGCACGATGTGCAGACAGCGCGCAGGCACGCCATCGTTGATCAACCGTTGGCGCGCAAACTCGGACACTACGAAATAGCGTTTGGCCAAGCGTGGCATCCAATAACGGGTGACCCGGCTGCGGATATACGTCAGATGACGAAACGCAGCCAGCGGCGTCCCGGTGAACAGCGAAGCGAACAGCAACGGCCAATGATGCTTGCCATGTGCTGCCACCAACCAGTCGGCATGCAGCGTGCGTACCGCCTGCAGCACCTTGCGAAATGCACGCGGGTCTTCACCGCCGCGAAAGCGGGTTTCCCTCAGCTGGATGCCGGGCACTTGCCGCATCGCGACCGCCATTTCACTGTCCGCACGCACCACCGCAATCACCCCATGACCCGCACTGGCGCACCCACGCGCAAGCTCCAGAAAAGCCTGCTCGGTGCCCCACAACTTGCGGCTGGCATCCACGAACACGAAATTCATCTGCGCAACTCGGCATAGGGTGTGGCCGCATACAGCACGAACTTGGAAATCCCGCGCCCACCATTGATGGAGATGCGCGGCAACTGCAGTGGGTCGTCACTTGGCCGTGCAATACCTTTGCGGGTGGTGGTGGCAGTGACATAACCGGCCTGCCGCGCCGCCTCGACAACCGCTGCATTGTGGTCGCCATATGGGTAGCAAAAGTGCTCAACCGGTGCCCCTGTCAACGCTTGCAAGCGTTGCCGGCTCTCACTCAATTCTGCGACCAGGGCGGCCGGATCCAACCGATCCAGATGCGGGTGGGTCCGGGTATGCGAGCCGATCTCCAAACCTTGCTGGTGCCATGTGCGTAACTCGCCCTCACTCATCATCGCTCGCGGCACACCTAACACGGCATCCCATGCATTGTTGCCACCGATGGTGTCGGTGACCACATAGCACGTCGCGCCAAAGCCGTAGCGTTGCAGAATCGGGGCAGCGTTTCGCACATTGTCCTGATAGCCATCATCCAGCGTGATGGCAACCAGCTTCCCGGCGTTGCCCGCGCGTAAAGCGCGATAACCCTCGCTCATGGACACGCCACGCATGCCCAATCGGGCCAACCAGCGACACTGGCGCTCAAACATATCCGGGCTGACATGCAGCTTGGGCATTGGGGTCCCCGCCGGTGCGCGGTCGATGCTGTGATAGGTGAAGATGCGCAACCCGTTGCCGTACATCGCCTTGGCCGCCATAAAGGTATTCAATGTCTGGATATCACCAATTCACACCATCTTAACGTATGCAGCATGCAATGACCTGCATCGCACTGTCGTCGCCCGGTGCCTGGAGCATCCCTCTCTGGCAGGCTCGTCCAACTTTCAACTGACTGCAGGACAGCGCACACTGCGTCCTTCATCGCCGCCACTGGAGCGCCCCATGCGCCATGCGCTATTCCTGCATCGTTCATCCTTGGCTGCCCTGCTATTGGCCCTGTGTGCGTGCGCGCAGGCCGACACCTCCGTGCCACTGCGCGTGCAACTGCCCGCCGCCGCCGCGGCCAGTGCCGCTGGTCGCTTGCTGCTGTTTGCGGAACCTGCCGCGCAGGCACTGGCCAAGGCGAAGGATGGCAACGTGTTGGAGGTCAATGCCAGCCCGTTTGGCGGTGCCGACGACGCCAGCATGGCCGCGATGGATATTGCACGCTTGGCCCCCGGGCAATCGCTTGCGGTAGATACCGACACGCTCGCGTGGCCAACGTCGTTTTCGAAATTGGCCGATGGCGAGTATTACGTGCAAGCGGTGCTGGATGTGGCCGGCGATGACAATTACGGCGGACGCGGTGCCGATGACATCTTGAGCGCGCCAGTCAAAGTGACGCTGGGCAAGGCCGCCACACCCACCACCTTGGTACTGGATCAACGGCTGCCGGCAGCGGGGGACCCGTGGCAATTGCCTCCTCGCTTTTCCGAGGCCATTCGCAAGGCGGCACCCGCGGCAAAAGCGGCCACCCGTGAAATTGATTTCATCAGCCCCGCGCTCAGTGCATTCTGGGGGCGCCCCATCCATATGCACGGTTGGGTGGTCCTGCCCCCCGGCTACGACGGCGCCGCACCGGCGCGCTACCCGGTGCTGTATTTCACCCACGGCTTTGGCGGCAGCCAACGCGGCTTGATTGGCACCGCCGCCAATGCCTATACCGGCATGCAGTCGGGTGAATTGCCACCGATGATCTGGGTCTTGCTGGACGAATCCAGCGCCACCGGTACCCACGAGTTTGCCGATTCGGTCAATAACGGCCCATGGGGGCAAGCATTGACGGAAGAATTGATCCCCCATCTGGAAAGCACCTATCGGATGGATGGCAAAGCCTCCGGCCGCTTCCTCAACGGCCATTCCTCCGGTGGCTGGGCCACACTGTGGCTGCAAGTGCGCTATCCGAAACTGTTTGGCGGCACATGGTCCACCTCGCCCGACTCCAGCGTATTCGATGACTTCTGCGGTATCGACTTGTACGCCGCCAATGCCAATGTCTATCGCAAACCGGATGGCAGCCCGTACCCCATCATGCGTGACAAAGGCAAGGTACAAGCCAGCTTCGAACAATTCGCCCGGATGGAAGAAACGACCGGCCCGATAGGCGGGCAACTGGCGTCGTTTGAGTGGGTCTTCTCGCCACGCGGCACCGATGGTCGTCCAACCCCGATGTTCGATCGTGGCACCGGCAAGGTGGATCCGCAGGTCGTGGCGTACTGGGGCGCGCATTACGACATCGGCCGCATCCTGCGCACGCAATGGCCGCAACTCGAACCCGACCTCGACGGCAAACTGCACCTCTATGTAGGCACCGCCGATACGTTCTATCTGGACGGCGCTGCCTACAAGCTCAAGGCGGTACTGGACGGCTTGGGCGCCAAGTCGGATTTCCGTTTTGTGCCCGGCCGCACCCACTTTGACCTGTATGTGGAGGGCAGCGACCGCCAAGCGCTGATGAAAGATATCGCGTGGCAGATGTATGCCATCGCTCGGCCCGGCGCCAAACGGCCCGCAAGGAAACCGACGGGCAAACTGACAGCCCATGCCGAGTAGTCAAATCGCAGAATGCGTGCCCTGTTCCTGCAACTCTGCAATGCAGGCACGCAACCGGCGATAGCCCTCCACCAGACGTGGCCCGGGGCGGCCCAGATAGGCTTCGGAAATGGCATGGATGCGTCCATGCCGCAGCGCAGGCAGGGCCGCCCAGCCGTCGCGCCGAATGACAATCTCGGCGCGATAGTTCTCCTCTTTCACCCCGCACCAGCTCATCACCACCACGTCGGGGGCGGCAGCCAGCACGCGCGGATGGTCCAGCGGCAAACTCTTCGCGTCTTCATCGGCCCATGGGTTGCAGCCACCGGCGCGCTCGATCAGATCCGTGACCCACGAGAACCTGGCGGGCGCAATCACCGGTTTTGGCCACCACTCCACCAACACCTTGGGCCGATCACCTGCCACTGCCACAGCCGGCATCAAAGCCTCCATCTGCGCCACCAGTGCCGCGCCACGTGCGGGCACGCCCAGCGCATCAGCAATGGCTTGAATATCGGCATACACATCTTGCAGTGATTGCGGATCACACACCAGCACCGCAAGACCCGCATCGCGCAATGCGTGTACTACCATCTCATGCCCCGGCACCGTCAGCGACGTCAGTACCAACTCGGGCTTGAGCGCCAACACCGCGTCGATATTCAAGTCCAGATCACGCCCGGTTTTAGGCAGCGCGGCCACCACATCGGGGGGATAGTCCGAATCACTGTCCACCCCGACCAGCATCTGCGCGCAGCCCAACGCGCAGACAATTTCGGTATTCGAGCAGGTATGCGAAAACACCCGCATCACGGTCACGATCGAACTGGCGCAGACAACCGCACCAGCCCTGGCCCGCACGTCACCGCCACACTCCAGTGCGACCCGCATCGGAATGCCCGGCTTGGCCGTGTTCGCTCCCGTACTTGAATACCATCCGAACTCCCCGCGCATTGCCGCACAATTGCGGCCGCTATCATACGCACGCTAGCAAACTCACCACGATCACGGAGATTCGCATGTTGAAATTCTGGCTTGCCGCCACACTGGTGCTCTCGATGTTGTTCAGTCGCAGCGCTTTCGCACAGCAAGCAGGCCAGCTTGTGGTTGACGTGTCACCATTCACCAGCGAACAGACGCTGCCAAAGAAAGTCGACAAGCAGCTGCGTAGTGGCGGCATCGAATGGGGCGTGAAGGATGGTCTGTTGGTATTCACCATGGTGGCCAAGCAGTTCATCGACTATCCAATCAATCACATGACCCGCTACGGCCAATCCGAGACGATCGAACTTCCCGCCGGTGACTATCGAATTACCGGCATCGGGCTGGAAATGACGACCGCCTTCAGCGTGCAAAAGATCCTCGACAAGGGTGCGTATGTGAACGAAGACGTGGTGGCATTCCGCATCGAGCCAGGCCAAACCACCACGCTGCATATCAAGCCGGTCATCTACAAGGACGCGACGTTTGCGGTGAACTTCTGGATGCCCACCCTGATGGCAAGCCTGTCGACCAACGGCGACAGCGCATCGCCAGAGATCGCCCTCAACCAGCGGCTGCCAACGTCCATCCGTTGGCCAGACTACAAAGGCCCGCTCAAATTTGTTGCCAGGTAAAACGGGCATCGCCCCGGCCGGTATCCGCGCCGGGGCATGGCATCACTTGACGAACACCAACCTGCCGCCCTCAGCGTCCACCTTGACCACGTCGCCATTGCCAAACTGGCCGGACAGGATTTGCTGCGCCAGCGGGTTTTCCAGTTGTTGCTGGATCGCGCGCTTGAGCGGACGGGCGCCGTACACCGGGTCGAAGCCGACGTTGCCCAGCAGGTCGAACGCCTTGTCGGTCAGTTCGATGCGGATGCCGCGCTCGCCCAGCCGCTTCTCCAGGCCCTTCAGCTGGATCCGCGCGATGGCCTTGATCTGCGCCTTGTCCAGCGCGTGGAAGACCACGATGTCGTCGAGGCGGTTGATGAATTCCGGCCGGAAGTGCGCCTGCACCACGCCCATCACCGCGGCCTTCATCTGGGTATAGGCCTCCGGCGAATCGTCGCCGTCCAGCGCCTGGATCTGGTGCGAGCCGAGGTTGGAGGTCATCACGATCACGGTGTTGCGGAAGTCCACCGTGCGGCCCTGGCCGTCGGTCAGGCGGCCGTCGTCCAGCACCTGCAGCAGGATGTTGAACACGTCCGGATGCGCCTTCTCCACCTCGTCCAGCAGGATCACGCTGTACGGACGGCGACGCACCGCTTCGGTCAGGTAGCCGCCCTCTTCGTAGCCCACGTAGCCCGGAGGCGCGCCGACCAGCCGGCTCACCGCGTGCTTCTCCATGAATTCGCTCATGTCGATGCGCACCATCGCGTCGCTGCTGTCGAACAGGAACTCGGCCAGCGCCTTGCACAGCTCGGTCTTGCCCACGCCGGTCGGGCCGAGGAACAGGAATGAGCCGCTGGGGCGATCAGGATCAGACAGCCCTGCGCGCGAACGGCGCACCGCATCCGACACCGCTTTGATCGCTTCCTCCTGGCCGACCACGCGGGTGTGCAGCTGCGCTTCCATCTGCAGGAGTTTTTCGCGCTCGCCTTCCAGCATCTTGGACACCGGAATGCCGGTCCAGCGCGCCACCACTTGCGCAATTTCCTCGGCGGTCACTTTGTCTTGCAGCAGGGTGAAGCCACGGGTCTCGGCTTCCTGCGCGGCGGCAAGCTGCTTTTCCAATTGCGGAATCTGCCCATACTGAATTTCGCTCATGCGCGCGTAATCCTGCCGGCGCTGTGCGGCTTCCAGTTCCAGCCGTGCGGCTTCGATCTGTTCCTTGACCTTGGTGGCCCCTTGCAAGGTGGCCTTCTCGGCCTTCCAGATTTCCTCCAGGTCGTTGAACTCGCGCTCCAGCGTATTGATCTCGGCTTCCAGATCGGCCAAGCGCTGTTTGGATTCGGCGTCTTTCTCTTTTTTCAGTGCCTCACGCTGGATTTTCAGCTGAATCAGGCGACGTTCCTTGCGGTCCATTTCTTCCGGCTTGGAGTCGATCTCCATGCGGATGCGCGAGGCCGCTTCGTCCATCAAGTCGATGGCCTTGTCCGGCAATTGGCGATCCGCGATGTAGCGGTTGGAGAGCGTGGCTGCGGCAACGATCGCAGGATCGGTGATTTCCACCCCGTGATGCACCGCGTAGCGTTCTTTCAGGCCGCGCAAAATGGCAATGGTGTCCTCCACCGTGGGCTCCCCGACGAACACCTTCTGGAAGCGGCGCTCCAGCGCAGCATCCTTCTCCACGTACTTGCGGTATTCGTCCAGGGTGGTGGCGCCGATGCAGTGCAGCTCGCCGCGCGCCAGCGCCGGTTTCAGCATGTTGCCGGCATCCATACTGCCTTCGGCCTTGCCCGCGCCGACCATCGTGTGCAGCTCGTCGATAAACAGAATGATCTGGCCTTCGTTCTTCGACAGATCGTTGAGCACCGCCTTCAGGCGTTCCTCGAACTCACCACGGAACTTCGCGCCCGCAATCAACGCGCCCATATCCAGCGACAACAAGCGCTTGCCGCGCAGGCCTTCGGGCACCTCGTTGTTGACGATACGCTGGGCAAGCCCTTCCACAATCGCGGTCTTGCCCACGCCAGGTTCGCCGATCAGCACCGGATTGTTCTTGGTGCGCCGCTGCAAGACTTGAATGGTGCGACGGATTTCTTCGTCGCGGCCCACTACCGGATCCAACTTGCCGGACTCGGCGCGGGCAGTCAGGTCGATGGTGTATTTCTCCAGCGCCTGACGCGCCTCTTCGGCGTTTTCGTCGGTCACTTTTTCGCCCCCACGCAATTTCTCGATCGCCGCCTCAAGTTTCTGCTTGTTCGCACCCGCGGCCTTCAACACTTTGCCGGTATCGCCGCTATCGTCAATTGCAGCCAGCAAGAACAATTCGCTGGCGATAAAGGCATCGCCGCGTTGCTGCGCCAGTTTGTCCGTCACATTGAGCAGGCGCGACAAATCGTTGCCCACACTGACCGTGCCGGCCTGCCCGGAGACTTTCGGCAACTTGTCCAGCGCCTCGGCCAGGCGCAGCCGCAGATCGGCCGCATTCACACCGGCCTGCGCCAGCAATGGGCGGGTGCCGCCACCTTGTTGATCCAGCAAGGCCAGCAACAGGTGAGCAGGCTCAATCAGATTGTGATCGCGACCCACGGCCAGCGACTGTGCGTCGCTCAAAGCCTGCTGGAAGCGCGATGTAAGTTTGTCCATGCGCATGGGTAATTCCTAAATGAGAAGGCCACAAGAGGCCACTGTCCTGCACATGCGGGCGGGCTGCCGTGATTCAAGTCAAATCCCGAACAAGGGTTGGCTGCGGTATGGTTTGGCATCAACTTCGAGCCTCCCCCATGCCCCATCTTGCCCCCATTGCCAGCGCGCTGCTGCTGAGTGTTGCCCTTGCCACACCCGCCGGTGCCGCGCTTGCGCCCACCGAGCTGCGCATCAGCCGCGCCGCCGACGCCAGCCAAGCCCGCAGCACCGCCCTGCTCAAGCAATTGGTGGCGCAAAACAGTGGCACCTTCAACACCGCGGGAGTGACAGCGGTGGCAAACATGCTGCGCCCGGAATTCGAAGCACTTGGCTTCCAGGTGAACTTCAAACCCATGCCGGACAGCGGGCGCGCCGGACATTTGATTGCGATCCACCACGGCAACGGCAAGGGCAAGCGGGTGCTGCTGATTGGACATCTGGATACGGTGTTCGAGCCGGACAATCCGTTTACCGGATTTCGCATCGAAGGCAAGCGCGCCTTCGGCCCCGGCGTAGGCGACGACAAGGGCGGCGTGGTGGTCATCCTGTCCGCACTGCGTGCTTTGCGCGATGCCGGCGCACTGCAAGATGCCGATATCGAGGTGGTGCTGACCGGTGATGAGGAAGAAGTGGGGATGCCGGTCGCCCTTGCCCGCGCCGATTTGATCGCCGCCGGCAAACGCGCCGATGCGGCGCTGGATTTCGAAAATATCTCGCACCAGAACGGCCGCGAAATGGGTGCGGTGGCACGGCGCTCGTCCAACGAATGGACACTCACCGTGCATGGCGAATCCGGCCACAGCTCCGGTATTTTTTCCAAAGCCATGGGCGATGGTGCAGCGTTTGAGCTGGCACGGATTCTGGCCGCATTTCGCACTGAACTTCCAGAACCCAATTTGACCTTCAATGTGGGGTTGCTGGGCAGCGGCGAGCAGGCCACGTTCGATGCCAACAAGACCCGGCTCAGTGCCAGCGGCAAGGACAATATCGTGCCCGGCATTGCGCTTGCGCGTGGCGACTTCCGCACGCTCAGCCCCGAGCAAACCGCACGCGTCAGCGAAAAAATGCGCACGATTGTCAGTCGTCACCTGCCATTGACCAGCGCGAATATCACGATTGAAGAACACTACCCACCGATGGCCCCCACCGCTGGCAACCGTGCGTTGCTGGCAAAACTCAACAGCATCAATCGGGATCTGGGTTTGCCCGAACTCGGCGAGATTGACCCGCTAAGCCGCGGCGCGGGGGATATCGCGTTTGTGGCCCGCGATGTGGATGGCCTGGTGGGGATGGGCGCGTCCGGTGGCGACAGCCACGGTCCTGGCGAATATATCGAGCTGGACTCCCTTCCGCGCCAAGCCAAGCGCGCTGCACTGCTGATTTATCGGCTCTCGCAAACACCGCGCTGAGTCAGTTCAGGCCTGCATCCACACCAGCGTAGCGATGCGACCGCCGCGCTGATCACGGCGGTGCGAGAAAAACCGTGCCGGATCCGAAATCGTGCACTGCTCGCCCCCAAATACCGCCGTCACCCCCACCGCCTGCAAACGCTGGCGCGCCAAGGCGTACAGGTCCACCTTCCAATGCCCCGGGCGGGTGGCCACAAACGTTGCTACCGCCGCGGGATCGCGCTGCACAAATGCAGCAAAGACGTCTTCACCGATTTCGTACGCTTGCGGGCCGGCAGCGGGACCCAACCACGCCATCAATTGCTGCGCCGGGGTGCGCATCGCGCCCACCGTAGCCTCCAGCACCCCCGCGCACAACCCGCGCCAACCGGCATGCGCCGCGCCAATGTCATCACCGGCTCTCGATGCAAGCACCACTGGCAAGCAGTCGGCGGTAAGAATGGCCAGCACCCTGCCGGGCGTTGCTGTCACCGCGGCGTCAGCTTCGGGCTCATCGAAGCCCGGCTCCACTGCAACAGCAACACCATGCACCTGGCGCAGCCAACGCGGCGACGACGGCAAGTGCAAGGCGGCTTGCAACTGGCGGCGGTTTTCAATCACCGCATCCACGTCATCACCGCAGCGCGAGCCCAGATTGAAATGGTCGAAGGGTGCCGCGGATACGCCCAAGCCATGCCGCAAGCTGGTCAACGCATGCACGCCGGGCGGTGCCGGCCAATCGGCATGCAAAAACGCGCTCATCGGCGCGCCCGCTCGATAGCGGCGTGGCTGGCGGCATCCGCACGCAGCTGGTGCATGAGCTGCTGCATATCCGCTGGCAACGGCGCTTCGCAACGCACTGGCGCACCGCTGACCGGGTGCATGAACTCCAGTACTTCGGCATGCAAGGCTTGGCGCTTGAAGCCGCGCAGGCAAGCGATCAATTCCTCCGACGCGCCCTTGGGCAGCCGCAAGGAGCCGCCATACAGCGGGTCGCCGATGATGGGATACTTCAGATGCGCCAAATGCACGCGAATCTGGTGGGTACGCCCCGTTTCCAAGCGGCATTCCAGTGCGGTATGGCTGCGAAAACGCTCACGCAAACGGTAATGGGTAATGGCGTCTTTGCCATCCTCGCGCACCGCCATACGCAGGCGGTCGCGCGGGTGACGGTCGATGGCGGCGTTGGCGGTGCCGCCGGCCACCAGCGCCCCCAATACCACCGCGAGGTATTGCCGATGCACGTCGCGCGCCGATAGCTGCGCGACCAATGCAGTCTGGGCCACCAGGGTGCGTGCCACCACCATCACCCCGCTGGTGTCTTTGTCCAACCGATGCACGATACCGGCGCGCGGCAACTTGTCCAGCGCCGGGTCGCGATGCAGCAAAGCGTTGACCAAGGTACCGGCCGGGTTGCCGGCACCCGGGTGCACCACCAAGCCGGCTGGTTTATCGAGGACAAACACGTGTTCGTCTTCATACAAGATCGACAGAGGGATGTCTTCGGCCACGGCATGGGTTTGCACTTCCTCCACCACATTCAGGGCGATGGTCTCGCCACCCCGCACGGGGTCGCGCGGGCGCGCCGTCGCGCCATCCACAGAGAGGTCGCCAGACTTGATCCAGGCGGATAATCGCGAGCGGGAATATTCCGGAAATAGTTCCGCGACGACGGCGTCCAACCGACGGCCGGCAACGGAATCGGGGACTTGGGCAATACGCAAGGCGTGTTCATTCATGGGAATCGGCGGGCGCCTCACGAAAAGGCGCGCATTCTGGCGTGGTTAAAGCTTGGGACTGGTATTATCCAGCCTTCATGCCCCCGGCGCCCGTTCGATGCCCATGATTTCGCGTTCCCCCTTGATTCGCACCACCCTCGTGCTTGCATTGGTCGTTGCCGCCACCGGTTGTTCGGGGGTCAAAGGCCTGTTCAAGAAGGACAAAGACAAGAACGAAGGCGTCCCGGTTGCCACCTTGTTCGACAAGGCTCATGACCAAATGGAGCATGGCAACTGGAGCAATGCTAACGAGACGTGGGGTCGCTTGATTGCCCAATATCCTTACGGTGCCTATACCGAACAGGCGATGATGGAGCAGGCTTACGCGCAGTTCAAAGCAGGCAAGCACGAGGATGCGATCTCCTCGATTGACCGCTTCATCCGTACCTACCCGACGCACAAGAACATCGCCTATTTCTACTATCTGCGTGGTCTGTCCAACATGGCGCGCAATACGGTGTTCATGGCGCGCACGTTCAAGCTGGATACCAGCACCCGCGACTTGGAAGCCCCCCAGCAGGCCTACAACGACTTCAACACCGTCTCTACTCGTTATCCCAACAGCCGCTACGCCGGCGATGCTCGCCAACGCATGGTGTATTTGCGCAACGAGTTCGCCCGCTTTGAGCTGAACACCGGTTTGTATTACCTGCGCCGCAGTGCTTGGGTGTCGGCTGCTGATCGCGCCACCTATCTGCTGGAAACCTATCCGCAGAGCGAATACCAATACGATGCCGTGGCCTTGCTGGCCGAAGCCTATACACGCATGGGCAATACGGCCTTGGCCGCCGATGCCAAGCGCGTGCTGGAGCAAAATGCACCGCAGCACCCGTGGCTGCATGGCAAATGGCCCAATGACCGTGGAATCATCAGCCGCTTGAATCCGTTTACCGGCGACGCGCGTTGAGTTGAAAAGGGGCCGCAGCGGCCCCTTTTTCTTGAGCCATTTTTGTGCTACCCGCTTGACTCATTCACGCCAGCCATTGCTGATTGGGTAGCGCCGCTCGCGCCCAAACGCGCGCCGGCTGACTTTCGGGCCTGGCGCGGCTTGATGGCGCTTCCATTCACCAATCCGCACCAGCCGCAGCACTTTATCCACGATGGTTGCAGCAAAGCCCGCCGCAACGATCTCGGCATGGCCCTGTTCTTGATCCACATGCCGCAACAAGATTGCATCCAGCACGTCATATGGCGGCAGCGAGTCTTGGTCCAACTGGTTTTCACGCAACTCCGCCGAGGGTGGGCGGTCGATCACGGCCTGCGGAATCACCCGGTCGCCCACCGTGTTGCGCCAACGCGCCAAGGCAAAGACTTCAGTCTTGTACAGATCCTTGATCGGCGCATAGCCGCCGCACATATCGCCATAAATCGTGGCGTAACCCACCGCGTACTCACTCTTGTTGCCGGTGGTCAGCAGCAGACCGCCAAACTTGTTGGACAGCGCCATCAGCAAGGCACCACGCGTACGCGATTGCAGGTTTTCTTCGGTGACATCAGCAGGCTTGCCGGCAAACACCTCGGCCAGCGCATTCAAATAGCCTTGGAATGGGGTTTCGATGGGCAGCGCCAGCAACTTCACGCCCATCGCATCACATTGTTCCTGCGCCAGATCATTGGACAGCCCCGCCGTAAAGCGTGAGGGCATGCGCACGGCTGTCACGTTCTCCGCGCCCAGTGCATCCACCGCAATGGCCAACACGACCGAAGAATCAATGCCACCCGACAGCCCCACCCACGCCTGCTTGAAGCCGTTCTTTGCGCAGTAATCGCGGGTGCCACGCACCACCGCCCGCCACGCCAGCGCGTCGCGGCTTTCATCGCCGTCCACCGTCCATTGCAGGGGCGCAAAACGCTTTGCTTCGGCATCAAACTCCACCACCAGCCACTGCTCTTCAAATGCCACCGCCGCCGGATGCACGCTGCCGTCGCCATCGCACACCACCGATGCGCCATCGAAGACCAAGGCATCCTGCCCACCCACCACATTGAGGTAGGCAATCCCGGCACCAGTCTCGCGCGCGCGCTGCACCAGCAACGCATCGCGCTGGGCATGCTTGTCGTGCTCATACGGCGAGGCATTGGGCACCAGCACCAGTTGCGCGCCCTTGGCGACGGTACTGGCGATGGGTTCGGCAAACCACAGGTCTTCGCAAATCACCACGCCGACATCAATGCCGTTGATTTGGAATACGCAATCCTCGCGGTCCGGATCGACATCGAAATAACGGCGCTCATCAAACACCGCATAGTTGGGCAACTCGCGCTTGCGGTAGGTCTGCTCGATGACGCCATCGCGCAGCACGCTGGCGGCGTTATACACCACCGCACCCGCAGGCTGCGGCCAACCCACCACTGCGGTGATCCCCTGCACGCTGGCAGCAATGCGCTGGATGGCCTGCTCGCATTCGCGCAGAAAACTTGGGCGATACAACAAATCCTCGGGCGGATAACCCGACAGCGCCAACTCCGGAAACAGCACCACATCCGCGCCGTACTCGTCGCGTGCAGTGGTGATCCCATCGAGAATGCGTGCGGCATTGCCGGCCACATCGCCCACCGGAAAATCAAATTGCGCCATTGCGATGCGCAGCGTATTGGCCACGGTCATATCCCCGAGATCAGCATGTCGAGAGCCGCAAGGATGGTCAGGCGTTCGGCCGACAAATCCGCCTCATGCCTGCCAAGCATCTGCATCGGCACATTGGTGATCTGCGCTGCATCCATCACCAGCCGCTTGCCTGCAACCATCAGCACCGGCATCAGCCTTGCCACCAAAGGCCCCGCCAGTTGCGGTGCAATCAAGGGTACAACCACGCGCGACTGGGTGGCATCGATCAAATCACTTTGCACGATCAGCCAGTATGGAATGGTGCGCTTGGATGCGGCATCCGCATTCACATACGCGCAAAATTGATTCATGCAGCAGACGACGCCTTGAGTGCAGCCTTGAACGCACGCACATGATCACCGGCAAGCCCATCCCGCTCGATACGTGCGTTGTAGGCGGCGATCGCCTCGCGATTTTCTTCCAGCCACTTGGCACGTTTGCGTGCACGCACTTCGGCATCCAGCGCACGTTCCAGCGTGGCAGACAAGTTGATCTCCAGCGCCTTGGCGTCTTCCAGCAAGCCCTGATTGATACTGACATTGGTGGCACGCTTGCCGTAACCGGCGTAACGCTCTCGAATGCGCATGACATGACTCCCTTGTATGCGCATTAATCATGCGCACTTCAACTGTGCCCGTCAAGCCAGCCGGTTCGCCCAGCGTCATCTTTCGCCGCCGCGCTCCGCTAAAATGTACTCACTCCCCCTCAATCATCGCCGCGCCCAACCGGGCGCGGCACGCACGCTGGAGCACGACGCAATGGGTCTGGATCTTGTCCCCACCGGCAACAACCCGCCGGATGAAATCAATGTAGTCATCGAAATCCCGAAGGATGCCGAGCCGGTCAAGTACGAGGTGGATAAAGCCTCGGGCGCGATCTTCGTGGATCGCATCCTGTCCACGCCGATGCGCTACCCGTGCAATTACGGCTATGTGCCGTACACCGTGTGTGGCGATGGCGATCCGGCCGATGTGCTGGTGATCCTGCCGCTGCCGCTGGTGCCCGGCTCGGTGATTCGTTGCCGCCCGGTGGGTGTGCTGAAAATGAGCGATGAGGCCGGCAGCGACGAAAAAATCCTCGCCGTACCGGTGGACAAAGTGTTCAACGGCTACAGCCACATCGACGATATCGCCAAAGTCAGCAAGCACTGGCTACAGCGCATCGGCCACTTCTTCGAGCACTACAAGGATCTGGAAGACGGCAAGTGGGTGAAACTGGATGGTTGGGACGGCGTTGCCGAGGCGCGTAAGATCATTATCGAGGCGATCGAGCGCTACAACGCGAGCGACGACAAGCCGAAATTTTAATATGGCATTGCTGTTGCAACAAAAACCGCCGGCAGCAAGCCGGTGGTTTTTTGTTTTGCCAGGCATGCGCCACGCTTACATCCCACTCGCTTTATGCGGATACTTGGCAAAGATGCCAGTGATGGCCGCATCGATTTCACTCAATTTCTGTTCTGGCTTTTGTTTGGATCGTACCGGATTGCTGGCCGAGCCCGTCCACACCATGCGATTGCGTTTACCGTCCACCAAATCCACGGTCAACGTGCCTTCCTTGTAGCGCGACACTTGGGTTTCGTCATACCAAATCGGTACCGCGACATAGGCTTTGTGACGATAGCTGTAGAACCACTCGGTGTCGCTGCGCGGCACCGTCCATACGGCGGTTTTGTCTTCCACCACGCCTTGGAAATTCACCAGCAGGTCGGCCCCGCTCGTGGCAAAGCGATAACCGCGTGCTTCCATTTCTTTTTGTACATCGGCGCGGATACGCTCGGAAATCCAGCTGGAATAGCCAGACTGCTCCATCGCAATTGGCTGATAGAAACCCCATGTCTGGTACTGGCCGAAATTGGCAGTGGGGTCATGGTCGGTACGCACGGCAGGACCACTGGCACAGGCTGTCAAACCCAACAGGGATGTCATCAATATCGTTGCAGCGAGCAGACGCAAGGGGCGCAACATGGTGACTCTCCTCATCAGGCGATGGTTGGAATCATCGCACCACCAAACATACCCTGGCTGAACAAACCACGATGTGGCGCATAAAAAACGCCGGCGAGTGCCGGCGCTTTGCAAAACCCGTCCACCGCCGTGACCGGTGATCAGTGCTTGAGATTCTTGCGCAGACGCTCCAGCGCCTGCAACTGCGCGGTGACTTCGGCCAGACGTTGCTGCGCTTCGGCAATTTCCATCGCTTCACCACGCCGGGCAAGGATGCGTTCGGCTTCTTCCTTGGCTGTGCGCACCGCGGCTTCGTCGATTTCATCGGCGCGCACCGCAGTATCGGCCAGTACCGTCACCACCGTCGGCTGCACTTCCAGAATGCCGCCGGAAATGGCGAAGTCCAATTTCTCGCCGCCGGCCAAGGTCACCACAACCTTGCCCGGCTTCAGGCGGGTGATCAGCGGCGCATGCTTGGGCGCGATGCCCAGCTCGCCGAGTTCACCGGTCGCCACAACCAGCTCGGCCTCGCCGTGGAAAATCTCGGCTTCGGCACTGACGATGTCGCAACGGAAGGTGGATGCCATGATGATTCCTTACGCCGCCAGCTTCTTGGCTTTTTCGACAGCCTCGTCGATCGAACCCACCATGTAGAACGCCTGTTCCGGCAGGTGGTCGTAGTCGCCGTCCACAATGCCCTTGAAGCCGCGGATGGTCTCCTTCAGCGGCACGTACTTGCCCTTCGAGCCGGTGAACACTTCGGCCACGGTGAACGGCTGGCTGAAGAAGCGCTCGATCTTGCGTGCACGCGCCACCGCTTGCTTGTCTTCTTCCGACAGCTCGTCCATGCCGAGGATCGCGATGATGTCCTTCAGCTCCTTGTACTTCTGGAGCGTGGACTGCACGCGGCGCGCGGTCTCGTAGTGCTCGTTGCCGATCACGTTCGGGTCCAGCTGGCGCGAGGTCGAGTCCAGCGGATCGACCGCCGGGTAGATGCCCAGCGAGGCGATGTTGCGGCTCAGCACGACGGTGGCGTCGAGGTGGGCGAAGGTGGTCGCCGGCGACGGGTCGGTCAGGTCGTCCGCGGGCACGTACACTGCCTGGATCGAGGTGATCGAACCGGTCTTGGTGGAGGTGATGCGCTCCTGCAGGACGCCCATTTCCTCGGCCAGGGTCGGCTGGTAGCCCACCGCCGACGGCATGCGGCCCAGCAGCGCCGACACTTCGGTACCGGCCAGGGTGTAGCGGTAGATGTTGTCCACGAACAGCAGCACGTCGCGGCCTTCGTCGCGGAAGTACTCGGCCATGGTCAGGCCGGTCAGCGCCACGCGCAGGCGGTTGCCCGGCGGCTCGTTCATCTGGCCGTACACCATCGCCACCTTGGACTTGGCGTGCTCCTGCACGTTGACGACGCCCGATTCCTGCATTTCGTGATAGAAGTCGTTGCCTTCGCGGGTACGTTCACCCACACCGGCAAACACCGACAGACCGCTATGCTCGGTCGCGATATTGTTGATCAACTCCATCATGTTCACGGTCTTGCCCACGCCGGCGCCGCCGAACAGGCCAACCTTGCCGCCCTTGGCGAACGGGCACATCAGGTCGATCACCTTGATGCCGGTTTCCAGCAGCTCGGTGGTCGATGCCTGGTCTTCATACGAAGGCGCTGCGCGATGGATTTCCCATGTGGTGTCTGCGGCGACCGGGCCGGCCTCGTCAATCGGGTTGCCCAGCACGTCCATGATGCGGCCCAGCGTGCCGATACCCACCGGCACCGAAATCGCACGGCCAGTGTTGTCGGCCAGCAGGTTGCGCTTCAAGCCATCGGTGGAGCCCAGCGCAATGCAGCGCACCACGCCATCGCCCAGCTGTTGCTGCACTTCCAGCGTGATGCTGGTGTTTTGCACCTTCAGCGCGTCATACACCTTCGGCACGCTCTCGCGCGGGAACTCGACGTCAACGACCGCGCCGATGATCTGTACGACTTTGCCCTGGTTGCTCATGGTTATTTCCTCTGAATCTCGATATCTATTGTAGGAGCGCGCCGTGCGCGCGATTCGCAGGTCGCGGCCAGGGGCCGCTCCTACAGAAGCTGTTACACCGCCGCAGCGCCGCCGACGATTTCCGAAATTTCTTGCGTGATCGCCGCTTGACGGGCCTTGTTATAGACCAGATTCAAGGTATCGATCATCTTGGTTGCGTTATCGCTTGCAGCCTTCATCGCCACCATGCGCGCAGCATGTTCAGAGGCGACGTTTTCCATCACCGCCTGATACACCAAGGATTCAACGTAGCGGGTCAGCACATGATCCAGCACGGTTTCCGCATCGGGCTCGTACAGGTAATCCCAATCGTGCTTGGCCACTTGCGTCTCGGCAGCCGGCAACGGCAACAATTGGTCGAAGGTGGCCTTTTGGGTCATGGTGTTGATGAAGTCGTTGTACGACAAGAACACCTTATCCACCGTACCGGCGGTGTAGGCATCCAGCATCACCTTGATCACACCCACCAGCTGCTCGACCTTCGGGGTATCGCCTAGATGGGTCACCGACGCCAGCATGTCCACTTTGATCCGCCGGAAGAACACCGACGCCTTCTGGCCGATGGTCACCACATCGATGTCCACGCCCTTTTCTTGCCACTGGCGGAACTCCACTAACAACTTGCGGAACATGTTGTTGTTGAGACCGCCGGCCAGGCCGCGATCCGACGACACGATGATGTAACCGACGCGCTTGATCTGGCCACGCTCGATCAAGTACGGGTGCCGGTATTCGGAATTGGCCTGCGCCAAATGCCCGATCAACTGCTTCATCGCCCGCGCATACGGACGCGACTGCTTCATCCGCTCTTGTGCCTTGCGGATTTTGGAAGCCGAGACCATTTCCAGCGCGCGCGTCACCTTGCGGGTGTTTTGCACGCTCTTGATCTTGGTTTTGATTTCTCTGCCGCCGGCCATGCTCAATCTCGCTTCGTGTAGGAGCGGCCTGTGGCCGCGATCTGAGTCGCGCCCTTGGGGCGCTCCTACCAGTTACCAGGTACCCGTTGCCACGAACTCTTCGATGCCCTTCTTGTAAGCGGCTTCGATGTCGTCGTTCCAGTCGCCACTGGTGGCCACGTTCTGCATCAATTCAGACGCAGTGTTGGCGAAGTGTGCGTGCAGGGCATCTTCAAACGCGCCGATCTTGGCCACCGGCACATCATCCATATAGCCCTTGTCCACCGCATAGATCGACAGTGCCTGTTCGGCCACCGACATCGGCGCGTACTGCTTCTGCTTCATCAGCTCGGTCACGCGCTGGCCACGCTCCAACTGCTTGCGGGTGGCATCGTCGAGGTCGGAGGCGAACTGCGCGAACGCGGCCAGCTCACGGTATTGCGCCAGCGCGATACGAATGCCGCCGGACAGCTTCTTCATGATCTTGGTCTGCGCTGCACCACCCACGCGCGACACCGAGATACCGGCGTTGACGGCCGGGCGGATACCAGCGTTGAACAGATCGGTTTCCAGAAAGATCTGGCCGTCGGTGATCGAGATCACGTTGGTCGGCACGAATGCGGACACGTCGCCGGCCTGGGTTTCGATGATCGGCAGCGCGGTCAACGAACCGGTCTTGCCCTTGACTTCGCCGTTGGTGAACTTCTCGACGTAGTCTTCGGACACGCGCGCGGCGCGTTCCAGCAGACGGCTATGCAGGTAGAACACATCGCCCGGATACGCTTCGCGGCCCGGTGGGCGACGCAGCAGCAGCGAGATTTGACGGTAGGCCACGGCTTGCTTGGACAGATCGTCGTAGATGATCAGCGCGTCTTCGCCACGGTCACGGAAGTACTCACCCATGGTGCAGCCAGAGTAGGCGCTGATGTACTGCATTGCCGCCGATTCCGACGCCGAGGCCGCCACCACCGTGGTGTAGGCCATTGCACCGTACTGCTCCAACTTGCGTACGATGTTGGCAATCGTCGAATTCTTCTGACCAATCGCCACGTAAATGCACTTGATGCCAGAATTTTTCTGGTTGATGATCGCGTCGATCGCCATCGCGGTCTTGCCGGTCTGACGGTCACCGATGATCAGCTCGCGCTGGCCACGGCCGATCGGGATCATGCTGTCCACCGACTTGTAGCCGGTCTGCACCGGCTGGCTGACCGACTTGCGCCAGATCACGCCGGGTGCGATGCATTCCACCGGGGCCGAGGTCTTGGCATCAATCGGGCCCTTACCATCGATGGCTTCACCCAACGCATTGACCACGCGACCCAGCAGCTCCGGGCCGGTCGGCACCGAGAGGATCTGGCCGGTAGTTTTGGCTACATCGCCTTCACGCAGGTGTTCGTAATCACCCAATACCACCGCGCCCACCGAGTCGCGCTCCAGGTTCAGCGCCAGCGCGAAAGTGCTGTTGGGTAGCTCGATCATTTCGCCCTGCATCACATCGGCCAAGCCGTGGATGCGCACGATGCCGTCGGACACCGAGGTCACGGTGCCTTCGTTACGCGCTTCGGCGGCGAGCTTGACCTTCTCGATGCGGGTCTTGATCAGTTCGCTGATTTCGGACGGGTTGAGCGTGGTGGTGGCCATCTTGGTTTCCTTGGTGTTCGCGTCGCCGCGAACCACATTCAATAAAAAATTTGCTAACGAAATTTAGTGCGCCAGCGCCGCTTGCAGGCGGCCCAGCTTGCCCTTCAGCGAACCATCGATGACGATGTCGCCAGCGTCGATCACCGCACCACCAATCAAGCTGGCATCCACGGCAGTTTCGACTTCAACTTCGCGCCCGAAACGGCGCTTGAGTGCGCTCTTGATCGTCTCCAGCTCGGCCGCCGGCAGTACGACCGCCGAGGTGACCCGTGCCTTCACGGTACGTTCCGCCTCGAACCGCAGCTCATCAAACAAGCCTGCAATTTCAGGCAGCAGCGGCAGTCGACGATTGTCGAACAGCAGGGCGAGGAAATCGCCAAACACCTCACTTGCACCCTCCGGTGCCAGCAAAGTCACAGTGTCCGCGCGCGTCAGCTTGGGATTACCCAGTAAACCTGCGATCTGCGGGTCGGCGGCAACACGCGCGGCAAACGCCAACGCGCTTGACCATGCAGGCAGTGCGCCCGCCTCGCGCGCAATGGCAAACGCGGCGCGAGCGTAGGGACGGGCAAGGGTCAGGGCCTGGCTCATGGGTCGGCCCTTACAGCTGCGCAGCCAGATCGTCGATCAGCGCCTTGTGGGCGTTGGCGTCGATTTCGCGCATCAGCAGTTTTTCGGCACCAGACACGGCCAGTGCAGACACTTGCTTGCGCAGGTCTTCCTTGGCGCGGTTGGCGGCAGCCTCGATCTCGGCCTCGGCCAGTGCTTTCTGGCGGCTGCCTTCGGCAATCGCGTCGGCCTTGGCGGCGTCGATCAACTGGTTTGCACGCTGATGGGCCTGCTCGATGATCTCGTTGGCCTTGCCACGCGCAGCCTTGAGTTCTTCGGCAACCTTGTCTTGCGCTTGCGCCAGATTTTTCTGCGCATTGTCGGCAGCCGCCAACCCTTCGGCGATTTTCTGCTGACGCTCTTCGATCGCCTGCATCAGCGGCGGCCAAATGAACTTGACGGTGAACCAGATGAGAAACGCAAAGCTGATCATCTGGCCCAGCAGGGTGATATTCGGATTCATGTCATGACCTGCGGATTGAACAAGCCCATTCGCGTGGACTTTTCAAAGGCTGCGCCACGGCGACATGCCGCGGCGCCTTGTTGCCACTGCCGGCAGCCTTTGGCCGCCAACAGTGTTGGTGCAGCGCGATCAGGCGCCAGCAGCGGCCTTGACGGCGGCCAGCAGCGGGTTGGCGAACGCGAACATCATGGCCACGCCCACGCCGATCAGGAACGCAGCGTCGATCAGGCCGGCCAGCAGGAACATGCGGCCCTGCAGCATCGGCACCAATTCTGGCTGACGCGCAGCGGCTTCAAGGAACTTGCTGCCCATGATGCCAATGCCAAGGGCGGCGCCGAGCGCACCCAGGCCGACGATGATGCCGATAGCAACGGCGGTGAAGGCCTGAACGTTGGCGAGTGCTTCCATGGTGAATCTCCGGTTTCTTGCTTGTGGTGAAAAGAAAGGATGACGCGATGAAATGTGTGTAGCGAAAACGGTGGTGCGTTAATCAGCGAGGCGGTCAATCAATGATGCTCATGCGCCATCGCCAGATAGACAACGGTGAGTACCATGAAGATGAAGGCCTGCAACAGGATGATCAGGATGTGGAAGATCGCCCACACCGAGTTAAAAATGACGCCCGGGATAAAGGTGACCCACGAGGCAAACAGGCCTGCAATCAGCATGAACACCAGCTCGCCAGCGTACATATTGCCGAACAGTCGCATCCCCAAGCTGACCGGCTTGGACAGGTATTCGACCAGGTTCAGGAACAAGTTGGGGATGGCCAGCACGATTTTGGCGACCGTGCCCTCGGCGTGGAATGGGGCGGTAAACAGCTCTTTGGTGAAGCCCCAACCGCCCTTGGCCTTGATCGAGTAATAAATGATCAGCAAGAACACGGTGATCGACATCGCAAACGTGGTGTTGACGTCAGCAGTGGGCACCCAACGCAGGTAGGTGTGATGCATCACTTCCGTGCCCGCCACGGCCTGCACGGCGGCACTGGGGATATCCAGCGGCAACAAGTCCATGGTGTTCATGAACACCACCCACACGAAGATGGTCAGCGCCAGCGGCGCGATGAAGCGGCGGTCGCCATGGAAGGTGTCCTTGACTTGCGAATCGACAAACTCGACCACCAGCTCGACAAAGGCCTGCCCCTTGCCGGGCACGCCCGAGGTCGCCTTGCGGGCGTAGTACCACAGCCACAGGCAGGACAGCAGACCCAGCGCCAGCGCTACGATCCACGAGTCCATATGCACCGTGCCGAACGCAAACTGCTTGGTGTTGTGGGTCAAATGGTGAACGATATAGCCGGTCAGGCCATCGCCACCTTCGCCACCTTCGGGTGCCAACCCCATTGCTTCCAAGATCACGCGTTCATCCTCGTCGTACTGCGCTGTGCCACGAATCTCATCGAAACCACCATGGCCGCCGCAGCGATTGCTGCCCCGGCCAGCGCCGGCACCGCCGGCAACCGCCACACCGCCATCGTCAGATACAAACCCACGATGACCACCAACCACTTTGCGAGCATCCCCAGCAACAAGCGCCCCAGCGCTGTCCCAGCACCTGCCACGCCACCTGCAAATGCCCCCCAGGCAGCCACCAGGCTACCCAGTGTCAGCGCCCCGCCACCGGCCAGTGCCGCCAAAGCAGCACTGGGGCTATTGATCAAGCAGACCACGGAGGCCGCCAGCACGGCAATGGCTTGAACCGCCACCACCCGCAGCGCCATCCGCCAGCCCGCGCCGGTGGAGTTCTGCACGCGAACATTCCAAGCAAAAACAAAAGTTTAGCGCTATTCACAGGAGCATTACAAAAAACCACCCCGCGAAGCCCCCGAATTATAGCAGCCGCACTTTGCCCACGGCAACCGCCATAAGCTGCCAAAATTTGTTGGAACTCCATCCGTGGCCGTCGGTCTTACCCCTCGCGCCCGCTCCTTCCTCGTCCGATTCCCAGCGGGTGCCCCCGAAGCCCCGGCCCATCCCCGGCCGGGGCTTCGCTTTGCATCAACCGCGTTTCTTCGGGATATACAAGTCGGTGATGCTGCCGTCATAGACCTCGGCCGCCATTCCCACCGATTCACCCAGCGTGGGGTGCGGATGGATGGTGTGGCCGATATCGTGGCCTTCGCAGCCCATTTCGATCGCCAACGCGACTTCGGAAATCAGCTCACCGGCATGCACGCCGACAATGCCGCCACCAATCACGCGATGGCTGTCCTCATCGAAAATCAGTTTGGTGAAACCTTCGGTACGCGACAGCCCAATCGCGCGACCCGAGGCCGCCCACGGGAACTTGCCTACGCCCACCTTCAAGCCCTTGGTCTTGGCCTCGGTTTCCGTCACACCCACCCATGCAATTTCCGGGTCGGTGTAGGCCACGCTGGGGATGACCCGCGCCACCCATTCTTTCTTCTCGCCGGCGGCCACTTCTGCCGCCAATTTGCCCTCGTGGGTGGCTTTGTGCGCCAGCATCGGCTGGCCAACCAAATCACCAATGGCGAAGATATGCGGCACATTGGTGCGCATCTGCGCATCCACGGGAATGAGCCCGCGCTCGCCCACCGCGACACCGGCCTTGTCGGCGTCGAGTTTGCCGCCGTTGGCGCTGCGCCCCACCGATACCAGTACGCGATCGAACAGCTTGCCGGCGGGAATGGACTCACCTTCGAAATTGCAACTGATGCCGTTTTTCTGCGCCTTGGCATCCACCACTTTGGTCTTCAGATGCACCGCCACGCCCTGCTTTTTCAAGCGCTCGGCCAGCGGTTTGACCAAGTCGGCATCCGCGCCCGGCATCAACTGCGACATGAATTCGACCACGGTGACGTCGCTGCCCAGCGCACGATAGACCGTGGCCATTTCCAAACCAATAATGCCGCCGCCCACCACCAGCAGCTTCTTGGGCACCTCGGCCAGATTCAGTGCGTCGGTGGAATCCATGATGCGCGGGTCGTCCCACGGGAACGCCGGCAGTTTCACCGGCTGGCTGCCGGCGGCAATGATGCATTGCTCGAAACGCAGCAATTGGGTTGCACCATCGGCAGTGGTGACTTCCAGCTCATTGGCCGACACGAACCTGGCCGTGCCCTGCACCATCCGCACTTTGCGCTGCTTGGCCATGCCGGCCAGGCCCTTGGTCAGCTGGCCCACCACGCTGTCCTTGTAGCTGCGTAGCTTGTCGATGTTGAGCTTGGGCTTGCCAAAGTCCACGCCGTAATCGCTGGCATGACTGGCCTGCTCGATCACATCGGCGGCATGCAGCAAGGCTTTCGAGGGAATGCACCCCACGTTGAGGCAGACGCCACCCAAGTTGGCATAGCGTTCGATGAGCACGGTATCCAGCCCCAGATCGGCGCTACGGAACGCGGCGGTATAGCCGCCCGGGCCGGCGCCAATCACCACCATCGCGCATTCGATATCGGCTTTGCGGCCGGAGGCGGTGGCGGCTTGCGGAGCGGAAGTTGCCTGCGCAGCAGCCGGTACTGACGCCGCTGCCTTGGCCGATACCGGCGCGGACGCTGCTGCCTGCGGTGCAACTTCGCTCGCCGCACGCTCAATCACCGCAATCACCGCACCTTCCGACACGCTATCGCCCAGCTTCACCTTCAGCGCCTTGATCACGCCATCGGCTACCGCCGGCACTTCCATGGTGGCCTTGTCCGATTCCAACGTCACCAAGCCCTGGTCTTTCTTCACCGTATCGCCGACTGCGACCAACAACTCGATCACCGGTACGCCACCGTGACTGCCGATATCGGGCACTTTGCTTTCAATGTCTGCCATGCACCTTCTCCTTACAGCATGGCCCGACGCAAGTCGGCCAGCAGTTGTCCCAGGTAGCTGGTGAAGCGTGCGGCGGCAGCGCCGTCGATCACGCGATGGTCGTAGCTCAGCGACAACGGCAGCATAAGCTTGGGCTGGAACGCCTTGCCATCCCACACCGGCTTAATTTCAGACTTCGATACCCCCAAGATGGCCACTTCCGGCGCATTGATGATCGGAGTGAACTTGGTGCCACCGATGCCGCCCAGTGAGCTGATCGTGAAACAGCCCCCCTGCATTTGCTCGGGCTTGAGCTTGCCATCGCGTGCCAGCGCCGCCAGCTCGCCCATTTCCCTGGCGATCTGCGCCACGCCTTTTTGATCGGCATCGCGCAGCACCGGCACCACCAAGCCATTCGGCGTGTCCGCCGCAAACCCGATGTGGAAATACTGTTTGAGCACGAGATTGTCGCCATCCAGCGAGGCATTGAAGGTGGGGTATTTCTGCAACACCGCCACGCACGCCTTAATCAGGAAAGCCAGCATGGTCAGCTTGCTGCCCTTGCCTGCCGCAATCGCTTTTGCATTTTCGTTGTTGAAGCTCACGCGCAGCTCTTCCAGTGCGGTGATATCGGCCTCGTCGAACTGGGTGACGTGCGGGATCATTGCCCAATTGCGCGCAAGATTGGCGCCGGAAATTTTCTGGATCCGTGACAGCGGCTTGCTTTCAATTGCGCCAAATTTGGCGAAATCAACCTTTGGCCACGGCAGCAAGCTGAGCCCACCACCCGCTGCCACCGGCACTGCCGGGGCAAGGTCCTGCAGCGCACCGGACATCACCGCTTTCACATGGTGCTGGACATCTTCTCGGCTGATGCGGCCATTTCGGCCACGCCCACTGACCTGCAATAAATCCACACCCAGCTCGCGCGCATACAAGCGCACGGCTGGGCTGGCATACGGCACCTTGGCCGGCAACACGGCGTCGGCCTCAAAGCGCATCGGCGGAATGCCCGGCTGGCCGGGTTCAGCGACGGGCGCACGTGCGGGCACTGGCGCGCCACTTTCCACAACCGCCACCGGCGCCGGTGCGGCAGCCACCGCGGGCTTCGATGGCGCTGGGACGGGCGCTGCAACTGCAGCGGGGGCCGCTGCCGGCGCTGCGGCATCTGCGGCATCTGCAGCCACCTCGATGATCGCCACCAAGCCACCCTCGGACACATTATCGCCCAGCTTGACCTTGAGCTCCTTGATCACGCCAGCAAAGGGGGATGGCACCTCCATGGTCGCCTTGTCCGATTCCAACGTCACCAAGCCCTGATCTTTGCCGACGGTATCGCCGGGCTTGACCAGCAATTCGATGACGGGGACATCGCCGTGTCCGCCGATATCGGGGACGCGGGCTTCCTTCAATTCGGCCATGGCCGGCTCCGGTGTTCTAGGGTGAAGCCGCCACGTTGCCACATCCAGATGACAGGAACAAATCATCGTGTTGCGATTGTTTTATTTTACCCGGATATTTTGTGTGTCGAGGAAATTTTTTGCCAACCCGGCATCCATCTTGAAGTATAAGCTTGTTTTTACCCTGTATTAATCAGGGGTGCTCGGCTTCCAGATGCGGCTTGCCCTTTTCGCGATGCAGCAAATACAGGCCGCTGCCAATGATGATGGCGGCCCCCAGCCACGTCACGCCATCCGGCAATACACCCCACAGCGCCAGATCCAGCGCCACGCCCCAGACCAGTGCGGAATATTCCAGCGGCGCAATCAGCGAGGCCTCACCATGGCGGAAGGCCTCGGTAATGGCGTATTGGCCCAGCGTGCCCACCACGCCAATGCCGGCCACGATCCATGTATGCTCGGCCTGCAATGGCTGCCAGCCGGGCCACGCCAAACTGCCCGCCCCCAGCGCCATCAAGGCCAAGAGCCAGACCACCATAGCCTGATTGGAATCCGTGCGCGCCAGCACCCGCACGGTGATCGCCGACACCGCATACCCCACCGCCGCCAACAACACCGCCAACCCGGCCAAGGACATCATCCCGGCGCCGGTCGGCCGCAGCACCACCAACACGCCCAGCAGGCCCACGGCAATCGCCGCCCAGCGGCGCGGGCCGACTTTTTCACCCAAAAACGGCACTGACAGCGCGGCGATCAGCAGCGGCGCGACAAAAAAGATGGAATACGCCGTGGACAGCGGCAGCCGCTTCAGCGCATACACAAAGCTGGCCATCATGCCCACGCCCAGCACCCCACGCAGCAGATGCAAGGGCCAACGCACCCGCAGCAGCGGCCGCCATCCCTGCGTGAACAACGCCCACACCAGCACCAACGGCAGCGAGGCCACCCCGCGCAATGTCGCCACTTGGAACGGCAGGTAATGCGCCGACAGCAATTTCAAGCCGGCATCCATCAACGCAAACAGGCCCACCGCCGCCAGCATCAGCCAAACGGCGCGGGAATGGGGTGCATGGTTGGGCTCGGTCATGCCGTCAGCATGCGGTACCCTTCCGGTTTCGTCACCCCTGTCCAATGCCATGCCTTCCTTTGACATCATTTCTGAAGTAGATACCCACGAGCTCACCAATGCGGTGGATCAAGCCAGCCGCGAGCTGACCACGCGCTTTGACTTCAAAGGCGTGGATGCCAAATTCCTGCGCGAGGACAACGTCATCACCCAGTCCGCGCCCAGTGATTTCCAATTGCAGCAGATGACCGACATCCTGCGTGCACGCTTGATTGCGCGAAAAATCGACGTGCGTTGCCTGGAGTTTGGCGACATTGACACCAACCTTGCCGGCGCACGCCAGAAGATCACCGTGAAGCAAGGCATCGAACGCGAATTGGCGAAGAAAATCCAGGCCGCGCTCAAGGACGCCAAACTGAAAGTCGATTCGCAAATCAATGGCGACAAGCTACGCGTGACCGGCAAGAAGCGCGACGACTTGCAGGCGGCGATGGCGCTGCTGCGAGGGCAGGACTTCGAGCTGCCGTTGCAGTTCGACAATTTCCGTGATTGATTCGCGCAAGCGCTCATCCGCCGGGACTGATACCGATGCCGCAAAACGTTGCTGCTGATGCCGCGATGATTGAAGCCGACGTCCGCCGCTGGCTGGAGCGTGCAGTGATTGGGCTGAATCTGTGCCCGTTCGCCAAATCAGTGTATGTGAAGCATCAGGTGCGGATCGTGATCAGCGATGCCAGCACCGAGCGCGCCCTGCTGGAGCAACTGGGTGAAGAACTCGCCCTGCTGCATGACAGCGCCGAGGACAGCATCGACACAACGCTGCTGGTACACCCGCAGGTGTTGACCGACTTCCTCGACTACAACGATTTCCTGGATACCGCCGATGCGCTGATCGAGGCGATGGATCTGGACGGTGTGCTGCAAGTGGCGAGCTTCCACCCCGACTACCAGTTCGCCGACAGTGCAGCGGACGATGCGGCCAACCTGACCAACCGCGCACCGTACCCGATCCTGCACCTGTTGCGCGAAGCCAGCATCGACCGCGCCGTGGCCGCGTACCCGGATCCCGATGCCATCATCGAACGCAATATCGCAACCATGCAGGCATTGGCCGTGGAAGGCTTTCGCAAGCTGCTATCGGAGCACGACTGAATCCACCCAGTGATGCCGCTGCCGTGGCGTTGCTGCGGCGGCGACTCGAACAGGATGTTCGCAGGAGCCGAGTAGCCACCATGGCACGGCAGTGACATCCCGGCTTTACCATGCTGCCTTGCCATTAACTGACCGCAAACAACCTCGCACGTGCGGTGTCATCCAACGGTATCCACTGCCCTTCCGGCAAATCTGCAAGCAGCAGCCCACCGATACGTTCGCGATGCAGCGCGGCCACGTGATTGCCCATCGCCGCGAACATCCGCCGCACCTGATGGTAGCGGCCTTCGTGCAAGGTCAGCCGGGCAGTGCGGGCATCCAGCACGTCAAGCGCCGCCGGCAGCAGCGGTGTTCTTTCGCCTTCGAGCAGCAACGTGCCGCTGGCGAACAACGCGGCTTCATCGCCGCGCAAGTCTTGCGCCAGCGTGGCCAGATAGACCTTGGATAATTTCGATTTGGGCGCAATGATCCGGTGCAGCAGCTGCCCGTCATCGGTCAACAACAACAGACCCGAGGTGTCGCGATCCAGCCGTCCCACCGTGGACAGCGCCGGGCTACGCTGGCGGTAGCGTGGTGGAAACAAATCGAACACCACCCGCCCCGCATCCTTGGTCGAACAGGTGACGCCGGTGGGTTTATTGAGCATCAACAACATGCCGCACGGCGGATCCAGCACTTCGCCGTCAATGCGAATGCTGGCGTGATCGACCGGATCATCGGTGTACAGCACGTCGCCATCGGCGTCGGTGATGCGGCCTTCGCGAAACAGCCACTGCACGTCCTTGCGGCTGCCATAACCGAGGTTGGCAAGGTGCTTGACCAGCTTCATGCCTTCACCGCTTCGATGATCTTGAACCCGCCGTCTTGCGCCACGCTGCGCACCTGCGCAAAGCCGCTGCCCAGCGCATCCTCGTAGGGAAGATGGCGGTTGGCGACCAGCCACAAGCGGCCACCGGATTTGAGCGCTGCGCTGGCCGCAGCGATGAATGCACGGCCGATGTCGGGACGATCACCGCGCCCCAAGGCATGAAAAGGTGGATTGCAGACGATGGCATCGAAACGCTCGCTCACGCCGCGTTCGACATCCTGCCAATGGCAATGCACCGGCACGCGGGCATCGGCCAGGTTGCGCTGCGCCAAGGCCAGCGCACGGGCATCGGCTTCATACACATCCAACGCGGTGATGTGCGGGCAGCGCGCCAACACCTGCATCGACAGATACCCCCAGCCCGCCCCCAAATCGGCCACCCGGCCGCGCAGCGTGGCCGGCAGCACGTTGGCCAGCATGCGCGACGCGGCATCCACGCGATCCCAGGCGAACACCCCCGGCCGCGTGTGGAACGCGCCTGCCGGCAGCTCTGCGCACGGCTGGCGCCGCGGCGCATCGGCCTGTGCCCATTGCGCGATGTGCGCGGCCTCCCAAGCGGCCTGCGGGCGCGTCCAGAACACCCGGCAGTGATACTTGCTGAGTGTGCTGACATTGCCTGCCAAGTGTTTGAGATCGGCCTCGCGTGACTTCGCGCCCTCGTCATTACTGACTGCGGCCACCACCACGCCATCGGCGGCGAGCGCCCGGCACGCCTTCGCCAACAACGCGCGCGCTTCCTCGCGCTGCCGCGGCGGCAATACCAACACCAGCGGGTAGTGGTGTGCAGGCAAGGCCTCTTCATCGAGCAGTGTGATGCCGATGCGCTCCAGCCGTGCGGCTTCCGGCTTGAACGGCTGGGTGGCCACCAGTGCCGCGTGGGGCAACGCATGCAGTGCCGCACCTTCACGGCCACGCAGGAACAACACCGGCGCGGCTTGCGGCCAGTGCAGCAAGCCTTCTGCAAACGGATACAGGAGGGCGTTCAGGGCGGAATCGTGCGGAGATGACATGCACGAAGTTTACGGCAGGTGTGCGCGTACCGCGTCTTCTGCTGCCTTCCACGCACACGGAAGGAACCCCTCTGTGCGATCAGCCCACCGGCAACCCGCGCCGTCGCAGCCCACCCAGCGCCCAATTGCACAACAGGCATAGCGCCGCCGCCGCGCACCAGCCCAGTGCGTCACCACCCCCGGGTAATGCAACGCTCAGGCCGGCTACCCAACCACGGCCATACCAAGCCACCACCACCGCTGCCGACAGTGCAAATACCACCAGCAGCCCGCGCAGCAAGCGTTGTTCCAGCACGCAGGAAGCTTGCTGCCAGGTGCGTGCCAACCCCGCCATCTGCACCGCAAAATCGACCGGCAAGTCCACTGGCGGTGCGTGGCGCAAGGCACTGGCGATGCGCAGATCGCCGGCATCGGCGGCGGGATCGCCCCGGCGTGCGGCTTCCTGTGCTTGCCAGCGCTGTGCATCGATACCGTCCACGTTGCGGCCGTGCGAGTGGGCTGGCGTGTGGTCGTGGATGTTCATGCGGCAACTCCCATGGGTTCAACCAGTAATTTGCGCAATTGATTGCGGCTGCGAAACAGATGGCTTTTGATCGTCCCTTCGGCCAGGCTTGTGATCAGGGCAATCTCGCTGATCGGCAGTTCTTCCAGGTGATACAGGGTCAAGAGTGTGCGCTGCAGCGGCGGCAGGCGCTCGATCGCGGCATGCAGTTCGCGCTCGGCTTCGGCACCGGCGAAGGTGGCGACAAGATCGAACCCATCGCCGATGTTGTCGAGCAAAGACAGCCCATCGTCATCGCCGGCCGGTTCGGCCAGCAGTATCCGCTTGCGCTCCAGATGGCGCTTGGCCACCGCATAGGCCACCTGCCCGATCCACGATTTCAGTGGGCTATCGAAACGGTATTGGTGCAAGTAGCGATGCACGCGCAGGAAAGCGTCCTGGCACAGCTCGCGGGTGTCTTCCGGGTGCTGCACCATGCGTTGGATCACGTGCCAACACAGCCCTTGGTAGTCGCGCACCAATTGCTCGAACGCACCGGGGCGGCGGGCGAGGACGGCTTCGACGAGGGCACGATCGTCTTCCATCCCACACTGGATACGCCGAAGGCGGGTTTGGTTGCAATTGGTTTCAAAAAAATTTTCGCACATCACTGCAACCGACTGCGGCCCAGCCGTATCTCTTGCAGCGAACGGCCACTGCGGCCGCCGCCCCCTCACAGGAGACCGTCATGGATTTCGTATTACTCATTCCAATCACCTTGTTCCTCTGCATCACCTATGCGATCAAAGCCGTTGTGGATGCCCGCGTGCGCAAGCAACTGGTCGCCAGCAACGGGGATCCGGCGTTGGTGCGCGGCATTCTGGAAGGCGATGAAACCGCTCGTCGCTTGGCATCGCTGCGCTGGGGCATCACCTTGGTGGCGCTGGCACTGGGGTTTGGTATCGTGGACCTGCGCGGCTGGCAGGAAATCACCCCCGGCGTGATCGCGGTGCTGGTGGGCGCGCTGGGGCTGGGCAATCTGGTCTTCTTCGCGGTGTCGCGCAAGCTGCGCTGAGCGGCACCTTGTATGCTGTCGGCCCCGAACGCCGGCAGCATGGCCATGTCCAATACCAATACCCCGCCCGATCGCCTGTCCAATGACGCGCGCAGCAAATTTCACGATGCCGCGTTGCTGGAGCGCGGCGTGGGCATCCGTTTCAACGGCAGCGAACGCACCAATGTCGAGGAGTACTGCATCAGCGAAGGCTGGATTCGCGTGCAGGCGGGGCGCTCACTGGATCGCCGTGGCATGCCGATGACCTTGAAGCTGCGTGGCACGGTGGAAGCCTGGTTCCAGGACAGTGAAACGCAAGACGCAACGCCGGCTGACTGACCTTTGCGGGGGTCCTCGCCACTGCCCGTGCAACGCGGCACACTGGCCTTATCCCCCCAACGGAGAGTGCACATGAATACCAAATTGCTCGCACTTGGATTGACGTTGGCGATGGCCGGAAGCGCCGTTGCTGGCAACACCCTGCTGTCCAAGGATGCGCCGCGTGCCCTGCCCGACAACGGCCCGGTCAGCGTGGCGTGGGCCGACCCGGCCACCTTCACCGAGCTCAAAGCCAGCGGCAACCGCTTTGAATCGGCGCAGGGTGACTGGCTGATTCAGCTCGCCAAATACATGCGCAAGCAAGCCGACAAGCAACTGGCACCCGGCAACAAACTGGAATTGACCATCGTCGATATCCAGCGCGCCGGCCGCTATGAACCTTGGCATGGGCTGGATCGCCAGAATATCCGCATGATCCGCGACATCTACCCGCCGCGGATGACGGTGAAATACCGCGAAACCGATGCCAGCGGCGCGGTAGTGGCGGAAGGCGAGCGCAAACTCACCGACATGGCGTTCATGGTCAATTCCGGCATGATCAACGACAGCGACCCGCTGCGCTACGAGAAACGCATGATCGACAGCTGGCTGCGCCGCGACTTCAACCGCACCGCCGCACGTTGAGTTGACCCGATAGTGCTTGCACAAAGCCACCTGCGGGTGGCTTTGTTGTTTGCGCCAGTCACTCTTCCGCGTTCATCTGGAACACGCCCCACTGGTGACCATCCAGATCAATAAAGGCGCGCTGGTACATGAAGCCGTAGTCCTCTGGATCGTGCCCCTCTTCCGCACCCGCAGCCACGGCCTTGCGGATCAGATCATCCACGTCCGCACGGCTATCCAGGGAGAGCGAGAACAGCGCCTCCGTGGCTTGGCGGGCATCCGTGATCGGCACTTTGGTCAGCGTGGAAAAGAAGGCTTCACTTGCCAGCATGACGGTTGTAGTGTCGTTGATGATCAGTGCCGCGCCATTGTCACTGGCGAATTTCGGATTGAATGCAAAGCCGAGTGCGGCAAAGAAGTGGACACTCCGTTGCACATCTTTCACCGGCAGGGTGACATAGAGATTTCGGGACATGGTTCGCCTCATGCGTTGTGGTGGTTTCACTGCCAAGCTTGCATCATCGGAACAATGCGGGGCAGCAGCAGCGCAAACTCTGACACACATTCAAGCCGATCCAGGTCCCATCCATCGGCAGCTGGCGGCGTTTCATCGCAGCCACACTTCACAAGCGAACGCTCGTCCCTATCCTCACCCGCAACTTGACAACCCTGCCAACACTCATGTTCAAACGTCTGTTTTTCATTCTGCGGCTTGCCACCACCTGGGGCATGGCGGTGATGTTGGTGGTGGCGCTGTACTCCAGCTTGCCACTGATTGGCGACTTCTCCGCACCGATACTGCTGTTTGCATTCGGCACGTTGGGGCTGGTGATTGCCGGTGCGTTTTCGCACCTGCACCGGGTGCGCATGATTGCCGGACGCATCGACAACGAGACCTTGGACAACCGCCAGAAACGCTTGATCGAAATTCCACTGGAAGCCGGCGAAGCGTTTGACCTGGTGGATGCCGCGATCCGCGAGCTACCCGGGGTGGACGCTGTGCGCAGCGCGCGGGACAGTTTGCAGGTGAAAGCCAAGGTGGCGCGGCCGCATTTGTATGGCGAGCCGCCACTGCGGCGTTGGAACCCGTTGCTGTGGTTCGCTCCCTCGCACAACCTGTTGCAGGCCACTGTCACCCCCGCCGGTGACAGCGGCCGGGTGACGCTCATTTGCGAACCCGAAAGTCCGGCGTGGAGCGATTGGTTTTTGGTCGATGACGGTATCAATTTCGAAAATGCCGAAGCCATTGCACGTGCGATCACCCGCCGTATTGGCGAGCGCCGGCGCAGTGAACAAGCCAGCGTGGCGCAAACGGCCACTGAAAAGGAATTGACCGAGGCCAAGCTGCATTTGCTGCATGCACAGGTGGAGCCGCATTTCCTGTACAACACGCTGGCCAGCGCGCAACTGCTGACGCGCAGCGACCCCGCTCGCGCCGAGGCGATGCTGGGGCATTTGATCCAGTACTTGCGGCGCTCGCTGCCCAGTGCCGAGGACGAGATGTCCAGCGTGGGTGCGGAATTGGAACGGGCGCTGGCTTATCTTGAAATCCTGAAGATCCGCATGGGTGACCGCCTTGCCGTACAGGTTGCAGTCCCCGAAGCACTGCGCGCCACACCGCTGCCGGCGATGATGTTGCAGACCCTGGTTGAAAACGCGATCAAGCACGGACTGGAACCCCGCACCGGTGGCGGCACGATTTGGATTCGCGCCCACCGCGATGACGGCCTAGTGGCGGTGACGGTGGCCGACGATGGCGAAGGCTTCAACAGCAAGACCAGCGGGACCGGCATCGGCCTGAAAAACGTGCGGGAACGCCTGCGCTTGCGCTATGCCGGCGCGGCCAATCTGTCGGTGATCGCCAACTTCCCCAGCGGCGTGGCTGCAACCCTCACGGTGCCCGCCAGCGGAGTCACGCCCAATGTCTGATGCCCCCACCTGCATCGTCGCCGAAGACGAAACCCTGTTGCGGCAAGCGCTGGTGACTGAATTGGCACGCGCATGGCCGGCGCTGCGCATCGTTGCAGAATGCGAAGACGGTGCCAGCGCGGTGGAGGCCTTGGCCGAACATCAACCCAGTGTCGCCTTCCTCGATATCCGCATGCCCGGCCTGACCGGGCTTGAGGTCGCCGCCGCCGCCGCCGATGCCAGCCCGCGCACGCAGATTGTGTTTGTCACCGCCTACAACCAATACGCCATCGATGCCTTCGAACGTGGCGCGATGGATTACCTGCTCAAACCCGTAAAACCCGAACGGCTGGATGCCACCGTGGCCCGCTTGCAAGCCCGCGACGCCGTGCCGGATGCGGCCCAGATGGCCGCCCTGCTGGAAAAACTGGGCGCGCTGCCACAACCCGCCAGCACGGTGCAGCCGCTGACCTGGCTCACCGCCAGCGCCGGCCGTGAAACCCGCTTGATCCTAATCGATGACGTGCTGTATTTCCGCGCCGACCAGAAATACACCACGGTGATGACCGCCGAAGGCGAGGCGCTGCTGCGCAGCTCGTTGCGCGAGTTGCTGCCACGGCTGGATAGCAACACCTTCAAGCAGATCCACCGCGCCACGATTGTCAATCTGAAAGCCATTGCCGGCATTACCCGCGACGATAGCGGGCGCGGCACGGTACGGCTGAAGCAGCGTCCGGAAACGCTGCTCGTCAGTCAGCCGTTCATGACCTTGTTCAAACATATGTGAGCGCGTGCCGTGCTTGAGGACGGCTGCAGGGCAGCGGCTTGTTAGTCTTCCAGCATCAATGTCATTGGCTTGCCACCACGCATCACTTTGAATGTGACGGGTGCATCTTGCTTTAACCCCTTCCAATAGGCCTGCACCACCCTTGCCTTCTGCCCCTTCACCAGCTGGGTGTTGATCTGCACGATCTCATCACCCTTCTGCAACTTGCAGTCAAATCCAGGCTTCACCGATGTCATGGATTGCACCATCAGCCTGTCCAAGGTGGGGTTGAGGAAAAATCCACTGGTGACAGGATTGATATCCAGCTTGCAGTTTCCCGCTTGGCTGGCGAGTGGCAGGATAAGCAGGGTCAAGAGGCATGCCGCAAGAGCCGGGGTCTTCATGGACGAGCTTCCATAGGGGTAGGTCAAGAGTGAACCGCGAGTGCGAAAAGAATAGATCAAACGCGTCGGCTCAACGGCAGCGGAACAACATCGGCTGCGTGCTGACATAGCTGCGCACGCGGGCATAACCACTGCTACGGCCATACCCGATACCGAATTCGCGCTCACGTGCATGCGGCTCGAAACCACGATCTTCCAGATGACGCGGCACTTGGCGGCGGTCGGGGCGGTTGGGATTGCGTGGAGCTTTGAAGGTGAACATGAATCTCTCCTGTCTTGGTGTGTTGGTATAGTAGTACACCTATCACCCAGCGCACATGGGCAGGAAGTCATGCCCCTTGATCTGGATAGCCACGGTTCAGCTACCCTGCACTGATTGCGCCCGCTGGCGCACTGTCTGGAATTACTGCGATGTCCTTGCTCATACGATTTGCCACCCTTGCCCTGCTGCTGGCTGTCGGCTGCGCACATGCGGGTGACCCGGTGGCACGGGTGCGTGTCAGCTTCGATCGTCATGGCGAAACCAGCGTGCATACAGAAGGTCTGGCTGACATCGGTGCCCAGCGCGCTTTGAGCGCCGATGACCCGGCGCGGATTGCCTCGATCAGCAAGCTGGTCACCACGATCGGTGCGATGCGTCTGGTGGAAGCGGGCCAATTGAATCTGGACGCAGATGTTTCTGGCTTGCTCGGTTTTTCGCTGCGCAACCCGGCATTCCCACAGGTGCCCATCACCTTGCGCATGTTGCTTTCGCACACCTCCAGCCTGACCGACCGCGCCGGCTACTGGAATGTGCCGCTGGGTGACGACATCCGCATTCTCACCATCCAGCCCGAGGCATGGGACAGCCAGCACCCACCCGGCACATTCTTTCGATACACCAACCTCAACTTCCCACTGGTGGCACAAACCATGGAGCGCGCCAGTGGCGAGCGCTTCGACCGCTTGATGCGCCGACTGGTGTTGTTCCCGATGCAGCTGGACGCATGTTTCAATTGGTCAGGTTGCAGCCAAGCTGCGCTCGCCCGTGCGGTGGTTTTGTACGATGAAAAAAGCGCGCCACAGAAAGACGATTTGCATGGCAAGGCTCCTGCCTGTGCTGTGATTGCCGCGCGCGACGGCAGTTGCAATTTATCGCGTTGGCGGCCAGGCGAGAACGGCACCTTGTTCTCGCCGCAAGGCGGCTTGCGTATTTCCGCTCGCGATCTGGCCCGTATTGGTCGCATGTTGCTCAACGATGGCGAGCTGGATGGTGTGCGTATTTTGCAGCCGACGTCGGTCGCCTTGCTGGCGACGCCGGTATGGCAATACAACGGCAACAATGGCGTGATTGGTGAAGAGGACGAGCCCAATCGCGGCGGATTCTTCTGCGCCTACGGGCTGGCCGTGCAGTATTTGGCACGGGGTGATGGCAAGCAGTGCCGCGATGATTTGTTTGGCGATGGCCGCCCGCGCATCGGCCACAGCGGCAATGCCTACGGCCTGCTCTCAGGGCTGTGGATCGACCGTGCCGCCGGCACCGGCGTGGCGTATTTTTCGACCGGCGCGGCCAATGATTCCAGCGGCACCCATTCCAACTTCAGCGCCACCGAAGAACAAGGTGCCGCCGGCTGGTAACTGATCCCGCGCCCGGCACAGCACGCCGCAGCGCTACCGCACGATTAGCGCAGCTCCTGCGACACATCGAAGTCATCAATGCGGCGGCCCAACACGCCCAGCACCGCGTGCAGTTCCAACAGCAAGACCGCACAGGCGGCCACTGCCGCCAGTAGCGTGGCCAGCAGCAGCCCAAGTAGCCAGTTCACCAGCAAAAACATCACCCCGGCCAGCAGCGTTGCCGGCAGCAGGGCAAGCAACAACGTCAGCCAATAGACGGCCATGAAAATCATGCGCTGGCCCATCACCTCCACCCCACGGCCACCGCCTTTTGCCGGTGCGATCCATGCCGGAAAATACAATGTGCCAGCAAACGGCAGGCACAACATCAACGCACTCAGTGGCGGCACCAGCAGCGCAACCCCCACTGCCGTCATCGTGATCACCATCGGCGTAAACACGCCCCGCCCGCCGGCCATCACGAAGCACAGTGCGGTGATCCACAGCAATAACCAGAGCAGGAAGCTCATCAACGCAACCGGGGTTGCCAATTCTCCCAAGGCAATCTGCCGCCCGCCCAATGGGGTGGACTTGAGGATGTCCAGATACCCCAGCAAGCGCTGCACGCTGCGTTGCATGAACATCGGCCCGAACAACAACCCCCAGCCACCGAGCATCAAAAATCCTGCCCCGATCGCCAACAACGCCGGCTTCGCCCATGGCTGCGCTGCGACCCACTGCACCCCGATGAAGGCCACCACACAGGCCAGCAACCAACTGCGCAAGCGATACATCGGCCCCAACGCCAGCAACCCTTTCCACAGGAAGGCAAGCGCAGGAACACCATTGGCGGCCAGTACAAAGGGCGCACTGCGCGGCTTGCTGGGCGCGCGCTCACGCAGACGCCCTTCGCGGCGGGCGGACTGCCGCAGTGCCTGCCGGCGCGCATGCGCAATCGTGGCTTCCTCGAAGCTCACCTGCACCCGCACCGCCCACCAGTAATGCAGCCCCAACAGGCCCAGCGCCGGGAGCAAGGCATGCAGAAAACTGGCGGTATCGGCCGCGAATAACGGCGCCACCGCCCACTGCAATGGCAGTAACAACCAGACCAGCGGGGTACTGGTCACGATGTGTACAAACCACGCATGCAACACCGCAGCATCCTTCCACGTATCCATCGGTGGCAGCGCCAACTGGGCGTGTACCGGCCACAAGCACACGGCCGCCAGCACCACGCCCACCAACAGCACCAGCGCACGTCGCGGCCAAATGCCCAGACCGCGTTGCGCCAGCCGCTCGCGCGTAAACGCAGCCGCCAGCAAATGCAGCCGCCCCATCGACAGCAACAGCCACAAGCCGGTGGCGTATTGCAGTGGATGCCCGCCGAACGCCGCGCCACGTCGCAACAGGAGACCCAACAAGAATGAGGAAAAAAAGATCGCCAATTGCGAGCGCAGCAAGCTGTATTGAATCAATGCCGTGCGGGTTAGCGGTGCGGGAAACAAAAAGGCGATTTCGGTTTCGGAAAACCCAAGCTCCACCCCCTCGCCGGCAAACAGCCAATCCAGCCACACGATCAACAGCAACACCAAAGCCGCCAGCACCGGCAAATCGCTCAATAACGCAGACGGCATCGCCTGCAGCGAAGTGGTCCGGGCGGTATCGCTACGCAGCAAGTGCCGAAACACGAAGGCATACATGTACGCCGCACCGGCCAGCGCACCCAGCAGATATTTGGGTTGCCGCAGGCGCAGCAAGCGACGCCGCAGGTTGTTGTACAGCGAAGTGATTTGCAGATAGAAAAACGCCCCGGCGACCGCGGTAAAGCGGTTGGACGCTGCCAGCGTACTCATGCGCGCGCATCCTCTGACGGCGACTCGGACTCGCCGGTGGCGCGGAAAAACACATCCTCCAGACGGGTTTCGCCATCCGCCATGTAGCGGGCACGCACCTCCGCCACCGACCCATCGGCCAGCTTGTGCCCGTCTTTCAAAATCAGCAAATGGGTGCACACCTCTTCCACCAGGTCCAGCAAATGCGAGCTGAGGATGATCGCCACGCCTTCACTCGACAGTCGCCGCATGCTGTTTTTCATGCGCCGAATGCCGTATGGATCCAGTCCGGTCAGTGGCTCATCCAGAATCACCGCCCGTGGCGCGTGCAGCAAGCCACAGGCAATCGCCAGTTTCTGCTTCATCCCGCGTGACAATTCGGACGGCAACAGGCGGCGCTTGTCGTCCATTTCCAATTCAGACAATAGCGGTTGCGCCCGTTGCTGCCAATCGGCCACGCCATACAGACGTGCGACAAAATTCAGGTGCTGCTCTACCGTGAGGTGCTCGAACAAGCGTGGTTCATCGGGAATGAAAGCCAACTGGCGTTTGGCTGCCACCGGGTCGGCAGCAATGTCCACCCCGCCGATGCGCGCATGCCCGGTGGTGGCAGGGATAATCCCGGCCAAACACCGCAGCGTGGTGGTTTTGCCAGCGCCATTGGGGCCCACCAAACCCATGATCTGGCCAGCGGCCACCTGAAAGGACACCGCCTCCACTGCGGTGAAGTCGCCGTAACACTTGCCCAAGCCCTGAACTTCAATCATGTGTGCCGCGCTGCCGGTGGAATGGCGGCGAGTGTAGCGCGCACCAAATGGTGTCAGGTTCACTTCTGACGCGGCCTGGGGTGAGGGCAGGGCATCGCCCGGCCAGATCATGCCTGCAACCGGACAAGTGGAAGGTATGTGAACCTGACCCCGTTACCGTTAACCCCGTTACCCCGGTTCGTTACAATTGCCACATGCGCCTCTTGTTACAACAACGTCCCGATGGCCACGAAGCTCCGCGCTTTGTGCAACTCCAGCTCCAGCCTGATTTATTGGGTGGCTGGACGTTGCTGCGTGAAAGCGGCCACACCGGTGGCCGCAGCACGCTGCGTAAATCGCTGTTTGCCGATCAAGCCAGTGCGCTGTTGGCATTGCAAAAAGAACGCGATGCGCAACTGAAAAAAGGCTTTCAACTGATGTTCGCGCAAGGCGCCGATGCGCCGAAGTAGCGCCCTTCCCCTGCCCGCTGCTGTACGCAGTGCGGGCACACCAACGAGACTTCAACGTGTCCAACGCCATGCACAATGACCCGGCTTTCAACAGCAGATTCCTGCGCGCTCTACGCCGCGAGCCGGTGGATTGCACACCGGTCTGGTTGATGCGCCAAGCCGGCCGCTACTTGCCGGAATACCGCGCCACCCGCGCTGCGGCCGGCAGTTTTCTGGGTATGGCGAAGCATCCGGAGATCGCCTGCGAAGTGACGCTGCAACCGCTGCGCCGGTTTCCGCTGGATGCCGCAATCTTGTTTTCCGACATTCTTACCGTGCCCGATGCAATGGGGCTTGGCCTGTACTTCGTTGATGGTGAAGGCCCGAAGTTCGAGCGTCCGCTGCGCAGCGCCGCCGACATCGACAAGCTCGCGGTGCCGGACATGGGCAGTTCCCTGCGCTACGTGATGGATGCGGTCAGCTTGATCCGGCGCGAGCTGGATGCCGCGATCCCGCTGATCGGGTTTTCCGGCAGCCCGTGGACGCTGGCCTGCTACATGGTGGAAGGCGGCGGCAGCAAGGACTTTGGCCGCATCAAGGCGCTGGCGCTGAACGAACCGGCGCTGATGCACAAATTGCTGAATGTGGTCACCGATGCGGTGATCGCCTACCTGTCCGCGCAGCACGCCGCCGGGGCGCAGGCATTGCAGGTATTCGACACCTGGGGCGGCACGCTGTCGCCGGCGATGTACCGCGCATTCTCGCTGCCGTATCTGACCCGCATTGCCCGCGAACTCCAACGCGGCGATACCCCGCTGATCCTGTTCGGCAAGGGCAATGCCGCGCATCTGGAAGCACTGGCCGCCAGCGGCGCGCAAGGCGTGGGCATGGACTGGACCGTCACGCTGGAAGATGCCGCCCGCCGCATCGGTGGCTCGGTGGCGCTGCAAGGCAACTTGGACCCGGCCATGCTGTACGGCAGCCCCGACGCAGTGCGCGCGCAAGTGCGCGCAGTGCTGGACAGCTACCGCGACGGCAACGGCGGCTCCCGCGAAGGCCATGTATTCAACCTTGGCCACGGCATGTCGCCCGACATGAATCCCGAGCACGTCGCCGCGCTGGTGGACGAGGTGCACTGCTACAGCGCGCGCTGACGCACCCGGAACCATCAGCGCCCCAAAGCGCGACAAGCACCCGGCGCGACCGGGGCAGCGCAACCAAGCGAGTATCGGGGAGCGACTTGCGCTGCCCCGGTCGCGCCGGGTGCGCTGTCACAACGAAGCGAACCTCGAACGCGCTAAACCGCTGCCGCCTGCAGCGACTCCAACGCCTGCGCCAACAATTCGCCAGTGACGGGTTTGCGCAAAAAGCCGTCGAAGCCGGCGGCGCGGGCGTGTGCTTCGGCATCGGCATCAGAACGGGCGGTGACTGCCAGCAGTGGTGCATTGAAGCCGCGGGCGCGCAGTAATTTGGCCAAACTCAGCCCGTCCATGCCGGGTAAATCCAGATCCAGCAACGCGGCATCGAAGGTGTGCCGGGTGGTTTCGCCCAACGCGGCCAGTCCGTGCGCAGCGTGCATCACATGGTGCCCTTGTGCGCGCAACAAGCCTTGCATCACCTCGGCCACGATGGGGTCGTCTTCGACCAGGAGCAGCGATAGTGCCGCGGCCGGCGTTGTGATCTTCGGTAGTGGCAGGGTGTTGCGGGCAGGCGCAACCGTTGGCAACGGCAGCTCGACGATGAAGCGGGTGCCCTTGCCTGGCTCGCTTTCCACGCGAATGCGACCACCCATCGCCGCTGCCAGCTCCTGGCTGATCGCCAGCCCCAGCCCGCTGCCACCATAACGCGAGGTGGTGCGCACACCTTCAGCCTGTTCAAAGCGTCGAAACAGGCGGGTCTTGTGCTCGGCATTGAGCCCGGGGCCGGTGTCGGCAACCACAAAGCACACGCCGTCCGAATGCAGCGCAAATGTCTCCAGCGCAACGTGGCCAGTCTCGGTGAATTTCACCGCATTGCCAATCAGGTTCAGCAAAATCTGCTGCACGCGGGTGCGGTCACCATGCACCGTCAATGGTGCGCTGGGCGCAATGCCATCCACGAATACCAAACCCTTGCGCTCAGCCACCGGCGCCATCAAAGCCGCGACTTCGTCCAGCAAGGGGCGCAGCGGAAAATCGGTATTTGCCAACTGCAATTTGCCTGCCTCAATCCTGGCCAGATCCAGCGCGTCATTGACCAGCCGCAACAGATGTTCGCCGGCGCGCCGAATGGCATCCACTTGCGAGCGCTGTCTCGCATCCAGTGTGCTGCCTTGCAGCAATTCGCTCATCCCCAACACGCCAGTCATGGGCGTACGCACCTCATGCCCAAGGGTGGCCAGAAACCGTGATTTGGCTTCCGATGCTTGCTCTGCCAGTGCGCGCTTGTGCTCGGCCAACTCCCATGCATGACGCCGCTGCAAGCGCGCCCGATACCACCACGCCAACAGGCCGATGAGACCCAGTACGGCCAGCACATACAGCGCCTGCGCCCACCCACTGCGCCACCACGGCGGGGGCACATCGAAGTGCAGCACCTGCTCGGGTGCGGCATTGCCGGCGGCATCTTGGGCCCGCATGCGCACCACGTAGCGCCCCGGTGCCAACCCGGTGAACACGCGCTCGCCACTATTGCCTAGCGCCACCCATGTACGGTCAAACCCATCTAGATGCGACCAGTAGCGATTGCCGGCGGGGTCATCGAACATCAGTAACCGTGCGCGAATCCGCACCTCGCGATCGTTCGCGCCCAGGCGCACAGCGCGTTGAGTGGGCAGGGCTTGCCAGCCGCCATCGCGGCGCACGTCGATGCCGTCAAAGCGCAGTACCGGTTGCACCGGTGCGGCGTCGGCCAGCCTGGTATCGACCAGCCGCAAACCACCATCGGCGGTAGCCGCCACCAGCAAGCCATCATCGCGCAGCAGTGCGGCGCGCTCCAAAAACTCCTCACTGCTGGCAGCGTCCTGCATGCTGACGTGGCGCAAATTGCGACGCTGCGGATCCCAGCGATACAACCCGCGTGAGGTGGTGATCCATGGCCGATGCTGCGCGTCCACCAACAATGCCGCGGCGGCAACCGCCGGCATCCCATGGCGGGTGTCGATGCGTGTGTGTTGCCGCCATACCGCACCGTGCCGTTGGTATTGCTCCAAACCAGACAATCGCTGCAACCACAGCGTATCGGCCCCATCGAACGCCAACGCATACACCCGCTCGCTGCCCATCGACGCCACCGGCTGGAACCGCCCGCTGCTGGCGTCGAACTGCAAAATCCCGGTGCTGCATGCGATCCACGGGCTGCCGTCCGCGGCCAGCACCATGCTTTCGATATCGGCTTCACCCAATCCGCTGGCAATCCCCGCCGGTAAATCGCGCAGCAGCTTGCCGCTGTCGGGGTCACGTTGCTGCACACCCCCACCAGGAGCAGCCAGCCATTGACTGCCGTCGGCAGGATGCAATAACCACCCGATTTGCCCACTAGGCACCGGATCGCTGGCAGCGTCGCTGGCCCATTGCTCGACACCGCCATTGCGGCTGATACGCACCAGCCCACCGCGATGCCCAAGCCATAGCCGACGCCGCCGGTCTTCGGCAATCACCACTGGTTTGATGTTGTGCAGCTGATCAAGCGACGCCGGGTCCAGCATCGCAATGCGCCCCTGCGCATCCATGTGCTCAATCATACCGCCCATGTCGCCCAGCCAAATGCCGCCATCCCCGGCCTTGCCCAAGGCCCTGTACATCGCGCCATGCAGGCCGTCTTCTGTCCCCTGGAATTGCACCTGCTGACGCCAGTCGGCGCGCAGGTAGCCCAGCCCCCGACCTTGCACCGGAGCCCACAGCGCCTGGCCGTGCTCCAGCAGCAAACTGCCGATCGCCCGTGCAATGTCCGGACCGCCCATCGGCACCGGCACCGGCGGGGTTGCTCCGTCCTGATGCCATAGTCCACGCTGGCTTCCGATCCAATGATCACCGCGGGTATCGGTGACAATAGCCAACAGCGCGTTGGGCCGTTGAAACATCGGTGACCACGCCGGTTGCGCCCATTGCCCGCCGGTACGCCGCCAAATGCCCTGCGCGCCGCCTACCCACAACCCATCGGATTGGGCGGCCAGCGAATAAATCATCTGCGGGCCTTCGGCAGCGGGCAATTCCACGGTTTCAAAGATCTCGCCTTGCAAGCGGGCCAAGCCTTTGGTGGTGCCCACCCACAGCACGCCCTGTGCATCCACCGCCAGCGACAACACGGTGTCTGCGGGCAGGCCATTGTGCTGTTTGTTGAAATGCCGCTGCCCTCCATCGGCATCAATCCGCGTCAAGCCGCCGCCAAACGTACCCAACCAAACCGCACTGCCCTGTCTTGCCATCGCCCACACATCATCGCTTTCGAGCGCTGGGTGACTGGTCTTGCGATAGCGGATGAAGTGCTGGCGGCTGGCGTCCAGCACGCTCACCCCTTCGCCTTCTACTGCTACCCAAATGCGATCACGCGCATCCACCAGCAACGCCTGCACATTGTTGCCGGGCAGTCCCTGCTGGGCGTCTGGATCATGCCGCCAGACCCGCATCCCCACGCCATCATGGCGCGCCAAACCATCGGCAGTACCAATCCACAGGTAGCCATCCTGATCACGCACCAAAGCCTTGATATCGGTCGATGGCAGGCCTTGGCTACTCCCGATAATGCGAAACCGCGGGCGCTCGGGCACTGCCGCACACACGCACGCGCAGGCCAGCAACAACAGCAACACGCACGCGACTTGTCGCCGCATAGTGATTCCCCATCCCCTCGCCGGCCACAATGCTGGCAACGCTTCGTTGCACTTGCAAGCACACCGCCCGCATGCCGCTGCGCATAGAATCCCGATCATGTCTTGCCGCCTGCCGCCCCATTTGCTGTTTGCCATGCCCCTGCTGCTGGCATGCAGCCTGCCATCTCTGGCTGCAGGGCCGGCGCGCTATGCATTTGATCCGGTACATACGCGGGTGATGTTCGGCGTTGACCATGCCGGCTTCTCGCAAGCCATCGGCACCGTCTCCGGGGCGCAAGGGCAGTTGTATTTCGATGCCGACAGCTGGCAAGGCACACGCATGGAGGTAGTCGTACCCATGCAGCGGCTGGACATGGGCGATGCTGGCTGGACCACATCGGTATTAGCGCCCCACTTTTTGGATACCGCCCACTACCCGCAGGCGCGTTGGGTGGTGGATCAACTGACCCGCACCGACGACAGCCACGGCACCGCCTGTGGCGCACTGACCTTGCACGGGGTTACCCGCCCGTTATGCATGGCATTGACACTTAATCGCGCTGCACGCCACCCAATGCCGCCGTTCCGCCAGACACTGGGGTTCTCGGCCAGTACCACGCTCAAGCGTAGCGACTTCGGCATGACCCACTGGCAGGCGTTAGTAGGTGACAACGTCGAGTTGCGCATCGAGGCCGAACTCTATCGCCAACGTGGCGAGACCGCGCCACCTGCAGCACTCGAACCTGTGCCGGACAACCCGCCAAACGCTCCCGCAAGGCCTGCGCAACCTTCCACCGAGAACCCGTGATGCCGCTGAAAAACACCATCCGCTGGGGTGCCATCAGCCAATGCCTGCACTGGCTCACGCTTGTGTTGTTGCTGTTGCTGGCGTGGATTGGTCTGTGCATGGGTGCGTTGCCCAATGGGCCGGACAAAATAGCCACCTATGCGTTGCACAAATCCATCGGCCTTTGCGTGCTGGCAATCGTTCTCCTGCGCATCGGCTGGCGCCTATTTGCCGGAAGCCCCACGCCACTGACCGACAGCCCGCATTGGCAACACCGCATTGCTCAGCTGACCCACATCGCATTGTATGTACTGTTGCTGGCAATGCCGCTGAGTGGTTGGCTGCTCAACTCCGCTGCCGGCTTCCCCTTGCAGTGGTTCGGTTTATTCAATCTGCCGGCGTTGACCGGCCATAACGACGCGTTGCATGCGCTTGCCGTACAGACCCACGAAACATTGTTCTGGACGCTGGTCGCCTTGGTGCTGCTGCATGCGGCGGCTGCGTTTTACCACCATTTGTTTATGGGCGATGCCACGCTTGCCCGCATGCTGCCGCGTGGCTGGTTGCGGGCGGCCCAACCGGAGACTCCCGATGCGTAATGGACCTGTGTTCGCGTCACTGGCGCTCGCGCTTACGCTATCCATGCCGGCACTTGCCGCCGACTACGTGCAAGCCCAAGGCTCGAGCTTGGCATTTTCCGGGAAGTACCAGGGCGAGGTATTTACCGGCACGTTTCCGGGCTTTACCAGCCGCCTCAGTTTTGACCCCAAACAACTGGCCAATGCCAGGTTGGCCGTGAAGATCCCGCTGGCCACCGCCGTCACCAGCAACAGCAGCTACGACAATGAGCTGCGTGGCGCGGCGTTTTTCGATTCAGGCAAATTCCCGCAGGCCAGCTTCACCGCCACCAAGTTCCGCAGCTTGGGCGGCAACCGCTACGCCGCCGATGGCCAACTCAGCCTGCACGGCATCAACAAGCCGGTCACCCTCACCTTTGCCTGGACACCCGGCGCAACTCCGGTGCTGACAGGCCACGCCAACGTGCAGCGGTTGGACTTCGGTGTGGGCGGTGGGCAATGGGCCGATACCAAGCTCATCCCCAACACCATTGCCATCAGCACCAAGGTCGTGTTCAAACCCGCTCCATAGTGGCGACTACCGGGTGCCGCAAAATGTACGCACGCGCTGGGCATCGAACGGCCAGTCCAATTCGGCACCACTGACCGCATCGCACAGCACCGGCACACGCAAGCCGTAGCGGGCCTCCAGCGCCGTATCGTCATCAATGAACACGGTCTCAAATTCGGGGGCGCGTGCTTGTGCCAGCACATCCAGAGCCAGCTCGCATAAATGGCAATTGTCACGCTGAAACAAGGTCAGGGACATCAGTGGAAATCCGCAGTTCGGCGCCTAGTCTGCCTAGAATAGCGTTCCCCCACACTGGCAGCCCCCATGGCCGTCTCCACCTTCGACCTGTACAAAATTGGTATCGGCCCCAGCTCTTCGCATACGGTGGGGCCGATGCGTGCCGCAGCCCGCTTCGTTAGCCATTGGCTGGCTGAAAGCGACACGTTGTCACGCACCACCCGCATCCGCGCCGAAGTGTTCGGCTCGCTGGCACTGACTGGCCGTGGCCATGGCACCGACAAAGCCGTGTTGATGGGGTTGGAAGGCCATTGGCCGAATGAAATCAACCCCGACATCATTCCCGCTGCATTGGAACGTATCCGCAAAGACAAAAAAATTCATTTGCTTGGGCAGCGCGATATTGCGTTTGATGAAAAGCGTGATTTGGTGATGAACAAGCGCCAGAAGCTCCCGTTCCACACCAATGGCATGCGCTTTTCCGCGTTTGATGTTGATGGCAATGAAATCGCCACCCGCGACTATTACTCGGTGGGGGGCGGCTTTGTAGTCAATCAGGACGAGGCCGCCGAAGACCGCATCGTGGCCGACACCACACCGCTGCCACACCCGTTTGCCAGTGGCAACGAACTGCTCGCGCAGTGCCAGCGCAGCGGCCTGACGATTGCGCAATTGATGTTTGAAAACGAAAAAGTCTGGCGCAGCGAGGACGACATTCGCGCCGGCCTGCGCGAAATCTGGCAGGCCATGCAATCTTGCGTCGCACGCGGCATTCGCGCAGAAGGCACACTCCCCGGCGGTCTGCACGTCACCCGCCGCGCACCGGCCCTGCATCATGAGCTGGCTAGCCGCCCGGAAGCGGCGATGCGCGACCCATTGACGGTGTTGGACTGGGTGAATTTGTATGCACTGGCAGTCAATGAAGAAAACGCCGCCGGCGGTCGCGTGGTGACCGCGCCCACCAATGGTGCTGCCGGGATCCTGCCTGCAGTTGCGCATTATTACGAGCGCTTTTGCGCCAGTGAAAAAGATGCTGGCGTGCGCGAGGCTGGCATTTTCACGTATCTGCTGACCGCCGCTGCGGTGGGGATTTTGTACAAGGAAAACGCCAGCATCAGCGGTGCCGAAGTGGGCTGCCAAGGCGAAGTAGGCGTGGCCTGCTCGATGGCTGCCGCAGGTTTGACCGCCGCGCTGGGTGGCAGTTTGGGGCAAATCGAGAATGCTGCCGAAATCGGCATGGAACATAACCTGGGCCTGACCTGTGACCCAATCGGCGGGCTGGTGCAAATCCCCTGCATCGAACGCAATGCGATGGGCTCGGTGAAGGCGATCAATGCCAGCCGAATGGCCCTGCGTGGTGACGGCCAGCACAAGGTGTCGTTGGATAAGGTGATCAAAACCATGCGCGACACCGGCCGCGACATGCAGGACAAGTACAAGGAAACTAGCCGTGGTGGGCTGGCGGTCAACGTCATCGAATGCTGAGGTTGGGCTAGTCAATCTGGCTGATTGTTGCGTCACGGTTTCGGGTTAATCTGGTACTGACTTAGCCACCGGTGCAATCACTATGGTGCAAGCCAGCCACTTCCTTCACCTGCCCGCCCACCCCTGTTGGGCGGGGCTTGCTCCGATGCTCTGCTTCGCCTGGGATTGACGCTATGCACGGCGCGCTGGCCACAGCATCACGGATGATCCTGCTCACCGCCCTGTATTTTGGTGGCGCGGCAATCACCATCTGGTTCCTGCGTACTCCCGCCGATGTCACGTTGTTCTGGCCCGCGGCCGGTCTGGCGTATGCCATGGTGCTGCTGTTTGGCCTGCGCTACGCCTTCGCCATCGCCATGGCACAGGCCCTGCTTCATCTGCTGTTAGTACCGGCACCGCCCGTGTTTGTTGGCTTTTCGATTTGCAGCAATGCGCTGGCCACGGTTGTGGCATGCCTGTATGTGAGGTCTCGCCGCAAAACCCTGCAGTTGCGCACCGATGACGGGTTGTTATTGCTGCGCGGCGCACTGCTGCTATGCGTGATCAGCGCCGGCATCGGCAGCACCGGGATGCTGGTGGCCAGGATGATTCCCTCCAGCGATGTCCCGCGGGTGTATCTGCAGTGGGCGCTGGGGGATTTGCTGGGAATCTCGGCGCTCACCCCCAGCGTGTTGTTGCTCATCACCCGCAAGCAATTGCGCAAATTGCACTCGGGCGTCAACCGCGTGCGCCTGCGCGAATACTTGAGCTGGGTCGTGATCATGGGCGTGGGCCTGTTGGTCATCATCCCCATCGCATATCAGGGCGGCCTGTACCCGCTGGCGGGGGTCATCGTCCCGGTGGTGCTATTGCTATGGTCAGCGATTCGATTCCCACCGCTGTTCACCGCACTGGCCACCAGCGTCGCCACGTTTACCTTGGCCATGATTCTGGGCTTGGGCATCGATGGCTTTCGGCGTCCGGAAACCCTGGCCGACACCAGCATGTTGATGGCCACTTTGGTGGTGATTTCGACCATCCCGATTTTATTGGCAGCATCCTTCTACGAGCGTCATGTGGTGATGGCCGCGTTGCATGTGCGCGCCACCCGCGACCCATTGACAGGCCTGCTCAATCGCGATGCGTTCGAAGAACAAGCCCGCCTCGTACTGGCAAGCCACAACGGCGATGTCAGCCTGCTGTATATCGATCTGGACAATTTCAAACTGATCAACGATGCCGCAAGTCACGCCGCCGGCGACGAAATGTTGCGGCATGTCGCCCGTCTGGTGAAAGCCGAATTCGGCGACGATGCGTGGCTGGCACACAGCGGTGGCGACGAGTTCACGGTGTTATGCAAGCAAACTGCAGCGGCAGCCACCGTTCCCGGCCGCCGCCTGTTGGCCGCGATTGAGAACATGCGTGTGGCATGGCAAGGCAGTAATCTGCGCACCACTGCCAGCATTGGCATCGTCACCAGCACCGCACCGCAGGCCAGTTTTGATGAACTGCTGTCGCAGGTGGATGCCGCCTGCCATGAGGCCAAGGAGCTGGGTGGCAACCGGTTGCTGGTCGCCGGCCTGAATGAAGAACGCCTGGATACCCGTAATCGCATGATGCAAAGCGCACTGAATGTGCGCGAGGCCCTGGATCAGCGCCAATTCGCATTGTGGTGCCAACCGGTAGTGGATCTGCGCGCAGCAGGCGATGGCCGCGCCCATTTCGAGATCTTGCTGCGCTGGCGCGATGCGCAAGACCACCTGCACCCACCTGCCAGCCTGATTGCCGCGGCAGAACGCTTTCGGCTGGGCCCACGATTGGATCGCTATGTGTTGAGCGCCCTTTTGAACTGGCTGGAAGCGCACCCGCAAACGTTGCCCTTGATCCGCCAATGCAACCTCAATCTGGGCGCAGCGACATTGGCCGATGACGAGTTTGGCGACTATTTCGCAACCCGGCTGCAACGCAGCAACCTGCTGCCGGAACAGCTGTGTCTGGAAATTACCGAAACCAGCGTGGTGCGGGACTTGGGGCGTACCCGGCACTTTATCCAGCGCATGCGTGAGATGGGCTGCCGTTTCGCGTTGGACGACTTCGGCACTGGCTTTTGTTCGTTCAGCTACCTGCGTGATTTGCAGGTTGATTATTTGAAGATCGACGGCAGTTTCGTGCGCGATGTGGATCAGTCGCCGCTGTCGGAAGCGATCGTGCGCTCGATCACCGAAATCGCCCACCTGCTGGGTATGCGTGCGGTAGCCGAACAGGTGGAAAATGATGCGCAACTGGCTTGCCTGCGCGACTTGCGGGTCGACTTCGCGCAGGGCTATCTATTTCAGCGCCCGTTGCCCATAGAAGAGTTTTTTGCCCGTCCCGGCAGCACTTTCGCCTTCGATGCCTCCACTTGAATACGCAAGGCATCATCCAACATCGCCGCCGCAGTCACCTCGGCACCGGCACCTGGCCCCTGAATCAGCAAAGGTTGTTTGGCATAGCGATCCGACCAGATCGCAACCCGATTATCGGTGCCACCACCACCTGCCAGCGCATGCTCGGCAGGCAATGCCTCCAGCCCCACGGTGGCCAATCCATCGGCTTGCAGGCGTGCAACAAAACGTAACTTCGCGCCATTTTTGTAGGCTGCCGCGTAACGCTCGCGCAGTGCAGCATCCAGCATGGGCAAGGCCGCATCCAGTGCCTCACGGGGCAAACCTGCCAGCGCTGCCGGCACCAGGGAGTCCACCTGTACCGCGTTGTCTTCCAGCCGGTAGCCAGACGCCCGCGCCAGAATCAGCAACTTGCGCCGCACGTCTTCGCCCGATAAATCTTCACGCGGGTCCGGCTCGGTAAAACCTGCCTCACGCGCCTGCCGAACAAAGCCGGAAAACGCCTGCATGCCATCGTAATGATTGAACAGCCACGCCAGCGAACCGGACAACACCCCAGCGATGGCATGGATGCGGTCGCCCCCCGCCTGCAAAGCCCGAATCGTGCGTAACACCGGCAAACCGGCACCCACAGTCGCGCTGTCACCATACTCGGTATTGCCGGCTTCGCACGCGGCCTGGATGGCGTGCCAGCGCGCCAAATCCGTACCCTGCCCCAGTTTGCAGGCGGTCACTACATGGATGCCGCGTGCCAACCAATGCGCGTGTTGGTCGGCCACCTGCGCCGAAGCCGTGGCATCGACCACAATACGCACGCCGTCGCCTGCCAGCGCAACATCCACCGCCTCCAAACTGCTGGCTTGCGGTGCCTGCTGAAGCAACACATCCGTGGCCGCACTCGGCAGCCCCGCTGGGTTGCCCAAGGCAAAGCGCGAGTTCGCCGCATACACCAAACGCAGCCGCTCGCCCAATGCACTGCCCTGCCACTGCATCAGGCGCGCCCAGACCGCACTGCCTACGGTGCCGGTGCCCAACAGTGCCAAGCGTGCCGGTGGCGTGTGCTGGCCATGCATCATGGCGGGCGTTGCACTCATGACGTGGTGATTTCAAGCGCAACGCAGGCCGCCTGAGCGCGCGCCAACGCTGCTGCCAAATCGGCGAGCAAGTCATCCACATGCTCGATACCCACCGAGAATCGCAACATGCCATCGGTAATCCCGGCCAGTGCGCGTGCTTCCGGGCTCATCGCCGCATGGGTCATGCTGGCAGGATGGGCAACCAAGGTTTCCACCCCACCCAGTGATTCGGCCAAGGTGAACACCTGCAAGTCATCCACAAACGCGCGTACCGCGGGTTCGCCACCGACGAGTTCAACGCTCAACATTGCGCCAAATCCATATTGCTGGCGCGCCGCCAATGCGTGTCCCGGATGCGTGGGCAGCCCGGGGTAGTGCAGCGCACTGACCGCAGGATGCCCGTCCAGCAATGCCACCAACGCGGCGGCGTTGTCCTGATGGACCCGCAGGCGGGCATCCAGGGTGCGTAGCCCGCGCAGGGTCAGAAAACTGTCAAACGGCGAGCCAGTCAGGCCCAGACAATTGGCCCACCATGTCAACTGTTGATGCTGCTCCGCATCCTTGGCCACCACCGCACCGCCCACCACGTCGCTATGCCCATTGATGTACTTGGTGGTGGAATGCAACACAAAATCAGCACCGAAATCGGCAATCGGGCGCTGCAGTGCCGGCGACAAAAACGTGTTGTCAACCACCGCTAGCGCATCCACTTGATGCGCGGCGGTAATCACCGCTTGCAAATCCGTGATGCGCAGCAATGGATTGGATGGCGTTTCAATCCAGACAAGCTTCGGCTGCTGCGCCAAGGCTGTCGCAAGTGCCTGTGGGTCGGTCAGGTTGCAGGTGACCAACTCGAACGCACCTTTGTTGGCCAACGCATTGAACAGCCGCCAGCTGCCGCCATAGCAATCATGCGGCACCACCAGCAGATCGCCCGGCTGCAACAACGCATGCAGCAACAAGGTTACCGCGCCCATGCCGCTGGCGGTGACCACCCCGCCGGCACCACCCTCCATATCCGCCAGCGCCCCACCCAATAAATCACGGGTGGGATTGCCACTGCGCGAGTAATCATAGGCACGCTTCTGATTGAAGCCGGCAAAACTGAAATTGGAGGACAGCACCAAGGGGGGGGTCACCGCACCAAATGCGCTGTCGCGATCAATACCCGCACGCACGGCGCGGGTTGCTGGCCGGCGTGTGTCTGGGGTGTTCCCTGTGCTCATGCCGAGACTCCGATGGCAGGCCCAGTGACTGCGCTGCCGGCAAACAGCTCGCTGGCCAGCAACGCATTGATGCGGTCGGTTTCCTTGAGGAAGGCATCGTGCCCATACGGCGAGCGCAGCACACGCAAGCGGCCACGCCCCGCCAAGCCCTCGATCAAGGCCACCGCATCATCCATCGGCACCAAGCGATCGCCCTCCACCGCGATCACCGACACCGGCACGCCCACCTGCGCCGGATCCACCCGATGCAAATCAATCGATTCGGACAAGCGCAACCATGCGGTGGCCGACACCCGCGCCACAAATTTGGCACCGGCGGCGTCCAAATAATCTTCGGCGGCCACCCGCACCTGCCCATTGCACACCTCCGGCGCGGCATCAAAGCGTTCGGCGAACTCTTCCGGAGTGCGGTAGCTCAACATCGCAAACTGCCGCGCCAGAGACAGGCCTTGCTCGTCGGCACACTGCAACCGGCCCAATGCCACCGCTTTGCGTTGCAGCGCGCGCCACGCGGCCGCATACGGGTGCGGGCGATGTACGCCACTGACCGCCACCAGCTTGCGCAGGCGCTGCGGGTGGTGTACCGCCAACTGCAGGCCCACCAATGCGCCATACGAGTAGCCGACATAGCCTGCCAACACGTCGACTCCGAGCGCATCCAGCAACAAGGCAATCGCATCGGCCTGATCGGCGGTATCGATGGGCGCATCGATGCTGCCATCAGCCCCTACATAATCAAACGCCAGAACCCGCAGCTTGGCCGGATCCAGGGTGCGCCCTGCATCCAGCAAACCTTGCGCCCAACCTGCGCTGGGATCCACTGCATTTGCGGCCACATGCCGGTGCGCCGAAATACCGCCGGCCACCAACACTACCGGTGCCATGGCTGCTCCCACCAGCTCGTAATTCAGGCGCAGCTTGCGCGTACCTGCATAGCGCGTGCGCAGCACCGCATCAATACTGCCGCGCTGCACACCGTCACGACTGGCGTGTGCCGGTGGCCGTGGCATAGACCAAGTTGGCACTGTCCGCGGAGCGGAACTGACGGGAAGACTACATTCGGCAAGGTTCACGGCAAGACTCCGGCAAAAAGGTCGCCATCGAAGTCATGCAGGGAGTGCGGGAAGGCCAACAGGGTTGGTGTTACGCAGCCGATTCGGCTGCGCAACCATCTTCCGGCAGACGCTCAGGTCCCCGCAGGATTTGGCACCTCGCCAACGTGCTTGCGCACGCCGTCTGGTTGCCCCGGCATCAAAGGGCCTGTCCCTCCGCCGGTCTCGATGGATACGCGCAGTGTGGGCATTCCAATGGGTCATGTCAATCGCTCTATTCGGATGAAGCGATTTAAATAACCAAACATCATGCCTACAAGGTTCGGCATACTGCACCGATGCGTGGCTTCCTCACTCACCCACTGGCCTGCTTGTGTGCGCTTGCGGCCAGCATGGCTACCGCCACACAACCCAGCTCTGCGGTGACCAGTACCCGCCAGGAGCAGGTGGATGCGCTTGCCACACTGCGGCTGGAAGCCACCTCGGGCGGTTATCTGGCATGGGCCGATAACCGCTTGGACGGGCCGATTGAAGTCCGCCTGGAGTCGCTGGCCAACCCCGCGCCGGTCAGTCAACCCGGCTTGCCAGCGCGCGCCAGCGTGGCTGCGCAAGGCAGTAGCCTATTGGCCGCACTGAGCACACCTGCAGGCCGCAGCGGCAAGTTGGCGCTGCGCCTGACGGCCACCCCCGGCAGCTCCAATGCACGCCCACAGGATGTGCTGTATTTGCGCCCGTTGGCGCAAACCGATGCACCGATCGAGCAGGGGTTTGAAGGCGAGTTCAGCCATCAGGATCTCGAAAACCGCTATGCACTGGATTTTGCCGTGCCGGTCGGCACACCGGTCTTAGCCGCACGCGAAGGCGTGGTGATGCAAGTCCAAGTGCAGTTTCACGGCCATGGATTGGACTATGCGCACGATGCCGGCCGCGCCAACTTCATCCGTATCCTGCATGTCGACGGCAGCATGGCACTGTATGCGCATCTGGCCGAAAACGGCGCACTGGTACACCAAGGCCAACATGTCGAAACAGGTCAGCGCATTGGCCTATCCGGCAATACCGGCTACAGCACCGCACCGCACTTGCATTTTGCGGTGCAGGTCAACCGCAGCATGCAGCTGACCTCCATTCCGTTTCGCCTGGCCAAGCAGCCCTGAAAATGCCGTAACGCCTAGTCTGTTTTCGATGCCGGCATCTGCAAGGCCTGCGCTTGCGCGCTCATCCCCAGCCGTGCATACACCTCGGCCAAGCGCTGCGCGGCGGTGCGAGTACGCGCGTGCTCGGCACCAAAGCGTTTCAACAACCGGGCGTGGCTGTCTTCCAGCACGCGGCGCGCATCGTCCAAACGCCCCAGCTTGGCCAAACATTCACCGCGATTGCTGGCAAAGATAGCGGCAAACGGATGCTCGGCACCCAGCCGTTGTCGAACTTGCTGCGACAACGTATCGAACTCGGCCAGCGCATCGGCGTAGCGGCCACGCTTCATCAACAACATGCCCAAATTATTGCGCGGCGCATAGGTGTCCGGCGCACCTGGCCCACCCAGGCGTTCCTGGGTACCCAGCAAGCCGCGCAGCAGACGTTCAGCGCCATCCAGATCACCCAGGTCTTCCAGCGCATACGCCAACACACTGCGCGCCACCAGCGCCTTGCTATCGCCGTCGGGGCGATTGGCATCAAACCAGGTACTGGCCCGTTGCACCATCGGCGCACCGTCTTTGGCATTGCCGTGCTCGATCAAGAAGGAGCCCAAATTGAACTGACTCATGACCGTTGCCGGATGACTCTCGCCCAGCACCGCCAGCCTGCCTTGTGCAGCACGCCGAAACGCCGCCTCGGCGGCATCGGCATGGCCCACTTTGTTTTCCACGATGCCCAGCTGGTTCCATGCATACAAGGTTTGCGGATGCTTGGCACCCAGCACGCGTTCATGGCGGGCGGCGGCGTCGCGGATGACCTCCAGCGCGCCGGCATAGTCGCCATCCAGTTGCAGTGCCGATGACAATTGCAATTGCAGACCCAGACTGCGCTGTGAATTGGCACCCAGCTGTTGGCGCGCTTGTGGCAGCAATTGGCGCAGCACCGCAATGGCCTGCTTTTGCTTGCCACTTTCGCGCAGCAATTCGGCGGCGGATTCGTCCATCGCAATTTGCAGTGCCGGTGCCAGTGTGGCGCGACGCGTCCGCAATTGCCCAAGCTGCTGCTCGCCACTGGCGTAGTCGCCAGCAATAATCGCGCTTCGCGCACGCCCCAGCAGCAATTCATCGCGCTGTGCTGCCGGCAGATCAGCATGCGCCAGAGCCGCCGTAAACACCGCACCGGCGCGTGTGCCATCGCCCAAGCCCAGCCACGTCACACCCAGGATTTGTTGCAGTCTGGCTACGGCGCTGGCCGGTAGCTGCGCGCCGTCCAGATCGGCCGCCGCCACATCCAGAATGTCGCGCACGCGCAAATCGCGACCTTGCGCTTGCTCGGGATCGGCCGCCGTCAACATGCGTTCCATAAAGCCGTTGACGGCACTCAGCTCGTTTGCCCGCGCCTGCGCCTGCGCCAACGCCACTCGCGCACGTTGCGCTGCCAAGCTGCTGATGATGGTGGCTGTCACCAGCGCCACGAAGACCACGGCCACTGCCGCACTCAACGTGCGATTACGGCGAATGAAACGCCCGCTGCGATACGTCCAGCTGGGTGCACGCGCGCGGATCGGGCGCGACTCCAGTATCGCTTCCAAATCCTCAGCGAATCCTGCGGCGCTGTCATAACGCTGGGCCGGCTCACCCGCCAGCGCCTTCATCACCACCAGATTGATATCGCCACGCGCTTGTTTATTAACGCGCTCCAACGGCTCCGGGTTGCCACGCCGCACGATGTCCAATGCTTCGAACAGCGTGGAGGTGGACAAGCGCGGGTGCGGCAACTGCCCGGACAACAATTCATAGCCGATCGCACCTAGCGCATACACATCGCTGCGCGCATCCACATCGCGGGTGTTGCCCGCCAACTGCTCCGGACTCATGTACGGCAAGGTGCCCATTACCTGTCCGGCTTGGGTCATCTGGCCACCCTCATCACCATGCAAACGGGCGATGCCGAAGTCCAGGATTTTCGGTTGGCCGTGCTCATCGACCAGCACATTGGAAGGCTTGAGATCGCGATGCACGATCCCGCGTCGATGCGCGTAATCGACCGCCCGCGCCAATTTGGCAAGCAATGTGATGCGGGCGCGCAGATCGGGCTGATCGCGCTGCAAATAGCCATGCAAATCGGGGCCGCGCACCACTTCCAGCGCAAACCACGGCGCGACCAGGCCGCCCACCACATCCTCGCCCGCGGCGTACAACCGCACGATGCCGGGGTGTTCAAGTTGCCCCAACAAATCAATTTCGCGATGAAAGCGCTCCCAGGCCGTACGTGACAGCCCGCGCATGACTTTCAAGGCCACTTCGCGCGGCGGATGGGTTTCACGCGCCAGATACACGCGCCCCATCGCGCCTTCACCCAACACCCCCAGAATGCGGTACGGGCCAATGACGGCAGGCAGGCTGGCGGCAATTTGCTGGTCTTCGTCCAGTGCGTGGGTCGGGTGCTCGTCCATCCGGCGCTATTCTGTCAGGCTGCGGCCATCCTGCCCGCGCCGGTATAATTGCGCAATGTCAGAAGTCGCCTCAGAAGCTGCGCGCCGCCGCACTTTCGCCATCATCTCCCACCCGGACGCCGGCAAGACCACGCTCACGGAGAAGCTCCTCCTGTTCGGTGGCGCCATCCAGATGGCCGGTTCGGTGAAGGGCCGCAAGGCCGCCCGCCACGCGACATCCGACTGGATGGCGCTGGAGAAGGAGCGCGGGATTTCGGTCACCAGTTCGGTGATGCAGTTCCCCTACGAGGGCCGCATCGTCAACCTGCTGGACACCCCCGGCCACGCCGACTTCGGCGAGGACACCTATCGCGTGCTCACCGCAGTGGATTCGGCGCTGATGGTGATCGACGTCGCCAAGGGCGTGGAAGAACGCACCATCAAGTTGATGGAAGTCTGCCGCCTGCGCGACACCCCGATCATGACCTTCGTCAACAAGCTCGACCGCGAGGGCAAGGACCCGATTGATTTGCTGGACGAAATCGAATCCGTACTGGGCATCCAGTGTGCGCCGGTGACGTGGCCGATTGGTATGGGCCAGCGCCTGAAGGGCGTGGTGCATCTGGTCAGTGGCGAAGTGCATCTGTACGAACCGGGCCGCAATTTCACCCGCCAGGATTCCACCATCTTCCCGTCGCTGGAGGATCCGGGCGTGGCCGCGGCCATCGGCCCGCAGCTGCTGGCCGAAGTGCGCGACCAGCTGGAACTGGTGCAGGGCGCTTCGGCACCGTTCGACCAGACCGCCTACCTGGCCGGCAAGCAGTCGCCGGTGTTCTTCGGCTCGGGCGTCAACAACTTCGGCGTGCAACCGTTGCTGGATTTCTTCGTCGAACACGCGCCCTCGCCACGTACCCGCGCCACCACCACCCGCGAGGTGGCTGCCAGTGAACCCAAGCTCACCGGCTTCGTGTTCAAGATCCAGGCCAACATGGACCCGATGCACCGCGACCGGGTGGCCTTCATGCGGGTGTGCTCGGGCAAGTTCAGCGCCGGCATGAAAACCTTCCATGTCCGCACCGGCAAGGAGGTCAAGCTGGCCAATGCGCTGACCTTCATGGCCTCGGATCGTGAAATTGCCGAGAGCGCCTTTCCCGGTGACGTCATCGGCATCCACAACCACGGCACCATCTCGATTGGCGATACCTTCAGCGAAGGCGAAGTACTGGGCTTCACCGGCATTCCCAGTTTCGCACCGGAGCTGTTCCGCCGCGCACGTCTGCGTGATCCGCTCAAACTCAAGCAATTGCAAAAAGGCTTGGCGCAGTTGTCCGAAGAGGGCGCCACCCAGTTCTTCAAACCGATGATGAGCAATGACCTGATTCTGGGCGCGGTGGGCGTGTTGCAGTTCGACGTGGCCGCCTATCGGCTGAAGGACGAATACGGCGTGGAAGCCAGCTTCGAGCCGGTGCAAGTGGCCACCGCCCGCTGGATCCGCTGCGGCGATGCGAAAAAACTGGAAGAGTTCCGCGAGAAGAATGCGCTGAACCTGTCGGTAGATGCCTCCGGCGCGCTGGTGTATCTGGCACCCACCCGCGTCAACCTGCAACTGGCGCAAGAACGTGCCCCGGCGGTGGAGTTCCTGGCCACGCGTGAGCATGCACACGCATTAGCGGTGTGAGCTTTGCCCTCTCCCCGCCCAACGGGGAGAGTGTGCCGGAGGCGGGTGCGTGGCGAAGCGAGTGCGCGTTTGCAGTCGTTTACGAGGCGATATAGCGCTGCAACTGGTCGATATCCTGCCGCTGCATTTCGATCACCGCCTTGACCAGATCGCCAATCGACAATACACCGATCACCTGTTGTCCCTCCAACACCGGCAAATGCCGGATGCGGCTGTCGGTCACCAATTGCATGCAGTGCTCGGTGCTGTCACCGGGGGCCACCGTTTTGACATCCGCGGTCATGATGTCGCGGATCGGGGTATCCCGCGAAGAACGTCCCTTCAACACGATCTTGCGAGCGTAATCACGCTCGGACAGGATGCCCACCAACTTCGGCCCTTCCATCACCAGCAGCGCGCCCACACCGCGTTCCCCCATCAGGCGGATGGCGTCATACACCGGTGCATCCGGCCCGATCGCAATGATCTCAGCCGATTTCGTATCCAGAAGCTGGCGTACCGTGCGCATGGCAGTCTCCTCTGTGATTGGTCATGCTGGCCTGAGCATACTTCCGATTTGACTCCACTGCACCAAGCCATATCACTCATTCCAGCACCTGCAAATACGCCGCGCCGCCAACCGCACCCATCTGCCGCTGGATCGCCTGCGCACGCCGCTGCACATAGGCACCGGGGCGGGCCGCGCTATAGCGTTTCGGGCTGGGCAACACCGCCGCCAGTCGCGCCGCTTCGGCAACACTCAGGGCAGACGCATCCTTGCCGAAGAATCGCCGTGCCGCCGCCTGCGCGCCGTACACGCCATCGCCAAATTCAGCGACATTCACATACATCTCCAGAATGCGCCGCTTCGGCCACAGGGTCTCGATCAATGCCGTGTACCAAACCTCCAGCCCCTTGCGCAGCCAGCGCGTAGGCCCGGTGCCTTGCCACAAAAACAGGTTTTTGGCGGTCTGCTGGCTGATGGTGCTGGCCCCACGCAAGCGCTTGACCGGCGTGCCGCGCTGTTCCGCACGCGCAATCATTTTCTCGTTGTGCGCCTGCGCTTTTTCGATGGCGTTGAAATCAAACCCATGATGGGTGGCAAAATTCTGGTCTTCCGATGCCACCACCGCCAATGGCAGGTTCGCAGAGATGCTGCGCAAGCTGCGAAAGTCGTAGTGGATGCGGAACCCGGGGTTGCCGGCCAGTGCCGCATCCACCCAGCGCGCCAGCATGAACGGCGAGCCGATGGGATCCACAAAGCGCAACGTCAGCACTTGCAACACACTGAATACGACAAACAGCAACGGCAGTTTCCACCACCAGCCGCGCAGGCGGCCACGCCACTGGCCTGCGCTCATGCGCGCTCACCTTGCGATTGTGGTGATGGCACCCCATTTACCTTCTGCATTCGTCCTCCCCGGTTGCTGCCAGATGTTGCCCGGCATGCTTTGCCGCAGTCCTGCCGCACATTATCTGCGCACACCCTCATTTCACGGTAACCCCCATGCCCCAAGTTCACGATACCCAATTGCGTTTTTTGCTGCCTGCCGCCGGCGTGCGCGGGGTGGCCGTACATCTGGATGCCAGCTGGCAGACCATTGCCGAACGCGCCGCCTACCCGGACACTGCGGCACAACTGCTGGGCGAAGCCACCGCGGCGGTGGCTCTGTTCACCGGCCATACCAAGGTCGCCGGGCGTTTGTCGGTGCAATTGCGCAGCCAAGGCCCCATCAGCACCCTGTTTGCCGAATGCACCGCGACTGGCACCCTGCGCGGCATCGTGCGGTTGCGCGACGATGCCGGCGAGCCCACACGTGATTTGCGCGATCTGGGCAAGGATGCCGTACTGGCCATCACGATTGAAAATCCGTCGCTGGGCAATGCCGACCCGATGCGCTATCAAGGTCTGGTGGCACTGGATTCAGCCGCCCTGGATCAAGCCTTCGAAGCCTATTTCGAGCAATCCGAACAGCTCCTCAGCCGCCTGCTGCTGGCCTGCGATGGCCAGCGTGCAGCCGGCCTGCTGTTGCAGAAACTGCCCGGCGAGGAAGTCGATGAAGACGGCTTTCGTCGTGCCAGTGCGCTGTTTGACACGCTGGGCCGCGAGGAATTGTTGGCGCTGCCGCCGGCCGAAGTCATCCATCGCCTGTTCCACGAAGAAAGCCCACAACTGCTGGGCGAGCAGGCACTGACGTTTGCCTGCTCCTGCTCGCGTGAGCGGGTGGAGGCCATGCTGGTCTCACTGGGCCGCGAGGAAGCCGATGCCGCGGTGGCGGCAGGTCACGGGCAGGCCCATGTGCAATGCGAATTTTGCGGGCAAGCCCACCACTTCGATGCGGTGCAAATCTCCCGCCTGTTCGCCCTTGCAGACAGTGCACATTCCGCCGCAGCTGGCGTACAGTGACCTTCAAGGCCCGGCCTGACCCCTGCTTTCGCCGTATTGTTAAATAAACATAAATTTGATAGGCTGAATACCCCGCAGATGCGGGAACTCTTTTGATTCCATTTGGTCGAACCTCGTCCATGAAGCTGCGCCTGCTACCCATTGCTGCTGCCGTCTTTGCCCTGGCCTTTGCCAGCGGCAACGCACACGCGCAGACAAAAGCCGGCAAACGCAGCGACCCCAAGATGGTGCCGGTGTTGAACAAGGACAGCGGCAAGCTGGAAGCCGTGCTGATGTTGGAACCGGCGACCACTGCCAGCGGTACAGGGGCGCGTTGGCGGTTCGGCAACACCACACTGGAAGCCACCTACGGCCTGCAGTCGGGCGATTCACTCGCATTGCTATGTGATCGGCGCAGTGGCATGGCACCTGCCATCGGCCAACTGGCCAGCAACTGCGTGTTGGCATCATTGGAAGACAAGCCGGGCAACATCAGCCGGCATGCCAGTGCCGGCATGGCGCTGTCGCGTGATGGCGGAAAAATCGGCATCACCGCAGGCAAAGGGCGTGATGTATTGCCGGCATGGCTGGCCCCCGGCCAACTGGGCGGTGCACGCTACACGCAAAATGATTTTTCGCTGTTCGCAGAAAAGAACGTGGGCGGCGAAGGCTTCGTCAGTGTCGGCGGTACCGTGGCCCGCGCACGCTTGGTGCCGGCAGCAGACGTTCCGCAGATCGCCGACCAGTGGAACACCCGCAGCCTGAGTTTTGGCGGCGGTTATGGCAACTTCGGTGCCAATATCGTCGGCCGCGTAGTCAATGTGCCTGGCGAAAGTGCGGTGTGGAAAGGCCTGGGGCTGGGCCTGACCTGGCGCACCCCGTGGAATGGTCAACTCAGCGTGGGCGCCGATAATGTGGTCACCCGTGGCAGAAACCCATTCTCACTGAAAGGCGCAGAGAACGACGAGGGCACCGTCCCTTATGTGCGCTACCAGCAGGATCTTTGATTCGCGCCTGCGCCGCGCGCTGATCCATCACATCCAACCAAACGAAAGGCCGCATTGCAGATGCGGCCCTTGGGTTGCTCTGATTGAAACGCCTGTCAGCACGCTATCAGGGCAAGGTCAACCGCGCATCACCGGAAAACGTCTGCATCCGGATATCGCCTTTGCCCGCACCATAACGCACCCGAAAGCTGGATCCAGGGCCGAATTCTTCCTTGCGGATTTTCGCGCCCGGCGCACTTAGGTCACCACTGAAGCTTTCACCCGACACTTGCGCTGACAAGTCTGCCGGCAGCTGCAGGCGAAGATCGCCACTTACACTTTCCATCCGGATTTCACCGTCTTCTGCCAGCGCCAACTCCAGCACCATGTCACCAGACACGGTGTTGGTCGACAATTTGCGCACCCGCTCGCCCAGAGTGTTCAAGCGCACGTCCCCGGACACGCTTTCCAATGCGATTTCACCATTCAACCGGCCTTGGGTGACCACTTTCCCACTCACTGTTTCCACCCGCAGTCGAGGGGTGTTCATCGCCAACTGGATATCACCGCTCACGGTACTGATCTTGCCGCGGCCGGGTGCGCCGTTTGCGGCGATGCCGCCACTGACCGACTGCAACTCAAGCTCACGCGAGGCAACACCACTCACCGAAATATCAGCAGACACCGTATCCACTTCCAGATCCGCCAGCAGCGGCACTTGCAACACCAACCGGCTGGGTTCGGCGTTGCGTCCGCGTGCGGGGTAGTGCACTTTGATGCGCAACACCTTGCTATCACCTTCCACCGACAGCTTTTCAACGCCACTGCCCAGACTGCCGGAAAGCTGCACCTCCGGCCGGTTCCACGCCACCACTTCGACGCGACCTTTCACATTGTCAACTTCAACCCGACCACGCGGATCCAGCGGGCGGGTTTGGTTGATCGGGGTGGCCGCGATGGCCGGCTGCGCAACTGCAGCCAGCAACAACATGGACAGTAATTTGATTTGCAGTTGCATGGAGTTACTCCTTTCAAGCCAACAATGCGCGCCGCGACAGCGCGATCTTGCGAAGATAGATTTGCCGCAACTGCCCCATCAGCCAAGGCGAATCGGGATTTTTGCGTAGCGCTGCCTGGATCTGTGCAGCGCTATGGTCGAGCGCCTGCAGGCCCGGCTGCCAACTTGCCGGCAAGCCAGTGGTGTTCAATTCGCGCAAGGCCGCCTGATAGTGCAACCCCATTACTTGCGCTTGCACAGGCAATTCAGCCGTATTGGATGGATTGCTGGACGTATCAGCAACCGCCAGCGGGCGCGCCGCCTGCGGGCCTGGTTGCACAAACACCCCAAGGGCCAACAGCAATGACGCCGCCAATGCCCACGGCCAGATCGGGGTGACTTTCGCCGATGCGCCCGATGATTGAACTGGCACATGCGGAAATTGTGGCGATAGCCTGGCCGCAATACCCGGCCATACATCCCGAGCGGGCTCGATGTCACGGCGCAGGCCGCGCAATGCAAGCTGCAACTGGGCATCCCCCATGTGCGTGCAATCGTTGATGTCGTTCATGCCATTGCTCCCAATCGCTCCCGCAGCAGCCCACGCGCACGATGCAGCTGCGCCTTCGAACTACCCACCGCCATACCTAACTCAGTGGCAATTTCCTCGTGCGTCCAACCTTCCACGTCATGCAACACCAGCACCGCGCGCGCGCGCGGTGGCAAGCTTGCCACCGCCTGCTCCAAGTCGCGCCCCAACATGGCACGGCCTACCATATCGGTGGCGGCGACCTGCTCCAGCTCCGTATCGTCGTCCTGCCACGGTCGGCTACGGCGTGCACGCAGCTCCATCAACGCGGTGGTCACTGCAAGACGGTGCAACCATGTGGCAACCGTGCTCTCAAAGCGAAATGCCGGAAGCGCCTGCCATGCCCGCACGAAGGCCTCTTGCGTCAAGTCCTCCGCCCGCGCACCCGCCTGCCCCACCAAGCGCACGATCACCGCATACACACGCCGATGGTGGCGTCGATAGAGCTGCTCGAACGCCGCCACATCCGCACTCGCCGCACGCCGCACCAGCACCGCGTCTTCGTCGATCACGGCATCGGGCATGGGGTGCATCGGGTGTATCTGCATCAGCATGGTGAGTGGGATGCCTGTAAGCCTCGATGGGTTTAAACCACAAAAAAAACCGGCCCTCTTGCAAGGGCCGGCTCAATTTACTGCAACTGCGGAGTGATCCAGTGATCACTCCGGGTTTCAGCACTTACCAGTCGTACGAAGCCGTGAACACCACGGTCCGAGGAGTCTGACGACCCTGCGGCAACATGAAGGTGTTCGAGACGGTGTACGGGTTGGTTTCCGACGTCACGCCCGCCTGCAGCACACCGTTGGCATTGAACACATTGAGAACCTGCATACCCAGCTTCAACTTCTTATCAAGGAAGTTGGGCGCGTAGGACAAGCCCAGATCCAGTGTACGGGTCCACGGGTTGCGCTTGGAGCCAGGTGTTGCCACTTGACCAAAGCAGGTGTGGTAGCTGGCGCCGTAACCGATCGGGTCAGCCGAACCGCCATTTTCATCGCGGTTATCCGGGTTGAAGTAACCCAAGCAGCTGAACGGTGAGCCCGAGTTGATCCGGAAGTTGGCACCCACCGACAGTTCGTCGGTGATCTGGTAGCTGCCGCGTACCTTCAACTGATGGCGACGATCGTTTGCCAAGTAGCCATTTGCGTAGGCCATGATCTCGGCAGCATCCCAGTCCTGGGTTTTGGAGATGTTGTCCTGACCAAACTCGGACTTCACCTGACCTTCCATGTTGCCGGAGCTCTTGCTGAGCGTGTAATCGACGCGCAGTTCCCACTTGCCATCAAACGGATGCTCCAGATACAGATCCAGACCGGAGTAGTTACGCTTCATGCTGTCGGTAAAGCCCCAATCGGCAGCCGTCATGACCACTTCGGTGCGCCCACCACCAGTCACATTAGCCAAGCTGAAGGTATTGGTGCCACCCGGATTGAACATGAAGCAACCCGGAACCACGACCTTGCTCGAAAGCCCTGCCTGGATGGACTCCAACTTGGCTTCCATGCGGCCCGGGTCACAAATATCATCCATCGCCGACTTCAGGCTACGGCGGGTCAGCTTCATGCCCAACATCCACTTCGGCGTCAGCATCTTTTCCATGCCGATCAGGTATTCATCCTGATACATGTTCTTGAGATCCTTCGGCGCGAAACTCAGCACATCAACCGGCTGGCCGTATTCACCATTCGCGGAGTACGGGCCCGTACCGCCGTCCACACGCGGAATCGGGGTCAAGCCTGTCGGCGCACCATTGGCGTCGATACCGGTATAGGTGTAGTAGTCACGGGTAAACGTGGACGCCGATGCACCACGGATAGCGACGTTATTCGGCATCGCCAGGAAGTAACGACCGGCATTGCCGAACAGCTTCAGCGAACCATCGCCATTGACGTCCCAGGCAAAGCCAAGACGCGGTGCCCATTGATTCTTGGCGTCCAGATACTTGGCACCAACGTTGTTGGCATTGGTGAACTGGTCGTTACGCACACCGATCGACAGCAGGAAGTTGTCGGCGATCTGCCAGCGATCTTCGAGGTACCAAGCCTTCTGATCCAACGACATCGCAGTCGCCGTGTTCAGATAGTACTTGTAAACGTAATAGCCCCTCGGATTGGAAACCGACACCGCCGAGCCCACATGGCCGCTGACGATATTGGAAGCAGAGCTGCGACCGTAAATGAAGCGATCAATGAACTGCGTGGTACCTTCGTTCTCGGCCTCGAACTTGATATTGTCGATACCAGCGGTCAAGGTATGCGCGCCCAGCACCCATTCCAAGTCTGCACGCAGGCCATGCGTCTTATCGACTGCGTCACGGCCGTTATAACCTGCAATCGGGTTGCCCACACCACCGGTCACATACCCGGGAACCGCCGGGTTCTGATTGTTCACGCTGCCAATCAGCGCCATGCCGGGAATCAGGAAGGGCTGGTTCAGTGTTTGCATCTTGCCCCGGCCATACGTTGCACTCAGCGTCAGCGAGTCCGTCAGATAGCCGGTGTACTTCAAGATGGCGTACTGGTTCTTCTGCCATGAGCTGTCTGGCGCAGCGTTGGGAATACGGTCCCCTGCAGTGCCCGTGTCAAACACATAGTCGTTGAAGTAGCCGGTCGTATCCGTCTTCTGCTGCAGGTAGGTCAGTTCCAGGAAGTGATTGTCGGTAATGCTCCAATCCAACTTGGCGTAGAACTTCGGCGTATCCGTGGTGCTGGCGGTCTGGCGGGTATGGCCCGGCTTGTACGCTGCCGAAAGTGCGTTCGGCGAGCTGATGGATTCATTCTTTGTCCACTCACCGGCGACATAGAAGAACAACCGATCTTTCACGATCGGGCCACCTGCATACAGGTTGTAGGAATGACGCCAGGCATTCGATTGATCGCCACGCGAATACAACTTCCCGGCCTTCGTCGGATCCTCGTACTGGTATTGGCAAAGAGCAGTCCCGGAATCACCGCAGGTATGCGGCAATGCGGTATTTGCGTTGGCACCCGAGAAGTCCACATTCGGCAGGTACAAATCATCGTTATAACCACGCAGACCCTTCGGGGTGTAGGTCACTTGACCACCGAAGTGCCATTCATTGGTGCCGCGCTTACCAATCTGGTTGATCACACCACCATCGGAACGACCGTACTTGGCGCTATAGCCACCAATGAAGGTTTCCTGCTGTTCGACTGCGCCGAACGGCAGCGAGAAACCACCCAGGTTAGACAGCGGCTCACCGGTGAAGTAACCGTTGACGTAATAGGCGTTTTCAGAAACGCCGGCACCGCCAAACGACACGAGGCCACCGAAGAAACCAGCCGCACCGGACACTGCACCCGGGGCCAGCAGGGCGATGGACTCAGCCGAACGTGCCAGCGGCAGACGCTCGATCTGTTGCGCGGTCAACACCGAGCGGGTATCGGTTGCGGTGACGTCGATTGCAGCAATGGACGAACCCGTCACGGTCACGGTGTCCAACGTTTTTTCGCCGCCTTCGAACGAGACCGACGAGTTACCGCCGACCGTCACAAGCGCTTCACGCTTGTTGCTGCCCGAGGTTACGGTGTAGTTGCCAACCGGCAGGTTGCCCGCGTTGAAGCGGCCGCTTGCATCAACCGTGATGGTGCGACTCAAACCGCTGTTATTGGAAATGGTGACGGTGGAGCCAGCCGGAGCGGAGCCTGAAATGGCACCACTGGTGCTCTGCGCCTGCACGCCGCCGGCGAAGCAAAGACCCAGCGCAATCGTGAGTGCGCTGCGCTTCAGGCCTTTGGCAAGGTAATTAGAAGCCATTGTGTGTAACCCCCATTGGGACGAAGTGACTAAAAAAGTACAAGGTCGCCTGGCCTCAATGGGCCTGACCCGCTGACTATAGACCAGTCAACAATTCTTTAACAAGCCCCTCAGTGCGCATTCATGTGACTAAAGGCGTATTCAGTTTCGCTCGCAACCACCCCGCGGAACCCCGCCTGGGCCAAGGCCGCTTACCCGCCAGAAATACCAAGCCCCGGGCTTGCGCGCCGGGGCTTGGGTGAACGCAACACAGCTGCGGGGCAAGTCACCCCAACGCCTGCGCAATCCGCTGCTGTTCGTCTTTCAGCGCCTGCGGCAGACGCGGGCCGTATTCGGCGAGGTAATCACCAATGCTGGCGAATTCGGCTTGCCAACCGGCGTGGTCGATGCCGAACAATTTGGCGTGGGCTTCGTCGCTGAGGGTCACGCCGTCGAGGTTGAGGTCGGCCTCGATGGGGAGGTTGCCAATCGGGGTCGCCTGCACACCCACCTTGCCATCGACGCGATTGATCATCCACTCCAGTACGCGCAGGTTGTCGCCGAAGCCCGGCCACAGGAACTTGCCATCGTCGCCCTTGCGGAACCAGTTGACGTGGAAGACCTTGGGCAGCTGCGCGCCCGGCTGGTCGAACGATAGCCAGTGACCGAAGTAGTCGGCGAAGTTGTAGCCGCAGAACGGCTTCATCGCCATCGGGTCGCGCCGCATCACGCCCACCGCGCCGGTAGCCGCCGCCGTGGTTTCCGAACCCATCGCGGCACCGACCAGCACGCCATGCGTCCAGTCGCGGGCCTCGAACACCAGCGGCACCAGCGAGGCGCGACGGCCACCGAAGACAATGGCGGAAATCGGCACGCCGTGCGGGTCTTCGGCCATGTCCGAATAGCTGGGGCATTGCTTGGCACTGACCGTGAAGCGCGAATTGGGATGCGCGGCCGGACGCACCGCCGGGTTATACGGCTGGCCCTGCCAATCGGTCATCGGGGCTTGCCCGTTGTCGATGCCTTCCCACCACGGCTGGTTGTCGGCCGTCACGCCGACATTGGTGAAGATGGTGTTGGACTGGATCGAGGCCAGCGCGTTGGGGTTGGATTTTTTCGAGGTACCGGGGGCCACACCGAAGAAGCCGGCTTCGGGGTTGATGGCATACAGGCGGCCGTCGGGGCCGGGGCGCATCCAGCAGATGTCATCGCCAATGGTCCAGACTTTCCAGCCGTCCTTTAAATAGCCTTCCGGCGGAATCAACATCGCAAGATTGGTCTTGCCACAGGCCGATGGAAACGCAGCGGCGATGTAGTGGGTGTCGCCTTGCGGGTTTTCGATGCCAAGAATCAGCATGTGTTCGGCCAACCAGCCTTCTTGACGCGCCTGATGACTGGCGATGCGCAGGGCGTGGCACTTCTTGCCCAGCAACGCATTGCCGCCATAGCCGGAACCGAAGGACTTGATGGTGAGCTCTTGCGGGAAGTGCATGATGAAGCGGCGGTTGGGGTCCAGCTCGCCGGTGGAATGCAAGCCCTTCACGAAGTGACCTTCGCGCTCGATGCGCGCCAGTGCCGGCGCGCCCATGCGGGTCATGATCCGCATATTGGCCACCACGTAGGGCGAATCGGTGATTTCCACACCGCAGCGCGACAAGGGCGAATCAATCGGGCCCATGCAATAGGGAATGACATACAGCGTGCGGCCACGCATGCAGCCGTCAAACAGTGCATCGATCTTGGCGTGCGCTTCACTCGGGGCCATCCAATGATTGTTGGGGCCGGCGTCTTCGCGCTCGGGCGTGCAGACGAAGGTGAGATGCTCCACGCGCGCCACATCGTCGGGATGGGAGCGATGCAAGGTGCTGCCCGGATGGGTGTGCTGATTGAGTTCGATCAGGGTACCGTCAGCCAGCATGTGTGCCTTGAGCGCGGCGCTTTCGGCATCGCTGCCATCGCACCAGTGGATGGCATCGGGCTGGGTCAGCTGGGCGACATCGGCCACCCATTGGTTCAGGGATTCAAGCTTGCTGGTCATTGGCGTAGGTTCCCGGCCCTTTGCGGGCTCGTTTATTGGATTGAAATCGTTTGCAGAAAAATGCCGAGCGCGCCCTTGGTGCGCAAGGTGTGGCTTCAGGTGGAAGGAATCAAAGTCGCCATCATGTGCGAGATATAGCCCTCCGCGCCGTCTACTGGTTTGCGGTTGCGAATGTTGGCCTGTTCCAACTGCAAGAACCCGACATACACGGCATACGTCATGCGCGCACGATGCAGCGCATCTTTCTGATTGAGCCCGGCCTGCCGAAAGGAGGAAAACAGAAAGCCGATGCGGCGTTCCAGCACATGTTCCAATACCGTCTGCACTGCGGGATGCTCGGCACCCTTGAGCAGTTCGGAGTAGATGATGTGGGTTTTGTTGTGCTGGGTGATCAATTGAAACAGTGCCCGCAAGCGCTCGCCAGGGTCTTGGATCGACTGCAGTGCGCCGTAGGCAGCTTGCTCATCGCGTTCCCAGCGCTCCAGTGCTGCCTGCAATAGCGCATCGCGTGACGGGAAGTGCCAGTAGAAGCTGCCCTTGGTGACTTTCAATCGGCGCGCGATGGGTTCAACGGCCACTGCAGCCACCCCCAATTCGGCCATCTGCGCAAGCGCCTCTCGAGTCCAATCGTCGGCACTCAAGCGCTTGTTGCGAAGTGCGGTTTCAGTCATCAGTGATACTTCCATACGCCTGCGTCGGTACCAGTATGCTGAGTTTTCACTCTTTTTTGCGCGTTGACAGCTAACGCGCAATGCCCATACTAGGGCGTATGGTAGAGATTGCCGGATGCCATCGCAACCTCTGCCCTTCCGATTGACTGCGCCAAGAGAGCCCCGTTATGAGCATCTTCCTGCCCATCCTCGCCCTGCTGGTTGCCAGCGCCTTTGCCGCCTATCACCGCCTGCGGCTGGCGGTATGGGCTGCACTTGCAGCCTGCTTGCTGGTCGCCTGCCACCTGCTGGGAGCCAACCACACCACGGTCATTGCGCTGGCCGCCCTGACTGCCGCGGTGGCGGTGTTGCTGCTGATTCCAGTCATCCGCAAGCCGCTGATCACGGCCCCGGCGCTGGGCTTTTTGCGCAAAGCACTGCCGCCCCTGTCGCAGACCGAGCGCATTGCACTGGAAACCGGTTCGGTGGGGTTCGAGGGTGATTTGTTCAGTGGCAAACCCGATTGGAGCAAGCTGTTGGCCTACCCCAAGCCGCAGCTCAGCGCCGAGGAACAAGCCTTTCTCGATGGTCCGGTGGAAGCGTTGTGCAAGCAAATCAATGACTGGGAGATCACCCATGTGCATGCCGATCTGCCGCCGCCGCTGTGGGATTTCATCAAGCAACACAAATTCTTCGGGATGATCATCCCCAAGCAATACGGCGGGCTGGGGTTTTCCGCGCTGGCGCACCATAAGGTGATCCAGAAGCTTGCCTCGATCTCCAGTGTGGTCAGTGCCACCGTGGGCGTGCCCAATTCGCTGGGCCCGGGCGAGCTGATCAACCATTACGGCACGCAGGAACAGAAAGACTATTACCTGCCACGCCTAGCCAGCGGCATCGAGGTGCCCTGCTTTGGCCTGACCGGGCCGTTTGCCGGCTCCGATGCTACTTCGATCCCGGACTTCGGCATTGTCTGCAAGGGCGAGTGGAATGGTGCCAATGTGCTGGGCATCAAGCTCACGTTCGACAAGCGCTATATCACCCTGGCCCCGGTCTCTACCCTGATCGGGCTGGCGTTCCGCATGTATGACCCGGACGCACTGCTGGGCGATACCCGCGACATCGGCATCACTCTGGCATTGCTGCCGCGCGAAACTCCCGGGGTGGAAGTGGGGCGTCGCCACTTCCCGCTGAACTCGCCGTTCCAGAATGGCCCGATCCACGGCCGCGAGGTGTTCATTCCCTTGAGCCAGCTGATTGGTGGCGTGGACATGGCCGGCAAAGGCTGGAACATGCTCAACGAATGTCTGGCGGTGGGGCGCTCGATCACCCTGCCCTCCACCGCCAGCGGCGGTGCCAAAGCTGGCGCAGTGGTGACCGGCGCGTATGCGCGGATTCGCAAGCAGTTCGGGCTATCGGTAGGCCGCTTTGAAGGCGTGGAAGAAGCACTGGCACGGATTGGCGGCAAGGCCTATGCGATCAGCGCGTTGTCGCAAGCCACGGCGGCGGCGGTGGATCGCGGTGATGTACCGTCGGTGCCGTCGGCGATTGCCAAATATCACTGCACCAATGCCGGCCGCGACATCGCCAAGGACATCATGGACGTGATCGGCGGCAAGGGCATCATCTTGGGCCCACGCAACTTTGCCGGGCGCTCATGGCAGGCCGCGCCGATTGCGATCACGGTGGAAGGTGCCAACATCATGACCCGCAGCCTGCTGATCTTCGGGCAGGGCTCGATCCTGTGTCACCCCTATATCCTCAAGGAAATGAAGGCCGCGCAAGACCCGGACGGCAAGGCCGGGCTGGAGGCGCTGGATGGTGCGCTGTATGCGCATATTGGCGGCGCGATGTCCAATGCCACGCGCTCGTTCTGGTTTGGCCTGACCGGTTCGCGCCTGCAGGTCACCGCAGGTGATGCCTACACCAGGAAGTTCTTCCGCAAACTCAACCGCTATGCTGCCAATCTGGCGCTGCTGACCGACGTGTCGCTGGGTGCGCTGGGCGGACGCCTGAAGTTCAAGGAGTCGCTGTCGGGCCGTTTGGGTGATGTGCTCAGCCATCTGTACATGATGGGTGCGGTGCTCAAGCGGCATCATGACGAAGGTTGCCCCGAGGCCGACAAACCATTGCTGGCATGGGCCTTCCACAACAGCGCCTATGAAATCGAATTGGCACTGTCGCAGGCGCTGCGCAACTTCCCGATCAAACCGCTGGGCTGGTTGTTGTGGCCGGTGGTCTTCCCGTGGGGCCGCCGCGCCGTGGCACCCGGTGACCGCCTGTCGCATCGTGTAGCCAGCTTGCTGATGAACCCGAACGAGGCACGCGACCGCTTGGCTCACGGGGTGTTTTTGACCCCGGGTGCACACAACCCCGGCGGCCGCATCAACAGCTATCTGACCCGCGCCATCCTGGCCGAACCGGTGGAGCGCAAATTCTTGAAGGCGCTCAAAACCAAGGATATCGAAGCGCTGGATTTTGCCTCGCAATTGGACGAAGGCGTGCGCGAAGGCTGGATCACGCAGGACGAACGCAAGCAGTTGGAAGAGCTGCGTGAGCTGACCATCGACACCATCAGCGTGGATGATTTTGATGCGCACGAATTACGCGCAGCCAGTTATTACGATGGCCATGCGCAACCAGGTACGCGCGCGGTGGCATGAGGACATCGGAGTTCAACCAACGGCGGGCTTAGGCTCGCCGTTTTTGTATCCTCTTAGCGGCTTCTTGCTTCTGGCAGCTTCTTCGCCTCACCCACCACTTTCCATGCGCCCAACGCGAACGCTGCCGCAACCACTGTGCCCGCGCCAAACACCGCCGTGGAACCGAAGCCCGACAGCAGCTTGTGCACCCACACGAAGGTGAGGTCACCGCCGCGATAGATCACGGTGTCAATCGCCGCACCAGCCTTGTAGCGCCACTCGCGCGCGACCCGGGTGTAGATGGTTTCGCGTGCGGGTTTGTTCAAGGAAAACTCGCTACTGCGGGTGATCACCTGCACCACCGCCACTAGCAGCGGTAATGGCGACGCAGCCAACGCGGCGTAGCCAAGCACAATCGCGCCGGCGGGAATCAACAGTGCCGGCGCAATCCCGAACCGCGACAGCAGGCGGCGCGTCACAAAGAGCTGGATCAGCAAGGTCAGGATATTCACCGCCAGATCAATCGTGGCGTAATAGGCGGTGGCGGCTTTCGGATCCGGGTAGAACTGGCGCACGATCGCGGCTTGTTCGTTGTACAACAAGGTGCCCACGCCCACCCCGAAGATGCACAGCACCGCCATCCAGCGCAGCAACGGCTCTTGCAGCACCAGCTTCAAGCCAGCAAACACCGTGCCTCCCATCGGCACTTCGCCACTGACCCATTTGCGCTGGGTTTCCCGCTGCACGGCATAACGCCGCAAGCGCAGCAGGCAGCCAATGCACAGCGCCAAAAATCCCGCCGACACCAGCATCAAATGCGCGATGCCGATGCGCTCCACCAATGCGCGGGTCAGGATTGGCCCGAGGATGGCGCCCACGGTGCCAGCCGCGCCGATATAACCGTAATAGCTGCGCGCTTCGGTGTCTGACCACACATCGGCCATGAAGCTCCAGAACACCGCGACCGCAAACAGGTTGAACACCGTAATCCACAGGAAGAACGCCATCCCGCGCCCGGCAACGCCACTATCGAACAGGGCATAAAACCCCAGCAGGGTGACGATGAAAAACCCGTACACCGCCGGCAGGAAGACCCGCCGTGGCCAGCGGCTGACCACCCAGCCATACACCGGCTGCAATACCAGCATGATCAGGAAGGTGCAGGTGAATAACACTTGCAGCTGCAATTCCTTGAGTGCGACGCCGTGCCTGGCAAACCAGCCAATCATCGCCGGTGGAAACAGGGCATTGACGTCGCTGGATGCGCCCATCGCTTCACGTACCGGGCGCAGCACGTAATAGCCACACAGCAGGCAGAAGAAATACAAAAACGACCACAGCAGCGGCGGTGATTGCCGCAGTGCGGCCTTGAAGTGGCCCAATCGGCTGGAAGCGACGGCGGTGTCGGTCATGCGGGCCGATGGATAAGGCGTGGATGCGCAACGGTACCCGCAGACGCGGCAATACGCCACCGAGCATTTACTCTAGCGCTGGCGCATAGCGTCAAAGCTTGAAGTCAATCAGGGCGGCGACCGTTGGACAGCACATACGACTACATCATCATCGGTGCCGGTTCTGCCGGCTGCGTGCTGGCCAACCGCCTCAGCGAAGACCCTACCGTCAAGGTGCTGCTGCTGGAAGCCGGCGGCCGCGACTGGCACCCATTTGTGCACATGCCGGCCGGGCTGGCCAAAATCGCCGGGCTGACCTCGATCAACTGGAACTACACCACCACCCCGCAGCCGCAGTTGGGTGGGCGCGTGCTGTGGTGCCCACGCGGCAAGCTGCTGGGCGGCTCCAGCTCGATCAATGCGATGTGCTACATCCGTGGCGTGGCGGGCGACTACGACGGCTGGGCCGCAGGCGGTGCCGACGGCTGGCACTGGGACAATGTGTTGCCCTACTTCAAACGTGCCGAAGGCAATAGCCGTGGCAGCGACGCCTGGCATGGCGGCAATGGCCCGCTGTCGGTCAGCGACCTGCGCCACGTCAACCCGTTGACGCGGGTGTTCATCGAAGCCGGCCATCAAGCCGGGCTGACCCTCAATGATGACTTCAACGGTGCGCGCCAGGACGGCGTGGGCTTGTATCAAGTGACCCAACGCGACGGCGCACGCTGCTCGGCCGCGGTGGCCTATCTCAACCCGGTCAAGTCGCGCCCCAACCTGAGCCTGCGCACCCATGCCACCGCCAGCCGAATCACCTTCGAGCACGGCCGCGCTACCGGCATCACCTGCAGCGTCAATGGGCAAGGCCATCATTTTGTCGCCAGTCGCGAAGTGATCTTGAGTGGCGGTGCGATCAATTCGCCGCAACTGTTGATGCTCTCGGGGATTGGCCCAGCCGATGCTCTGCGCAAGCTCGGGATTGACGTGGTGCTGGATGCCCCCGGCGTGGGCGCCAATCTGCAAGACCATCTGGATGTCACCACCCTGCAGCATTGCAGCAAGCCGATCAGCTACGACCGCATCAGCGAAGTGAAAACCGCGCTGCACTATTTCCTGGGCGGCCATCAAGGCCCCGGCACCAGCAATGTGGCCGAGGGTGCCGGCTTCTTCCGCTCATCGCTGGCCAGTGATGAGCGCTGCGATATCCAGTTGCATTTCATCCCGGCGATGATCGACGACCACGGCCGCAACCGCCTGCCCGGCGATGGCTACACCATGCATGCGTGCTTCTTGCGGCCACACAGCCGTGGCACGCTGCGGCTGGCCAGCAACCGCGCAGCAGATGCGCCGATCATCGACCCCAACTACCTGGGCGACCCCGAAGGCTTCGACCTGAAAATGTTGGTGGAATGCGCCAAGCTCAGCCAGGACATCCTTTCGCAACGCGCCTTCACCCCGTATCGCGGTGCGCCCATCTACCCGGCCCAACCTCCGCGCAGCGAAGCCGATTACATCGACTACGTGCGCCAGCGCGCCGAAACCGTGTACCACCCGATTGGCACCTGTCGCATGGGCAATGACGCAACCGCCGTGGTGGATCCGCAACTGCGCGTGCGCGGCGTGGACGGCCTGCGCGTAGTGGACGCCTCGGTGATGCCCTGCCTGCCCAGCGGCAACACCAACGCGCCGACGATCATGATCGCGGAGCGCGCGGCGGATTTGATCAAGGCCGGCTGAACCGGCCCAAGATCGCCACGTTCACTCCCCCAACATCACCGGCAGTGGGCAATGCAGCACGCCGCAGATCGTGCGCACGAGTTCGGCTTCGGCCACGTTGACGCAGCCGTCGCTGCTGATGGCCTCGGTGATGGCTTCCACCATCACCTGCTTGGCCAAGGGATCCAGTGCATCCAACGGTGCCCATACGGTTTCCAACGCCTGCACGCCTTGTGCGGGTGGGGCGTACGGCACATGGTCACGCGGCAGCACACGCTGCAAGCCGGCCAGATAAGCGCGTTTGGCGGCTGTCGCATCGTTGTTGCCGTAGTGCGCCACCACCGCCAGCAAGGTGGCAAATTCATTACGCACATTGCCGGGCTTGCTGCGGCCAAAGCGGGCGTAGCGTGCCGGATCCAGAGCTTCGCGTACTTGCACATCGAGCAGCTTGCCCAGGCAATAATCAAACAGTGAAACCTGCGCATCGGCGTGAATCACTGCTTGCACGGTCTGCAAGAACCCATTCAACTGCGGGCGCGGGCGCAAGCGCAGCACCGGGAAGGCCAGCGACGCCAGCGGCAGGCGCAACATCGGGTGCAGATCCACGGTGAGTTGCTGGTGGATGCGCAGCGCCTGTTCGGCAACATCGCCACCCAGCGCTGACTGCATGATCTGCTGCTGCGCGGCCTGCAGGGGTTCATCCTCGGCCAGCAACATGGCCAGCAGGAGCGGCATCACCGTGTCGCGGCCACGCGCCAGATCACGCAGCGCCTCGGGCATCGAGGCAGCAATCGCATTGGCGCGTCGGTAATCATCGGTGGCCGGCGTTGCCACTTGTGCCGACACTTGCAGTGGGGCCACTTGCACGCTGCTTGCCGGGTGCGGCAGCTGCGCATGACCCGTGTCACTCAACCCCAGCGCGAGGTCTTCCTGCAGGCCATCGGGGGGCGCTGCGCGCCACTGCGCTTGCAGTTGCGCCAGACGTGCATCCACAAAGCTAGGCTCCAGCGCGCGGATACGCTCCATCAACGGCGGATGGGTGGCAAACAAGCCGGAAAAGCCAATCCCATCGCCAAACAACATGTGGCTGACTTCCTCGGTATTGCCACGATCCTGCAAGCGCGAGCCGTCTTCCAGGCCGGCGATTTTTTTCAGCGCGCCGGCCAGCCCTGCGGTTTGGCGGGTGAACTGCACGGCGCTGGCGTCGGCCAGCCGCTCGCGCGTGCGGCTGATCCCGGCCTTGATCATGCGGCCGAAGAACAGGCCCACGTAGCCAATCACCAGCGCGATCAAGGCGGCAATCAACAAGCCACCGGCATTGCGATTGCGACCACTGCCGAAGCGGCCGTATTCCAGAATTTTGCGACCGATCAAGCCCACCATCAGGATGCCGAACAACACCCCGATCAAGCGGATGTTCAAGCGCATGTCGCCATTGAGAATATGACTGAACTCATGCGCGATCACGCCCTGCAACTCATCCCGATTGAGCCTGTCCAGCGCGCCCCGGGTCACCGCCACCACCGCATCCGATGGCGTGAACCCCGCCGCAAAGGCATTGATGGCAGCTTCGTTCTCCAGCACGTAGAGCTTGGGTACTGGCACGCCGGAGGCAATCGAAATTTCTTCCACCACATTGCGCAACCGCCGCAGCGCCGGGTCGGTGGTGTCGGGCGGCACCCCACTGCCACCCATCTGCTGCGCCACTGCTTCGCCACCACCACTCAGGCTGGCGATGCGATACAGCGAACCAAACACAATCGTGACCACGGTGACGCCGCTGGTGAAGGCCAGCATCCGCCACGAATGGGTGACCGCCCACATCACCGCATCCACCGCACCAACGATGCAGGCCACTGCCAGCACCAACAGGACGATCAACCGCGTGCTATCCCGGCGCGCTGCTGCCTGGTGTTCGAAAAAATTCATGCGCAGCGCTCAAGTCCCGATCAGAACTGCACCTTGGGGGCTTCACGCACCTGCGCCTGCTTGTCTGCCGGAATGTCGAGCAAGGTGGCGGCGAGGAACCCGAAGATGCCGGCGAAGATGGCGCTGGGAAACACTTCACGCTTGTTGTTGTAGGCCATCACCGCGTCGTTGAACGCTTGCCGTGCAAACGCGACTTTGTTCTCGGTGCTGGTCAGCTCTTCGGTGAGCTGCAGCATGTTTTCATTGGCTTTCAACTCCGGATACGCCTCGGCCACCGCCAGCAATCGGCCCAAGCCCGCATTGAGTTGACCTTGCGCGGCGGCCAGTTGCGCCATGGCCGCCGGATCCCCCGGATTGGCCTTGGCCGCAGACAGCCCCGATTGCGCCGCCGAACGTGCCGCGATTACTGCCTCGAGCGTTTCGCGTTCGTGGGCCATGTACTTCCTGGCCACTTCCACCAGATTGGGGATCAGGTCAAACCGTCGTTGCAACTGCACATCGATCTGCGCGAATGCGTTTTTGTAGGCATTCCGCGAGATGACCAGCCCGTTGTAGATACCCGCTACCCACAGCCCGATCACAACCAAAACCGCGATGAAAATCAGAAAGCCATACATCAAAGTTCTCCTTGTTCATGCATTTGTGGCAGCAGGCGCTAGAATCGGGCCATCGTTGCAGCATACGCAGGGGGCCAACCCGATGAAAGAGCGCACCTTCAAGGTCACCCTCCGCAGTACCTTACTCGCCACCTTGCTGCCCCTAGCACTGGGCTCCACCGCACAGACCGCAGGTCCATTGCACGGCGCAATTGCTCGTGCACAAGCCGCCGCCGCGCTGCCTGCAGCAATCACTGACTCCACTCCTGTTGCCTCAACAACCACGGTAACCAGCGGCGCACCACTTGATGTACCGCGCTTTGAAGCGATTGCCTCGGCGCTGGTGGCCAATGGCCGCATCCCCGGTATGGCGATGGCAATCATCAAGGATGGCAAGATTCTCAGCGCGCGCGGCTATGGCGTGACCGATCTGCGCAACCCGCAACCCATTGATGCACATACCGTGTTCCGGTTGGCATCGCTGTCAAAATCATTTGCCGCCACCATGACCGGTATTTTGGTCAACGATGGCGTGCTGCGTTGGGACAGCCACCTGATTGACTACGTGCCATCGTTCCAACTCTCGCAACCGGGCGCAGCGCAGGAAGTTACCGTGGCCGACCTGCTCAGCCATCGCATCGGCCTGACCCGCAATGCATTCGACCGTGACTTGGAAGGCAATGAGGATTACCACAGCCTAACCCTGCGATTGGCCAATGCACCGATGACGTGTGCACCGGGGCAGTGTTACGCCTATCAAAACGTCGCGTTCAGCCTGATTGGCGACATCGTGTTCGCGACCACTGGCAAGTTCTACAGCGAAAGCGTGGCCAGCCGCATTTTCAAACCCCTTGGCATGCACGATGCCAGCTACGGTCTGGAAGGTATCGAAGCCAGCGCACGCTGGGCCAAGCCGCATGTGCGTGGGCGCGGCGGTTGGGTGCCACTGATGCCCAAACCCAATTACTACCGGGTTGCGCCGGCCGCAGGTGTCAATGCCAGCATCAGTGACATGGCGCAATGGTTGATTGCCCACACCGGGCACCGCCCCGATGTACTGCCGGCACCGCTACTTGCCACGTTGCACGCACCATTGGTGACCACGCCCACGGAAATTCACGGTAACGGTTGGCGGCGTGCTCGATTGACCTCCGCCAGTTATGCGTTGGGTTGGCGTGATTACAACTATTCCGGCCACAACGTGGTGTTCCATGGTGGTGCGGTGCAGGGCTACCGCGGCATGATGGCGATGCTGCCCGAGCAGGATTTGGGTGTAGTCATTTTGTGGAATAGCGAAAGCCCGCTGCCCAGCGGCCTGTTGCCAACGATTCTGGACAGTGCCTTGGGGCTCAATGGCGGCCAATGGCTGGATGACGACACCGTGGATGGCTCGGAAGACTTGCTGTACGCGGAGCGCGCTGGTGTCCCTGCCGGTATCAGCAGCAGCAAAGCCAAAGCCTCGCCACCCTGACTGGCATCTGCGTCATTGCATATGACGCAGGTGTGTGATCGTGCAAAAAGAAACCCTCCCCGCCTGGGCAACGGGAAGGGCCTGTAATGAGGTGGAACAACCCGCGCCGGGAATCCCGGCACGGTGAAACACTTACATCGTGGGCGTCATTGCCGGACTAGCCGGCATTGCAGCGGCCTTCTTGGCGACAGCCTTCTTCGCTGCCGGCTTCTTGGCCGCAGCCTTCTTCGCTGCCGGCTTCTTGGCAACCGCTTTCTTCACTGCCGGCTTCTTGGCCGCAGCCTTCTTCGCAGCAGGCTTCTTGGCAACCGCTTTCTTCGCCGCCGGCTTCTTGGCAACGGCCTTCTTCGCAGCAGGCTTCTTGGCAACCGCTTTCTTCGCCGCCGGCTTCTTGGCAACGGCCTTCTTCGCCGCCGGCTTCTTGGCGACAGCCTTCTTCACCGCCTTCTTGGCGGCCGGCTTCTTAGCGACAGCCTTTTTTGCAACTTTCTTCGCCGCCGGTTTCTTGGCAGCAACTTTTTTCGCAGCTTTTTTCACGGCCATGGTATGGCTCCTCGTCAATGGGTATTTCGGTAAAGCCCAGTCACACAAGACGCCGCAGGTATCGGACCTGCGATCGACCGCCGGCGCGCCAAGCGCGCCGGAACGGATGCGGTACCCATGCACGCAAGCTTCGCGGCATCGGTGATTGACGTCCTGGTGTCCATGAAAAAACCTGCGGCGCGAAGCACTGCAGGTTCAACCGTGGACGTTTGCGAAAAAAATGTGCGGCATTCGCGGAGAAGACGGGGCCACTGCATCCACCGGAATCGCCTGCGGTGAAGTCGGGTGACGTGCTGTCGACTGTTGCGATGTGCTTGCTCACTTGATTCCGCAGGAGACGTCTGCTTGGGCGAAAGCTAGTCACGCTTTTTTCCAGTGTCAACAACCTTGCGCAAAGTTTTTTGCAGCATGCACGCGACACATCGGAAAGCACGGCACCGACAACGTCAAGAATCCTGTTCAAGCACAGCCTTCATGGCTACATGCGTGAACCGCAATACATTGCGTATCGCAAGCAATGATGCGGACTTCAGCGCGCACGCAACATCAACGCGCAGCACCGAGATGCACGCGCCGCATATGGCATCCACGCAGAAAACCGCAGGCAACAAGCAACCAAAAAAATTCGCATTGCATGTCGCGTTTTCGCGTCGCACAAACCTGTTTGCGCGAACTTTGCGCAAACTTCCCGCACTGCTTGCGACAAAATCGTCTGGAGTTTCAATGCATGCGCACAGCACACATGCATCGTTGCGATTATCTGCGCACAAAGTTCGCCCAAGAAAAACCCGCACCGTTGCCGGCGCGGGTCTGTGTGGTTCGACGCCGCAGGTTACGGTCAGTGCTCGTCGCTATCGAGCAGTTCAGCGTAATCGTCGGGTGCCAACAACTCGCCCAGTTGATCAGCATCGTCCAGCTCAATCACGAACAACCAGCCATCACCATAGGCATCCTCGTTGATGGTTTCCGGCTTGTCAGCCAGTGCAGTGTTGACTTCGACAACCTTGCCGGACACTGGCGCATACACGTCGGAAGCGGCTTTCACCGACTCGACAACCGCGCAGGCATTGCCGGCTTGGATCTGATCACCCACATTCGGCAACTCGACATACACCAAGTCGCCCAACAGGCCCTGTGCGTGATCGGAAATGCCGATGGTAGCTTTGCCGTTGTCTTCGGCACGCACCCATTCGTGGGATTTGAGGAATTTGAGGTCGCCTGGGATCTCGCTCATTGGGGTGGCTCCTGTTGCGCGGTGCGTGGGGGGAATGGGGAAAGTCTAACCAAGGATGACGCGAAAGTTCAGATGCCGGGCTGGATGGCGTTGTCACGCACGAACGGGAACTTGACCACCCGCACCGGGATTTCCTTGCCGCGGATATCCACGCGCACGTTGCCAGCCGCACCCAGCGGGATGTCGCCGGCCGGCACACGGGCAAACGCAATGGCCTTGCCGATGCTGGGCGAGAACGTGCCGGACAGGATTTCACCCTCGCCATACGCGGTGAGCACTTTCTGACCGTGCCGCAACACGCCCTTGTCGTCCATCACCAGACCAATCATCTGGCGGGCGCTACCTGCGGCTTGCTGCGCTTCCAGCGCGCTGCGGCCGATGAAGTCGCGGCCGTCATCCAGCACTACCGTCCACGCCAGTGCAGCCTCGAATGGCGAGACGGTGTCGTCCATGTCCTGTCCGTACAAATTCATGCCGGCTTCCAAACGCAGAGTGTCGCGCGCGCCCAAGCCCGCAGGCTTCACCCCGGCGGCAAGCAGTGCATTCCAGAACGCCACGGTCTGCGCTTCCGGCACGATCACTTCAAAGCCGTCTTCACCGGTATAGCCGGTGCGTGCCACAAACACCTCAACGCCATCGACGGTTTTGGCGGCGCGTGCGGAGAATCGCACCAACTTCGACACCGGGGCCTGGTCTTCTTCGCGCAGCAGGCCAATCACCTTGGCGCGCGCATTCGGGCCTTGCACGGCGACCATGCCGAATTCGGGGCGCTCGCTGACAATCACCTCAAATGCTTTCGCCTGCGCGCTGATCCATGCCAGATCCTTGTCGCGAGTGGCCGCATTGACCACCAGCCGGAACCACGACTCATCCATGAAGTAGATGATGAGATCGTCAATCACCCCACCCTGCGGGTTGAGCATGGCGGTGTACAGCGCCTTGCCGGATTTTTGCAGCTTGTCCACCGAATTGGCGACCAAGTGGCGCAGGAATTCACGCACCCGCGCACCATTCAAATCCACCACGGTCATGTGCGACACATCGAACATGCCGGCATCGCGGCGCACCTGATGGTGCTCGTCGATCTGCGAACCGTAGTGGATCGGCATGTCCCAACCGCCGAAATCGACCATCTTGGCGCCAAGCGCGCGATGGGTGTCGTTGAGGATGGTCTTTTGCGTCATGGCGGAAGCCTGTCTTGCGTGTGGGGAGCACCATTATCCCAAAGCTTTGCGTGCCCTGCGTGCGGATCTGTGGCCAAATCAGACCGCCTGCACCTGCAAGCTCATGGCATCGCCGCCGATGATGCGCACTTCGGCCCCTGCCGGCAGATCAGGCCCGGTTACATCCCAATACGCATCGGCAATCTGCACACGGCCACGGCCATTGACGATGGCGTGATCCAACAGTACCACCCGCCCCACCAAGGCCGCCGTACGCTTGTTCAGTGCCGGCTGATCACTGTCCGGCTCGCGCTTGCGAAACCAGGTGCGATAGACCTGGATGGAAATAAAACTCAAGACCACAAACCCGGCCACTTGCGCCAGCAGCGGAATACCGGGCAACAGCCACACCGCCAGAAACACCACGCCTGCGGCCAGGCCCATCCACAGCATGAACGCCCCCGGTGCCAGCACTTCGGCGGCGATCAACACCAGTGCGAACGCCGCCCACGCGAACATGTCCCAACGCATGCCTCAGCCCTCCGCCCTAGTAACCGCCTTGCCAGAGGCCTGCTTGGTCATGGCTTCTTTGGCTAACTCGGCAATCCCGCCAATCGAACCGATGATGCCGGCCGACTCCATCGGCATCATCACGAACTTCTGATTGGGCGCTTCGGCCAGCGCCTTGAACGCCTCGATGTATTTCTGCGCGACGAAATAGTTGATCGCCTGCACATTGCCGCCGGCGATCGCGTCGGACACCAGCTGGGTGGCCTTGGCTTCGGCTTCGGCCAGACGCTCGCGCGCTTCGGCTTGCCGGAACGCGGATTCCTTTTGGCCTTCGGCTTCCAGAATCGTGGATTGTTTTTCGCCCTCGGCCTTGAGGATTGCCGCTTGGCGGAAACCCTCCGCTTCCAGGATGTTGGCGCGCTTTTCGCGCTCGGCCTTCATCTGCCGCGCCATCGAATCGACCAGGTCGCGCGGCGGCTGGATGTCTTTAAGTTCGATGCGGTTGACCTTCAGGCCCCACGGATGGGTGGCTTGATCCACCGCATGCAACACCTTGGTATTGATCTCGTCGCGCTTGGACAACGACTCATCCAGATCCAGCGAACCAATCGCGGTGCGGATATTGGTCATCACCAGATTGAGGATGGCCACTTCCAACTGCGCCACTTCATACGCAGCCTTGGCCGCATCCAGCACTTGGAAATAGACCACGCCATCGACTTTGACCACCGCGTTGTCCTTGGTAATCACGTCCTGACTGGGCACGTCCATCACCTGCTCCATCATGTTGATCTTGCGCCCCACGCTGTACATGATCGGCACCAGAAAATGCAGACCCGGCGTCATCGTGTGGGTATACCGACCAAAGCGCTCCACCGTCCATTCGTAGCCCTGCGGCACCATCCGCACGGTCTTGGCCACACCAATGATCCCGGCCAACAATAAAATCAAGGCAAGAAACTGTGTCATCGCGTCCACTCCATCCAAGTTCCCCGCAGTATAGGCCCGCACGTTGAGCCCAGGCGCACAACGCCCTAAGCTGCCACAGCACGCAAGCGACCACGCAAGCGCGCCTGACACGCAAGGGGACAGGCTTGAACATCATCGGAACTGGGCTGCGCGAGTTCTGGCACCAATTACGCTCGCCGCCGGATGCGTTGATGCTGGAATTGGGCGCCGGCGGCGAGTTATTGGTAGCGCAATTGCGCGCCGGCTTGTCGCTCGCCTTGCTGCTGTTGCCATTAATGAATCTGGTGACCGGTGAGTTCACCCCGACTGAAGGCGTGGCCGGCATGCTGGGCGTCATCGCGGCGATTGCCTTGTCACAGGTCTGGCTGGTCTTGGCGCGCCAGCCAAAACGTTTGCGTTGGCTGCCCTGGGCCACATCAAGCTACGACATCAGCCTGACCTCGCTGGTGCTGGTGCTGCTGGCCTTATCATCACCTGCCACCGGCATGAACAGCATGGTGGTGTGGGCGTTCTATTTGATTGCGATCACCATGACTGCGCTGCGCAACGATGGTCGCCTGACCTTGTTTGTTGGTGGCTTAGCCATGCTGCAGTACGCCGCGATTGCGGTTGCAGTGTTTTGGTCTGTGCATTCGCCCGAGCAATTGATGTCGGTCGAATACGGCACGGTGCGGGTATCGAATATTTTGCAACGCCTTTTGTTGCTTGGCATCATGACCACGATCACGGCAGCGGTGACCTACCGTATGCAGCGCTTGGTGGAATTGTCCGGCAACGATGGGCTGACCGGCTTGCCCAATCGCACCCTGCTTGTCCACCGTTTCCCAAGCTTGATGGATGATGCGCGCGACACCGGGTGCTCGCTTTCCGTCTGCCTGATCGATCTGGATTATTTCCGCCGAATCAATGATGAAGAAGGCCACATGATTGGCGATCGCGCCCTGCGCCATGCGGCGGGTGTATTGCGCAACGGTCTGGAAGCTGGCGATTGGCTGGTGCGCTTGGGCGGTGAAGAGTTTGTGCTGGTGATGGCGCTGCCCACCGGGCGCAGTTGGGAACGCCTGGAAACGTTGCGCCGCAACATGGCGACCCAGCCATTCGTGCCCGAGCTCGATGCTGACCCCATCCGGTTGACCTTCAGTGCCGGCATTGCCAGCTGGCCGCAGGATGGCGTGGATCTGTCGCAACTGTTGCGGCGCGCCGACCTGCGCCTGCGTCAGGCCAAACTGGAAGGCCGCAACCGAGTGGTCGCGCGCGAAAGTTGATGCCAACGGTGTACGCCGCGATGTGCACCGCGTCTTGCCGATCACGCCCGCGCTGCCCTACCCTGCGCCAAGCAGGCGCGCCGTAGCGCCTGGCATGGGAGCCTGTGTGAATCTGAAGCTGCGCCTGACCGTAATGAATTTTCTCCAGTTTTTCATCTGGGGGGCGTGGCTGATCACCATCGGCGCGTATTGGTTCCAGAACAAGCAATGGTCCGGCACCAGCTTCGGCGCGATTTTTTCGACCATGGGTATCAGCGCCCTGTTCATGCCAGCGTTGATGGGCGTGGTGGCCGACAAGTGGATCAGTGCGCAAAAACTCTATGGCTTGCTGCATATCGGTGGCGCGCTGACACTCTTCTATGTGCCGCAGGTCAATGACCCGCACACCATGTTCTGGGTGATGTTGGCGACGATGATTTGCTACATGCCCACCATCTCGCTGGCGATTGCGGTGGCCTACAACGCGATCAAGCGTGAAGGGCTGGATGTCGTGCGTGATTACCCGCCGATCCGGGTGTGGGGCACCGTTGGGTTTATCGCCGCATTGTGGACCACCAGCTTGCTCAAGCTGGAAACCTCGCCAGGCCAGTTCTATATCGCATCGGCTGCATCGCTGGTGCTGGGTCTGTACGCCTTCACCCTGCCACCCTGTCCGCCAACGCTGGGCCAAGGGGGCGGCAATCGCTCGCTGGTGGATGTGCTGGGGCTGTCCTCGTTCCGCCTGTTCAAGGATCGCAACATGGCGGTGTTCTTCGTGTTCGCGATGCTGCTGGGCGCGGCGCTGCAGCTGACCAACGCTTATGGCGACACCTTCCTGCACGATTTTGCCAATGTCGATGCCTACAAGGACACGCTGGCGGTGCGCTACCCCGCCATCATCATGTCCATCTCGCAGATCAGCGAAACCCTGTTCATCCTCACCATCCCGTTCTTCCTGCGCCGCTTCGGCATCAAGACGGTGATGACGATCAGCATGCTGGCGTGGTTCCTGCGTTTTGGCCTGTTCGCCTACGGCAACCCGGGGCCGGGCCTGTGGATGATCGTGATGAGCTGCATCGTCTACGGGATGGCCTTTGATTTCTTCAACATTTCCGGCAGCTTGTTTGTCGAACAGCAGGCCGACCCCAAGATCCGCGCCTCGGCACAGGGCCTGTACATGTTGATGACCAATGGCATCGGCGCGGTGCTGGGCAGCCTGGTAGCCGGGTTCGTGATTGATCACTGGTTTACCGATGCCGGCGGCGCAAAAGACTGGCACGGCATCTGGGTGACGTTTGCGCTGTATGCGCTGGCGATGGCGGTGGCCTTCGTGCCGCTGTTCAAACACCGGCATACCCCCCACAAGGTCATTCCCGCGCATGGCGCGGCGGATGTGGGCAACCCCTGATGGCCCGCGTGTGTGTCATCGGCTCGTTCAACCTCGACCATGTCTGGCGCGTGCCTGCACTGCCGCAGGCAGGGGCAACCTTGGCCGGCAGGTATGCCACCGGCCCCGGCGGCAAAGGCTTCAATCAGGCGATCGCAGCAGCACGTGCGGGTGCCGATACGCGCTTTATCTGTGCGTTGGGCGATGACGCCGGCGCCCGGTTGGCACGCGAGCTGTGCGCGAATGACGGCATCGACCTCCATGCAGCAGCCAGTGCCGCACCTACCGGCACCGCCGGGATTTATGTGGATGCCGAAGGCCGTAATTGCATCGTGATTGGTGCTGGTGCCAATGCCGAGCTGGCACCGGCCTGGGTCAGTGCACATCTGCCTGCGCTGATCGCTGACGATGTCGTGCTGGCCCAGTTGGAATCCCCGCTGGATGCGGTGGCGCAAGCATTGGCCAGCGGCGCTGCGGCCGGGGCTGTCTGCATCCTCAACCCGGCACCGGCCAATGTGGCGATCAGCCAAATCTTGCTCGATCACGTGCACATCCTGACCCCCAACGAAACCGAATTCGTGGCCTTGCTGAACCGTCATGTGGGTGAACGCGTCGACGCCGACGCGGTGGCCGGCCTCGATCAACCGCGCCTGCACGCACTCTGCCGCACGCTGTTGCCAGAAGGCAGCGTCATCATCACGCTGGGCGCCAGCGGCTGTTTTGTGTCGCATGCCAACAGCCATCTGCGCGGTGATGAGCACGCCTGCTACCGCATCTCCGCCGAACCCGCACACGTGGTCGATACCACCGGTGCCGGCGACGCCTTCAATGGCGCACTGGCGGCATCCCTGGCGCAACGCCCACAGCGTGCGTTTATCGAACACGTCCGTTTTGCTGGCCGCTATGCGGCGCGCTCCACCGAGCACGCTGGTGCTGCATTGGCGATGCCGAAACTGCCGGTTGCTTAAACCGCTGCCGGTACACTACGCCGATGCGCATCGGCCCCTACACCATCGCCCCGAACGTGATGCTTGCACCGATGGCGGGGGTCACCGATAAACCCTTCCGGCTGCTGTGCAAGCGCATGGGGGCGGGCTTGGCAGTGTCGGAAATGACGATTTCCGACCCGCGATTCTGGAACACCACAAAATCGCGCACGCGGATGGATCATGCTGGTGAGCCGGATCCGGTCAGCGTGCAGATCGCCGGCACCGACCCTGCCGCGTTGGCCGACGCGGCGCGCTTCAATGTGGATCACGGGGCGCAAATCATCGACATCAATATGGGCTGTCCGGCCAAGAAAGTGTGCAACGTGCTGGCCGGCAGCGCGCTGATGCGCGACCCGCAATTGGTGGCGCGAATTGTGTCGGCGGTGGTTGCAGCGGCAAGCGTGCCGGTGACGCTGAAAATCCGTACCGGCTGGGATGCCGAGCATATAAATGCACTGCAGATTGCGCGCATTGCCGAAGATGCCGGCATCCAGGCGCTGGCCATCCACGGCCGCACCCGCGACCAGCACTACGCGGGCAGCGCCGAGTACGCCACGATTGCACAAGTCAAGGCGGCACTGCGCATTCCGGTGATCGCCAATGGCGACATCGACTCGCCGCAGAAAGCCGCGTTCGTGTTGCAGCACACCGCGGCCGATGCGGTGATGGTGGGCCGCGCCGCGCAGGGACGGCCGTGGCTGCTGGGCCAGATCGCGCACTATCTGAAGACCGGCGAGGCCTTGCCAGACCCCGCGCTGCCCCGCGTGCGCGACACGCTCATCGCACACCTGCACGCGCTACACGCCCACTACGGTGAAGAGATGGGCGTGCGCATTGCACGCAAGCATCTGGGTTGGTATGCCAAAGACCGGCCCGAGAATGCCGCATTCCGCGCCGTGGTCAACCGCGCGCAAACCGCCGATGCGCAATTGCAGCTGACCTGCGATTATTTCGATGCGCTGATTGCAGGCGTGTCGCCCGAATTACCCGTTGCTGCCTGAGCCAGGGGGGCATTCCAGATCCGCTGCCATACGCTATCCCACATCGCGCCGGGAGCGATACGCAGGGTGTGCACCTGCGTCGGCGCAACTGCTTTCGAAGTTCCAGCGTCGTGCTGCGCCACCCGAAAGCTGAAGAAATAGTCCGGTGCACTGCCCATGCGCAGATCATCCAGCACCAGTGCACCATCGACCACCCGCGCCCCCACAAACCCGTTGGTGAACCACGTCAAACGCTGCACGGTGGGCACATTACCGGCGGCTTGCAGCGCAGCGGTATTCGACGGATGAAATACAAACCGCATCGGCCCGCGATCGGCGGCCAGCGAGCGGTAGCCTTCCAGATACCCGCCGGGCACCATCACCACCTCACGCCATAACAGGGTGTTGAGCGGCATTGGTACGGAAAACCGTGGTGCATCGGCATGACCGAGCCCCGCCAACTCGCGGTCTGCAACACGCGTCACCAGCGCCTTTGCCAACAGCGACCAACCCAGATAGCCCACGCCCAGTACCAGCCCCGCCAGCAATGCCCGTTGCCCCAGCGGCTTGTTCCACGCCCACCACGCCACGATGCAGGCCAGCAGCCACGGCAAGGTGAACAAGGGATCGACGATGAACAGCGTGCTCCACATCAGCGGCGGCAGCGGGATCGGCCACAGCAGTTGCGTGCCGTACACGGTGAAGCTGTCCAGCAGCGGGTGCGCCATCAGGCATATGAAGATCGCCCACCACCAACGCGCGGGTGCCGCGGTCACCCGCCCGCCACGGCGCTTGAAGCACCACCAGATCGCCCACGCGATCAGCGGCAGGACCAGCCACGAATGGGTGGCGGCGCGATGGCACGTCATCCGCAGCACCGGATCGTCACTGAGCAACAGTGGCAGCACGTCCAGGTCTGGCACGGTGTTGAGCGCGGCCCCCGCCAACAGCGCGGCGCGGCGATCTGCCTTGGGGGCGATGGCAGCGGCAATGACGCCGCCATAAAACAAATGTGTAATCGAGTCCATCGCAGCATCCTAGAGCAAGCGCAAAGTCTGAACGCAGGGCATCGGCAGCGGGTGCATGATGCACGGTGGCCAACATCGCGCTATCATGCGCACCCATCTTTCCATCCGAATGCAAGGATATAAGCAATGTCCAGCTACCTGTTCACGTCCGAATCGGTCTCTGAAGGCCATCCGGACAAGATCGCCGACCAGATCTCCGATGCGGTGCTGGACGCGATCATCGCGCAAGACAAACACGCCCGCGTGGCCTGCGAAACGCTGGTCAAGACGGGTGCTGCCATCGTGGCCGGTGAAGTGACGACCAGCGCGTGGGTGGACATCGAGGCGCTTGCGCGCAGCGTCATCAACGGCATCGGCTACGACAATTCCGACGTCGGCTTCGACGGCCACACCTGCGCCATCATCAACATGCTCGGCAAGCAGTCGCCCGATATCAATCAGGGCGTGGACCGCAAGAAGCCGGAAGACCAGGGTGCGGGCGACCAAGGCCTGATGTTCGGCTATGCCTGCAATGAAGCACCGGAGTTCATGCCTGCGCCGCTGTACTACAGCCACCGTCTGGTGGAACAGCAAGCCAAAGTGCGCAAGGCCGGCAAGCTGAAGTGGCTGCGGCCGGACGCCAAGTCGCAGGTAACCCTGCGTTATGACGGCCACAAAGTGCTGGGCCTGGACGCCGTGGTGCTGTCCACCCAGCACGATCCGGACATCAAGCAAAAAGACTTGGTCGAAGCCGTGCGCGCGCACATCCTCGCCCCGGTGCTGCCGAAAAAATGGCTGGACGCGCTGCCGAAGAACAAGGTGCACATCAACCCGACCGGCAAATTCGTGATTGGCGGGCCGGTGGGTGACTGCGGCCTGACCGGACGCAAGATCATCGTCGATACCTACGGCGGCATGGCCCGTCATGGCGGCGGTGCGTTCTCGGGCAAAGATCCGTCGAAGGTGGATCGCTCGGCTGCTTACGCGGCGCGTTATGTGGCCAAGAATATTGTCGCCGCGGGTCTGGCCGACAAGTGCGAAGTGCAGGTCAGCTACGCCATCGGCGTGGCGCAACCGACCTCCATTTCCGTGACGACCTTCGGCACCGGCAAGGTGGGCGATGATGTGATCGAAAAACTGATCCGCGCCCATTTCGACCTGCGCCCGTATGCCATCACCCGCATGCTGGACCTGGAGCACCCGATCTACCAGCCCACCGCCAGCTACGGCCACTTCGGCCGCAAGCCGAAGGAGATCAGCTACACCGACGGCGCCGGCAAGAAGCAAAAAGCCACCGCCTTCAGCTGGGAAAAGACCGACAAGGCCGAAGCCCTGCGCAAAGCCGCAAAGCTGTAAGAGTGGGCCCTGCCCGCCACCGGACAGCAACCCAAGCAATACAGCGAACGGGTCGCAGCAATGCGGCCCGTTCTTTTTTTGCAACGCAGCCACGTGTCTCAATCACCACATAGCGCAAGACCCACACCATGACCACCAACACCCCACCCTCCAGCGAGGCCGGCGCAGCTTCGGGCCAACACCTGGTACTCGAACTGCTTGAAGCCATCGCCGCCGACCGCGCCGTGCTGGATGCGTGGCCAAGCAAGGAACGCGCGCGCCTGCACCAGGCCATCGCCTCGATCTATCACCCGGAGCCCAAGCTGCGCCGCAAGCAGGCCAAGGTGCGCGAACGCGAACGCAATGCCGAAGCCGTGCGCCGCGCCGAAGCCGTGCTCAATCAGACCGGCATCCGTGAACTGCGCCGCAAGCCGGTATTCACCACACCGAATTATTTCCCGCCGGCCTTGCCCTCGCCCGCCTTGGCTGCGCCGGAAGTCGCGCCGCAGGAATCCAGCGAGCTGTTGCACTGCTACGTTTGCAAGCAGAAATACACGCTGCTGCATCACTTCTACGACCAGTTGTGCCCGGCGTGTGCAGACTTCAATTTCGCCAAACGCAACGAACTTGCCGACCTGCACGGACGCGTTGCCTTGCTGACCGGTGGACGGGTCAAGATCGGCTATCAGGCCGGCCTGAAACTGCTGCGTGCCGGTGCGCAACTGATCGTCACCACCCGCTTCCCGCGCGACTCCGCCGCGCGTTACGCGCAGGAGCCGGACTTCGCAGAATGGGGCCATCGCCTGGAGGTGTTCGGTCTGGATCTGCGTCACACGCCCAGCGTCGAGGCGTTCTGTCATGAGCTCCTGGGCAAGCTGCCGCGGCTCGACTTCATCATCAACAACGCCTGCCAGACCGTGCGCCGCCCACCGGAGTTCTACGCGCACATGATGGAAGCGGAAACCGCCGCACTGCACGACATCCCACAGGACGTGCGCAAGCTGCTGGGCAGTTACGAAGGTCTGCGCAGCTACAACATGTTGCCGGATGCCAATGCCGCAGCGATGCAGGTGACGATCGGTGGCAGCAGCGAAAACGCGGGGCTCACCCGCTCGGCAGAGCTCTCGCAGGTGCCGCTGTTGGCCGAAGAATTGCTGGGGCAAAAGCACCTGTTCCCGCAGGGCAGGCTGGACCAAGACTTGCAGCAGATCGACCTGCGCGGGCGCAACTCATGGCGGCTGCTGCTGCATGAAGTGCCCTCGGTGGAATTGCTGGAGACCCAGTTGGTCAACGCCATCGCACCGTTCATCATCAACGCGCGCCTCAAGCCCTTGCTGCTGCGTACACCCGCCGGTACCGAACCCAGCCGCGACAAACACATCGTCAATGTGTCGGCAATGGAGGGACAGTTCTACCGCAACTTCAAGACTACCCGGCACCCGCATACCAACATGGCCAAGGCCGCGCTGAACATGATGACGCGCACATCCGCCGCCGATTACCACGGCGACGGCATCCACATGAACAGTGTGGACACCGGCTGGATTACCGACGAGGATCCCGCCGAACTCGCCGCACGCAAGGTCGTGGAGGAACGCTTCCACCCGCCACTGGACATCGTCGACGGCGCCGCCCGCATCGTCGACCCCATCATCCACGGCATCAACACCGGCGAACACGTGTGGGGGCAATTCCTGAAGGACTACAAACCCACCGCCTGGTGATGGCACGCTGAGCACCAGCCTGCCCAGCGCGGGCGCGGTCCGGGATGCCGTACACACCACATCCATATCCATCCAGCACTCAGGTGCGGCTTTCCCAGCCTGCAGGATTCCGTTGTCCGGATGTCCTCTGGTTTACCAATGCCGATGCAAACTGATCAGCCGCATGTCCCTCCCATGCTGCAAGCCTCGCCCGCGTCAGCAGCTGCATCGGCACCCATCGCCTCACCCATCAACAACGCCACCTGCGCGCCCAGTGCCATGTCGTCCACTTGTCCAAAATGTTGATGCCGCAAACGGCCGGCGCGGTCGATCAGCAATAGGGTGGGTGTGCCGCGCATGCCGTAGGCGGCCATGGTGCGCGGAATGGGGCCGGTGTCCGCGGGCATATCCACACCCACCGGGAATTGGATCCGGTATTCATGCAGAAAAGCCTGCAGCGCCACCGGCGCCATCGCGGTGTGGTGCTCGAACACGGTATGCAGGCCCAGCACCGCAACACGATCTTCGGGAAACACATGGCGCATTTTTTGCACTTGCGGCAAGCCATGCGACACGCAACCTGGGCACAACATCTGAAAGGCTTCAATCACCACCACTTTGCCGCGCAATGCGGCCAGCGTTACCGGTACTTCGGTGTTGAACCACTGCGTGCATTGCAGCTCTGGGGCCATTGCCATGCTGTCCATCGTCCTGCTCCCGTGCACCATTCCTCAAGGGATTGTGCACCTTGCGCGGTAAACTAGGCGGATGCCTTTACTCCAACTCCAGAATGTCGACTACAGCGTCGGCGGTCCGCTCCTGCTTGAGCAGGTCAACCTGACCATTGAACCCGGCGAGCGCGTGTGCATCGTGGGCCGCAACGGTGCGGGCAAGTCCACCTTGATGCGCCTGATTTGCGGCGAGATCAAACCCGACGATGGCGAAATCCGCGTGCAGGGGGGCGTGGTGGTGGCGCGGATGGCGCAGGAAGTGCCGCAGGACACCCATGGCAGCGTGTTTGACGTGGTGGCACTGGGACTGGGCGATCTGGGCGCGCTGCTGGGGCGTTATCACCACGCGGTGCACGACGGCGACATGGACGCGATGGCCGATGCGCAGACGCAAATCGAGGCGCAGCACGGTTGGGATCTGGACCGCCGCGTGTCGCAGGTGTTGGAGAAATTGGAATTGCCGGAAGACGTGGATTTTTCCTCGCTATCCGGCGGCATGAAGCGGCGCGTGTTGCTGGCGCAAGCCCTGGTGCGCAACCCGGATGTGCTGTTGCTGGATGAGCCCACCAATCATCTGGACATCGAGGCCATCGACTGGCTGGAAGGCTTCCTGAAATCTTTCAATGGCAGCCTGATCTTCGTCACCCACGACCGCAGCTTCTTGCGTGCGCTGGCCACCCGTATTTTCGAAATTGATCGCGGCCAGGTGACCAGTTGGCCCGGTGATTACGACAATTATTTGCGCCGTCGCGAAGAACGCCTGCATGCGCAGGCGCAGGAAAATGCCCGCTTCGACAAACTGCTGGCACAGGAAGAAGTGTGGATCCGGCAGGGCATCAAGGCCCGTCGCACCCGCAACGAAGGCCGCGTGCGTGCGCTGAAAGCGATGCGCAACGAACGTGCCGAACGGCGCGAGCTGACCGGCAAGGTGCGGATGGAAAGCGCGGCCGCACAGGCCTCCGGCAAGAAAGTCATCGAACTCACCCAGGTGGCGCAGGCGTTTGGCAACAAGCTCATTTTGCGCGATGCCAGCACGGTGATTTTGCGCGGCGACAAGATCGGCATCATCGGCCCGAATGGTTCCGGAAAATCCACCCTGCTGAAAATCCTGCTGGGTGAGCTCACGCCCGATGCCGGCACGGTGGAGCAAGGCACGCAGTTGCAGATTGCCTATTTCGACCAGCATCGCAGCCAACTGGATGAGAGCCGCAACGCGATTGAGAATGTGGCCGGCGGCGCGGATTTTGTGGAGATCAACGGCAGCCGCAAACACATCATCGGCTACCTGCAGGATTTTTTGTTTTCGCCGGAACGTGCGCGTGCGCCGATCACCCGGCTGTCGGGTGGTGAGCGCAACCGTCTGCTGCTGGCACGGCTGTTTGCGCAGCCATCGAATTTGTTGGTGATGGACGAACCCACCAACGACCTCGACGTGGAAACGCTGGAGCTGCTGGAAGAATTGCTGCTGGACTACAAAGGCACCCTGCTGCTGGTCAGCCACGACCGTGACTTTCTCGACAACGTGGTCACCAGCACGCTGGCGCTGGAAGGCGAAGGCAAGCTTGGCGAATACGTGGGCGGCTACAGCGATTGGTTGCGGCAGCGGCCTGTTGCAAGGACTGCTGCCATCGAAAAACCGACGGCAGCACCTGCAGCTCCGGCGGTACACACTGCCGCCGTCGCGAAGAAAAAACTCAGTTTCAAGGATCAGCGCGAACTGGAACTGTTGCCGGCCAGGATCGAGCAACTGGAAACCGATATCGCCAGGCGCAGCGCGGCGATGCAAGACGCTGCGTTCTACAAGCAGGATGCCGCGAGCCAGCAGCGTGCCAACACCGAACTGGTCGCGCAACAAGCTGAATTGGAGGCCGCGTTTGCGCGCTGGGAGGCGCTGGACGGATAAGTCACTGATATAATCCGACCCCGCCGAGGGGCGCTGCGATCGTGTCGCTGTCATCGATAGCTGCACGGCCAGGCTCGGCAACCGTCCTGCACAACGGCGCCCGTGACCGCAACCACTGCACTCACGGAGCCAACATGAACGCACACATCAAAACCTTCTCCCAAGAAGGCGACTACAAAGTCGCCGATATTGCCTTGGCCGATTGGGGCCGCAAGGAATTGGATATCGCCGAGCACGAAATGCCGGGCCTGATGTCGATTCGCCGCAAATACGCACCGCAAGCGCCGCTGCAAGGCGTGCGTGTCACCGGCAGTCTGCACATGACCATCCAGACCGCGGCGCTGATCGAAACCTTGAAGGATATCGGCGCCGATGTGCGCTGGGCCTCGTGCAATATTTTCAGCACGCAAGACCACGCCGCCGCCGCGATTGCCGCCACCGGCACCCCGGTGTTTGCATGGAAAGGCGAGACCCTGGAGGAATATTGGGATTGCACGCTGGATGCGCTGAGTTTCCCCGACGGCAACGGCGGCTACCTTGGCCCGCAACTGGTCGTGGATGACGGCGGCGACGTCACCCTGCTGATCCACAAGGGTTATGAGCTGGAACAGGGCGATGGCAGCTGGGTGAATTCCGCATCGGGCAGCCATGAAGAACAGGTGATCAAGAACCTGCTCAAGCGTGTGCACGGCGAGCGCCCCGGCTACTGGACCCGCGTCGTTGCCGACTGGAAGGGCGTATCGGAAGAAACCACCACCGGCGTGCATCGTCTGTATCAACTGGCGGAAGTGGGCAAGCTGCTGGTGCCGGCGATCAACGTCAATGACTCGGTGACGAAATCCAAGTTCGACAACCTGTACGGCTGCCGCGAATCACTGGCCGATGGCCTGAAGCGGGCGATGGACGTGATGCTGGCCGGCAAAGTGGCAGTGGTGTGCGGCTATGGCGATGTGGGCAAGGGCAGCGCGCATTCCCTGCGTGCTTACGGCGCGCGCGTGGTGGTGACTGAAATCGACCCGATCTGCGCCTTGCAGGCAGCGATGGAAGGGTTCGAGGTCAACACCGTGGAATCCACCTTGGGCCGTGCCGACATCTATGTCACCACCACCGGCAACAAGGACATCATCCGCGTGGAACACATGCAGGCGATGAAGGACCAAGCCATCGTCTGCAACATCGGTCACTTCGACAACGAAATCCAAGTGGACGCGCTGAAAGCCTTGCCTGGCCTGATCCACACCAACATCAAGCCGCAGGTGGACAAGTACACGTTGGCCAATGGCAACAGCATCTTCCTGCTGGCCGAAGGCCGCTTGGTCAACCTTGGCTGCGCCACCGGCCACCCCAGTTTCGTGATGAGCAATTCGTTCGCCAACCAGACGTTGGCGCAGATCGACTTGTGGGCAAACAAGGATGTCTACGAATCCAAGGTCTATATCCTGCCGAAGAAACTGGACGAGGAAGTGGCGCGCCTGCATCTGGAAAAAATCGGCGTGAAGCTGACCACGCTGACTGCCGAGCAAGCCGACTACCTTGGCGTGGCGGTGACCGGGCCATACAAGCCGGAGCATTACCGCTACTGATTGCAGTTGCGCAGGTTGCACACCCACGGGCACCGCAAGGTGCCCGTTTTGTTTGGCATTACCCCAATGCCGCCACCTGCTCGGCATAGGCTTTGCGCGCTTGTACGAACACATCGAACGGGAACTTGATGGAGACGCCTTCCAGAGCGGCTGCCAGCATCTCCAGATGGGCATCGAAGCCGGCGCAGGCTTTGGCAAGGTCTTCGCCTTCCGGCACGCGCATCGACAACTGCAACTGCGTGCCGGCACCCACATCCTGCAGCTCCCAGCGCAGCGGGCGCTGCGGTTGCTGGCCGCTGCTCCACGAATATTCCAGCAAACGGCCGGCCGCGAACGCGGACAGGTTGCTGTCGATGGTGATGCCGCTGTCGGCAAAATCGATCCGTACCGCGCCACCTGGCTGCTGCACGATGCTGCCGGGGGCCAACCACTGCGCCATCGCGGCCGAATCGGTGAGCATTGTCCATACGGCAGCGGTGCTGTGCGCAAACACGCGCTGCAAGCGGCCTTCAAGCCCGGCTTGACCCCGCACGATGCGGCCCAGTGATGCTAGTTGTGTTTCCACGCGGCAAACCTGTTGCGATGAGATAGCTGGATTTAGCCGCATCCGCACACGCACTGCCTTGATGCACGTCAGTCGCGGCGCTTGCGTACCCGTGGGGCGCGACGTGACGTTGCCACCGCAGCACTGGATAGCGTGGCCGAAACCATGGGTTCCAGCGCCACCAATACCTCCAGATAGGTGAGCAGGCACTCCAGATACGCCGGGGAGGCCGCCTGCATCGCATCCAGCATGCGCAGCACCAGACGCCCGGAATTGAGCGGCCCGGCATGTTCTTGCGGCTGCGCGAGCGATTGCCGCAATTGGCTGCGGGCGCGTACCGTACGCCAGGTGCGGCGTGCATCTTCCAGCATCGGAATCACTGGTGCAGCGTCCGGAGTCACGCGTTCAGCAGGCCATGCGTCGCTGCACGCATCGGCACCCGGCCACTGCTGCAGCAACATCGCCAATGGACTCACTCCCGCCCCACTCTGCTCTGCTGCAGGCCTGGCTTCGGGAAGCTGATTGCAGGATGCAAGCAACGCATGCAGACGTGATTCCAACAACCCGCGCACTGCGGCATCTTGCCCTTGCATGCGCTGCACCAACGCCTGCGCGCGAAGCCGCAACAAGGTGGATTGCGCACACTCAGTCATGCGTGGTCTGCGGGCGCGGCATCGGTGCGATTTCCACACGCCGATTGCGGGTTCGTCCCGCTGCATCGGCATTCGATGCCACCGGCTGTTGCGCGCCAAAGGCTGCGGAGAAAATCGATTGTGCCGGCACACCTGCGGCAATCAGCGCACGCGTGACAGTGAGTGAACGTTGTGCGGACAGTTCCCAGTTATCGGCAAAGTGGCGATTGTCGGCGTGCACCGGCTGGTCATCGGTGAAGCCACTGACCATCAGGATTTCACTGCGTGCATGCAGGTAGTCGGTCAACGGCCCGGCCAAGCTGGTCAGAACGGCCAGCCCTTCCGGCTGCAGAGCATCGGAGTTGCGTGCAAACAGCACGCTGCCACGAATGCCGATGCGCCCATCCACCAGCGTGATGCGGCCTTCCGCCAACGGTGCGGCCAGTGCCTGCTCCAGCGCGCGTCGGCGTTGGTCGGCCAAGGTGCGCTGCTGGATTTCATCGCGCAGGCGGGTTTCCAAATGCAATTGCACGCCGATCACGCCGACCAGAATCAGCACGAACACACCCAGCAACACCGCCATCAAATCACCGAAGGCAGCCCAGATCGGTGGCCCTTGCTCCAGCGCGTCGTCGTCCAATTCCATACTCATGCCACGCTCAACGCACCGCGCTGTACTTCCAACTGGCGCAAGTCGTCCACAATCTGGCGCTGCGCCAGCAGGCTCAAATCCACCACTTCGCGGGCTTGTGCCACGTAATAGGCCAGCTGCTCGTCACTGCGCAGCAGGGATTTTTCCAGCGCACGTTCAATCGTCTGCAGGCGCTCTGCCATCTGCGTATTGTTGGCGCCAAACGCATCCACTGCCGCTGCAAACGCATCGCCAAGACTGGCAATTTCCAGTGCGCTGGCACTGGCGCGGGTGGCCGCCGCATCCAGTTTTTGCGCATCGGCTTCGATCCGTGCATCGAAGCGCGCACCTACGGTTTCCAGCAATTGCGACGAAGTGCCCACCAGGGTTTCGATGGCACGTGCCTGCTCACCGGAGGCGCGATTGACCGCGTCCAGCAAGGCACCCAAGGTATCCAGCAATTGATTGCGCTCGGCCAGCATCGCGGTATCGCGCTGCATGCTGTCGGCCAGCGATTGCCGCAGCTCGCCGATGACCTCCGCGGCGACCCGCGGTGCTTCGGCGGCGGCCTGCATCAGTGTGCCAATTTCGGTGAGGGTGGCATTGGCCTGCTGGCGGCCATTGGTGGCAATCGCCTCGGCACTGGCCTGCAAGGCGTCGCACATCTGCTGCTGGCGTTGCGCACTGGACTCGCCCAGCTGCGCCCACGCTACGCGCAGCACATCGTCGTGTTCGACCATGGCCGCGCGCCATGCATCCAGACGCTGACTGTCCTGCGCAGCCAGTTCGGTTTGTGCATCCCGCTGGGTGACCGCAAGCTGCGCCAGCAAGGCTTCCGCCTGCTGCTGGAAGTGGCCGACCGTATTCGACAGCACCTGCTGTTGTGCCTCCACCAACGCCGCTTGCGCGGCTTGCTGCCGCACCATTGCGGCATCCCACGCCGTTGCCTGGGCCGCAGATTGCGCCTGCATGGCCTGCTGCCAATGCACGGCAATCTGGCCGGTAGCCGTCTGCAAACTGTCGTGACTGGCTTGCACTTGGGTTTGCATCGTTTGCGCCACGCGTTCGTGCACGCTGTGTGCACTGCTGGCGATTTCGGCCATGGTGGCCTGCACGACAGGTTGCAAGACGCGGCTGGCCGCATCGGCCCCTTTCGCCACGCCATCTTGCAATGACCGTTGCACACGTTCGGCCAATTGCAGGTATGCGGCTTCGTTGCGATCCAGGAACGTCTGCTGGCGTTCGGCCTGTTGCGCATGCGCAACTGCGTCGCGGCGTTCAATCGCATCGGCCAATGTCTGCAAACGCTCCACCAAGGTGGGCAGCAATGCACTTTGATTGTGCAGCAACTGCCAGGTGCCTTCCTGCCGATGATCGCGGGTGAATACCTGCAACGGGCCGGCGATGGCGGTATCCAGGGCACGCGCAGCGAACAAACGCTGGCGGCGGCACAGCGTCGTCAGCACACCCAATACTGCGGAACTGGCAATCCCTGCGATCGAGGTGCCGAAGGCGTAGCCCAAACCTTTCACCGGCGCGGCCAGCGAATCACGGATCGCCTGCAAATCGCTGGCGCTTTCCAACGCGATGCCGGTGCCGCGCAAGGTGACCATCATCCCCAACAGCGTGCCCAACATGCCCAGCAGTACCAACACCCCGGACAGATACGCCGGCAAGGTGGGGGCCGGCAACGCCACGCGCTCGCCGGCCACACGCAGACCCACCGCAGCGCGCAACGAGACATCCAATGTGTGCAGCCAATGCGCAAGTTCCGCCGGGGTGTCCTGCAAGGTATCCAGCGCCGTCTGCAAACCCGCCGTAGCCTTGCGATAACGCTGCAACTCGGCGCCACCAATCAGGTACACCACGGCAATCAGCAGGCACACCCCCAGCACCATCGGATTATTGCTGGCATGCACTGCGGCCACCCAGGCCACCACAACCAAGCCCAGCATGAACAGAGCGGTGCCAGACAAACCGTACAGGAACGTTTGCCAAGCGGCGAGCGTATGCGCCCGGAATGGTTTCTGGGGCTGCGTCTGGTTGTGCATCGAGTCTTCCATCAGGGTCATTGCAGCGCCGCCTGCAAGCCATCGATCGGCAGAAAGCGGGCATCGAGTTCTGCCAATTGCAGGTTGCGTACCTCACGTTGAAATCCACGCCAATCTTGTGCAGCGTTCTGTGAGTGGCGCTGTTCAAAGCGTTTGCCCAGCAGTTCGGGCAGCGCCGTGAACAGTGCGTGTTCGCGTGGGCTCAGCACCGCCTCCATCACCGCGTCAAGTTCGGCCAAACGCACGCATCCGACATCGCCTTGCGCCAGTGCGTCGCGCAATTGCCCGCGTAATTGCCCGGTACTGACTTGCACTGCGTGCTGAAACGCCACGTAGTGCTGGCGCACAGGTGCAAATGCGGCCTCGGCTGCTTGCGCCTGTGTATCCATCACCGCATCCCGCACCGGTGCTGCGATCACCTGCTCACGCAGGCGCTGGCGCGCACGCTCGCATGCAGCAGCCAGTTCTTGTTTGCGCCAACTGATCGCCCCCCCGTCAGCCGCTGGCGCGGCATCCAACACCCGCGACAAACGCACCGCGCGCGTCCAATCCAGCCATTGTTCCAGCGCTTGATAGAACGCACGTGGCGGCTGATTGGCTTGGGCGTCCAGCACCTCGGTCAACAGGCGCACGAAAGTTGGCACCGGTGCGGGCGCCTGTGGGAGGGGTTGCATGCAGGGGGGGGCTTGCGGAAAACCGTCTATTTTACAGGGTTGCCGTCTTCAGATTGGTTGACCTCACGCCCCCCGCTCATTATCCATATATCGCTTTATCGCGAACAAGAGATATATAATTGGTGCAACTTTGCACGTGACCATCGCAATGCTGCCCATCAGCTTCGAGTTCTATCCCCCGAAGACCGACGAACAACGCGAACAACTGGACCGCAGCGTGCGCAAGCTCAAGGCTTACGCGCCGGAATTCATGTCCGTCACGTTTGGTGCCGGCGGCTCAACCTTGAGCCACACACCGGAAACCGTGCAGCACTTGCGGGGGAGTCACGGCATGGTGGGTGTGCCGCATCTGACCTGCGTGGGCGGCAGTCGCGAGGAAATCCGGCATTTGCTCAAGCTCTATCGTGCCTTGGGCTGCAACCGTATCGTGGCGCTGCGTGGTGATTTGCCGTCGGGCATGGCGCGCAGTGGTGATTTGCGTTACGCCAATGAATTGGTGGCATTGATTCGGCAAGAGCATGATGACTATTTCCACATCGAAGTGGCCGCCTACCCGGAAACGCATCCGCAAGCCGAACATGCGCAGGCGGATCTGCGCCATTTCAAGCTGAAAGTGGATGCCGGTGCCAGCAGCGCGATTACCCAATATTTCTACAACACCGATGCCTATTTTCGGTTTGTGGACGATGTCCGCGCCTTGGGGATGGATATTCCGATCATCCCGGGGATCATGCCGATTGCCAACTTCAACCAATTGCGGCGCTTCTCTGAAGCTTGCGGCGCGGAAATTCCACGCTGGATCGTGCAACGCTTGCGCGCATTGGGTGATGATGCCGAAGCGATCCGCGATTTTGCTGCAGATGTGGTGGCGCAACTGTGTGAACGGCTGATTGCAGGAGGTGCGCCCGGCCTGCATTTTTACACGTTGAATCTGGCCAAACCCACGCAGGCGATTTTGCAGCGCTTGGGGTGATGCCGACGCCCCGGGCTTCCACCCAGGCAGGTCACCGCGTACCCTGCATCGATGCGGTCTTTCCTACTCGCCATGTGTTTGCTGCCGGCTATTGGCTGGATGCCGCCGGCACCGGCACAGGTCAGACGTTGCAGCCTGCCTGATGGCAGCCTGATCTACACCGATCGTCAATGTGAAGCCATTGGCGCGCGCGAACGCTTGCCCCCCGTACTGCCTGCCGATGGTACCTATCAACGCCGGATGCTGTGTGCCCGCAGTCCGCAGGAATTGGCCGATGGCTTGGCTGCGGCGGTACAGTCTGGCGATGCCAACCGCATCGCCGCGCTGTATGACTGGACCGGGATGGGCAGTCACACCGCCAATGCGGTGATGGATCGCCTGCAAGCGATTGCCGATCGCGGTTTGGTGGACGTGCAAGTGCTGCGCTCGCGCTCGGCCGATTCCGATGCAGACACACCGCAACGGTTCGATGAAACCAGCGGTCAGCTGCTGACCCCGGCACCGCGTCCCTCGCGTATCCTGGGACTGCAACTGAGCCAAGTGCAGAAGAACGGCTATACGCCGATCAACACACGCTTTGGCATGCATCGGCGCATGGATTGCTGGTGGCTGCAACCGTGAGTGGTGCCGTGACACTTGCGGCACCACCCGGCACAAGGCTTAGCGCAGCCTGACCAACCAACCGTGGCGGTCGGGCAGGCGGCCATATTGAATGTCGGTCAATTCCTGACGAAGCGACATCGTCACTTCGCCGGCGGGTGCGTTGATGTCACCCACCGCAAAATCCTTGCCCTTGAGCTCGCCAATCGGGGTCACCACCGCTGCGGTACCGCAGGCGAAGACTTCGGTGATTTCGCCCGAGGCCACGCCGGTCTTCCATTCGTCGATGGACACTTTGCGTTCCTCGACCTTGAGCCCGCGATCGCGTGCCAATTGCAGGATGCTGGAACGGGTGATGCCTTCCAAAATGCTGCCGGACAGTTCCGGGGTGACGATGCGGCCGTCCTTGTACACCAGGAACACGTTCATGCCACCGAGCTCTTCCAGATACTTACCCTCGACCGGATCCAGGAACAACACCTGCGAGCACCCCTGCGCATAGGCTTCTTGTTGCGGAAGCAATGAGGCGGCGTAGTTGCCACCACACTTGGCGGCGCCGGTGCCGCCCTTGGCCGCACGCGCAAAGTCTTCCGACAACCAGATCGACACGGGGGCCACACCCTTGGCGAAATACGCACCGGCCGGGCTGGCAATCACGTAATAGCCTGCGGCTTGCGCGGCACGCACGCCGAGGAAGGCCTCGGTGGCGATCATGAAGGGGCGAAAATACAGGCTGCTTTCCGGTGCCGAGGGCACCCATGCATGGTCGATGGCCACCAACTGGCGCAGTGATTCGGTGAACTCGGCAACCGGCAATTGCGGCAACGCCAAACGCGCGGCAGAACGCTGCAAGCGTGCACCATTGGCCTCGGGGCGGAAGGTCCAGATCGAACCATCGGCATGCCGATAGGCTTTGATCCCTTCGAAAATCTCCTGCCCGTAATGCAGCACCGACGCCGCCGGATCCAGCGACAACGGGCCATAGGCGCATACCTTGGCAGCGTGCCAACCCTGCGCTTTATTCCACTGGATCGCCACCATGTGGTCGGTAAAGTGCTTACCAAAACCCAGCTCGCTGGCCAAAATGGCGTCACGCTGCTCGGCGCTGCGGGCGTGCTCGGAGGGGATGACTTGAAAGGCCAGCGATGCGGGGGCGTTCATGCGGAAATCCTGGAAAGATATCCGCCTATTATGCGGCCTAAGCCCGCTCCTGCCCCTGACCAAAGGTCAAGGTGGCCACGACCCCCTTGTCCGCACCCGGCCGCACGCGCACGTCCCAGCCATACAGGGTGCACAGGCGGCGCACGATCGACAGGCCAATCCCACCGCCCTGCGAATGCCCGGCATGGGTGCCGCGATAGCCACGGGTAAACAATTTGGCGGCATCTTCGGCGCTCAGGCCGGGGCCGGAATCAACCACCTCCACCGAATCCTGCAACACCCGCACCACCACTTCGCCGCCGGGCGTGTACTTCACCGCGTTGCCGATCAAATTGCCCAACGCCACCGCCAGCGCCGAATCCGGCACATCCAGTTGCAGGCGGGTATCGCCTTCCAACCGCAATTCCACCGGCTTGCCGGCGAGCTGCGCCCGGTGGCTATCCAATTGCTGCTGCGCCACTTTCGCGACATTGCATTGGCCCACCGCACGTTCATTGCGAGAGAGCAGCAACAGGGCGCTGATCAAGTCGGTACATTGCTGCTCGGCCCGCTGGATGCGGGCCAACCGGGTGCGCGTACGCTCGTCCAGCTCGGTGCGCGCCAACAGCAATTCCACGGCACCCCGGATCACCGCCAATGGCGTGCGCAACTCATGACTGACATCGGCATTGAACTCACGGTCGCGCTGCACCACCTCGGTCAAGCGCGCAGCGTAATCATCCAGCGCCTTGGCCAACTCGCCCACTTCGTCATCTGGAAAGCTGGCCGCCAGCGCTTCAGGCTCGGCGCTGTTGCCGGAGCGGCGCAAGCGTTGCGCCAAATCGGACACCGGGGCCATCACCTTTGATGCCGACCACCAACCCAGCAACAAGGCAAACACACTGAACGCCAATACGGCACCGAGCAGCCAACGCGTCAGCAAATCCGAGGTTGCCGCCGCGTCGGTGACGTTGTAGCGCACCAAGCTGGTGAACGGCTTGCCCTGCTGGCTCAGCCCACGCCGCACGGCCACTTTGTAAACCAGCATGACCCCGTTGCCATCATGCTCACGCACCTCATGCATACCGGGTGTCAGATACCGATACAGCGGATTGATTTTGAACGCATTGTCATCGCTGAAGGTGCGTGCGTCGAACATCAGGAAATACGGCTGCTTGTCGGGCTGTGTTTCCACTTGTTGCACCAGACTGGCCACTTCGCGCTGCAGGGTTTTTTCAATCAACTGGTTTTCCAGTCGATTGCGCAGATGCAACATCGCGACCGCAAACAGCGCGGTCAGGCCAAAGCCCAACAGTGCAAACGAAACGATGATGCGGGTGCGCAGCCGCCGCCGGGCAGGCGTTGCGCTGCGCGACGCGGGTGACTCAGCCATCGGCTTCCGCTGCGGCAATGCGATAACCGATGCCATGTCGGGTCTGGATCATGGCGCTGGCAAAGGGTTTATCCACCAAGGCGCGCAAGCCGTGGATATGTACACGCAGGGAGTCCGAATCAGGCAATTCTTCACCCCATACGCGAGCTTCCAGATCTTGCCGGGTCACCACCGCCGGTGAGGCTTCCATCAAGGCCTGCAGAATCTTCAGTGCGGTAGGGTTGAGTTGGATGGCCTTGCCTGCGCGGTGCACTTCCAAGGTTTCTAGGTTGAATTCCAGCTCACCCACATTCAGCACCCGCGCCGGCAAGCCCCGCCCACGCCGGACCAATGCATTCAAGCGCACGTTCACTTCCTGCAGCGCAAACGGTTTGATCAAATAGTCGTCAGCACCAGAATCGAAGCCCGCCAATTTGTTATCCAGCGAGTCGCGCGCGGTCAGCATCAGTACCGGGGTTTGTTTGCGTGCTTCATTGCGTAGTTTGCGGCAGACTTCCAAGCCATCCATGCCCGGCAGGTTCAAATCCAGCACGATCGCATCGAAGTCGTGTACCACCGCCAGATGCAAGCCGGTGATGCCATCGGCGGCGAAATCCACGGTATGCCCGCAGTCCTCCAAATAGTCGCCCAAGTTGGCGGCGATATCGGAATTGTCTTCAATGACGAGGATGCGCATGCGTAAGTTCCAAGAGAGCGGCTTGGCAGGATAGACCGGTGCCGCGTGCGTCGGTTCCCCGATTCTGGCACAGCTCGCAGTGCCGGGTGCGGCCATTCAGAACTGCAGGCAAATAAAGGCCCGGACGTGGGAGCGTCCGGGCCGAAACGTCACTTATGCCCTGCATGACCGCTGGGGGGAAGATCAGCGGTGAGGGGATGTTGCCGTAGATGCGATTAAGAATCCGTCAAATTGGTGTTTGAAGTGTGTTGTTTCAGCGCGGCAGCGGCGGTGTGTTCGATCACCGCACCCGCCACGTCAACCCCGGTGGCGGCTTCTATTCCTTCCAGTCCCGGTGAGGAATTCACTTCCAGCACCAGTGGCCCGCGCTTGCTGCGAATCAAATCCACGCCAGCCACACCCAAGCCTAGGATTTGCGCCGCATGCACGGCGGTGGCCACTTCAGCACGGGTGGGGCGCACAGGCTTGGCGGTGCCACCGCGATGCAAATTGGAACGAAAATCCCCCTGCGGGGCCAACCGACGCATGGCCGCAACCACTGTGTCGCCCACCACGAAACAGCGCAGATCGGCACCCTTGGCTTCGGCAATGAATTCTTGCACCAGGAAATTGGCATACAGCCCGCGCAGGGTTTCGATGGTGGCGCGCGACGCAGACGGCTTTTCGGTCAACATCACGCCGGCACCTTGGGTGCCCTCGTTGAGCTTGATCACATGCGGTGGCGGACCGAGCATGGCCAACAGGTCGCCGGTGTCATCCGGATTATCGCCAAACACGGTGATCGGCAGGCCAATTCCCTGCGCCGCCAATACCTGATGACAACGCAGTTTGTCGCGCGCGCGCGCAATCGCCGACGCGCTATTAGGCGAATAGCTGCCCATCAATTCAAACTGGCGCAGCACTGCGCAGCCGTAACGGGTGATCGACGCACCGATGCGTGGCACCACCGCCGCGTAACCGGCCAGCGGCTTGCCCTTGTAGCGCATATCAAAACCGGCACTGCTGATCCGCATGTAGCAGCGCAGCGGATCCAACACGCGCACGCTGTGGCCACGCTCGCGCGCGGCCTCCACCAATCGGCGGGTGGAATACAGCTTGCCATTGCGCGACAAGATGGCGAACTTCATGGCATGCCCTCCGTGCGGATGCCGTTAGCGGTTGACGCCGGTCAAATCATCGAAACGCCGCGCTTATCGCGCCCGCAGCTCCGCACGGATATGCGCCTCCACCGCAGCAATCGCGGTCATATTGACGATGCGGCGCGAGGACGAGGCCGGGGTGAGGATGTGTGCGGTCTTGTCCAGCCCCATCAGGATCGGGCCGATGGCCACGCCGCCGGTGGCCACGCGAATCAGGTTGTAGGCGATGTTGGCCGCATCCAGATTCGGAAACACCAGCAAATTGGCGCTGCCACTCAAGGTGGTATTGGGGAAAATGCGTCGGCGCAGGACTTCATCCCACGCGGTATCGCCCATCATTTCGCCATCAATTTCCAGTTTGGGTTGGCGCTGCCGCACGATCTCGTACGCACGGCGCATTTTCGCTGCGCTGGGGTCTTGGTGACTGCCGTAATTGGAATGCGACAACAACCCGATCTTGGGTTCGATGCCAAGCAGTTTCAAGCGGTAGGCCGCCTGCAAGGTGGCCTCGGCGATCTGTTCGGCAGAGGGATCCAACTGCACATGGGTATCGACGAAGAACCACGCACCGGCATCGTTGATGACCGCCGTCATCGCGGCGGTGCCACTGACGCCGGCATCAAAATTGAACACGCTGCGCAGATAGCCCAACTTCTTGTGATAACGGCCCACGATACCGGTGATCAGGGCATCAGCTTCGCCACGCTCCACCATCAGCGCAGCAATCAGCGTGGGACGTGAACGCAGCAGGTTTTTGGCAGCGTCTGGGGTCACGCCACGGCGCTCGGTCAGCGCGTGGTACTGCCGCCAATAGTCATCGAAACGCGGGTCGTCGTTGATATTGGTGAGCTCGAAATCCACGCCGGCGCGCATGCGCAAGCCAAGTTTTTCGATGCGCGATTCAATCACCTCCGGCCGCCCGATCAGCACCGGGAACGCCAAGCCATCGTCGATCACCGCCTGCACCGCTTGCAGCACCACGTATTCTTCGCCCTCGGCATACACCACGCGCTTGCGATGCATGCGCGCACGGTCGTACACCGGCTTCATCATCAGGCTGGTGCGGTGAATGAACTGACCCAGTTTTTCGCGATAGGCAGGCAAATCCCGGATCGGGCGCAGGGCAATCCCCGAATCCATCGCCGCCTGCGCCACCGCCGGTGCCAAGCTGGTCAACAGGCGCGGGTCGAATGGGCGCGGAATCAGGTATTCGCAACCGAATTTCGGTACATCACCGCCATAGGCGCTACCCAGATCCGAGGCTTCCTTGCGCGCCAGATCGGCGATCGCGTGCACGCAAGCCAGCTTCATCGCCTCGTTGATGCTGGTGGCACCCACATCCAGCGCGCCGCGGAAAATATAAGGAAAGCACACCGCGTTATTGACTTGGTTAGGGTAGTCCGAGCGGCCGGTGGCGATGATGGCGTCCGGGCGCACCTTCTTGGCGTCTTCCGGCAGAATTTCCGGGTACGGGTTGGCCAGCGCCAGAATAATGGGCTTGTTCGCCATCGTGGCGACCATTTCCGGCTTCAGGATGCCGCCTGCGGACAAGCCAAGGAACACATCTGCACCGTCCACGATCTCTGCCAGCGTGCGCTTGCCGGTATCCCGCGCGTAGCGGGCCTTGTCGGGATCAAGATTGGCACGGCCACTGTGAATCACACCCTCGCGGTCGAAGGCGAGGATGTTTTGCGGGTTGACGCCCAGCGCCACCAACATGTCGAGGCAGGCAATCCCGGCCGCGCCGGCACCGGTAGTGGCCAGCTTGACCTGAGCGATGTCCTTGCCGGCGACTTCCAACGCATTGAGCACCGCCGCACCCACAATGATCGCGGTGCCGTGCTGGTCGTCATGGAACACCGGAATCTGCATCCGCTCGCGCAGTTTGCGCTCCACGATGAAACATTCCGGCGCCTTGATGTCTTCCAGATTGATGCCACCGAAGGTCGGCTCCAGGCTGGCGATGATGTCCACCAGCTTGTCGGGGTCACGCTCGTTGACTTCCAGATCGAATACATCGATGCCGGCAAATTTCTGGAACAGCACACCCTTGCCTTCCATCACCGGCTTGCCCGCCAGTGGGCCGATATCGCCCAGCCCCAGCACCGCAGTGCCATTGGAAATGACCGCAACCAAATTGCCGCGCGCGGTGTATTCGCTGGCTTTGGCCGGGTCCGCGGCAATTTCTTCGCAGGCAAAGGCCACCCCGGGCGAATACGCCAATGCCAGATCACGCTGGGTCACCATGGGCTTGGTGGCCGTCACCTTGATCTTGCCCTTGGGTTCCAGCCGGTGGTAATCCAGTGCCGCTTGCTTCAGGTCGTCATTGGCGGGGGTATCAGACATCGCTGCGTGTTCCAGGTGCGGATAAGGGATGATACCGACTCTACCCGGCTACGGCCCTACCCAGGAACCCCTATCCGATGCTTGAACTGAACGCCGTGCACACGTTGGCGCTTGCCGGCATCGCCCTGTTCCTTGGCTACGCACTGTGCCGCGTGATTCCGCTGCTGAGCCGCTACAACCTGCCCCCGCCGGTGATTGGCGGTCTGGTGTTTGCGCTGATTGCGTGGGCAGCGCATGCGCGCGGCACCACTTGGGTGGCACTGGATACCAGTTTGCAACCAGCCTTGATGATCGCGTTCTTTACCAGCATTGGCTTCAACGCCAGTGTGCGTTTGCTGAAGATCAGCGGCCGCCAAGTCGCCCTGTTCTTGCTGCTGGCCAGCGGCTTTGCGGTATTGCAAAACTTGCTGGGAATGGCAGTAGCAATCGGCTTTGGTCTGCATCCGCTATTTGGGGTGCTGGCCGGCTCCACCACCTTGACCGGCGGCCCTGCCACTGGGCTGGCATTTGCCCCGCTGTTTGAACGCGCCGGCGTGAGTGGTGCGGCCTCGATCGCGGTGGCCTCGGCAATGGCCGGGATTGTCTGTGGCGGCTTGCTGGGCGGGCCGGTGGCGACCTGGTTCATTCGTCGCAATGGCCTGACCTCGGTGCGCCCCAGTGACCACCACGCACCCGATGAAGCGGTTGCAGTGGAGGTCGCCACGGAAAGCCAGCGCGAATACACCGCGCTCAAAAGCATCGTCATTTTGCTGGTCGCGATGTGGCTGGGGGCGTGGGTGAGCAAGCTGATCACCAGCACCGGGGTGACGTTGCCGGCCTATGTGGGCGCGATGCTGGCAGGGGCCCTGCTGCGGAATCTGGACGATAGCCGCGGCTGGCTCGGCCTGTCGGTGGCCACACTCGAACTGATCGGCAATGTCTGCCTGTCGCTGTTTCTGGCGGTTGCGCTGATGAATTTGAAACTATGGGAACTGGCCGGCCTGGCGGCCCCGTTGCTGCTCAATTTGGCATTGCAATCGGCATTGGTTGCGGTGTTCTGCGGGGTGGTATTTCGGGTGATGGGCCGCGACTATGACGCCGCCGTGATGGGCGGCGGCTTCATCGGGTTCATGCTGGGCACTACCGCCAATGCAATGGCGGTGATGCGCACCCTGGTGGAGCGCTATGGCGTGGCCCCGCGTGCATTCTTGGTGGCCCCGTTGGTGGGCGCATTCTTCATCGACTTCACCAATGCCCTGATCATTACCGGCTTCATCAATTTCTGGCCGCATTGAGCATGCCCACCGCCAACCCCACAACCGACCCGGAACGTATTGTCGATGTTGCCGTGCTTGGTGCCGGTGTGGTCGGCATCAGCACTGCCTACGCCCTGGCTCGACGCGGGAGGCAGGTGGCACTGATCGAACGTGGGCAGGGGCCCGCACTGGGCGCATCATTCGCCAATGGCGCTCAACTGAGTTATGCCTACACCGATGCCATGGCCGCGCCAGCACTGTGGAAGCAACTGCCAGGCATGTTGCTGGGCCGCGATGCGGCGTTCCGTACCCGCGCCTCGGCAGACCCGCACTACTGGCGCTGGGGCTTGGCATTTTTGCGTAACGCCACTGCACACCGGCTTGAACGCAACACATTGGCAACGTTGGCGCTGGCATTGGAATCACGCACCGCCATGGCCGAACTCTTGGCGCGCCACCCGATTGCATTTGACCACACTGCCCCAGGCAAACTGCATGTCTATTACGACGCAGCCGCACTGCCCAAAGCACGCGCGATGATCGCCGCCAAGCACCAATTCGGCGTGCGGCAAACCGTACTGACACCTGCACAAGCGATCGCCATCGAGCCAGCACTGATCGCCGCGCGCGACATGGCCTTCGTGGTGCATTCGCCTGAAGAAGAAGTGGGTGACCCGTTCAAATTCAGCAGCCAATTGCTGCACCTGCTGTGCGCCGAGTATGGCGTGGAGCCGTACTTCGATGTTGCCGTGCACGGCCTGCATCGCACTCCCGAAGGCTGGCTCCTGCAAGCTGCCAACGGTCTGCATCTGCGCGCCAAACAAATCGCACTCTGTGCCGGCATCGACAGCCACGGCTTGCTGCGACAACTCGGCATCCGCTCGCCCTTGATGGCGGTCAAAGGCTATTCGTTCACCGCCCCCTGCGGCGCGCAAGCACCCGCCGCCAGCATCACCGATACCGCCCGCAAACTGGTGTTCTGCAAACTGGGGAACTCCATTCGCGTGGCCGGCTTGGCCGACCTCAACCATTGGGGTTCCACACCAGACCCGCAGCGTTTTGCGCAATTGTTGGCAATGGCGCAGGCCTCGCTGCCACAAGCAGCCGAGTACGCGCAGGTTGCGTCACCATGGGCGGGGTTACGCCCGGTCACGCCCCACTCCAGCCCGGTGATTGCGCGTGCCCAACCAGGACTGGTGCTCAATATCGGCCACGGCATGTTGGGTTGGACCTTGGCGATGGGTAGCGGCGAACGCGCCGCGCGACTGGTACTGCACGCGCCATGAATCCGCTATCACCTAGCCACCAGACGCTATCCAACAAAGGCATAGCAGCCTGCGTCTTGCTGGCGGCCTTGCTACTGCAACTGCCGCTGATTCTCAATCCCGGCTACTTCAGTCACGACGAACTGCAATGGGCGGCGTTGGCCAATGCCAGCACTCCATCGCCATGGCTGGAAACCTCCGCATTCCAATATCGGCCGCTGACCTTTTCATTGTGGATGGCGCTGTCGCGGGCGTTATTCGATACGCCGATGCTGTTTCATGCCGTACTGGTGCTGTGGGGCGCACTCAATGCAGTGGCGCTGCACTGGATCGGGCGTAGCTTTGGCATGTCGCGCTGGCCCGCCGTGTTCGGTGCATTGGGGTTTGTGCTGACCCCGTATGCCGCCTATACCCACGGCTGGGTAGGCTGCATGGCCGATTTGATCTGGCTAAGTTGCGCACTGGGCATCGCGTTGCTGGTACAGCGCGCGCGCGCGCAATGGATGGCGGCCATCAGCAGCGCCACGCTGACTACGCTGGCCCTACTCGGCAAAGAAGCTGCCTTCGCCATCCCTCCGCTGCTGGCACTGGCGTGGTGGCTGGATGATGATGCGGCGAGAAAATCCCGATGGTGGACAAGCATGCTGGCCACAGGCGCGGTCTGCGCGGTGTATCTGGGCTTGCGCTTGGATGTACTGCTGCATGCACCGCGCGAAGGTTCGCAATACACATTAAGTGTGCTCAACCTGCCGCAGCGTTGGTTTGAATATCAAATCTTTGCCCCGATTCCGCCCTTGCTGGAAATCTCCACCACCCTTCGTCGCAGCGGCCCAGTGCTGCTGGCAGGCCTGCTGTGGTCAGGCATGTTGATCGCGTTATGGCGTGCGTCGCCCAAGCTGTGCACACTCTTCCTGCTTGGTGGAATTGCGGCGCTACTTCCAGTGCTGCCGTTGGGTAGTAGCTGGAATCATTACGGCTACGGCTTTGCCGCCATCACCGCGATGATCATCGCCGGGGCATGGCCGCAAGCAAGCCACCTAGGCCGCGGCGTCATCCTCGTATTTGCCGCCCTCACCGCTCTCCACGGCGGCACCGTGATGTGGCGAATACAGCACGTTGGGCGCATCCAGGCCGTGTTTTCACCCGCACTGGCGCACGCCCTGCGCACCCACCCAACCGGCATCACCCTGCAACTGGCACCCGACGCCAAAGACTGGATCTTCGTGCGCCTCACCCACAGCATCCCAAGCTACCAAGGCGTTGCAATAGGCAACCGCGTGCGCATCGTGAACGCCAACGCACCCGCCGATTACCGCATCCACGCCGATGGAACGTTGCAGGAGCTGCGCTAGCGCGCGCACTCACGCCACTCGCAACTGCGCTGCTTGCGTAATGCCATCGTTGACGCGATCTGTGTGGTTGCAGGCTGCGGCCAGTTTTAGGGCAAACGGTTCGATCGGCGAATGCTGGTAGCGCATGCCGTGGGTGGTGCGCACATCGGCAACCGCCCAGCCCGCTGCATGTTTCCGTAGCAGCACAACGAAGTGCTCGTAGCGATCTAGACCATAGGTTTTCCATGCGTATCGGTTTTCGATGACGACGCGATACGCCTGCGCCTGCCCGCTGGCGCATTCCTCGGCGTAGTGCTGGATGTCGCACCACAGGGTCTTGCCGTAATCGACAAGCGCCTGCGTGCTGGTGATCGCAGTTGCCTTGCCGCGCCAATCCTTGAAGCTTGGCAACGCCACACACATCCACGTCACCCCTTGCATCATCGCTGCGCGACGCGCGGCCTCGCGGCGCGCTCGCACCATTTCGCGCACATTGCAAAGCCCCTCCAATTGCTTGGCAATTTCGGGCCATTCCCGGCCAAATCTGGCATTGGCAACACCGCAGACATCGCTGACCTGCCATTTGAAAAAGCGGTGTTCACGCTTCACCAAGCCAACCGTCGCCTGGCGGGGCTTGCCATCCCTTTCGAACTCGACATGAAAGGCCAAGAACGTACCGTTGATGCAATCATCACGGTAGCCATCGATACAGTGCCGCATCGTCTCACCCTCGTCGTACAAGGCCAAGCCATTGGTCAATGCACGCGCCTTGCCACTGTGATGCACCAGCTCGTTGACTGGGCTGTGCCAACTGACGGCTTGCAATGCCAGCCGCTTGCGGGTTTGGGCAGCTTTGACCAGTTGCAGCCAGCGCTGCCAACTGCCAGTGACCGCACCTGCTGGAGGCGCATCTGCAATGCGCAACCACCACGCCACCACACGGCGAATTTCGTCACGGGCCACGGCAACCGCAGCAGGATGTTGCGCGCACTCCGCCCGCCGCAAGCACTGCACCGCCACTTGCTGCGGAAGCTTGGCGAACCACTGCCGGATCCCGTCGGCGCTGGTGTGACGCCAGACCTGCGACAGCACGCGGTAAGCGGCGCGTGACGGTCGCTGCACACCATGCCCGGTTTGGGCCAACCGCAACGCCAACGCCAGCGCGGCCAACTGCTCGTCGCCGGCAAAGGACTCCACAAAGCCGCGCAATGGCCGCACGCCCTGCGTGTCCAGCAGCAGACTTGCCTGCCGGGTCACGCCATGCGCACGCAGCCATGCCTTTGCGGCCTGCCTGGGGTCGGCGTCGGGAACGCCGTGCGTGAACATGTATTCGGCCACGAACGACAGTAGTTGTGGCGTTTGCCGTTCAATACGCTCCAACGCCTCCCGGTGGCGCCACACGAAGGTCAGGAAACGGTTGGTGATGGGATGGCGATGCACGCTGATGCGGCATTTGCGGGCCAGCGCCAGCAAGGCAGGTTCGATGGCCAGTGCTTGTGCCAGCAGCGCACGCATGGGTTTCGTTGGAAAGTGCGCAGGGACCTGCCGGGCCAACCCCGCGATGCGCCATGCCTGCCACGCGATGAAATCGACAGTCCCGCGAATGGCCACGGCGTTATCTTCATTGCATTCCGCACCCACCTGCGCGATGACGGCATCCACCAGTACCTTGCGCGCCTTGTCCAGCAGCGCGTAACCGATCCGGCGGTTCCATGTGGGGCTGGGGATCAGCGGGTCGAAATTGGCGCGACCGTCATCGTGTTCGATGTCCGCCAAGGCCCAACAACCGTTGTTCTGCAGGAATGCGGCGAAAAATTCCCTGGTCGCCCGGCTGTAGCCGTAGCGGAAGCCCGCAACGAAATGCACACGGCGCGACGTGCCATCGTCCTCGATGCGGATCGGTTTGGCGGCGATCTCGTCCAACCAGCCCGGCATCAGCGCCGCCAAGCGTTCGGCCAGCCCACGAACGATGCCCACGCGTTGCGTGCCTGGCACGCACACGGCACGTGGCCAGAGCGCGCTCAACTCCAGCAGCTGGCGTGCTTCGATTTGCGAGATTTCCATGGCCTTGCCTCGTGATTTTCGTTTTCGATTCCCGCAAGATTGCCTTCGGGTCGTCGCAAAACCTGAGATGGTGCGGCGCCTCATGCATTTGTCGTCTCCTGATTTCAGGATTGGACGCGCGTTCCTTCCCAGCAGCTGGCCTTGTCCCATTGCCGGGTGACACGGTTCCATTGGTAGCCATCGCCACGCGTGCAACCGGCTGCGATGCTGTCGCGTGTCGGCATATACGTTGCGATTTTCACGTTGTCAGCAATGAACGGCGCCAAGGCTTCCCCGATGGCTTGTGCTTCCCGCAAAGCGGCGGCGTAGTCGAACCGTCGAACCTCGGGCGAGTCATATCCAGCCACGTCAGGATCGATGTAGCACGCCGCCCATTTGGCAATCCGTACACGCAGTGTGCTGCCAATACGCGCATGGAATACGGCATCCGGCCTTCCTACCTGTGTGAACAGGCCGCCTGCGGTGTCGGGGTATAGGCATAGCGTTTCATTGAGAGGGACTTCAATTCCCACGCATGCAACGCGCCCGCCTTGCGAAGAACGCCGTGGGCGCGCTGGTGTTGCGGCATCAGCCAGCGTTGGTAGACCGGTCCCTTATGCTCGTCGCACTCATCCGTTATTGGCAGTGGATATTCCGGTAGTACGCGTCCCTTGTACTCATCGGGTAATTGGCAGACCTCGGTAAAGCGTTGCTCGAAGGACTGAATATCGAGCGCTGTATCGCTGTCCTGCAGCAAGTCCGGATGCGCGCCGAATTCCAGCATCAACCTGATCCCCGGGGCAACGCCAAACTGCGAAAGCGCGTGCAACATGAACTCGGGTTCGCCTCGGTAGGAGACCAGCGATTGATTCGGATTCGCGCCGCTCTCCAGCAATGCACGCAAGATACCTAGCCATGTTCCGGAATAACGATCCGTGGTTCGCCACAAAGATTAGGGAAACCGCACGGCTTACCAACGTGGCATGGGTGCGTCGGCCGGCTGTGGCGATGCGCTAAAAATCACTCACCGTTTCGGCATTCATCGCTTGATCCAAGCGAATCTTGTTGGCAAATAGCGAGAACGCCAACATGCCGGCCAAGCCATTGGCGCGCGCCGCCCACGCCGGCAGCCAGCGCGGTTCTTGCAAGCTGCCGTCGTCGAACAAGGGTTGAAACCGCTGCACATCGGCCAAGGTCATTTTGCCGGCAAACAAGCGCCGACATTGGCGCAAATTACCGTGTTTGAGCGACCAACGGAAAAACGTGTGCACGCCAATCAAACCGCGCAAATACACGGTGTCTTTGGTGAACGCCATGCCGCCACTGGTGGGCACGCCACGAAACACCCGCTGTGCCGAGGTGAAGCTGTCCACCGGGTTTTGTCCGGCATCCAGGAAATAGCGGAACACCTGCATGAAGTCCGCACCTTCCATCGCCATTGCCACCGCTTCGATGCGCAGGCTGACTCGCTTCATGCGCTCGATATCAATGCTGCCGGTGATCAACTCGGCAAACACCGCCAAACCTTCCTGGGTGGCGGTGCTGCGCGGCGAGGACAGCGCCATGCTGGGCAATACGCTTTGTTGCTGCCCGTTCAATGCGGTCAATGAATGCACAAATGCTTCGTGCTGCAACAGCTGCTGCATGTCGTAATCGGAAAACGCGGCGCCAGCGCGAATACGAATCTTGCGCGAGCCCGCGGCAGCCTTGGCAATCAAATCCGGATCCAGCTCCACCTCGATCACCCGCGCATCAAAAAAATCATCCAGCTGTGCTTGCAAGCGCAATGCCAGCGCGGTGGCGGAAATTTCCACCTGCTCGGCAGGCGATAACAATTCGCTGTCCAGCTCGCCAGCTACCGACAAAAAATGCTGCGCGGCCTCGCGCGTGGTCACCCCGCCCGGCAGCGTGTGATCGGGAGTGCCGAATAACGCCACCGACAATTCCGCCACCTTCGGTGTGCCCAATTGCTCCAACAGTGCTGCCGCTTGCTGCCAGCTGTGCGCCGACTCGATCAAATAAATGCCCAGTGGATGCGCCGGATCGGCGGCGGCGGCAATCGCCGCCAACTCGCGGCGCGCATCGGAAAAATCATGCTTGGGATATTGATACACCGGCAACGTGGCGCGGCCTTGCGCGTAGTCGGCCAGAAAAGTTTGCTGCTCGCTGGCCGGCCAACTGACCAGACTCAGCAGGCGAATGCCTTTGGCGGCTTTGGCCATGCGCAGGTCCAGCGCGGCGTGGTGGGCGATGGGATCAATGGCGGTCATATTTTGCATCCAGCCGTTTGTGTAGCGCCTTGCCCTGCACCCGCGCCTGCGCCTTCTGCGCCAACCGCGTGGCCAGTTGATTGGCTGCACCGGCGACTTCTGCCTCCAGCTTTAAAAAGTTGTCCACGCGGGCCGCCTCCAACACGCCAGATGCAATCGCCACGCGCACTGCGCAGCCGGGTTCGTTGGCGTGCTTGCAGTCGCGAAACTTGCATTGCTGCGCCAAAGTTTCGATGTCGGCAAAGCTCTCTGCCACATCTTCTTCGCCGGTGGGTTTGAGCTCGCGCATGCCGGGGGTGTCGATCAAACATGCGCCAGATGCCAAGGCCATCAAGGCGCGATGGGTGGTGGTGTGCCGGCCGCGTGCATCGCGCTCACGCACTGCGCCGGTTTTCATTTTTTCATTGCCAAGCAAGGTATTGGTCAGGGTGGATTTACCCGCGCCGGAGCTCCCCACCAGCACAATACTTTGCCCCGCCGCCAGCCACGGCGCCAGCGCACTGGCACTGGCGGGGTCTTTTGCATTCAACGCCAGCACCGGCACGTCCAGCGTGCGCAGCGCCGCCAAGGCTGCCTCCACTTCGGCCTCGGGCTTGTCGGATTTGGTCAGCACGATGACCGGCTGCACCCCGCTGCCGCCCACCAACAACAGGTAGCGTTCGATCCGGCGCGGATTGAAATCACCATCCAGACCGCACACCACGAACACGGTATCGATATTCGCCGCGATCACTTGCTGGCGGTAATGCTCGCCGGCGGCGCCGCGCTTGATCGCCGAAAACCGTGGCAACAAAGCCACGATGCGCAGTGATTTGGGCGCACTGCCCTCCACCAACACCCAGTCGCCCACCGCCGGTCGCGCCTCGGGGTTGATCTCGCCTTTGCGATAACTGCCGGCGCGCTGCCATTCGGGCAACGATTCCGCCGGATGCACGACGTCGATGACCTCAGAAACCCGATAGCCACTGCGATGCTGCTCCACCACCCGCGCCGGCCGCGCCTGCGGATGCGCGGCACCCAACGCGGCCCAAGCTGGCGGCAGCGTTGCTGGCGTCCAGTGCCAGCCGATGGCAGACAGGGGTGTCATGGAAGAAAAATTGCGTGCATCCGGCGGATTCTAGCCTTGAACGGTGTTTGCGCCCGGCAGCAACCGTACTTGTCGCGGTGTTTATCCCGCCTATCGTCCTATTTCCGTTAGGCTTAGCCTCCCACTTCCGCTCTGTTTGCCGCGATGTCCACCTTCAACCCCCGCAACAAGATCGCCACCCGTACCCGTTTGACCGAAGTTCGCTATGAAATCCGGGGGGAATTGGCACGGCGAGCGCGGGAGTTGGAAGGCCAGGGCCGCAAGCTCATCAAACTGAACATCGGCAACCCCGGCGCGTTCGGGTTCCGTGCGCCTGAACATCTGCAAGCCGCCATCGCCGGCGGCATCGCCCGCACCGACCCCTACACCCATCAGCAAGGCCTGCCGGAAGCGCGCGAGGCGATTGCTGCGTTTCACAAGCAGCGCGGCACGCCCAATGCCTCGCCGGAGCGCGTGTTCGTCGGCAATGGCGTGTCGGAACTAATCGACATCTCGCTGCGCGCCCTGCTCAACCCCGGCGAAGAAGTGTTGGTACCCTCGCCCGACTACCCGCTGTGGTCGGCCGCCACCATCCTCAATGACGGCCGCCCGGTGTATTACAAATGCGACCGCGACAACGGCTTTCTGCCGGATCCCGAGCAGATCGAATCGCTGGTGTCCTCGCGCACCCGTGCCATCGTCTTGATCAACCCCAACAACCCCACCGGCGCCAATTACCCGCGTGCATTGCTGGAGCGCATCGTCGAGATCGCCCGGCGTTATCGCCTGTTGCTGCTGGTCGACGAAATCTACGACGGCATCCTGTACGACGATGCCGTGTTCCAACCGGTGGCGCCGCTGGCCGGCGACCTGCCGTGCATGAGCTTCGGCGGATTGTCGAAGGTGCACCGTGCCTGCGGCTGGCGGGTGGGCTGGGCGGTACTGAGCGGCGACCCGCTGGCCTGCGGTGACTTCCACCACGCACTGGATCTGCTCGGCGCGCTGCGCCTGTGCGCCAACGTGCCGGGACAGTTCGCAATTGAGCAAGCCTTGCACGGCACCGATACCATTGGCGCGCTGGTGCGCCCCGGTGGCCGCCTGCATGACACCCGCAAGGCCTTGATCGAAAGCTGCGCGGCCAGTCCGCACCTGTCGCTGGTGCCGCCGGCAGGCGCGCTGTACGGCTTCCCACGCGTGGTAGGTGCGGCCGCGCAAGGCTTTGACGACCACGAATTTGCGCTGGAAATGCTGGAGCAGGAAGACGTGCTGATCGTGCCCGGCACCAGCTTCAACGTGCCGTATCGCGACCACTTCCGGGTGACATTGCTGCCCGAAGCACCGATGCTGCGTGAAGTATTCACTCGCATCGACCGCGTGCTGACCCGCCGCGCCGAACGCACGCAGCGGCAAAGCGCGGTGGCGTGATGCCACGCGCCCTCGCCTATCTCGCGCTGGGCGATTCCTACACCATTGGCGAAGGTGTGGCTGCCGCTGACCGCTGGCCGCTGCAATTGGCCGCGTGCCTGCGCGATGCCGGGATCGCGCTGCAAGACCCGCGCATCATTGCCACCACCGGCTGGACGACGGACGAACTCGCGACGGCCATGGATGCCGCCGAACCGCTGGGGCGGTGGGATTTTGTCAGTCTGCTGATTGGCGTCAATAACCAATACCGTGGCCGCAGCGTAGCCAATTACATCGACGAATTCACTGGCCTGCTACAACGCGCCATCGCGCTGGCGGGTGGGCGCGCCGAGCGCGTGCTGGTGCTGTCGATCCCCGATTGGGGGGTGACTCCGTTTGCCGTTCAAGAATTGCGCAGCCCGCGCCGCATCGCGCAGGAAATCGATACCTATAACGCCGCTGCACAGTCCGTGTGTGCCACCCACAACGTGGCTTTTGTCGATATCACCGGCATCAGCCGTGATGCCGGCAACACATTGCAAATGCTGGTGGAAGACAGGCTGCACCCCTCGCTGGCGCAGTACACCCGCTGGGTCGATGCGGCGCTGCCGGTCGCCAAAGGCCTGCTTGCTGCCTCTTGACCCCGGTCAGCCTGCCGCCAGCGTTGGCGGCGTAGAATTGCAGACTCTCCTTATTGCGTTTGGACCTGCCCCATGTCGCTCGACCCCGCCCTGCGCGCCCGCATTGAATCCGTTCTGTCTGCCAACCCGGTGGTGCTGTTCTTGAAGGGCACGCCGGAGGCCCCGCAATGCGGGTTTTCGGCGAAGACCGCCGCGGCGATGGATGCCACCGGCGCGGCCTATGCCCATGTCAACGTGCTGGCCGATCCGGACATCCGTGACGGCATCAAAATTTACGGCGACTGGCCAACCATCCCGCAGCTGTACATCCATGGTGAGCTGGTCGGGGGCTGTGACATCGTCACCCAGATGGCTGCCAGCGGTGAATTGCACGCGGCGCTGGGGCTGCCGGCACCAGACCGCACGCCACCGCAGATCACGATTACCGATGCCGCCGCCGAGATGCTGAAGCAAGCACTTGCCAATGCCGGCGAGGGCTATGCACTGCAAATCGAGGTCGATCAAGGCTTCAATGCACGCCTGCAACTGGCCCCGGTGGATAGCACGGCCATCGCCACGGAGGCCGCCGGTATCCGCGCCCAGTTCGATCTAGTCAGCGCCCAACGCGCACGCGGCCTGACCGTTGATTGGGCCGACGATGCACGTGGCAAAGGCTTGATCATCGACAACCCCAACGCTCCCGCCAAGGTCAAGCCACTGACCCCGGCGCAAGTGCGTGAACGGGTGCAGGCCGGCACGTTGACCTTGGTCGATGTGCGCCCCGCCGAGGAACGCGCACTGGCGCAGGTACCGGTCGCGCACCGCACCTTCGATGACGGCGTGGAAGAAATTGAAGCACTGCCGAAGGACACCGCACTGGCCTTCCTGTGCCAAGCCGGCGCACGCAGCCAGCAAGCGGCCGAGCACTTCCGTGCATTGGGCTTCAAGGAGCTTTACAACGTGACCGGCGGGATTGTGGCGTGGGCAGAGCTGGATTCATCGGTGCCGCGCTACTGATCAAAACCCGCCACCGGCATCCAACCACGCCTGCTCGTCGGGCGTGTTGGTGCGCCCGAGCGCAGCATTGCGATGCGGGAAACGGCCGAACTGCGCAATCACGTCGCGGTGCGCCACCGCATAGCCCAGCAAATCGGGATTATCCAGCGCGGTGAACAGCGCCACCGCCCGTTGCTGGTCGGCCAACACCTCCGAATGTTCAAACGGCAGGTAAAAGAACATCTGCAGCGCAGGATCCACCTGCGCATCAAAGCCCGCGGCGATTGCATGATTGGCATGCAGCAAAGCCAGCGGATCGGTGGCAAAGGCATGGCCACTGCCGCGAAAAATATTGCGCGGAATCTGATCCAGCAACACCACCAGTGCCAGCGCACTGTCGGCCGCCTGCATCCAAGCATCACATTCACGACGGGCGGCGGAAAAATGTGCCTCCTGCCAGCGCTCGCGACATTCGGCGTCAAATGCTGCACCACCACGAAACCATTTCCCCATGCCGGCTTCGCGCCAGAACGCCAGTAAACCCTTCGCCATATCCGGGTTCACTCGTCGAACCTCAAATGCCGTACCGACTTGCCATTGCGGCGAATCAGCTTGAGTGCTTCGATACCAACCTTGATGTGGTTTTGCACGAACTCGGCGGACACCTTGGCATCGGAGGCTTCAGTCTTCACGCCTTCCGGAATCATCGGCTGATCGGACACCAGGAGCAGCGCGCCACACGGAATCCGGTTGGCAAAGCCGGCTGCGAAGATGGTGGCGGTTTCCATATCAATCGCCATGCAACGCATCGTGCGCAGCTTTTCCTTGAACTCATCGTCATGCTCCCACACCCTGCGGTTGGTGGTGAACACGGTGCCGGTCCAGTAATCCAGCTCCAGGTCGCGGATGCTGGTCGAAATCACGCGCTGCATCGCAAACGCAGGCAACGCCGGTACTTGTGGTGGCAGGTAGTCGTCGCTGGTGCCTTCGCCACGGATCGCGGCAATCGGCAGCACCAGATCACCCAATTGGTTTTTCCGCTTCAAACCGCCGCATTTGCCCAAAAACAACACCGCCTTCGGGCAGATCGCCGAGAGCAGGTCCATCACCGTGGCCGCATTCGGGCTACCCATGCCGAAATTGATCAAGGTGATGCCGTCGATGGTGGCACTGGGCATTGGCCGGTCCAACCCCACAATCGGCGCGCCAGTCATCTTGGAAAAATGCGCCAGATAACCGCCGAAATTGGTCAACAAAATATGCTGGCCGAAGCCGTCCAGCGGCACCCCGGTATAGCGAGGCAGCCAATTGCCGACAATGTCTTGTTTGCTTTTCATGCGTGTTCTTTTGGTCTCCTGTCGGCCTACGGAATGGCCCTCTTGCCGGCGCATCGTCCAAGTGGATGCGGGGCTACGGCGTTCAGCATGCCACTAGTGTTCATTGCAGGTGAAGGTTTGCGGCATCGCAACATCGAAACGTGATGCCGATCGGTGCAAAACGCGCACATTTACGGTACGTTGATCAGTGGATGGTCTTAAATTTCAAGGGGTGTGAAATGCGTATCGGCATCATCACTGATTCGGCCTGCGATCTTCCAAATGATTTTATCGATCGCGAACAGATCGTGATCTTGCCGGTGACGATCCAGATCGGGCAGGCGATCCTAGCCGATACCCGCAATGAGGAAGCCACCATGAGCTTTCTCACCGGCGAAACCGCCGAACGCGCATTCGAGGCCGAAACTACGCCCTACACCGTGCAGCAAGTACACGACTTGTTCCTGGGTAAATTGGTGCATGACTACGATTACGTGTTTTGCATCACCACCACCCGCACGCGCAGCGGTATTCACGACAACGCGGTGCAAGCTAGCTACTCGATCCTCAACGATTACAAGCCGATTCGTGCACAGTCCGGCAACACCACCCCGTTTGCATTGCGTGTGATTGATAGTCAAAACGTATTTGCGGCGGTCGGCGTGCTGGTGGTTGAAGCCGTACGCATGCGTGCAGCGGGTGAAACACCGCCCAAGATTCGTGCTCACCTGGAAAGCCTGGCCAGCAATATTCAAGGCTACATGGTGCCGCCGGATTTGCATTACCTGCGCAACCGGATCAAGAAGCGTGGTGACAAGAGCGTCAGCTTCTTCAGCGCGGCGCTGGGCACGGCGTTGGACATCAAGCCCATCCTGCATTGCAACAAGGGTGACACCGGCCCGGTAGCCAAGGTCAAGGGGTTCAACGCCGCCACCGAAAAAATGTTCGATTTCGCCTGTAAACAAGTGCGTGCGGGCCTGCTGACCCCCACCATGAGCCTGAGTTACGGCGGCGACTTGAACGATATGCGCAAACTACCCGGCTACGACCGTTTGCGTGCCACATGTACCGAACACAATGTAGAGGTGTTCGAAAGCTTCATGGGCCTGAGCGGACTGGTGAACGTGGGCAAGGGGGCCATCGTGCTGGCGTTTGCTGCCGAGCCGCGCAAGTTCGATTAAGCACGGCTGCCAGGATGTCAGCTTGCATCTCCACACCCCCTCGCAATCGGATCCTTCATGCCTACCCGTTATTACATCCGCCTGCCTGATCCCGCCATGGCCCGCGGCGGCGACGCCGACCTGAGCTTCCACTCGCAAGGTGCCGATGGCTTTGCCGATGAGCTGCAGCAGGCCTTGCGCACCAGCACATTGTTCGAACGCTGGAGTGCAAAACAGAACGATCCCGATGATGTGGATCCCGCGCTGGGTGCCACCGACCCCGACGCGCAAGTGCTCGGGCATCAAAACGACCTGCATGTGGAGTTGGAAGTGGTCACCCACCTGCCGTCCGCACTGCTGCGCCAGCGCATGGCGCTGTTGGCCGGCCACGGCTGGCAATTGCGCGACGTTGCCGCCGCCTGATTTTTGCGCACCATCCGCATGATACCCACCCTGCTTTCATGGAGCGGCGGCAAGGATGCTGCGTGGGCGCTGCATGCGCTGCGCCAGCGTGGCGAATTCGACGTGGTGGGCCTGCTCACCACGCTGACCGAAGGCTTCGACCGCATTTCGATGCAAGGTATTCGCCGTGAGCTGCTGCACGCACAAGCACAGGCGGCGGGCCTGCCGGTGATCGAAGCCTGGATCCCGCAGGCGGCCGATAACGCCGCCTACATCGCCAGTTTCAGCGACGCCGTTGGGCGCGCACAAGCGCGCTGGCCGGGACTTGTGCATATCGCCTATGGCGATTTATTCCTGCCCGACATTCGTGTCTGGCGCGAAACCCTGTGCGCAACCCTGGGCATCACGCCACTGTTCCCTGTGTTTGGCAGCGACACCGCACACCTCGCGCGCACGATGATTGCCGGTGGCCTGCGCGCGCAGCTGTGCTGTGTGGACACCACCCAACTGGACGCTGCATTTGCAGGGCGTGTGTTCGATACCGCATTCCTGCGCGACCTACCCCAGCACATTGACCCCTGCGGCGAGAACGGTGAGTTTCACACCTGTGTGTTTGCCGGGCCGATGTTCAATCACCCCATCGCCATCGCACGCGGCGACAGCGTGCTGCGCGATGGACGCTTTGCCTATACCGATTTCAAATTGAATGCGTGATGGGCGATGTGCTCGCCGATGAAACTGGCGATGAAGTAGTAGCTGTGGTCATGGCCAGGCTGCATGCGCAGGCACACCGGATAACCCGCCGCGTCGGCCGCGCCCTTCAGCAGCCATGGTTTCAACTGGCCATCGAGAAATTCGTCGGCCTCGCCCTGATCAATCAAGATCGGTAATTTTTCCGCTGCCGCCTTGATCAGCGCGCACGCATCGTATTGCGCCCACGTCGTAACGTCATCGCCCAGATACGCGGCAAATGCCTTCTGCCCCCATGGCACCTGCATCGGAGCCACGATCGGCGAAAACGCCGACACGCTGCGATAAAGCCCCGGGTTGCGCAGCGCGAGCGTGAGCGCACCATGCCCGCCCATCGAATGCCCGCTGATGGCGCGTGCGCTGGTCACGGCGAAATTGGCTTCAATCAACGCCGGCAATTCATGCGCCACATAGTCGTGCATCTGGTAGTGCGCTGCCCACGGTGCTTGCGTTGCGTTGACATAAAACCCGGCACCCTTGCCAAGGTCATAACCTTCGGCATCGGCCACCGCATCACCACGCGGACTGGTGTCCGGGCAAACAATCGCGATGCCATGCTCGGCCGCATACCGCTGCGCACCGGCTTTGGTGATGAAGTTCTGCTCGCTGCAGGTCAGGCCCGAGAGCCAGTACAGCACCGGCACCTTGGCGTGCCCGGCTTGTGGCGGCAGGTAGATGGCAAAGCGCATCACGCAGCCCAATGTTGCTGATGCGTGTTGATACACGTCCTGCCAGCCGCCGAAGCATGCGCGGTGTTCAATACGTTCCATCAAAAGTGCACCACGCTGCGGATCGACTTGCCTGCATGCATCAAGTCAAACGCCTCATTGATCGCCTCCAGGTCCATCGTATGCGTGACGAATGGTGCCAGCTGGATGTCACCGCGCATCGCGTCTTCCACCATGCCCGGCAATTGGCTGCGCCCCTTCACTCCGCCAAACGCAGTGCCCATCCACTTGCGCCCGGTGACCAGTTGGAACGGGCGGGTGGAAATTTCCTGGCCGGCACCGGCCACACCGATGATCACGCTCTGGCCCCAGCCACGGTGCGCGCATTCCAGTGCGGCGCGCATCACGTTGACGTTGCCAATGCATTCAAACGAGTGATCCACGCCCCAGCCGGTCATCTCGACGATGACTTGTTGAATGGGCTTGTCGAACTCCTTCGGGTTGACGCAATCGGTCGCCCCGAATTCACGCGCCATGTCGAACTTCGACGGGTTGGTATCCACGGCGATGATGCGCCCCGCCTTGGCTTGCCGCGCACCTTGGATCACCGCCAAACCAATGCCGCCCAGCCCGAAGACCGCGACCGAATCGCCCACCTGGACCTTGGCGGTGTTATGCACGGCACCAATGCCGGTGGTGACGCCACAACCCAACAAGCACACATGCTCCGGGTTTGCCGCCGGGTTGATCTTGGCCAGCGAGACCTCGGCCACCACGGTGTATTCGGAAAACGTGCTGCAGCCCATGTAGTGATACAGCGGCTGGCCGTTATAGGAAAACCGCGAAGTACCATCGGGCATCACGCCCTTGCCCTGCGTGGCGCGTACCGAAGTACACAGGTTGGTCTTGCCCGATTTGCAAAACAGGCATTCGCCACATTCTGCGGTGTACAACGGAATCACATGATCGCCCGGCGCAACACTCGTCACACCTTCGCCCACCTCGATCACAACACCCGCGCCTTCATGTCCCAGCACCACCGGAAACAAGCCTTCCGGATCCTCGCCGGACAGCGTGAACGCATCGGTATGACAGACCCCGGTGTGGGTGATCTTCACCAATACTTCGCCCGCTTTGGGCGGCGCAACGTCGATCTCGACAATCCTGAGGGGTTCGCCTGCGGCGAAGGCAACGGCGGCGCGGGATTTCATGCTGCAAACTCCAGAACAAGGGTCATCACCGCGATGATACCTGTCGCTTTCACTCAACCGGTATTCTGGATCCCCGCCGAAATGCCGTTGACAGTGGACACCAACGTACGCAACAGCGCCTCATCGGTGCGTCCACCCTCACGCCAACGCCGCAGCAGCTCCACTTGCAGCAGGCTGATCGGGTCGACATACGGATTGCGCAAGCGGATCGACAAGCGCAGGCGGTAATCATCGGCCAGCAAGCCGTCGCTTTGCTTGATCGCAAGGATGGCCTCACGCGTGCGTGCAAACTCTTCGGCAATCTGCGGGAACAGGGCGTGATGCAAGTCCCCCGCCAGTTGCGAATAGCATTCGAAGATGTCGATATCGGATTTGGCCAGCAACATTTCCACATCGCCGATCATTGCGGTGAAGAATGGCCAGTCGCGCGCCATGCTTTGCATGGCTGACAAACCATGGGTATTGATACCTGATTGCAGCGCGGTGCCCAAGCCATACCAACCGGTCAGGCCGGAACGGTTTTGCGACCACGCAAACACCCACGGAATGGCGCGCAGATTGGCAATGCCACCATCACGGCGGCGCGAAGGGCGCGAGCTGATGTGCAGGCGCTCGATCACATCTACCGGCGTGGCGTCGCGGAAGTAGGTGGGAAAATCGGGATGCTCGTGCACCAGTGCGCGGTAATGCGTGCGCGAGAGCTGCGCCAATTCGGCCGCGATTGCACGCCAGCCATCTTCGCGTGGCTCCGCTGGCCGTGGACGTAACGATGCGCGCAACACCGCACCCGTCATTTGCTCCAGATTGCGCAGCGCCAATGCGCGGATGGCATATTTGCGATGAATGACTTCACCTTGCTCGGTCATGCGCAGGCGGCCACCCACACTGCCACGGGGTGCGGCAATGATGGCGCGCTCGGTTTTGCCGCCGCCGCGGCTGACCGAACCACCACGGCCATGGAAAAACACCAACTGCACGCCGGCCACTTGCGCCACATCCAGCAACTCGACCTGTGCCCGCTGCAAGGCCCAACGCGAGGCCAGCACGCCACCGTCTTTTGCGCTGTCGCTATAGCCCACCATCACGATCTGGCGATCCCCGCGCGCGGCCAAATGACGCCGATACAACGGGTCTTCAAACAACATCCGCATCACCTCGGGCGCCGCTTCCAAATCAGCCACCGTTTCAAACAACGGGGCCACATCCAGCGGCACTTCACCGGCGTCTGTGCACCCGGCAATGCGCGCCAACGCCAGCACCGCCAACGCATCGGCAGCGGTACGCGCCATGCTGATGATGTAAGGCCCAAATGCATTCTTGCCCAAGCTTCCACGCAGCGACTGCACGGCGCGGAACACATCCAGGGTCAACGCGGCGGCATCCGGCTGCACAGCCACCTGCCCTTCGATCAACGCATGCAATTGCGCCACACGCTGATCCAGCCTGCGCGCCGCCCATTCGGTATCCGCCAACAGCGCTGCCAATGCGTCATCGTGCACCGCCGAGTCCTGGCGCAAATCCAGCGCGGCCAAATGAAAGCCAAAACTGCGTGCCCGCCACAGAATCCGGCGCAACGCAAAACGACCGGCATGCTCGCCGCGATGGCGCGCCAAACTGGCATCCATCAATTCCAGATCGTCAATAAACGCCGCCGCATCCGGATACGCACCCGGCGTGCCGTCCCCGGTCGCCTGCAAGCGCGCGCGCATCGCCCACAGCAGTTGCCGATAGGGCATGTCAGCCAAGCGCGGGCGGCTACGCACCGCGCCTTTGGGAAACAATGCGCGATGGGCGGCGGCGCGGGCGTCGATGGCGGCATCCACCTCGGCGTGGCCATGACTTTGGGTGAGGATGTCGCCCAACTTGCGCAAATCGGTTTGATAGCAACTCAGCGCCTGCGCCCGCTGATAGGCCAGCGCGGCGTGGATGGTGGCCGCGCCCACATTGGGGTTGCCATCCATGTCACCACCCACCCACGTGCCGAAGCGCAGCAGTGGCGGTAGCTCGATGCGCTGCCCATACACCGATTCCACCGCCGCACTCAGTACTTCAAAAAATACCGGCAACACGCGGTACAGCGATTGCGTGAGGTAGAAGCCGATATGCTCGATTTCATCGGTCACGCTGGGGCGCAGCGGCGGCGCTTCGTTGGTCTGCCACGCAGTGGTCAGCGATTGCCGGATAAGCGCATCGTCCGCGCCGCGCTCGGGTGGCGTGCGGGTGCGGTCGATATCGGCCACCAGGCGTTCCACTATCGTTTTTTCTTTCAGCAACAGCGCACGCCGCACCGCTTCGGTGGGGTGTGCGGTGAACACCGGTTCGATGCAGGTGCGCGCAAGCATGTCCTGCAATTCCGGCAAGCCCACACCGGCATCGCGCAGGTCGCGCAACACCTCTTCCAACCCACCTGGCTGCGGCGCACTGGCCTGCCGTTGGTAGTCGCGCCGACGGCGAATGCGATGCACGCGCTCGGCCACATTGGTGGCGCTGAAATACGCCGAAAATGCGCGCACCAATCCTTCCGCTTCTTCCAATGGCACCTGCGCCAATTGGCCCGCCAACTCGGCCACCGGCGCGGCCTGTTCGCGCCGCGCAATCGCGCTGCGGCGCAGGCTATCCACCTGTTCCAGAAAACCAGGCGAGACCTGTTCGGCCAACATCTGCCCCACCATCGCGCCCAGCCGGCGCACATCGTCACGCAGCAAAGCATCGGATTTGGCGAAAACAAGCTGTTCGCGCAGCGGGGAATTGGATGGGGTCATCCCTGCAGGCTACCCCATTTTTGGTGCAATGCAGCAATCGTTGCGGATGTGACTTTCTTCAGTACGCAAACTCGCAAAACACCGGATCCACGCTGCCGTGCCATTCGCCATGAAACAGCGCAAGCTTGCGCTCGGCAGGCGTTTTGCCGGATTCGGCAATCTCGATCAATTCATCGAGAAAGCGCGACTCATCCACGCCATCACGATTGCGCATGGCGCGACGTTGCAGGCCGGCTACCGCGATCTTCACGGCCTCGCGCGCCAAATCGCGCACCGTGCCGTTGCGGAACGGCAAGCGCAGCGCATATTTCGGCACGCCGTCACGCAGCGCGTGGCGCTCGGCCATCGAAAAATCCTTGACCAGATCCCAGGCTGCATCCAGCGCCGTAGCGTCGTACAGCAGACCCACCCAAAACGCCGGCAAGGCACAGATGCGCCCCCACGGGCCGCTGTCGGCACCGCGCATTTCCAGGAATTTTTTCAGCCGCACTTCCGGGAAGGCGGTAGTCATGTGGTCGTTCCAGTCGCGCAAGGTAGGCAGCGCGCCGGGCAACACATCCAGCTCACCGCGTAAAAACTTGCGGAACGATTTGCCGCTGGCATCCACATACACATCATTCCGATGCGAGAAATACATCGGCACATCCAGCAAGTAATCCACGTAGCGCTCGTAGCCGAAACCGTCTTCGAACACGAAATCCAGCATGCCGGTGCGGTCGGGGTCGGTGTCGGTCCAGATGTGCGAACGGTAGCTCAGGTAGCCATTAGGCTGGCCTTCGGTGAATGGCGAATCGGCAAACAGCGCAGTGGCAATCGGTTGCAGCGCCAGCGAGACGCGGAACTTTTTCACCATGTCGGCTTCGGAGGCGTAATCCAGATTCACCTGCACGGTGCAGGTGCGGGTCATCATGTCCAGCCCCAGATTGCCGACCTTGGGCATGTAGTCGCGCATGATCCGGTAGCGGCCCTTGGGCATCCACGGCATCTCGTCGCGTCGCCATTTGGGTTGAAAACCCATACCCAGGAAACCCAATTGCAGTTCGTCGGCGACTTCGCGCACCTCGCGCAGATGGCTGCCCACTTCCTTGCAGGTCTCATGCAGGGTGGCCAGTGGCGCACCCGACAATTCCAGTTGCCCGGCCGGCTCCAGCGTCACCGAGGCGCTATCCCGGGTCAGTGCAATCGTGCGCGGCGGCTGCCCGTCCACGCTTTCCTGATACGGCTGCCAGCCGAAGCGGGTCAGGCCATTGAGCAGCGCCTCGATGCCGCGCTCGCCATCGAACGTCGGCGGGCGCAGGTCATCCAACCGGAAGCCGAATTTTTCGTGCTCGGTACCGATCCGCCAATCCGTGCGCGGCTTCTCGCCCGAGGCCAATACAGCGGCCAATTCGCGGGGATCGGTGATGGGGGTGTCACTGGCGCTGCTGGGTCCGGACATCGACGTGATCTATCGGAAAGTCCCGCCAGCTTAATCCCGTGCAGCCTTGCAACAAAGTCGGGGCAGCACGCCTGCAGTGTTCCGCCAACGCAAGTAATCGACTTACAGCGCCAACCAGCCCGCGACCACGCTGCGCAATTCGTCCACGCCTTGCCTGGACTCGCCGGAGAACAATTGCACGCTGACGCTATCGGCATAGGCGCGCGAAAGCTCCATCCGCACTGCCTGCAAGGTATTGCCGGCGGCGCCACGGCTGAGTTTGTCGGCTTTGGTCAAAATCACATGCGCAGGCAGGGCACGGCGCATCGCGTAGCCCAGCATCTGGCGATCGTAGTCTTTCAATGGGTGGCGCACATCCATCACCACCACCAACCCGCGCAGGGCATCGCGGCTGCCGAAATAGCCATCCAGAAACGCCTGCCAATGTGCCTGCAACTCCTGCGGCACCTTGGCGTAGCCGTAGCCGGGCAGATCGACCAGATATTTGTTTTCGTGCGGCGGCAACCCGAAAAACACCAATTGCTGGGTGCGTCCGGGGGTTTTGGACACCCTTGCCAGTGCATTTTGCTGACACAGCGCGTTCAGGGCGGAGGATTTGCCGGCATTGGAGCGCCCGGCGAAAGCAACTTCAAACCCCCCATCGGTGGGTAATTGCCGGTAATTATGGGCGGCCAGCAGATACTGGGCGCGTGCAAAAGGATTGGGGGCAGCCATCTGCATAGCATGGCATGCTTGGGGGAGGAATCGGAGCCGTTTGACCGCTTCCCGCGTGGCCACCATAATTTGCCGGTTGAGCAATCCTCAGGATTGCATCCTTTCGTGTCAGTGGAGTTCTGCATGCGTCCTGTCCATGCCCTTGCCGGTGTTGCCTGTCTTGCCTTAGCTGCGGTGGCCTATGCCCAGAGCACGGCGATAGCCGCACCCGACAATGCCCCCGTACAAGCTGCACCATTGCAGGAAAAACCTGCGACCTGGGGCGACCCGCAAGTAGGCCAAAGCAAGGCCGGCGCTTGCGCCGCCTGTCACGGGCTGGATGGCAATGCCATGCAGCAAAGCGCACCGCGCATCGCAGGCATGCCCGAGCGCTATATCGCCGAGCAGCTGCATTTGTTCAAAACCAGCCAGCGCACCAGTGGCTTGGCGGGGGTGATGGTGCCGTTTGCCAGCATGCTCAGCGCGCAGGACATGCGTGATGTTGGCGCGTGGTTTGCCAAACAGTCGGCCGGCGCAGGTGTGGCCGACGATACCGTCATCGCCACCGGGCCGAACCAAGGCAAGAAGTTCTATCAATTGGGTGAAATCTTGTTCCGCAATGGTGATGCCGGCCGCAACATCCCCGCCTGCATGGCCTGCCACGGCCCTTCGGGTGCGGGCAATCCCGGCCCCGCCTATCCGGCCCTGCATGGTCAAGATGCCACCTATGTGGCACGTCGTCTGGAGGAATACCGCAGCGGCGCCACGACTTACACCAACCCGGCGCATTTCAAGCTGATGGCGGATGTCACCAAGTCGCTGAGCGATGAGGAAATCAAGTCACTGGCCAGCTATGTGCAGGGCTTGCACACCCGCGCACCCGGCACCACCAAGGAAAGCATCAACCGCTGAGGATGCCGCTTCACCATGCGTTCGTTTTGTCCCGTGCATGCTTGTTGCTCGGCCACCCTGATCGCTGGAGACTGATGCGATGCGTTCCCTGCTGCTGACCTTTGCCCTGTTACTGTCCACCACGCTGTTGCCAGCCCATGCCCAGCAGGCCCTGCCGGGGCTGACTGCAGGTGTGCAATATGATTTGATCGATGCCGGGCAGCCCTATCAGCAATTGCCGCCGGGCATGGTCGAAGTGGCGGAAGTATTCGCCTATACCTGCCCCCATTGCGCCCACTTTGCTCCGATGCTGGACGCATGGTCCAGACAACTGCCGGCACACGCCAAACTGGTGCTGGTACCGGGAGTGTTTGACCGCGATGACCCGTGGTCGCGTGCATTCTTCGCCGCGCAGAGCAGCAAATCCTTGAATGTGCTGCACCCGCGTCTGTTCGCTGCCATCCATGAAACCGGCGACCTGCCACGCAATGCCGACAGCGCGCAAATCATGGCGTTCGCCAGCAAGGTGCAAGGCGTCAATGCGGCCGCGTTCAAGGCTGCGATGCTGGACAATGCCAGATTGCTTCCCAAGCTCAAATCCGCCTACGAATTTGCTGCGCGCAGTGAAATTCCAGGCACTCCGTCGATCATTGTTGCTGGCCGCTACCGGATCAAAGGTGACAGCTACGAGGGCCTGCTGGCCAATGCACTCGCGGTGGTCAACGCCTTGGCACCCAAATCCGCCGCGCCGGCCAAACTTGCACCCAAGCCTGCAGGCAAACCCGCCACGAAAGCCGCAGCGGCCAAGTCTGCCCCCGCCCGTTCCTGACCTTTGCTGCTCTAGACCATTGGAAGTTGATGCCATGACGATGATGCGCCACGCTCTGCTACTGCTCGCCCTGCTGCCGTTGGCGGCCTGCAAGGACAAGGCTCCGGCTGCGGTGAACGCCGACCCGGCGGCAGCCACCGCGCAGGCGCAAACCAAGGCCGCCAGCGCCGAGGATCCGCAACGCGCAGCGGCGGCTGAGGCCAATGTCAAAGCCGCCGCCGAGGCCGCCGCCAAGGCCCCGCCGCCGGTGGAAGGCACCGATTTTGTCAGCATTCCCAATGGCCAGCCGTTTGATACCGCGCCCGGCAAGATCGAGATCGTGGAATTTTTCGGCTATGTCTGCCCGTTCTGCGCAGCGGTGCAGCCGACGGTGTCAGCGATGAAGGCCAAGCTGCCGCCGGATGTGCATTTTGTCGAAGTGCCGGCCGCATTTGGCGGGCCGTGGGACAACTACGCCAAGGCTTTCTATGCCGCAGAAGCAATGGGGCTACACGACAAGACGCATGATGCGATGTTTCGTGCAATCCACGTCGATCAGACGCTGAAAGGCGAGCGCGGCATGGATACCCCGGAAGACATCGCTGCGTTCTATAAGAATTATGGTGCCGATCCGGGCCAGTTCCTGAGCAGTATGCAGAGCTTTGCAGTGGCCGCCAAAATCAACCGCGCGCGGCAGTACATGACCGCCGCATTTGCCAATGGCGACCAGATGGGTACACCGACCTTCCTGATCGACGGCAAGTACCGCGTCAAAGGCAAGACCATTGACGACATGTTCCGCATCATCAACCAATTGGTGGTGGCCGAACGCGCCAAACTGGCCAATACGGTGCCCGCCACTGCAGCGGCCCCTGCCGCGCCAGCGGCCAACGAGGCGGCCAAGCCCTGATGTGCGCCTGAGCTGCCATGTCCACTCGCCGGTTGCGCCTGCTCAGCGCCAATATCCAGGCCGGCTCCAGCACGCGCGGCTACGGCGACTATGTGACGCGCAGCTGGTCGCATGTGCTGCCGGCGGGCAACAAACGCGGCGCGTTGGACACCATCGCCGAACTTGCCGGCCGCCACGACATCGTGGGCCTGCAAGAGGCTGACCCCGGCAGCCTGCGTTCCGGCTTCACCAACCAGACCCACTACTTGGCCCAGCGCGCCGGCTTTGCCTACTGGAGCCACCAGCCCAACCGCAACGTGGGCGGCGTGGCCTCCAGCGCCAATGGCCTGCTCAGTCGGTTGGAACCGCGGCTGGTGGAAGACCACCCGCTACCGGGCCGGGTCAAGGGCCGCGGTGTACTCACCGCACGATTTGGCGATGGCCGCGATGCGCTGACGATTGCGATCGCCCACCTCTCGCTGGGTAGCCAGTCGCGCCGCAACCAGCTGGATTTCATCGCCGAATTACTCAGCGATCTGCCGCATGCGGTGCTGATGGGTGACTTCAATTGCGACCCAGATCGCCCGGAAATGCAGGCGCTGTACCGCCGTACCGGCCTGCAACCGCCGCCGCAATGCGTGCCCACGTTTCCCTCGTGGCGGCCGCAACGCGCCATCGACCACATGCTGGTCACCCCCGGTTTGCATCTGGCCACGATGCAAGCCCTGCCCGCCGCGCAGTCGGATCATCTGGCACTGTCGGTGGAATTGGATGTGCCCGATGCCGCACTGCGCTAATGCAGCGCGCCATACGCAAACGCACTGCCCACCAGCAGCAGGAATATTGCAAATATCCGCTTGAGTACCGGCCCGCTCAGCACGTGTGCCAAGCGCGTGCCATACGGCGCGGCGAGTGCCGAAGTGGCGGCCACCGCAATCGCTGCGGGCACATACACATAACCCACCGATCCGGCCAACGGCAGCGCGCCTGCCGGGGCTTGCAGCGCATAGCCCAGCGCACTGCCCAACCCGATAAAGATACCGCAGGCCGACGACGTGCCCACCGCACGCACCGGTGCAACTCCACGCCACACCAACAACGGCACGGTCAAACTGCCGCCACCAATGCCAATGATCGCCGAGACGATGCCGATGCCGCCGCCTGCAGCGGTATAACCCGGCCCACGCGGCAGCACATCGGCGTGGCCAGTGGCGGGGGGGGTTGATAACCACATCTGCGCAGCAATCACCCAGCAGTAGCCCGCCACGCACCAGCGCAGCACACCATCGTCCAGCGCAATCGCAAAGCGACTGCCCAGCCAGCCCCCCAACAGCACCCCCGGCACCATCCACGCCACCGTCGGCCACAACACACTGCCTCGCCGGTGATGCGCACGCGCCGAAGCCGCTGCTGTCAGGACAATGCTGGCCAACGAACTGGCTAGGGCCGCATGCATCGCCGCGTCCGCCGGCACGCCCTGCATCGGCAGCAACCACGCCAACGCGCCCACCAGCACCAAGCCGCCACCAATCCCCAACAAGCCGGCCAGCACACCCACGCAGGCACCCAGTGCCACATAGATCAGCAAGAAACTCATCGCGCCAGCAACATGTTGATCGCCACCCGAACCAGAGCCGGGTCGGGTAGTGATGTTCGCCAAAGACCAAGACCGCCAAGCACCAAGGCAGGCCGGCTAACTTGCAACAAACGCCGCAAGCGCTACCCGCAGCCGCGCCAAACCATCGGCGACTTCGGCATCGCTGATATTCAGTGCAGGCACGAAGCGCAGGACGTCGGGGCCGGCTTGCAGCAGCAGCAAGCCGTGTTCCGCTGCGTGATCCAGCATGGCACTGGCCTTGCCGGCGTAGTCTGGCGTCAACACCGCGCCCAACATCAGGCCGCGCCCACGCACTTCGGAAAATAGTCCAAGGTCTGCGTTGATGGCGGCAAGGCCTTCACGCAAGGCGTGCGCCTGGCGCTGTACGTTGGCGACAATGTCATCGGAAGCCAGTGTGCGCAGGGCGACGCGGGCGACGGCGGCGGCCAGCGGATTGCCGCCAAACGTGGTGCCGTGTGCGCCAAACTGCATGACCTGCGCGACCTTGGGGCCGGCCAGCAGTGCGCCGATCGGGAAGCCGCCGCCGAGTGCCTTGGCCAGAGTGACGATATCGGGCACGACGGCATCTTGCCAATGCGCAAACAAGCTGCCGGTGCGGCCCATGCCCGCCTGGATTTCATCCAGCACCAAAAGCGCAGCATGCCGATCACACAGCGCGCGCACGGCTTGCAGATAGCCCGCGGCGGCGGGAATGACCCCGCTTTCGCCCTGTACCGGCTCCAGCATGACGGCGGCCACATCGCCTGCCGCCATTGCCGCATCCAGCGCCGGGATGTCGTTGAAATCGACATAGCGAAAGCCCCCCGGCAGCGGCTCGTAGCCGTACTGATATTTGGGCTGCGCGGTAGCGGTGACAGTGGCCAGGGTGCGGCCATGGAAGCTGCCGTGGAAAGTGATGATGGTGCGCTGCTCCGGCGCTCGGCCTTGCGCGCTGGCCCATTTGCGCACCAATTTGATCGCCGCCTCGTTGGCTTCGGCACCGGAGTTGCACAGAAATGCGCGCTCGGCAAAACGCGAGGCCGCCACCAATTCCTGCGCCAGCCGCAGCGGCGGTTCGCTGTAAAACACATTGCTGGTATGCCAGAGTTTGCCGGCTTGTTCGATCAGCGCAGCATTCAACTCTGGATTGCAATGGCCCAGGCTGCACACCGCGATTCCTGCGCCAAAGTCCACGTAGTCACGGCCTTCGTTGTCCCACAGGCGTGCACCTTTGCCGCGCTGCAAAATCAACTCGCGCTGGCGGTATACCGGCAGCAACACCTCACGCCCCAGTGCCAATAACGCACTGCTGTTTGCCGCTTGCTGCATCTCACCACACTCCTGTATTGGGCATCGACAACCACGGCTCTTGCGGCGGCAGGTACCCGTCTTGCAACAGCTCAACCGAGATCAGGTCGGGCGAACGCACAAACGCCATATGCCCATCACGTGGTGGGCGATGGATGGTGTAGCCCATGTCCAGCAAGCGCTGACAGGTGGCGTAAATATTTTCAACGCGAAAGGCCAAGTGACCGAAGTTGCGCGCACTGCCGTAGTCCTCGTCGGAACCCCAGTTATGGGTCAGCTCGATTTCGGCCTCCGGGGTATCCTCTGCGGCCAGAAAAATCAGGGTGAACTTGCCTTGCGGGTTGTCCATGCGCCGCGTTTCGCGCAGGCCCAACCCTTGGCAATAAAACCGCAGCGATGCATCCACATCGCGCACGCGCACCATCGTGTGCAGATATTTCATTTCACATCCTCGGAAATCATTGCCATCACGCGTCCAGATACAAATCCGGCAGCAACGGCTGGGTTGGATCCACCGCATAGTGCGACAGGTCGGTGATGCCGGCCGCGTGCAGTACGTCATCATCAATCAGGAAATTGCCGGAAAAACCAGCGGCTTTGCGTGTCAATATCACGTGCGCGGCATCCCCCATGATTGCAGGCGAGCGCCCGTTGCCGGCATCCACACCGGGGATCATGTTCAGCGCATCGGTGGCAATCAAGGTGCGCGGCCACAGCGCATTGATCGCCACACCCTGCGCGCCAAACTCGGCTGCCAAGCCCAAGGTGACAAAGCTCATCCCCATTTTTGCAAGGGTGTAGCCGGTGTGCGGGCCCCACCATTTGGGGTCAAGCGTGGGCGGCGGGCACAAGGTGAGGATGTGCGGATTGGGCGCTTGCAACAGATGCGGCAAGCACGCCTGCGCGCAAAGAAAACTGCCACGGCTATTGACCTGCTGCATCAGATCAAAACGCTTCATCGGGGTATCCAGTGTGCCGCGCAAATAAATCGCGCTGGCGTTGTTGACGAGGATGTCGATGCCGCCAAACGTATCCAGCGTCGCCGCGACTGCGGCGCGCACCTGGTCTTCTTCACGAATATCGCATTTGAGTGCCAGCGCGCGGCCACCGGCATCCTCCACCGCCTGTGCGGCGCTATGGATCGTGCCCGGCAATTTGGGGTTGGCGACATCGGATTTGGCGGCAATTGCCACGTTTGCGCCATCACGCGCCGCGCGCAACGCAATCGCCAAACCGATCCCGCGGGAAGCCCCGGTGATGAACAGAGTCTTGCCAGCCAGCGTGCTCATGCCTGTGTCCTGTCTGAAATCAGCGTGGAAGTGTAAGCCCGCCGCCTATAATTCGCCGATGCACAGTGCCTGGTTCGACGCCACCCTCGCCTGGATCAGCGCCCACCCGCTGGCCGCGGGCGTGCTGGTGTTCTTGATCGCGTTTTGCGATGCCATCATCATCATCGGTGCGATTGTGCCTGCGCTACCGCTGATGATCGCGATTGGCGTGTTGATTGGCATGGGCGAATTATCCGGCCCGTATGCGGTCAGCTGCGCGGCGCTGGGTGCGTTCCTGGGCGATGGTTTGAGCTATTGGATAGGCCGCCGCTGGGGCGAATCGCTACGCGGGGTCTGGCCGTTCAGTCGCCACCCTGGCCTACTGGATCGCGGCGAAAATCTGTTCCGCCGCAATGCGTTCAAAAGTATTTTCATTGCCCGCTACGTGGGTGCGGTGCGTCCATTTGTGCCGGCCATTGCCGGCATGGCGAAGATGCCGCTGCTGCCCTATTTCAAAGCCAGTGGCCTAGCCTGTGTCTCGTGGGCGATCCTGTTCTTGCTGCCTGGCTGGGCCTTGGGCCAAGCTTACGATGCGGTGGCAGCGGTGGCCGACAAACTGCTGTTGGTGCTATTGGGTTTACTCGCGGCCCTGGCCTTGGCATGGGCCGTGGTGCTGTACACATGGCGCTGGTTTGCGCTGAATGCCGACAGCTTGCTGGCACGTACGTTGCGCTGGATTCACGCACATCCGCGTTTGCGCCGCCATGTGGGGGCCTTGATTGATCGCCGACGGCCGGAAACCGCTCCCTTGGTATTGCTCGCGCTTTGCCTGTTTGCGGTGGCATGGTTGTGGACGTGGTTCAGTGTTTCCCTGCTCGCCGAGGGCGGCCCACTGCGGTTGGACCACGAGGTGTATGCGCTGATGTTTTCACTGCGCAACCCGTTGGCAGACCGGGCCATGGCCACCTTGGCCGGGATTGGCAGCGCGCCGGTGCTGGGGTTGGCATCAGCCGCGGCACTGGCATGGCTGTTGTGGCGCAGGCGCTGGAAAGCAGCACTGCATTGGCTGGCCGCCATTGCCATTGGGCTGGGCCTGACTGAAGCCCTGGACGCGGTGATCGATATGCCACGCCCCCCCTTTGCTGCGGCAGGTTTTGGCTTCCCATCGGTGGCGGTCACCATGACCACGGTGGTGTTCGGTTTTTTTGCGGTATTGATCGCCCGCGAACTGCCGGGCCGGCAGCGGGTATGGCCATATTTGTTGACCGGCGTGGCCACCGCATTGGTGGGCTTTGCGCGCTTGTATCTGGGTGCGCACTGGTTGTCTGACATCATTGGCGGGGTGCTACTTGGCGCAGCGTGGGTGCTGGTGATCGGGATTGCCTACCGGCGTCACAGCGAGCGTTCGTACTGGATGCGCCCGCTCAGCTGGAGTTTTTATGGCGTATTCGTACTTGCCGCCTGTTGGTATGCACCACGCAGCGCACCGCACACACTGGCTCAGTTTGAACCCCCACCGCCCAGCGAAACGATCACCATGCGCAACTGGCAAGCGCAAGGCATGGCCAACGCCAGCGTGCGTTTTGATCTGGAAGTAGCCGGTGATTTGGCAACCCTGCAAGGAACGCTGCTCAAGCATGGCTGGCGCGCGCAGACCGCCGCCGATTGGGTCACGGCGCTGCGGCTACTGGATGACAGTACCCCCGCAGCCGAGCGCCCGGTGCTGCCGGTTGCCTTGAGCGCGCATCCAGAGCGCCTGTTGCTGCGCCGCACGAGCAGCGATCCTGCACGCATCGAAGTCTTGCGCGTGTGGCCTGCACCGGTGCGCCTGGCCGATGGCACGCCGCTATGGGTGGCCCGCTACGAACGGATGCAATTGCACCATCGATTGCGCCTGCTGTCATTGTGGACACCCGACCCGCCGGCACATGTGCTGCCGGAAGACCTGCAAGCCCTGCCTGATGCCGCGCCGCTACAGGTGCGGGTGCATCCGCGTTGACACATGAGAGGTGGCTTATGCGCGCGCTTGCATGCCCGCAAAAAACCGCCGCGGCGCACCATCAAACCCACCGTTGGACATGAACACCACATGGTCGCCACTGCACACCTGCGTGTGCAGTGCGGCCAATAACGCATCCACATCAGTGACCGCTTGTGCGTGACCGCGCACGGTGTTGATGACGTTGCTGGCATCCCAGGGCAATTCCGGACGCGCCAGAAAAATCACTGCATCGGCAATATCCAGCGAGGGTGCCAGCGCATCGGCGTGCGCACCCAGGCGCATCGAATTGCTGCGCGGCTCGATCGCCACCACGATGCGTGCATCGCCCACCTTGGCGCGCAACCCTGCCAGCGTGGTGTGAATCGCGGTGGGGTGATGGGCGAAGTCGTCGTACACGGTGATGCCCGCGTGTTGCCCGATCACTTCCATGCGCCGTTTGACGCTATGAAACCGTGCAAGCGAAGGGATAACCTGCGCCAGCGCCACGCCCTGCGCGGCACACGCAGCCAACGCGGCCAACCCATTCAACACATTGTGGTCGCCCAGCAGTGACCACTCGACCACACCACATTCCTGGCCCGCACGCAGTACCGCAAACCTGCTGCCATCGTCGCGCAATTTACGCGCACTCCATTCGAAGTTCTCATCGAAGCCAAAACGCTCCACCGGCGTCCAGCAGCCCATCGCCAAGACTTCGGCCAACTGCGCATCGTGACCATTGACGATCAGCCGCCCACGCTGTGGCACGGTGCGCACCAGATGATGAAATTGACGCTGGATCGCGGCCACATCCGGGAAAATATCGGCGTGGTCGTATTCCAGATTATTGAGGATGGCCACCAGCGGGCGGTAGTGCACGAATTTGCTGCGTTTGTCGAAAAACGCAGTGTCGTATTCGTCGGCCTCCACCACGAATTCACGCCCAGTCCCCAAGCGCGCCGACACGCCAAAATCTTCCGCCACGCCACCAATCAAAAAGCCCGGATCGCGCCTTGCCGCATCCAGCAAAAAACTCAAGATCGTGGTGGTGGTGGTCTTGCCGTGGGTGCCGGCCACCGCCAACACATCGCGGCCCGGCAACACCTGTTCGGATAACCACTGCGCACCGGAGGTGTAGCGCATGCCGGCATCCAGCACATGTTCAACCGCTGCATTGCCGCGCGACAGCGCGTTGCCAATGATGACCGCAGCGCAATCGGCGCTGATGTTTTGCGGCTGATAGCCCTGCTGCAATGTGATGCCCAACTGCTCCAGCTGGGTGGACATTGGCGGGTAGATATTTTGGTCGCTGCCTTCCACCGCGTGGCCAAGTTCACGCGCCAACGCGGCCACGCCGCCCATGAAGGTGCCGGCGATGCCGAGGATATGGAGTTTCACAAGTTGTTCCTGAGTCGATCCCAACGGAATTCAGAGGTGAATCGGTGCAAGGCAACCCTCGCAACAACGCGTGTATCGGGGAGTGCGCTTGCGCCAGCGAGTGTGTTGCGAGGCAAGCCTCACACCGACTCGCCACCCACCCCGCACTACTCAGCCAACCTCATGCCCGCGTTGGATAGCTTCCACAATCCGGGTGAACACCTCGTCCAGCGTACCCACCCCATCCACCACGGTGAGCTGGCCATGCTGGCGATAAAAATCCACCACCGGTGCGGTTTTTTCGTCATAGACATTCAAGCGATGCCGTACCGATTCGGGGCTATCGTCAGAACGACCTTCGGCCTTGGCGCGGCCAGCCAGACGCGCGATGATCTGCTCGTTATCCACCACCAATTGCACAGCGGCATCAAACTTTTGACCAAGACCTGCCAGCAAGGCATCCAGCGCCGCGGCCTGCTCAAGATTGCGCGGATAGCCATCAAGGATAAAGCCGGCCCTGGTGTCCTCGCGTGAGAGGCGGTCTTTCAGCATCCCCAGCAGGATGTCATCGCTGACCAAATCGCCACGCGCCATCACTTCCTTGGCTTGCAGGCCCAACGGGGTGCCCGCGGCCACTTCGGCGCGCAACAAATCGCCGGTGGAAATATGCGGCACCTGCAGGTGCTCCTTCAGTCGCGTTGCCTGGGTGCCCTTGCCGGATCCGGGTGCCCCCAACAGAACCAATCGCATCGAATCGCTCCAAAATGTCTCGTGAATTGTCTTGTCATACGGCGCTAGACTGCATTTTGCGCCAACCCCGGCCAGCTTACTGCATTTGACACCTGTTGCTGGTGCCAGTGCCAAGGAACCTTCATGCCCGCAGGCAATTTGCTGTATGCCCAAAGCGGCGGCGTCACCGCCGTCATCAACGCCACCGCCTCCGCCGTACTGCACACGGCGCGCACCAGAAAAGTACGCGTATTGGCCGCGCGCAACGGCATCCTGGGTGCGCTGCGCGAGGAATTGTTCGACACATCCGCCTTGACCAGCGCCGAGATCAAAGGCCTGGCGCACACGCCGGGTGGCACATTCGGCAGTTGCCGCTTGAAACTGAAATCGCTGACCGAAGACCGTGCCAAGTACGCGCGCCTGCTGGACGTTTTCAAAGCGCACGATATCCGCTGGTTCTTGTACAACGGCGGTAATGATTCGGCCGATACCGCACTGAAAGTCTCGCAACTGGCCGCCGAATTTGACTACCCACTGACCTGCGTGGGCGTGCCCAAGACCGTGGACAACGATTTGGCCGTCACCGATTGCTGCCCGGGATTTGGCTCAGCTGCCAAATACACCGCTGTGTCGGTGCGCGAATGCGCGCTGGATGTGGCGGCGATGGCGGAAACCTCAACCAAGGTGTTTGTGTATGAAGCCATGGGTCGCCACGCCGGTTGGCTGGCGGCAGCGGCAGGCCTGGCAGGCACTGGCAAAGACGATGCCCCGCATCTGATTCTGTTCCCCGAGCGCGTGTTTGATGAAGCCGATTTCATGGCGAAGGTGGCCGCCATCGTCAAACGCGTGGGCTATTGCGTGGTGGTGGCCAGCGAGGGTATCCGCACCGCCGATGGCCGTTTCGTGGCCGATGCCGGCGGCGGCAAGGACAGTTTCGGGCATACCCAATTGGGCGGCGTGGCCTCGCATTTGGCCGGCCGGGTGAAAGACGTGCTGGGCCACAAGGTGCACTGGGCGCTACCCGACTACCTGCAGCGCTCGGCGCGGCATCTGGCCAGCAAGACCGATCTGGAACAGGCGATGGCGGTAGGCCGGGCGGCAGTGGAGTGCGCCCTGAACGGGCAAAACGCGGTGATGCCGGTGATCGTGCGCGATGCCGATGCGCCGTACCACTGGCATATCGACATCGCCCCACTGTCACGCATTGCCAATCATGAAAAAACCATGCCCAAGGGTTTTATTCGCAAGGACGGCTATGGCATCACCACCGCTGCCCGTCACTACCTATTGCCACTGATCGAAGGGGAAGCCTATCCCCCGTATGTCCGGGATGGACTACCCAATTACGTTGTCCCCAAGATGACGCTGGTACGTCGCCGCTTGCCCGCCTGGAACGGCTGAGGCGAAGCTGGCATACACTGCGCCCAACTCGAATCCCCAAACTCTCGCTTCAGGACACCTCCATGATCAAGACCGCAATTGCGCTCTCCTCGTTGGCCCTGGCACTGGCAGTTGCCAGTACGCCGGCCCAAGCCCAGTTCAGCAAGAAAAAAAATGACCCGCAAGGTGCGGCTGCGGGTGCCAATTCGCAAGGCGCCGGCCTCAATCTTGAGCATTGTGATCAATCGATGGGCACGATTGCAGTGGTGGAAGAACAGGACGGTGACTGGTACCGCTACCTGACCTCGGATTTGCGTTTGCCGTCCACCATTCCAGTGATCCGCATGTTGATCCAGCAATCCAACTGCTTTGTGGTGGTGGAGCGCGGCCGTGCCATGAAGAACATGATGCAGGAACGTGCGCTGATGGATAGCGGCGAACTGCGCGAAGGCAGCAACTTCGGCAAAGGCCAGATGGTGGCAGCCGACTACACCATGAACCCCAGCATCAATTTCTCGCAAAGCAATGCCGGCGGCATTGGCGGCGTCATTGGCTCGTTTGGTGGCAAGTGGGGCGCCGTGGGTGCGATTGCCGGCAGCCTGAAGTTCAAGAAAGCGGAAACCATGCTGACCATGATCGACAACCGCTCCGGCGTACAGATCGGTGTGGCGCAGGGGAATGCCACCAAGACCGATTTCGGCTTGGGCTTCCTCGGCGGCGGCGGTTCTGGTTTCGGCGGGCTGGGCGGCTACACCAACACTCCCGAAGGCAAGGCATTGGCGGCTGCGTTCGCCAATGCCTACAACAACTTGGTGCGCGCGATGCGCGACTACCGGCCGCAAGAAGTGGAAGGCGGGCTGGGCAAGGGCGGCAAGCTCAAAGTCGGTGACTAAGCCCACCGATTGCAGTGATGACGCAAACGCCCGGTATTGCCGGGCGCTTGCGTTTGCAGCCACGCACGCACATGCGATGCTGCGCGGATGCCCGTCTTGCAAGTCAAAGCCAAACCCAATTCCCGCGTCTGTGCACTGACGTTGCAGGAGGACGGTACGTGGCTGGCACACCTCAAATCCGCACCGATCGATGGCAAGGCCAATGCCGAACTTATCGGGTTGATCGCCAAACAGTTCGGCTGCCGCAAAGCCGATGTGCAGATCAAATTGGGTGCGGGTGGGCGCATCAAGTTGGTGACCGTGCCTGACTGAACTCGACCTCAGTCGCAGCCGCGTCCTTCCACGCCCAGCGCCACCGCAAACTGCGGCACCGCCCCCAGCTGGCCCTGTGCTGCGGCATCCAAACCGTCCTTGAGATAGACCCGCACCCGCCCTTGCGCATCGAGTTTAGGGGTGGCGCTGGCAGCGTCCTTGCGCCAGATCCGGATGACCGCAGATTGGCCGCTGCAACTGGCATTGGGGACACGCAATACATCATTCAAAATCCAGCCATTGGCTGCCGATGCCTGCGCTTTGCGCGCATCCAGCAACCGCGCGCGGGCCTGACAGCGTGTGCTGGTCCGCACTTGGGTAAGTGCGTAAGGTGACGCTTCCTTGGCCTTGGTGAACCGTCCTTCCAGGCGGGTACACGCCTCGGGGATGGTGCGCAGCGTGTGCAGCACACCCGGTACCTGCGCGGGGATCGGCCCGCGCTGGATTTCCGGACTTTGCGCCGCAGCGGCTGCCATCGCCAAGGCAAGTAACAGGCCAGCCAGAAACATGTGCAGTCGCAGCATCGAACACTCCGTTTTCATCACCATGCAGGCAGATTCGCACGTCCAAGCTGAATCCTGCGTGCGGCGCTCCAATTCCCGCCGAGGTATGCGATAGTCAGGCGTCGCCTACCATTTGGAGTAGGCACATCAACCTGCCGTTTTCCATTTCGAACACCCGGGGAGGGGATTCATGCTGGAGCAATATGGTTTGGTACTGGCGCTGGTCTGCGCCGTCGTTGCAATTATCTATGGCCTATGGGCCGCCGCGTGGATCAACAAGCAACCTGCAGGCAATGAACGCATGCAGGAAATTGCCGGGGCCATCCAGGAAGGCGCGCGTGCCTATCTCAATCGCCAGTACTCCACCATTGCCATCGCGGGGGTGGTGCTGCTGGTGTTGATCGGTGTGTTTTTGAATATCCATACCGCAATTGGCTTTGCCATTGGTGCGGTGCTCTCAGGCGCGGCCGGCTATATCGGCATGAACGTCTCGGTGCGCGCCAACGTGCGCACGGCGGAGGCTGCGCGCAAGGGCATGAGTGCTGCGATGGATGTGGCGTTCCGTGGTGGCGCGATCACCGGCATGCTGGTGGTGGGGCTGGGCCTGCTGGGTGTGGCCGGGTACTACTTCGTGCTGGGCAAACTGGGCCTGCCGCAGGAAAAAGTGCTGCACGCACTGGTCGGACTTGCGTTCGGCAGCTCGCTGATCTCGATCTTCGCGCGCCTGGGTGGCGGCATCTTCACCAAGGGTGCCGACGTCGGCGCCGATCTGGTGGGCAAGGTCGAAGCCGGCATCCCCGAGGATGACCCGCGCAACCCGGCGGTGATCGCCGACAACGTCGGCGACAACGTCGGCGACTGCGCGGGGATGGCGGCCGACCTGTTCGAAACCTATGCGGTGACCATCATCGCCACGATGCTGCTGGGCGGGCTGATGTTCGCCGTGAACTCGCATGCGGTGCTGTATCCGCTGCTGCTGGGCGGGGTGTCGATCATCGCCTCGATCATTGGCGCGTTCTTCGTCAAGGTAAAGGCAGGCGGCTCGATCATGGGCGCGCTGTACAAGGGCGTGCTCGTGTCGGCGCTGCTGTCGGCGGTGGCGTTCTGGTTCGTCACCGCGGATCTGTTCCCGAACGGCTTGACGTCGCTCGACGGCAGCCTGGTGATTTCGTCAACCAACATTTTCTATTGCGGCCTGGTTGGGCTGGTGCTGACCGGCGTGATCGTGTGGATCACCGAGTACTACACCGGCACCCAGTACGCGCCGGTGAAGCACGTCGCACAGGCCTCCACCACCGGCCACGGCACCAACATCATCGCCGGCTTGGGCGTGTCGATGAAGTCCACCGCACTGCCGGTGCTGGCGGTGTGCGCCTCGATCCTGGTGGCACACAAACTGGGTGGCCTGTACGGCATCGCGATCGCCGCGACCGCCATGCTGTCGATGGCCGGCATGATCGTGGCGCTGGACGCCTACGGCCCGATTACCGACAACGCCGGCGGTATCGCAGAAATGGCCGAGCTGCCGCCGGAAGTGCGCAACGTGACCGATCCGCTGGACGCCGTGGGCAATACCACCAAGGCCGTCACCAAGGGCTATGCCATTGGTTCTGCGGCACTGGCCGCGCTGGTGCTGTTCGCCGACTACACCCACAACCTGCAAACCGCGCATCCGGACGTGCAGTTCACCTTCGACCTGTCCAACCACATGGTGATCGTCGGCCTGCTGATCGGCGGCCTGATTCCCTATCTGTTCGGCGCGATGGCGATGGAAGCCGTGGGCCGCGCCGCCGGTGCGGTGGTGGAGGAAGTGCGTCGCCAGTTCCGCGACATCAAGGGCATCATGGATGGCAGCGGCAAGCCGCAGTACGACAAGGCCGTGGACATGCTGACCAAGTCGGCGATCAAGGAAATGATCGTGCCGTCGCTGCTGCCGGTCGCGGTACCGGTGATCGTGGGTCTGGCGCTGGGCCCGCAGGCGCTGGGCGGGTTGCTGATCGGCACGATTGTGACGGGCATCTTCGTGGCCATTTCGATGACCACCGGCGGCGGCGCATGGGACAACGCCAAGAAGTACATCGAGGACGGCCACTTCGGCGGCAAGGGCAGTGAGGCACACAAGGCTGCCGTCACCGGCGACACCGTGGGTGACCCCTACAAGGACACTGCAGGCCCCGCCGTGAACCCGCTGATCAAGATCATCAACATCGTGGCGTTGCTGATCGTGCCGCTGCTGCCGGTGAACACCCAACACACCGAAGCCGCCAAACCGCCGGTAGCGGTGAGCGCACCGGCCATGGAGCAGATGCAAGCCACGCCGGTGGCGGAAGACACTGCCCCCCCCCCTGCAGCGGAAACAGCACCCGCTGCCGATGCGGCCAAACCGGCGCAGTAAGTTTCATCAACACGCAGCAACAAAAACGGCGACCGCAAGGCCGCCGTTTTTGTTTGAGCATTGTGCGCCTGACTTACTTCGCCAACCGCTTGGCAATCGCCGCGCCCAGATCACCAGGGCTACGCACGGTGGTGATGCCGGCCTTTTCCATCGCGGCAAACTTGCCTTCGGCGGTGCCCGAGCCACCCGAGGCAATCGCACCGGCATGCCCCATGCGCTTGCCCTTCGGTGCCGACGCACCGGCAATAAAGCCCACCACCGGCTTCGTCACATGCTTGGCAATGAACTCGGCGGCCTCTTCCTCGGCACTGCCGCCGATTTCGCCGACCATGATGATGCCCTCGGTCTGCGGGTCGGCCTGGAACAACTTCAACGCGTCGATGAAGTTGGTGCCGTTGATCGGGTCGCCGCCGATGCCGATGCAGGTGCTCTGGCCCAGACCCACGTCGGTGGTTTGCTTGACCGCTTCATAGGTCAGCGTGCCGCTGCGCGAGACGATACCAATCTTGCCGGGCAAATGGATGTGACCGGGCATGATGCCGATCTTGCATTCGCCGGGAGTGATCACGCCGGGGCAGTTGGGGCCGACCAGCACGACGTCCGGAGTGCCCTTCAGTACGTTCTTGACGCGCAGCATGTCCAGCACCGGGATGCCTTCGGTGATGCACACGATGACTTTGATGCCAGCAGCCGCCGCTTCCATGATCGCGTCAGCGGCAAACGGCGGTGGCACGTAGATGACCGAGGCATCGGCACCGGTGGCCTGCACGCACTGCGCCACGGTGTCGAACACGGGCAGACCCAGGTGGGTGCTGCCGCCCTTGCCGGGTGTCACACCGCCCACAACCTGCGTGCCGTAATCCAGCATCTGCTGGGCGTGGAAGCTGCCTTGCGAGCCGGTAAAGCCCTGCACCAGCACCTTGGTGTTCTTGTTGATCAAAACGGACATGAGGGGATCCTTTTACTGGCCAGCGACGGCGGCAACCGCCTTCTTCGCGCCATCGTTGATGTCGTCGGCCGGAATAATGGCCAAGCCGGAGTTCTTCAGCAGGTCCTTGCCCGCTTCCACATTGGTGCCTTCCAGCCGCACGATCACCGGGATCTGCACGCCCACGTCCTTGACCGCCGCGATGATGCCCTCGGCGATCATGTCGCAACGCACGATGCCACCGAAGATGTTGACGAAGATCGCCTTCACCTTGTCCGACGACAGGATCAGCTTGAACGCCTCGGTCACGCGTTCTTTATTCGCACCGCCGCCGACATCCAGGAAGTTGGCAGGCGCGCCGCCTTCCAGCTTGATCACGTCCATGGTGGCCATCGCCAGGCCCGCACCATTGACCATGCAGCCGATATTGCCGTCCATCGTGACGTAGTTCAGGTCGTACTGGCTGGCGCGCACTTCGGTTTCGTCTTCCTGACGAATATCGCGCATCGCGGTCAAATCGACGTGGCGGAAGCTGGCGTTGTCATCGGAATTGATCTTGCCGTCCAGCACCGCGAGATTGCCATCGGTGAGGATGGCCAGCGGGTTCAATTCGACCAATGCCAAATCTTTTTCGTTGAACAGGCGATACAGGCCCAACATGATCTTGGTCAGCTGGCCCACTTGCTTGGCGGTCAAGCCCAGCGCGAAACCGAGGTCGCGGCACTCGAACGGCTGCAAGCCTTGCACGTAATTGACGTGCAGGGTCTTGATGGCTTCGGGCTTCTCGTGCGCCACCTGCTCGATATCCATACCGCCTTCGGCGGAGGCGATGAAGGTGATCGACTTGGTATCGCGGTCCACCAACACCGACAGATAGAGCTCCTTTGCGATGTCGGTGCCTTCGCACACCAACACCGAATCCACCGGCAATTCAACGCCGGCGGTCTGATACGTCGCCATCCTGGTGCCCAGCATGCCCTTGGCATACTCACGCACTTCGTCCAAGGTCTTGGCCAGCTTCACACCACCGGCTTTGCCGCGGCCGCCAGCGTGGATCTGCGCCTTGATGACCCACAGGCCACCTGGGATGGTTTTGGCCGCATCAACGGCCTCCTCCGGCGTGCGCGCAACGCGCCCGGTCGGAACTGCAATGCCGTAATCGGCAAACAATTGCTTTGCCTGGTACTCGTGAAAATTCATGGATCACCCGGGGAGAGGACGGACATCCGTGCTGCTGGAGTAACCAGTCCGGCCCGGATGGAACCCCATTTTAGCGTGTTGCGGCGCGTCATGCGTTGCCAGCCCGCACGGTTCCCGCATACTCGCCTCATGTTGCAGGCCTATCTTCCTTCCGACACCCAGTCACTGCAGGTCGCGATTCGCCGCGAGCTGTACTCGTTCACCCTGTATCGGCTGCTGGAAGCGGCGCTGCTGTGTTTGACCGTGTTCGCCCCAGTTGGCATGATTTTTGGCCAGCCGCGGCACCCGCACTTGGCTGCGGGCATCGCTATTGTTTACCTGATTGCCGCCATTGCCTTGTTCTTCAGTGGCCGTCGTGGCCAAGTCAACACCCAGGTATGGACCGGCATCAGTCTTGACATCCTGGCCAGCACGCTGGCCACCAACGCACTGCCGAATGTGGGCTCGGGCATTGCGATGATGTTGCTGTTCAACATCGGCGCGGCCGCGTTGTTCCTGCCGTTGCGCAAGGGGCTGATGCTGGCCGCCATCGCCAGCGTGGCGCTGGCGCTGCAACTGGCCTGGAGCTACCTGACCCAAGAGGCCATCAACCGCCCGCTGATCGAAATTCCGATGTTCGCGCTCAGCTATCTGGCAATTGCAACATTGACCAGTTTGCTGGGCCAACAATTGCGCGCCACCGCCGCTCTGGCCGAACATCGCGGCAGCCAAGCCGCCAATCTGGCCGAAGTGAACGAGTTGATCATCCGCCGCATGCGCACCGGCGTGTTGCTGGTGGATGGGGATGGCGAGATCCGGCTGGCCAATGAAGCCGCGTTGCTGCATCTGGGTGCCGCCGGCGAGGGCCGGCGCATGCTGGCCACCGCCGCGCCCGCGCTGTATGCGCGGCTGCGCTTGTGGGAGCGCGATGGCACACAAGACACTACCCCCCTGCAATTGGCACAGGATTTGCCAGAAATCCTGCCGCGCTTTGCACGTATGCTGGCCGAAGGTGATCAGGTATTGGTGTTTCTGGACGATGCCGAGCTGGCGTCACGCCGCGCCGAGAGCCTGACCTTGGCCACCTTGGGCCGGTTTTCTGCCAGTTTGGCGCACGAAATTCGCAATCCGTTGGCGGCTATCAGCTACGCCACCCAGTTGCTGGAAGAGTCGCAAGACATCAACGCCTCCGACCGCCGCCTGCTGGAAATCATCTACCAGCAGACCCGCCGCATGAATGGCATCGTGGAAAGCGTGCTGGGGCTGGCCCGGCGCGAACGCGCCCAGCACGAGCATCTGGATTTGGGCGAATTTGCGCGTCAGTTTGTCGCCGAATATCTGCAAAACCACCCGCTGGACAACGACACCTTGGACATCAAAGTCGCCCCCGGCGCGTTCCCCTGCTTGGCAGATCGCCGCCAATTGCAGCAAATCGTGACGGTGCTGGTGCACAACGCACTGGTGTACGGGCGCATGCCCGGCGCACCGGCACACGTCAGCGTGCATGTGTACCGCGATGACAAAGGCGCGCCGGTGCTGGATGTGCAAGATCGCGGCCCCGGCATCCCGGAAACCGTGGCGGCACAGATGTTTCGCCCATTCTTTACCACCTCCAGCCACGGCACCGGGCTGGGGCTCTACCTCGCCCAGGAGATGTGCCAAGCCAACCAGGCCGAGCTGCAACACATCCCCTTGCCAGCCGGCGGCACCTGCTTTCGGATCCGGTTGACCGGCGTCCGTGCGATCAGCACCGGCTGAACCGTACCCCTGCGCACACTGCCACAAAACGTCGCACTTGGACGCAGCGCGGCAACCGGGTATCTTTCAACCTAATGAATACACTCGCGCGCAGTACGTCCAACAGCGTCCTCATCGTCGATGACGAACGCGACATCCGTGAACTGTTGGTGCTCACCCTGGGCCGGATGGGGCTGAAGAGTGATACCGCCTCGTCCCTGCACGACGCCCGCGCCCTGCTGCGCCACAACCAATACGCACTATGCCTGACCGACATGCGCCTGGCCGACGGTTCCGGTATCGAGTTGGTGCAGGAAATCACCCAACTGTACCCGCACACGCCAGTGGCGATGATCACCGCCTTTGGCAACCAAGAGGCCGCAGTGGGCGCACTCAAAGCTGGCGCCTTCGATTTTGTCAGCAAGCCGGTGGACCTCACCGTGCTGCGCGGGCTGGTGCAGCACGCATTGAAACTGGGCTCGCAACCGCGTACAGCCAACGACACCGGCAGACCCTCGCCGGCCGCAGGCAGCGTGGCCGCTCGCCTGTTGGGCCAGTCGCCGGCCATGACCGAGCTGCGCACCACCTTGGCCAAGGTCGCCCGCAGCCAAGCCCCCGTGTACATCGCCGGCGAATCGGGCGTCGGCAAGGAACTGGTCGCGCGCACCATCCATGACGAAGGTGCACGTGCCAGCGGCCCGTTTGTGCCGGTCAACTGCGGCGCGATTCCGGCCGAGCTGATGGAAAGCGAGTTTTTCGGCCACAAAAAAGGCAGCTTCACCGGCGCGCATGCCGACAAAACCGGCCTGTTCCAAGCCGCCGAGGGCGGCACCTTGTTCCTCGATGAAATCGCCGAGCTACCAATGGCGATGCAAGTCAAACTGCTGCGCGCCATCCAGGAAAAATCGGTACGCCCGGTGGGTGCCAATGCCGAAGTCGCAGTGGATGTGCGCATTCTTTCGGCCACCCACAAAAACCTGGCCGCACTGGTCGATGAAGGCCGCTTCCGGCATGACCTGTACTACCGCATCAATGTGATCGAACTGCGCGTGCCGCCGCTGCGCGAACGCCGGCAGGACTTGACCCTGTTGGCCGACGCCATCCTCACCCGGCTGGCCACCGCGCAAGGCCGCCCGCAGCCGGTACTGCACGCCGGCGCCATCGAAGCACTGGCCCATTACAGCTTCCCCGGCAATGTGCGCGAGCTGGAAAACATCTTGGAGCGCGCCTTTGCCCTGGCCGACGACGACGGCATCCGCGCCGCCGACCTGCGCCTGCCGGATCTGCACCGCCCCGCCCACGCCACTCCGCCAGCGGCAATCAGCTTGGACCCCAGCAAAATCGACCCGCGCGAATCCTCCACCAGTGCCCTGCCCAGCTTCATCGAAGAAGTCGAGCGCAAGACCATCGAACTGGCACTGGCCGAAAACCGCTTCAACAAAACCCGCACCGCCGCGCAACTGGGCATCACCTTCCGCGCCCTGCGCTACAAGCTGAAAAAGTTGGGGATCGATTGACCCCCTATCGTCCGCGTTGAAGACTGCCGCGCCCGGGAGTTGTACGCTTCACTGCATCGACGGCCAGGCCTATGCCCTGTCCGTGGCCAAGATCCATATTGATTATGGACGCCGCAGTCACCGGCAAGGCCTGAAGCTCCCTGCAATCCAAGCCAAACACCTGAACCCAGCTTCAATTTGTGACGCGATATGTCACAAATCGTCCCCGTGCGTCACCCACCCAATTCATCATTCCAAACAGGTTTGTCCCCAGAGTGCGATGGAATACGCAAAATACACCGCAAAAATGCATGTTGGCACGCATCCTGCATGTTACCTTCCGCACGTGCCACACGCACGGCTGCCGAAGGACTGGATCAGCGAGCACTGCGGCACGTGAATACCCACCCAAAACCCTAGGGGATCTACCCATGAAGAACCAACAAGGCTTTACCCTGATCGAACTGATGATCGTGGTCGCGATCATCGCCATCCTGGCCGCCATCGCGCTGCCGGCGTACAACAACTACCGTATCCGTTCGGCCAATGGCGCATGCCAAGCCGAAGCCAAGGCTTACATCAACTCCGCCGTGGCCGCCAACATGACCCCGGGCATGTCCGCCCCGACCCCGAAGGCCAAGGCTTGCAGTGGCCCGACCACGGCGGTGACCACGATCAGCGGCACCACCGTTTTCAACCCGGCAAGCCCTGGCGACAAGGCAACCACCTGCGAAAACGATACCGGCACCTGCACGCTGGCCACCTGATCCAAGCCGCCAACAGTTGGTAGTACCAATAGAGGGGCTTCGGCCCCTCTTTTTTTTGGGGCCACTCAGCTGAAATCAACTGCATTGGCCCGATTCTTGCTCAGTGGTCTGTTGAGTCATCTCCATGAGCACCGACCATGAACCGCAGCACATCCGGTTTCACCCTGATTGAGCTGATGATCGTTGTTGCGATTATCGCCATCTTGGCTGCCATCGCCCTGCCGGCGTACAACAATTACCGCATCCGCTCGGCAGAGGGGGCCTGCCAGATGGAGATGAAAAATTACGCGAATTTTTCGCTGGCGGCCATCTACACCAAGACCACGCCAAGCGCGCCCCCTGCTAGGGCCTGCAAAACAGCAACCACCGCTACCGTAATGAGTGCGCCCATTACTGGCACCCCACAGGATCCTGGCGTCAAGACAACAACCTGCGATATGGAAACTGCCAACTGCGTCTTGGCAACTTGAGTGCAGGCGTTGCACGCATCGCCGCTCGCCTAGTTGCTTGCTGGTGCAAGATACCCGGCTGAACCAAGCGTCGAGAGTATCGGGTTGAACGCCGGCTTCCTTACAACAGAGCAAAGCCCCCCCAAACAGCCAAGGCTCGAATCTGGATTCGCCACAACACTGGCTGCAAGCTTGCTTGCTGTTGTCCTGCTGTTGCTGTTCCATCCCTATCACGGCATTTTGCACGACAGCACGATCTACGCAGGCCAAGTGCTTGCGCTACTCGATCCGGCGCCATTTGCACACGATCTGTTTTTTGCCTACGGCAGCCAAGCGCAATTCAGTTTGTTCCCAAGCCTAGTGGCGCACCTGGTTCAGACGCTGGGTCTTGGCAACGCGTTCTTGTGGCTGACGCTGGCCGGGCTGCTGGCATTTGTCATTGCCAGCTGGGGGCTACTGCATCAACTGCTGCCAGAGTCATCACGTTTTCCCGCCTTGCTGGCACTGCTTCTGCTGCCGGCAAGCTACGGTGCTTGGGGTATTTTGTCCTACGCCGAACCCTTCCTTACCGGGCGCAGTTTTGCCGAGCCCTTGTGCTTGGCAGCACTTGCAGCGCTGGTGGCACAACGCCGCACCTTGGCCGGCCTGCTTGGGCTTGCCGCGCTCGCATTGCACCCCTTGCAAGCGGGACCTGCATTCGTTATCGGCTGGTTGTGGCTTGCCCAGCAAGATCGCCGCTGGCTGCATTTGCTATGGCTGCCGACACTCGCGGCGGCAGCGTGTTTTGCTTTGCCGCAGTTGAGTTTTCTGACTGCCCGCATGGATGCACTCTGGTTCCAGCAAGTGTGGGATCGAAATTTGGTGGTGTTCTATTCGCAGTCAGGCGTTGGCGATTGGAACTATTTAGTGAAGGATCTGTTCGTAGCTGCAGTCGCCGCCCGCCATGCAGCCCCGGCTTTGCGCCGGTATTTGCACTCTGTTCTCGGTGCATCAGTGATGCTATTTGCCCTTGGATTGCTCTTGGCCGATGGCTTGCATCTGGCTTGGGGGGCAGGACTGCAACTGTGGCGTGTGCATTGGTTGCTGCACTGGACAGCCACCGCAATGTTGCCTTGGCTCTGCGTACGCCTTTGGCGACAGCCTGCCCATGACAAGCTCCGGTTGCTGGTGTTTGTCTGCGCCGTGGTCTTGGGGTTGATGCCATCCGCCGCGCACCCGATGTTTATGATTGCGGCACTGCTGTATTGGGTTTGGCCTTGGCTGAGTCAACGCGTTGGCATGCCACTGCAGCGCACTCTGGTGGTGCTGTGCCTTGGCGTCGCAATGATTTACGTGCTACCCAATACGCTAGCCCTGACTCCCTGGGGCGCACCGCTTGGCACTATGCGTTGGGTAGATGCACTGATGCAGCCACGCCTGCCAGCCGCTCTGTCATTGCCGACAGTGTTGGCAACCCTATGGTTTTGGCAGCGCTACGCCACAGCCCGCCTGTATTGGATTGCGCTTCCAGCCCTCTTCTTTGCCGCACTATTTTCTGGATACCAATGGGATCAGCGCTCTGCACTGCAGCGTGCGTTCACAGATCCGATGCATGATGCGCAACCCTTCGGGATCAACATCGCTCCCGATGCGCAAGTGTTATGGCTAGGTAACCTGTTGCCGGCCTGGAGCGTATTGCATCGCTCGCATTACATCCAGCAACAGCAGTTGTCCGGCATCGTGTTCAATCGCGCCACATCCATCGAAGGTTATCGACGGAAAGAACTCCTGCATGTGAAGGATGCGCAAGGCAAGGATTGCCGCATCGTGGTCTTCCCCAAAGAGCCTTTCATCGCATGCAAGCCTGATGCTGCTGCCGTGCGTCAGGCTTGCGAGAATTCTCGGAACAAGCTCACCTATGTCGTCCTGTACTACCCATTGAATTACCCAGCAGCAGGTATCTGGGCACCTGACAACGGTGCCGAATCGACGTATTACTTGTACGCTTGTCGCGAGCTGGCAAATACCGGCATCACAATCCAATCATCAGCACAGCCAACACCGCATGCGCCAGCACCTTAACGCCAGACTTTTGCAGCATGACCTCATCCGCTACTTCGCCGCCTCTCTGCTGGCGCTGTTAGTGGATACCGGCACGCTCTCGATGTGTCTGCGGTTACTGCACCTGAGCTTGGCATGGTCGGCAACACTGGGCTTCATCACCGGTGCGATTGTGGCGTATGTCCTCAGCATCCGCTGGGTGTTTAGGGCGCGCGCGTTCGGCAATGCACCCGCACTCGAATTCCTGACCTTTGTTGGCATTGGTGTGGCAGGCCTGGCGATCACCCAGCTGGTGTTGTGGATCGGCGTCACAGAACTGGGCCTACTGCCAGAAGCAGTGAAGCTGGCCGCCGCTGTGGTGACGTTTGCCTTCAACTACATCGCCCGTAAAACGCTACTCTTTGCTACATCGCGCCGCAGTCGCGCCGCCTCGGGGAATGTGGTTTGAGCAATTCCAATTCAACAGAACATGCCATCGTCATCGTCGGTGCGGGTCCTGCCGGCCTGACCGCTGCACTTGAACTACAGGCCGCTGGCATTGACAACATCACCGTGCTGGAAGCGGACACGCAAGTGGGCGGAATCTCTCGCACCGTGGAGCATCACGGCAACCGCATCGACATCGGCGGGCATCGGTTCTTTTCCAAGTCCGACTGGGTAATGGACTGGTGGCGCAAGTTGATGCCAGTCGCCGCACCTGCCGACACAAGCAGCGGGCGCGAACTGCGCTATCAAGGCGCCAGCGCCAACGTCCCTGCCAGCAATGCCAAGGAATCTGATGAAGGCGTACTGCTGGTGCGCAGCCGACTCTCGCGCATCTACTTCAACAAGCAGTTCTTCGACTACCCGCTCAAGCTCAACCCCGACACCCTGCTCAAGCTGGGACCGTGGAAGACCTTCACTTTTGGCCTCAGCTATGTTTGGGCCAAGATCCATCCACGCAAACCTGAACATTCGCTGGAAGACTTCCTGGTCAACCGCTTCGGTCGCAAGCTGTACCTGCAATTCTTCAAGGAGTACACCGAAAAAGTCTGGGGCGTGCCCTGCGGTGAAATCAGCGCCGCGTGGGGCGCGCAGCGCATCAAGAGCCTATCCATTGTCAAAGCCATTACCCATGCCCTGAAGAAAGTACTGGGGCTGGGCGGCAAGGCCGAACAGACTTCGCTGATTGAAAGCTTCCTGTACCCCAAGTACGGCCCCGGCCAAATGTGGGAAACCGCCGCGCAACGGTTTGTGGCGCAGGGCGGCATGCTGCTGATGCAAAGCCGCGTGGAGGGCATCCATATGCACGGCGGCCACGTGCAAGGCATCACCTACCGTGATGCACAGGGCTCGACACATTTGCTGTCTTGCAGTCACCTGCTTTCCACCATGCCCATCAAGGATTTGGTACAGGCTGCTGGCAGTGGCTTCCCGCAGGAGGTTCGCAGCATCGCCAGCCAACTCTCCTACCGCGATTTCATCACCGTGGGCCTGCTCTACCCGCGCAGCGCCATCCCACGCCAACTGGACGATAACTGGATCTACATCCAAGAACCCGGGGTCAATGTAGGTCGCGTGCAGGTGTTCAATAACTGGAGCCCCTATATGGTGGCCGACCCCACTACGCTATGGATGGGACTGGAGTTCTTCTGCAAGGAAGAAGATGCACTCTGGAACATGGACGAGGCCTCGATGAAAGCCATGGCCCACAAGGAAATGGTGCAGATCGGGCTGGTGCGCGCCGATGCGCCGCTGGATGCGGTGGTGCTGCATGTTCCCAAAGCGTATCCCGGCTATTTCGGCGAAGCCTATACGCGCTTTGACGAACTACAGACCGCACTGGATGCGGTACCCAACCTGTTCCTGATCGGTCGCAACGGTATGCATCGCTACAACAACCAAGATCACTCCATGCTCACTGCCAAGGAAGCGGCGCGGCAGATTGCTGCGGGCGTGGTGGATAAGGCGGCAATCTGGGGCATCAATGTGGATGATGAGTATCACGAGGAGAAAAAATAAGTGCTCATCCCTCGTGCAGCGACAGCGTCTTCGCCGGCAACTAGCTTAGATTGGATCGACCAATCCATCGCCATCTATCTCATTCTCCCAATCCTTCTGTTCTGCCTGTGGTTTATCCCACTAGCAACAGCTATCTTGCTGGTATTGACAAGCTTCGCCTCATGGCAAGCATTGCGTGGCCCATCGACAGGATCAACGGGATTAAACACAAAATTCATTTTAAGTGTTTTTGCGCTATCGCTAGGATGGACTGCAGTTGCCGGCGTTGGTCATTTTTTCTACTCCAATTCGGACTGGCTTACTCGCGATGCTGTCCTGCATGACCTATCCGTCAGTGGCTGGCCGCCAACCTACCTGCTCGCTGATGCTTCACACCTGATTCTACGTGCGCCTGTAGGCTATTTTTTACCCTCTGCAGCTGTCGGTTATTTATTTGGCCCCGATGCCGCCAATTTCGCAATCTATTTATGGACGGTATTGGGCTGGTGGCTGTTTTTATTGGCTGCCTGCCGCCTATTCGATACCCTGCGCGAACGCATCCTCTGCTTGTTGGTGTTGACCCTGTTTGGCGGAATGGATTTGCTCGGTCATGCATGGGCATATCGAGAAATTGCCGTGCCAGGGCAGCACATCGAGTGGTGGATGCCATCCATCCAGTACTCAGCCAATACCACCTTGCTATTCTGGGTACCTAACCATGCGTTGCCAGCATGGCTTGGTATCACGTTGATACTTCGCCACTGGCGCCAGCCATTGCTTGCGCGCATCACACCGTTGCTGGCCACCGCCATTCCCTTGTGGTCGCCACTTGCTGCGATGGGTTTACTCCCATTTTTTCTGATTGGCCTCGCATGGAAACGTGACTTCCAAATTTTGTTTTCGCCAAAATCCTGCCTTGCGTTCGCACCTATCGCTTTGCTTTCCATGAAATATTTGGGCATGGATGCCGCAGAAATTCCGCACGGCTGGATGACGGAAATGTGGGGCACCTGGGACCTGTTTGCCTATCGTTACGTGCTGTTTTGCTTGCTGGAATTCGGCTTTTTGGCACTGATTTTGGCGCGTATCACTCATTTCAACACACCGATGCGTGTGGCGGTGGCGACTCTGTGCCTACTGCCATTCTACTATCTTGGCATTGGCAATGACCTTGCGATGCGCGCATCAGTCCCAGCACTTTGTGTACTCGCTTTGGCTACGATCAAGCCACTGGCGCAACAACAAGGGCGCACACTCTGGCACGGCCTACTTGTCGGAACATTGCTGGTAGGTGGATTGAGCGCCGCTCAGGAACCCGAACGTGCATTCATTGAACCTGCGTGGAAGCCGCTGGGGAAAACAATTCCGGCTTCAGTTCGTCGAGAGCATCCGGAAGCGGGATCTCTCTTCCCGGCGCATTATTTTGCACACGAAGACTCAACCATTCTGATGGCATTGATGCGACAGCCAAAAGCCTTAGATGTTTCTAAGGAAAAGCCCTACTGAAGTTGATCATATGCCGGTTATTACCACCACTACAAATTTTCGCTTTGATGCCAACACCGGCATTACCTTGCTTGACGCCGCCAATACCGCATCCCTGCAACTCCCATACAGCTGCAAGACTGGCCGCTGCGGCACGTGCCGGTGCAAAGTAATGACGGGCAGCACGCACGCCCTACTTCCCGAGCTGGCTCTAACCGAGCAAGAAAAAGCAGACGGGTGGATTCTTAGCTGTGCACGCACTGCGGACACTGATCTGCGCATCGGAGTACTTGACCTAGGTGATCTCACACTTCCTCCTCCGCGCACACTGCCCTGTAAAATCAACTCACTGCAGCGTTTAGCCCCCGATGTTGTTGGCATCCAACTGCGACTACCTCCCAGCAGCGCCTTCGAGTTCTTGCCTGGGCAATACATCGACGTCATCGGCAAGCATGGTCTACGCCGCAGCTATTCGATTGCCAATCCCCGTTTGCCAAACAACACGCTAGAACTGCATGTTCGCGCCATGCAAGACGGAGAAATGACGCGATATTGGTTTGCAGATGCAAAACCGGAGGACGTTTTGCGCTTACACGGCCCTTTGGGCACGTTCATCTTGCGCGCCTGTAGTGGTATGCAGCTATTTTTCCTTGCCACCGGCACCGGAATTGCTCCAGTCAAGGCAATGCTTGTAGCTTTGACAACTCTACCTTCAGAGCAACAGCCAGAATCTGTCACGGTGCTATGGGGGGGGCGTAGGCAAGAAGATCTTTATTTCGATGTACATGCCTTGATACCCACCGCTCGATTTATCCCCGTACTCTCGCGCGCTGACGATGCTTGGCAAGGCGCACGCGGCCATGTACAGGATGTCCTGTTGGCGATGCAACCTGATTTCACCAATGCTGCTGTCTATGCTTGCGGCTCCGACGCGATGATCCATACTGCCAAGGCAGCGCTGCTGCGTGCGGGGCTTCCTGCCGATCAGTTTTATTCGGATGCCTTTGTGTGCTCCGCCGCACCAACCCCCAGCGAGGCCAAATGACATGAAAGCAGTGATTCTCGCAGGTGGGTTGGGCACGCGCTTGAGTGAAGAAACTACCGTGCGCCCCAAACCCATGGTGGAGATCGGCGGCATGCCAATCCTCTGGCATATCATGAAGATCTACTCCAGTCACGGCATCAATGAGTTCATTATCTGCTGCGGCTACAAGGGCTACATCATCAAGGAATACTTCGCCAATTATTTTCTGCATATGTCGGATGTCACCTTCGACATGCAAGCCAACAGCATGCACGTCCATGAGCGTCGCTCAGAGCCGTGGAAGGTAACGCTCGTGGATACCGGGGATCACTCGCAAACCGGTGGTCGCCTGCGGCGCGTAGCGGACTATCTGAGGGACGATGATGCGTTTTGTTTGACCTATGGCGACGGTGTGGGCGATATCGACATCGGTGCCTGCATCGCGTTCCACAAGGCGCATGGCAAAGCCGCCACGGTGACCGCCACCATTCCACCCGGCCGGTTTGGCGCACTGTCCATGCAGGACGGTCGAGTCGATAGCTTTCAAGAAAAACCGCGCGGTGATGGTGGCATGATCAATGGCGGCTTCTTCGTGCTCTCGCCACGTGTGCTGGACTATCTGCAAGATGACGGCACAATCTGGGAGCAAGCACCGCTGCAAACATTGGCGAATGAAGGCGAGCTCATGGCCTTCGAACACCATGGCTTCTGGCAACCCATGGACACACTGCGCGACAAAGCGAATCTGGAAGAGCTCTGGGCCAGCGGCAATGCCCCCTGGAAGCGTTGGCCGTGATGGGTACATCCAACATCTCACCCGATTTCTGGAGGGATAAGCGCGTTCTGTTGACAGGGCATACCGGCTTCAAAGGCGGATGGTTGAGCCTGTGGTTGCAATCCATGGGGGCAGATGTTGCTGGCATAGCCCTGCCACCACCCAGCGCGCCATCGTTATTCAATGTCGCCGATGTTGGACAAGGCATGTCGCACCACATCGCCGACATTCGGGACTACGCATCCATCGCGCCATTGTTTGCGCAGCTTCAACCGCAAATCGTGTTTCATTTGGCGGCACAACCACTGGTCCGCGCCTCCTACCAGCAACCGTTGGAGACCTACGCAACCAATGTGATGGGCACGGTGCATGTGTTGGAAGCTGCACGTCAGGCAGGCTCGGTACGTGCCATCGTCAACATCACCACCGACAAGTGCTACGAAAACCAAGAGTGGGTGTGGGGCTACCGTGAATCAGACCCGATGGGTGGGCATGATCCATACTCCAGCAGCAAGGGTTGCGCGGAACTGGTCAGTAGTGCTTATCGCAACTCGTTCTTGAAGGAAGCCGGTATTGCACTGGCCACCGCCCGTGCCGGCAATGTCATCGGTGGTGGTGACTGGGCCCAGGATCGTCTGCTGCCAGACATCTTACGGGCGCTAGAGCACGGAACTGCCGTACTTATCCGCAACCCGCACGCCATTCGTCCCTGGCAGCATGTACTGGAACCGCTCAGTGGCTATTTGCAATTGGCAGAACGCTTGTACACCCAAGGGCAACCCTATGCAGAAGGCTGGAACTTTGGCCCCAATGATGACGATGCCCGCCCAGTGCAGTGGATCGTGGAGCAACTATGCGCAACCTGGGGGGGGGATGCCAACTGGCAGATGCAACCCGGCGAACACCCACACGAAGCCAGTTTCTTGAAGTTGGACATCTCCAAAGCGCGGCAACAATTGGGCTGGCAGCCCCGCTGGTCACTGCAAGAAGCGCTTGCCCATGTAGTTCATTGGCATAAAGCATGGCGCAATGGCGAAAACATGCGCATTCTGTGCATGCAGCAAATCTCTGGCTATCGTCACCCACCATGACCACTGATCTTTCTACCCCCTCCTCTGCAGAGCAGCTACGTGACCAGATCCTTGCGCTGGTGGCTCGCTATGCTGACATCGCCCATACACCAAAACCCTTCATCCCTGGGCTTAGTGCCGTGCCGGTGTCGGGCAAGGTCATTGGTGGAAAAGAATTGCAATTGATGGTGGAGGCATCATTGGATGGCTGGCTGACCACCGGGCGTTTCAATACCCAGTTCGAAGAATGCCTAGCCAACTATCTAGGCGTAAAACACGCAATCACCGTGAATTCCGGCTCTTCCGCCAACCTTGTTGCGTTTTCCACATTGACCAGTCCGCGCCTCGGTGAACGTGCGATCAAACCTGGCGATGAAGTCATTGGCGTGGCTGCCGGCTTCCCGACCACGGTCAATCCCATCGTGCAATTCGGCGCTGTCCCTGTATTCGTGGATGTTGATCTTGCCACCCATAATGTAGATGCCAGCCAGCTGGAAGCGGCCATTTCACCAAAAACCAAAGCCGTGATGCTGGCGCACACCCTGGGTAATCCATTCAATTTGGATGCCGTCACGGCGTTATGCAAGAAGCATGGACTATGGCTGATCGAAGACTGTTGTGATGCACTGGGGGCCTCATACAACGACCAGATGGTGGGCACATTCGGCGATATTGCCACCCTAAGTTTTTATCCGGCCCACCACATCACCATGGGTGAAGGTGGTGCGGTCTTTACCAACAATCCTGAACTCAAGCTCATCGCTGAATCCTTTCGTGACTGGGGCCGCGATTGCTATTGCGCGCCAGGCAAGGACAACACCTGCTGCAAGCGTTTTGGCTGGAGCTGTCGTGAACTCGGCGGGAGCCTACCCGATGGCTACGATCACAAATACACCTATAGCCATCTGGGCTACAACCTCAAGATCACCGACATGCAGGCTGCATGTGCGCTGGCGCAAATGGATCGACTGGAAGGGTTTATCGCTAGCCGTCGCGCCAACTTTGCCTATCTGCATGATCGCCTGCAAAATTGCTCCGAGTTCTTGATGCTGCCGGAAGCAACGTTCAACTCTAATCCTTCCTGGTTCGGCTTCCCGGTGACGCTGCGCCCCAACTCCGGCATCCGGCGCGTTGACCTGCTTAACTACCTCAACCAGCACAACATCGGCACACGACTGCTGTTTGCCGGCAACCTGACCCGCCAGCCCTATATGGCCGGCCGCAACTACCGCGTAAGTGGGGATTTGGTCAACACCGATATTGTGATGGAACAAACATTCTGGCTTGGCGTATATCCGGGGCTTGGGGAAGCACAGCTCGATTATGTTGCAGGCAAGCTGGAAGAATTCTTGGGGCTGGGTTTCTAATGGCGACAATGGATTCGGCAGGCACTGGACGATTGCTGTTGTTCGGCGCATCCGGTGCCATCGGGGGTGCGGTCGACAGACATTATGCTGAGCAAGGGTGGCAGGTTGTGCGTATCACCCGCGACACAAACTACGCACCTTCTGGCTCATTCTTGGCATGGAATCCGCTAGATGACGATCCCGCCGGCGAGGCTGCGGTCGCTGCAGCCGGTCCCTTCGATGCCGTATGCTGGGCACACGGAGCGAACTGTAACGACAACATTTTCCAGTTCAATGCCAGCACCCACCAATCGATTTATCGGGCCAATGTCCTGTCAATCCTGGTATCGCTCAATCACCTGCTGACCCGGGACGCACTGACAAAGCCTTCGCGTCTTTGCGTCATCAGCTCAATCTGGCAGAACCAAGCGCGTCAGGACAAGCTGTCCTATTGCGTCAGTAAGGCTGCGGTCCAAGGCCTGATTCTCTCCCTTGCCAACGATCTAGGCCGCGACGGTCATCTTGTCAATGCGGTTCTGCCTGGGGTTCTCGAAACCCCGATGACCCGGGCAAACCTGAGCGAGAGCCAGATTCGCAATGTGGAGGCCTCCACCCGCTTCGGTCGCCTCGCCACCCTTGATGATGTCGCTGCAGCCGTTTATGGCCTAGCCTCGTTCCGCAATACCGGTACTACTGGTCAATTCCTCAACGTCGACCTCGGTTACACGCATGTCAGGATCATTTGAGTTCGACATTCACTCTAGCGCGAAGTCATACCACGTCTTGGCCGGCACCGGAATCGTGCGCCCACATGTGGAGGGCTCCCGCGCGATACTGATTTGTGACGAAGTCCTGCCGACCTATTACCCTTGGCTTGAGCGCGAGGCCAGCATCCTCATCCAGGCACGCGAAGAGTTCAAGACGCTTGATACTATCGGCGTGCTGATCGAGCAGTTGCGCAAGCGTGGCACCACACGCTCCGCGCGGGTCATCGCGGTCGGTGGCGGAATCATCCAGGACGTCGCCACATTCGCAGCGTCCTGCTACATGCGTGGGATCGGCTGGGATTACGTACCGACCACTCTGCTCGGGATGGTCGACTCGTGTGTCGGCGGCAAGTCCTCGATCAACGTCGGCTCCTACAAGAACATCGCCGGCAATTTCTATCCTCCGGACACGATCTGGGTGGACACGGATTTCTGCTCAACGCTGTCCTCTGCACAGATGATTGAAGGCCTCTGCGAAGCGGTGAAGATCTGCTACGCCAGCACCGACAATGCCTTCGACAGATACCTTGCTCTCGCCGACGCCGGGGACCTGCTGCGTGACCCTGCCCACGTAGTAAAAGTCATCGCCCTGACCCTCGCCACCAAGAAGGTTTTCATTGAGGAAGACGAATTCGATACCGGCATCCGCCTGCTGCTCAACTTCGGCCACACCTTCGGGCATGCGCTTGAAGGTGCGAGCGGCTACCGTATCAGCCACGGCATCGCGGTGGGTCTCGGCATGCTGGCCAGCTTTTCATTCTCCGAAGCACAGGGGCTGGTCGACCGATCCTGCGCGCGCGCCTCCAAGCTACGTGCACATTTACGCTGGTTGCTTGCGCAGGTACCGGGGTTGGATGCCGAACTGGCAAGGATCCCCGCTGACGACCTACTGCGACACTTCGACTCCGACAAGAAACACACGGCGGAACACTATGTCGTCATCGCCTACGATGCGGACGGTGCCCTAGTCCGCCACTTGACACCACGTACGGCGGCGATCGAAAGGACACTGCACCATGCCTTCGCCGCGATGGAAAGAGAATTAGATGAAATATAGCGACCAGATCGGAGACTGGCTTTTGGCGCTGGGCTACACCCATTGCTTCTACGTGGGCGGTGGCAACATCATGCACCTGATTGAGAGTCTTAGCCTACGCCTCGACTGTCACCCCGTCATCAATGAAGTTGCCGCTGGCATCGCAGCCGAATACTTCAACGAGGCGAGCCGCGGTGGCGCGAAGGCACTCGCCCTAGTGACCGCAGGTCCAGGGCTCACCAATATCATGACAGCGATCGCGGGCGCTTTTCTGGAAAGCCGGGAATTGCTGGTGATCGGAGGTCAGGTCAAGACCGCCGACCTAGCGCACGGCACACTGCGGCAGCGCGGCATTCAGGAAATTGACGGGGTATCCATCACCCGCCCGATCACGGTCGAGTCCGTACTGCTAGAAGAACCGCTGGGGATGAAAGCATTCGTCGACCTCGTGCAGGCCTCGCGGCACGGACGAAAGGGCCCGGTCTTCATCGAGATTCCTCTGGACGTACAGGCGAGGCAGGTCGAGCCTGTGACGGCAGATGAAGCAGCCATCACACCGCGCCCTTTGCCACACATCACTGACCAGGTGCTGGCCGAAGTCGCCGACCGCATCCGGCATGCCACGCGGCCCGTGCTGCTGCTCGGCGGCGGCATCGACCGTGCGACAGCCGCCGGTCTGTGGGTACGCTTCGGCGAACTGGGGATCCCTTTGGCGACCACTTGGAATGCTGCCGACCGCATTGATGCCGACCATCCGGTCTACGTGGGCAGGCCCAATACCTGGGGGCAGCGCAGCGCCAACATAGTGCTGCAGCAGGCAGATCTCCTAGTCGCGCTCGGAAGCCGGCTCGGGATGCAGCAGACCGGTTTCAACTGGCACCAGTTCGTTCCAAGCGGCGAAGTGATCCAGGTTGACTTGGATCGCACCGAACTGGAGAAGGGGCACCCCCGCATCGCCCAAGGCCTATGCATCGATGCCAACGACATGCTAGCTAGGCTCGCACGAATGGAGCTGGGCGACCACGCCGAATGGTTGGCATACGCGCGCCACGTCCGTGACACCCTGCCTACTGTCGAGGCGATCAACAACACCGCAGACGGCTATATCTCGCCCTACTGCTTCGTCGAGCACATCTCCACGCTCTGCCACCCGCAGGACACCATCATACCCTGCAGCAGCGGCGGCGCTTTCACCGTGATGATGCAGGCCTTCCGCCAGAAAGCTGGCCAGATCATGATCACCAACAAGGGACTGGCATCAATGGGTTACGGCCTGTCGGGTGCCATCGGGGCTGCATTCGCCAACCCCGACGGACGGGTGGTGTTGGTGGAGGGTGACGGCGGCTTCGCCCAAAACCTGCAGGAAATCGGCACCGCCCGAATCAACGGCCTGAACCTGAAGATATTTTTGTTCGACGACGGCGGCTACGCCTCGATCCGTGCGACCCAGCGCAACTATTTCAAGGGCCGCTATGTTGGCTGCGATCGCAGCACCGGACTGGGCCTACCGGACTGGGAAAAACTGTTCGCAGCATGGTCGGTCCCGGTGATGACACTGGAAGCCAGCAACATGGGCTGTGCCGAATTCTCCGCCAGTTTCAACCAGCCTGGCATGGCTGCGTTCGTGGTCAAGCTTGACCCGGATCAGACATACTTCCCGAAGATCACCAGCCGGATCACCGATTCCGGGACGATGGAATCCAACCCGCTCCACCTGATGACGCCGGAACTCGATGCCGATATCTTCGATTCAGTTCTCAGATACCTACCCAAGCAAGGCGGAGAAATCCCATGAACAAGCACGAAAAAAAGATGCTCGATATCCTCAGCCTACTGCGGAATGAATTTGGTGCCGTCGCAGTGAAAGCTGAGTTTGAGGCCGAAGGTACCCGTGTTGATGAATTACTACGCCTGATGGAAATCGCCCGCAAGGCGGACCTTGATGTTGGCCTCAAGATTGGTGGCTGCGAGGCTGTGCGTGACCTGATCGAAAGCAAGCAATTTGGCGTTGAGTACATCATCGCACCGATGGTGGAAACTCCATATGCACTGTCCAAGTTCATCGACGCAAAGAACAAGATCTACACCAAAGACGAGCAGGAATACACTGACTTCTTATTTAATATCGAGACGATTACCGCCTTCAATAATATTAACGAAATGGCAAGACTTGCCGCTGCGCCAAATGGAACAGACGGAATGGTTTTTGGTCGAGTGGACTTTTCTGGCTCCATGGGATGGGATCGCAACGCCATCAATACCGATCCTGTGACCGAATATTGCATTAAAACCGGCAACATCTGTAAGGAATTTGATATTGACCTAGTGGTCGGCGGCGGGGTCTCTATGGATGCATTACCTATGCTTAAACGAATCAATGACAACTATCTGACTCGATTCGAGACGCGTAAAGTAATTTTTGGCAATGAAGCCCTCGCCAAAGAAAATATTGACAAGGCTCTGCTGCAGGCAGTTCATTTCGAGTTGCTGTGGCTATTGAATAAGCGCGACTACTACGCACTGATCACCGCAGAAGATGATCGCAGAATCGAGATGTTGGAGAGCCGCTGGAAGGTCTTATCGAGCGAACAATGACGGTCTCACTAGTTACTCGCAGCCGTCCATGACTCAACTAGTGTTACCATATACACTCATCGAGCAGTTGCGTCGCAGCCACTGGCGCATTCTCGTCACTGGTGCCAGCGGCTGGCTCGGGCAGGCGACTCTGGAACTTCTATCCAATACACTGGGTAGTCGGTGGCACACCCGTGTATCTGCATTTGGAAGCCAGGCACGCACTTGGTCGCTACGTGACGGCACGGTAGTCAGCCAGCGGCCGTTAACTGAATTACCCGCATTACCGCACTCGCCTTCACTGCTGCTTCATTTCGCCTATTTGACGCGTGAAAAAGCTTCAACGATGTCCGCCGATGCGTACATCAATACCAACCGTATGCTGTCGCGCTTGGCAGCTGAAGGCGGGGCCAGCGTCGGTGTAGAGCGCGTTTTTGTTACCTCCTCCGGTGCCGTAAATGCAGCAATGGCGAAGCCTGATGATGAAGATCCAAACCTGTTTTACGGACGACTGAAGCTGGAGGACGAAGCCCTGTTCAAGACTTTCGTCCAAGCAGCACCTGAGCGACGCACCTTCATTGCGCGCTTGTTCAACCTCAGCGGCCCGTACATCAACAAGCTGAATTCCTATGCACTTGCCTCATTCATCCGGCAGGCACGCCAAGGACGCATCCAGATTCACGCACGCCATCCTGTGGTGCGTTCCTACACAAGCGCGGCCAATCTGTTGGGCGTCGCTATGGGCCAACTATTGACCACCGAGGCCGATCCCTTCCTCTGCGTGGAAACCACCGGTGAATGCGAGGTTGAAGTAGGTGACCTAGCACAGATGGTGCGAGAGTTCGTGGCACCAGATGCCGCCATCGCGCGCCTCCCCATGCTGGCGGAACCAGCAGACCGCTACGTTGGCGATGGTGCTCGCTACCGCCAACTGCTGGCCCTGCACGGTATCGATGAACACCCGCTAGCACGCCAGATCAACGACACCGCCGATTTCATCGCACAAATCGAATCGGGAAGCGTGTGAGTTTCGAGCGTATTACCCGGCAACTACCCGAACGCATCCGGTCCAGGCGCCGCTTCTTCCGTTTCCTGTTGGTTGGCGGCATCAACACCGCGTTCGGCTATGCTGCGTTTGTTGCCTGTCTATGGCTGGGGATGCACTACGCAATAGCTGCTGCCGCAGCTACGATATTGGGTGTATTGTTCAACTTCCATAGCACGGGCAAGCTAGTATTCAGTAGCACCAACTATCGCCACCTGCCATTATTTTTAGGCGTGTATGTTGTTGTGTATCTCGTAAATGTGCTTGGGCTATCGCTGTTATCAATGGCGAAGATTCCGCCTTGGCTAGGTGGACTGCTGTTGATTCTACCATGCGCCATGCTCTCTTACTTCCTCAATAGCCGCTTTGTATTCCGAACATGACCAAACTCATCAGCATCGTCACTCCACTCTTCAACGAAGAAGAAAACGTCGATGATCTATGCTCCCGGATTGCAGCGGTAATGGCATCTTTGCCCTACGACTATGAACATCTTTGTATCGATAATTGCTCAAAAGACCGCACTGTTGCCTTACTCCGCGCTCGCGCTGCACGCGACCCCAAACTAAAAGTCATTGTCAATGCTCGCAATTTTGGACATATCCGCTCTCCATATCATGCACTGCTGCAAGCTGCCGGCGATGCCGTAGTGGTGATTGCAGGCGATCTACAAGACCCGCCGGAGATGATCCCAGAGTTCATCAAAAAATGGGAAGACGGCTTCAAGACAGTAATGGCGGTAAAACCGGAAAGCGAAGAGTCTTCGTTGATATTTTTTGTCCGCAAGATATATTACAAGATAATCAACCGCATCTCGGAAGTCCCCCTGATCGACAACGCAACTGGTGCCGGCTTGTTCGATCGTGATGTGATCGAAATATTACGCAGCATCGCCGACCCCTACCCCTATACGCGAGGCTTGGTGTGTGAAATTGGCTACCCCATTGCGACAGTGCCATTCAAGCAGCCACGCCGCACACGTGGTGTCACCAGTCAAAATTTTTACACGTTGTACGACATCGCCATGCTTGGCATCACCAAGCACTCCAAACTGCCCCTACGGCTCATGGCGATGCTTGGCTTTGCGTTGGCAATTGTTAGCCTGTTGGCAGCATTCGGCTATCTACTTGCCAAACTTCTTTTTTGGGACAAGTTCCAATTCGGAACTGCACCCATTCTAATTGGAATGTTTTTATTCGGCGCTATCCAGATGCTATTTCTTGGAATGCTGGGTGAATATATCGCATCCATTCAAACCCAAGTACGAAAACTGCCACTAGTAGTAGAATCAGAGCGGATCAATTTTTAAGAACAAAGCCTAGCCAACGCAACATAAAACCATGTGACCATCTATGCCGGCATACGCACTTTTCTTGGACGCGACCACCAGTCAAATATTTCAATTGTTGCGCTGACTTCATGAAAGAAATCAAGCTCGACTCACCGGAAATTTGTTCGAAAATAAAATTGCTCGCAGGCGGCGCACTCGGCATTACCATGATGCTCTTGTTGCGCCGCTACCCCGGCATTTTTCACGACTCGATTCTGTATATGGGTCAAGGCTTGATGCAGCGTTGGCCGCAGATTTATGGGCAAGACTTGTTTTTTGCACATGGCAGCCAGGCCAGCTACACCATCATGCCGTGGATCTTGGGTAAAGCGTTTTCCTTTGCATCGCCCCCGTTAGTCATGTTGATGGGTGCATTCATCAGCATGCTACTGTTTGCGGCATCTGCCTGGTTTGCATTGAAGGCTCTGTTGCCGACGCAGCAGCGTTATTGGGCCTGGCTGGGTGCGCTGTGCTTGCCCTCTATCTATGGCGTAGTCCACATATTTAGCTACAACGAACCATTCTTGACATCCCGTCCACTAGCAGAATCATTCTGTTTGCTTGGCATTGGCTGGCTCATCCGCGAAAAATGGCTACTTGCTGCCGCCAGTCTTTTGCTAGCCGGACTATTTCACCCGCTGCAAGCGATTGCAGGTGCGGCAATCATCTGGGTGTGGGCTGTTGGCCAGGATCGCCGCTGGCTGCATGCGCTATGGTTGATATTTCCAGTCAGCGCGCTGGCATACATCGGGATAACCCCGTTCAATGGGCTGCTGCAGCGCGCAGATGCCGGCTGGTTCAAGGAGCTGACCTATTCTCGCCAAGTGTTCGTCACGCTCTGGAGTGTCAATGACTTCAAGAATCTTGGCTTTGATGTTGTGGTTTTGCTGAGTGCGTGGCACTGGTTACGGGGCCGGTTTGGTGGATGGTGCTTGGCATCGTTGATCGGCTGCACGATTGGCATTCTTGCCAGTTTGCTCTTGGTTGATCACCTGCACTTGGTTCTGCCTATTGGCCTACAACTTTGGCGCGTTCATTGGCTGGCACACTTCTTCTCATTGGCGGCCATTGGTGCACTCCTGCTATTTCATTTGCGTGCAAAGGACTCCGTTTCAGCACTGCTGCTGACGCTCACCGCACTCTTGGCCTGGGGCGAGACCGATTGGGGCTGGCTATTGCTTGCTGCAATGTACGTCGGCTGGCAGTTTGCTCCACACGACTCCCGCCAACGGCTTGGCCGTTTGCTCTGTTGGATCTTTGGCATGTCGACTGTACTGCTGTTCTATAACCACGCCAGCAATGAATATCATTGGTTCAAAGAGGCACATTTTCGAATCGATCTGTATCCGTTTGACCGCCGTTTACTAGTTTTCCCGGCATTGTCATTTGGCCTACCACTTTTCGGGCTATTGCTATGGGAGCGATGCGGATCAATCGGAAAGAAGCTTTTGCTTGCCGGTTTCCTGGTGCCTGCAGTGGCAGCAACACTGTACCTGTGGGATGCTCGCGACAGCACACAACACATCATGGAAGATGCGGCATTTCAACCTGATATATTTGGCACCTCGATTCCAGAACATGCCCAAATCTATTGGGAGCCAGAATCTTTAGTTGGAGTATGGCTTGTACTCCATCGTGCGAGCTACTTCAGCCCAGGCCAACTGGCCGGGCAGATGTTTAGCCGTGACACTGCTGAAGACGGTCTGCAGCGTGAAAACAGAATGATGCCACTGATGCGTGAGAGTCTTGGGTGTCAAGATGAAAAACTGAATGTCACTGAACGTGTACGTTGCCATATCAGCGATCGCAGCATGAAACAAGCGTGCTCTCTAAATGGAGGCAAGCGCCCTGATTACATGGTGCTGTCTTATCCACAGCCACAGCCATACGTTGGGCAGTGGGCGATCCCTGATCCGGTATCAAAGACTCCTGCAATTACCTTTCGTCTCTACCGTTGCGACGATATTCTCAATTTTAGAGGCGGTAGTAGCAGCCCGCCGGTTCGCCGGTGAGTAGCCGGATGGCGTTGCATGGACACGACTCAGTGTCTACTAGCAGCCACGCTCCCATTGGCCGCTGGCGTACACCGATCGCAGGTGGTCTGTTTGGCATCGTGATGGTGTTGTTGCTTCACCGTTATGTCGGCATTAATCACGATTCCATCTTGTACTTGGGACAAGCGCTTGCGCGGCGCTGGCCGCAAATATTTGGCCAGGATCTTTTTTTCGTGCACGGCAGTCAGGATCGTTACTCGATAGCTCCTTGGCTGCTTTCAGAAGCAGTCGGAAGCATCAACCCGCCAGTGCTTTTTCTTTGGGGATCCGCAGTTGGTCTCTTGGGGTTTTTCTTCGCTGGCTGGTACTGCCTCCGTGTGTTATTGCCGCCCGATCTACGGTACCGGGCATGGTTAGCTACAATTTGCCTGCCACCTGTATATGGCATGACCCAGCTATTCAGTTATGGCGAAAAATTTCTTACACCCAGGCCATTTTCCGAAGCTCTATGCTTGGTTTCCATTGCATTTTTTACCCGCAAGCGCACCCGGCTTGCTTTCTTTTTTTTGGCACTTGCATGCATTCTGCATCCGCTACAGATGCTGGCTGCCAGCCTGATCATTTGGCCCTGGCTGGTGATGCAGGATAGACGCTGGCTACACGCCTGCTGGCTAGGTATTCCGGTTTTGTTTCTTGCTTATCTCGGAGTCAAACCATTTCCTGATTTGTATGTCCGCATCGACCCAACTTGGCTTTACAACTTATACGACGCAACCCCTCAGCTATTTTTGTCGAAGTGGAGCCTGGCCGACTTCAACAATCTCTTATTTGATATTTTTTTACTAACCATCGCACAACGAATCCTGCCGCTGGACTTTGCGCGCTGGTGTCGTGCCGCTCTCTTCGGGTTAGTGCTTGGCATTGCGGTTACAGCCCTGTTGGTGGATTCGCTTCACCTTGCCCTCCCCTCCGCACTCCAACTGTGGCGTGTTCATTGGCTAGCTCATTGGCTTGGTATCGCCGCTATCGGCGCGCTGTGTTTTTACGGCATTCACACCAATAATTTCTCCCGCACTTTGCTACTGCTGCTTGCTGCAATCTTTGCCTGGGGAGAGGGCACCTGGGAGTGGGGCGCATTTGCGATGCTGTATGCCATCTGGCCACTACTTGATCACCGTTTGCCCTCCAACGTTGCCAAGCTGATTGGCACCCTGCCTGGCGGCTTAGTGTTGCTTCTGGCAGTTGAGCACGTCTCATTACAACTTGCGGGCTTTGAAAATGCTGGTTATCAACTGGACCTGTTCCCCCTTGACCGGCTGCTTTTGGCATTCCCTGCAATAGGATTTGGATTGCCCCTGCTCTGTGTGTTGCTTTGGAATCGTTTAACTGGAAGTGGCCAGAAAATTGTGTTCCTGACTTGCCTGATCCCCCTAACCATGCTCAGCTGCTGGTGCTGGGATTCCCGCGGCCTTGCCAACCGGGTGTTTGAAAATAATGTTTTCAATCCTTCGATATTCGGGATCAGGATCCCGGAGCACGCTCAGGTGTTTTGGTACCCAGGCTCCATCATGGGGCCTTGGCTAGTATTGCAACGCACCAATTATTTCAGCCCGGGGCAAGTTGCCGGCGAAATTTTCAACCGCGAAACTGCCATTGATGCTAGGTCTCGCATCGAAAAGCTGCGCCCATTGATCGAGCAAGGCCTTGGCTGTGACCAGGCGCGACTTGCAGGCACCTACCATCGGGAATGCGCAATCAGTCCCCGCAATCTTCGAATTGCCTGCGAACCCGGCGCTGTGCCGCCGCCGGACTACTTGGTTCTGCCTTATCAACAAACTCAAGCACCCATTGGTACTTGGAGGCTTGTGGATCCGGCTGGCCTGCAGCCGGACTCGAAGCTCTTCTTGTACCGATGCACTGACCTCGTTGCACCACTTGCAGCTAAGTGATGATGGTTCGCGGCGGCGCAGGTTTGCGATACAGTCACATCCGTTCCCGGGGAGATCCGCACCAATGAGCACTGCCACCGCCGCCAATCTGATGGGTATCACCGGCATCGCCCGGCGCTTGGTCATGGACGGCGCGCTGGATGAGGCGGTGGCGCGCAAGGCAATGGACGCCGCCACTGCCGAGAAGTCGCCACTGGCAGCGTATCTGGTACAGCACCGGCTGGCCTCGCCGGCAGCGTTGGCGGCAGCCAATTCGGTGGAGTTCGGCATGCCGATCGTCGATGCACTGGCACTGGATCCGGCCCAGTCCGCAATTACGTTGGTCAAGGAAGATCTACTGCGCAAGCATCAGGTATTGCCGCTGTACAAGCGCGGCAATCGGCTGTTCGTGGGCACCTCAGACCCGACCAACAATCAGGCGCTGGAAGAACTCAAGTTCCATACCAATCTGGCAGTAGAGCCTATTTTGGTGGATGCCGACCGCATCAAGCGCTGCCTGGATCTTTGGTTGGAAGCCGCCGAAGCGCTGGCTGCCGACATGGACGATGCCGACGGTCTGGAAGGACTGGAGGTCAGCGGGGGGGATGATGATTTTTCCAATGACTCCGGGGTCGATGCCAGTGGCGAGGACACCCCAACCGTCAAATTCATCAACAAAGCGCTCGTGGACGCGATTCGCAAAGGGGCCTCGGACATCCATTTTGAGCCCTATGAAACCGAATATCGGGTGCGTTTTCGCATCGATGGCATCCTGAAGACTGCAAAGAAAGTGCCGGTGAAGCTGCATGCGCGCATCGCCGCCCGGCTGAAGGTGATGTCGCAACTGGACATTGCCGAGAAGCGTGTTCCGCAGGACGGTCGCATCAAGCTCAATCTCAGCAAGACCAAGCAAATCGACTTCCGCGTCAGCACCCTGCCGACGCTGTTTGGCGAGAAGATCGTGCTGCGTATCCTTGACGGCAGCGCCGCCAAGATGGGCATCGACAAGCTGGGCTACGAGCCAGTGCAACAAAAATTGTTTTTGGACGCCATCCACAAGCCCTATGGCATGGTGCTGGTCACTGGCCCCACCGGTTCCGGCAAGACCGTCAGCCTGTACACCGGGCTTGGAATCCTGAACGATGAAACGCGCAACATCAGCACGGTGGAAGATCCGGTGGAAATTCGGCTGCCCGGCGTCAACCAGGTGCAGCAGAACGTCAAGCGCGGCATGACCTTCGCCGCCGCTCTGCGTAGCTTCCTGCGCCAAGATCCGGACGTGATCATGGTGGGTGAAATTCGCGACCTGGAAACCGCAGAAATCGCGGTCAAGGCCGCGCAGACCGGCCACATGGTGCTCTCCACCCTGCATACCAACGATGCCCCGCAGACGATTGCCCGCCTGATGAACATGGGCATCGCCCCGTACAACATCACCAGCTCGGTCAGCCTGGTCATTGCCCAGCGCTTGGTGCGCCGCCTGCATGACTGCAAGCGCGCGGTGCATCTGCCGGAACATGCGCTGCTGGCGGAAGGCTTCACCGCCGATGAAGTGCACGCAGGCATCACCGTGTATGAGGCCGTGGGCTGTGAGGACTGCACCGAGGGCTACAAAGGTCGCGCCGGCATCTACCAAGTGATGCCGATGACCGAGCAAATTCAGCAAATCGTGCTGGCCGGTGGTAATGTGCAACAGATTACCGAGGCGTCCCTGCTCAGCGGCGTCCGCGATTTGCGGCGTTCTGCGTTGGACAAGGTGAGACAGGGGGTCACCAGCCTCATTGAGATCAACCGCGTCACCAAGGATTGAAGGGGAGCCCCATGTCCGCTCGTAGAGCCGCGATCAGCAAGGCCAGGGATAAAGCCGAAGCCCGCCGTTTGAACCCGTTGGAAGAATTTGTCTGGCAGGGCCGTGACAAGCGTGGCAAGGAAATGAAAGGCGAGCAGTTGGCACGCACCGCCAATCTGCTGCGTGCCGAGCTGCGCAAGCAGGGCATCAACCCCACCGTAGTCAAACCCAAGTCCAAGCCATTGTTTGGTGGCTCTGGCAAAAAGGTGTCGGCACGCGATATCGCCGTGTTCAGCCGCCAGCTGGCGACCATGATGAAATCCGGCGTCCCGATCGTGAACTCACTGGAAATCATCGGTGGTGGCAGCAAGAACCCGACCATGAAAAAAATGGTCAACAGTCTGCGTAGTGATATCGAGGGCGGCGCGTCGATCTACGAAGCGATGAGTCAATACCCGGTGCAATTCGACGAGCTGTACCGCAATCTGGTGCGCGCCGGCGAAGCCTCCGGCGTGCTGGAAACGGTGCTGGAAACCATTGCTACTTACAAAGAAAATCTGGAAAGCATCAAAGGCAAGATCAAGAAAGCACTGTTTTATCCAACTGCGGTGATCGCGGTTGCCATCCTGGTCTGCGCGGTGTTGATGGTCTATGTGGTGCCGATCTTCAAGGAAACATTCAGCAGCTACGGGGCTGAGTTGCCTGCATTTACAAGTTTGGTGTTCGGCATATCAGACATCTTCGTCAAGTGGTTCTGGCTGATTGGCATCATCGCTGCCGGCGGTATCGGCTTCTTCATTTACAGCTACAAGCGCTCGGCCAAATTGCAGCACACCGTGGATCGAATGATGTTGAAGTTGCCGGTGATTGGCAAGGTGCTGCACGAATCGGCCATTGCCCGCTTTGCACGTACCTTGGCGGTCACCTTCAAGGCCGGTGTACCGCTGGTGGAGGCGCTGGACAGTGTGGCCGGTGCCACCGGCAGCATGGTGTATGAACAGGCCGTCATGAAGATGAAGGACGACGTTGCGGTGGGTTACCCGGTCAATGTCGCGATGAAACAGGTCAACTTGTTCCCGCATATGGTGGTGCAGATGACCGCGATCGGCGAAGAGGCCGGCGCACTCGACACCATGCTGTACAAGGTCGCCGAGTTCTATGAGGAAGAGGTCAGCAATACGGTGGATGCGCTGTCCAGCCTGATCGAACCGATGGTGATGGTGATCATTGGTGGCTTGGTCGGCTCGATCGTGGTGGCCATGTACCTGCCGATCTTCAAGATCGCGATGACGGTGATGTAAGGGACTTGCGACGCGATGGCCTTCCTTGATGCGCACCCCGGCTTCGGCTATCCCGCCGCAGCCGGGCTTGGTTTGCTGGTGGGTAGTTTCCTCAATGTGGTGATCTTGCGCCTGCCCGCACGCCTGGAATGGCAGTGGAAGCGCGACGCCCGCGAGATCCTGGACGAACCCGAACTGTACGACCCCCCGCCACCCGGCATCGTGGTGGAGGGCTCGCACTGCCCAAAATGCAAAAAGCCGCTGCACTGGTACGAGAATATCCCGCTGCTGAGTTGGGTGCTGCAAGGTGGCAAATGTCGGGGCTGCAAGACTCCGATTTCGATCCAGTATCCACTGGTGGAGCTGCTGACCGGCGTATTGTTTCTGGCCTGTGTCTGGCAATTTGGGTTTGGCTGGAAGGGCTTTGGCGCCATGCTGTTGACCGGCTATCTGATTGCGCTGTCCGGGATCGACTTCCGCACCAAACTATTGCCTGACCAGTTGACCTTGCCCCTGTTATGGCTAGGCATGATTGCGGCCGTGGAAAACCTGTACGTCGGGCAGAAATCCGCGATGCTGGGGGTGATGGCGGGCTACCTCAGCCTGTGGTCGGTGTACTGGGTATTCAAGCAGCTCACCGGCAAGGAAGGCATGGGGCACGGCGATTTCAAACTGCTGGCTGCGCTGGGCGCGTGGACGGGCTTGGCAGGGGTGCTGCCCACCATCTTGCTGTCGTCGTTCATCGGGGCCGTCGTCGGCTCGATCTGGCTGGCGGTCAAAGGCCGCGACAAGGCCACTCCCATTCCGTTTGGTCCGTATCTGGCGCTTGCTGGCTGGATCAGTTTCTTTTGGGGGCACGACCTAGTGGGCTGGTACATGCGGCTCGCCGGCTTGGCGTAGCAAGCGCAGCCCAGCGGGAACGTGCCCTGGCTTGGCGGCCGCGCTTGTGCAGACTCGGCAGCGCATCCACAACCGCAGGAGCACGCCATGCGAATGGAATCCACCACATAATGCACGCATGAGCGAATACATCATCGGCCTTACCGGCGGTGTCGCCTCCGGCAAAAGTACGGTCGAAGCGCGATTTCGTGCACTGGATATCGTCGTCGCCGATGCTGATGCCGCTGCACGAGAAGCTGTGGCTGCAGGTAGCGATGGCTTGGCCGAAGTGGTGGCTGCGTTTGGCAGCGGCATCTTGACCGCGGATGGCAGTCTGAATCGTGCGGCGATGCGACAACGCGTGTTTGCAGAGAGTCCGGCGCGCAAGACCCTGGAGGCGATTGTCCATCCGCGCGTACGCACCGCATTGGCTGATGCCTGCCAGATGGCGAGTTCGACCTATGCTATCGCGTCCATCCCGTTGCTTGCCGAAAGTGGTGGTCGTAGTGCCTATCCGTGGCTGGATCGCATCTTGGTGGTGGACGCGGCCGTCACTGTGCAATTGGCGCGCCTGCAGCAGCGCGACGGTAGTGATGCTGCCTTGGCGCAGCGCATGATCGCCGCGCAAGCCACGCGCCAGGAGCGCTTGGCGATTGCCGATGACGTGCTGGTCAATGATGGCGCATTAGCTGTTCTGGACGCACAAGTCTTGGCACTCGATCAGTTATATCGTCGCTTGGCCGCCGCTTGAGGTCTCAATTGCCGCGCAGCAATGTGTCCACCACAGGAAGATCCGCTGGCGGCATCGGGTAGTCGCGTAGTGTGTCCGGTGCGGCCCACGCCAGTGCCTGTCCCTCCAGGCCTTGTGGTGCACCGACAAAACTGACTTCGCGCACATCCAGCAGCAAGTGCTTTTCAGGTTGCTGCATATGTACACGGATGATCGCGTTACCGACAACCGCGTCGATCCCCAACTCTTCACGCAATTCACGTACCAGCGCCACCTCCGGGGTCTCCCCCGGCTCGACCTTGCCACCGGGGAATTCCCACAAGCCCGCATGTTCCGCGTCGGTGCGTTGGGCCAGTAACACGCGGCCATCTGCATCACGCAAGATGGCGGCGACAACGTGAAGCTGTTTCATCCGCGCCAAAATGCGCCCCGATCCGGGGCACCCCCTTTACGCAAGCTGCCCGTGGCAATGCTTGAATTTCTTGCCGCTGCCACAGGGGCACGGATCGTTGCGGCCTACTTGGCCGGATGCCAGCGCTTGCTGCACACGCACGTCTGCGGCTTCTTCGTCGGCACCCATGCCACCCATATCGGGGTGTTGGAACTGCATCTGCCGGTTGATCGACTCGGCGCGTGCGCGCTCTTGTGCTTCGGCAGCGGCCACTTCTTCTTCGCTGCGGATACGCACGCGTGCCAACAGCGAGATCACTTCGCGCTTGACCTTTTCCAGCAGCTCGGAGAACAGCTCGAAGGCTTCTTTCTTGTATTCCTGCTTGGGCTGCTTTTGCGCATAGCCGCGCAGGTGGATGCCCTGGCGCAGGTAGTCCATGCGCGCCAGGTGTTCCTTCCAGTTTTGATCCAATACATTCAACATGACGTGCTTTTCCAGCATGCGCATGGTATCGGCACCGGTCTGCGCTTCCTTGCCTTCGAACAGCGCCAGAATGTCGGCCTGCACGTGCGCCCGGATTTGTGCGGCATCCAATTCTTCCTGCGTCTTGTGCAGGCCAACCAGATCCAGCTGCACGCCAAACTCGGCCGCAAGCTCGGCTTCCAGACCCGGCAGATCCCATTGCTCGTCCACCGAGTCGGCCGGCACGAAGCGCTGCACCATATCGGCAATGACATCGTTGCGGATGCCGTCGATATTGTCCTTGACGCTGGCCGCTTCCAGCAATTCGTTACGCTGCTGGTAGATCACCTTGCGCTGGTCGTTATTCACATCGTCAAAGTCCAGCAAATTCTTGCGGATGTCGAAGTTGTGGGCTTCCACCTTGCGCTGCGCATTGGCAATCTGGCGGGTAACCAACGGGCTTTCGATGATGTCGTCTTCCTTCAGCCCCATCTTGGCCATCACCGTCTGCACCCAGCCGGCGGCGAAGATGCGCATCAGGTTGTCTTCCAGCGACAGATAGAAGCGGCTGGAACCGGGGTCGCCCTGACGGCCGGAACGGCCACGCAGCTGGTTATCGATACGCCGCGATTCGTGCCGTTCAGTGCCGAGGATATGCAGCCCGCCAGCCGCTTTCACGGCTTCGTGCCGCTGCTTCCACTCGGCCTTGGTGCGCTCGATCTCGGCGTCACTGGCGCCCTCGCCCAGTGCCGCCAATGCCGCCTCCAGCGAACCGCCCAGCACGATATCGGTACCGCGACCAGCCATATTGGTGGCAATCGTCACCGCGCCCGGTGCGCCGGCATTGGCCACGATATGCGCTTCGCGTTCGTGCTGTTTGGCGTTGAGTACTTCATGCGCGATCCCGGCAGCATTCAGCTCGTTGCTGAGCAGCTCGGACACTTCGATCGAGGTGGTACCCACCAGCACCGGTTGCTGGCGTGCCGAGCATTCCAGAATGTCCTTGACCACGGCGCGGTATTTGCCGGCGCGATTGAGGAACACCAGATCGGAATGATCCTTGCGCACCATCGGCCGATGGGTGGGGATCACCACCACTTCCAGCCCGTAGATATTCTGGAATTCGTAGGCTTCGGTATCCGCGGTGCCGGTCATGCCCGACAATTTCTTGTACATGCGGAACAAATTCTGGAAAGTCACCGAGGCCAGCGTCTGGTTTTCGCGCTGCACTTGCACGCCTTCCTTGGCTTCCACCGCCTGATGCAAGCCATCGGACCAGCGCCGCCCCGGGAGTGTGCGGCCGGTGAATTCATCGACGATGATGACCTCGCCATCGCGCACGATGTAGTCCACATCGGCCTGATAGATCGCATGCGCGCGCATCGCCGCATTCAAGTGATGCACCACATGGATGTTCTGCGCGGCGTACAGGCTTTCATCGGCACCCAACACGCCCGCATCGCGCAGCAGTTGTTCGGCGTGTTCTTGCCCGACTTCGGACAAGTGCACCTGTTTCTGCTTTTCATCCACCCAAAAATCACCCTCACCCTCTTCTTCCTTCTGGCGGATCAGCGATGGCACCACCGCATTGACCCGCAGGTAGAGTTCGGGGGATTCGTCGGCGGGGCCGGAAATGATCAGCGGGGTGCGCGCTTCGTCGATCAGGATCGAGTCCACTTCGTCCACGATGCCGAAGTTCAGCCCGCGCTGGAAGCGATCTTCCTTGGCCAGCGCCATGTTGTCGCGCAGGTAATCGAAGCCGAATTCGTTATTGGTGCCGTAGGTGATGTCGCAGGCGTAGGCCGGGCCTTTATCGGTATGGTTCATGCCGGGATAAATCACACCGACCGACAGCCCCAGCCAGTTATACAACTTGCCCATTTGCGCGGCGTCGCGGCGTGCCAGGTAGTCATTGACGGTGACCACATGCACGCCCTTGCCTTCCAGCGCATTGAGGTACACCGCGCAGGTGGCGGTCAGCGTCTTGCCTTCGCCGGTGCGCATTTCCGCGATCTTGCCCGAATGCAGCACCATGCCGCCGATCAGCTGCACATCGAAATGGCGCATGCCGAACACGCGCACCGAGGCTTCGCGGCAGACCGCAAATGCTTCGGGCAGCAACTTGTCCAGCGATTCGCCTTTGCCGATACGGGCGCGGAACTCGTCGGTCTTGGCTTTCAGCGCGTCATCCGATAGCGCCTTGGTCTGCGCTTCCAGCGCATTGATCTTCTTGACGATGGCGCCGTACTGCTTGAGCAGGCGCTCGTTGCGGCTGCCGAAAACACTGGTAAGCAAACTGTTGAGCATGAGAATGGCAATCCCTGGCGGGATGCGCGCCAATGGCGCGGCATCGAAAAATAGAGGCAACGTAGCCCCGAACGCAGGCGCGCGTGCGGGAATCCGCTAGTTTAGCTGGAGGCGGGCCGCCGCGTATGCAAGCCCGTCGCAATCAGCCGTTCTGCGGCCCATGCCGTGCCAGGGCGTTGTTATGGCCAAGGAACTTGCGGGGATTGACCACCACGCCGTCCTGCCACACCTCGAAATGCACATGCGCACCCGTGGAGCGCCCGCTGGAGCCGGCCTTGGCAATGTCTTGCCCGGCCCGCACCAGATCGCCGACCTGCCGATCCAGCTGCGAGTTGTGCGCATAGCGGGTGACCAGGCCATTGCCGTGATCCACTTCGATGGTGTTGCCGTAGCCACTGCGCACGCCGGCAAAGCTCACCACGCCGTCGGCTACCGCCAGCACCGGATCACCGATATTGGCTTGGAAATCAATACCTTTGTGGAACTGGAAACCGCCACCGAAGGGGTCGGCGCGACCACCGAAACCCGAGGTGACGAAACTTCCCGCGATCGGCTCGCGCGAGGGCAGGCTGCTGCGCTCCAGCTGGCGATTGAATAGCAAGCTCTCCAGCACGGACAGCTGGGTATCGGCGTGTTGATAATCACCTTCCAGCGCATGCAGTCGCGATTGCAGCTCATGGACAGGCATGTCCCGCGTGGCCCCACCCCCGCCTTGGCCGACGGGGTTTTCGAAATTGAATTCGCCGTCTTGCAGCTGGCTGGATTGCGTCAGGCGAGCGCCCAACGCATTCAACCGATTGGCCTGCGCCTGCAATTCCGCCAGCCGCGCCGCCAGTGCATTGACCTCGCGCTGGGCATCCCGGCGCACCTGCTCCAATTCGGCCTGCCGGCTGGCATCCGAGGTTTGCAAGGCTTCCACCTGCGCCATGCCAATCACGCTGCGCATCGCCGCGCCACACAGCATGCCAGCCCCCAGCAGCAGCGCCAATGCTGCCCATGGGTGGCGCAGTGCCCACCAGCGCAAACGCTGGGCCTGCGCGACGGCGCGCTGACGGGTATTGTGTGAATTGTTTACTTCAATCATTGCCCATGCCTATGTCGCGATCCACGCCCCCGAACCAGGCTGCCCCGCCTGCTGGCCCGCGCGCGGCGCTGGATACGCTGCTCGCCGGCAAAGCCGGTGGAACTCTGCGCCGGGCCCGCTGGCTCGACGCAGTGGATCAGTTGCTACGTCCTGCATTGCCGGCAGGGGTCAACGCGCATGCGCGTTTGGCCAATCTGCGCGGCAAAACCTTGGTATTCATCGCCGATGCCCCGGTCTGGCACGCCAAATTACGGCTGGCCACACCCGAGTTGATCGCCGCTGCCCGCTCCATCGGGCTGGAGGTGGATGCCGTGACCATCAGGCTGGCCACGCGGCCGTGGCAGCCGCACCCTGCGACCATCACGCCCCACATCCCCCCATCGGCGGCCAGCCAGAAAGGTCTGGCGGCGGCCTTGGCGTTACTGCGCGCACCTGCGGCGGAAGACGCCGACAGCCTGCACAACACCGCAACAGCGGGGGTGCGAGCACCCCGCAGCTGAGCGGTCAGCGCGCATCCTAACGGGATACGTCCTTGATTTTGTTAAGAAAGGCGAAACAACGCGCGCAGGACTGCCAAGCCGATCGCAAAGCTGCGCCGCTTACAACGCCGGCTGCGCGGCACCGTACCCCAGCTCCGGCAGTTGCGCCGGATCGTCAAAACTGACCACTTCCCAGGTCGCTTGGGCTTGGTCGGCCAACAAGGTGCGCACCAAGTGGTTGTTCAGGGCATGGCCGGACTTGTAGCCGGTATAAGCCCCCAAGATCGGATGCCCCGCCAAATACAGATCACCGATCGCGTCCAGAATCTTGTGGCGTACGAATTCATCGGCGTAGCGCAGGCCGTCTTCGTTCAGCACGCGGAACTCATCCAGCACAATGGCGTTGTCCATCGACCCGCCCAACCCAAGGTTGCGATCGCGCATGAATTCCAGATCGCGCATGAAACCGAAGGTGCGCGCACGGCTGACTTGCTTGATATAGGCATCGGTGGAAAAGTTGAACTCCACCCGCGACAGCGCATCCGGAATCGCCGGATGGTCGAACCGCACCGTGAAATCCAGGCGGAAGCCGTTGTAAGGCTCGAATTTGGCGTACTTGTCGCCATCGCTCACTGCCACCGGCTTCAGAATGCGGATAAAGCGTTTGGCCACCGACTGCTCGACAATTCCGGCCGATTCCAGCAGGAATACAAATGGCCCGGCCGAGCCGTCCATGATCGGCACTTCCGGCGCAGTGAGGTCGATATACGCATTGTCGATGCCCAACCCGGCCAGCGCCGACATCAAGTGTTCCACCGTCTGCACCTTGGCACCGTTGCAGCTGAGCCCGGTACAAAGCGTGGTTTCAGTCACCAGGGCTGCGGCGGCCGGCATTTCGACCACCGGATCGAGGTCGGTGCGACGAAACACGATGCCGCTATTGACCGGGGCCGGGCGGATGGTGAGAAAGACTTTTTCCCCGCCATGCAAGCCCACGCCGGTGGCACGGATAAGGTTTTTGAGTGTACGTTGGCGCAGCATCGTGGAAGATTACCATGCGTAAAGCTGAATACTTGCCAAAACTGCCGCCAAAACAGCTGTCAAAACAACGCCGCGCAAGCGCCTTGCACGAAGCTGGAAAACCGGCCGACCGGCAACGCCGATCGACCGCAAAACCCGTGGGCGGGCCGCCCACAGGCCGGGGACACAAACACCGCATCGCACCCCCGGCCGCAGGACAGGGGTGCTGGTTACCGCATCAGTCGGCCTGACGACGCAGGAACGACGGGATATCCAGATAGTCGTCCCTGGGCAGTTCAGCAGCCTGCGGGGCGGCATCCACATTGCGACGCAGTGCACTGGAGAAGCTGGACGGCATCGGCGGCACAAAGCTGTCGGTGACCGCGTCGATCGGCAAGCCTGTAGTGCCATCGCGTTTGATCTGCGAGCGCACCAACTCGACTTGCGGACGGCGCGACGGTTCTTGCACCGGCTCGAACCGTACCCCGCGGGTGGTTTCGGTCACTGGTACGCGCACACCCGTTGCCGCACGGCTCAGGCCGGTGGCCACCACGGTCACCTTCACTTCGTCTTGCATATTCGGATCCAGCGAGGTGCCGATGATGACAGTCGCATCTTCACTGGCAAAGTCGCTGACCACGCGGCCGATTTCATCGAACTCGGACATGGTCAAATCCGAACCCGAGGTGATGTTGACCAATACGCCATTGGCACCGTGCAGATTCACATCGTCCAGCAGCGGATTTTTGATTGCCGCTTCGGCCGCAGCTTGCGCACGATCATCGCCACGCGCCACGCCGGTGCCCATCATCGCCAGACCCATTTCGCTCATCACGGTGCGCACGTCGGCAAAGTCGACATTGATCAAGCCGGGGCTGACGATCAAATCGGCAATGCCTTGCACCGCGCCTTGCAATACTTCATTGGCGGCGCGGAATGCCTGGATCATGGTGGCATTGCGACCCAGCACGGTGATCAGTTTTTCATTCGGAATGGTGATCAGCGAATCACAATGCTGACTCAATTCTTCAATGCCCTTTTGCGCGGCCTGCATGCGGCGCGGGCCTTCAAACGGGAACGGCTTGGTGACTACAGCCACCGTCAGGATGCCCATTTCCTTGGCCAACTGCGCCACCACCGGTGCAGCGCCGGTGCCCGTGCCGCCACCCATGCCGGCGGTGATGAACACCATGTCGGCACCCTGCAGCGCATCCATGATTGCTTCGCGATCTTCCAGCGCAGCCTGCCGGCCCACTTCCGGGTTGGCACCCGCGCCCAGGCCCTTGGTGACGTTGCAACCGAGGGTGAGCTGCACATTCGCGCCGCAGTTCTTGATCGCTTGCGAGTCGGTGTTGGCGGTGATGAACTCCACCCCAATCACATTGCTGTTGACCATGTGCGCCACCGCATTACCGCCGCCGCCGCCGACGCCGATGACTTTGATGACCGCATTGGGTGCCACCTGGTTGACCAATTCAAAATGTGCCATGTCCGTGTCCTATTGTTGTTTTGATGTGTTGTTGTGAAACCACAAATTCGTTACTTATTCGTCTTCACTGCACGCCTTCACCGCCCGACTTCATCGCATGTCAAAACTCGCCGCGGAACCACTTCAATGCCTTGCCGATCAAGCCACCAACCTTGCCGGTGGGAAGGGTCGGGCGCTTGGGGTGTTCCATCTGCGCGCCCATCAGCAACAAGCCCACGCCGGTGGCATGCACCGGGTTGCCCACCACTTCACCCAAGCCGGTCACGTGCTGCGGAATGCCGATGCGCACCGGCATTTGCAGCATCTCTTCGGCCAACTCCACCACCCCTTCCATCTTGGCTGCGCCACCGGTCAGCACCATGCCTGCGCGTACGCGTTGCTCGAAACCACTGCGCCGCAACTCCGCCTGCACCATTTCGAAAATTTCTTCGTAACGTGCCTGTACCGCCTGCGCCAGGGCTTGCCGCGGCATCCGGCGCGGCGGCCGGTCGCCCACGCTTTCCACCTGGATGCTCTCTTCGGCGCGCGCATACTGCACCAGCGCGCAGGCGTATTTGACCTTGATGTCTTCGGCATGCGGTGTTGGCGTGCGCAACATATGCGCGATGTCTTCGGTGACTTTGTCGCCGGCCATCGCCAAATTCGCGGTATGGCAGATCGCGCCTTGCATGAACACGGCGATGTCGGTGGTACCCGCGCCCATGTCCACCATCACCACGCCCAGCTCTTTTTCATCACTGGTCAACACTGCCGTGCTGGAGGCCAGTGAAGACAACACCAGCTCATCCACCTGCAAGTCGCAACGCTGCACACACTTGCTGATGTTCTGCGCCGCCGACTGCGCACAAGTGACCAAATGCGCGTGCACTTCCAGGCGCACGCCGGTCATGCCCACGGGATTGCGGATGCCTTCCTGCGAATCATCCAGCACATACTCGCGGGGAATGGCGTGCAGGATTTTCTGATCGGCCGGGATGGCGACGGCCTTGGCTGCCTCCAGCACGCGCTCAAGATCGGCGTGGGTGACTTCGCCATCGCGAATCGGCACGATCCCGGGCGAGTTTTTGCACTGCACGTGGTTACCTGAAATCGAGGCATACACACTGCTGACTTCGCAGCCAGCCATGAGCTCGGCCTCTTCCACTGCGCGCTGGATGGATTGCACGGTGGAGTCGATATCCACTACCACCCCACGGCGCAGCCCGCGCGATTCATGCGAGCCGATACCGATCACCTCGATCGGCTCACCCGGTGCGTATTCGCCGACCAGTGCGGTGACCTTGGAGGTGCCGATGTCGAGCCCGACGATCAGCGATTTGTCGCCCTTGCGATTCATGTGTTGGAGCCGTGATGAGATGTGGATGAGGGTGCGCTGCGCGGCGATTGGGTGCCGGCTGCGCCACTGCGGCTGGGATGGAGGGTCTCGGGCACAGCCCAAGTGAGTGCAAAGCCGTTGGTGTAACGCAGGTCGGCGCGCTGCAAACGGCGCATGTTGTTTTGCGCAAGCAAGTTCGGCAACAGCGCAGCAAAGCGCTCCATGCGCAACTGTGCATCATTGCGGCCCAACACCAGTTGGGTACCATCGTGCAGGGTGACTGACCAACTGCCGCGCCGATCCAGCGCCACGCCCAGCACCCCGCCCGCATTGACCAGTTGCTGTTGCGCCTGGTGATACAACGCCACTACTTCCGGCACCCGGGCTTCCGGACCATCCAACAGCGGCAAACCTGCGGGCAGCTGCAATTTCCCGGCCGGGAACAAGCGTCCATTCTCGGATAACAGGCGTGTAGCGCCCCAGCGTGCGACCGGTTTGAATTCGCGAATCCGCACTTCCAGCACATCCGGCCAGTGCTTGCGAACTTCCGCCTGCTCTACCCACGGCAGGCGATTGACCGCTTGCTGCACCTGGCCCAACTCCACCGCAAAAAAACCGCGCTGCGCCAGTGGCATCACCACCGCCTGCAGTTGCACACGATCCACCCGTTGCAGCGGCCCGGTCACCCGCAAGGTGCGCAGCGGCCAATGCGCCGCGCCCATCCACCCTTCGACCACAGCCACCACCGGCAGCGCGATCAGCGCTACCGCCAGCAGCCAAGCCAAGGGGCGCAGCAAGGCTTTCACAAGGTCTGCTCCAGGATCATCCAACACAGGTCTTCAAAGCTGATGCCGAGTTGACGGGCGGCCTTGGGTACCAGCGAGTGACTGGTCATGCCCGGCGCGGTGTTGACCTCAAGCAACAGCAACTTGCCGCTGCTGCGGTCACGCATCACATCCACTCGTCCCCAGCCACTGCAACCTGCGGCAAGGAATGCATCCACTGCCAACTGACCAATCGCGATTTCTTCTGCGGCGTCCAGCCCAGGACACAGGTACTGGGTGTCTTCGGCGATGTATTTGGCGTTGTAGTCGTACCAACCCCCCTTGGGTACGATGCGGATTGAGGGCAGTGCTTGCGCGCCCAAAATGCCTACGGTCAGTTCATCACCGATGACCATTTGTTCCATCAACATCTCACCGCCGTAGCCGCGTGCAACCGCGATGGCGGCATCGATATCGTCCAGCGTTTCTACCCGCGCCACACCCACACTGGAGCCTTCGCTGGATGGCTTGACGAACACCGGCAAGCCCAGTGCCAACGCCGCCGCACGCAAATCGGCACCTGCTTGCAAACGCCGATACCGCGGCGTGGGCAAGCCGGCACTCAGCCACACTTGCTTGGTGCGGATCTTGTCCATGGTCAGCGCACAACCCAGCACGCCAGAACCGGTATACGGCACTTCGAAGCCTTGCAACAAACCTTGCAACACGCCGTCTTCACCACCACCCTTGTTGCCGTGCAGGATGTTGAACACGCGATCAAATTGGCCATGCACCAAGGCATCCAGCAAGGCCGGAATGCCATCCACCGGATGCGCATCGACACCGCGTGCACGCAATGCGTCCAGCACGTTGCGGCCAGAATCCAGCGACACTTCGCGCTCGCTGCTGCTGCCGCCCATCAACACTGCAACGCGGCCAAATACCTGCGGGTCATTCCCGCGTGGACGATGGCTGTGGGTAACGGTCATGCCCCCGCTCCTTGCAAACCTTCGCGCGCAATCAACTGCGCAGCAGCGCCAATGTCACCGGCGCCCATCAGCAACAACAGGTCGCCATCGTGCAAGACGCCCGGCAATACCGTGCGCAATTCGCTGGCCGCGCTCACCACCACCGGATCGACCCGTCCGCGGGTACGGATGGAACGCGCCAACGACTTCGCATCGGCACCCGCAATCGGTGCTTCGCCGGCGGGATACACCTCGGTCAACACCAGCGCATCGACACTCGACAACACAGCGGCGAATTCATCGAACAAGTCCCGTGTACGCGAATAGCGATGCGGTTGAAACGCCACCACCAAACGCTTGTCCGGCCAGCCGCCACGCGCGGCGGCAAACACTGCGGCCAATTCTTTCGGGTGATGGCCGTAGTCATCGACCAATGCCACTTCGCCACCTTGTGCCAACGTCAACTTGGCCAGTTGGTTGAAGCGGCGGCCAATGCCTTCGAATTTTTCGAATGCGCGTGCAATCGCCGCATTCGGCACGCCCAGCTGCCAACCGATTGCTGCGGCGGCCAATGCGTTCTGCACGTTGTGGCGGCCCGGCAACGCCAACGTGCAAGCCGTGCGCGAACCATCCGGCAGGCACAGGGTGAAGTGCATGCGCGCGCCTTGTTGCCGGATGTCGGCAGCACGCACGTCGGCCTCGTGCGAGAAGCCATAGGTAACGATATGGCGTGGCGTAGCGTGGGCCAGCTGCGCCACTTCGTCATCGTCGATGCACAGCACGGCCAACCCATAAAACGGCAGGCGATGCAGGAACTCGGCAAACGCCTGCTTGACCCGCTCGAAATCGCCACCGTAATTTTCCAGATGGTCGGCATCGATATTGGTGATGACCGCGACCACCGGATTCAGGCGCAGGAAGCTGCCGTCGCTCTCGTCGGCTTCGGCCACCAACCAATCACCTTTGCCCAACCGCGCATTGGCACCGGCGGCAAGCAACTTGCCCCCGATCACGAAGGTGGGATCGAGCTCGCCTTCGGCCAGCACACTGGCGGTCAGTGAGGTGGTGGTGGTCTTGCCGTGGGTGCCGGCCACTGCCACTCCACGCTTGAAGCGCATCAATTCGGCCAGCATTTCCGCACGCGGCACCACCGGGATGCGTTGCGCGCGGGCTTCCAACAATTCCGGATTGTCTGGCTTGATCGCGCTGGACACCACCACGCAATCGGCGTCCAGTACATTGGCCGACGCATGGCCTTGATAGATGACGATACCAAGCGAGGCCAGCCGCTTGGTGACTGCATTGTCGGCATTGTCGGAGCCGCTGACTTGATAGCCCAGCGTGCACATGACCTCGGCAATGCCGCTCATGCCCACCCCGCCGATGCCGACGAAGTGCACCTGCGGGAAGGCCTGCGCAGGCGCATTGATGCCTTGCAGATGCAGGCGATTGACGGCCATCACGCGGCCTCCTTGATCAGGGTTGCAAGCACGGCATCGGCCACGCGGTCGGCGGCATCGGGGCGTGCCAACGCACGCGCAGCGCATGCCATCGAAAGACGTTTTTGCGGATCGGCGCACAGCTCGGCCAATACCGCCTGCAGTTGCGCCGACAGTTGCGCGGACTGCGGTAGCAGCAGTGCAGCACCGCGCTCCACAAGATATTCGGCATTGCGGGTTTGGTGGTCATCCACCGCCTGCGGGAACGGCACCAACACACTGCCGACACCCACCGCACACAATTCCGCCAGTGTCAGCGCACCGGCGCGACACACCACCAGATCTGCCCACGCATAGGCACCGGCCATGTCGGCGATAAACGGCTCGACATGCGCTGCCACGCCAGCATCGGCATACGCATTGCGGGCATCGTCCAGCATCTTTTCCCCGGCTTGATGCACCACCTGCACCGGCAGGCCCAATGCAGCCACGGCTTGTGGCACCGCCGTATTCAAGGCCCGTGCACCTTGGCTGCCACCCAGCACCAGCAAGCGCAATGCACCCGCGTGCGCGAAGTCGCGCTGCTCGGGCGGATCGATTTGGGCAATCGCGGTGCGGACCGGATTTCCCACCAATGTTTCGCTGGCGAAGGTTTGCGGAAATCCCACCAAGACCTGCCGTGCGAATTTCGCCAATGTTTTATTGGTCATGCCGGCAGCACGATTTTGTTCATGCACCAGCAGCGGAATTCCGGCCAAGCGAGCCGCCAAACCACCGGGGCCTGCGGCATAGCCGCCGAAGCTGATCACCGCATCTGGCTTGCGCAGTTTCAGTACACGCGCTGCCGCACGCACCGCACTGAGTACGCGCAGCGGCGCACCCAACATGGTCAACAGACCTTTCCCGCGCACACCTTTCACCGCAATGGTGTCGATGGCGATGTCCTGCGGTGGCACCAAGCGCGTTTCCATGCCGCCATCGGCCCCCAGCCAGTGCACTTGCGCACCCCGCGCACGCAACGCCTGCGCGACCGCAAGGCCCGGAAAAATATGGCCGCCAGTCCCACCGGCCATCACCAGAATCAGGGGTGCATGCGTGCTCAACGCGCCCTCCGCATTGCGGCCATCGCCGCCGATTCAACTGAGGGCTTGCCCACCATGGGCTCGATCCGCTGGCGCAAGCGCGAGGCTCCGCGAGCATTGTCCTGCGCCGATGTCAGCGGCTGCGCAACCAGTGGCGGTACGCCCACCGATGCCGCATTCGACACCCCACGACGAATGGCTACCTGTCGTGCGGCACGGTCGTACTCATAGGACACGCGCAATAGCAGGCCCATCGCGGCACAGGTCATCAGCACACTGGAGCCACCGTACGACACCAGCGGCAAGGTCAGCCCCTTGGTCGGCAACACGCCCAGATTGACGCCCATCGACACCAGACTTTGCAGCGCCATCCACAGCGCAATGCCAAATGCCAGATAGCCGGAAAAATGCCGCTTCATCTCCACGCATTTCAGGCCCAACCAAAACGCACGCCCAGCCAACAGCACGTACAAGCCAATCACCGCGCACACGCCGACCAACCCCAGTTCTTCGGCGGTCACCGAAAAAATGAAGTCGGTATGCGCTTCCGGCAGGTACGACAGCTTTTGCACCGATGCGCCCAGACCCACACCGAACCATTCGCCGCGACCAATCGCCATCAGCGCATTGCTGAGCTGATAGCCCGCACCCAATTGGTCTTGCCACGGGTCCATGAACGACGTCACGCGGCGCATGCGATACGGCTCGAAATACACCAGCGCTGCCAAGATCGGCAGCAAAACGGTCACTGGCGCGATCAGGCGCTTGATTGGCGCGCCGCCCAGCACCAGCATGCAGGCAGTGATGCCCAGCAGCAGCACCGATGAACCAAAGTCGGGCTGGATCAGCAACATCCCCACCAACAGCACCACCACGCCCGCCGGCTTCAACATGCCGTACCACTTCACCGCCACGTCTTCGTTGTAGCGCTTCAAATAGCTGGCCAGCCAGATGATGTAAAACACTTTCACCATTTCAACCGCTTGAAAGCCGGCGGGCCCCAGATAGATCCAACGGCGTGCGCCATTGACGGATTTGCCCACAAACGGCAACCACACCATTGCCAGCACCAGAAAGCAGCCCAGCAGCAGCCATTGGCTGTATTTTTCGACGGTCTTCAGCTCCACGCGCATCACCAGCAGCGCTGTGATCAACCCGCAACTCATGAACACGACGTGCCGGCTCAGGAAGTACCACGGCCCTGCGTTTTGGCCGCCTCCGGCAATCGCCGCCGAGCCCACCATCACCAAGCCCAAACTGGCCAGCATCACCATCGCCGCCATCAGCCACGGGTCAAAGCGGCCACTGATTTCATCGTGGCGCGTGGCCTGTCGCACGTTGTCCATCCCGACAGCGTTCATCAGCGCACCTTCAACGTGGCAAGCCCGATCAATACCAGCACCACGCTGATGATCCAGAAGCGCACGATCACGCGTGGCTCCGGCCAGCCTTTCAGTTCGAAGTGGTGATGGATCGGTGCCATCCGGAACACGCGCTTGCCGGTGAGCTTGAAGCTGGCCACCTGGATCATCACCGACAGGGTTTCGATCACGAAAATCCCGCCCATCAGCACCAAGACCAATTCCTGGCGCACGATCACCGCGATGGTGCCCAGCACGGCGCCCAGCGCCAGCGCGCCGATATCGCCCATGAACACCATTGCCGGATAGGTGTTGAACCACAAGAACCCAAGCCCGGCACCGGCAATCGCGGTGCAGATAATGATCAGCTCACCCGCACCCGGCACCCGCGGGATTTGCAGGTATTGGGCGAAGGTGGCGTTGCCCGAGGCGTACGCGAACACGCCCAGCGCGCAGGCCACCAGCACGGTGGGCATGATCGCCAGGCCATCCAGGCCATCGGTCAGGTTGACCGCGTTGGAAAACCCGACAATCCAGAAATAGGCAATCGCCACAAACCCGATACCCGCCATCGGCAGTGCAATGGATTTGAATAACGGCACATAGAAGGTGGTCGCCGCCGGCACATCGGCGAACGCGAACAAATAGATCCCGGCCGCCAAACCCAGCACCGATTGCAATGCGTACTTGGTGCGCGAGCGCATGCCATTGGGGTCGCGCTTGACGATCTTGATCCAGTCATCGGCCCAACCAATGGCGCCGAAGCCCAACATCACCACCAGCACCACCCACACATATTTGTTGCGCAGATCACCCCACAGCAGCACGGTGGCGGTGATCGAAGACAGAATCAGCGCGCCACCCATGGTGGGCGTGCCGGCTTTGGAGAAATGCGACTGCGGGCCATCCTTGCGAATCGGCTGGCCACCCTTGAGCGTGGCCAGATAGCGAATCATCCGCGGCCCCCACCACAGCGAAAACGCCAGCGAGGTCAGCGCCGCCAGAATGGCGCGGAACGTCAGGTAGTTGAACAGGTTGAAATGGCCGTGCAACTGCTCCAGCCAGCGTGTGAGTTCAAGCAGCATCGGTGGTGTTCTCCTTGCCGCTTTCGGCATCACGCGCCAACAGCGCGGTCACAATCTTGTCCATCGCGCTGCCACGCGAGCCTTTCACCAGCACCGTCACCCCTGCATGCAATGCACTGCCTAGTGCAGCCGTCAATGCGGCATGGCTGTCAAACTGCTGCGCATCTGCGCCGAACGCGTTGGCGGCATGTGCGCTCAGTGGCCCCAGCGTGAACAGCCGGGCAATGCCGGCGGCTTTCGCCTGTTGCCCCGCTTGCGCATGCAGCAACAGCGCATCGGCGCCCAATTCACGCATATCACCCAGCACCAACCACGCTTCGCCATCACCGCTGACCAAGGTATCGATAGCCGCAGCGACGGAGCCGGGGTTGGCGTTGTAGCTGTCGTCCACCAGCATCGCACCGGTGCTGAGCCGATGTGCAATCAAGCGTCCTGCCACCGGCTGCACGGCCTGCAATCCGGCCTGCACCTGCGCCAGCGTGGCACCTGCCGCCAGCGCCATCGCGGCTGCCGCCAACGCGTTGCGCACGTTATGGCGACCGGGCATGGGCAGCGTGATGGCAATCTGACCCGTACCTGTAGTCAGCACGAACTGCGAGCCCTGGGGCGTGCTGCGCACATCACGCGCACTGACATCGGCCACCGTATCCAAGCCGAATTTCAGCACCCGCTTGCCGTGCAAGCCTTCCAGGAAATGCAGTGCGAACGCATCATCGGCATTGACCACGGCCACACCATCGTCGGCCAATGCGGTGTAAATCGCACCCTTGGTCTGCGCTACGCCCAGCAAGCTACCCATGCGCTCCAAATGTGCCGGCGCGATGTTGTTGACCAAAGCCACGTCGGGGCGCGCAATCGCGGTGAGATAAGCAATGTCGCCAGGCTTGCCTGCCCCCATTTCGTACACCGCAAAACGGGCATCTTCGGGGGCATCCAGCACCGCCAGTGGCAACCCGATTTCGTTGTTGCGGTTGCCCGGGTTGGCATATGCGCCGCCCAGCTGATTCAGGATCGACAGCAGCAAGGTCTTGACCGATGTCTTGCCGTTGCTGCCGGTCACGGCCAGCACCTTGGTGCTGCGTTCGCGCTGTGCTGCCGCGGCAAGATCGGCCAGTGCACGCTCGGTATTGGGCACGATGATTTGCGTAATGTTGGCATCCACTGGATGGGCGACTAATGCCGCTACGCAACCGCCATTGGCCGCCGCCTGCACATGCGCATGGCCATCGAAATTTTCCCCTTTCAATGCGACAAACAAGGGCTGCCCTTGCGATGGCAATGCACGTGTATCGATGGCCACTGCATCCACCCAACCATCGGCACCTTGCAAGCTGCCGCCAGTGACCGCGGCGATCCACGCCAGCGCTCGCGGCTTCATGCACGCCTCCGCAGCAGTGCGCGCGCGACCTGCGCGTCGTCAAACGGATGTTTCACACCAGCCACATCCTGGTAGGACTCGTGGCCCTTGCCGGCAATCAGTACAACATCGCCAGCACCGGCGTGTCCGAGTGCCTGGGTGATAGCGGCAGCGCGATCGCGCAGCACCATCACCTGTGCAGGCTGCGCAAAGCCGGCCAGGATGTCGGCCACGATGCCATCACCATCCTCATGCCGCGGGTTGTCGTCGGTAACGATCACCACATCGGCCAAACGCTCGGCAATCGCAGCCATTTGCGGACGCTTGCCGGTATCACGCTCACCGCCACACCCGAATACGCAGATGAGCCGACCTTCGACATGCGCACGCAGCGATGCCAGCGCCTGCTCCAGTGCGTCGGGGGTGTGCGCGTAGTCCACCACCACTAGGGGCAATGCCGCACCGGACTCGGACACATCACCGCCAAGGCGATTCATGCGTCCATCCACCGGCAGCAATTGCGACAGGGTTTCGGCAATCAATGCCGGCGCCATGTCCAGCGCATACAAGGTGGCGGCAACACCCAGCAGATTATCGACATTGAAACGGCCCAGCAGCGGCGAGCGCACCGGATGCGCCTGACCACCCGCATGCAGCATGCAGCGGATGCCGCTACCGTCCAACACCACATCCTCCGCGCGCACACTGGCACCGGCAGCCCCGCGTGAGGAAAACCCGAAGACGCGCACCTTGCCACTGACCGCTGCGTGCAATTCACGGCCAAACGCATCATCCAGATTGACCGTCGCCGCACGCAGCCCCGGCCATTCCAGCAATTTGCGCTTGGCTGCACCGTAGTTGGCCATGTCGCCGTGATAGTCCAGATGGTCGCGGGTGAGATTGGTGAACACCGCGACATCGAAATGCACACCATCCACGCGGCCTTGATCCAGCGCATGCGAGGACACTTCCATCGCCACCGCCGACGCGCCCTCATCACGCAACTCGGCGAGCAGTGCATGCAGGCGCAGCACCAACGGCGTGGTGAAACCGGTCGGCACGGTCTTTGGCCAAATGCCGCTGCCCAAGGTGCCTAGGGTGCCTACCGATTGCCCGCGCAACGTCCAGGCCTGCGCCAGCAATTGCACGGTGGACGTTTTGCCATTGGTGCCGGTGACACCCACCGTGGTCATCTCGGCGCTGGGATGACCGTGAAATTGATCGGCCATCGCGCCCATGCGTGCACGCAAGCCAGGCACCGCAATCGCATCGGCCGGTGCCGGCAGCGCCTCTGGTGCCGGCGGTTCGAACAACACCGCGCTGGCACCGGCGGCACGCGCTGCATCGACAAAATTCAGGCCGTGCGCACCAAAACCGGCAATCGCCACAAAGGCATTGCCTGGCTGCACTTCACGGCTATCTTGCACCAGCCCGGTGATCGCAAGATCGGCCGACAGGCTTTCCAGTTCAGGCAGCAATTCGCGCAGCAACATGCTGTGAGTCATTGCACACCCCCAGGTGCTGGCAGCTTGCTCGTGGCAGCCGGGGCGACACTGGCCAACTGCGGTGCCGCATGACCTGCCGCCTTGGCACGTTTGGCCTCGGCGGCATCTTGCACCGCCAACCATGCATCCAGATTGTCGGGAGCCACATCCATCAAGCGCAGCGCGCCTTCCATCGTGCTCCGAAACACCGGGCCTGCCACCACGCCGCCGTAGTAACCCTTGCGCGACGGGTCGGGATCGTTGACCGCCACCACCATCGCAAAGCGCGGATGATCGACCGGCACCAAGCCGGCGAAATACCCGATGTAGCGCCGCGAATAACCGCCCGCGCTGGCCTTGCGCGAAGTACCGGTTTTGCCCGCCACGTGATAGCCCAGAATCGCCGCTTGGGTGGCGGTGCCGCCCGGCTCGGTCACGGTCTGCATCATCCGCAACACTTCATGCGCGATGTTCTCGTCCAATACGCGCTTGGGCGGATTGTGTTGATCCTTCACGAAGCTCGGCTGGTGCAGCAATCCGCCATTGCCCAATGCCGCGTAAGCAGTGGCAATCTGCAACGGGGTCACGCTCAGACCATAGCCATAGCTCATGGTTTGCTTGCTGGTGCCGCTCCAACGATCCGGCTGCGGAAACAAACCTGCGGCTTCGCCTGGGAACCCGCTATGCGTGGAGCTGCCATAGCCGAAGCGGCGCAGGAAGTTGTTGAATTGCGCATCGGTCAAGCGCTTGGCTACCAGCGATGCACCCACGTTCGAGCTTTTGCGAATGATGCCGGTGGTGTCCAACACGCCATAGTTATGGGTGTCTGTGGTGCGGTATTTGCCGTTGGCAATCCAGCCAGGACTGGTGTTGAACAGGGTTTGCGGCGTAATCACCCCGGCTTCCAACCCGGCGGCTACCGTGATCGGCTTCATGGTCGAACCCGGTTCCAGCAAATCGGTCACGGCACGATTGCGGTGCGCATCGCGTGGACTGCTGCCCACCGCATTGGGGTTGAAGGTGGGGAAATTGGTCATCGCCAACACCTCGCCGGTGGCCACATCCAGCACCACGGCCGAGCCACTGGCCGCACCGGTTTCGCTGATCGCATTGCGCAGCTCGCGGTGGGTCAAATACTGGATGCGGCGATCAATGCTCAGGGTCAATTCGCGGCCCGGTTGCGCGGCACGCACCAGATCCACGTTTTCAACGATGCGCCCCTTGTTGTCGCGAATCACACGTTTGACACCCGGCGTACCGCTGAGCCAATCGTCAAACGCCAGCTCCAGCCCTTCCTGGCCACGATCGTCAATACTGGTGAAGCCCAGCACCTGCGCCAGCATTTCACCCTGTGGATAAAAGCGACGGTATTCGCGCTGGCTGGCCACGCCGGGAATCTCCAGCGCCAGAATGCGCGCGGCCTCATCCGGATTAATGCGCCGCTTGAGATATACGAACTCTTTGCCGGCGCGCGTACTCAAACGCTGCGCCAACTCGTCTTGCGGCATCCCCAATGCTTGCGCCAACGCTGGCAGGCGCGCCGGTGATTTCAGCAATTCCCTGGGGTTGGCCCAAATGGATTCCACCGGCGAAGAAATTGCCAGCGGCTCGCCATTGCGGTCGGTGATCATCCCGCGCGAGGTGGCGATTGGCAGATCACGCAAGAAACGCGCATCACCCTGCTCTTGGTAGAACGCATGGTTGATGACCTGCAGGTTCAGCGCGCGCGCCAACAAGCCGACCGAAGCCAGACCCAGAAAGCTGCACACCAACAGCAAGCGTTTGCGCAAATCAGATTGCGCATTCCCGCGCTCGCGGCGTGCGCCCCAAGCAAACCAACGCGGGCGTTTATCAACACGTTTCATCGACGCAGCACCACGGTATCTTCGGTGCGCGGGAACACCATGCCCAGTTGCACACGCGCCACTTGATCAACGCGATTACTTTCCGCCCACGTGGCCTGCTCCAACTGCAAGCGCCCGAATTCGATGTTCAAGGTGTCCCGCGCCTTTTCCAACCGGGTCAAGGCCACGAAGGCCTGTCGATGTTCATGCCGGTCGCGTACGATCAACAGCGCCGTGGCGATATTGGCCAGCACCAGCACGGTCAGCAGCAGGCCGCGAATCATGCCGCCACCTGCAATTTTTCGGCCACCCGCAGCACCGCACTGCGCGCACGCGGGTTAGTCGCAAGCTCGGCTGCGCTGGCCTTCTGTGCGCCCCCCACCAGCTTGAGCGTGGGCGTGAAGGCGACCTCCACCGGCATCCGCCGATTGGCCGGCGGCGCTTTGGCATGCCGCAACAGGAATTGCTTGGCGATGCGGTCTTCCAGCGAATGAAAACTGATCACCGCCAGCCGCCCACCGGGCTTGAGTTGCTGCAGCGCGGCGTCCAGCCCCGCTTCAAGATCAGCCAACTCGCGGTTGATGTGAATGCGAATGGCCTGGAAGCTGCGAGTCGCCGGGTGCGTCTTGCTATCGCCACGCGGCATCACGCTTGCGATCAGATCAGCCAGCTGCGCGGTGCGCAGCAGCGGCTCCTGCGCACGCCGTGCCACGATCGCTCGTGCAATTCGTCGGCTCTGGCGCTCTTCGCCATGAACCCACAACACATCCGCAATGTCTTTTTCCGAAGCATGCGCCAACCACTGCGCCGCGCTTTCACCGGTCTCCGGATCCATGCGCATGTCCAACGGGCCGTCCTTGCCGAACGAGAACCCGCGCGCGGCCACATCCAATTGCGGTGACGACACCCCCAGATCCAGCAATATCCCATCCAACCCCCTGGCGGTGGCGGACCACTGCGCCAGCTCGGCAAAACTGCCGCGCCGCCAGTGCAGGCGCGCATCCACGGTGGCCAACTGCATGGCCACCGCAATCGCCTCCGGATCCTTGTCCATCACCAACAACTGTCCTTGCGGCCCCAGCCGCTGCAACACTCCACGGGCGTGCCCACCCCGCCCAAACGTGCCATCCAGATAGGTTCCATCGGCCCTCACTGCCAGCCCATCCATGACCTCGGCAAACAACACCGGGAGATGGGCGGCGGCGTTGCCCGCGCCCACCCCGCTCACAACGGAAGATCCAGCAGGTCGTCATCCAAATCGGCATCACCCAACGACTGCCGCATCTGTTCCTGATAAGCCTGCTCGCTCCACAACTCGAAACTGTCGCCATTGCCCAGCAACACCGCCTTGCGCTCGATCCCGGCGGTGGCGCGCAGACTGGCCGGAATCGAAATCCGGCCATTCCCATCCGGCTCAACGATGGCCGCAGCCGCCACCAATTTGCGGCGCAAGGTACGCGCTTGCGCGGTCTTCATGCCTTTGGCGTTGAGCTGGTCGCGCAACGCCTCCCACTTGGCGTGCTGCAGAATCCACAGGCATCCGGCATCGAAGATGTTGTATGCAACGACCAGGCGATTCCCCGATTCGCGCGCAATCAGATCCCGATAAGCCGTCGGGATTGCCAGCCGGCCCTTATCGTCGATCGTGATGGCGGTTTCGCCTTGGAACATGCCCGTCTATTTGCCCCGACTGCTACGGCGTTCAACCCGAGAAAACCACAATTTCCCCGGTTTTCCCACGAAGCGCCACCTTAGCAGGCAATCACCGGGTGTCAACACTCGCTGGCAGGAAATTTCTCAAGCGCGGTCAATGACTTGCAGCAAACTTCAAGAAGTTGTTCAAGCTTTTTCCACAAGCAGCTGTTTCGTCTCAATTTTTAAGATTTCACACACTCCGTCTCACTTCCGATTCGCGGATAGGCGTTGACGATGCCGATGCTGCATTGCAAAAAATGAATAGCCAAAGTGCGGGCACAATGCGCCAATGTGCCTGGTCGCCTTCGCCTGCAATCGTCACCCCCGCTGGCGGCTGGTCATGGTCGGCAATCGCGACGAATTCCACCCGCGCCCCACCGCCGCACTGGCTGCATGGCCCGATGCACCGGTGCTGGCCGGGCGTGACCTGCGTGCCGGCGGCACCTGGATGGGGCTGGGCCGAAACGGCCGCGTGGCGGTAGTCACCAATTTGCGTGATGGCCCGGCACAGCCGTTCACCGGCCCATCCCGCGGCGACTTGCCCACCCAATTCCTGACCGGCAACACCGATGCACTCAGCCACGCACAAGCTGTTGCGCAGATTGCCGGCCAGTACGCTCCGTTCAACCTGATCGTGGCCGATACCCACACCTGCGCACATATTGGCCCCCCAGCATCGGGCCGCGCCACCCAACTCACCGACGGCGTGCACGGCATCTCCAACGGCCCATTGGACGCGCCGTGGCCGAAGACTCGCCGCCTATGCACCGTGCTGGAAGACTGGGCACGCCGTGCGCAAACCGATTTACAGCCCCTGTGGCAGGCATTGGCCGATGAGCGCATTGCCGACGATGCCGACTTGCCGCACACCGGGATTGACCTTGCGCTGGAACGGCGGCTGTCCGCCGCATTTGTACGTGGCACCGACTATGGCACCCGCGCCTGCACCGTGATCCTGGTCGATCACGCCGGACACGGCAGCATCTTCGAGCGCCGCTTCGGACCGGGCGGCGTGTTCGCCGGCGAAACCGTACTGCACGACAGCACGCTTGCCAGCACGTAGAATGGCCACTGGCGGAGTCGGCCAGGCAGTCGCGTCATCGGGTAACCGATGCCGAGGAAAGTCCGGGCTCCACAGGGTACGGTGCCAGGTAACGCCTGGGCGGCATAAGCCGACGGACAGTGCAACAGAAAGATACCGCCGAACGGCATCGCAAGATGTGCGTGGCAAGGGTGAAATGGTGCGGTAAGAGCGCACCGCGAGTCTGGCAACAGACCGGCACGGCAAACCCCACCGGGAGCAAGACCAAATAGGGAGGCGTTGATGCGACCCGCAGAGCCTCCGGGTAGGTTGCTTGAGCGTATGGGTGACCATGCGCCTAGAGGAATGACTGCCGCGGCGCGCAAGCGTCGAACAGAACCCGGCTTATCGGCCGGCTCCGCCAACTGATTTCCAATCAAGGCACGCCCCGGCCAAGTGACTCAGGATTTTCGGCAACCGTCAGCGCAACGGCGGCTGATTGCCCGGTGTGCTGGTTGCCGCTCGGCCCAACCAGCGTAGCCCTCGCCATGCCCAGTGCCACAGCAGCCACACGCACACGGCCAGCAGCAGGCTCACTCCCACCCCAAGCCCCAGCGCCAGCCACGGATGCGCAACGGCCAGCGACAGCGTACCCACCACCAGCCCGTCCTCGACCAGCGACACCACCCCATTACTGAATGGCTCGGGAGAGGTGTTGAGCATCGCCCGCACACCCGACTTCAGGCCATGACTGAGCAAGGCCGCACCGCCCCCCAGCGCCAGCACGCCCGCACCCAGATGCCCGTCCGGTGAAAGGGTAGCAGCTGCGAGAAAGGCACCCGCCGGAATCCGTGCCAATGTCTGCAGCAGGTCCCAAACCGAATCCACACCAGGAATTTTGTCGGCAAAGAACTCCACCACCGCCAACGCACCGCAGGTGCCTAACACCCACGGCGACTGCGTAGCCTGCAGTGCCGACGGCAGCTCTACCCAACCCAGCACGCCCGCCAGACCTACCCCGAACACGGTCAAATACGCACGAATCCCGGACAACCACGCCAGCAACAGACCAATCACGAACAGATGCGCTTCGTTCATGTGCGTGTTGTAGCAGAAACAACCGCCCGGTTGGGGCTTCACCAGTGGCAAGTGCGGAATGCGGTCACCCCACCCCGGCCTGCTTGCACGCGACGCCGATCAAACGCGCTCTCACTCCGCCCCATACAACGCCTTGCGCGGCGCGCCGGACAGTTCTGCGGCCAGTTTGGCGGCGGTAGACGGCGGCAGGTGCTCGCTGAGTTTGGCGTACAGACGGCGGCCTTCGGTGATGCTGGCATCGGCATCCTCACTGGTGCCTTGCACCAGCAGCACAAACTCGCCTTTGCGCTGGTTGGGGTCGGCGGCCACCTGCGCCTGCACGGCAAGCATGCTGCCGTCCAGCACGGTTTCAAACAGTTTGGTGAGCTCACGTGCCAGCACCACGCGGCGTTCGCCACCAAACGCGGCAACCGCATCGATCAGGGTGTCTTCGATGCGGTGCGATGACTCATAAAAAATCAACGTGCGTGTTTCCGATGCCAAGCTGGCCAAATGTTCGCGGCGGGCCTTGGGCTTGGCCGGCAAAAAACCTTCGAACACGAAGCGATCACTGGGCAGGCCGGCCACGCTGAGCGCAGCGATCAGGGCGCTGGCACCGGGCACCGGGCTGACCTTGATGCCGGCCTCGCGCGCGGCGCGCACCAGCCGGAACCCAGGATCCGACACCAAGGGTGTGCCGGCATCGGACACCAGGGCCAAGCTGTCACCGGCCTGCAAGCGCGCCACCAACTGCGCGGATTGGCCATCTTCGTTATGGTCATGCAGCGCAATCAAGGGCCGCTCCATGCCGAAATGCGCCAACAACTGGCGGGTATGGCGGGTGTCTTCGGCGCAGATTGCCGCCACTGTCTTCAAGGTTTCCAGCGCACGCGGGCTGATATCGCCCAAATTACCGATGGGGGTGGCAACAACGAAGAGGGTTCCGGAGACGTGCATGGCTGTCTTTGGCGTGGGCGCAGGTAGAATCGTAGCCGGTTCCCCAACGCGCCCCCAAGCCTGTGGCCATGATGCGTCCTCTATTGCTTGTCTTGTTGTTGGTGTTGGCCGGTTGCGCAAGTGCGCCGCCGAAAGCGCCTCCACCACCCGCCTTCGCCGCTGCCACGCTGCAAGCGCAGGCCTTGGCCGCCGGCCACGCCAGCTTGACGGGGAAGGCCAAGCGCGACAACAACGAGGCGATCGAACAATTGCTGGCGCAATTGGACGATGCCACCTTGGCCCGGGATGCCGCCAAATTGCCGGCGGGCGATCCGCTGTACACCTTTGCCGGGCGCGTGCTGCTGCGGCGCGGCTTGCCGTTGCCGCATCCATTCGAACGTGGTGGCACTTCGTTTGGCCAGGCCAATCGTCCTGCCGCCGATAACGATGGCTACCGCCCGCCGCTGAAGGTGGCGGTGCTATTGCCGCTGTCCGGCAATCAGGCCGCCGTGGCGGACGCCGTGCGCGATGGCTATTTGGCCGGCTATTACGGCGAATCCCGGCGTCGCCCAAGCCTGCGCTTCTACGACACCGCTGCGGGTGTGAAAGCGGCGCTGGCGCGCGCCGCGACCGATGGCAATGACGCTGCCGTGGGCCCGTTGGGGCGCGACGAGGTGGATGCCGTATTTGCCGATGAGCCGCCGCTGCCACTGCTGGCGCTCAATCGCGGCACGCACGCACCGGCAGCCGGCAGCGCCGCGTTTTCGCTGTCGCCCGAAGATGAGGGCATCAGCTTGGCGCAGGCCTTGATCGAGCGTGGCAGCCAGCACGTGTTGCTGATTGCCGGCAATGAAGATTCGCAGCGGCGTACCCGTGACGCCGCCAAGGCGCAACTGGAACGCCGTGGCGTCAAGGTAATCGCCAGTCTTGGCTACAGCGCGCAGATGAGCGATGCCTTGGCGCAACTGGCGCAAACCCACGCACCGGATGCGGTGCTGCTGGTGCTGAAAGGCCCGCAGGCGCGCAGCGCGATCCCGCAGTTGGCGCTGGCCAATCTGCTGCAATTGCCGCGCTATGCCAGCTCGCAAATCACCTCGGGCACCGGCAAGCCGGCCGACGATATGGCGCTGGATGGCACCATCTTCCCCACCGAACCGTGGTTGATCCGCAACGTGCAAGGCCTGCCTTCGCAAGCCAGCGTGGCCAGCCAGGTGGATACGGCCAAAGGCCCGGCCGCACGCTTGTTTGCGTTTGGCGTGGATGCGTGGCGGCTCACCGCCTATCTGGAGCACCTTGCGCAGCAACCCAATGCCAGCATTCGCGGCGCCACCGGGCAACTGAGCCTGGACGGCTTTGGCAATGTGCTGCGGCGGCCGGCGTGGTCGCGCTTTTCGGGTGGCATTGCCGTGCCATTGGCTGACGGTGCCCGCTGAGTCGCTTGATCGACGTGCGCGGGGCGATGCGGTGGAAACCGCAGCGCTGCAGCACCTGCAAGCCCACGGGCTGCAACTGCTGGCGCGCAATGCGCAAAGCCGCGGCGGTGAACTGGATTTGGTGATGCACGATGCCAGCAGCGTGGTGTTTGTGGAAGTACGCTACCGCGCCAGCGCCGGGTTCGGCGGCAGTGCGATGTCGGTGGATGCCAGCAAGCGGCGCAAACTGGTACACGCCGCGCAGCTGTGGTTGTTGCGACATCCACAACACGCCAATGCCCCCTGCCGGTTCGATGTGGTCGCCGCCAGCGGCGACCCGGCCGCACCACAACTGGACTGGTTGCGCGATGCGTTTCGCGCCGATGAGTGTTGATACCGATGCCGCTGCCTGCCGCTTTTATCGTTGAACTCTCTGCCCTGCTGGGCGACGGCTGGCGCGTGGATCCCGCCACCCGTGAAGCGCATGCCAGCGATGATTCGCGTGGCCATCAACCGCCCGAAGCGGTCGCCTTGCCGAGTACCCGCGAACAGGTGCAAGCCATTGTGCGTGCGTGTCGTGCGCACCACATCCCCATCGTGGCGCGGGGTGCGGGTACCGCCACCACCGGCGCTGCGGTGCCGGTCAGCGGCGGGATTGCGCTGTCGTTTTCACGCATGAATTGCATTCTCGACATCCGCCCCGAAGATCGCTGCGTGGTGGTGGAACCGGGTGTGCGCAATGGCGATCTGCAAGCTGCACTGCACGCGCACGGCGTGTTCTGGCCGCCGGATCCGTCCAGTTTCGAAAGCTGCACCGTGGGTGGCAACCTGGCCACCAATGCCGGTGGCCCACGCGCGGTGAAATACGGTGCCACCCGCGACAACGTGTTGGGCGTGGTCGCCGTCACCGGTGCGGGCGAACTGATCCGCGCTGGCGGCGCATACACCAAGTGTTCGTCGGGCTATGACCTCACGCATCTGTTGATTGGCAGCGAAGGCACGCTGGCCTTGATCGTGGAAGCCACGCTGAAACTTGTACCACACCCACACGCGCAGGCCGGCTTGCGTGCGTTCTATCGCGATGCCAGCGCGGCGGCCGCCGCCGTCTCGCGGCTGATGGCGCAGCCGGTGCAACCGGCCATGCTGGAATTCATGGACAAGCGCAGCCTTGCACTGCTGCGCCACAACGGCAGCGCGGTGCCCGATGCCGGCGCGATGTTGCTGATCGAGGCCGATGGCAGTGTCGATGGATTGCCCGACACCCTTGCCGCACTCGGCGCGGCCGCGGAAGGCGATGGCTTGATCGACATGGATGTGGCACAGGACGGCATCGCCCGCGACACACTCTGGGCGGCGCGGCGTGCACTGTCACCTGCGCTGCGCACGATTGCACCGGGCAAACTCAATGAAGATGTGGTGGTGCCGGTCTCGCGCATCCCCGATCTGGTGGCCGGCGTGGAGCAGCTGTCCGCAGACTACGCCCTGCCCATCGTCTGCTTCGGCCATGCCGGCAATGGCAACTTGCACGTCAACATCCTGTACCACCCGGACGATCCCGGCGAGACCGCACGCGCCAACAACGCATTGCCGGAAATTTTCAAGCTGGCGCTTTCGCTGGGCGGTGCGTTGTCTGGCGAGCACGGGATTGGTCTGTCCAAACGCGATTTCATGCCGCAGGCATTCGATACCGCCACCTTGGCCACGATGCAGGCGATCAAACACGCACTGGACCCGGATGGCATTTTGAATCCGGGGAAAGTGTTGCCGGATGAAGTTCAAGCGAAGTGCTGATAACCCGCTGCCGCCACGTCCACACCCTCACAACACACGCCTGCACCCGTCACGATGTCACCGATGTGGGTGAGCGGCAAATTCAACGCCTGCGACAGCGCATGAAGCACATCCCGCTGCGCGGCCGGCGCGGTAAAGCACAGTTCGTAATCGTCACCGCCGCTGGCTTGCAGGGCCAAGCATGTCGCGGCATCAAACGCTTGACGCAGCGCCGCACTCGACGGCAATGCCCGTGCGTCAAGCCGTGCGCCCACACCACTCGCGCGGCAGACGTGGGCCAGATCGGCCAACAGGCCGTCACTGATGTCGATGGCGCTGCTGGCGATCCCGCGCAAGGCGCGGCCCAGCGCCACCCGCGGCGTGGGCCGGTCCAGCCTTGCCTGCAGGGCAGGCGCCATTGGCGCGCCGGCCTGCCATTGCCGCAGTGCGCCGGCAGCATCGCCCAGCGTGCCGCTGACCCAAATCGCATCGCCTACTTGCGCACCCGCACGCCGCAACGCGCTGTCGGGCTCGATCAAACCGTGTGCCGTGACGGAAATCGACAGCGGGCCGCGTGTGGTGTCGCCACCGATCAAGGCGACGTCATGTTGCTGCGCCAAGCTCAAAAAACCATCGGAAAACCCGTCGATAAAGTCTTCACTTGCTTCGGGCAACGACAATGACAGCGTGCACCAGGCAGGGTCCGCGCCCATTGCCGCGAGGTCGGACAGGTTCACTGCCAGCGCCTTCCAGCCGATGTCGGCCGGCGCCGTTTCCGGGGGGAAATGCACGCCGGCGTTGAGGGTGTCCATGGTCACCGCCAACTGCATGCCGGGCGGCGGCGCCAGCAGCGCACAGTCATCACCAATGCCCAACACCACGTCACCGCGCAGAGCGGCACGCGCCCGGATGCGGGCGATCAGATCGAACTCATGCATGACCGGCGCTGCGGCAAGCGTGCTTATTTCCTGACTTCCACACCGCGCAGCGCCACCGCGGCCTTGTCCAGCACGCCGTTGACGTAGGTGTGGCCGTGTTCGGAGCCGAAGCGCTTGGTGGAGTCGATGGCTTCGTTGATGACCACGCGATACGGCACATCCGGGCGATGGCTCAGCTCATAGGCGGCGATGCGCAGCGCCGCGCGCTCGATCGCGTCCACCTCGTCGATGCCGCGATCCAGATGCGGCGCCAACACCGTATCCAACGCATCGACATGGCGCAGTACGCCACGCACGAGGTCTTCGAAGTACTCCAGATCGGCCACTTCATGCGCTTGCTCGTGCGCGAATTGGGCGATCAAGCCGCGCTCGTCGGCGTGGTTGATTTGCCACGCATAAATGGCTTGCAGTGCACGTCGACGCGAACGCGAACGGGCCACGGGGTCGATCCCATCGGGACGGCGATGATGCTGTTTGTTCATGCTTGCTCCTGCAACTTGCGGCGCAAATCAGCCATTTCGATGGCGACCAATGCGCATTCTTCGCCTTTATTGCCATGACTGCCGCCGGCACGCGCCAACGCGTCTTCAAATGTTTCGACCGCCAGCACGCCGTTCAACACCGGTACGCCGTATTCCAATGCCACCTGCATCAAGCCGTTGGATGCGCCATCGGCCACTTGTTGGTAATGGCGGGTATCCCCGCGCACCACGCAGCCCAAGGCCACGATGGCGACGTGCCTGTCGGCCTGCGCCAGCGTGCGGGCGATCACCGGCAATTCCCATGCGCCCGGCACCCGCACCACATCCACCTGCGCTTCGGCCACGCCATTGGCAACCAACGTCTGGCGCGCCGAATCCACCAGCGCATCGGTGATGCGCGGGTTCCAGCGACTGGCGATGATTGCGAAGCGTGCGTTGGGATGAACGCGCAGGTCACCTTCGAAATGCGGCATGGCAGGCATGGGGTTGGGCGGTTGCGCAGTTTACCGCGCCGGCAGCGCCACGTATTCCACCACCTCCAGCCCGTAGCCGGCCAAACCAATTTGTCGGCGTGGGGTGCCCAGCACGCGCAGGTGGCGTGCGCCCAGATCGGCCAGGATTTGCGCACCGGCACCGTTGCGCCGCCATTGCGCCAACGCGCCGGCTTTCGAGGCCGCCGCTGCCGGTTGCTGGCGCATGCGCGCCAAGGTGGCCTCGGCATCCGGCGCATCCCCCAACAGCACCAGCACACCGCGTTCGCTGGCCGCCAGCAGCGCCAGCACATCGCCGGTCAGCGGGCCAAAATCATCGCGCCGCCAATGCAGTGCATCGGCCAACGGATTTTGCAGTTGCACCCGTACCAGCACCGGCTCGGTTCCCGCCACCTCGCCGCGCACCAGCGCGTAATGCAACCCGCGACTGAGACGGTCACGGTAGGTGTGCAAGGTGAAACTGCCGTGGTCGGTGTCAATACTACGGCTGTCGATGCGCTCCACCGTGTGCTCGGTTTCCAGCCGATAGCGGATCAGGGCTTCGATCGAGCCAATCTTCAGGCCATGTTCGCGCGCAAACACCTCCAACTGCGGACGGCGCGCCATGCTGCCATCGGGATTGAGGATTTCCACCAGCACGCCGGCCGGTTCAAACCCGGCCAGACGCGCCAGGTCGGCCGTGGCTTCGGTATGTCCGGCGCGACTCAGCACCCCGCCCGGCTGTGCCATCAGCGGGAAGATGTGGCCGGGCTGGTTGAGATCAGCGGGCTTGGCATCGGGCCGCACCGCAGTGCGCACGGTATGCGCACGGTCGTACGCGCTGATGCCGGTGGTCACGCCTTCGGCCGCCTCGATACTGACGGTGAAGTTGGTGTGATGCTGCGAGGTGTTGTCGCGCACCATCGGGTTCAAGCCCAACTGCGCGCAGCGCTCGCGGGTCAGTGACAGGCAGACCAGCCCGCGTGCGTGGGTCACCATGAAATTGATGTCGGAGGGCTTGACCAACTCGGCGGCCATGATCAGGTCGCCTTCGTTCTCGCGGTCTTCGTCGTCCACCACCACGATCATGCGGCCAGCGCGCAACTCGTCCAGCAATTCCGGGATGCTTGCAAAGCTCATGTCCAATCCTTTGTCGCGTTTAGGCGCTCCACATAACGCGCCAACAAATCCACTTCGATATTCACCTGCGTGCCCACTGGCAGCGCATGAAATGCCGTGTGTGCCACGGTGTGCGGGATCAACGCGACATCAAACCCGGTGTCATCCACCACATTCACCGTCAAGCTCACGCCATCCACGCACACCGAGCCCTTGTGCGCGATATAGCGCAGCAGCGGCCTAGCCAACGCGAAGCGCCAACGCACCGCACGCGCATCGTCCCAGCACTGCACGGCGGTGGCCAGCCCGTCCACATGACCGCTGACCAAATGCCCACCCAAGCGGTCGGTAGGCCGCATGGCGCGTTCCAGATTCACCGGCGTACCGATCGTCATTTGGCCCAGCGTGGTCAGCGCCAGGGTTTCATTCGAGGCATCGATTGCAAACGAAGCGGCATCGAATTCGACCACCGTCAGGCAACAGCCATTGACCGCAATGCTTTCGCCCAGTTGCACATCGGCAAACGGCAGGCTCCCAACGTCAATGGTCAGGCGTGCATCACCGCCACGCGGCTCGCGTGCGGCCAAGCGGCCCACGCCTTCGATCAAACCGGTAAACACGCCATCGTTCTCCCAAAAAACCCATCACCTCGGGACGAACGGAAACACGCACATCCCATTCGGACGTGTGCGGCCGTCTTCTTGCATCCGGACTATGACCGTCGGCCCCGGCATTTGACCGGGTCTGCTGACCTTGCGACAACGCCGCAAGCGCTCGCGGGCTTGTATCGTCATTGCCGATACCTACCGCCGGTGGGGACTTGCACCCCGCCCTGAAGACCTGTTGCGGGTTTGTTCAAAACCAGCCGCTGCATTTTATCATGCAGCCATCCACATGCCCGGTTGCGCGCAGCCGCGATTCAGGAGAGCTCATGTCCACATCCCTGCAACCACGCCCTTGCGCCGCACTGCTCGGCGGCCTGCTGCTTGTCGCCTTGGGCAACACACATGCCACCGATGGGGAGCAGGTCTATACCGGCACCTTGGGCAAACAGACCATCGTGATGGGGCTCACGTTAAGCGATGAAGATGCACCGGCGCGGTATTTTTACCAGCGCCATCATCTGGATATCCCGCTGTTTGCAGGCAAGCTTGGCAAGACCCATCTGGAGCTGGTTGAAGGTGTGGATGAAAGCGCGCCACGCCCCGTCATCACCTTGGATCGTCAAGCCAATGGCAGCTGGCAGGGCATCTGGCGCGGCACGGATGGCAAGACGTTGCCGCTGTCATTGCATCCGGCAACACCAACGCCACCGGCAAGCGATGCCGTGCCATACCTGCACAAGCTCTATCGTGATGACCCCTATGGCTACCTGCGGCTGGCCGATTTGAAGTTGCAAGCAGGCCGCAAGCAAACCGTCATGGGGTATCACTTGCAGTGGTGGCAGCAACCTGCAGCCAAGCTGGCGATGTTCGAGATCACGGATGGCTACCCCGAGGCCGAACGTCAGCGCATCAATGCCATTCTGCGGAATCGTCTGTGGCAGGAAACCGACGCTTACTTTGAATGCATGGGGTCAGCGCGCGGCACAGACCTTGCCGACTTCGAACAAACCGTCACCCCGGAATTATTCACACCGCACCTGATCAGCGTGACGGTGCATACCGACTATTACTGCGGCGGCGCGCATCCGGATTTTGGCACTGCCGGCATCAATCTGGATGTCCATACCGGCAAGCCCATCGCGCTGGAGGATTTGCTGTGGTTGGGCAAGGGCAAGCCGCTGCACGTGATCGGGCTGGCGGATGACCCTGCACAAACGCCCAATGCCCAGGCCAACGATGCGCTAGCGGCGTATCAGGAAAAAACCCTGGCCCCGTGGCTGTTGGCGCAATTCAATCGCTTGTATCCAACATTGATGCAGCCGACGGACAGCGAAGACGAATGCAATTACAACGATGTCGAGTTCTGGCAGTACGGCAATTGGCATCTGACCCCTGCCGGTGTGTTTTTCGGGCCGTCCTTCCCGCGCGCGGCACGCGCCTGCGAGGCCAGCGATGATTGGTCGATCGTGCCATGGGCCTTGGTGCGCAAACATCCGGGGCCGCTGGGGAATGCGATTCCCTGAGCCGAACTAAGCAGCCTCCACCGGCGCCGGCAGCGGCCGCAGCAACAGCCGAAAATCATTGCCCACCACCGCGCTGTCGATGCGTTGCAGTTTCAGGCGCTGCGTCATTGCATCGATATGCAGACCATCAAACAGTGGGCGTGCCCGTTCGCCCAGCAGCACCGGAGCAACATAGAGCAGCACTTCATCGACCAAACCGGCTGATAAAAACGCACCAGCCAACGTGGCACCGGCTTCCAACTGCACTTCATTGATGCCACGTGCGGCCAGCAGGCGCAGCACCGCATCCAGATCGAAACGCGTGCCTTGTGCCGGCACGGCCGCGTGCTCAAACGCCACGCCACGTGGCAGCTTGGCATCCGGTGCGTGGATATACAGCGTGGGTGCAGCCCCTTCGCGCACATGCCCACGCGCCACGGTGGCCAGCCCCGGATCCAGCACCACGCGCAGGGGCGGCACGACGTCGATGCCGTCGTCCAAGCGCACGGTCAAATGCGGGTCGTCAGCCAATACCGTGCCGGCCCCCGTCAGCAGTGCACCACTGCGCGCACGCCAACGCTGCACATCGTGGCGCGAAGCTTCACCGCTGATCCATTTCGAATCACCCGACGCCATCGCGGTGCGGCCATCCAAACTGGTGGCCAACTTCACCCGCAGCCACGGCCGGCCACGTTCGATACGGGCAAGGAAGCCGCGATTGAGCTCGCGTGCCTGCGCTTCCATCAGCCCGGATTCCACCGTGATACCGGCCGCACGCAGCGCATCAAAACCAGCCCCATCCACCTGCGGGAACGGGTCCCGCATCGCTGCCACCACACGGCCGACGCCGGCGGCGATCAAGGCGTCTGCACACGGCGGCGTGCTGCCGTGATGCGCGCACGGCTCCAGCGTCACATACGCGGTGGCGCCTTTGGTACGCGCACCGGAAGCTTGCAGCGCGAACACCTCGGCATGCGGCCCGCCTTTGCGCTGGTGCCAGCCTTCGCCAACCACCGCGTCACCCTGCGCAAGCACGCAGCCCACCATCGGGTTGGGCCGCGTGGTGTAGAGGCCACGTTCGGCCAAGCGCAGCGCGTGCGCCATCAACGCGTGATCGGTGGCGGAAAAAGCACTCATCGTTTTTTTCCTTTCCCGCCGTCGGCGACCCCACCCAGCAAGGGCAATTGCCCCTCACCCGGCAATTCGCGCTCCAGTCGGTCAAGCTCTTCGCGGAAATCGGCCACGTCTTCGAAGCTGCGGTACACCGAGGCAAACCGCACATAACCCACATGATCGAGCTTGCGCAGTTCATCCATCACAAAGCCGCCAACCCGGCGCGATTCGATTTCGCGCTCGGCGGTCATGCGCAGTTGATGCACCACTGCGCGCACCGCCGCCTCAATTTTCTCTTCCGATACCGCCCGCTTTTGCAGCGCACGGTCAAACCCCACCCGCAGCTTGCGCGCATCGAAGGCTTCGCGCCGACCATCGGATTTGATGATGGCCGGCAATTTCAACTCGATCATTTCCAAAGTGGAAAAACGCTCGCCACAGGCCTCGCAACCGCGCCTGCGGCGAATCGTCGCGCCGTCTTCGGACACCCGCGAATCAATCACGCGGGTATCACTGTGCTGGCAGAACGGGCAGTGCAAGGCTTAGCCGTACACCGGGAACTGCTTGCACTGCAGTTCAACATTGCCACGCACGCCGGCGATCACGTTGTCGTCGCCGGGGTTGTCCAGCACGTCGCAGATCCACTCGGCCAGCGCCACGCAGTCGGCCTCCTTGTAGCCGCGGGTGGTGACCGCCGGCGTGCCGATGCGCAGGCCGGAGGTGACGAAGGGCTTGCGCGGGTCGTTCGGCACCGAGTTCTTGTTGACCGTGATGTGGGCCTTGCCCAGCGCCTCTTCCGCCTGCTTGCCGGACACGTCCTTGCCGATCATGTCGACCAACATCAGGTGGTTCTGCGTGCCGCCGGAAACGATCTTGTAGCCGCGGGCGATGATGACCTTCGCCATCGCCTGCGCGTTCTTCACCACCTGCTGCTGGTAGTCCTTGAACGCCGGCTCCAGCGCTTCCTTGAACGCCACGGCCTTGGCCGCGATCACGTGCATCAGCGGGCCGCCCTGGATGCCGGGGAACACGATGGACTGCAGCTTCTTCTCGATGTCCTCGGCGGCATCGCCCATCGCTGCACGGCTGGCGACGATGATCCCGCCACGCGGGCCACGCAGGGTCTTGTGGGTGGTGGAAGTCACCACATGCGCATGCGGCACCGGGCTGGGGTACACGCCCGCCGCAATCAAGCCAGCCACGTGCGCCATGTCCACGAACAGATACGCGCCCACCTTGTCGGCAATCGCACGGAAGCGCGCCCAATCCACCACCTGCGAGTAGGCGGAGAAGCCCGCCACCACCATCTTCGGTTTGTGTTCCAGCGCCAGCCGTTCCACTTCGTCGTAATCAATCAAACCCTGTTCGTTCACGCCGTACTGCACCGCGTTGAACAGCTTGCCGGAGGCGTTGACCTTGGCGCCGTGGGTCAGGTGGCCGCCATGCGCCAGCGACATGCCGAGGATGGTGTCGCCCGGCTGCAGCAGCGCGAAGTACACTGCTTGGTTCGCCTGCGAGCCGGAATGCGGCTGCACGTTCGCATAGTCGGCGCCGAACAGCTGCTTGCAGCGGTCGATGGCCAGCTGCTCGGCGATGTCGACGTATTCGCAGCCGCCGTAGTAACGCTTGCCCGGATACCCCTCGGCGTACTTGTTGGTCATCTGGCTGCCCTGCGCTTCCATCACCCGCGGGCTGGCGTAGTTCTCGGAGGCGATCAGCTCGACGTGGTCCTCCTGGCGACGGTCTTCTGCGGCAATGGCCTTGGCCAGTTCGGGATCAAAAGCGGCAAGCGTGTCGGCACGGGAGAACATGGGGGACTCCGGGATTGGGGGGATTGCGATTGTAGCCCGAGGGCGGTGGTATCGAGGACGCCGCCAACCCAATGGCATATCGACATGCAAAATCATCATGCCATCGCCCGAAACCTGCGAAAATGACGGCTTCAGATTCAGAAGCCTCCACCATGCTGCGTGTGCCCTCTGTCTCAGGCCTATGGCCCGGCCTGCTGCTGGCCTGTGTTCCAGCTGTAGTGGCATGGCTCGGCGGGCTGGCATGGCCGCTGCTGGGTGGCGCGGTATTGGCGATCTTGCTGGGCGTGGCGCTGCGCGCCGCGTGGACGCCGCCGAGGCAGTGCGCACCAGGGATCGAATTTGCCGGGAAATACGTGCTGCAAGCGTCCATCGTGCTGCTGGGGCTGGGGCTGGATCTGGGCGAAGTGGCGCATGTTGGCCGCGCCTCGCTGCGCGTCACCCTGGCCACGCTGACGCTTGCCTTCATCGCCACTTGGCTGCTGCGCCGGCTGCTGCGAATCCCGGGGAAATTGGCGGTGCTGGTGGGTGTGGGCACGGCCATCTGTGGCGGCTCGGCCATTGCGGCAGTGGCACCGATTCTGCAAGCCGAGGAGCATGACACCGCGTTCGCGCTGTCCACCATTTTCCTGTTCAACGTGGTGGCGGTACTGCTGTTCCCGTGGCTGGGGCATCTGCTGGGGATGGATGCCACCCAATTTGGATTATGGGCCGGCACCGCAATCAATGACACGTCATCCGTCGTCGCCGCAGGCTATGCCTATGGCCACGCTGCCGGCGACTATGCGGTGATCGTCAAACTGGCGCGGGCGAGCATGATCGTGCCGGTATGCCTGCTGCTGGCGGGCGCATTGGCATGGCGGGCACGCGGGCAAGCTGCCGGCAGTGCCCAGCCGTCCCTGCGCAGCGGCAGCATCGTGCCGTGGTTCATCTTGTGGTTTATCGCCGCATCGCTGCTGCGCAGTGGGGGGTGGGTGCCCGCAGCGGCACTTGGCGGGCTGCACCTGGCTGCCAGCATGGCGATGGTATTGGCCCTTGCCGCCATCGGGTTAAGCGCAAACCTGCAACAAATGCGCGCCACTGGGCCGCGCCCGGTGCTGCTGGGCCTCGGCGTGTGGCTGGCAGTGGCGCTCGCAAGCTTGGCGATGCAAACCGTCCTTCCGCACTGATACCCCAGACAATGTTCGACTCTTGACCTGAACCCGGCCGGCCACCAGGCCAACCGGTTGGTGTTCACGCCTCATCGTGTGATCAGTGGTTCAAGATGAGATGGGTGATGATTCCGGTGGTGATCGCCACCAACAAAAAATCACCGGCATCGCTACGCCGCCAGTAATAGCCGGACGGTGGTGCGTATAGGCCGTAATTGCCCCAGTCGTTGACCACATAGGTTGGCGCATAGCCCCTGCCGTAGTAATACCCGCCGCGACGCCAGTAAGGGGCAGGCACCGGGCGATACACCACGCGCGGCGCAGGCCGGTAGTCATTCGGGCGGTAGTAGTCGCGATAACCACCCCGATAGTCGGCGCGATCGTCTCCGCGATAGTAATCGCCACGCGAGTTGCCGTAGCTGCCGCGATACCTCCCATGATTGCCATTGTCGTGCGCGGAGTTGCGCCATCCACTGTTGTTGCCCTGATGGTCCCAGTCGCGTTGACCATTCCGGTGTCCATCGTGGCCATGGTGATCGCCGGCCAGTGCCGGTGCCGACACCATCCCAAGCATCACGGCTGCAGCGGCAACAAGTGAGAATAAGGTTTTCATGGCTGACTCCCGTCCGAGTAGTTCGTGACTCAACTATCTACCCGACAGACTGAATAAAGCATTGCTGCAGCCGGCACCTTGTCGCCACCCTCAGCCAGTATTCAAGGAACTCAACCCGAGCCACTGCCGGTATAATTTGCCGGTTGCCACCCCCCTTTTGCCATTCGCACCTCATGGTGCGGGCGCGTTTGCGCTCACGGAGCTTTCTGCATGTCCTCGCAATACATCTACACCATGAACCGCGTGTCCAAGATGGTTCCGCCCAAGCGGCTGATCATCAAGGACATCTCGCTCTCGTTTTTCCCGGGTGCCAAGATCGGCCTGCTGGGCCTGAATGGCTCCGGCAAATCCACCGTGCTGAAAATCATGGCTGGGGTGGACAAGGATTTCGAAGGCGAGGCGCGCCCACAAGCCGGCATCAAGGTGGGCTATCTGGCGCAGGAACCGGAACTCAACCCCGAGCACACGGTGCGGCAAGCGGTGGAAGAAGGCGTGGGCGAAGTGCTGCAGGCGCAGGCCCGGCTGGACGAGGTCTATGCCGCCTACGCCGAGGAGGGCGCCGACTTTGACGCCTTGGCGAAGGAGCAGGAACGCCTGGAAGCCATCCTCGCCGCAGGTGATGCACACACCTTGGAAAATCAGCTGGAAGTGGCCGCCGACGCGCTGCGCCTGCCGCCGTGGGATGCCATCGTTGGCAAGCTGTCCGGTGGTGAAAAACGCCGTGTGGCGCTGTGCCGCCTGCTGCTGCAAAAACCCGACATGCTGCTGCTCGACGAACCCACCAACCACCTCGACGCCGAATCCGTCGAATGGCTGGAACAGTTCCTGCACCGCTATACCGGCACCGTAGTGGCGGTCACCCATGATCGCTACTTCCTCGACAACGCCGCCGAGTGGATTCTGGAACTCGATCGCGGCCGTGGCATTCCGTGGAAGGGCAATTACACCGACTGGCTGACCCAGAAAGACGAGCGCCTGAAGCAGGAAGACAATCAGGAAAAATCGCGCCAAAAAGCCATTCAAAAAGAACTGGAATGGGCGCGGCAAAACGCCAAGGGCGGCCGCAGCAAGGGCAAGGCGCGTTTGGCGCGCCTGGACGAATTGCAAGCCGTCGACTACCAGCGCCGCAACGAGACCAATGAAATCTTCATTCCACCTGGCGAGCGTTTGGGCAACTCGGTGATTGAGTTCAAGGGCGTGTCGAAAACGTTTGGTGACCGCCTGTTGATTGATGATTTGTCGATGATCGTGCCGCCGGGCGCCATCGTTGGCATCATCGGCCCCAACGGTGCCGGCAAATCCACCCTGTTCAAGATGATCACCGGGCAAGAAAAGCCGGATTCGGGCTCGATCAACATCGGCCCCACCGTCAATCTTGCATATGTGGACCAGAGCCGTGGCGCACTGGAAGGCGACCACACCGTGTTTCAGGAAGTGTCGGGCGGGCGCGATATCCTCAATATCAATGGCGTGGAAATCCAGTCCCGCGCCTACATCGGCCGTTTCAACTTCAAGGGCCAAGACCAGCAGAAATTGGTCGGCACGCTCTCCGGGGGTGAGCGTGGCCGCCTGCACATGGCCAAGACCCTGTTGCAGGGCGGTAATGTGCTGCTGCTCGACGAACCGTCGAACGATCTGGACATCGAAACCCTGCGTGCGCTGGAAGATGCGCTGCTGGAATTCCCCGGCAACACCTTCGTCATTTCGCATGACCGCTGGTTCCTCGACCGCATCGCCACCCACATCCTCGCCTTCGAAGGCGACTCGCACGTGGAGTTCTTCCAGGGCAATTACCGCGAATACGAGGAAGACAAGCGCCGCCGCATGGGTGACGACGCCGGCCCGAAGCGCTTGCGGTTCAAGGCGCTGAAGTAATGACCGGACGCCCACGGCAACGTGGGCGTCTTTGCATGCAGGAGCAACCCGCCATGACCTTTATCCAGAAACTGCGCACCCGTTGGCAGCAGGCCGACACCCTGGTCTGCGTGGGCCTTGACCCGGATCCGGCCAAATTCCCGGATTGCTTTGTGGATGACGACGACGCGCTTTTCGCGTTTTGTCGCGACATTGTCGATGCCACCGCGCAATACGCTTGTGCGTTCAAACCGCAAATTGCGTATTTCGCCGCGCACAACCATGGCGAGGCGGCATTGCAGCGCTTGATCGCACATATCAATGCGGAACACCCGGATGTGCCGGTGATCCTGGACGCCAAGCGCGGCGATATCGGCAGCACCGCGCAGCAGTATGCCTGCGAGGCGTTCGAGCGCTTCGGCGCCGATGCGGTAACGCTGAATCCATACATGGGCAAGGATTCCGCGCAACCGTTTCTGGATTACAACGACCGTGGCTGCGTGTTCCTGTGTCACACCTCCAACCCCGGTGCGCGTGATTTCCAGGAACTGCTGATCGATGGCCAGCCGCTGTACCAGCTCATCGCCCGCACCATTGCCGACGAGTGGAACGGCGATGGCAATTGCGCGCTGGTGGTGGGGGCCACCTTCCCGCAAGAACTGAAGGTCATTCGCAACCTCGTCGGTGACATGCCACTGCTGATTCCGGGCATCGGCGCACAGGGCGGTGATGTCGAAGCGGTGGTGAACAATGGCAAGACCGCCGACGGTACCGGGCTGATGATCAATTCCTCACGCGGCATCCTGTACGCATCGCAAGGCGAAGGCTATGCCGAAGCAGCCGCTGACGCCGCGCGCGAGCTGCGCGATACCATCAATCGTTGGCGTTGATCGTACTCTCACAACCTGCCGGAGCGCGCCCTGCGCGCGACCGTCCTTGGCATGACAGTCGCAGCCATGGGCTGCCCCTACCGGTGTAGCGCGGCGCGCAACACCGCAAACGGGAATCGACCCCAAATCATCGCAAACACCGCCATGCGGGTCACCATTCCGCATTGGCCGGCCTCGAACTTGCAAAAATAGCGCCACAGTCCACGGTGCTTGTGCCATTCAACAAAGATTGGGCGCGCACGCGAAGACACGCCGCGGACATGCACCACGCGCACCGCATTGGCGCAAACCACCTGCGCGCCGGCTGCGCGCACACGCCGGCATAAATCCAGATCTTCTGCGTGCAGGCGGTAGCCGGCATCAAACCCACCCACCCGTTCGAACACGACACGCGGCAACACCATCAATGCGCCGGACACGGCATCCACCGGTTGCAACGCTTGTGCTGCATCACGCGGCAGGCTGAGATTGCGTGCGCGCGATGAACGCAACATCGCCGCAAATTGCGGATCGCGTCGGCGTGCGGCGGCATCCCACGCGCCGTCTTCGTCACACAACGCAGCCCCCACCAAGCCGCCCCCCACTGCACTGGCGACGGCACGCAAATGCACCAAGGTGTCGGCTTCCACAAAGCAATCCGGGTTGACGAACGCCAGCCACGGCGCATGGCTGGTGGCGGCACCTTGGTTGCAGGCCACGGCAAACCCGGGATTGTCGGGGTTGGCGATGAAGCGCAGACGCGGGTCGGCCAATGCGTGCCGCTGCACGATGTCGAGCGTGCTGTCACTGGAGTTATTGTCAACCACGCGCACCTCGGCAACCCCTTCTGCGGCCCGCAACCGCTGCAGGCAGGGTTCGATCGTGGCTTCGCTGTTGTAGGCCACCACGATGACGGCAATGTCGGCGCGGCTAGCCAGGGTCATGGCGTCACGAACAAATCCGGTTGCGGTGGCACGCGTTCGGCGGCTTGCAATGCTTGTTGCAGCCGCTGCCGCTGTGGCAGCAAGGGGTCGTGCATCAGACAGTCGGCCAGCCGTGCATGCCATGCCGGCCAGCGCACAGCCAATGCGTCAAGATCGCCGGTCTGCGGCGCACTCTCGGCATCACGCAACACGAATGCGTTATCGCACAACACATTGCGCCCACCCAGCCCCGCCATGCGCAGCGATAAATCAATCAACGCCGCATACCAGGACTGATAGCTGACGCCATCCACACCGCCGGCTGCAACGCGCGCCAATCCACGCAGCAATACCGCATGCGCCACCGCCGAGGGCAGCGCCGGATAGTCGGCAGGCAGATGGGCGCAGGCGTCGGCCAAACGACCAAGGGCATCGGGTAGCACTACGATTTCGCCAATCCGTGGCCACGCCGCGACTTCGCCGGCATTGCACCAGGGGGTTGCCGTGGCGATGGCGGCATCGCTGGCCAAACACGCAGCCAATTGCGTCAGCCAGCCGGGTACCGGGCGTGCATCACTGGCCAGCACCACCACGTCGGCATTGCCACAGGCCTGCAAGGCTTGTTGCAGATGCGCCGCTTCGCCCAAGGGCTGGCTGCGCCGGGTATGCGCGGCTTGCAAGCGCGTTGTGCCCAGCCAATGCCGGATCAACGCAAGCCCGCGTGGGCCGGCTTGCGCATCATCCGCCAGCCACACCCGGGTACCGTGCGGTGTGCCGGCATCCAGTGCTGCCAAACAGCCATCCAACGCGTCCTCATTGGTGCCGACCGGCACCAGGATCACTGGCCAAGACGCGCCCGCTTGGTTCACTTTTTCTTCGGGTTATAGATTGGATCAAGTGCGCGGAAACGACGCCCGTATTCGTCGGTCAAGTTGCGTGCCTCCAGCGGATTGCGCACCACGGTGGGGGTAATCAGCACCACCAGTTCGTCACGTGTCTTGCCGTTATTCTGCTGGCCGAACAGGCCACCGATGATCGGAATCCGGCTCAACCCTGGCACACCCATAGAGCCTTTCTGACTGCCATCGGCAATCAGACCGGCCAGCATGATGGTGTCACCGCTGGGGGCCACTGCACTGGTGGTGACCTTGCTGGTATCGATGCGCACATTGCCTTGAATATCCGCAACGCCAGCCGGCTTGCTGACTTCCTGCACGATATCGAGGAACACCATGCCATCGCGGGTAATCCGCGGGCGCACCTTGAGGATGATGCCGGTGTCCAAATATTGCACTTGACTATAGGTGCCATTGCTGTTGCCGCCGCTCGGATTGAAGCTGACCGACGCAATCGGAATCCTCTGGCCAACATTGAGGGTGGCCTCGCGATTGTTCTGCGCCAATACCGATGGGGAAGACAAGGTGCGCACATCGGTCACACTGTCCAAGGCACTGACGATGGCGGCAGCATTTTTGCCAAGGAAGGTCCAACTGAGCAAGTTGCCACCGCCATTGCTCATCGGATTGATGCCACCGGAATAGCTGCCCCAACTGTTACGCCCGGTCGGATACGGCAGATTGCCGGCGGCATTGGAATTCACCGCATGATCGAAGAACCAGCTCACGCCGTATTGCAAATCGCCCTTCAACGCCACGCTGATGACTTGCGCTTCGATCTGCACTTGCATCGGCATCACATCGAGGCGATCAATGACTTCGCGGATCGACTTCCATTGCGCCGCGCTGGCGCGCACCAGCAGCGAGTTGGTGTCTTCCACGGCCGACACGCCGACTTCGGCACCGCCTACCTTCAGCGTCACCCGGCCATTGCCGCCACGCGACTGCGGCAGGCTGCCGCCTTGGCCAAGCCCAGCCCCACCGGCACCAGTGGATGACAACCCGGAACGGTCGTCGCTGTTGCCATCGCGCAATTCGCTGCCCTGCACGCCCGGCATCAGCGAGGCGTTTGCATCTTCGTTTTGCGATCCCCCTTTGCCACCAAACACTTCCGACAGGCGATCGGCCAGATCGCGCGCCTTGATGTATTTCAATTCGTAGGAGAACAACCGGCCATCGCCGCTGCCACCTTCGATGCGGTCGATCCACTGGTGGATTTCATCCAGATAACTGGGCTGCGCAGTGATCACCATCACCGAATTGGTCGCTTCCAGCGGCATGAACCGGAACATGCCTGCGACCGGAGTCTTGCCCTGTTCACCGAACACGCGCTCCAGGTCTTGCACCACATCGGTGGCTTTACCCGACTGCAGGGGAAACACACCCACCGACATGCTGGACATCCAGTCCACATCGAACACCTGAATCGTGCGCAGGTAGTTTTCCAGCTCGGCGCGAGTACCGGCAATGGTGATCAGGTTGCGGGCGCCATCCACTGTGACGATCGAGCCTTGGCGTGCGTACGGCTTGAGAATTTTCTCCATCTCGGTAGCCGAGACAAAACGCAATGGCACCACGCGTGATTCAAAACCGCGCGCGGTTGCCGGCGAGCCGGTGCGCAGCGCTGCACCATTTTGCAATGCCTGATCGGCAGTCACGATGTTGTAGCGGCCATCGCTGTACACCATGCGCGCGTTGTTTTGCGCTAATACCTGATCCAACAGACTCAGCGCACCGGCGGCACCGACCGGCTTCTGGGTGGCCACGGTCACCGTCCCCTGCACGCCGGGGGCAATGCTGTAGCTCTGGCCGAGCATGTCACCGAGAATGGCTTTGACCACCGCCTGCAACGATTCACCTTCGAAATTGAAGCTGGCCTGCCCGCTGCTGGCCAGCGAGGGCGGCGGCGCACTGGCGACTTTTTGATTGATGACGCCCCCATTGCCGCGCCGGATCACTGGCTGCGGGCCGTCACTCCCCAATTCCTGCAAGATTTCCTTGCGGACATCGCCGCTGCCAGCATTGGCATCTTGTGCCTGCGCGCTGCGTTGGGTGCGGTGTAACTGCGGCTGCGGGACGCTGGCACAGGCAGCCAATGTGCCGACCAACAGGGAAATCGTTAACGTGCGCGCAGTCATGGGCTGAAACGTCCGGGTCATGGCATGGGTTTGCATCATTCTTTTACCTCCTGCAGTACCGGGCCGGCACTGGCAGGTGCATGGGTAATGCTGGTTGTGGAGTTGGCTGGCGCACGCGGTGGCGGGGCCGGATTGTGTTGTTGCAATTGCGCGCGGCGGGCTTCGATGCGCTTGCGAATTTCATCAATGCGACGGGATTCATCTGGCGTCGGTGGCGGCAGCGGCGGGCCGGCCGCCGCGGCATCAGCCGCAGCTGATGCAGCTTCCGCAGCGACCTTGGTTGCACCTGCCGGTGTCCCGGCGACACCAAAAGTGCGCAGATCCAGCGTCATTTGCCCGCCCGGTCCTTCGAAAATTGCGCGGCGTGGCTGTACTTCCTGCAAGCGCCAGCCTGCGGCACCATCCGGCGCACTCCCCACCCGCACCCGCTGCGAGTTGCCGCCGCCGCTGGGCTGCAAGATAGCCAACTGCACACTGGGGCTGATCAATACCCCGGTAAGGATGAAGTTCATCGAACTATTGGCCCCTGCTTCGCCCTCGTCGGGGGCGGTGGCCAAGAATGCCCGCGGCTTGCGATCTTCGGTAAACAGCGGCCGCGACGCCGCCTCATCGTATTGCGCCATTGGCCCGATCCGATCCGGCACCATTGCCGCGGGTGATGGCAAGGCCTCCGCCGGCAACGGCGGCAGCTCGCCCGTGCGCCCACCCAAGCCCAGCATGCTTCCCAGCCAAAACAACAGCGCCCAGCCGCATACCGCAGTCAGCACCCACGTCAATGGCCCGGCCCGCAGGAAGCGCTGCAGCCCGCCTTGCTCAACGGCCATGTGCACCTCCAGGACCGGGGCGCAGATAGCCGTACAAGTTGAAGTTCACATCCAGCCCACCTTCCTGCGGTTGCCCGCTTCCGGGCACTGCGAAATAGCGTTGCGCGGTAATCGATAGGCTGTCGATGAACAAATACGGGCGCGCTGATTGCAAGGCGTGCAGCACCGCCAAGGTTTCCGCATTGCCGCAGCGCAGGCGCACTTGCACGGTGACTCGACGGTAGCGCCCACTCTGCGCTTCATCGCCCAAGGGGGTGCGGTTGACCAGCGCACAACCCCGGCTGCCCGGGCTGGTCTCGCTGACCACTTGCTCCAATTGCTGGATCAAGCCGGCGGTCGCCAGCTCAGCGGTGGGTTCGACCAAAAACCCGGAACCACCGCCACGGGCGGCCAGTGCGGCCAAGCGTTGTTCAACCAGGTTTTTTTGCCCCAGCAGGCTGCGCAGGCGCGCATCGCGGGTCTGCAACTGGGTGAGCTCGGTATTGACTTGCTGCAGCGGCTGGCCAAACAACGGCGATACCAGCAACAACCAAAGCAATCCCAACACCACCAGCAACAAGGCCAGTGCCAACCAACGATCACGCCTGGCGGGAATGAGCGGACTCATCGCGGCTCTCCTGCGGTGGATGTGGCGGCAGGACTGGATGCGGCTGCCGGAAGTTTCCCGGCCAGCTGCGCCACCAACGTAAAGCGATCCATGCGCGTGCGCGGATCCTGCTGCAGCGCGCCGCTCAGTGCTGGCGTTGTCCATTGCGGCGCGCCTTCCAGCTTGCCTACCAGTGCAGCGGCCTGGCTGGACAAGCCGATGACGTTGAGTTGATCGCCGTCGATCGACAATTTCTCCAAATAAGTGCCATCGGGCAGGCGCTGCGCCAGTGCCTGCATCACCTCCACTACCGGCGGGCGATCATTGCGCTGGGCACGCAGATAGGTCTCACCCTCCACCGTATCCAGCAGTCGTTGACGTTCGCTGGAAATGGCACGCGCCTGCGTCTCGCGCGCTTGCATCTGGGTTTTCAAGGTGGCGGCAGCGGCGCGCCGGTTGTCCAGCAATTGCGCCATTCCCAGCACTATCGCCAACAACGCCACAGCGGCCAGCCCCAGATTCCACCAACGCCAGCTGTCGTGCTGCTTGCCACGCGATGCCGGTGGCAGCACGTTGACCCCCAATGGCTGCCCATTTGAGGTGATTAAATCCACTCCGGCCAAACCCTGTGCCATGCCGCCCAGGCGCGCGCAGGTCGCCTCAAACTGGGTGCGTGGCAACACCACCAGCTCAACGTGCAACTGGCCATCGTCCCGAATTTGCAACAGGCGCCCGGCAAACAGGACATCGGTCGCTGCGAACGGCGTTTGCCGCTCAATTTCAAAGCTCAAGACTTCACGCAACCGCTCGCGGGCGGCGGCCGGTAGCACCAGGCTTCGCCGCAACCCGGCAGTGTCCGGCAACTGCAGCCAGCGCGGCAGATCACGCGCACGTTCATGCAACACCCGCTGCAAGGGATCGCTTCCGGCTGGGAGTGGCAAGGGCAAGCTCGCCAATTCCCGTGGACCCGCGTCTCCTTGCAGCAGTAGGCGCACGTCATCACCCTGCGGCTGCAGCCACAGACGTTCGTCACCGGCCACCACGATGCGGCGCAGCGACGCCGGCAACCATGCGGCAAGACTGTGCCCCCACCAAGTCAGCAGCCCGCGCAGCCCCGAACCGGACTGTGCAAGCAGCGCCCCCCTTGCCTGTTGTGCGCTCACTGCGTGACTCCCCCCGCCTGCCAGTGCAGCGTTGTGTATGTCGAACCCGGCAATCCACTGCCCCCCATTCTGAGCACCACCGAAAGACGCGCGCTGCGCCCATCGGTGAGCCGGGCACGGCTATCAATACTATACGTGCCGCTGCCAGGTAACGGGGGCGCTGCCGGGTCGATGGGCGCGGCTTTTTCCGGCAGACCCATCGCCTTGCGCACCACCGCATCGGCAAAATTGGCATCCGGTGCAGCCTGCCCGGTGTAAATCGTCAAATGCGGCGCCGCAGCGGCATACAACGCCGGGCGCATCCCCAACACCTGTTCCAGTTCAGCCACCGATTCAAACGGCGCATCTTTGGCCCCCCAGGTCAGCCCGGCGCCCAGATAGTCAGCGTCTTCGGCACCGCCGCCGGGCTGGGTCAAACTATCCGGATCGCGCCAATCGATCACCGCACCCGCCAGCCGGTCGGCTGACTCGCGCGGCTCACCTACGACTTGCAATAAATGACTGATGAGATCAAGTGATGCGCCATTGAGGTCGATCTTTGCCGCCTCATCGCGCACCGTAATAGTTACTGGAATGCCTTGAAAATCAATCTTGTAGGCACGTCCATCCACCGCCCAGCGCCGTGCAGGGTCTTGTTCCAACATGCGTGCAGCGGCGTATTCCACCCCCGCCCGTGCCGCTTCACGCGCCACCAAGGTACGCGCAACGCCATTGCCCTGCAGCGACTCCACCCGTGCCGTCAGCGCATACCCAGCCACCAATCCTGCCAGCAGCAAGACCAGCCACAACACCATCAACAGCGCAGCACCGCGCATCGTCGCGTGTCCGGCCATCAGGATTTGCTCCGACCACCGGCCAGATAACTGCCAGCCTGCGGCAGCGACACCACCAGCTCGGGCCAATCGCCTTGCACATCAGCAAGCCGCACACGCACCTGCATCGGTAGTGCTTCCGGGTTTTCCCATTGTGGCTGCCACGGCCCCAGCTTGCCATCGTCACCCAAGCTTCTGTAGGCAAATTCGACCCGGGTCAGGCCATCGACCAGTGCTTCGGGCGGGCGCGTGGGCGCTCGCGCTTGCGCGGCTTGCACCAACCGGAACAGCACCTCCAATGCTTGCGTGCCGTTACCTGTATCGCGCAGTTGCAAGTCGTGCAGATGCGGCCCGCCACGGCCCAAATAATCCGGCAGATCCGCGACAAACCGCACCGCCTTGGCCTCGCCCACAAACCGCAGCGAACGCCCGCTTTGCTGATCGAATGCAAACACGATGCCCTGCGCACCACCGATGCGCTGCCGCAAGAACTCGGACACCGCACGCATGCGTTCATTGCGTTGGCTGACCAGTTCGCCGCGCGCCACCGTCGCCCCGGCGGCGCGCACCACACCAAACCCCAAGGCCAATGCGGCAGCCAGCAAAGTCACCGCCAGCAGGACTTCCAGCAAGGTAAAGCCATGTGCGTGCCGGCTCACTGGCCAGGCTCCAACTTGGGCGGCAACACCAGCCGCAACGACGCTACATGCAGCTGCTGCTGCGGCCCGCCATCACCCCATTGCATATCCAGTTGCACATGCAGCAAACGCGCTGCGAACGGATCTTGCGGGGTAGCGCGCGGGCGCGGTTGCGGGTCTTGCCAAGGGATCACGGCCAACTGCCAGTGGTAGCGCCCGTTTTCCAATTCACCTTGCTGCTGCAGTGGCGCCTGCAACAACACCAGCCGCTCCTCCAGCAACGACTGCGCCAGTAATCCCGCACGCCCTGCATCGCCACCTTGACGTACTTGCCGGCTGGCCCCCGACAAGGTGCCTAATAGCAACGTCAGGCCCAGCGCCAACACCGCAAACGCCACCAAAATTTCGATCAAGGTAAACCCCGTTTGAGCGCGCCGCATCATGGCGCAGACCCAACCCGTTGCAACTGCACTTCGCCGGTCAACCAACGCACATCGACATCCCAGCCTGCGCCGTTGGCCTGCAAGCGCAAGCGGCCGCCGGTAGCCGCACCATCCGGAAAAAACCGCACCGCACCGAGTGGTGCGGCAGGGTTGTCCGTGATCCCCAATTGCGCGGCGCGCGCGCCGGTGAATACGACCTCGCCGCCACTGGGCAGTTGTCCGTGCCGGCCCTTGGCCGCGCGCCAGGTGCGGGCGGTTGGGTCGATGATCACATCCTGTGGTTGGCCGCTGGCAATCGCCAAGGCACGTGAAAACCGCATCTGCGCGGCCACCTCCTTGGCCGCCGAACGCAACTCGATACCGCGCAGGCCGCCACTGAATGCTGCCATTGCCAGCAGCGTGGCAGCGGCAATCAATACCAGCACCAGCAGCATTTCCAGCAATGAAAAGCCGGGCACGGGCAATTGCGGGCGCATGCTCACTCGCATACTTGCGCAGGCAGGCTTAGTCGAACTTGAGGTCGGCGTTCACGCTATCGCCGCCCGGCTTGCCGTCGGCGCCATAGCTGACCAAATCAAACGGCCTACCTTCCCCCGGCACCTTGTACAGCATCGGATGCATCCAGGCATCGTTCAAATCTGCAGTTTTGGCATACGGCCCCAACCAGCCCTGGGTGCCCCCCGGTGCGGTTACCAACGCATCCAGCGTGGGCGGCAGTGCGCCGGTATCCATTTTGTACTGGTCAATTTTCTCGGCCAAGGTTTGCAATTGTGCCTGGGTCAATTTGACCTTGGCACGATCACCACCCCCCAAGATGCGTGAGGCGGCAAACGCCACGATGCCGCCAATCAGCACCACCACCACGATGATTTCGATGAGCGAAAATCCGCGCTGTGCGGCTTTCGACATCGATCCTGAAAATTGACGCTTGCGCATAGTAACAATCCGCGAAATGTGAAGTTGCGTAACCAGGCAGCATCCGACATGGATGCCGAACGAATTTGAAGTTTAGCGGCCTCAGCCCACCACATTGGTGAGATCGTAGATGGGCGTCAGCACCGACAAGATCACCACGCCCACCACCACCGCCAACACCAAGGTCACTGCCGGCACCAAAGCCGCCAGCAGACGATCCATCGCCACCGACGTTTCCTGTTCGAACGTATCTGCGGTTTTGAGCAGCATGCTGTCCAGCGCGCCGGACTCTTCGCCCACTTGCATCATCTGCAGCGCCAACCGCGGAAACCGCTTGCCCTTGCTCAGTGCTGCCGACAATCCAATGCCGTTTTTGACCTCAGCCGCCGCTGCATCCACATCCGCCGCCAGCACGCGATTGTCCAACACGTTGCGGGCAATACCCAATGCCGCCAACAGCGGGACACCATTGCGCAACAAGGTGCCCAATGTGCGCGCCAAGCGTGCGGTGTCCAGCTTGGCCACCAACGGCCCGGCCAATTTTTGCCGCAGCAGCCAGCCATCACACTTGAGCATGAATGCCGGATCACGGCGCTTGCGATCCAGCCACAAAAGCATGAGCAGTGGTAGCGCCAAAATCACCACCCACCAATGCCGCACCAGCATGCCCAAGCCCAGCACCGCCTGCGAAAACCACGGCAACTTGGCATCCAGGCTTTCATACATCGCGGCAAATTGCGGCACCACATAGCCCAGCAAAAACAGCAGCGACAGCCCCACCATCAACAACAAAATGGCCGGATACACCAAGGCATTGATCACCCGTCCGCGCAGCGCACTGGCACGCTCCAGATAGTCGGCCAAGCGCTGCAAGGTGTCGTGCAAACTGCCACCGGCTTCGCCTGCACGCACCATATTCACGTACAACCGCCCAAACGTGCCGTGCTGCCGCTCCAGCGCCGCCGACAACGATGCGCCACCGCGCACCGCATCACGAATATCGGTAATCGTACGTTTGGCGGCGGCATCCTCCGGCAGCTCCAGCAAAATTGCCAAAGCCCGATCCAGCGGCTGCCCGGCGCCCAGCAAGGTGGCCAACTGCTGCGTGAATTGCACCAGTTTTTGCCCCGCAAATGGTGCAGGTTTGAACAACCCACGCCACGCCGACGCCCCCCCGCTGCCACTGGCCAGCGCGGCCTCCACCGGCAGATGGCCCTGCTCTTGCAGGCGTGCCGCCACCTCGGCATCACTGGCGGCCTCCATCTGGCCATCCAGCAGTTCACCGCGCACGTTGAAGGCTTTGTAGCGGTACAGGGCCATGACCTTACGCGTCCTCAGTCACACGCAGCACCTCTTCGATGGTGGTTTCGCCGCGCAGGGCTTTGGCGATGCCCACTTCGTACATCGTGCTCATGCCGCCTTGCCGCGCCAGACGCTCGATTTCATCCATGCCGGCATGCCGCATCACCGCACGCCGCACTTCGTCGTCCATCACCAGCAATTCCATGATGGTGGTGCGGCCCAGATAGCCGGTGGGGGACAGTGGCGAGGGCACCGCGCGATACAGGAAAATATCGCCTTGCGGCTGGAATCGGCGCAAGCCGAATTTTTCGATTTCCTCGGGCGATGCCGGATATTTTTCGGCATGGGTGGGCTCAAGCCTGCGCACCAGGCGCTGCGCCAAAATGCCGTTGACGGTGGAGGTCAACAGATAGTCTTCCACACCCATATCCAGCAATCGCGTGATGCCCCCGGCGGCGTTGTTGGTGTGCAAGGTGGACAGCACCAAATGCCCGGTCAGGGCCGACTGGATGGCGATGCGCGCGGTTTCCAGATCGCGCATTTCACCGATCATGATGATGTCGGGGTCTTGCCGCACGATGCTGCGCAGAGCGTTGGCAAAATCCAGTCCAATGGCGGGCTTGGCTTGAATTTGATTGATACCGTCGATCTGGTATTCCACCGGGTCTTCGACCGTAATGATTTTGACCTTGGGTGTATTGAGTTTGGACAGCGCGGTGTACAGCGTGGTGGTTTTGCCGGAACCCGTGGGACCGGTGACCAGCAAGATGCCGTGCGGCTGTTCCAGCACTTTCTGGAAGCGCGGCATGAAGTGTTCGCCAAACCCCAGTTTGGCAAAATCCAGCACCACGGTTTCGCGATCCAGCAACCGCATCACCACCGATTCGCCATGCGCAGTGGGAATGCTGGACACACGCAGATCCAATTCCTTGCCCTGCACCCGCGCCATGATGCGCCCGTCCTGCGGCAGCCGGCGCTCGGCAATGTTGAGCTTGGCCATGATCTTGATGCGGCTGATGATGGCGGCGGTCAGGTTCAGCGGCGGGCTTTCGCCTTCTTCCAACACCCCGTCGATGCGGTAACGCACTTTCAAGCGCGTCTCGAAGGGCTCGATATGGATGTCGGATGCGCGCATTTCCACCGCCCGCTGGATGATCAGATTCACCAACCGAATGACCGGTGCTTCCGAAGCCAGATCGCGCAGGTGTTCAACATCATCGAAATGTTCCTCACCTTCGGCACGCTCGACGATGCCTTCCATCGCACTGCGGCCTTGCCCGTACCAGCGCTCGATCAGCTCATCAATTTCCGAACGCAACGCCACCGCCGGGCGCAGTGGCCGCCCCAGCGCCAAACGCAGCGCGTCCTGCACATACGCATCTTGCGGGTCGGCCAGCAGCACATCCACGCCGGCGGCATCGGCAGCCACCGCCACTGCATGAAATTGCTTCATGAACTTGAAGCCCAGCGTCACCTCCTCGGGTGGCAACTCGGGGACCTCTTTTGCACTGCGCAGCGGCAGCACCAGCTCAGCGGCGCAGGCCTCGGCATGGTCGCGCTCGGACACCAACCCCAGCCGCCCCAGCAGCACCAGCAAATCGCCACCGTCTTGGTCTTGCAGCTTGCGCGCACTGGCCAGATCGGTGTCTTTCAGTTTGCCGCGCTGCAACAGCAGCGCCACAACGCGCTCGTCGGCAGATGGCGTAGGATCGGACAGAACAGCATTCATGCGGGCTTGGTGGCTAGCGGACGGCAAGCAAGAGCGTAACAGGGCGACCGCCGAGACGCGATGGGCACGGGCATCGGACGGACATCCAATCCCGGTGTCCGCTTTGTTCCCCGTTTTGCGCTGTTACACAACAGATGCACCCAATGCGGGTGCCTAACCAAGTGAGAGATGCCAACAATGAAAACGCAAATGACAACACTGGCGTTAGCGGTACTGGGGGGGTTGGGGGCAATGGCGATGCCGGCCGTCAGCCATGCGGGAAATGTGGGGTACTACGGGGACAATTGCTACAACGTCAATCCCGCCTCCATCATCACCGCGGCTGGCCATACGCCAGTTGCCGTCGCATCTCTGGATGCGCCCTCGCTGGCGGGGCTACAAGGCTTGTTCATCAACGGCTGCTATTTCGCAACCAATGCGGCGGTGGACAGCGCCGTAAACAGCGGCATGGTACTGATCTGGCATGACCCCAACTGGGGCGGCCAAGGCAGCAAATCCTTGCCTGGCGGGCAGACCGTACCCTACTCATATAACGGTGGAAATCGATACCAGATCGATTTCCCGTCAGGCTCCCCAATCACCGCAGGCCCTGGTGGCGCGATCAACAATGCCTCGCTGGATAATGGCAGCTCATCCAATCACGGCTATGTCGATGCAGGGTCTCTGCCCGCTGGCTCGCAAATCCTGGCGACACAGGACACCGCAAGCTATGTCACCACCTTTGCCTACAACACCGGTGCCGGCAAAGTGGTGTTCTCCACAATTCCACTCACCTGTTACTTCGCCGCTGGCCCTTGCTCCGGGAATGCCGCGAGTCCCGGCATGCAAGCCTACGCCACCAATCTGATCGCTTGGGCCATCCCTGGCGGCATGGTCACCACCTGCGCCAGCTCCGGCTACACCGGCACGCAATTGTTGTGGTGCGTCAAGATCTGCGAAAGCGGTCTGACCGGCAAGGCACTGGATGACTGGATCCATCGCTGGATCCGCCAGTACCGCCAGCTGCCGTATTGCGCGGCGGGCGGCAACCCGCCACCGGTCTAAGCGGGAATAGCCACGCAGTCACACAACAAAGCCGGCGCAAGCCGGCTTTGTTGTATTGAGTATCGATTGGCCGTCATTTCCCATGCCCCACGTTACAGCATCTGAACAATTCGCATGTCGCGAACCTGGGGAGATCCATCATGAAGCCGTCTCATTCACTCCTGCCATTGTGCGGTCTGGCTCTGCTTGCCACCACGGCGCACGCCGCCGACCGTACTGACCTGCATCAGCGTGACGTGCAGCAACTACGCGCGCAATATCAAACCATCGTGACCAGCCGCGGCACGCCCAGCATGACCAATCGCCGGCATGCACTGTTCTTGGCGCTCGGCGCGGACTCCACTTTATTGATGCGCCGCAGCCAGCAAGATCCCGACGTCCACAACTATCGTTATGACCAGGCTTGGCGCGGCATCCCGATCTTCGGCCAGGGCCTTGCGCTCAGTGAGGATGCCAAGGGCAATGTACGCACCATGTTTGGCACCCAGATAAGTGGTCTGGAGCGCGACATCACCTCCACCACCCCCAAACTCAACCGCGCTGCCGCACTGATTGCCGCCAAACAAGCCACCATCGGGCGCAGCGCCATCAGCCGCATCACCCGCAACGAGTCATCGGATTTGGTGGTGTACATGGATGACGGGGGGCGTGGTCATTTGGCGTATGCGGTGAGCTTTTTTGCCGACTCCGCCGCCGGCGGTCACCCGACACGGCCGATGGTGATCGTGGATGCGCAGTCCGGCGCGGTAATCCAGCAATGGGAAAACCTGCAACACACCTTGGTGGGTACCGGCCCAGGCGGCAATCTCAAGACCGGGCAGTACGAATACGGCAGCGGTGGCCGGCCGTTCCTGGATGTCAAAGTCAGTGGCAGCACCTGCACCATGAACAGCGGCAATGTGCGCACCGTGGACCTGAACTTCTCCAATAGCAATGCCAGTACCACACCATTCAGCTACACCTGCCCACGCAACACCACCCGTTCCGTCAATGGTGCTTATGCGCCGATGAATGACGCGCATCATTTCGGGCGCGTGATTTTCAACATGTACAAGGATTACCTGGGCATGATGCGGCCCTTCAATTACCAAATGGTGATGAAGGTGCATTACAGCACCAACTACGAAAACGCCTTCTGGGACGGCACCGCGATGACCTTTGGCGATGGTGCCAGCACGTTCTATCCCTTGGTCAGCCTGGATGTCAGCAGCCACGAAATTTCGCACGGCTTTACCGAAAACAATTCCGGCCTGCTGTATTTCGGCCAATCCGGTGGCATGAACGAGGCCTACTCCGACATGGCCGGCGAAGCGGCAGAGTTCTATGACCGTGGCAGCAATGATTGGCTGGTGGGTGCGGAAATCTTCAAAGCCGCAGGGGCACTGCGCTACATGTGCAATCCACCGCTGGATGGGCGCTCGATCGACAATGCCAACAACTACACCGCCAGCATGAATGTGCACTACAGCTCGGGTGTGTACAACAAGGCATTCTGCAACCTTGCGCAAACCCCAGGCTGGGGTGTGGTCAAGGCGTTCAAAGCCTTTGCCCGCGCCAACCGCGATTACTGGACCGCATCCAGCACATTCAATCAGGGGGCATGCGGCGTAGAGACCGCCGCGCAGGATTTGGGCTTTAGCAAGGCCGATGTCACCGCCGCGTTTGCAGGTACCCATGTTGCTTGCCCCGCAGCAGGTAGCCTGACCGATGGCAGCATGCTGTTGCCCGACGTCGCCCAGAATGCCTGGTCATCCAGCTATGCCATCGCCGTAGCCACCAACAAACGCGTCACCATCACCATCAGTGGCGGTAGCGGCGATGCGGACTTGTATGTGCGCGCCGGTAGTGACCCTACCCTGAGCCTGTTCAACTGCCGACCGTATTTGACCGGCAATAACGAGGTCTGCACCTTCAAACCGGCTGCGCCTACCACTTACTACGTCAAAGTCAACGCGTACGCGGCGTATTCAGGTGTTACCTTGACGTGGTCCACCAACTAAGTGCTTGGGGGTGGCGCGCCCGCCCACTGCTCTGACTCCGCTTCCAATTGATCTACACAAGGGGAACACCATGCAAACACGTCGTTTATCGCTGGTCATCAGTGCGCTTGCACTGGCTGCCGCCAGTTTTGCCGCCAATGCCGGCATTACCTTCACCAATCTTGGTACCGCAGCACCGCCCGCAACCGTGGGCCCGTATGTGATGACCGCATTTGATACCACGCCGCAAGCGGCAATTGATGACTTCACTTCCGGCATCATCAATATCCCAGGCAGCCCCATTCCGGGCACGTTGGGTGTCAACCCTGGCGTGCAAAAATTCACCGTCGGGGATACTTGGGGCAGTCCGTGGGCACATGGCTATGCCGGCCCCGTCTTTTACAGCACTCAGCAGCAAATCACGCTGACCTTGCCAGCCAATACGCATGCGTTTTATTTTTATACGCAGGGAAATTATTACGGCACCAACACCTTTACCGCCACCACCGATTCGGGGGCCAGCTCCGGTCCGGTGTCGGTGCTGACCGACCCGGAAGTTGATGGCTCCGTAGGCTTTGCCTTCAACGCCACCGCTGGTGAAACCTTGGCCACCATCACTATCAGTGCTCCCGCGGCAGGCGGTTTTGCGGTGGCTGAATTTGGTGTGGACACCGGTCTAAAGCCCACCACCACCTGTGCCAGCTCCGGCTACACCGGCACGCAGTTGTTGTGGTGCGTGAAGATCTGCGAAAGCGGATTGACCGGCAAGGCACTCGATGACTGGATCCACCGTTGGATCCGTCAATTCCGTCAGTTGCCCTACTGTGCTCTGCCGGGTGGCGGCAACCCACCGCCACAGGGAGGGGAGGGTTAACTCAGCCGCGCAGGTGTTGGGATCACCCAGCCACGACAAAGCCGGCGCAAGCCGGCTTTGTTGTGGCAAGGCCGCAGACTCAGTGTCCGTTCTGTAACTGATTCTTCGTTGTATTGAACCAGGCGCGCCCACTGGGGGTGCGGATAGCAATGATGGGGGCACGATGAAGACACAAATGGCAACACTGACATTGGCGGTACTGGGGGGGGTGGGGGCAATGTTGGCACCGGGCGCAAGTGCAGCGGCCAATATCGGCTATTACGATGCAAGTGGTTATTCGGCTGGTGTACCGGCAGCCATTACCGCGCTGGGCCACACGCCGGTGCCCATTTCAACATTGGATACCGCTTCACTCACAGGGTTGAAAGCCTTGGTGCTGACCTCTTGCGGAGGTCAACCCCTGCTCTCCGCCCCGAATGCGGCATTGAATACGGCCGTGCAAAACGGCATGACGTTGATCGTGGAGAGTGGCTGCAGCGCCGAGGCCTCGTCTTCGTTCATCAATAGCCTCAACTTGCCTGGCGCACCGAACTACTCGCCAACATCTGCAGCGGCATATCCCGAAGCCGATGACATTGAAATCCCGGCAGGATCACCGATTACTACCGGCCCCGGTGGCACACTGACTGCGACAAGCCTCGACCGCATCCCGGCAGGTTCTGGCGGACTCTACAACATGACCCATTACTACCCAAGCAGCGCACTGCCGGCAGGTGCCGTCATTCTGCTTACCACTGGCAACACCGATCATGTGGGTGCATTTGCGTGGAGTGTGGGGTCTGGGCGTGTCATCCATACCGAAACCCAAAGTTCATTTGCACTGCCTGGCTCGTACGCAGCTGGCAATAGCGAATCGTTTATCCCGGGCATGGTGACCTACTTCAAAAACTTGCTTTCTTGGGCCAGCGGCCCCGCCACCACCTGCGCCAGCTCCGGCTATACCGGTACGCAGTTGTTGTGGTGCGTCAAGATTTGCGAAAGCGGGCTGACCGGCAAGGCACTGGATGACTGGATCCATCGCTGGATCCGCCAGTTCCGCCAGCTGCCGTATTGCGCGGTGAATGGCAACCCGCCACCGCCGCCGCCGGGAGGGGAGGGCTAACTCAGCTGCGCAGGTGTATTGATCACCCAGACACAACAAAGTCGGCGCAAGCCGGCTTTGCTGTGTCATAGCCAGCAAACACTCGTTTTGTGACGGATTTAGCGCTATCCTGAAAGACACGCGCCCGATAGGGGGTGCGGAATCAAGCACAGGGGCAAAAGTGAACATGAAAACGCAAATGGCAACACTGACCTTGGCGGTCTTGGGCGGGCTGGGGGCGATGGCGATGCCATCTGCCAGTCAGGCGGGAAATGTGGGGTATATCCCGGGTCAAACCTGTAGTGGTGGGGGGGACAAGACAAGCGCTATCACTGCCGCAGGCCATACCCCTGTCGCAGTTGGCACGATCACGCCTGCTGCTCTGGCAAATCTTTCAGCACTCGTCGTAGAAACATGCAACGCATATACCGCTAATGCCGATATCAATAACGCGGTGAACGCGGGTATGGGCCTTGTTATTTCAGACTGGCAACCCGGTACCGGAACAGGTGCACAACTCCCCGGCGCGCCAGCCATTTCCTACACCAGCTATGGGTGCATTTCACAAATCGACTTTCCGCTCGGCTCACCCGCAGCAAATGGTCCAGGTGGCGCGTTAAACAATGGCTCCATGGATGGCGGCAACTGCTCCGCTCACGGCTCTCTAGCTACTGCGTCAGTTCCGAACGGCGTTCAAGTACTCACCACTACCGATGATCCTGGCCAAGCCGTATCGTTGATGTACAGCCATGGTAGCGGGAGAGTGATCTACGCCCCACTCCCTTGGAGTTGGTACATCCCTGGTGGATCAGGTACCGGCAATCCGGCTCAGCCAGGAATTTATGCCTTCATGGTCAATGCAATCGCCTTAGCTGCAGGTGGCGGCCCCACCACCACCTGCGCCAGCTCCGGCTACAGCGGTACCCAGCTGCTATGGTGCGTGAAAATCTGCGAAAGCGGGCTGACCGGCAAGGCGCTGGATGATTGGATCCATCGCTGGATCCGCCAGTACCGCCAGCTGCCGTATTGCGCGGCGGGCGGCAACCCGCCACCGGTCTAAGCGGGAATAGCCACGCAGTCCAACAACAACGCCGGCGCAAGCCGGCGTTGTTGTATGCCCATAGACAGCTTCATTATGTGACTCGGTTTGCGCTATGCTACCCCAAGCGTACCCACAGGGGGTGCCGGATCCGTGAGGGAATGCCATGAAACTACACAAAATAACGTTTGCGCTCAGCGCCTTGGCACTGGCTGCGGCCAGCTTCAGCGCCAATGCTGCGGTGGTATTCCAGAACTTAGGGACGGCTGCGCCCCCCACCAGCATCGGTGGATACACGCTGACGCCGTTTAGTCTGGCACCGCAGAATGCAATCCCCGACTTCTCCAACATATCCACTATTCCCGGCAACCCAGGCGCGGGCGTGCTGGGGATCAACCCACAAGCCATCAAATACCCTTTCAGTGCCTTAGGTGCAACTTGGGGGCAAGGCTACAGCGGGCCGATATATGCAACGGCCAGCACCAGCACACTCACATTGCCACCCAACACCCATGCGTTTTACTTTTATACATTGGTTAACGCTTGGGGCACATCCACCTTTACGGCCACCAGTGATTCAGGCACCAATTCCGGCCCCATTTCGGTAAGCCCCAATGCACTAGGCGGACCTGACAGCGCCAATGGCGTCGCCTTCTATAGCACCGCTGGCGAATCGATCTCGTCGATTACTGTTACGACATCGAGTTCAAACGGACTCATTTTCGCTGAATTCGGCATTGATACCGGCCCCACCACCACCTGCGCCAGCTCCGGCTACAGCGGTACCCAGCTGCTATGGTGCGTGAAAATCTGCGAAAGCGGGCTGACCGGCAAGGCGCTGGATGATTGGATCCATCGCTGGATCCGCCAGTACCGCCAGCTGCCGTATTGCGCGGTGGGCGGCAACCCGCCACCGGTCTAAGCGGGAATAGCCACGCAGTTACACAACAAAGCCGGCGCAAGCCGGCTTTGTTGTCGGGATGCGGAGAAGCAGATCCCTCGCTTGGCGAGGGATGGCAAAGCTTGTTGGTGGGTGCTTACCGCAAAAATACCCGCGCATTGCGGAACATGCGTTGCCAGGGCGACTCTTCCGGCCAGTTGGCCGGTGCCCAACTGAAGTTGGCACGCCGCAGGGTCCGTTCGGGGTGCGGCATCATCAGCGTGGCGCGGCCGTCGCGGCTGGTGACACCGGCAATACCATCCGGCGAGCCGTTGGGGTTGGCTGGGTAATGCAACGCGGTCTGGCCGCCTTCGACAAAGCGCAACGCCACATCCACGGCGGACTGGTCAAGACCATTGGCGAACACGGCGCGGCCTTCGCCATGCGCCACTGCCACCGGGATCCGCGACCCGTCCATGCCGCGCAAGAAAATCGACGGCGATTGCGCCACTTCCAGCAGTGCCAGCCGCGCTTCGTATTGCTCGCTGGTATTGCGCTGGAAGCTGGGCCAATGCTCGGCACCCGGGATGATGTCGCGCAACTGCGCCAGCATTTGGCAACCGTTGCAGATCCCCAGCGAGAAGCTGTTGTCGCGGGCGAAGAAGGCGCCGAACATGTCGCGCAGCGTGCTGCGCTCCAGAATGGAGGTGGCCCAGCCGCGCCCCGCACCCAGCACGTCGCCGTAGCTGAACCCGCCACAAGCTACCAAGCCGTGGAAATCGGCCAGATCAACGCGGCCGGCAATCAGGTCACTCATGTGCACATCAAAGCTGTCAAAGCCGGCGCGATCGAAGGCATACGCGGTTTCGATCTGGCTGTTGACGCCCTGCTCACGCAGGACCGCCACCTTCGGGCGTGCGCCGGTATTGATGAACGGTGAGGCCACATCCTCGCTGGCATCGAAGTGCAACACCGGCTGCAAGCCCGGCGCATCGAAGCGGCGCACGCTGTCGCGCTCACTGTCGGCACAATCCGGGTGGTCGCGCAGTTGTTGCATCGCATGGGTGACCGCCCACCATGCATCGAACAATTCGTCCCAACGCCATTGCACCAATTCTTCATCGCCATCGCTGATGCGAACCGTGGGTGCCGTCGTGGGCTTGGCTATGCGCTGGGCACATTCGATCAGACCGTGCTGCGCCACCAGATCGGCAAACGCGGCACGTTCGTCGACGGGCACCTGCACCACGGCACCCAGTTCTTCGTTGAACAACACCCGCAGCGGGTCGCCGGTGCGACCATCGCCCCAGCCGTCGAGGCGGATATCCAGCCCCAGATGCGAGGTGAACGCCATTTCGCACAACGCGGCAAACACACCACCATCGGAGCGGTCGTGATAGGCCAGCAACAGGCCCGCCTCACGCGCATCGCGCACCAACTCGAACAAGCCGCGCAGACGTTGCGGGTCATCCAGATCCGGCACATCGCCACCAAACGCGGGCAGCGCGCCGCCATCGACCTTCGGATACACCTGCGCCAAGATCGAACCGCCCATGCGCTGGCGGCCGCCGCCCAAGCCAATCAACCACAATTCGGAGTCCACCTCGCGCTGCAACAGCGGGGTGAGCTGGCCGCGCACATCCAGCACCGGCGCGAACGCCGACACCACCAGCGAGACCGGCGAGACCGATTTCTGGGTTGTGCCATCGGCCTGATACTGCGCCTGCATCGAGAGCGAATCCTTGCCGACCGGAATACTCAATTCCAGCTCCGGACATAGCTCCATGCCCACCGCTTTGACCGCATCGAACAGCCGCGCATCTTCCCCCGCATGGCCGGCGGCGGCCATCCAGTTGGCCGACAATTTGATGCGGCTGAAGGTCTCCACGGGTGCGGCCATCACATTGGTAATCGCCTCGCCTACCGCCATGCGTGCGGAGGCAGCGGCATCCAGCAACGCCAACGGCGTGCGCTCGCCCACCGCCATCGCTTCGCCGGTATAGCCTTCAAACCCCGACAAGGTGATGGCGCAATCGGCCACCGGCATTTGCCACGGCCCCACCATTTGGTCGCGGGCGGTCAAACCGCCGACCGTGCGGTCGCCGATGGTGATCAGGAAGGATTTGGAGGCCACCGCCGGGTGCGCCAACACGCGCAGCCCGGCCTCGTGTAGATCCAGAGTATCTGTGTCGGTTTCCGGCCATTTGGGCGGCGCCGGATGCGCGGTGTCGCGGTGCATTTTCGGCGCTTTGCCAAACAGCACATCCATCGGCAAGTCGATGGCCGGCGGCTGGCCGGCATACCCCACGCGCAGATGTTGTTCTGCCGTGGCCACACCGACCACCGCAAACGGGCAGCGTTCGCGCAGGCACAGGGCTTCGAACTCGGCCACCCGTGATGGTGCGATACCCAGCACGTAGCGTTCCTGCGATTCGTTGCACCACAACTGCATCGGTGACAGCGACGGGTCGTCTTTCGGAATCTTGCCCAAGTCGATCACGCCGCCCACACCGGAGTCGTGCAGCAGTTCGGGAATGGCGTTGGATAGTCCACCCGCACCCACGTCGTGGGCACTCAGGATAGGGTTGTCTGCCCCCAGCGCCACGCAGCAGTCGATGACTTCCTGTGCGCGCCGTTCCATTTCCGGGTTGTCGCGCTGCACCGAGGCAAAATCGAGGTCTTCCGCCGAATCACCCGAGGCCACCGACGATGCCGCGCCGCCGCCCAGCCCGATCAACATCGCCGGCCCCCCCAGCACAATCACCGCATCGCCGGGGGAGAGCCGCAGCTTTTCCACCTGCGTGCGATCCATCGCGCCCAGACCACCGGCCAACATGATGGGTTTGTCATAGGCGCGGGTCAGGCCGTCGGCCTCGAACAGTTCAAAACTGCGGAAATAGCCGGTGAGATTGGGCCGGCCGAATTCGTTGTTGAACGCGGCGGCACCCAACGGCCCGTCGCGCATGATTTCAAACGCGCTGGCCATGCGCGGGTTGAGGCTGCGCTGGCCTTCCCACGGCTGTGGCAGCGTCGGAATGCGCAGATGCGACACCGAGAACCCGCACATCCCCGCCTTGGGCCGGCCACCGCGTCCGGTGGCCCCTTCGTCACGGATTTCGCCGCCGGCGCCCGTGGATGCGCCGGGGAACGGCGCAATCGCGGTGGGGTGGTTATGGGTTTCCACCTTGATACAAAACGCGGACTCGGTCACCGGCTCGCTGCGGTATTGGCGGGTGTGCGGGTCTGGCCGCCAGCGCGAGGCCAGATAGCCTTCCACCACCGCCGCGTTGTCGCTATATGCCGACAGCGTGTGCTGCGGCGTGCTGGCGTGGGTGTGCTTGATCATCTTGAACAGCGATAGCGGCTGCTCACGGCCATCAATTGTCCACGACGCATTGAAAATCTTATGCCGGCAGTGCTCGGAATTGGCCTGCGCGAACATCATCAATTCCACATCGTGCGGGTCGCGCCCCAGTGCGCCGTAGCGCGCACGCAGGTAGTCGATTTCATCCTCGGCCAGGGCCAGCCCCAGCCGCGTGTTGGCCGCCTCCAACTGCGCCAGCGGGATCACCTCCACGACGCCCGCCGGTTGCGCCGGGAACAGCGCTGCACCGGCCTCACGCGAGTCCAGCAGCGATTGCGTCATCGGGTCATGCAGCAGCTTGGCCAAGGCCGCCTGCGTGGCGGCATCGGCCGGCCAGCCGACCACGTCCAGGCGGGTGCCACGTTCTACCCGCCTGATCGGCAAGCCGGCACCCCGCAGCAGCTCGGTGGCCTTGCTGGCCCACGGCGACAACGTGCCCAGACGCGGCACCACAAAGCGGCTGACGCTACCGGCTTCGGCCGGTGCGTAGCCATTTTCAGCTTGCAGGATACGGCACAGCGCGGTGACATCGGGCTGGCTGCCGGGCTCGGGATCGATCCAGTAGCCATGCCATGCGCCGATCAGGCGCAGGCCGGGGGCGCAGGTTTGCAGACGGGTTTGCAAGCGGTCGCGACGAAACGGCGACAGGGCGGGTGCGCCCTCGAGGACGATCATGTCCGATACAACCGTAGGAACGGGCCGGCCATTGTAGCCGAGCCCGAGACCTCAAGCCGGAGCCGACCTCAGCTGGCGTCCGGATTCTTGTCCAGTGCGTCCAATCGCTGCAACAGGGCATCGGGTGGCAGATAACCGCCCAGCAGCCTGCCATCATCGGTCAGGATCATGGGCGTGCCTTCCAGGCCCATCCGCTGACCGGCGCGGTATTCACGATCCACCGGAGTACTGGCACACGGGCCTTGCGCGACCGGGCGATCGTTCTTGGCATCGGTCAGTGCTTTCTTGCGATCCGCTGCGCACCACACCGCCACCATCTTCTGGTAGTCCGGGCTGCCCAAACCGGCGCGCGGGAAGGCCAGATATTCCACCCGGATCCCCAGCTTGTTGTATTGCGCGATATCGGTGTGGAACTTGCGGCAATAGCCACACTCCACATCGGTCAGCACCACTACGGTGTGCTTGGTCGTGCCGGTTGGGGCAAACACGATGCGGTCGGCTTGCGGCAAGGTTGCCAGCACCTGTTTGCGCACTTTGGCCATCGCCACCTCGCCCATGTCCTTGCGATTGACGATGTCCAGCAGACCGCCCTGGAACAGGTATTTGCCGTCATCGCTGACATACACCACCTGGCCGGTGGCGATGACCTCGCGGAAGCCGGGAATGGGGGCCGGGCTGATTGATTCCACCTGAATCTTGGGATTGATCCGAGTCAGTGCCTCGCGCACGCGAGCCTCTGGTGTGCCTGCGGCGAAGGAAGGCTCCTTCAGCGGTGCAGCCTCGGTACCGGGCGACACTTTTTGCGGGGCCTCCGCGGGTTGCGCGCAGGCAGACAAACTGAAACCGAACAAGGTGGCAAGCAACAGACGCTTCATCACAACTCCGAATAAGCCAACACCGCTTCGACCGTGGAAGCGGACACAAGTTCGCTAGTGTCGCATGGATGCAGCATCCGATCGGCAAGCGCCAGCAGCGCGTTCAGCCACGCGGGTGGTGGCGGGCATGCAAGCTCTGCAAACGCTCGCGCGCGACCAGGGTGTAGATCTGGGTGGTTGACAATGCGCTATGCCCCAACAGCATTTGCAAGGCGCGCAAGTCAGCGCCGTGGTTGAGCAAATGGGTGGCAAAACTGTGGCGCAAGCCGTGCGGGCTGACTTGCGCAGGGGCAACACCCGCCAGCACCGCATAGCGCTTGACCAAGACCCAGAACGCTTGCCGGCTCAACGCATCACCGCCGGGGGTGACAAACAACGCGGTGACCGCGCCGGGGTTGCGCGCCGCCGTCAACAACATTGGGCGCGCCGCTTTCAGGTACTGGCTTAGCCAATGGCCGGATTCTTCGCCCAACGGCACCAGCCGCTCTTTGTTGCCCTTGCCGCGCACCCGTAACACACCCTGCCGCAGATTGACCGCCGTGCCGGGAAGCCCCACCAATTCGCTGACCCGCAAGCCGCAGGCGTACATCAGCTCCAACATGGCGCGGTCACGCAAGCCATTGGCCGTGCTGGTTTCTGGTGCTTCCAGTAGTGCCGCAATCTGGGTTTCAGACAGAGCCTTGGGCAGCAGTCGTGGCAGCGTGGGCGATTGCAGCAACGCGCTGGGATCTTCGCTGCGCAAGCCACCGCGCACGGCATGCGCATAGAACGCATGCAGGCACGACAACAAGCGGGCCGTGCTGCGTGGGCTGTAGCCTTGCTGCGTGCGTTGCGCCAGATGCGCAAACAGGGTTTCCCGCGACAGCAGCAGCACGCCCGGATGCTGCCGCGCCAACGCCTGCAAATCGCTGCGATAGGCCGCCAGCGTGGCCTGCGCCAAGCCATACTCGGCCCAGATCGCATCCAGGAAACGCTCAATCGCCACACCATCGGCATCTGCCAAGGGCGGCAGGTTGCGAATGAATTGACGACGGTCAGCGGGGGTTGGCATGGGGCCAAGGTTAGAGCAAGCGGGTGCGCCTGTATCCTGTGCGGATGACCTCACCGCAACGCTTCCCTACCCGCATCGGCTGGCGACTGCTCGCCCTGCTCTACGATTTTTTCCCGGTGCTGGCACTGTGGTTTATCGCGGCGGGCATCTTCACCTTGGCGCATGGCGATGCGGTGCGCGGCGGTTGGCTAGGTTGGCTGGAATTTGTGGTGCTGTGGCTGATTGCCGGTTTGTATGCGGTGCTCAGCTGGCGGCGCGGCGGGCAGACCATCGGGATGCGGGCATGGCGACTGCGCGTGAGCGATGTCGCCGGCCAGCCGGCACACACGCGAGCACTCTGGCTACGCTTTGCGATCGGTAGTGTGTCGTTGTTGGCGCTCGGATTGGGGGTCTGGTGGGCGTGGCTGGATCGCGAGGGTTTGACTCTGCACGATCGCTTCAGCAACACCCGCATGACCCGTTTGCCCAAAGCTTGAGCTTCAACTGCTGCGCCGGCGGAACATCAGATAGGAAATGCCCAGCATCAACAGCGGCGGCATGGCGTAGGCGATGCGGTAATCGAAATGGTAGATGCCGGCCAGCCTGGAAAAAATCATCTGGGCAACCCAGAACCCCAGCGCAAACACAATGCCGATAAACACGCGCTTGCCGTAACCACCACTGCGCAGCGAGCCAAATGCAAACGGCATTGCTGCCAGACACAGTGCCAGCACGTTGAACGGATAGAACCAGCGGCTCCAGTACACGTTCTCGAAATCACTCGAATCCAGACCGTTGCGCTTGCGATAGTCAATGCTGGTGCTCAGATCACTGCTGGCCATATTGCCAGGCTTGGTCACGCCGGATGCCAAGGCCGATTCATCCAATTTTGAGTTCCAATGTTCTTCAATCACCTTGCTGCGCTGCACAGTCTTGGCATCGAAGCGCGTGCGTTCAATGCCGCGCAACAACCACTGGCCGGCGCGATGTTCGGCGATTTCAACATTGGAAATCGAGCGCAGGCGGCCATCGGCGGCGAATTCGAACAGCCGCACACCGCGCAACTCCAGCCAGCGCTCGCTGCCACGTTGCTTCTGTTCGCCAGTGCGCGCATTGAGGAACATATCGCCTTCGCGCGCCCACAGCCCGCTGTATTTGGACACCACCATGTCACTGTGACGCACCGAGCGAATCATCTGCGCACGTTCGTCGCCCCACGGTGCCAAGGTTTCGCCATTGACCACCATGAGTGCCGTCAGCAGCAGCAGCGAAAACGCTACCGACACACTCAAGCGCTTGCGTGATAGGCCCAGCGCGCGCAGCACAGTGAGCTCGGAGGTGGCCGCCAATTGCCCCAGCCCCAGCAACACGCCAATCACGGCGGCGGTGGGAAACAAGGTGTAGGCGCGACTGGGGATGGTCAAGCCGGTGGCGGCAATCGCGTGATTGATGGTGTACGCACCTTTGCCGACATCGCTCATCTCACCAGCGAGTGCCTGTACTACATCCAAACCCAATACAACGCCCCACACCAGCAACACGCTGGTGACGACCGAGCGCGCGATATAGCTGTCATGCAGGCGTGGCCAATGTTTCATCGCCGCCACCATGCGCGCGCTACGCGACCATCCCGCATGTACAGCCACATCCCCAGACCCAGCATCGGCAGCAACAACCACCACAATCCTGCCGTCGTGGGCAGGCGGCCTTCCGCAATCCATTTGGTGCCCAGCATCATCAGGAAGATGCCGACCAGATAAGCCAGAAATGCCAACAACACCGAGCCATAACGTGCCTGCCGTGGCGAGCTGCGACCCAGCGGAATGGCCATCAGCGCAAATGCCAGTGCCAATAGTGGCGGCGCGATGCGCCAATGTAATTCGGCGCGTGCCGGGGCCGCCGGGTTACGCAGCAGCACGGGGGTAAGCTGGTATTCCGGGGTTTCCAAATTGCGCGGATCATCCGGTGCTGGAAGTTGCAGTTCGTTGCGTGCATAGCGCATCAAGCGATAGTCCAGATCGGCACCACTCGCTGGACCCTCCACCCGAAACCCATCCAGCAACGCCAGCACGCGCTCGCCGTGGTCGCGATACATCTCCCCGGTCTGCGCGGTGGCCACGTCCATGCGGTCGCCACGTTCGCGATAAATGAATACCCGCGCAATCTTGGTGCCATCGTTGGACATCGTGCCCACATAGGCCACCCCGCCATTGGCCATCGGGGTAAACCGACCCGGCTCCAGCCCGGCCACCAGCAAATTCTTGTTGGCTTCGATCACCATCCCGCGCGCCAGACGGTTGGCCCATGGGCCCAATTGCAATGAACACAGCCCCACCAACACCAACACCGGCAACGCCACCAATAGCAATGGCCGCAGTAGCCGACGCGGACCAATCCCGATGGCATGCAGCACATACATTTCCGAATCGCGGTACAGCCGCCCGGTAGCCAACAGCAAGCCCAATAACAACGCCAGCGGCAAAATCAGTGGCAAATAACTAAGCAAGCGCAGGCCCAATTGCGATAACAACAACGCCGGCGGCAGCTTGCCGCGTGCCATTTCACCGACCAGATCGGCAAACACGCCCCCCATGCTGACCATGCCCAGGATCACCAACGACGCCACGATGGCGCGGGTGAATTCAGCGGCGAGGTAGCGGTCCAGCTTCGGCATCGGGCCTGCTTGCTTTAGAATTAGGGGTTGATTGCGGTCACGGCCTGCGCCAAGCGCAGCCGCGTATTGTAAGCCACGTCCGCCTGCATGCCCGAAGGTCCCTGCCTGCAAGCGCCTGCAGATCCGCTGCACTTTTGCCTGGATACCTTGTTCGATGAGTCTCGAATTCCACCTGAACCAGACTTCCCCCACCACTGCCACCGTAGATTGCGTCGTGGTAGGCGTGTTCGCCGATGGCACCCTGGCGCCTGCCGCCAGCGTGCTGGACAGCGCCAGTGCCGGGCGCCTGCAAAGCCTGGTTGCACGCGGCGATGTGTCCGGCAAGACCGGCAAAACCACCCTGCTGCACGACCTGCCCGGCATCGCCGCACCGCGCGTGCTGGTCATTGGCTTGGGCGACGCCGGCAAGTTTGGCGTGCCGCAGTACCTGAAGGCCGTGGCCGATGCGGTGCGCACGCTGAAGACCGGCCCGGTCGGCTCCGTACTGTTCACTCTGAGCGACGTAGCCGTGCAGGATCGCGATGCGGCATGGAACATCCGCCAAGCCGTGATCGCCGCCGACCACACCGGCTACCGCTACACCGCCACGTTGGGTGCGAAAAACAGCAAGCGCGAAGAAAAGGGACTGGTGCGGTTCGAAATCAGCGGCAGCGACACCACTGCGCTGGCGCAAGGCATCGCGATTGCGCAAGGCGTCCAGTTCACCCGCGAAGTGGGCAACCTGCCGCCGAATATCTGCAACCCGGCGTATCTGGCCCAGCAGGCGCAAGACTTCGCCGCGCAGCACACGGGTGTCGACTGCGAGGTACTGGACGATGCCGCGATGGAAGCGCTGGGCATGGGCTCGCTGCTGGCGGTGGCACGCGGCAGCGCGCAGCGGCCGCGCCTGATCGTGCTGAAGTGGAGCCAGGGCGGCGATGCCAAACCCTATGTGCTGGTCGGCAAGGGCATCACCTTCGATACCGGTGGCGTCAACCTGAAAACGCAGGGCGGCATCGAGGAAATGAAGTACGACATGTGCGGTGCCGGCAGCGTGCTGGGCACCTTCGTGGCGGCGGTCAAGATGCAACTTCCGGTCAATCTGGTGTGCATTGCCGCTGCGGTGGAAAACGCCATCGACGGCGATGCCTATCGTCCGTCCGATGTGATCACGTCGATGTCCGGCAAGACCATCGAAGTGGGCAACACCGATGCCGAAGGCCGCCTGATTTTGTGCGACGCGCTGACCTATGCGCAGCGGTTTGAGCCGGCCGCGCTGGTCGATGTGGCCACCCTCACCGGTGCCTGCATGGTGGCGCTGGGCAAATACGCCACCGGCGTGATGACCAAGCGCAGCCACGACCTTGCGCGCGAATTGCTGGATGCCGGCGAAATGGTATTCGACCGCGGCTGGCAGTTGCCGCTGTGGGACGAATACCAACCGATGCTGGATTCCGCATTTGCCGATGTCTACAACATCGGCGGCCGCTGGGCTGGTGCAATTACCGCCGGCTGTTTCCTGTCGCGCTTCACCGACGGCCAGCGCTGGGTGCATCTGGATATCGCAGGTTCCGCCAGCGACGACGGCAAGCTGGGCATGGCCACCGGCCGCCCGGTGGGCATGTTGTCGCAGTGGTTACTGGATCGTTCGGCGGCGTAATGCCCAAAGCCCACTTCTACCTGATCGACAAGCCGCGCTTTCGCGAGCAGCCCTTGCTGCTGGTCTGCGAACTGGCGAAGAAAGCCTACGCCGCCAACGTACCCACGCTGATTCTGGCGCGCGATCCGGCGCAGGCCGAAGCACTCGACGACCTGTTGTGGGCGTTCGATCCCGACGAATACCTGCCGCACCAAATTGCCGGCATGGATGCCGATGAAGACGAAGCGCCGGTGTTGATTGCATCACCCGACACCGATGTGCCGCTGCGCCCATTGCTGATCAACTTGCGCGATGCCGCCCCGCAAGGTGCTTTCGAGCGCGTGCTGGAAGTGGTGCCAGCCGACCCCGCCGCCCGCGAGCCGCTGCGTGCGCGCTGGAAGCATTACCAAACGCTCGGTTTCGAGCTCAAAAAATTCGACATGTGATGCTGCCATGACCACCCTCGATTCCGGCTTCAACCCGCAATCCTTCGAAACCCGTCTGTACGCGCAATGGGAAAGCAGCGGCGCGTTTGCGCCCACCGGAAACGGTCCGGCCTACACCATTTTGCTGCCGCCGCCGAATGTCACCGGCACCTTACACATGGGGCACGCGTTCCAGCACACGCTGATGGATGCATTGGTGCGCTATCACCGCATGCGCGGCTATCGCACCTTGTGGCAGATGGGCACCGACCACGCCGGCATCGCCACCGAAATGGTGGTGGGCCGCAACCTCGCCATCGAGGGCAAGGGCGAGACCCGCGACTCGCTGGGCCGCGACAAGTTCATCGAAAAGGTCTGGGAGTGGAAGCAGCACAGCGGCGATACCATCGAGCGGCAGATGCGCCGGCTGGGCGCCAGCGGCGACTGGTCACGCAGTGTGTTCACGATGGACCCGATGCCATCGAAGGCCATCATCGAAGCCTTCGTGCGGCTGCATGAAGAAGGCCTGATCTATCGCGGCCAGCGCCTGGTCAATTGGGATCCGGTGCTGAAAACCGCGATTTCGGACCTCGAAGTGGTCAGCGAGGAGGAACACGGCGCGCTGTGGTCGCTGCGCTATCCACTGGCCGATGGCGCGTCTTACGAGCATGTGGAAGTCGATGCCGACGGCGTGGAAACCCTGCGCGAAACCCGCAACTATTTGGTGGTGGCCACCACCCGCCCGGAGACCATGCTCGGCGATACCGCGGCGATGGTGCACCCGGACGATCCGCGCTACCTCGCGCTGCACGGCAAGTGTGTGGACTTGCCGCTGACCGGCCGGCGCATCCCGATCATCACCGACGACTATGTGGATCGCGCCTTTGGCACCGGCGTGGTGAAGGTGACCCCGGCACATGATTTCAATGACTACGCGGTGGGTCAGCGGCACAACCTGCCACTGATCAATATCTTCAGCAGTACCGCAAAGATCATTGAAGATCGCGATGACATCCCCGCACAGTACCGCGGCCTGGACCGCTTCGATGCACGCAAAGCCATCATCGCCGACCTCGACGCCGCCGGCCTGTTGGTGGAAATCAAACCGCACAAATTGATGGTGCCGCGCGGCGACCGCAGCGGGCAGGTGATCGAGCCTTACCTCACTGATCAGTGGTTCGTGAAAATGGACACGCTGGGCCAGCGCGGGCTGGAACTCGTCGAAAACGGCTCAGTCAAATTCGTGCCACCGAACTGGGTCAACACCTATCGGCACTGGATGGAAAACATCCAGGACTGGTGCATCAGCCGCCAGCTCTGGTGGGGCCACCGTATCCCGGCGTGGTTTGATGACGCCGGCAAAATCTACGTGGGCCGCGATGAAGCCGAGGTGCGCGCCAAGCACGGCCTGGGCGATGTGCCACTACGGCAGGATTCCGACGTGCTGGAAACCTGGTTCTCCTCGGCCATGTTCCCGTTTTCCACGCAGGGTTGGCCGGAGGAGGCCGCGATGGCCGAGCGCGGCTTTGCGCACACCATCCCGTCCAGCGTACTGGTGACGGGCTTCGACATCATCTTCTTCTGGGTGGCGCGGATGGTGATGATGACCGACCACTTCACCGGCATGGTGCCGTTCCACGACGTGTACATGACCGGGCTGGTGCGCGACAAGAACGGCCAGAAAATGTCGAAGTCGAAGGGCAACGTGCTCGATCCGTTGGACATCATCGACGGCATCAGCATCGATGATCTGGTTGCCAAACGCACCTACGGCCTGATGCAGCCGAAAATGGCGGAAAAGATCGAAAAAGAGACCCGCAAGGATTACCCGAACGGCATCAATGCCCACGGCGCCGACGCGCTGCGCTTCACCATGGCCGCACTGGCCGGCCCCGGCCGCGATATCAAGTTCGACCTGGCGCGCGCCGAGGGCTACAAGAATTTCTGCAACAAGTTGTGGAACGCGACCCGCTTCGCACTGATGAACGTCGGCGACGCCCGCTTCGAAGGCGCGCCGCAAGCGAAGACCGACGCCGAACAATGGATCCTCGCCCAGCTCGAGCGCACCAGCGCGGAAGCGGCCGAGCACTTCGCCAATTACCGCTTCGACCTGCTGGCGCAATGCCTGTACGAGTTCACCTGGAACCAGGTGTGCGACTGGTTCGTGGAATTGGCCAAACCGGCGCTGGGCGGTGACGATGCCGCCGCTGCCACTAGCACCCGCCACACCCTGCTGTACGTGCTGGACGCGCTGCTGCGTTTGCTGCATCCACTCATCCCGTTCATCACCGAAGAACTCTGGCAAGCGGTGGCACCCAAGCTGGGCAAGACCGGCAGCCTGATGTTGCAGCCTTACCCGCAGGCCAGCGCCATTGACACCACCGCATTTGCGCAGGCCGATATCGATATCGAATGGCTCAAAGCCATGATCAGTGCAGTACGCCGCATCCGCAGCGAGTTGGGCGTTTCACCCTCCAAACACATCTCGCTGCTGCTGCGCGGCGGCAATGCCGACGATGCCGCACGCATCGCCCGCTTCGACGCGCAGCTGCGCTTCCTGTGCAGGCTCGACCGCATCGAGACCTTGGCGGGTGAGCCGCCGGCCGCCGCGCCGGCAGTGGTGGGCGAGCTGCAGCTGTTCGTGCCGCTGGAAGGCCTGGTCGACCTCGACGCCGAGCGCGTGCGCCTGGACAAGGAAATCGCCAGGATCAGTGCCGAGAAAGAAAAAAGCGAAACCAAGCTGGCCAGGTTTGGCGCTGGCGTCCCCGCGGCAGTGGTGGAGCAGGAGCAAGCGCGTCTGACTGACTGGAGCGCCAAGCTCGCCGCCCTGACCACACAACGCAGCCGTTTGGCGTAAGCTGATCCACGGCCTGCGTTCTACGCGGGCTCGCCGTACCTGCCGCAAACTCCACAGGGGGAGTTTTCGCAAATGATTGATGTAGGCCTCGTTCCACAAGTGCCGCTGCCTGCTGTCGATCCCTATCGACTCCTGCTCGATGAAGTGGGTGCGTTTGTCTACACCACGGATCGCGAGGGTCGATTTACTTACGCCAACCAGTTGGTGCTTGATCTGCTGGGGCCCAATCTGAAACTGGAAGATGTGCAGGGCAAGTCGTTTACCGACTTCGTGGATATCGGAGAAGCCGGCGACACCATGCGTGAAACCGATTGGCGTGTCCTGCGTGATGGTGAAACCATCGCCCGCGAGGAGGACAACCATATCCACGCCACCGGCGAAACCCGCACCTACTGGTCGGTCAAGAAACCGTTGCGTGACAGCGATGGCAACATCGTTGGACTGATCGGAATTTCTCACGACATCACCGAAAAAAAGCGACTTGAAGACAAGCTCCGCCAACAAAAGGAGTTGTTGGATGTCGTGCTCGATAATGTGGATGCACTGGTGTACATGAAAGGGGCCAACCGCCGCTTTCTGTATGCCAACCGGCATCTGGCCGAGGTGTTCGGACAGCCGATCGAACACATCATTGGCAGGCTCGATAGCGAGTTGATGCCCAAGCATGTGGCCGATGCGTTCTGGGAAAAAGATCAACACATCCTGGCGACCGGCCAGCGCTACACCGGCGAAGAGTCATTGGTTGATAACCAGGGCCGCCAGCGTCACTACTGGAGCGTGGTGGTGCCGTGGGCCGGCGCTGGCGGGATGCCGGCCTTGATCGGGCTGGTGACCGACATCACCGAGCTGCATCAATTGCAGGAGGAACTGCAGCGGCAAATCCGCACCGATAGCCTGACCGGCATCGCCAATCGGCGCAGCTTCTTCGAACATGCGGAAAGCGAATTCGCCCGCAGCCGCCGGCACGGCTTGCCGCTGAGCCTGATCGCCATCGACATCGATCATTTCAAGCGCATCAATGACCGCTACGGGCATCCGGTGGGCGATCGGGTCTTGCGCGATTTTGCCGGATGCGCTGCGCACGCCCTGCGCGAAGAAGATGTCTGCGCCAGAACCGGTGGTGAGGAGTTTTGCATTTTGTTGCCAGAGACCGATCTGAAGCACGCGGTAGCGATTGCCGAACGTATTCGCTTGGCCACTGCGGCCTGCCGCCCATGCCCGGAACACCCGGAGTTGGCCATCACCGCCAGTTTCGGGATTGCCGCACTGGAAGAGCGCACGCCCAGTTTCGACATCCTGTTCTCGCGTGCCGACCACGCCCTGTACACCGCCAAGCAACAAGGCCGCAACCGCTGCTGTCATCAGCATATGGATGGCTCGCCGGCCCCCGTGCGCATGGCCAACCCATAGGTTTTCGGTTGCCATCGGTGTTCAGTTCAGGTGTTCAGTTCAGCAGTTCCATCGCCATCACGATGGCATCTTCGCGGCCATTGTTGGCGGCGGGGTAATAGCGGGGCCGCCGGCCAATTTCGTTGAAACCACTGCGCTCGTACAAGGCGATGGCACGGGTGTTGGACGGTCGTACTTCCAGGAATACCCGCTGCACAGCGTGGCCCCGCGCAATTTTCAACAATGCCTGCAACATCCGTTGGCCCAGCCCGCGCCCTTCACTTCCCGGCGTGGTGCATAGATTCAGCACATGCGCTTCGTCTGCGGCGATGCTGAGCACGCCATAGCCGAGAATTGCGCCATCGGCCCGTTCTTGCAGCCACAGTGCATAGTTCGAATGCAGACAGTCGCGAAAAATGCCGCGCGACCACGGAAACGGATATGCGCGCAGTTCGATGTCCATCACCGCATCCAAATCCGACTCCCGCATTGGCCGCAGGCAGATCGAGGTGACGTCATCGCAGGCGCGCACTTGACTCATCGTGCTGCGCACCGCAGCGTGCGCAAGCGTGGCCACAGTGCACGCTTGGCAGCCGCATTATCACGCAGCGTCGGCAGGACCGTGTGCAAATCAAGTTTTGCCAACAGCGCCTGTGGCTGCAGACCGGCGGCCTTCGCGATGCGTGCCAGCATATCGGTATCCCCTGCCATTGGCTGCGCAATCTCGACGGATGCCGCTGCCGATGTGCGCGGCAAGGCATACACATCCAGCCCCAACTCCCGCAGCACAACACGCTGGTAGGCATCCCAGCTCAAACGTGGGTGTCCTGGACTGGCGTGTGCCGACGCCGAAACCACAACAACGGCCCTGACAACGCATAGGCGGTGGTCGCCGTCAGCAGGGTCACCGCAGGCGCGATCCACAGTGCAATCAACACGGCCACCGCAATCACCAAGGTGAAAAACGGCACCCGATCTGCCTTCGGCCCATGCCCACTACCCTTGAAGCTGTTGTAACGAATCCGGCTGACCATCAACAACCCGGCAACCACAGTGAGCGCCAAGGCAGCGTAGCGCAGTTCTTCACCGGACCAACCAAACTCCTGGCAGACCCACACGAAACTGGCCATCAGACCTGCCGCTGCCGGGCTGGCCAAGCCAATGAACCAGCGCTTGTCCACTGTCCCGACCTGACTATTGAACCGCGCCAGGCGCAAAGCGGCACAAGCTGCGTATAAAAACGCACCTAACCACCCGATCTTGCCCAAGGTCAGGCTGTCTTGCTTCAGCTCCAGCAGCGCCCAGTGATACATCACCATCGCCGGGGCCATGCCGAAACTGATGAGGTCGGCCAGCGAGTCGTACTGCACGCCAAACTCGCTTTGCGTATTGGTCAGCCGCGCCACCCGACCATCCAACCCATCCAAGATCGCCGCCACGAAAATGGCGATGCATGCGGCCTCAAATCGGCCTTGCGAAGCCGCAATAATGGCGAAAAAACCGCCAAACAGCCCCCCGGTGGTGAACAGGTTGGGCAGCAAATAGATGCTGCGCGAGCGCGGGCGGGGGGGCGGAAGTTGTTCGTTCTGATCCATATGCGCAGTGTACGGGGTTGCAGCAAAGCCGTCGCAGTGCTGCAATCAACACTCTATCCCCCCGGAGCCGCCCATGCGCATCGTCAGTTCCCTTACCTGCACCCTGCTGCTGACCCTGCTCGCAGTCCCGGTGCTGGCTCAGCAGCAGCAACGCGTCTACCAATGGAAAGACAGCAGCGGGGTGACTCACTACACCGATACCGCACCCAAGGAAAGCCATAAAACCCGCGATATCGACGTGCGCACCGGCACCACTGCCGGGGCCACCGTAGCCAAAAGTGAAGAGAGCGAGCAATGCACCAATGCCCGCAACAACTTGGCTCGCCTGCAAAGCAGTAACGCCGTTGGCATTGACACCAATGGTGATGGCAAGCCCGACCGCAACCTGACCGATGCCGAGCGCAAATCGCAAGTGACGCTGAACGAAGCCGGTGTCAAAGCCTTCTGCACACCGGCCAAATGATGAAGCAGGTCGGCATGCTGTTGTTCGCCATTGCCGCCGCTGTGGCGGCATGGTGGTGGTTTACCGAGGAAATGCCGCGCCGCCAGCACGCGCGGCAGGTCGCCGCTGAAATGGCGGCCGTGCAGGCGCAGCGCGCCAATGCACTGTACCGCTGGCGCGATGACGCCGGCACTCTGCAAGTGACCCAAGACCCACCCAAAGGCCGCAAATTCGAACGTATCAGCCGTACCCCGAAAGAGGGCATGCAAGTGCATGGTGATCGCCCATAATCCTGAAGCATCGCTGCAGGGGTGGCCGCCGGGCGTGGCAGAATGTGGGCTTTCCCCACGCCCAAACGCCATGCGCCTTTCGCAATTTCACCTTCGCACTGAAAAAGAAACCCCCGCCGATGCCGAAATCATCAGCCACAAGCTGATGCTCAAGTCCGGCATGGTTCGCAAATTGGCCGCAGGGTTATACACCTGGTCACCGCTGGGGCTGCGCGTGCTGCGCAAAATCGAAGCCGTGGTGCGCGAAGAAATGAACCGCGCCGGTGCGATCGAGATGGCAATGCCATCGATTCAGCCCAAGGAACTGTGGGAAGAAACCGGGCGTTGGGCCAAGTTCGGCCCGCAATTACTGAAAATCCGTGACCGCAAAGATCAGGACTACTGCTTTACTCCTACCGCCGAGGAAGCTGTCACCGATTTCTTCCGTCAGGAAGTGGCCAGCTACAAGCAGCTGCCGCTCAATTTCTATCAAATCACCAGCAAATTCCGTGATGAGATCCGCCCGCGCTTCGGGGTGATGCGGGCGCGTGAATTCATCATGAAGGACGCTTATTCCTTCCATGTCGATGAAGATTCGCTGCATGCCGAATATCGCAACATGTATCAGACCTACAGCCGCATCTTCACCCGCCTCGGACTGAAGTTCCGCGCCGTCGCTGCCGATACCGGTGCGATTGGCGGCAGCGCTTCGCATGAGTTCCATGTATTGGCCGATTCCGGCGAAGACGCGCTGGCCTATTGCGATACGTCCGATTTTGCTGCCAACGTGGAATTGGCCGAAGCGGTATCGCCCGGTTCACGCGCCGCCGCCAGTGAAGCCCTGCGTGAAGTGATCACACCCACCCAGAAAACCTGCGAGGCGGTGGCCGAACTGCTGGGCATTGGGTTGCAGCGCACCGCCAAATCGGTGGCCATCATGGGTGTGGATGCCGAGCATGCACCTCAATTTGTATTGGCGCTGGTGCGTGGCGACCATGTGGTCAATGAAATCAAATTATCAAAACTGCCGGGCTTGGCCGACTATCGTTTGGCTACTGAAGTGGAAATTGCCGAATACTTGGGCAGTGAACCCGGCTTCCTCGGCCCGCTCAATGCTGCCAAGCCCATCCGCATCATTGCCGACCGCAGCGTGGCGGCAATGAGCGATTTTGTGGTGGGCGCCAACAAGCCCGGCTTTCATATTGCCGGCGTGAACTGGGGGCGCGATCTGCCCGAACCAGAAATCGCCGATATCCGCAATGTATTGGAAGGCGACCTGGCACCGGATGGCCAAGGCCATTTGAAGATTGCACGCGGCATTGAAGTAGGCCACGTGTTTGCACTCGGCCGCAAATATTCTGAAGCCATGAAAACCAGCGTGCTGGATGCCGCCGGCAAAGCGGTAGCGCCGGCGATGGGTTGTTATGGCATTGGGGTATCGCGCATTGCCGCCGCGGCGATTGAACAAAACCATGACGACAACGGCATTTGCTGGCCGCCCGCAATGGCTCCGTGGCAAGTGGCGGTGTGCGTGATCAACCCCAAAAACGACCCTGCCGTGGTCACCGCCGCCGAAGCCTTGTATCTGGAATTGAATGCGGCTGGCCATGACTGCGTGCTGGATGACCGCGGCCTGCGCCCGGGCTCCATGTTTGCCGATATCGAATTGATCGGCATTCCACACCGGGTAGTGGTGTCGGCGCGTGGCCTGGAAGCCGGCACTTTCGAATATCGGGCACGGCGTGCAGCTGAATCGGAAAATCTGGATCATGGCGCACTGTTGCGACGGCTTTCGGATTGAATTCCCCTAACCATTCGCAGCTACCCCCATTGCCTTGCAAAAAGTGCGGGGCTATTATCCGGTAGTCCACGGATTGGATAATCATGATTTCAATCAATCCCCATTCTCAAGAAGAACAATACCCATGAGCATGAATATCGATAGCTTGAGCCCGCAAGAGCTGGCCGCCCTGATCGCTCGCGCCAACAAACGCAAGAAGGTGCTGGCCAAGCGCAAGCCAGCCGCACAAGCCAAGGCCGCCGTGGCCAAGGCGCTGAAAGCCACCGGCTGGACTTTCGACGAACTGTTTGGCAAACCCAATGCGGCAACTCCGGCTCCAGCCGGCAAGAAAACCCGCAAGGCGCGTGGCCCCAGCAAGAACAAGGGCGTCAAGGTTGCCCCGAAGTATTGCAACCCGGCCAATGAAAAAGAAACCTGGAGCGGTCGCGGGCGTGCTCCGCTGTGGATGTCCTCGGCCATCGCCGCAGGTCACAAGCAGGACGAGTTCCTGATCCGGAAGTAATCCAGGCGCATTGGGACAGCTTTGAAGACGCCGGCGATTGCCGGCGTCTTTGATTGGGCTTGCCGTTGGCACGTTTCAAAGATTGCGGCGTGCACTGACCAGCAAGTTACCAAACAGCAAGCCAGCGAGCAGCGCCATCAAGGTATTCAGCGCAGCCATCGCCGCTTCTTGCCCGGCATTCAGGCTTTGCGCCTGCACCAATGAAATGACTCCACGCAGCGCCACGCTACCTGGCACCAGCATGATGATTCCCGGCAGGCGAATCAACGCCCCAGGCCGGTTAGCCCAGCGCGCATAGGCATTCCCAGCGGCTGTGGTAGCCAAAGCTGCCAGAAACACCCCTGCCTGTGCGTCCAACCATTCTCCACCATAGCGGGAAATCAAATAGCCACTGATCGCCGCCGCCATCACCAATCCATAATCACGGCGGTGCGCTTGGAACAGTACCGCAAATGCGTATGCCGCCACTGCCACCGCACCCCACACCACCCAATCCGGCTGTGGTCGCCAAGCGCGGACGTGGGGTTCGATCCCGAGTAATTGAGCGCAGGTTAGTGCAATCGCCGTACCAATCGTCAAATTGACTACGGTCATCAGCGCCCCGGCAAACCGCGCGGTGCCGGAGACCAGATGCCGACTGGCCAGCTCATTGGTGGCCAGCGCCAAGCTCATCCCCGGTAGCAACACAATCAACGAAGCGATCATCACCGTATTGAGATTCAATTGGCCAATGAAAATACTGACCAGGATCGCAACCGTACCCGCCAACAAGCCCGCCAGCGCCTCGAATCCCTCGCGCAGACGCGGGTGCCGTTGTGCACCCAATACCAATAACCCGATCAATCCACCAATCACGGTGGCGGTGCCAATATCCAACCACGGCAGTCGCAGCAGCCCGGCCACTGCGCCAGAGGCGAGTGCAAATCCGAGCGCCTGCATGACTCGTCCGCGCAGTCCCGATGGCTGGTCCAATGCACGCAGTGCAGCACGACCAACCGGCACATCCATGCGCCCATTGATCACGTCTTCGGCGATACGGTCGGCCTCGCATAATTTGTAAAGATTGGTCTCGCCCAGCCCCGGGCGCAGTAAACGCGTGGTATCCGATTCACCGGCCGGGCGGGTTGGGTCGCTAAACGCCAAAATAATCCCGGTAGGGTTGGACCAAGGCTCACACGCCAATCCCAGTCGCTTGGCCACCAGCTCAATGGCTGCCTCCAGGCGCTGCGAGGTGGTGCCATAGGCATGCAGGTGGTAGGCCAAATCCACCACAAACGCGATGCGTTCGGTATAGGTGGTGGCACCATTGGCGAAATTGACGGGAGCTATGGCTGACATCCGATCAGGATCGCATGCAGACACTCAATTCACACCTGCCCGTCTGCATTTTGTAAGCTTGGCCCGGATATGAGCCAAGTCCCCCGACATTCCCCTCCCGTTGCCAGGCTTGCAGATGATGATGCCGGCACCTTGCGGCTGGGTGGCCGTTGGACCTTGCGCTTTGCCAGTCAGGTCACCGAGGCCCTGGCATGCGTGCCTGACAATTTGCACACGATTGATGCGCGCGGCTGCGAGCGGCTGGACACATTGGGCGTGTTGCAACTGTTGCGCTTTGCTGAACATCGCAAGATGACGTTTGACACCCTGCAGTTTCGCGAAGACCAGCAGGCGCTGGTAGCGGCCATCGAAGATGTGCACGACGATCGCCCGCAACGCAAGAAAGAATATGGGGTGCAGGCGATGTTGGGCCGTGTCGGCCTGGGTTTGGTCAACAACACCCGTGAAATCGTTGCCCTGGTCAGCTTCATGGGCGAGGTGCAGGTCAAGCTTTTGCGTCTGATCAAGCAACCGTGGCGATTGCGGCTTACCTCCACCGTGCACCACATGGAACAGGTCGGCTTGGATGCCGTTCCGTTGGTAGCACTGCTGTCGTTCATGGTCGGTGCGGTGATTGCGTTCCTAGGTGCGATGGTACTGCAGGATTTTGGTGCCACCATCTACATCGTCGAGCTGGTCAATGCGGCGTTCCTGCGCGAGTTTGGTGTCCTGCTCACCGCCATTTTGCTGGCGGGGCGCACTGCAAGTGCGTTTACCGCGCAGATCGGCATGATGGTCAACCGCGAGGAAGTGGACGCGATTCGGGTGCTGGGCCTGGATCCGGTGGATCTGTTGGTCATTCCGCGCTTGCTGGCCTTGTTGGCGATGCTGCCGCTGTTGACATTTATCGCAATGGTTGCCGGCATCCTGGGCGGCATGGCGGTGGGTGCGTTCAACCTCGATATCCCTGCCACTGCGTACATCGCCCGCATGCACGAAACCCTGCACTTGCGGCATTTCGTGGTCGGCATGGTGAAAGCACCATTTTTCGCCATGATCATCGCTTTGATTGGCTGCCTGGAAGGCCTGCAAGTTGAAGGCACGGCACAGTCACTGGGGGAGCGCACTACTTCCAGCGTGGTGCAGGCGATTTCGATGGTGATCATCATCGATGCCTTCGCCGCGTTGTGGTTCATGCAGATGGATTACTGACGATGCCGCAATCGAACACCATTGACGGCGTGGTCTTGGGTGAGGCCCCACTGATTCGCGTGCGCGGGCTGGTCAATCGCTTTGGCGAACAGCTCGTGCACGATGGTGTGGATCTGGATGTACAGCGCGGCGAAATTCTTGGCGTGGTGGGCGGCTCGGGTTCAGGCAAATCGGTCCTGATGCGCTCGATTCTGGGTCTGCGCAAACCCAATGCTGCGCGCATCCAATTACTGGGTGTGGATGCCACCTCGGAAGACCCTGCGGTGCGTCATCACATCGAGCGCAATACGGGGGTACTGTTTCAGGATGGCGCGCTGTTTTCCTCACTGACCGTAGGTGAAAACGTGCAAGTGCCGCTGAAGGAGTACTACCCTGATCTGCCGCGCTCGCTGCGTTATGAATTGGCGCTGCTGAAAATCAAGCTGGCCGGGCTTCCCGCCAATGCCATCGACAAACTGCCGTCACAACTGTCTGGCGGTATGCGCAAGCGCGCCGGCCTGTCGCGCGCGCTGGCCTTGGACCCACCGCTGTTGTTCCTGGATGAACCTACCGCCGGGCTCGACCCCATTGGGGCTGCCGCATTCGACCAGTTGATCCTGACCCTGCGCAATGCGCTGGGCCTTACCGTGTTCTTGATCACCCACGACCTCGACACCCTGTACACGATCTGCGACCGTGTGGCGGTATTGGCTGACCGCAAGGTCATTGCCACTGCCCCGGTGGCCGCGCTGGAACAGCTCGACCATCCGTGGGTGCAAGACTATTTCAATGGGCCACGCGGGCGTGCTGCGCGGGTGGTAACAGAAGGAAACCCCTGATGGAAACCCGTGCCAATTACGTGCTGATCGGTGCCTTCAGCTTGGCCACCTTGGTGCTGGCGCTGCTATTTGCCTTGTGGGCCAGCAATTTCTCATCGTCGCGCAATTTTCGGCAATACCAAGTGGTGTTTAGCGAGCCGGTCACTGGCCTGACTGAAGGTGGCAGTGTGCAATACAACGGACTGGCGGTGGGTACCGTGGAAAACCTGGCGCTCAATGATACCGACGCTCGCCAAGTCATCGCCATTCTCAAACTGAAATCCAATACCCCGGTCAAGGTGGACACGCGAGCCAAGCTCTCGCAACAAGGCATCACCGGTGTACCGTTCATCCTGCTCAGCGGCGGCAGCCCCAACGCAGCCAGACTGGAGGCTGCGCCGGGACAAGACCTGCCCATCATTCGCACCGAACCATCGGCCCTGCAAAATATTTCCGATACCGCCAATCGTTTGGTGGCACGCCTCGATCAGTTGCTCAGCGATGACAACATCCGGCGCATCACGGCGACGCTGGATAACCTGGAAAAAACCACCAATACCCTGGCCAACCAACGTGAGGACATTGGCAAATTGATCGTCAATGCGCGCGATGCCGCCGCCAGCATGAAGACCACCTTGGATACTGCCAACGGCACCCTGCAAGGGCTCGATCAAAATCTGGTGCAACGCCTGCCGGCTTTGCTGGATAAGTTGGATGCGGCCGCCACCAAGCTGGAATCTACCGCCGGCAATGCCGATGCATTGCTTGCTGAAAATCGTCCGGCGATCAAAAACTTCACTCGCAACGGGTTACCGCAAGTGGAACCCACCCTGGTCGAATTGCGCGGCTTGATCCGCGACTTGCGTGCCCTCAGTGGCCGCCTGCAAGGCAACCCCGCACGCTACATTCTGGGCCGCGAGACGCCCAAGGAGTTTGATCCCAAATGAGCCGCCTGCCCCGCCTTGTCGCCGTCCTGCTGGCGATCAGTCTGCTCCCCGCTTGCAGCAGCCTGATCGGCGGCCCCAAGGAGACTCCCAAGCTCTATGCGCCGGTGCTGCATCCACAGGCCAATGCGGCATGGCCGCAAGTGGTGTGGTCATTGGCCACCTCGCGCAGTGCCAGCATGCCAATTCTGGAAGGCCCCGGCATCCTGGTCAGCCCCACGCCGGGTGAATTGCAGGTGTATCGAGGCGCACTGTGGGCGCGTAGCCCAAGTGAGTTGGTGGAAGACAGCGTGCTGCACACCTTGGAGGCTTCCGGCAAGATTGCCGCGGTGGCGCGCCAAAACAGCGGGATGGATGCCGACTACCGCTTGCTGCTGGAAGTCCGCGAGTTTCGCGCCGACTACACCGGCAATGCAGTGCCGGCAGCCCGTCTCGATATCAATGCCAAACTCCTGTATGCCAACGACCTGTCGATTGTCGGCAGCCGCAATTTTCAACTGACGCAACCTGCCAGCGATACCGAGGTTGCCAGCGTGGTCAGCGCGTTCGGGCAAGCATTGGATCGCTTGGCAGGGCAAATTGCCGGCTGGGCTTTGACCACTGGGCAGGCGCACGAGCAGGCGGCGCATCGCCCCGCAACGCGGCGCTGATGCGTGCAAATTGCGGTTCTGGATTGCCGGCTCGAATCAAAGCCCGGACAATTGCAGTGAGTCCAAGGAGATCCGCATGAACCAGCCTGCTACCGCGTCCATCGAACGCGACGTGATGGAATACGACGTCGTCACAGTTGGTGGCGGCCCTGCCGGGCTGTCGTTTGCCATTCGACTCAAGCAACTCAATCCCGAAACCACCGTGTGCGTGATCGAAAAGGCCAGCAACATCGGCGCGCACATCCTGTCCGGTGCAGTGATCGAAACCGGCCCGCTGGATGCGCTGCTGCCCAATTGGCGCAGCAATCCACCGCCGATTTGCATCGATGCCAAGCATGATGAGTTCTGGTTGCTCACCAAAACCGGCGGCCACAAATTGCCAACGCCGCCAGGTATGGCCAATCACGGCAATGTCATCATCAGCTTGGGTGCCATGTGTGCATGGCTGGCACCGCAGGCAGAAGCATTGGGCGTGGAAATCTACCCCGGCTTTGCGGCAGCCGAAACCCTGCATGACGCATCCGGCAAGGTCATCGGCGTGCGCATCGGCGATATGGGTGTGGCCAAGGACGGCGCGCACAAACCCGGCTTCACCGCCGGCATTGATATCCACGCCAAAGTCACCGTGCTGGCCGAAGGCGCACGTGGCCACTTGACCAAGCGTCTGATCAAACGCTTCCAACTGGATGCCGATTGCGACCCGCAAGGCTATTCGATTGGCATCAAAGAGCTATGGCAGGTCGCGGAAGAGCGCGTGACACCCGGCAAAATCGTGCACAGTTTTGGCTGGCCGGCCGATAGCCACACCTATGGCGGCAGTTTCCTGTATCACCTCGACCAAGGCCGAATTGCGCTGGGCTATGTCAGCGGGCTGGATTACACCGACCCCAACTACAAGCCATGGGAAGCATTCCAGCAATGGAAAAATCACCCGATGGTCAAACCTTTGCTGGACGGCGGCAACATCCTGTCGGCCGGCGCGCGTGCGATTGTCACCGGCGGTTATCAATCCTTGCCCAGGTGCGACATGCCCGGCGCATTGCTCATTGGCGATACCGCAGGGTTGCTCAACGTGCCCAAGGTCAAAGGCACTCACCAGGCCATTCGCAGCGGCATGTTGGCCGCCGAACATTTGGTGAGCAGCGCATTACAAGCAGACGGCTTTGACGCCAAGTTGCGTGCCTCCGACGCTATGGCGGAATTGAAAACTGTCCGCAATATCAAACCCGCGTTCAAGAAAGGGTTGTGGTTTGGCATGCTCAACGCCGCTTGGGAAACCGTCACCAATGGTTATTCACCGTGGACCTTGAAGAACAAAGCGGACTGGTCATCACTGCACAAGCTCGGCCAGTTCGAAGCTCCAAAGCGCGACTATGTGGAGCGCACGCTGATTCCGCGTGATCGCCTGCAAAGCGTCTATTACGCCGCCACCTCGCACGACGAAGACCAGCCGGTGCACCTGCATGTGCTCAACACCGACGTCTGCGTCAGCCAATGCGCCAAAGAATATGCCAACCCATGCACCCGCTTCTGCCCTGCAGGTGTCTATGAAATGGTGGAAGATGCCGCCGGCAAACGCCTCCAGGTCAACGCCGCCAATTGCGTGCATTGCAAAACCTGCGACATCAAAGACCCCTACGAAAACATCAACTGGGTCACCCCGGAAGGCGGCAGCGGGCCGAATTATCAGAATCTTTGAGCCCCTGCATGACGTCACATCAGGCGCAAAACAGCCGATACCGTGAGCTTTTCTGAGTTGCCTATGCGCCAGTGGACACTCCATTTCCGCACCGGAACCGAGAGCTGACCCTCCAAGCTGCCGTCATGCAGGCAAGGGGAACCCCATTGATCCTGCCCCCATTCCACGAACGCCCGTCCAAACAGCCTGGCTTGGGGCAAGCTCAGCTCTGCGGTTTGCTGGATGGCACTAAATACCCACTGCCCCGCAACGCTGCGCTCCAGCTATAGTCACGTCATGCACAAGTTCACCTCGGCCATGGTGGCCATATTGGCAATGGCGCTGTGCGGTGTGACGGCTGCGGCACAAACCGCCAACCCGCGTCCCAGCCCGCTACTGCAGCGCTCACCCATCAGGATTGCCGCACCCGACCCGGCATTGAAAGCGGCGTTTGATGCCGCATCGCGTGGCGGTTTGAATGACCTGGCGTTGGCCGGTTTCAGCAGCCAGCCATTGGCGGCGTGGCTGGAGTACGCCTCGTTGCGCAAACAACTGGACAGCTTGCCGCTGGTGCGCGGCAATGCGTTCCTAGCGGCGCATAAAGGCGAGGCCGTGGGTGATGCCTTTCGCAACGAATGGCTGAACGCGATTGCCAAGCGCAATGAGTGGCCAACCTTTTTGAATTTGTGGGATGCCAGCATCGACGATGCCGGCCTGCGTTGCCAGCGACTCACCGCCTTGGCTGCCAGCAACCGCATCGACAAGACGTGGACGAATGATGCGCAAGCACTGTGGCGCAGCAGCGGCAAATCCCTGCCCGGCAGTTGCGATGCCCCGTTTGCGCTGCTCGCAGCGCGTGGCGAATTGAGTGATGCGCTGCGCTGGCAGCGTTTTGATTTGGCGGTCAGCGACGCACAACCCGCCGTGATGCGCAGCATTGCACGCGGCCTGCCTGCCGCTGATGCCGCGCAGGCCAATACGTATGCGGCGTTTTTCGATAAACCCGATGCCGCGCTGGACACTTGGCCAAAAACACCGCGCAGCCGCTTGGTGGCCTCCATGGCGTTGGCACGCCTTGCCAAAAGTGCGCCGGATCGCGCCGAAGCGTTGCTGCCATCGGCCGCAAAAGCATTGGCGTTTGGCGAGCCGGATAATGGCCGCGTGCTGGCGCAAATCGCGCTATGGACAGTGGCCTCGTATCTGCCGGAGTCCGCACGCCGGCTGGCCGCGGTGCCGGAATCGGCCTTCGATGACAACCTGCGCGAATGGCGCGTGCGTGAGGCACTGACCCGCAGCGATTGGCCTGCCGCCCTGGCCGCCATCCGCAAGATGCCCGATGCCCAGCGCAACGATTCACGCTGGCTGTATTTTGCCGCCCGCACCAGCGAACTCGGTGGTGATAGCGCAAGCGCAAAGGCGTTGTATGCGCAAGCGGCACGCAAGACCGATTTTTACGGCTTTCTGGCCGCCGACCGTTTGAACCAGCCCTATGCCCTTTGCCCGTGGCAGCTGGATGCCAGCGCCGCCGCCAAAGCCATCGTGGCACGCAGTCCGGCCATGGTGCGCGCCTTGCAGTTGTACATGCTGGACCGTAAAGGCTGGGCAGTGCGCGAATGGAACGACGCGCTGTCCGGCTTTACCGATGAGCAGCGCCGGTTGGCAGTGGAAGTGGCGCAGGACAATGGCTGGTTCGACCGTGGCGTGTTCGCGCTGGTCAATGTGGGCGGTAAACGCTATCCGGACGAACAACGTCTGTATCAGCTGCGTTTTCCGCTGCATCACGAGGCCAGCATCCGCCGCGAGGCCACGCGCAACCATCTGGACCCCGCGTGGGTGGCCGCTGAAATCCGCGCAGAGTCGGTGTTTGATTCCAATGCGCGCTCGGCCGCCGATGCGCGTGGCCTGATGCAAGTCCTGCCCGGCACCGGCGCCAGCGTGGCCGCCAAGCTTGGGCAGGCCTGGGGCGGCGGTGACAGCCTGTTTGATGCCGACACCAATATCACCCTGGGCAGTGCCTATCTGCGGCAATTGATGGACCGCTATGGCGGCAAGCCCTATCAAGTCATCGCCGGCTACAACGCCGGCCCGGCACCGCTGAACCGCTGGGTGAGTCAACGTCCGGATTTCGACCCAGACCTCTGGATCGAAACCATCGGCTACAAGGAAACCCGCGAATACGTCGCCCGCGTGCTCAGCTTCAGCACCGTCTACGACTGGCGTCTCAACGGCGATGCCCTGCGCCTGTCCGACCGCCTTTTGGGCATCACCACCGGCCCGCGCAAGGGCTTTGAATGCCCAGTCCCTGACGCGGTAAAAACCGCAGCGCCACCTGCAGTAGCGCCACCTGCCAACAAACCGCAAAAACGCCGATAAACCCACATGCCCACGCCACTTCCAGCCACCACCCAAACCTATCTCGTCGGCGGCGCCGTGCGCGATGCCTTGTTGGGGCTGACGCCCGGCGACCGCGACTATGTGGTGGTGGGCGCAACCGTGCAGCAGATGTTGGATGCCGGCTTCAAGCAGGTGGGCCGGGATTTCCCGGTGTTTTTGCACCCCGACACCGGCGAGGAACACGCGCTGGCGCGTACCGAGCGCAAATCCGGGCGCGGCTATACCGGGTTTGTGGTGCATGCCGACCCATCGGTGTGTTTGGATGACGATTTACGTCGCCGTGATTTCACCATCAACGCGATTGCGCGTGCCGATGATGGCCATTTGGTGGATCCATTTGGCGGTGTGGCCGACGTGCAGGCGCGGGTGTTGCGCCATGTCAGCGAAGCGTTCACCGAAGACCCATTGCGGATCCTGCGTGCGGCACGGTTGCTGGCACGGTTTGCGTCGCTGGGCTTCACCATCGCCCCCGAAACCTTGGCGCTGATGCAGCAAATGGCCGCGAGCGGCGAATTAGACGCACTGGTGCCGGAGCGCGTATGGCAAGAATTGGGCAAAGCCCTGCGCAGCACCAAGCCTTCGGCATTTTTGCACACGCTGCGGCAAGTCAATGCCCTGCATGCGGTGCTGCCTGAAGTGGACGCCCTCTACGGCGTACCGCAGCGCGTGGACTATCACCCGGAAGTGGATACCGGCACGCATCTGGAACTGGTTTGCGACATGGCTGCGCAGCTGGCTCCGGGCGAGGATGCCATTGGCTACGCCGCGCTCTGCCATGACTTGGGCAAAGCCCTGACACCGGCCGCAGAATGGCCACGCCATTTGCTGCACGAGCATCGCGGCGTCGCGCCCGCACAGGCATTGAGTGAGCGCTTGAAAGTGCCCGCCGAATATCGCGAGCTGGCGATGCTGTGCTGCCGCGAGCACCTCAATGTGCATCGCATCGACGAACTCAAACCCAGCACCGTGCATGACTTGATTGCGCGCTGCGATGGCTTTCGCAAACCGGCCCGTATCGACCAGCTGGCCACGGTATGCGAAGCCGATGCGCGTGGGCGGTTGGGCCATGCTGAAATCGCGTACCCGCAGGCCAACACCTTGCGCCGGTTGCATGCGGCGGCGCTGGCGGTGCGCAGTGATGCCATCGCGGCACAAGGTATCCGCGGCCCTGCATTTGGCGAGGCATTGCGCAAGGCGCGTAGCGCCGCGATTGCGGCGGCTAAATCGTAATCCGCCAGCCTTGCTTTTCCATCGCCCACATCAACAGCCACCAAAACGCGACGAACACCACCGCCACGGTCAATGACGCGAGTTTGCCCGCATCCAGCACCGCCGCAGCCTGCGCATAGCCCACGGCAAATACGCCCAGTTTTTCGAAGACACAGGCCATCAACCACGAACCGGCATACGCGGTGATGGCATTGATGCCCATGCTGCGGCCCAATGGGTACAAACCGCGCAGATCGAACAACCAATGAAACAGTACCAGCAGCAATAGCGACCAGCCGGCGGCGTACACCACATATGACGAAGTCCAGAGATTCTTGTTGATCGGCATCAGCAGATGCCACAGCCAGCCGATGGCCAACGCCACGACGCCGGCAAGCAACAAACGGCTGCCGCCATACTCACGCAACCAGCTACCTGCGCGCACGCCAAGCAGGGTGGTGGCAATCGCCGGCAAGGTACTCAGCAAGCCTTCGGGGTCATGCGCTTTGCCGGTGGCGGCATCGAATTGATAGTTGTGCACGCCCGCCAACCAAGTGTCGATGCGGCTGGCCAGGTTGTCCCACGGCACATAGCCGCCATTGCATGCGAGCAGCACCCAATAGCCCAGCAGAATGCCGCCGATAACCGCCCATTGCATGCGTGGGTGCAGCGTCAACGCCAGCGTAGCGGCCACGCCGTAGCACAGGCCGATGCGCTGCAAGACACCCCAGACGCGGAAGTGCGCTTTGTCGTAGCCCCACATGGCCACCAGATACAGACCCATGCCCACTACCACCAACCGCAATGCGCGCAACCACAGCTTGGATAGCGATCCCCCCGGGCGCAGGCCCAGCGCAATCGAGACGCCCACCACAAACAGAAAATGGGGAAAGATCAAATCGGTGGGTGTGAAGCCATTCCATTCGGAATGCTCCAGCGGTGCAAAGACATGATCCCAACTTCCGGGATAGTTGACCAACAGCATCGCCACCACCGCCCAGCCGCGCAGCACATCCACCGAAACAAAACGCCGTGGCGCGGTGTTGGCCACTATCTGCATCGTGATGCTTTCCTTTCAGTTCCTGGATGACAAGCGTCGATCCACCCACAGCAACAGATCCCGCAGCGGCGTGAATGCGGTAGCAAGACCGATCAACACCCCGATGGTATTGGCCAGTGCGTCATAGCGATCCATGCTGCGGCCCAACCCCATGGCCCCCTGCAAAAACTCCAGCGCAATGCCCATCAACACGAACAGCAAGCACACAAATGCCCACGACAAGCGCCGAGCAAATAACTGCACCGCAGTGGCCGACAGCAAGGCATACGCAATGAAGTGCTCGCTTTTGTCGCTCATCGACAGCGACGGCAAATCCTTGCCCGGCAACAACTCACCGGCAACCACAATCGCGATGGCCAATATCCACAGCACCATCCATGCACGTGGGTAATGGAAAGGCTTGAGTGAGCGCCCAAAGTGGCGCGGCGGTGTTGTCATAAGTGGTGGCTCAAGTCACCCAGCAAGAACGCCGCATCCAGCTCCACACCGCGCTGGAAGCCAATCGCCTGGAAGCGCTCGCCCATTTCACTGGGCAAGGTCAGGTGTTTGACCTGCTGACGCAGATTGTGGCGCGCCACCTCATCGGCGGCCTGCGCTTCTGCCGCCTGCAGATGTCGCTCCAGGCCATTGCCCAGCAAGAAACTGGATTGCGAGCAATAGCCACTGAACTCGAAGCCCGCCCCCACGCAAGCTTCCGCCACCGCAGTGAAATCCACCGACGCGGTGATGTCCTGCAGGCCCGGCCATGCGAATACGTCGTTGGTCACATGCTGCTGGCGGAAGGCGCGCAAGGTGCCATCACTGCGTTCGGGCTGGTAGAACTCGCTGCGTGCATAACCGTAGTCGATCAACAGCAGCGCGCCGTTTTGCAGCCCCCCCACCACCGCCTGCATCCAGTACGGCAATTGCGCCAAGGCTTCGCTGCGATAGCCTTCTGGCAGAGGTTCTGGCAAGCGGCGTTCGATATTGCGCACCGCGCCAATCAACATTGCATCGGCGGGTTTTTCAGTACGCACAAAGCGCCCTTCGCCATCCAGCGCGACGTGTTCTTCCATGACCTCGCCCGCGCGAATCACAAAGCGCGGCACCGGCAGTGCGTCTATGACTTCATTGGCAAACAACACGCCATTCCAAATCTCTGCAATCGGCCCATCCAACCATTCCACACGCGCAAACAATTCAGCAGGAAGCTGCGCCTGCAAGCGCTCGCGCTGGCGCTGGCGCAGGTCGGCGCTGGGTTCCAACATCGCATAGCGCGCTGGCAGCACGCCGATGTCCTGCAAGGCCAGCAGGCAACTTTCGGCAAACGCACCGCTACCGCCGCCCAACTCCATGAACACCGCGCCTTTGCCTGCCTGCCGCAAGGCAGGGGCAATCGCGGTGGCCACGCCAGCCGAAAACAAAGGCGAGCGCTCCGGCGCGGTAATGAAGTCCCCGCCCTTGCCGAATTTATGTGCCCCGGCGCTGTAATAGCCCAAACCCGGCGTGTACAACGCCAGCTCCATGTACTTCCAGAATGGGATGCTGCCGCCGGCGGCGATGATCTGCTCCTGGATCACCTCGCGCAGATGCGCGCTATGTGCTTGCGCATCGGCAGAAGGCGCGCCCAGCGGACTCATGGGTCTACCCGCAGGCGACGGCCCGCGCTTTGCCCGGGGCCGGAAAACACCCGCACTTCAATCGCACGAATGCGGTGCTGGCGCAACTCGTCGCGATCGGCCGTCAGCCGCGTCAAAAAATGTGCGGCAAATTCTTCCAACGTGACATTCTCGATCGGCAACAGCAGTACATCGGCGCGCAAAAACGGAATGCGCTGGCCATTGAACACCGCGATCACATGCTCGCCCTGCTCCTCAATCTGCAGGTATGGCGAGCGTGTGGGCAGGATCATCCATTCGTTCAATTCACGGCACAGCGCAATCACGGTGTCTTTGTAGATGCCATAATCAAAGCACATGCCATTGCCCAGCATGTGCGCTTCGATGTCCACTTCCACGCGGAAATTGTGGCCGTGCAGGCGCTCACGCTCGCTGGCAGAAAAAATGGTGAAGTGCGCGGCCGAAAATTTCATCGCCTGCTTGGCAAGGCGAATGGTCACCGTCTCGTTCATGCAAAATCCTTGTCGCTGATATCACCCAACTGCGGACGCATCACGATGTCCTCGATCACCGTGCGCGCGGACATCACCCACGCCATCCACGCCGCCTCAGCGACATCATCTGCCGGCATCAGACGCGCGTCCGGCAGTGGCACCCCCGCCCAGGAATCGGTCAAGGTGGCACCCGGCAACAGCGCCACCACGCGCACGCCATGCGGCTTCATTTCTTCACGCAGATTGCGCGAAAACCCATACAACGCGTGCTTGGCAATGCTGTAGGCACCTCCATTGGGATACGCCGCAATCGACGCGGTACTGCACACGTTCAGCACCATTCCGCGGCGCCGTTCGATCATCGCCGGCAACAGTCGTTTGCTCAGCCGATACGCGCCAAACAGATTGGCTTGCAACATGTCCAGCAAGGCATCGTCGTCTTCATTGCTGATCTGCCCCGGCCGATATGCGCCGGCATTGTTGACCAGCAAATCCACCGCGCCATGCCGGGCCAACACGGCTTTCGCCAACGCATCGACCGATGCCGCATCGCGCATATCGCAGGCATGCGTTTCAATGCCGGCAACGTCCACGCGCAATGCCGCCAAGCCGGCTTCCCCGCGTGCGCAGGCAATCACCGTGCAGCCTTCGCGTGCGAAGCGCGCCACCATGGCGCGACCAATCCCGCGCGACGCGCCGGTGACCAGCACCACGCTCACGAAAAACTCCCGCGCTCGATCTGCACGCCCACCGCCGCCGCATTGGCCAGCGCATCGGGCTTGGCAAGTTTCAGGCGCACACCCTTGGCCCCGAACTCGGTCAGGATCAAATCGGCGCAGCATTCGGCCAGCGTTTCCACCAGCATGAAATCGGTCTGCGCGATGTAGCCAGCCAACCGCGCACTCACCGCTTCGTAATCCAACGCATCGGCCAGCGTGTCACTAGTGGCCGCGATGCGGTTGTCAAAGCGCATGTGGATGTCAAATAGCAGCGGCTGCGGCGTGTGGCGCTCGCGGGCATGCACCCCAATCAGGGCGTCGATGCGCAGGCCTTCGATAAAAACGATGTCGGTCATGGAAACAGGATACCGGCTGAACCCTGCCCGTGGCGGCGAGACCGTTCGGTGAATCGCGTAGCGGCATTTCAAGCCGCGCAGCGAATACCCGGCTATCTCGCGACGACTGCCACTGCCCGGCTCACACCAGCGGCAGTTCTGCCATATCCCAGCGCGGCACGGCGCGAATGGTGGCGTCCTCGTGCTGGCCGGCGACCAGCCGCAGCGCGCCGGCATACGCAATCATCGCGCCATTGTCGGTACACAACGCCGGGCGTGGGAAGCAGGCGCGGCCGCCGCGGCGTTCGCACATTTCGGTCAATTTGGCGCGCAGGCGCTTGTTCGCCCCCACCCCACCCGCCACGATCAGCGTGCCGCACCCGGCCGCATCCAGCGCGCGCGCGCACTTGATCGCCAGCGTATCGACCACCGCATCCTCAAACCCGCGCGCAATGTCCGCACGGGTTTGCGCGCTCTGGTCGCTGCCTTTCCATGCCAGCAAGACCTGCGTTTTCAAGCCGCTGAAGGAAAAATCCAAGCCGGGGCGGTCGGTCATCGGGCGCGAAAACTTGAACACTCCCGGCGTGCCGGATTCGGCCAATTTGGCCAGCTGCGGGCCGCCCGGGTACGGCAGGCCCATCATTTTTGCGGTTTTGTCGAAGGCCTCACCGGCGGCATCGTCCAGCGTTTCGCCCAGCAGCCGGTATTGACCGATGGCGTCCACCGCCACCAGCTGAGTGTGCCCGCCCGAGACCAGCAAGGCCACGAACGGCGGCTGCGGCGCGTCATCCTCGATCAGTGGCGCCAACAAATGCCCTTCCATGTGATGCACGCCGATGGCGGGCACGTCCAGCGCCCACGCCAGCGAACGCGCCACCCCGGCGCCCACCAGCAAGGCGCCCACCAGCCCGGGGCCGGCGGTGTAGGCCACACCGTCGATATCGCCCATCCCCAAGCCCGCTTCGGCCAAGGTTTGCCGGATCAGCGGCAGCAATTTGCGCACATGGTCGCGGCTGGCCAGCTCCGGCACCACCCCGCCGTATTCGGCGTGCAGGGCGATCTGGCTGTACACCGCATGCGCGCGCAGGCCCGCCGCGCCGCCAATATGGGTGTCATACACGGCAACGCCGGTTTCGTCGCAGGAAGATTCGATGCCAAGGACTTTCATCCTCCTATCTTGCGCCGGAAATGATTTGACTGCTATCATGCGCGGCTCGCCCACCAGACGGGCGGTTTCCCAGAATCGAGATTTCCCCGATGCCCAGCGTCAAAGTCCGCGAAAACGAACCCTTTGAATTTGCCCTGCGCCGCTTCAAGCGCACCTGCGAAAAGGCAGGCGTGCTGGCCGAAACCCGCAAGCGCGAGTTCTACGAAAAGCCGACCCAGGAACGCAAGCGTAAAGCCGCTGCCGCCGTGAAGCGTCAGGCGCGCCGCAGCTCACGCGACGTCACCAAGCGCCAGCGCATGTACTAAGCGCGGTTGGCGTCTGCGAAAGCCGGCACGTGCAAGCGTGGCCGGCTTTTCGCGTTTCTGCAATTTGATTATTGAACTGGAGGCCACCATGAGCCTGAAACAGCAACTGACCAACGACATGAAAACCGCGATGAAAGCTGGCGAGAAAGACCGCCTGGGCGTCATCCGCCTGATCAACGCCGCGATCAAGCAAAAAGAAGTCGACGAGCGCATCGACATGACCGACCCGCTGGTGCTGGCCGTGCTCGAAAAAATGGTCAAGCAGCGCAAGGACTCGATCACCCAGTTCGAAGCCGCCGCCCGCGAAGATTTGGCCGCGATCGAGCGCTTTGAGCTGGGCGTGATCGAAGCTTATCTGCCGGCGAAGCTCGACGAAGCCGCGATTGTGGCTGAAATCGACAAGGCCATTGCCGTCACCGGCGCAGCGTCTGCCGCCGACATGGGCAAGCTGATGGGCGTACTGAAGCCGGCGCTTGCCGGGCAAGCCGACATGGGCTTGGTCAGCAAGCTGGTGAAGCAGAAACTGTCCTGATCCGCGAGTCCCGCCATGACTGATACCCTCATCGCCATCCGTCCCGCCACGCCGGACGACGTGCCGCTGATTCGCCAACTCATTGCCGAATTGGCTGACTACGAACGCTTGGTGGATGCCGCCGTGGCCACCGATGACGATCTGCGTGCGGCGCTATTTAGCGCGCAGCCGGCGGCGGAAGTCTTGCTTGGCGAAGTGGATGGGCAACCGGCCGGCTTTGCGCTGTTCTTCCACAACTTCAGCACGTTTCTGGGCCAGCGCGGCCTGTATCTGGAAGACCTGTTCGTGCGCCCGCAGTTTCGTGGTGCAGGGTTGGGCAAACACTTGATGGCCACGCTGGCGCGGCTGGCGGTGCAGCGTGGCTGCGGGCGTTTTGAATGGAGTGTGCTGGACTGGAACACGCCGTCGATTGGCTTTTACCGCAGCATCGGCGCGGTGGGTATGGACGAATGGACCGTGCAACGACTGCAGGGTGATGCGCTGCACGCACTGGCCGCACGCGACGAGTTGTAGGCCGCATAATCCCAACGCATGGCCCGCATTCCCGACGCATTCATCGATGAACTCTTGGCGCGCTCGGATATCGTCGAGATCGTCGGTGCGCGCGTCCCGCTGAAGCGGCAAGGCAAGGAATACGCAGCGCGCTGCCCCTTCCACGACGAGCGCAGTGCCAGCTTCACCGTCTCGCAAACCAAGCAGTTTTATCACTGCTTCGGCTGTGGCGCACACGGCACCGCACTGTCGTTTTTGATGCAGTACGACCGTCTTGAATTCCTGGACGCAGTGGAAGAACTGGCGCGCCGGGTGGGCATGGAGGTGCCGCGCGATACCGCCCAGCGCAATGCCAATCCGGAAACCCGTGACCTCTACGGCGCGATGGCAGACGCTGCCGATTTTTTCCGCCAGCAACTGGCGCGCAGCGACAAAGCGCGGACCTATGTTGCCCAGCGCGGTATCGCCGCCGACATCCTTGAACGCTACGCGATTGGCTATGCACCGGATGGCTTCAATGCGCTGCGCGATGCGCTTGGCAGCTCCCCGCAGCGCATGCAATTGCTGGAACGCGGCGGGCTGTTTTCGAAGAATGACAAAGGCCACGTGTACGACAAGTTCCGCGACCGCCTGATGTTCCCGATCCACGACCGCCGCGGCCGCGTGATCGCTTTCGGCGGCCGCGTGATCGACCCCGAGGATTCGCCCAAATACCTCAACTCGCCGGAAACCGCGCTGTTCCACAAAGGCCGCGAACTGTATGGCTTGTGGCAAGCCAGGCAAGCCAACCAGAAACTCGACCGCCTGATCGTGGTGGAAGGCTATATGGACGTGGTGGCGCTGGCGCAATACGGGGTCTCGCAGGCCGTGGCCACGTTGGGCACGGCCACCACACCCGACCACGCCGAGCTGCTGTTTCGCAACGCACCGGATGTGTTTTTCTGTTTCGATGGCGACCGCGCCGGCCGCGCTGCCGCGTGGAAGGCAGTGGAATCCGTGCTGCCGCGCATGAAGGATGGGCGGCAGGCGTTTTTTCTATTTTTACCCGATGGCGAAGACCCTGATTCGCTGGTGCGCAAGGAAGGCGTGGATGGGTTTGATGCGCGCCTGCGGCAGGCCACCCCGCTTTCCGAATTTTTCTATGCATCGCTATCCGGCGATGTGAATCTGGCCAGCCTGGACGGCAAGGCGCGCTTGGCCGAACGCTGCAAACCGCTGCTGGCACAGATTCCCGAGGGGGCCTTCGGTGATTTGATGCAACAACGGCTGACCACGCTGACCGGCATCGGCGTGCGCAGCGGCAGCACGCCACCGCCGCCGCGCATGCAGCGCCACGCACCTGCCAACCCATCGCAAAAACCCAGCCTCATCCGCAGTGCAATCACCCATTTGCTGCATCGCCCGGGCTTCGCGCTGGCGCTGACCCCGCCCTATCGCTTCGCCGCGCTGCGGCAGCCCGGCATCGAGTTGCTCTCGGAGCTGGTGCTGCTGGTGCACGCGCGCCCGGATATCACCACCGGCCTGCTGCTGGAGCACTTCGCCGAGCGTGAGGAAGCCGTCGCGCTGCAGAAGCTGGCCGTGCTGGAACTGCCGGGCGAGGACGATGTCCTTCGCCAAGTGTTTATCGACAACATTGAACGACTGGATGCTGAAGCCCTTGGACAGCGCCGTGAGGAACTGCAGCAGCTGCAGCGCGACGGTGCGCTTGGCGACGCAGGCAAGCAGGAACTGCGTGCGCTGCTGCAGGCGATGCTGCAACGTTGATACTCAGCGCGCCTCGCCCTGTGGCTTGGCCTCACGTTGCAACAACGCACGCTTGCGCTCCACCCCCCAGCGATAGCCAGATAGCGCGCCATCGCTGCGCACCACGCGATGGCAGGGGATCGCCACCGCCAGCGTATTGGCGGCGCAAGCACGTGCCACCGCGCGGCTGGCGGATGGCATTCCAATGTGTTGCGCCAGTTGCGCATAACTCACGGTTTGGCCCGCCGGAATTTTGCGCAATGCATCCCACACCCGTTGCTGGAATGCGGTGCCGCGGATATCCAACGGCAAATCCAGACCAAGATTGGGTGCTTCGATAAACCCCACCACCTGCGCTACCAGTTGCTCGAACGCGGCATCGCCGCCCACCAGTTCGGCGTGTGGAAAGCGATCCTGCAATTCATGCAGCAGCGGCTCCGGTGCATCGCCCAATGCAATGGCGCACACCCCGCGGCCACTGCGCGCCACCAGCAGCGCACCCAAGGCACATTGCGCCAAGGCGAACTCGATGCGTGCCGCACGGCCACCATCGCGGTATTGCGTCGGCTTCATGCCCAGCATGGCATCGGCCTGCGCATAGAAGCGGCTATTGGTATTGAAGCCGGCATCCAACATGGCATCGGTGATCCGCGTCTGCGTCGCGGAAAGCACCGTGCGCAGCGCAGCCGCACGCTGTGCAGAGGCATAGGCCTTGGGCGTCACCCCGGTGATCGCCTTGAACACCCGATGAAAATGATGGGGACTGAGGCCCGCTTGCGCTGCCAGCTCCGCCAGCGAAGGCGGCGTGCTGGCAGTCTCGATTTGACGACAGGCCGCCGCCACGCAGGCGGCATGGAGTGCAGCAGGTGAGGCAGCGGGACTTTGCATAGGCTTACTTTAGCGATGCACGCCGCGGCGCACACTCCGATTCTTGCGATCAGCGCACCTTACGAAAGGTCAGGTTGATGCGTTGCTCACCCAGCACCGCGTGCCGGCCGGGCTGGATCGGCAACACGCCATGAAAGCGCATGCGGTCTGCGCCGCCCCACACCACCACATCACCATGCAGCAGCGGCACCCGCACGGTTTTATCACCACGCGCAAACCCACCGAATAGAAACGTGGCAGGCAGCCCCAGTGATACCGACACAATCGGTGCCACGCGGTCATCTTCGTCACGGTCCTGATGCAGGGACAGACGGGTGCCCGCCACATAGCGATTGATCAGGCAGGCATCGGGCCGGTAATCCGCAAAACCGGCCGCCGCCGCTGCTGCGTTCGCCAATTGCAGGAACGCCTCGGGCAACGCGGGCCACGGCAGACCTGTTTGCGGATCATGCCCCTCGTAGCGATAGCCGCGACGATCACTGACCCAGCCAAAATGCCCGCAATTGGTCATTGCCACTTGCATTACATGCCCGCCAGGCGTCACCAGATGCCGAAACGGCGCATTGCCGGTGATGGTCTCGATACCCGCCAGCAATGCGTCCTTGAACGCCAATGCAAACCCATGCAGCACGCAAGCTTGCGCGGCCAACTCGGTGCGCGTGCCGACGGTGTCTGCGGCGAATAAATCGCTCACGAGGCCGGTGCAAACTCCAGTGCGGCGGCCGGTTGCAACAACGGCAGCAGCCAGTGATCGGCCAGCAAGAATGCAAACAACGCCATCAGGTACACGATGGAATATTTGAAGGTACGCATCGCAAAAAACTCATCCGGTGGATCCAGCAATTTCCACGCATACCACAAGAACACCGCGCCCAGCACCAGCGCGCCACCCAGATAAAACAGGCCGCTCATGCGTGCCGCCCACGGCAGCACCGTCACCACCACCAACAGCACGGTGTACAGCAGGATCTGCCAGCGTGTGTAGGTGACGCCATGCGTGACCGGCAACATCGGCACCAGCGCACGCGCATAGTCGGCGCGGCGGAAAATGGCCAAGGCCCAGAAATGCGGCGGCGTCCACACGAAGATGATCAGCACCAATAGCAGCGCGTATTCCCAGTCGTGCGCTTGCTGCATGCCGGTGACAGCCGACCAGCCCAACAGCGGCGGTGCGGCGCCGGCCAAGCCACCAATCACGATATTCTGCGGGGTGGCACGCTTGAGAAAACCGGTATAGACGATGGCGTAGCCAATCAGCGAGGCAAACGTCAGCGCCGCGCACACCACATCCACCCACAGCAGCAGGATGCTCATGGAGGCCACGCCCAGCACGATGGCGAACACCAGCACCTGCATGGGTGTCAGCGCGCCGGTGGCCAACGGGCGCTCGGCGGTACGCGCCATCACCTTGTCGATGCGTTGATCCAGCAGATGATTGATGGCCGCCGCACTGGCCGCCGCCAGCCAAATCCCGAACGTTCCCGCCAGCAGGCGCGGCCACGGCCACACATCGCCGGGCCCGATCGCCAGCAGCATGCCGATGATCGCGGTGAACACGATCAGCGCCACCACGCGCGGCTTGGTCAACGTCCAATATTGCGATGCCAGCGAACCACGCATGTTCAAGCCTCCGGTGGACGCAGGCGCGCCAGCAAGGTCACCAGCACGAACAGCAATGCGGTTGCGCCAGCGTTGTGCAATACCGCGATGTGCAATGGCAGCGACAACATCACATTGGCAATACCAAGCCCCACCTGCGTGCACAGCAGCAGCCCCAGTAACACGCCCCAGCCGCGCAAACCGGGGCTGCGCAGCAGGCGCGCCGCGACGGCCAGCAAATGACCGAACACCAGCACCGCCATCAGCCGATGCGCCAACTGGATCGCCACCCGCGCAGTGTTGTCCAGCACCCCGCCTTCATAATCCACGCCAATCCCGCGCCACAGCACAAAGCCTTCGGCGAAATCATGTTGCGGCCACCACGCGCCGGCACATTTGGGATATTCAGCGCCACAGGCCAATGCTGCGTAATTGGCCGATGTCCAGCCACCCAGTGCGATTTGCACCATCAGCAATCCCAGCCCGATCAACAGCAAGCGCCGCAGCTTGCGCGCATCGCCGCTGATCAGCGGGATGTCGGTGGCGCGCCATGCCATCCAACTGAGCAGAGCAAAGGTGGTCAGGCCGCCCAATAGATGCCCCATCACCACAATGGGCTTGAGCAGCCAGGTGACCGTCCACATTCCCAGCAACGCCTGGAAGATGATGACGGCCAGCGTCAGTGTGGCCGAGCGCGCCAGATCCACATTCGACCAGCGCACCACGCCCAGCAACAGCAACGCTTCGCCCAACACCGCAAGGGCCGAGGCCGCGCCATGTTGCCCGCGCATATACAACGGAATCGCCAGCGCTACCGCCAACGCGGCACCGATCACGTGCTGCCAGCCCTGCGGGCGCTTGCGCGTGGCCAGCAACGCCAATACCAGCACCAGCACCCCCAGCGAGCCTGCAATCATGCGATGGAACTGCTCGCGCCACGCCTTGTGCGGCACCACCGGGCGGATCGCGGTGGCGGCGTGGTCGGTCACTTGCGCAGCATTGGTGGGCCATGCCACCTGGCCGTAGCAGGTCGGCCAATCGGGGCAGCTCAGGCCGGCATTGGACAGCCGCACAAACGCGCCAAACACGATGACACACGCCGCCAGTGCCACCGCCAGCCAGGCGATGCGGTGGAAATGGCGATACAGCACGGAACGCGGGGAGGAAGACATCAGCATCATCTTTTTGTTTTAGGCAAGCGCTTCAATTGATTTTAAGCAAGCGCGCCAGATCGGTGCGCAAATCCCCGGGGTCGAAGCCGGGTGCATAGCGCAGCACCACAAATCCGTTGGGATCTACCAGCCACACCGGGTCGCTATCGCCAGTGGCCACGTCTGCCTGCGTCAGGCCTGCGCGCAGGCCGGCATCGGCACGCAGCAGATACACCTCGCGCAGCCCATCCAGCGGCACTGGAGCCGCGCCGGCCCACAGCACATGCACGCGGTCAGCCTCGCGCCCCATCAACCGCCACACCTTGTCCAGATTTTCCAGCAGGTGTTGGCAGGCAGCGCGACGGGCACCCTCGCAATCACGCGGCATCGTCACCATGCGCCACGTGCGCGGGCTGTCTTGCCAGCGGTAGGACTTGCCATCGGCCAAGGTCGGCGAATAACTGCGCAGATCGCCATAGGGTTGCAGCATCTCGCCTTTGTTCTTCATTCCGTGCGGCCGCCAGCCGGCAAAGCGCAGTGCGCCGGCGGTCAACATGACGCCAAAAAACAGCAACAGCACAATCAGCAAGGTCTTGCGATTGTGGCGTAGTGCCGACGTTGCGGGAGTTGCGTCACTCATGATGTCTTCTTTCGTTTGAACGTCAGCACCAAGGCCACCACCAACACCGTGATCGCCAGCCCGAACCATTGCACTGCATAGCCTAAATGACGCTCGGGGGTCAGGGTGTTGGGCAGGATGTCCAGATCACGCTCGCCCGGTGCCAACATCACGCCGGCATCGCCGTGCGCACGTGCAGGATCCAGTCGCAGGACGCGGGGTGCAATGCCGGTGGGCAGGTGCAATGCCCTGGCCAGCGCAGGCACATCCATGCGCGCCGCCAACCAGCGATGTTCACCCAAGCTGGCCAGCGCTTGACCATACTGCAAGCCTTCGGCCGGCGGCGCGGCCAATAGACCACGCACCGCTTGCTCCGCGTGGGCCGGGCAGCCAAACACAGGCAGCGTGCGTGTGCCATTCAGTGGCCACCAACCGGCATCCAGCAACACCGCTTGACTGCCGATATCGGGCAGCAATACGCAATACATGCGCACACCTGCGCGCCCTGCGTGCTGCTGGTTGTCCAGCCACACGGTGACGTTGGCAATCCGCCCCTGTCCGCTTGACCAGTCGTAATTGGAGGCGCGTTTCGAATCCGATGCCAGCAGCAGCGGCTGCGGATGGCTGTGATCCAAGGCTTGTTGCGCCTGCGCCAGCATTGTCTGTTTTTCGTGCATGCGCGCCAGTTGCCAGCGCCCCAACCACGCAAACCCGGCCGCCAGCAGCAGTGCCAGCCACCACCACACCAACAATCGCCGCATGATTGCGCTCATTGCACCGTATCATCCACCGCATCAATGCGGCTTGCCCGCGGCTGCCCGGCTTTGGAGAGAGATGTGAACGAGTCGCTGAAAATTCTGCTCATCGTGGGTTTCTTGATCCTCATCCTGTGGAACTTGGGTGCTGGCCTGTATTACATGCTGGTGGATAAAGGCCAGACCAAGCGCACGGTCAATTCGCTGACCAAACGGATTGCCCTGAGTATCGGTTTGATCCTGTTTGTGGTGTTGGCCATCAAACTGGGCTGGATCACCCCACATGGCGTGGGCCGTGCGCCGGGCTGAACCCTGATACCACTTGACGCACAAAGGCCGGCATCGCCGGCCTCTTTTTGTGCCGCCCTCTCCCCGCGTCGCGGAGAGCAGGAAGATCACAGCACGTAAACGAACAGGAACAGGCCCAGCCAGACCACGTCGACGAAGTGCCAATACCAGGCCACCGCTTCAAACGCAAAGTGGTTGTCCTTGCTGAAATGACCCTTGGCACAGCGCAGCCACATCACTGCCAACATGATCGTGCCCAAGGTCACGTGTGCGCCGTGGAAACCGGTGAGCATGAAGAACGTGGATCCGTAGATCCCCGAGCCCAAGGTCAAGTTCAGGGTGTGATAGGCGTGGATGTATTCGGTGGCCTGGAAGTACAGGAACAGGCAACCCAGCAGCACGGTCAGCCCTAGGAACAACATCAATGCGCCGCGCTTGGCTTCTTTCAGTGCATGGTGGGCAATCGTCACCGTCACGCCGGATGTCAGCAGGATCAGCGTGTTCAGCAGCGGCAAGCCCCACGCCGGCACGGTCTGGTAAGCCCCGCCGATATCGGCCGGGCCGTTGCTGGGCCAACCGGCGGAAAAGCCCGGCCACAGCAGTTCATGGGTGACAACCCCGTGACCTTCGCCATTGAGCCACGGCATCGCAAACTGACGTGCGTAGAACAACGCGCCGAAGAAGGCTGCAAAGAACATCACTTCCGAAAAGATGAACCACACCATCCCCATCCGGAATGAGACATCCACCTGCTTGTTGTAATGCCCGGCCAGTGATTCACGAATCACGTCGCCAAACCACTTGAACAAAATCGCCAACAGACTGGCAATGCCGATGAAGAACACCGTGCGGCCCCAGCTGACTTCGTTCAACCAGCACGCAAAACCGACCATGGTGGTGAACAACGCCACCGAGGCAAACACCGGCCATTTGCTGCCGTGCGGAACGAAGTAGATGTCCTGGTCGTGGCTGCCGTGCGCGGCGTGTGCATTGGCCATGGTGGTTTTCCGAAAGTTCAAAAAGGGTCAGGGCGCGGCGCGAACCGCTCCGGTTTGGCTATGTGCCGATGCAAGTGCAGCGGTCATCGCCTCGTTTTTATAGAAGGTGTACGACAAGGTGATGGTTTTCACGCCAGCCGGCAACGATGGATCCACGATAAAGCGTACTGGCATGTCGCGCGATTCACCGGCCGCCAAGGTCTGCGCGGTAAAGCAGAAACACTCGGTCTTGTTGAAATAACCCGATGCCCGCGCCGGCGCCACGGATGGCACCGCGCTGCCAACAATGGCGCGATCGGCTGCGTTCCTAGCAAAGTACAGAGCTTGGTACTGCCGCCCCACTTGCACCTGCATCGAACGCTGCTCGGGAGCAAATTTCCACGGCAGCTTGGAGTTCACGCCGCCATCGAACTGCACCGTCACCCACCGTGCATGGGGGTCGGCCTGATCACGGGTGGCGGCCACCGGCCCTTGCTCCAGCCGGATGCCAAACACTTTTTCGCAGGCGATGCGGTACAGCGGCACCAGCGAGAAGGTGAAGCCGAAGGCGAGCAGCACGACGCCGATCATCTTCCACACCCCCAACTCGCGGATGCCCGCCATGCTCAGCGCCCCATCCCGGTCAGCACGATGAAGCCGACATACACCAGCAGTGCAATCCCGCCCAGCAGCAACGCGGTGCGCTTGGCGCGCTTGCGGCGCGCCTCGATGACGGGGTCGGCTGCGGCAGATTCGCGTGACATCAGACTGGCCGTCTCAGTGGTGGACATCGCCATGCGCCAGATCGCCGTCGCGGATCACCGGCGGCTTTTCAAAGGTGTGATGCGGGGCCGGCGACGGCACCGTCCATTCCAGGCCCTTGGCACCTTCCCACGCACGCGCTTCAGCCTTGGCACCATGCTTCTTCGAATGCAGCAGCAGGAAGGCCATGAAGAACGGGGTGACGAACATGCCAAACGCACCGATCGAGCTGACCAGGTTCCAATCCGCAAACACCACGTTGTAATCCGGGATGCGGCGCGGCATGCCGGCCAGGCCCAGGAAGTGCTGCGGGAAGAACAGCACATTGACGAACACCATGGTCCACCAGAAATGGATCTTGCCAAGCTTTTCGCTGTACATGCGGCCAGTCCACTTCGGCCACCAGTAATAGATCGCGGCGATGATCGCAAACAGCGCGCCGGTGACGAGCACGTAGTGGAAATGCGCCACCACGAAATAGGTGTCGTGGTACTGGAAGTCGGCCGGCACGATGGCCAGCATCAAGCCGGAAAAACCACCAATCGTGAATAGCACCACGAAGGAAATCGCCCACAACATCGGGGTTTCGAAGGTGAGTGAACCGCGCCACATGGTGGTGACCCAGTTGAATACCTTCACCCCGGTGGGGATCGAGATCAGCATGGTGGCGAACATGAAGTACAACTCGCCACCCAGCGGCATACCTACCACGAACATGTGGTGCGCCCACACGATGAACGACAGGAAGGCAATCGCTGCGGTGGCATACACCATCGCCTGATAACCAAACAGCGGCTTGCGGCTGAAGGTGGGGATGATTTCACTGACGATGCCGAACGCCGGCAAAATCATGATGTACACCTCGGGATGCCCGAAGAACCAGAAGATGTGCTGGTACATCACCGGGTCACCGCCACCGGCGGCATTGAAGAAGCTGGTGGCAAAGAAGCGATCGGTCAGCAGCATGGTGACCGCACCTGCCAGCACCGGCATCACGGCGATCAACAGGAACGCGGTGATCAGCCAGGTCCAGCAGAAGATCGGCATTTTCAGCAGATCCATGCCCGGCGCGCGCATGTTGAGCACCGTGGCAATGATGTTGATGGCGCCCATGATCGAGCTGATGCCCATCATGTGGATGGCGAAGATCGCAAACGCCAGGTTGCTGCCGCCCTGCAGCGACAGCGGCGGGTACATGGTCCAGCCGCCGCCGGGCGCGCCGCCCGGGAGGAAGAAGGTCAGCAGCAGCAGCGCGAACGCGAACGGCATGATCCAGAACGACCAGTTGTTCATGCGCGGCAACGCCATGTCCGGCGCGCCGATCTGCAACGGGATCATCCAGTTCGCCAAGCCCACGAAGGCCGGCATGATCGCGCCGAAAATCATCACCAGCGCGTGCATGGTGGTCAACTGGTTGAAGAACTCCGGTTTGACGAACTGCAGGCCCGGCTGCATCAGCTCGGTACGAATGCCCACTGACAGCGCGGCCCCCACAATCACCATCACGAAGGCGAACACCAAGTACAAGGTGCCGATGTCTTTGTGGTTGGTGGAGAACAACCAGCGTTCAATGAAGCCCTGCTGGTGACCGTGTGCGTCGTGGTGATCGACGGCGTCGTGTTGCGTAGCAGACATGGATTTGACCTTCGTGAATGCGGACGTGGATCAACCGGCCTGCGCAGCAGTGGCTGCGTCAGGCGGGGTGGTCTGCGAAGTGGTGGTGGCCGTAGCAGCGCCAGCAGGCTTGTCTTCAGCCGCCGGCGCAGCGGGGGCAGGCGCCGCCGGTGCAGGCGCGGCCGGGGGTGCATGCTTGGCCTTTTCCGATGCCAGCCAGCTGGCGAACTCGTCCTTGCTCACGGCCTTGACCACGATCGGCATGAAGCCATGATCCTTGCCGCACAGCTCGGCGCACTGGCCGCGATAAATACCGGGCTGGTCGATCTGCGCCCATGCCTCATTCACGATCCCCGGCACGGCATCCTGCTTCCAGCCCAGATCCGGCACCCACCACGAGTGGATCACGTCGTCAGCAGTAATCACGAAGCGGATCTTGGTGCCCACCGGCAGTACCAGCACGTTGTCCACATCCAGCAAGTAATGCGGGTCATCCGCAGCCGTGACCACTTTGCCACTCTGGCGCAGCTGGTCATGTTTGCGGTTCAAACGGCTGCTGAAGCCGACGTCTTCACCCAGATAGTCGTATTTCCACATCCACTGGTAGCCGGTCACCTTGACCGTCATCGCGGCGTCGCGCACATCGTACATGCGCAGCAGACCGCTGGTGGCGGGGAACGCCAGACCCACCAAGATCAGAATGGGGATAGCCGTCCAAATGGCTTCCAGCTTGGTGCTATGCACGAAAGTGGTATCCGGTACCGCGCCCTTGGACTTGCGGAATTTGAAGATGGCTACCGCCATCGCGCCGAACACCAAGATGCCGATCACCACGCAAATCCACAACACGATCATGTGGGCGTCGTAGGCGGCATGCGCGGTGGGGGTCACCCCTTCCCGCATGTTCAACTGCCAAGGGTGCGGATCGGTCGATCCAGAGAAATGTGCATGCGCAGTTGCCAGCAGCGGCAGGCAGGTCAGCGCCAAGGCCGCCAATGCCCGCTGTTTGAAACGACCGAATGTCATCACTATTGCGCCCCGTTGCCTGAATGACGGTGCGGCCCCCAGATCGTCAATTGACCCAAGTCAACCTCACCTAACCGATACGATGGTAATGGCGCAGCCCGCAGGCGGCAACCGTGGACATGCAAAAAACCGCCACAACGCCCGGTTTATCTGGATGCCGGCGCTGCCCGCAGGCACTAAACTAGGCGGCTTACCCCTCAGGAATGCCGGTTTTCCCGCGCAATGAATACCCCTGCCAGCCCATCTGCCTCGCCCGTGCCGATTCTGGCACCGGAGCTGAACCCGCCCGCGTCTGCCCCACGCGCCGCCATTACTGCCGGCTGGATCCGCGACGAAGCCGCACATGTGCGCGAATTGTTGGTGCAGGCCACCCTGCCCGACGCCGACCGCAATGCCGCACAAGCCGTGGCCGCCGATCTGGTGCGCCGGGTCCGCGTGCGTGCCAACAATCAAGGCGTGGTTGAAGCCTTCATGCGCCAGTACGACCTCGGCAGTGAGGAAGGCGTGCTGCTGATGTGCGTGGCCGAAGCGCTGCTGCGCATTCCCGACCAAGCCACCGCCGACGCGCTGATTCGCGACAAATTGGCCGATGCCAACTGGAAGAAACATCTGGGCCAGTCCGATTCGGTGCTGGTCAATGCCTCTACCTGGGGCTTGATGCTGACCGGCAAACTGGTTGATCTGGCCGATGACACCAAGCGCGATGTGCATGGCGCGTTCCAGCGCTTGGTGGGACGCGCCGGTGAGCCCATGATCCGGCTGGCGGTGCGCCAGGCGATGAAGATCATGGGCCATCAATTCGTGCTGGGCCGCACGATTGACGAGGCCTTGGCGCGTTCGCGCAAGGGCGACTTCGCCAATTACCGCTATTCCTTCGACATGCTCGGCGAAGGCGCACTGACCACGCAAGATGCGCTGCGCTATCAGCAGGCATACCTGTCCGCCATCCACGCCATCGGCCAGACCGGCCCCAATGGCAGTTTTGCCGGCAGCGATGTGTTTGCCGCGCCCAGCATCTCGGTCAAACTCTCCGCCCTGCATCCGCGCTACGAGCACGCCAAGCGCGCGCGCGTACTCGACGAGCTGGGTGGCCGCCTGCTGGAGCTGACGCAATTGGCGCGCCGCTACGGCATCGGTCTGACCATCGATGCCGAAGAAACCGACCGGCTGGAGCTCTCGCTGGACTTGATTTTTCAGGTCATGGCCGAGCGTTCGCTGAGCGGCTGGAACGGCTTTGGCATCGTGGTGCAGGCCTATCAGAAGCGCGCCCCGTTCGTCATCGACTACATCGCGCAGATGGCCGCGCAATTGAACCGGCGCATCCCCGTGCGGCTGGTCAAGGGCGCGTATTGGGATGCCGAAATCAAACGTGCGCAAATGGACGGGCAAGCTGGCTATCCGCTGTTCACCCGCAAACAAAACACCGATGTCAGCTACCTGGCCAATGCGCGGCGCCTGCTCGATCACGGCAACGCAATCTACCCGATGTTTGCCACCCACAATGCGCAAACGATTGCCAGCGTGCACCGGATGGCGCGGGCGATGCGCAGCCGCCGCGATTTTGAATTCCAAAAACTGCATGGCATGGGCGATGACCTGTATGCCGAAGTGATCCCGGAAAACCGCCTCGACGTGCCTTGCCGGGTGTACGCGCCGGTGGGCAGCCACGAAGACCTGCTGCCGTATCTGGTGCGCCGCCTGCTGGAAAACGGTGCCAATTCCAGCTTCGTCAACCGCATCACCGACGAAACCATCCCGGTGGAAGAGCTCGTGCGCGACCCGGTTGAATTCGTGTCTTCGCTGGAACACATCGCCCATCCCCGCATCCCGCTGCCGGTCAATCTGTACCGCAGCCAACACCAAGATCGAGACAATTCCATGGGTATCAATCTCGCCAACGACGACCAGCTGCGTGACCTTGCCGCTGCCCTCAATACCGCCGGTGCCGGCAGTTGGATGGCCGCGCCGCTGGTGCCGGGCGCACCGGCCACGGGCGAACAAATCGCGGTGACAAATCCAGCCGACCGCCGTGAAGTGGTGGGCCACTGGCAACCCAGCGATGCAGCCACTGTCGAGCGGGCACTCCACCATGCTGTGGCCGCACAACCGGCATGGGATGCCACCCCGGCCGCCTCCCGAGCGGCCCTGCTGGAACATGCCGCCAGCCTGCTGGAAGCGCGCATGCCCGCCTACATGGCGATGTGCACCAAGGAAGCCGGCAAGACGCTGCCCGACGGTATCGCCGAAGTGCGCGAGGCGGTGGATTTCCTGCGCTACTACGCCCTGCAAGCACGCGAGCATTTCGCCCCGATGGCCCTGCCCGGCCCCACTGGCGAAGCCAATTCGCTGCAATTGGCCGGGCGCGGCGTGTTTGTCTGCATCAGTCCGTGGAACTTCCCACTGGCGATCTTCCTCGGCCAAATCGCGGCCGCCTTGGCCGCTGGCAATAGCGTGATCGCCAAGCCCGCCGAACAGACCAATTTGATTGGCTATGCCGCGGTGAAGCTGTTGCACGAAGCCGGCATTCCGCAGGATGTGCTGCAGTACCTGCCCGGCGATGGCGCCAGCGTGGGCGCGGCCTTGACCCGCGATCCGCGCGTGGCCGGTGTCTGCTTCACCGGCTCGACTGAAACCGCACGCCTGATCAACCGCGCCTTGGCCAGCCGCGATGCCGGCCCGATTGCCACGCTGATTGCCGAAACCGGCGGCCAGAACGCGATGATTGCCGATAGCTCCTCGCTGCCGGAGCAGGTGGTGAAAGACGCCCTGGGCTCGGCCTTCACCTCCGCCGGTCAACGCTGCTCGGCCGCGCGCGTGCTGCTGGTGCAAGACGATATCGCCGACAAGGTCATTGGCATGTTGGCCGGCGCGATGGCCGAACTGTCCATCGGCGACCCCGGCCTGCCGTCCACCGATGTGGGCCCGGTGATCGACGAGGATGCCAAAGCCATTCTGGTGGAGCACGCCAAGCGCATGGATGTGGAGGCCAAGCCTATCGCCAAAGCCACGCTGGGTGAGGCATGCGAGCACGGCACCTTCTTCGCGCCGGCTGCCTGGGAACTACACGCCATCGCCCAATTGGATCGCGAAAAATTCGGCCCGGCCCTGCATGTGGTGCGCTGGAAAGCCGACGAACTCGATACCGTGATCGACACCATCAACGCCACCGGCTACGGCCTGACACTGGGCATCCATTCGCGCATCGATGCCACCATCGAGCGCATCGTGTCGCGCGCCAAAGTCGGCAATATCTACGTCAACCGCAACCAGATTGGCGCGGTGGTCGGCGTGCAACCTTTCGGCGGCCAAGGTCTGTCCGGCACCGGCCCCAAGGCCGGCGGCCCGCACTACCTGCCGCGCTTTGCCACCGAAAAAACCGTCACCATCAACACCACCGCTGCAGGCGGCAATGCTTCGTTGCTGACGCTGGGCGACTGAGCCGCAAGCCGCCGGGAAGGGCAGGGATTCGCGTAGCCGCATGTCGAGCGGCGTAGTGAATCCCCGCCCTTCCCGGTGACTTGGTGCAGCCGCATGCCGAGCGACGTAGCGAGCTCCTCGCATACCGCCCAACGACAAAAAACCCCGCACAAGGCGGGGCTTTTTGTTGGCGCGATGTTGCGTGACTCAGTAGCGGTATTGCATCGACACGCCAAACAGATTGGCATGACCAGCGTACGTACCGACCAAGGTTGACGTGTTGCCCGAAGCGATATCCACCGGCAGATTGATGGTGGGGCTCTTGATGGTGATGCGCTGGAACCCGGCATCCAGCGTCAGGCTATCGCTCACGTTCCAGCTGGCACCGACCGAATACAGCGTGCGATCGTTGTCCGGCAAGCGCGGGGTACGGGTCACGTCATTGGTCGGCGTCTTGTCCTTGCCGATACCGCCACGCAAGGTAAACGCCGGCGAGATGTCATATTCGGCACCCAGCGACATGAAGTTGGTATTGCCCCAATGGAAGGGCTCGCTACCCACCACGGTACCGCTGGCGCGCTTGATGGTCACATCCTGCAATGAGCTCCAGCCAGTCCGCTGGAAGTCCGCCAACACGCGGAAGTTGTCGGTGAAACCGTACTTGATGCTCACCGTGGCCACACTCGGGGTCACCAGGCGCGCCCCTCCATCACCGTCCTTGAAGCGTGGGTCGGCACCCAGCAGCGCCGGCACACCTTCGAAGTCCAGCGTACCCGAGAGTTCATGATTGATTTCCGAACGGTAGCTGAAACCAATTGCCAACTTGTCGTTTGGCGCAAGTTGCATACCCACCACATAGCCAACGGCGTTGTTGCTCCCCTTCACGGTGAAGCCGCCATCAATGGTTTGCGGCTTGAACGGATAGGCGGGATTGAAGCAATTCATCGGGTTGCCCGAACCGGCGCAAATCGCGGTACCAAAATCAATCGCCTTGCTCAAGGTGGCCGTGGCGCGCTCATAGATCACGCCGGCACCGATCGAGACACCATCACTCAATTTCAGTGCCGCAGACAGGGTCAAATCGACGGTTTTGACGTCGGATTCCAGCGCACGATATCGGCCTACCCAGTTCTTGTCGTAATCGGTTGCCAGACCAAACGGTGCACCAACCGCAAAACCCAAGGTCAACCCCTCCAGCCCACCATGCATCGGGAATACGGCGGCCATGTTCGGCACCAGCGTCGGATCCCCCGGATCACCACCGTTGCCACCGCCGAGTGGCGCGCCGGGGTTGCCAAGGATCGAACCACCACCGGTGAACTTCGCGTTCAAATCAATCATGGTGAGATCGGTCTGGAAGGTATTTTTGTCCAGATTGACCATGGCGGCCGGATTCAGCGAAACAACGGCGGCATCTTTGCCCACCATGCTGCCGGCGCTGGACTTGCCGAGGTTCTTGACGCTCTGCTCGCGCAGCTGGAAGCCGGAAGCGGCCGCCTGGCCCACGAACAAAGTGCCCACAACGGCCAGAGCAAGGGCCGAGGTACGAAGAGTGAGTGTGTTGCGCATCGATGGTTCTCCGGTCACAGAGCTACGTTAATTGTTTTGGTTCGAGGCCGGCAAACGATACCGGCCACGGGTCGCGCTTGCGCGTATCTGATTTTCCTGCTGCAAGAGTGCAGGCTCCCCACCACATACGTCGCCGTATGTCACTATACCTCAATTTTAACTACACGCTAACATTCACAATCGCAAATTGAAGCTTGGTCATGTTTGTCGGTATCCCCCCCCGCCAACACCGCCGTCTACTGTGGGCCACTCCATTGTTGTTCGCGACCCTTTGGGTGGCGTACGTCGCAGCAGCACTCGTGGCCCCGGCTGGGCGCATCGCCGCCACCTTGGATTGGGGGGTGCTGACCGGCGGTTTGGACAGTGTGCAAGCGTGGCGCAATGCGCTATCGGACGGCAGCGTGCTGCGCCTGTTCTCGGGCCTGTTCCTGCACGCTGACTGGCTGCACCTGCTGGGCAACCTGGTGTTCTTGTTGATCTTTGGACTGCCCGCAGAGCGCAGCATGGGCGGGCGTCGGTTTTTGCTGTTGTTCTTGCTTGGTGGCGCATTCTCCAATCTGGCGGCGGTACTCGCGATTGGCGCTCCAGATCGTGTCGTGATCGGCGCCAGTGGCGCGGTGTCATCGGTCATAGGTGCCTACTTGGCGCTGTTTCCAAGTGCTCGCTTGGGCGTGGTGCTGCCACTGGGCCTGTTTTTGCAATTCGTACGGGTGCCGGCATTCCTATTGATTGGCTTGTGGGCGCTGCTGCAATTGCTGTTTGCCTACAGCGGGCCGGCATTGGGTGCGGTGGCGTGGCCGGCGCATATTGCCGGCTTCCTGTTTGGCGTGGTGTTCGCATTGCTCACCCGCGCGGCGATTGCGCGGCGCTTGCGCCACAATCGCGGGTATTAACGCTTCCCGGCCGGCTTTGCCGTCGCTGCAGACTTCGCGGCAGCCGGCTTCGCGTTGGCAGGTTTAATGACCTCCACATTCACGCCCGCACGCTTTTTCAACTCCAGCAACGCCACATCGATGGGCTGCGTTCCCGGCAGCACTTCACCCGCGTTGTCGCCTTCCATCGCTCCGGGTTCAGCGGCGAGATGGCCGGGTAATTCGGCCTCACTGATTGGGGTGAGTCGCCGTTGGCCTGCTTGCGGATGCAGCACCACATCCGGCTCGATCCCCAAGGCCTGAATCGAATGCCCGCTCGGTGTGTAGTAGCGCGCCGTGGTCAATTTGACCGAATCTCCATTTTCCAGCGGCAGCAGGGTCTGCACGGAGCCCTTGCCGAACGTGCGACTACCCAACACCAGTGCACGCTTGTTGTCGTGCAAAGCGCCCGCCAACACTTCGGCCGCACTGGCAGACCCGGCATCCACCAACACAATCAAGGGCGCGCCATGCAGACGGTCACCCGGCGTGGCTTCATAACGGCTATTGCCTATCGACTCACGGCCCTTGGTGCTGACAATCTCGCCCTTGTCCAGCAACTCATCGGCAATTTGCACAGCCCCGACCAGCAGCCCACCGGGGTTACTGCGCAGATCGAGCAACAAGCCGCGCAACGGCGCAGCTTTTTGTAACGCATCCAGTTGCTTGACGAAATCGGCCGCGGTGGACGCCTGGAAACTGCTGATGCGAATGTAACCAAACCCCGGCTCCAACAGTTTCGAGCGCACGCTGGCGGCACGGATGGTGTCGCGCACGAGGGTCAGGTCGAAGGGTGCTTTCACGCCCTGACGCACCACTTTGACCACGACTTTGCTGCCCACCTTGCCGCGTAAAGGCGCGGATGCATCGGCTTGGCCTTTGCCCAGCAACTTGCCATCAATCGCAATGATGCGATCGCCACTGCGCAACCCGGCTTTTTCTGCCGGACTGTCATCCAGTGGTGCCACCACCCGCAATGCGCCATCGGGCAACTGCTGCAATTGCACGCCAACGCCATCGTAGGTGCCGCGCGTTTGCTCGTCGAAATCTTCGGCCTCGGCTTTTTCCAGATAAGCGCTGTGCGGATCCAGATCCAGCAACAATCCGCGCACCGCCGACTGCATCAGCTTGTGGTCATCCACCGGATCCACATAGGCTTGTTTGATGGCGTTATAGACGGTGACATAACGGCGGATTTCATCCAACGGTACTTTTGCCGAGGCCGTATCCATTGCATCGGGGTCTTCATCCTGTGGAGCCTCTTGCTGTGCAAGATCGTCCGGACCCGCCGCCGGTGCATCTGGTCCTGGCTGACTCTGCGCCAAGGCCAAGCTCGGCTGCACCACTAACAACAGAAGAAGCGAAAGAAGTTTGACGCGCATGCTTGCTCCGAGAAAACCGAGTATTGGGCTCGGTTGCAGTGTGACCGACAGCCACGGCTTAAGTTGCCACCATCATGCCTGTGATTGCCCGCACCGCAAAAGACTGGTTTATTGCCGCTTCAACCAATCGGCCGGATTGACCGGCGCACCATTGCGGCGCAGCTCGAAATACAGGCCCGGGCTGTCCTGCCCGCCGGAGCTGCCCACCGTGGCCACCGACTGACCACGCTGCACATGGTCGCCCGCTTCGCGCAGCAAGCCATCGTTGTGCGCGTACAGACTCATGTAACCCTGACCATGATCGACAATCAGGATATTGCCGTACCCGGTCATCCAGTCGGCATACACCACCGTGCCATCGGCCACGGCTTTGACGGGGGTGCCTGCAGCGGCGGCAATCAACACCCCATCACTGCGTCGCCCATCCGGCAGTCGCCCACCAAAACTGGCCAGCAAGTTGCCCGCAACCGGCCAGCTCATGCCACCCACGCGCTGCAGTGATGCGACCGCCGGCGGCGTGCGCGTGCGGGCTGGCGTGTGCTTGCCTGGCGCCTTGGCCAGCCGTTCAGTCTCAGCCTTGGCACGTGCTGCTTCACGCTCGGCACGCGCAGCTGCAGCCCGCAGCTGCGCCAACAAATTCTGCAGCGCCTTGGCATCCTGCCCCAGCGCTTTTTCGCGGGCACTGCGATCTTGATACTGCTGGTCGATTCCGGCCAACACGCTGGCACGCTGCTGCCGGGCTTGCTGCAATTGGGCGAGCTGGGTGGCCTGTTGCTTGCGGGCAGCATCCAGCGCCGCTTGCTGCTGCGTCATGCCGGTCTCCAACGCTTCAATGCGTTCGATCTCGGCAGACAGCGCACGGATGCGTTGCACTTGTGCGCGCTGCAAATAGCTGGCCAAGGTCACCGCACGCGTCGCATCCTCAACACGATCTTGCGCCAGCAATGCCTTGAGTGCCGGGGCGTCTCCTTCCGCCTGGGCGGCCCGCAACAAGCTCGCCAATTCGGCTTTTCGGGTCTGCAAATTTCCCGCGTGACGGGCCCGCTCAGCCTGCAGACGCGCCAATTCGGCCGCGCTTTGCTGCAGTTGCTCTTGAGTCTGCTGCAAGGATCGCTGCGACCCACCTACCTGTTCATCGGCCTGGCGCAGCTTGCGACTGGCGTCGCCGCGCTGACCTTCCAATTGGCGGCGCTGCGTAGCCACGTCGCGCAATTCACTGCGCACTTTTTGCAAACGCTGCTCGGCATCCTTGGCATCTTGCGCATGCACACCTGCCAACACCGTCAGCAGGCACACGACAAGGGCGATCCTTGCGCGCATCAGGTCGGCTGCAACAAGCTCTGCCCACTCATCTCTGCCGGCTGCGGCAGATCGAGCAGTTCCAGCAACGTTGGGGCCACATCGCGCAATGCGCCTTCCCTGCGCAAGCTGGTGCTGCGCTCCCCCACATACAGCAACGGTACCGGCCCGACCGTATGCGCGGTATGTGGCTGCCCGGTCTCCGGGTCACGCATCATTTCCAGGTTTCCGTGGTCAGCCGTAATCAACATGCAGCCCCCCACGCTGCGTACCGCAGTACTGATCTTGCCGATTGCCACATCCACCGCTTCGGCAGCCAAAATCGCGGCCTCAAGAATGCCGCTGTGACCCACCATATCCGGGTTGGCGATGTTGCAGACGATGGCATCAAACTGTTGCCCGATGATCGCCGCCACTAGTTTTTCGGTGAGCTCAGGACAGCTCATTTCTGGCTGCAAGTCATACGTGGCCACTTGCGGGCTGGGAATCAGGATGCGCTTCTCGCCGGGAAACAGCGCCTCGCGGCCACCGCTGAAAAAGAAGGTGACGTGCGCGTATTTTTCGGTTTCCGCGATACGCAACTGGGTCTTGCCAGCCTCGGCCAGGACTTGACCATAGGTTTGCCGCAAATCATCGGGCGCAAACGCCACCCGAGCCGGCAAGCTGGCATCGTATTGGGTCAGGCAGACAAAGCGCGATAGCTGAGGACGCTGTGCGCTGAAGCCGTCAAACGCCGGATCGACAAACGCCGCGGTGAGCTGGCGGGCGCGGTCGGCACGAAAATTCATGAACACCACGGCATCACCATCCTGCATCGGGACAGCGCCTTCCAGCACGGTGGGTGCCACAAATTCATCGTTCTCGCCACGTGCATACGCCATCTGCAACGCGGTCATGGCATCAGGAGCGATCTGCTCACCATCGGCATCGACAATGGCATTCCATGCACGCAACAACCGCTCCCAGCGTTTGTCGCGATCCATCGCGTAATAGCGCCCGCATACGCTGCCGATGCTGGCATTACCCAACGCGGCGCAATGCATCTGCAGCGCACGCAAACTTGCTTCGGCCGATTGCGGTGGCGTGTCGCGTCCATCCAGAAATGCATGCACAACCACCTTGCTCACGCCCACCCGCTGTGCCAGCTCCAACATCGCAAAGATATGGTGTTCATGGCTATGCACACCCCCCGGCGAAAGCAAGCCCATCAGGTGCAAACACCCGCCACTGGCCTTGGCAGCGTCGCAAGCGGCAACCAATTCCACATTAGAAAAAAAGCTGCCGTCCTCGATCGCGGTATCCACCCGGGTCAGATCCTGATACACGATACGGCCGGCTCCCAAATTCATATGCCCCACTTCGGAATTGCCCATTTGCCCATCCGGCAGGCCCACAAAGCGACCTTCGGTATGGATCAACGTGTGCGGGCAGGTCGCAAGCAAGCTGTGCCAGTTCGGCAAGTTAGCCAAGGCCAGCGCATTGTCTGCGGTTTCCTCGCGATGCCCCCAGCCATCCAGAATCAACAAGACAACGGGCTTGGGTGACGGCAAGATGGACGTGGACACGGGTATTCCTGGAAATTTGCGTGGGAGTGCATTGATTGTAACGGCGACTAAACCCTGCGCCTGCATTCTGCATCCTAGCTGCTAACCCCACACGGCCGGGAGGCCAGGATGAAGCGTTTACACATGGGCACGACTTTGCTGATGGCAGGTATGCTGGCAACCAGCCTAGCGGCTTCTGCCGGCCCGCAAGATGCGGCGGGGCGCGCACCCAGTATCGACAAGGTCAATGGCGGCATTACCGCCGAAGCCGGTCAAATCTATGGCGATCTCAGCACCGTCAACGGTGGCATCACACTCGGTCGCGGTGCGCATAGCAGAGACGTGGAAACGGTGAACGGCGGCATTGAGGCAGCCGATGAGGTCAATAGCGGCGATGTCTCCACCGTCAATGGTGGCATTCGCTTTGGCCGACAGGCACGCATCGACGGCAAGTTAGAAACCGTAAACGGCGGCATTTTCACGGATCGCGGCAGTCTGGTACGCGGCGGCATCAGTACTGTCAATGGCGGCATCGGTATCGTGGGCACCGACGTCGGCGGCCGTATCGAAACGGTAAATGGTGATATCAGTGTTGGCGCAGACTCGCACGTGAAGGGTGGTATCAAGGTTGAAAAACAGCATGGCAATCTTGGCGGCTGGTTTGGCAAGCCGAAGATTCCACGCATCGTGATTGGCCCCAATGCTGTCGTCGAAGGCCCACTGGTGTTCGAACGCGAGGTGAGGCTGTACGTGCATGCGCGCGCGCGCATCGGCAGCCTCAGCGGTGCCACCGCAGTGCGGTATGACGGTGCCACGCCACCGAAAGAGTAACGACGCATTTGAGCATCAGCTTTGAAGGATAGAATCGCGAGAATCCCGAGTGGAGTTTCGCGATGCACATCGCCATGCTATCCGTCGCCGTGTTGTTCTTGTGTGCCTGTAGTCCGCACGAAACGGGGCCGGCATCGGGCCCCGTCACCACCGCTGCAACACGCACCGCAATCAGCGTGGGTGATCACGCGTTCCAACCGACGATCAATGCCGCGGACTTCATCGCGCATGTGCGCACCCTATCTTCCGACGCATTTTCTGGGCGTGGCCCAGGCTCGCCCGGCGAAGACAAAGCCATCGACTACATCCAATCGCAATTTGCGCGTATCGGCCTGCAACCAGGTAATGGCAACCGCTGGCTACAAACTGTGCCCATGGTGGAAACCACCGCCGATGAGTCCGCCGTGCTGCACCTCAACGTGGCAGGTACCCAGCAAGACTTGATCTTTGGCCGCGACATGGTAGTGGGCACCCGCACCGGCCAAACGCAGATCAACCTGAAAGACAGCCCAATGGTCTTCGTGGGTTATGGCGTCGATGCGCCAGAGCGCAACTGGAACGACTACGCCGGCATCGACGTCACGGGCAAAACCGTGGTGATGCTGGTCAATGACCCAGGCTTTCATAGCAATGATGCCCGCCTGTTCGATGGCAAGCGCATGAGCTATTACGGGCGCTGGACCTACAAATTCGAAGAAGCCGCGCGCCACGGTGCGGCCGCAGCATTGATCATTCACGATACTGCCGGTGCGTCTTACGGCTGGGATGTGGTGAAAAATTCGTGGTCCGGCCCACAGTACGACTTGCCCGCAAAGGATGATCCCACCCCGCGTTTGCCGGTGCAGGGTTGGCTAACTGGTGAGGCAGCAGACACGTTGTTCAACGCAAGTGGCCTGAATTTGGCCAAACTGCGCGATGCAGCGAATAGACCCGAATTCAAGGCAGTCCCCATCAATGCCACCGCCGCCTTGACCTTAAGCAGCAAGACCACCGAAAAACGCTCACACAACGTCCTAGGCCTGTTACCCGGCAGCGAAGCCCCCGACCAAGCCATCGTGTATATGGCGCACTGGGATCACCTGGGCACACATGCGGGTGAGCCCGGCGACAACACCTATAACGGTGCAGTGGATAACGCCACCGGGGTGGCCGGGATATTGGAACTCGCCGAAGCCTTTCGCAAAGCCAGCACCCGTCCCAAGCGCTCAATCCTGTTTCTTGCTGTGACGTTGGAAGAATCCGGCCTGCTCGGCTCCAAATACTACGTCGCACATCCGGTAATCCCACTGGACAGTACAGTGGCCGTAATCAATTTAGATGCGCTGTCACCGATCGGGAAAGCGCGTGACCTCACGGTTGTCGGCAAGGGCAGTTCACAACTAGAAGATCTGTTGAAGGTTGTGCTGAACAAACAGCAGCGACGCATGGTCGATGAGTCTAACACCGCAGCCGGCTACTACTTCCGTTCCGATCATTTCAACTTCGCCAAAGCTGGCGTACCGGCACTGTATATCGCCAGCGGAACGGATTTGCTGGACGGTGGTCACGCTGCGGGAGATGCAGCCACCAAAGACTACACCGACCATCGCTATCACAAACCCGGCGATGAGTACGATGCTGCAACCTGGAACGTGGATGGCATCGTGCAGGATCTGGATGCGGTCTATTCGGTTGGCGACCTTCTGGCCAATAGCGGCCAATGGCCGAACTGGTATCCAGGCAATCCCTTCAAGGCCGCTCGCGATGCGATGCGCCCTTCACAGCAACCCACCGCCACGAAATAGCCGCACTACAGTAGCAAAAACATGCCGCCAGCCCGGAGCCACGAGGTTCGGGCTAGACTCCCAGCACCTACCGCCCGGAGTTCTCCATGTTCATTGCTTACTGCTGCATCGTCATTGCTGCCTGCTTGCCCTATGTGTGGGCAGTGCTCGCCAAATCCAGCGCCCCCGGCTACAACAACAAAGATCCACGTGGTTGGGTCGCCAAGCAGGAAAGCTACCGCGTCCGCAATGCCTATAGCGCCCATTTGAATGCATTTGAAGCGTTTCCAGCATTCGCAGCCGCGGTCATGATGGCCCAGTTTGCACAAGTCAACCCTCAGCACGTCGCATGGCTGGCGATGGCCTTCATTGTATTTCGCATTCTGCATGGGGTTTTTTATCTCAGCGTGCAACAGGCATTGCGCAGCCTGTCGTGGCTGGGCGGCTTTGCCTGCGTCATCGCCTTGATGCTTTCCGCCGCGTTCAAAGTTGGGGGCTGAAGTTTCAATTCTTCTGCACGACAGTTGAAGAAGAATCCCAAGCCTCGCCAAAGAAAAACCCCGCAGAGGATATCTGCGGGGTTTGGGATAAGGCCCTGGCGATGACCTACTCTCGCATGGCAAAGCCACACTACCATCGGCGCAGCTGTGTTTCACTTCCGAGTTCGGGATGGGATCGGGTGGGACCACAGCGCTGTTGTCACCAGGGAGAGGGTGGAGGGTCGCTTGCTTGTTTGGAAGTCTGCACAAGGATGTGCAGGCTCTTGCGCAGGGATGCGCACAACAAGTAGCGCCACGCTCTCAAGGGGGGGAAGAAGAGTGAACGAGCATTTGCGGTAAGCCATCAACGTATTGAGGCCAAGGGTTGCTTCGGCTTGCGAAGCAACTTGAGGTGATATGGTCAAGCCACACGGATCATTAGTACAGGTAAGCTCAACACATTACTGCGCTTACACACCCTGCCTATCAACCACCTGGTCTTGATGGTTCCTTTAGGGGGCTTGTGCCCCGGGAGATCTCATCTTGAGGCGCGCTTCCCGCTTAGATGCTTTCAGCGGTTATCGCTTCCGAACATAGCTACCCGGCAATGCCACTGGCGTGACAACCGGAACACCAGGGGTTCGTCCACTCCGGTCCTCTCGTACTAGGAGCAGCCCCTCTCAAATCTCCAACGCCCACGACAGATAGGGACCGAACTGTCTCACGACGTTCTGAACCCAGCTCGCGTACCACTTTAAATGGCGAACAGCCATACCCTTGGGACCGACTACAGCCCCAGGATGTGATGAGCCGACATCGAGGTGCCAAACACCGCCGTCGATATGAACTCTTGGGCGGTATCAGCCTGTTATCCCCGGAGTACCTTTTATCCGTTGAGCGATGGCCCTTCCATACAGAACCACCGGATCACTAAGTCCTAGTTTCCTACCTGCTTGATCCGTCGATCTTGCAGTCAAGCACGCTTATGCCTTTGCACACAGTGCGCGATGTCCGACCGCGCTGAGCGTACCTTCGAGCTCCTCCGTTACTCTTTGGGAGGAGACCGCCCCAGTCAAACTACCCACCATACACGGTCCCCGACCCGGATTACGGGCCCAGGTTAGAACGTCAAGCACATCAGGGTGGTATTTCAAGGTTGGCTCCATGCCAGCTAGCGCCGACACTTCACAGCCTCCCACCTATCCTACACAGATGAACTCAACGTTCAGTGTAAAGCTATAGTAAAGGTTCACGGGGTCTTTCCGTCTTGCCGCGGGAACGCTGCATCTTCACAGCGATTTCAATTTCACTGAGTCTCGGGTGGAGACAGCGCCGCTGTCGTTACGCCATTCGTGCAGGTCGGAACTTACCCGACAAGGAATTTCGCTACCTTAGGACCGTTATAGTTACGGCCGCCGTTTACTGGGGCTTCGATCAAGAGCTTCGCCTTGCGGCTGACCCCATCAATTAACCTTCCAGCACCGGGCAGGCGTCACACCCTATACGTCCACTTTCGTGTTTGCAGAGTGCTGTGTTTTTGATAAACAGTCGCAGCGGCCTGGTTACTTCGGCCAACCTTAGCTATTAACCATGGTTGGCGCACCTTCTCCCGAAGTTACGGTGCTATTTTGCCTAGTTCCTTCACCCGAGTTCTCTCAAGCGCCTGAGAATTCTCATCCTACCCACCTGTGTCGGTTTACGGTACGGTCTGCGTAAGCTGAAGCTTAGGAGCTTTTCCTGGAAGCGTGATATCGGCAGCTCTGTCCTAATGGACTCGTCCTTGACCTCAATGTTGCACCCCCGGATTTACCTAAGGGCACCACCTCAGTCCTCTCACCGGGACAACCAACGCCCGGCCTGCCTAACCTTCTCCGTCCCTCCATCGCACTTACGCGAGGTGCAGGAATATTAACCTGCTTCCCATCGACTACGCATTTCTGCCTCGCCTTAGGGGCCGACTCACCCTGCGTCGATTAACGTTGCGCAAGGAAACCTTGGGCTTTCGGCGTGCGGGCTTTTCACCCGCATTATCGTTACTCATGTCAGCATTCGCACTTCCGATACCTCCAGCAGACTTCTCAATCCACCTTCGCAGGCCTACGGAACGCTCCTCTACCGCGTGCATCAAAGATGCACACCCCAAGCTTCGGTTTACTGCTTAGCCCCGTTAAATCTTCCGCGCAGACCGACTCGACCAGTGAGCTATTACGCTTTCTTTAAAGGATGGCTGCTTCTAAGCCAACCTCCTGGCTGTCTATGCCTTTCCACATCGTTTTCCACTTAGCAGTAATTTGGGACCTTAGCTGTGGGTCTGGGTTGTTTCCCTTTTCACGACGAACGTTAGCACCCGCCGTGTGTCTCCCATACAGTCCGTCTCGGTATTCGGAGTTTGCAATGGTTTGGTAAGTCGCGATGACCCCCTAGCCATAACAGTGCTCTACCCCCGAGAGGATTCATATGAGGCGCTACCTAAATAGCTTTCGAGGAGAACCAGCTATCTCCGGGTTCGATTAGCTTTTCACTCCTAATCACACCTCATCCCCGACCTTTGCAACGGGCGTGGGTTCGGGCCTCCAGTACCTGTTACGGTACCTTCACCCTGGGCATGACTAGATCACCCGGTTTCGGGTCTACTGCCCGCGACTATGCGCCCTTATCAGACTCGGTTTCCCTTCGCCTCCCCTATACGGTTAAGCTCGCCACGAACAGTAAGTCGCTGACCCATTATACAAAAGGTACGCCGTCACCCCGAAGGGCTCCGACTGCTTGTACGCACACGGTTTCAGGGTCTATTTCACTCCCTTCACCAGGGTTCTTTTCGCCTTTCCCTCACGGTACTGGTTCACTATCGGTCAGTCAGGAGTATTTAGCCTTGGAGGATGGTCCCCCCATGTTCAGACAGGGTTTCACGTGCCCCGCCCTACTCAATTTCATCGATCAGGCCCTTTCGCATACGGGGCTGTCACCCGCTATGGCCACCCTTTCCAGAGTGTTTTGCTAAAACAAGATCGACTTTTGGGCTTGTCCGCGTTCGCTCGTCGCTACTGACGGAATCTCGGTTGATTTCTTTTCCTACGGTTACTTAGATATTTCAGTTCACCGCGTTCGCCTTGCATGGCTATGTATTCACCATGCAATACCCTTGCGGGTGGGTTTCCCCATTCGGACATTACCGGATCAAAGCTTATTGCCAGCTCCCCGATACTTTTCGCAGGCTGTCACGTCCTTCATCGCCTCTGACTGCCAAGGCATCCACCGTGTGCGCTTATTCGCTTGACCATATCACCCCAAGTTGCCTCAGGGCGATACGCATACCAGCGAATGGTACGACTATCACTTGATAAAGATGGCTTACGCCATCTCGCCTCAGCCTCGACACGTTGTAAGACTTACGTCTCAAACGCTCGTTTGACTCTTCTTCCCGATTTTCAAAGAACATGACCAGGCCACAATGCCTAGCCATTTCAAAGTGTGTGTGCGCAGATCATTCAGAGTTACATCGTGGTGGGTCTGGGAGGACTCGAACCACCGGCCTCGCCCTTATCAGGGGCGCGCTCTAACCACCTGAGCTACAGACCCAATGTGTCGCGCTTAGTGGTGGAGCCTGTCGGGATCGAACCGACGACCCCCTGCTTGCAAAGCAGGTGCTCTCCCAGCTGAGCTAAGGCCCCATTAATGCTTAAAAGATTAAGGGACACGGCCCCTTGCGGGTCGCCGTTCTCTGAATGCAGGTCACTTGTGCGGACGTCTGGCAACTTCTGTTGCCATGTCTCAAAAGGAGGTGATCCAGCCGCACCTTCCGATACGGCTACCTTGTTACGACTTCACCCCAGTCATCGGCCACACCGTGGCAAGCGCCCCCCCGAAGGTTAAGCTACCTGCTTCTGGTGCAACAAACTCCCATGGTGTGACGGGCGGTGTGTACAAGGCCCGGGAACGTATTCACCGCAGCAATGCTGATCTGCGATTACTAGCGATTCCGACTTCATGGAGTCGAGTTGCAGACTCCAATCCGGACTGAGATGGGGTTTCTGGGATTGGCTCACGCTCGCGCGCTTGCAGCCCTCTGTCCCCACCATTGTAGTACGTGTGTAGCCCTGGCCGTAAGGGCCATGATGACTTGACGTCATCCCCACCTTCCTCCGGTTTGTCACCGGCGGTCTCCTTAGAGTTCCCACCATTACGTGCTGGCAACTAAGGACAAGGGTTGCGCTCGTTGCGGGACTTAACCCAACATCTCACGACACGAGCTGACGACAGCCATGCAGCACCTGTGTTCTGGTTCCCGAAGGCACTCCTCTATCTCTAAAGGATTCCAGACATGTCAAGGCCAGGTAAGGTTCTTCGCGTTGCATCGAATTAAACCACATACTCCACCGCTTGTGCGGGCCCCCGTCAATTCCTTTGAGTTTCAGTCTTGCGACCGTACTCCCCAGGCGGCGAACTTAACGCGTTAGCTTCGATACTGAGCTCCAAGTTGAGCCCAACATCCAGTTCGCATCGTTTAGGGCGTGGACTACCAGGGTATCTAATCCTGTTTGCTCCCCACGCTTTCGTGCCTCAGTGTCAGTGCTGGCCCAGGTAGTCGCCTTCGCCACGGATGTTCCTCCCGATCTCTACGCATTTCACTGCTACACCGGGAATTCCACTACCCTCTACCGCACTCTAGCTATCCAGTATCCAATGCCATTCCCAGGTTGAGCCCAGGGCTTTCACATCAGACTTAAACAACCACCTACGCACGCTTTACGCCCAGTAATTCCGAGTAACGCTTGCACCCTTCGTATTACCGCGGCTGCTGGCACGAAGTTAGCCGGTGCTTATTCTTTGGGTACCGTCAGAACAATCGGGTATTAACCAACTGCTTTTCTTCCCCAACAAAAGAGCTTTACAACCCGAGGGCCTTCTTCACTCACGCGGCATGGCTGGATCAGGCTTGCGCCCATTGTCCAATATTCCCTACTGCTGCCTCCCGTAGGAGTCTGGACCGTGTCTCAGTTCCAGTGTGGCTGATCATCCTCTCAGACCAGCTATCGATCGTCGCCTTGGTGGGCCGTTACCCCGCCAACTAGCTAATCGAACATGGGCTCATCCAATCGCGTCAGGCCTTGCGGTCCCCGACTTTCCCCCGAAGGGCGCATGCGGTATTAGCGTACGTTTCCATACGTTATCCCCCACGACTGGGCAGATTCCCATGTATTCCTCACCCGTCCGCCACTCGCCACCCATGGAGCAAGCTCCACTGTGCTGCCGTTCGACTTGCATGTATTAGGCCTGCCGCCAGCGTTCACTCTGAGCCAGGATCAAACTCTTCACTTAAAGTGTTCGAGGCCGAAGCCTCTAATGCTTAAAAATGCAAAGTCCGCCCAACTCCATTACTCGCTGTACGTTTAAACATCATTGCTGATGCCTATGAATACTTTTGAATTGATGGTGTTGATCGAACGTCTGCTATGGACAAATCATCCATCACCAGACGCCCGCACAAGTCACCTGCGCACACTGTCAAAGATCTCCAGAATCGGCCTCAGCGCCTCTCCTGTTTCACCCAAGCGCCGTAGCCCCGAGTGAGCCGCCCATTATGCCGGGCTTTTTCGCTTTGTCAACACCCCGTCACCGAGAATCTTGACCCAACCGCCTCAACCACCACCCGAAGGCTTTTGCCGAAGCGAGCCGCACATTATGCCGGCTTTTTCCTTGCAGTCAACACCTTCCCGCGAAGATCTTCACACGTTGCCGTGTGCACTTTCGTGGACAGCTG